>OLRQ01000007.1_pt1 | contig 270085 bp, 285 predicted proteins | sample 1671971 | NCBI WGS metagenome assembly OLRQ01 (sample SAMEA3136631, study PRJEB25190) | human gut metagenome | biome: human gut; feature: human-associated habitat; material: faeces | place: Austria | collected 2013
GGCGAAAAATCAGCCATAAAAGCAAGTGCAATAAAGACTCCGAGAGTACATTTTTATAAATAAGCTCTGTTTTATATAAATTTCTGAAACATATAACGATTTCAAAATACCCTTACGGGGTATCTTTATAGTAGTCACTATATACCCTTATGGGGTATTTGTCAATACTGTTTTTTCATATCGGAAACAAGTGGTGTGTGAACAGTAACAAAGATTACTGCGGACAGAGTAAGCAGCAGTAACACAAAAAAGAGCTCTCACAGAAAATAACCGCCGGTAATATTCTGCCGGCAATTATTTTTCGCGAAAGCTCAAAGACCTATACTCTATGCACTTTTCTTCTGACAAAATAAAAACAGGTGACCTGCATAATGATCGTCAGCATCCAGGATGCAGGATAGGAAATAAACAGAACAGCCAGTGATCTGTGATGCGGGAATATTCCAAATATCCATACGATCCTGGTTCCTACTGTTCCGATCACTGACAGGATCATTGGAACGCCGGAATGTCCCATTCCACGCAGGGCACCCGGAAACAGATCCATAATCCCGCAGAGAAAATAAGGTACGGTAGTGTAAGACAGGATTTCCAGTCCGCAGCGGATCACTTCCGGATCGGCAGTATAAATCTTAAGAATCTCAGAACCGAAGAAATATGCACCGCATCCAAGGGAAAAGGAGGTAACTACGGAAATAATAAGACAGTCGACCAGAACCTTATCCATACGTTTAAATTTATGCACACCATAGTTCTGACTGGTAAAGCTCATACATGCCTGTGTGACAGAGTTCACCGCCACATACAGAAAACCGAAAATATTATTGGCCGCCGTATACCCTGCCATGGCGGTCGATCCAAAGGAATTAACCGAGGACTGAAGCAGAGCATTTGACAGATTAATGACTGTGCTCTGGATCCCGGCCGGAATCCCAACCTGGAAAATCTGTTTTAAATAAACAGTATTGATCCTTAATTTTCCAAAATGAAGCTGGTAGCTGGTTTTCGATGTACGCAGACATCTGAGTACCAGAATGCAGGAAATTAACTGGGAGATCACAGTAGCAATGGCTACGCCCGCCACATCCATATGAAACATGATCACGAGGATCAGATTCAGTACTGCATTTACAACACCGGAAATAACCAGAAAGATCAGTGGACGTTTCGTATCTCCTACAGCCCGCAGAATCGCAGCTCCATAATTATAAAGCATAAAAAACGGCATACCCAGAAAATAGATTTTCATATACAGTGCAGACTGTCCGATCACATCATCCGGGGTACCCATCAGTTCCAGAGCCCATCTGGAAAAAATCAGTCCCACAAATGCCATGACGATACCGCTTACCAGTGCAAGAGTTACAGCCGTATGAACGGTATCTGACATTTCCCGGTCTTTTCCTGCCGCATAGAACCGGGCAGCAAGTACATTCGCACCAAGTGAGATACCAATAAACAGATTGGTAAACACATTGATCAGTGCTGTGGTTGAGCCTACGGCTGCAAGTGCCTGACTTCCGCTAAATCTTCCCACCACTATGATATCCACAGCATTAAACATCAGCTGCAGGATTCCGGACAGCATCAGCGGCAGTGAAAAGGAAATCAGCTTGTCCATGATGGTTCCGTTACACATATCTATTTCGTATTTATTTTGTTTCACTTTTATCTTCCACCCTTTATATCCAAATTGATATGGGCTTCTGTAGAAGTCCTTTATATTACTGTTCGTAAACAGTTAGTATTTTTCAATGTTTTTATTCTGCAAGGCTTCCGAAATAATAGAATCCCTTGCAGGTATCCAGTTTTACTTTTACATATTTACCGATCAGATCCTGACATCCCGGGAAATGGACCAGAAGGTTATATTCTGTTCTTCCTGTAAAGATACCTTTTTCTCTGCTTTCTTCCTCTACAAGGATTTCCTGAACAGTTCCCTCGAAACGGGAAGAAGCCTTTCGGCCTTTTTCCTGAACCAGAGCCAGAAGACGGTCAAAACGGTCTTTTACCACATCCTCAGGTACCTGATTCTCCATTTTGGCAGCAGGTGTGCCGCTTCTTTTGGAATAGATAAAGGTAAATGCAGAATCAAAATCACATTTCTCCACAACATCCAGAGTATCCTGGAAATCCTCTTCCGTTTCTCCCGGGAAACCAACGATAATATCTGTAGTAAGGGAAATATCCGGTACAGCATTACGGATCTTGGCTACAAGCTCCAGATACTTTTCTTTGTCATAACGGCGGTTCATGATCTTTAAGATTCGGCTGCTTCCGGACTGCATGGGAAGGTGGAGGTGATGGCACACTTTTTTGCTCTCTGCCATTGTCCGGATCAGTTCATCAGACAGATCCTTCGGATGGGAAGTCATGAAACGGATTCTCTTTAATCCTTCAATTGCTTCCACCTGTTTCAGAAGCTGTGCAAAAGTAACCGGATGTTCCAGTGTCTTTCCATAGGAATTAACGTTCTGTCCCAGAAGCATAACTTCCGTTACACCGTCAGCCACCAGACCCTTGATCTCTTCTATGATCGCCTCCGGTTCGCGACTCTTCTCTCTTCCTCTTACATATGGTACAATACAGTAACTGCAGAAATTATTGCAGCCAAACATAATATTGACACCCGTTTTAAAGGAATATTTACGGTCAGAAGGCATACCCTCCACGATTTCATCAGATTCCTTCCAGACATCAATGATCTGTCCCTCCGTATTTAAGCTTCTGTAGAAAAGCTCCGGAAACTTATGGAAGTTATGGGTACCGAAAACCAGATCAACAAAAGAATATTCTTTGTGGATCTTCTCAATTACTTCCGGCTCCTGCATCATGCAGCCAAACAATATAATCTTCAGTTCAGGATTCTTTTTCTTAATACTTTTCAGATGGCCAAGATGACCGTAAATCTTCAGGTTTGCATTCTCCCGGACTGTGCAGGTGTTATAGATGACAACATCTGCATCTTCTTCTCTGGATACTTCTGTATAGCCCATACGTTTCACGATACCGGCCACTGTATCCGTCTGCAGGGAATTCATCTGGCAGCCTGCATTCTGGATAAAGAAAGCTGGCGCCTTTTCATATTTTTCCTTCACAAGCTCTGTACATTTATTGATATATTCTAACTGTATTTTACTTTCCTGTGTATTATTATTCACTATTGATTCCTCATCTTTCTGTTTACAACATTTCGGGGCACTCTTTTTATCATACAGAATCTATGGCTTTATGTCAAACACTAATCTCTGTTTTTATTACTTTTTATTTTCGGATACAGTTTTTCTTTGACTATGTGACGGATTTATGCGTTTGCCAATATGCCGCTGTTTAGAGAATAAAGATATTCAAGTGGAATCAGACGCAGTTCTTCCATATCGTCCTTGCGGTATTCCGGAATCTCAATTGCCAGAGAGGGCTGACGGATTACTTCCGCATAAAACTGTTCCGGAGATCCCATCTCAGGTTTTGCTCCGGCTTTTTTGACTCTCGCACCACCTGCAATCCCTTTTTCCAGACGATAGCCGGAACATTTCTGTAAATGCCTTGCCAGTCTGTAATTTTTCTGATTGTAGGCAAAGCCTTTCTCCTGTCTGCAGTAAACGATCTTCCCTCTGGAATAACTGAATGTAAGCAGACCAAGGCTTGAATATTCCTGAAAAATGCTGATCAGGGCACGAGTCTCATTCTCACTGGCAGGCTCCTGATTCACTCTTTTCCGCTGATAATAATTAGTCGGAAAATTTCTGCGCAGATCAATTCCCCTGGCATTACATTCATACTCTTCCACAGGCCTGTCCTGCATTTTCAGCATCTGTCTGTGGATGGGATTATGTATGGCACCATATCCATATTCGCATATCTCATAGCTGTCAGGATTCAGCATGGGAATCATACAGATACGAACCTTATCCAGAAGTTTACGAACTTCATAACTTTCTCCGATGGTCCAGTTGCTTTCATAGGATCTGCAGTAATCTTTTGCAATAGACAAAAGATATTCCGGGAGATTTCTGTCTCCGCTTTCCACTCCGCTCAGACAGATAATGCAGGTATCACCCTTTCCAATCTCAAGCATGGGGATCATTCTGTCATCATGACTTCTTCCGATCACTCTGAACTGGACAAAATTTCCATATCTCTGTCCGAGTTCCCACAATGCGAAGTATATTTTTTCATAAGTTCCCATCTGTTCTGTTGACATACATTCTTTCCTCCTTTTTGGCAAATGTTCAGCAGCCTGGATCAGATTCCGGATTCTGACCTGTATGGACGGCTGAATGGCTGCCTTATTATTATATATATGAAAAGAGACAGGCCATAAGACCTGTCTCTTAAAAATAATTGAATTATATTTACATTTCTTTTTTACGTCTTCTTATCAGTACGTAACCACCTGCAAGAACAGAAGCTGCAGCAAGAGCCAGCATAGTTCCGATCGGTGATTCATCACCTGTGGATACTGCTGATTTCGCTGTTCCGTTTGTTCCATCTGCATAGGTGGTAGGAGTTACATCTGTAGTTCCTCCATCTGTAGTTCCGTCGCCGGATCCGGTTCCGTCTCCGTTTGTTCCGTTTGCACCTGGTGTGGTAGTGGCCTGTGTCAGAGGAGCTGCCTTGAACTGATAGGGCAGAACTTCGGAAGCATCTGTTTCCTGCCAGTCATTTCCACTGTATACCTGTTTTGCATATTTAATGTAAATAGTATATGCTTTCTCGGCATCTGTATAAATACCGCTCTTGGCACCAATTTTCCAGGATGTGTTCCAGGTTGACGGGTTAGAAGACATACTCCATCCTACAGGTACCCATCTGACATCACCTTCTCCCGGATTATTGTTTTGTGTACCTGCACCGATTACCTTGAAGTCATAGAAAGTATTCGGATAGAACACAAGTGCTTTCTCAAATCCCTGTACAACACTCTCTTTTACATCGGGTACTACTGGAGTATGAGATGGTGTAGGTGTAACAGGACGTTCTTTTGAATCAGGCTGGAACATTACAGAGCCATAATTACTCTTATCCTTATCACTGATCACACATACATAAATATCAACATCATAGTCAGGAAGATCAGTAACTTTTGCTGTTACATTTGTATCAGCCTCAATAGGCGCGCCTACTCTGGAAGTATCGATTGTTGGTGCTTTCTCACCACGTTTTACCCAGTCAATATAATAGGTACCTTTTACATTTGACTGGAACTTAATTTTAACAGTACCACTTCCGGACCATTTGCATTCTTTTCCTGTTACTTTCAGTTTTTCTTCTGCAGGAGTTGGGGTAGGGGACGGTTCTGTTGTACTGACTAAAGTTCCGTCTTCTCCGATTTTAAGGCTGGAATCTCCCTCATATGTAATCTGAGAAAGAACATCCGCCAGTTTCACATCAGTAACAGCGTCACCCAGCTTTACGACTGTTCTTCCGGCGTTAGCCTCCTGAACAGCAACACCAATGGCAGAACCTGTAACAGCACCGCTTACATTGATCACACCATCTTTGGCAAGCACAAGGTTACTTGCAGCTTCAAAAGAATTTGTAATTGTATTTCCTGTAACACTTACAGTTCCACGAATATTGACAGTTCCCTCACTGTAAATTGCACCGCCTGCTGCTGCGGAGTTTGCTGTGATAGTACCACCCAGAAGATATACATTTGCACCGGCAGCATTGTTGACCGCACCGCCATTTCCGGTTGTGGTATTTCCTGTCAGAGTTGTACCGTCAATCAATGCATAATTACCGCTTACTACTTCTACAATCGAACCGGTAACGCCATCGCCTGTACCCTCAACAGTTAAACTGCCTGAACCGATAGCATTTCCATCTGAAGCAGTCACAGAACCGCCTGCCATCTGAAGATTACCACCATTAACAGTAAACATACTCTCAGTAAAGCCTGCTGCACGTTTGATCGTAGTATTATCTTCAGCAGCAACCAGCATGATATTCTTTTTTTCAGGGACATTTATTGTATTGTTGACTTCAATGGTTCCTTTTAATTTTACATAAGTAGGCTCACCATTTATCATATCCTCACAGTCCGGTACTGCTGCGAACGCTTCTTCCAGAGAAGTAAAGGACTTTTCGCCAATCACAATCGCAGAACCTGCCTCAGCAGCCTGCTCATCAGTTTCTTCAGCAGCCGGTGCCTCTGTAGGATCAGCTGTTGTTTCGGCAGGAGTTTCAGCCGGATCTTCCGGAGTCTCGGCTGGATCTTCGGCTGGTTCCTCAGGAGTTTCAGCCGGATCTTCAGAAGGTTCTTCTGTATCTGAAGAGTCAAGTTCACCTTCGGCTGATGTCTCAGCAGCAGTATCTGCTGCAAATGTGGCTGTCGGTGCCATTCCTACAGACAGGGCACCTGCCATTAATAATGCAAAAAGTTGTTTTTTTCTCATTGTATGTCCTCCCATAGATGAGTTTTAGTTAAAATCACTACTGACACCATCCGATTTCTTATTCCCCACGAAGCAGTCAGTAATCCCAAATCTGAATTGAAGTATAGCACATCCCTCAGAAAAAATCAATGTGCTGTCTATGGGCGTACCTGTCCGTTTCCATAGATGATATATTTCGTTGTGGTCAGAGCCAGAAGTCCCATAGGTCCCCTCGCATGAAGCTTCTGTGTGCTGATACCGATCTCTGCCCCGAAACCGAATTCAAATCCGTCTGTAAAACGTGTGGAGGCATTGACATAAACTGCCGCAGCATCCACCTCATCCAGAAACTTCTGTGCATGTTCATAATTATTGGTAATAATTGCCTCTGAATGTTTTGTATTATATTTATTGATGTGAGCGATCGCCTCTTCCACAGAAGAAACCACTTTAATAGAAAGAATATAATCCAGATATTCTTTGCCCCAGTCTTCTTCTGTTGCGTGTACAGCTCCCGGGATCAACGCATAAGCCGCTTCATCTGCGCGGATCTCCACATGTTTCTCCTGCAGACGCTTTGCAAGGACTGGAAGCAGGGCATCCTTTACATCTTTATGTACAAGAACAGATTCGCAGGCATTGCAGACGCCTACTCTCTGAGTCTTGGCATTCATGATAATGTCTGCTGCCATCTCAAGGTCTGCGGTTTCATCCACATAAATATGGCAGTTTCCAGTACCGGTCTCAATCACAGGGATGGTGCTCTGCTCCACTACGGCTTTGATCAGGCCTCTGCCGCCTCGCGGGATGAGTACATCCACATACTGGTTCATCTTCATGAATTCTGCTGCTGTCTCTCTGGATGTATCAGAAATCAGCTGGATTGCATCCTCTGTCACGCCCTGTTCATTCAGAGTTTCCCTGATACAGTTTACAATGGCCTCGTTGGAATGGATCGCATCACTTCCACCCTTTAGGATTACTACATTACCGGTCTTAAAGCAGAGTGCAAATGCATCCGCAGTTACATTCGGTCTTGCTTCATAGATAATTCCGATCACGCCAAGAGGTACTCTCTTCTGCCCGATCAGCAGTCCGTTTGGGCGTTTTTTCATCCCGGTTACTTCCCCGACAGGATCATCCAGGGCTGATACCTGGCGCAGGCCCTCTGCCATTCCTTCAATCCTGCTCTCTGTGAGAAGAAGCCTGTCGATCAGCCCCTCAGGCATATGATTCCTTTTTCCGGTTTCCACATCCAGCCTGTTGGCATTGATCAGAGTCTGTGCATCCTTTACCAGTTTATCTGCTACTGCAAGAAGTACTTCATTCTTTTTGTTTGTAGAAAGATTTCTCATTTCTGTTTCAGCTGCCTTCGCATTCATGCCAAGGCGGTTCAGCATTTCATTCATGTTCAGGTCCCCTTTCAGTCAGTAAGATAGCATATCTCCTCTTCTGTTACTATGATCTGCGGACAGATATCAGTAGGTTCTGTGGGAACCTCCGGCAACATCTGAAAAGAAAATGCAATGGCAACTCTTTCAAGCTGCGGATGTTTCTCAAGATAACGGTCATAGAAGCCACCGCCGTATCCGACTCTGTGGTTTGCTCTGTCAAAAGCCACTCCCGGCATGATCATAAGAGCCTTTGACCAGTTGACGATCTCCCCCGATACAGGCTCAGGAATCCCAAAATATCCGGGTTCCAGCCGGGCCAAGTCTGTCAGCTTATAAAATACCATATCCTTTCCCACAACCTTGGGAACTGCAACCTCCTTGCCGGCCTTCCATGCTTCTTTTATAAGATACTCTGTGACAACTTCATGGTTGTAATCTGCATATACCAGAATGCGGTCCGCATTCTTAAATGCAGGAAGTGCGGTCACTTTGTCAGTGATCGTGCGGCTCATTGCCTCTATCTGTTCATCTGTGTGCAGCTTTCTTTCTGCGAAAATCTTCTTTCTAATGTCTTTTTTTGATTCCATATTTTTCACCCAGATTAATGATTGTTCCGTCTTCCTGCTGAACATCCACATTGTCCAGCTGAGCGCGAAGGTTCATACGGACAGATGCAATATATTCCTTGCGCAGCAGTTCTCTTTCTTTTTTCTCTTCTTCAGTAAGCCCTACACTTTTGGCTTTATGTGCAAGTGCATTAATGCGGTCGATTTTCTCAACTTCCATAGTTCTTCCTCCTGTTTTTTGTCTGCGGCAGTCTGTCTGTAAACACTGCCATTTACTCTGTGAATGTCATTTGGCACCGGTAAATTTCCGGTATTATAACAGTCTGTCAATAATATCGATCAGATAAACTTCTTCTTTGGACTGGCTTACAAACAGCGTACCGTACTTGCGTCCCTCTGTGATCTTATGGATAATATGGAAATCGGCTCCGTTTGCGATCACCATATCTACGCCTGCTGCAGAAGCGATCTGTGCTGCTGTCAGCTTAGTAGCCATTCCGCCGGTTCCTACCTTACTTCCAGAAGTACCTTTTCCCATGTTAAGCAGATTATCATCCAGATTTTCTACCACATCAATGAATTTTGCATCAGGATTAGTATTGGGATCATCTGTAAAAAGACCATCAATATCTGATAACAGAATCAGCAGATCTGCCCGTACAAGTGCGGCAACCATTGCAGACAATGTATCATTATCTCCGAATTTCTCCAGATTCTGAAGCTCATAGGTGGAAATGGAGTCATTCTCGTTTACAATGGGAATCACTCCCAGACTGAGCAGTTCATTGAAAGTATTCTGAGCATTCTTTCGGTTAACATTATTAACCATAGTATTTTTGGTCATAAGGATCTGAGCGGAAAGCTGATTATATTCAGAAAAAAGTTTCTGATAAATCATCATCAGTCTGGCCTGTCCTACTGCTGCACATGCCTGTTTTCCTTTCAGTTCTGTGGGTTTCTCATGCATTCCAAGAGCTGCCACACCTGTTGCTATAGCTCCTGAAGAAACCAGTATGACATCTTTTCCCTGATTGCGAAGGTCACTGAGCTCTCTTGCCAGCACTTCCAGTTTGCGAAGGTTCAGTCTTCCTGTCTCCGAATGAGTCAGGGAAGAAGAACCGATCTTAATTACAATACGTTTTTTATCTTTAAGTCGTTCCCGGTAATTCATCTTTTTGTTACTCCATATAAATATATTTTTGTAACTGTTCAGTGTCTTTACAGTTACGAGACAAAATCCATCAGAAATTGCCTGCAATAACAGAATTTGAAGATCAGCGTGTAATCCCAAGCTCCTCCAGGGCTTTCGCCTGTTTTGCCTCCATGACTGCCGCTTCCCCGGGAGTCATATGGTCATATCCCAGCAGATGCAGCATACTGTGTGCAACCAGAAAACAGAATTCTCTTGTCACACTGTGTCCGTATTCCTCTGCCTGCGCAAATACCTTGTCAACTGAGATCATGATATCTCCAAGAAGAAGTTCGTCTGTATCCAGATCAAAGTAAGATTCATCTTCCTCCACAATATCATATCCTGCCGGTGTCTCAAAAGGAATCATAGGGAAGGATAAAACATCCGTAGGTCTTGCGATATCGCGAAACTCAGTATTAACTCTCTCAATCTCTTCGTTATCTGTAAGTACAAGATTCACCTGTGCATCATAGGGACATTTTTCCATTTCAAGAACCTTGTCAGCTACCTTTACTGCCAGTGTCTCATAGTCGATCCCCAGTTCACGCTCTGTCTCATAATCAATCTGCATGTTCATCGTTCATTTACCCCGTTTCTGCGTCTTGCCGGTCTTTCAGGTTTTTGTTTCTTCTCATAGGCATCATAAGCCTGTACGATCTGCTGTACCAGAGGATGACGGACAACATCCTTGCTGGTAAGCTGGCAGAAGCCAATGTCATCTATTTTTTTCAGTACTTTCATTGCCACGTCAAGTCCGGATGTAGTATCTCTTGGAAGATCTTTCTGTGAGGCATCTCCGGTGATGATAACCTTGGAACCAAATCCGATACGTGTCAGGAACATCTTCATCTGTGCCGGAGTAGTATTCTGTGCTTCATCGAGAATGATAAATGCATTATCCAGTGTACGTCCGCGCATATATGCAAGCGGTGCAACCTCGATCAGGCCACGCTCCATATTTTTCGCAAAGCTGTCCGCTCCCATGATCTGGTACAGTGCATCATAGAGTGGTCTCAGATAAGGATCTACCTTGCTCTGCAGATCTCCCGGAAGAAATCCCAGCTTCTCACCGGCCTCAATAGCAGGACGTGTCAGGATGATCCTGCTGACCTCCTCATTTCGGAAGGCTGTGACAGCCATTGCCATCGCCAGATAGGTTTTGCCGGTACCGGCAGGACCTACACCGAACACGATCATTTTTTTGCGTATCTGTTCTACATAATCTTTCTGCCCCAGTGTTTTGGGCTTGATAGGTCTGCCCTGTATGGTGTTACAGATAAAATCTTTGTCTATTTCTGTGAGAACTTCGTTTCTCTGCTCCATTGCCAGAGAAAGAGCATAATTGACATTCTGTTTCGTGATCGTGTTGCCTCTTTTTGCAAGTACTGTCAGTTCTTCTATCAGTTTCTTCGCAGAAGCCGCATTCTGTTCATTGCCAAGTATCTTAAGGATTCCGTCTCTGGAGATCACTGTCACATTCAGTGTTCTCTCAATCAGCTTAAGATGCTCATCAAACTGGCCAAATACATTTGCTTCCAGTTCTGCGGGGACTTCTGTGTGTAATTCAATAATATTGCCAGCCATCCTGTGATGTCCTTTCCTGTTGATAAGTTAATAATGGATTATTGCCTCGTTTATGGACGATAATCAAAGTCCGGTTAAAACCAGATGCATCCATTGTAACACCTCCCTGCAACTTTTTAAATACAAATTTTTATGGAATTTTATGTTATCCGGCTTTTTTCGCCTGTCTGTTCGATGATAAGCAGGGTTCCTCCGGTAATGCACAGAGATTCTGTCAGCCTGGTAGTAATATGATTTTCACTGATCTTAATGCCATTTTGAAGCAGCTTCTTTTCATATTGATGAAATCTTCGCACAGCTTCCTTCTCGGCTTCTTTCCTAGTATAGGTTTCTTCTTTTACTGTATAATCAGTAGTTTCGGTCCATCCGATCCATACAGGAAGTATAAAATTTTCTGTGATACGCAGAGGAATTTCCTCTGTGATACGTTTCTGACCTGTATGTAATGTCGGATACAATCCCAGATACCAGTGCCCAAACCGGAAGTACATTTCTTTTTTCTTTTTGCCGGCAGGGATTTCTGTACGGTATTTTAATGGAAATTCCTGATAATAGGAAATTTGTCTGGAAATAAAAATATCCGCATCTGCATGAACGTATTCCTTTCGCAGGACTTCCTGACTGTCATTCATGATATGAAGTTCCCCGGATACCAGAAGTTCCCCTTTTTTGCAGGAATCCCCGGGCTTTTTTACCGGTATGCCCCTTCGGACGATCATATCTGTGATCACTCCGTCCTTGTCTGCGAGCAGATTACAGGGTGAGGTATTACTGTTGGTTTTTTGGGGGATAATTCCTTCCTGGATATTAAGAATCAGACGGGTTCCTTCTATTCTGGCAGATACCCAGGTAATCTCCGGAAAATTTTTCCGTACAGCTGCTGCAACTTCTGAACAGTTGATCTTTTTTTTGGACATCCCATGGTTTATATCCTGCTTATCCAGAAAATCGAGGATTTCTCCGGTACTGTTTCTGACATTTCCTTCAATATGGATATTCCAGATTCTCCCTGTCAAAAAAAATATCAGGATACCTCCCAGAATCATGCCTGTAAAAAAAGCCTTTCTTTTTTTATTCCTTAAAAAAAAGAAGGGCATTCCCCGTCTCTGTATGATCTGAATATGTACACCTGTTTTATTCCGGAGAGGTCTCAGGCGAAAGAAATCAGCGGCCTGCATTTGTGCCATAAGCTGGCCGTCCTCTCTGTACCGGATCTTTTCCATATAAACTTTTCTGCTTTTGCAGAGATTCAGAAAGCGTTCCAGATTTTCTCCTCTTACAAGGATGATCACATAACCATATATTAATTTCAAAAATTTCAACATTCGCTGTCACCCGCTTTTATATCATAAATACTTCCCGTCACTTTCATTGCACTGGAATTGTACCAGCGGATTTCAAGATTTTTCCCGGATATGGTCACTTTTCCGCAAAAAGACTGTATCACAATTTCAGAAGGTGTATATTTAAAAACAGATTTATAATTTTCGATAACAGCTTCCGTCTGACCGGTCAGTGTGACGATCGTTTCATTATATGCCAGATCAGGCGGAAGTTCTAATGCCAGCACCATCCGGTTTTTCCATTGTCCTGCTTTTTTCATAAAAAAAGCTCCCCCGGCTTTTACTATCAGTCTATGCCGGAAGAACTTTCTTTAAAACACGTTTCAGCAGCAATCATCGAAACAAAACCATAGAAAACCACAGAATTGTATTTCCACCCAGATTATATTCCATAGATTCACGCTCTACAATCTCATTTACTACTACACCATGACTTTCCAGACATGGATGCATCCGATCAGGATATCTGCATGGCTTTCCCTCTTTATAGGCACATTTTTCACAGATATCACAGGATTCTGTAGACAGGATGTAAGTTTCATACCCTTCTTTATTCAGATATTTTCCCACCTCTGTAGTCAGGTCCTCGTGTGCCCGTCTTGTAGAAAGCATTTCTTCCATGTTCATGATATCCGAAACTTCCGCTACACTGGAAAAGAAAACAGCCTGAGGATAACTTTTTATTTTTTTTTCACATTCCTGCAGGGTTCCTACTGCGGGGGGACAGGCCCAGGTAGAATCATAACGTTCGCATTCTTCTTGGCAGATCGTGCGCACGCGTTCCTGAATTGTAATATCTTTTGTGTCCAGTATGCGGTATTCAAAAATCGGGTACTGTGAAATAAATTCTTCAAATTTTTCTATGTTCATAGTTTTCTTCTTTCTTTTGGACTTGTTGGTACATTCGTTCATTTATGATAGGGTTCGTGATTCATAATGCGGTAGCTTCTGTATATCTGTTCCAAAAGGATCATCTGCATCAGCTGATGCGGAAAAGTCATTCTGGAAAAGCTGAGCTTATAATCTGCACGTTTCAGAACACTCTCACTCAGTCCTAAGGAACCTCCGATCACAAATGCAATGGAACTGATACCGGAAACTCCCAGTTTCTCAATTTTTTGAGAGAGTTCTACAGAATCCGGCGTTTTTCCGTCAATTGCCAGTGCGATAACATAATCCTGTTCGCGTATATGTTTCATCAGACGTTCGCCTTCTGTATTTTTAATCTGTGTGTTCAGTGCTTCTGACGCTTTATCCGGTGTTTTTTCATCTGCTACCTGACAGAAAGTCAGCCTGCAGTATCTGCTCAGCCGTTTGGCATATTCTGCGATTCCGTCACACAGATATTTTTCTTTGATCTTTCCAACTGTAACAATACGGATTTCCATGATCTTCTTCCTTCTATTTTAATAAAATCAGCGATAAAATCACAGTATTTTTAGTACTGCAGATAATATTCCATAGCAGTCATTTTACTGGTCTTGCCATTTGCTACAACAAGAATAACATTCAGCCTATGGTAACCCACAGGCATGGAGATTGGCTGTTCATAAACAGTACTGTTAAGATCCGGTTCAGAATCAAATGCATAATATGCCTTACATCCATCCGGAACAGTGATCTTAATCTCTGTTTTTTTATTGTAATCCCCTGATTTAGGTGTTACCTTAGGGGCTTTCGGTGCATTTAAAACAATCACATACTTTCTGCTGATCACATCACTTTCGATGTTTTTATCATTTACACCAAAGGCTTTTAATTCAGTTGTGCCTTCCCTCAGAATAATAGGTTCTGTATATACTTTACTCTTTCTGGTAGGTGTGCTTCCATCTAATGTGTAATAAATCTTTTGGCAGTTACCTTCCAGTTTCAGAGTCTGCGTTGTAGTATAGGTTCCGGGTGCAGGATTTGATACAGGTGTTTCGCAGATATATTCTGCGCAGGCATTCTGCACCTCTCTGTCAGCAGATTTCAGGATCAGTCTGACTTCGTTGGTCTTTCCCTCCTGTGTAAGAAGCTTCACATACTCTTTATATATTCCTGTTCCCGCAGTTTTGTTCTGGATAAACGGGCGCAAAACAAGAAGTGCAGATCGTTTATCGCCTGATTTCTCCATACTTTTGGCCAGAAGAAGATTGGCGGCTTCATTTTTGGGATTTTTATCCAGAGCATTTTCTGCAATCCGCTGTGCTTCTTCATAGTTTTGCTGTGCATATTGTTTTTTTGCCCTGGAATATAAGGCAGAAAAAGTATTTAACTGCCGATAACAAAAGAACCCCAGTAGTGTCGCCGCACACAGAAGCAGACATAGAAGCTGTTTTCTGCTGAATTTCAGCTTTCTTCTTTTTGGATGCTTGAAATATTTTATAATTTTTGTTTTCTGTTTTTTTTCGGATGGGCGGTTCTGCTGCTCCTTTTTCATCAGAGTTTCCACTGTGCTGAATTCTCTTACCCAGGGTATCTCCGCAAGGCAGTAGGGGCAGTACAGAGAGCCTTTTTCCACCTCTTTATGACATTTAGGACATTTCATAGACAGTCCTCACTTACTGATTTTCCAGATAATTCTGAAACTCCTCCATAGACATAAGAACTTTTCTCGGTTTTGTTCCCTCTTCCGGTCCCACTACACCTGCGTCGCAGAGCTGATCCATGATTCTTGCCGCTCTGTTGAAACCAATCTTAAACATTCTCTGCAGCATACCAATAGAAGCTTTCTCTTTCTCTATGATAAACTTACCTGCTTCTTCAAAATGGATGTCCCTTTCATCTCCGGACATACCTGTTGTTACAGGAGAATTTACCTGCTGCTCGATCTGTTGGTTATACTGGACACCCGGATTTTTATCTGCAAGAAATTCAACCACAGCACTTACCTCATCATCAGATACAAATGCACCCTGAAGTCTTGCAGGCTTCTGATATCCCTGAGGATAAAAGAGCATATCACCTTTTCCAAGAAGCTTCTCGGCTCCGTTCATATCCAGAATTGTCCTGGAATCCACACCGGAAGATACAGAGAAAGCAATTCTGGAAGGCATATTCGCCTTGATCAGACCGGTGATAACATTTACAGACGGTCTCTGTGTGGCAATGATCAGATGGATACCTGCCGCACGTGCAAGCTGGGCCAGGCGACAGATAGCATCCTCCACCTCTCCGGGCGCAACCATCATAAGGTCTGCAAGCTCATCCACGATAATCACGATCTGCGGCATTTTCACAGGTTCTTCTTCAGCTCCTGCCGCCTTGATCTGCTCTGCTTTTTTATTATATTCATCCAGATTACGGACACCGTACTCCGCAAATGTATTGTAACGGTTTGTCATCTCCTGTACTGCCCAGTTTAATGCGCCTGCTGCTTTCTTCGGATCTGTCACAACCGGAATAAACAAATGTGGAATTCCATTATACACACTGAGCTCTACTACTTTAGGATCGATCATGATAAGCTTTACTTCATCCGGATTTGCCTTGTACAGGATACTGATGATAAGTGTATTGATACATACTGATTTACCTGAACCGGTTGCACCTGCGATGAGAAGATGTGGCATTTTGGCAATATCCGCAACTACAGTCTTACCTGCAATATCCTTTCCTACTGCAAAAGAAAGTTTGGATTTTGCCTTCTGAAATTCTTCTGACTGGAGCAGATCTCTGAGCATAACCGTACTGTTCTCTTTATTGGGAACCTCAATGCCCACTGCTGCTTTGCCGGGGATCGGTGCTTCAATACGGATATCAGGAGTGGCAAGATTCAGTTTGATGTCATCTGCAAGACCTACAATTTTGCTGACCTTCACTCCCATCTCGGGCTGAAGTTCATAACGGGTAACTGTTGGTCCGCAGCTCACATTAGTGACAGTCACGTTCACGCCGAAATTGTGAAGTACTTCCTGGAGTTTTTTTGCAGTCTTACGCAGATAGGCATCAGAATCCCCCTGAGCTTTGCTGCTTCCTTTCTTCAGCAGATTTAAGGCTGGAAATTTATATTCTTTTTTTACGGCTGCTTCCTGTCGGGTGATCTCATGCTGAATGTTTACAATTCCGCTCTGTATCTCTTTTTCAGAAGATTTGGGGTTTTTCGAAGGCGGCCGCACTGCCTTCTCATCCTGAAAAGGGGGCAGATCTTCCTCCGGTTCTGAAACCACAGATTTCTTCCGGTCAGTGACAGCATCTTCAAATGGAAGGTCTTCCTGCTGTTGTGATTCATTATCTGCCTCGTATGTATCCGGGGATGTATCCGCTCTGTGAATCTCAAAATTCATCGGAGCATCGATGTATGGTTTATTATCCGCATCATCAGAGGATTTAATCCCTGTGTTCTCGGTATCCTCCGCAGCTTCGGCTGTTTCTGCTGCTGCTTTATCTGTATCTGCTGCTTTTTTCAGAAGTTTCCCCTTTTTCTTTGGCTTCTGTTCAGAATAGCCTGTCAGCTTGGTTCCTTCCAGAAAGCCGCCTTTTTTCATTTTTTTTGCTTCCGAAGGATCCATGAGAAAGTCATCATCTGAAAATTCATCATCGCCAATTTCTTCCTCCAGTCTGCGGACTCTTTCTTCACGCTGCTGTTCTCTTATAAGCTGACGTTCTCTGGCACGTTCTTCTCTATATCGCTCACGTTCAGGCTGCCCCTGCATATAGCGCATATGTCTGTCTTTTACAAAATCACACACCTTTATAACCAGCCGCGTTACAAAATCAAGCAGAGAGCGCTGTGTGATAATGATCATACATACAACAAATGCCAGTATAATGATCACATATCCGCCGATAGTTCCAAAAGCAGATGTGACAGAAATACAGATCGCTCCTCCGATCAGACCACCGCCTGTTTTATAATCTGCGCTTAAAGCATAATAATCCAGCAAAGTTGTACTCTGCATATATCCGTCTGTGAGAAGCTGCGCTGCCCCACACAGAAACAGAAACATCACAAACGCCGCTGCAAGTTTCTTATATGCCAGCCGGTTTGTTTTGTTGATCAGAATAAATGCTGCTTCAAGGAAAAATACGATAGGAAACAGATATGCCATCAGTCCCATCAGTCCGAAACAGAAATTACTGATCGCATCTCCCACAAAACCACCTGCTCCAAAATTGCTTGCCATCAGGATCACACATGCGGCCAAAATCACAAATAATATGATTTCTGTCTGAAATCTGCCGACTTCCTGTTCCATTGCTGTCTTCTTTTTTGTATTTCTTCCCGAATGCCCGGTATTCTTACTCTTTGATGCTGCCATTCTAAGGCTCCCCTCCTTGATCTTCTCGTAAATATCTTCCCTTTACAGGGCAAAATTTAATGCCAGTGTAATAATACCGACTATAAATGAATAATATGCAAAATAGCGTAATTTTATATTCTGAGTCATGGCTATTGTATTTCGGATAACAAGACATCCCGCAAAACCGGCGATGATCATTGCAAATACATAGGTAAACCCAAGTCCTGCCGTCATTTCAGAAGCACCAAAATTTCCGATTTCCGTAAAAAAAGCACCTATGATAGCAGGCAGACTCATAAAAACAGAAAAACGAACCGCAAATTTGCGGTTATATCCGCATAACAGTGCAGCACATAACGTAAATCCCATTCTGGAAATCCCCGGAAAGACAGCAATCCCCTGACAAATTCCAATCCACATGGCACTGTCATAAGAAGCCTCTCTCGGTCCCTTTTTTCCACCGGATTTATTCAGATCTGTTACCAGAAGAAATACGCCTGTAAGTAAAAATCCGATTCCCGGAACAATCTGAGAGTCTGCGCCCAGAAGAGCCAGCCGTTTTCCTGTAAGTCCCAGAAGTGCTGTTGGAATCATGGAAATCACAAGAAGTGCACCTATTTTCCGATATGTTCCGGTGACTATTCTGGCATAGCCCAAACTTTCCCCTGTCTTCTTGTTATGGATATATAGATTCAGATTACCGATCATATCCATAAACATCCCCAGAAGTCCTAGTCCGATTTTTTTTAAATCTTTGCGGAACAAAAATATAATTGCTGCTGCACTTCCAAGATGGAGCATCGTTTCTGACAGCAATTCGGTTTCGTGGCCGATTCCCATATATTGTTCCAATATGCATAAATGTCCCAGGCTGCTGACAGGAAGAAATTCCGTCACAGCCTGAATGACAGCCAAAAATATCAAATATACAACGATCATAGAACTGATTCCTTTTTGTTTCTCCAAAATTATGGTTTATTATAGCACACTCAGAAAGGCTTTACAATAAAAAGCCCCCTGACTGTCATGTTCACAACGTAGCCAAAAGTTACTGTTCACTCCGTTCCCAGCAACACGCTTCGCGATGCACAGAATTTATGCTAATCGCATAAATTCGCGCAGTATGTCTCGGGTTTTCTGTGACCTTCGCTCACAAAAAACACCTCGCGGGATATTACCAGTGAACAGTAACAGCCAGAATTCATTCATTTTCCTGCTGCTTTTTTTCTTTTTCATGTGCCAGCAGTTCCTGTACCGATTTATGTGCAATCCGGAATTCTTTTTCAAAATAAGCATTGATCTCTGCACCGTATAACAGAAGATTCATACAGATATACAACCATACCATGACCATGATGATCGTCGCAAGGTTTCCGTACATATTACTGAACCCCGGAAAAATCTCAAAATAAAAAGAGAATCCGTATGAAAATATCGACCATGCAACTGCTATGATCAAGGCTCCGGGAATCTGGCTTTTGAATGTGGCTTTTCTGTTCGGAAGAACCTTATACAACATAAGAAAAACCAGAAACAACACACCAAATACCAACAGTGCTCTTGCCCCCAGTATTTTTCCCAGAACTCTTCCAAGAAAAGGAATATATCTTGATACAACTTTCTGTATTTCGTTTCCAAGTACAAGCATAAGCAGAGACACGATTACCGCAATCACCAGTGATAAAGTATAGAATACTGCATAAATTCTGGTTAACAGCCAGTTACGGGTTTCTTTTACGTGATAAATGGTATTTAATCCATTGATGATAGACTGCATTCCTTTTCCGGCAGACCACAGTGCCACAATTGCTGACAAAGGGACAATTGCGGTACTTCTTTTGTATACATCTACCACAATCCCCAGAACAAAACTCTGCAGATTCTCCGGAATAAAAGCAACGATCGCATCCCTGACTACATTATAGGTCAGAGGTGTATACCGTACCAGTGTAGTCAGAAACAGAATACAGGGAATAAAAGACATGATCAGAAAATACGCTGCCTGTGTCGCATAAGCTCCTACGTGATCTCCGGATACACGTTCCATAAACCCGAATAAAAGCCCTGTAACAGATCGGGTTTTATTTTTCTTTTTCATATATGTCTCCATTCTGTTATTTTACAGCAGTCATTTCTGATAATGCATTTATGGTGATTGCTGTAATTATAAAGATAACTGTTTCAAATATCTCTGTTTACTATCATACCATGAAACTGCCGTTATGACAAACATGAATTATGGATAATAAAATCCGGTTCTTTTCATGCTGGAACGCTGTAGATATGAAAAAAACCGGATCAATATGTAATTAGTTTTATGGTCAGATTTTTACTTTCTGATGTAGAAATGATAAGCAGTCACAGAATCATACTGTTCACCTGCATTAAGAATCGGGGAGTGGAAATCTTCAACATTGACCGCATTCGGTTCAACCTGCGTTTCCAGACAGAAAGCATCCCGCTTATTGTAAGTATGACCATTTTTACCATGTTCATTTTCGACAAAATTTGCTGCGTAAAACTGTACACATGGACAGTCGGAAGTGACATCCATGGCAATTCCGGTTTTATCACTGTATGCGGTTGCGATTAGTCTTCTGTTTCCTTTTGCATAATTGTCTGTCACATAATTGTGGTCATATCCGCCTGTGAATTTCAGCTGCTCAAATTCTGCTTCAATATCCTGCCCAATCTGTTTGGCAGTTCTGAAATCCATGGGAGTCCCTGCAACTTCCTCATACACTCCTGTAGGAATGGAATGACTGTCGGCTACAGGTGTATAATATTTTGCATGGATTGTAAGATACTGATCCATGGCGGTTCCGCTTCCCTCACCATTCAGATTGAAATAAGAATGATTTGTCATATTGGCAACTGTCGGCTCATCGCAGATTCCCTGATAATGGATCCTCAGTTCGTTGTCTTCCGTAAACTCATATTTTACAGACACATCAAATTCTCCCGGGAAACCATTCTCGCCATCCGGACTTATACGGTTAAATATAACACTGTTTTTATCATCGGAAATCTCAGCCACTTTCCAGAGCTTTTTTTCAAATCCGTCAGGACCGCTGTGAAGATTATTGTCATTCTCATTCTGAGCAAGAACTACTTCTTTGCCATTGACAGAGAATTTCGCACCGCCGATGCGGTTTCCGTTTCTGCCGATGGTTGAACCGAAAAAGCATCCATTTACTTCATAAGATGCCAGATCATCATATCCAAGTACTACGTCTGTTAAAGTACCATCTTTATCAGGTACGCAGACCTTAACCAGGATTGCTCCAAAATCTGTCACTTCCGCATATGCTCCGGATTTGTTTTCCAGATGAAAAATTTTTACTGTTTCCCCAGTCTGTAATACACCGAACTTTCTTTCAGAAACACTCATTGTTTCCAACCTCCCGTATCATAAAATAATATTAAATCCAAAAGATAATAAAAAAGAGCCTCTCTACGGCTCATTTTTACAGTTCCCGAAATGCCGTTCCCTTCCCATTGACGCCTAGCCGCAGCTAGGTGGGTATCCTCAACAGACCTTCTGTCTTCCGCTGCATAATGACGGCCTGACATCCGGCCTGCGATGTTGGGTTCCCGTTAAAGTCGATGTAGGTTCAAAAAAAGAAGGGGCCTCGTACATTTCAGGATATTCACTGTTTTTAACTGATTTTTATTATACTCCAGTATATGTTCTTTTTCAACATAAAATGTAGAATTAATTATATTTTTTTATAATATGGAGATTATCGGATTCCAAGGATATCTTTTACTGCCTTTGGCATATCCGGCGCATCTACCACCCGGTTATGAAGCACCGGTGCTGTGCGGATCGTCTCAACTGCCTGTGGAAGTTTCACTCCGGAAAGCGCACTCAGTTCATCAGCCAGTGCAAAATCATCCTTACCGTCTGTATCTGCTCCAAGTGCTTCCATTACACTTCTTGTAAATTTATATGGGCTTGCTGTGGATGCAATGACAGTTGGTGTGGTATCATTGGTATCTTTTACATATTTGTCATAAACACCTGCTGCAACTGCAGTATGGGTATCTATCACATAATGACTGTCTTTGAAGATTTCTGCGATTGTTTTTGCTGTTTCGTCTTCTGTACAGTAATTGCCATAGAAGTCTGCAAGCTGTGCCTTCATGTCTTCTGTGATGGTATACTCGCCGCCAGCAGTAAGAGACTGCATCAGCTCTGCACATTTTTTTGCATCACCGCCTGCGATACGGTAGATCAGACGTTCCAGATTGCTGGAGATCAGAATATCCATGGATGGTGAGGTTGTAAGGATAAAGTCACGCTTTCTGTCATAAGTTCCTGTGCGGAAGAAATCATACAGAACCTTGTTATCATTGGAGGCACAGATAAGTTTGTGAACCGGAAGTCCCATCTGTTTTGCATAATAAGCAGCCAGGATATTTCCAAAGTTTCCGGTAGGTACTACCACATTGATCTCCTGACCGTCTTTGATCTTGCCCTGACGTACAAGTGATGCATATGCATATACATAATAAACGATCTGCGGTACCAGACGTCCGATATTGATAGAGTTCGCAGATGAGAACTGATATCCTGCAGCATCAAGTTCTGCTTCCAGGTCCTTATCATTGAACATTTTCTTTACGGCAGTCTGTGCATCGTCAAAGTTTCCGGTAATTCCCACAACATATGTATTGTTGCCTTTCTGAGTTACCATCTGTTTCTCCTGGATAGGACTTACACCATGTTTCGGATAGAAAACGATGATCTTGGTTCCCGGAACATCTGCAAATCCGGCCATTGCCGCTTTACCTGTATCTCCGGAAGTAGCGGTAAGAATAACAATCTCATTCTTTACCTGATTCTTCTTAGCAGCTGTAGTCATAAGATGTGGAAGAATTGATAATGCCATATCCTTAAACGCAATGGTCGCACCATGATACAGCTCAAGGAAATAAGCTCCGTCTGCTTCATGAAGCGGTGCAATCTCTTTTGTATCAAATTTTTCATCATAGGCATTGTTGATGCAGTTCTTTAATTCTTCTTCTGTAAAATCAGTAAGGAAACATTTCATTACTTCATATGCTGTCTCCTGATAGCTCATCTTTGCCAGCTCATCCATTGGGACATCCAGCTTCGGAATCTCTGTCGGCACAAATAAGCCGCCATCCTCAGAAAGCCCCTTTAAAATAGCCATAGAAGCTGTTACGGTTTCTTCTTTTCCTCTTGTGCTTTTGTATAATACCTGCATGATATTTCCTGCCTTTCCAAAGTTATTCGTAACTGTTCAGTATATTGGCAGTAATAATAAACCGCTGAACAGTTACAGTTATTCATTTCGCCAATTGAGCACATTATAGCATATACTTTAGCAAAATACTATCCTAAATTATTTCTCTTTTTTCTGTCTTTTTATGATTGATTACTATAAATCAAAAATATGGACATATTCTTTTGTTCCCGAAGAATATGTCCATATTTTGAGCAGTATTACCGCAATCCTGTTAAATGAGTTATATGAAGAGTATCGTTTATTACGATCCTGTGGAACTTTCTGCTGAATCCGGATAGGTATAAAATTCATGTACGCCGTATTTAAACAGCTTTTTCAGATCTTTCTCAAACCAGGAGACATTCTGGCTTTCAGCTTCAGACTTCTGGATAAAAAACAGTGCTCCTTCTGAATAATCCACACCTTCAAGAGCCTGTCTGACGGCTTCTCTTGTCTCATCTGTAACAGTTACTTCATTGATACGTCCGTCATAAGTCGGTGAAAACTGCGGAACACCATTGGTATTCTGCCATACCACTTCTGTGACTGTATCGGGAAATTCCTTATTCTTTATACGGTTCATGATCACATTGGCAACCAGAATGCGTCCCTTGACATCCTCAGTACCTGCTTCAGCCTCTACAATATGAAGCAATGTATCATAGTCCTCATCCGACATCATCCGGGCGCTCTCTGCAAGAGCCGCTGTCCTTGCATCCAACTCATTGATGCTGCTCTCCATAGAAGAGCTGACATCGAATTCTGCCATATTATCTTCAATAACTTTAATTCTCTGACCGACCATTACCTGTTCACAGGAAGTTCCGATACGTGTGACTGATTTTTTGGGAGAAGCTGTATCATTCATTCCGGATACTACTCCTGCAATTCCTGTTGGCAGTACATCTGTTTCGTCAGCATCAGAGGAAAAAGTTTTCTCCCTATTTTCAGAAGCTGCATATACTTTGTTTTTTCCATTAAAATCTGCTATTCTGCCGCCTGCTGCAAACGCAATCGCCGTACAGGTACACACTGTAACCAGTATCAGACTCCGCGCCGGATTGCCGGACTGTTTTGACTCTTTTTTCTGAACTTTCATACTTATCATTCCTTGAGTTTTTTTAATTACAGGTTTTTATGGCTGTAACATTTCTGTAACTTATAAGAAAATTATATTTAATATAATTGATTTTGTCAAGCTTTTTTCATATTTTTGTAACATTTTAGCTTGCAAAAAAGAAAAAAGGAAGGTTCCATTAATGAAATCTCCCTTTAATATATGCTTCATTTTTCTCAATTATTACATTTATTTTTTTCGCCGCAGATCAGGAACATAGGGGTTGGATTATAAAACTCATCTTTCTTTGTATAAATTCTGCTGCTGATACCCAGATCAATGGAGAATCTGTTGATACCCAGTTTTCCCAGTGTCTCCAGATCCCAGGCAGGGCGTACATAGGAACTGATAGGAAGCTGGCGTTTAATTTCCTCGCATTCCTGCATCATGGCATCGCCTACTGTAAAATGAGCATGATTGACAGGCAGATCAGCAGTATCTGAGAAATCATCTGCACCATAATTGGCATCTGCGTTGATCAGGATTCCTCCCGTTTTCAGCACACGAATCCATTCTTTATATGCTCTTGCTGCATCCGGAAGTGTCCAGGTAAGATTTCTGGACACGATCACATCAAAGGTACCATCAGGAAAATCCGGATTTTCCGCATCCATTACTTCAAACGTACAGGAGGCGTTCTCTTCTTTTGCCAGTTCCCTGGAATGAATGATCATATCCGGTGTCAGATCGATTCCTGTAACTTCATGTCCCAGTTTTGCTAAAAGAATGGAAAAGAAGCCTGCACCGCATCCCACATCCAGGATCCTTAATTTTCCATCAGGAAGAAAAGTCCCGATCTCTTTCAGCCATTTATCAGCCATATCACTGTGAAGCTCAGCTCTTCTCTGTTCCATAAAACTGTCGCTTCTTTTCGCCCAGTAATTTGTGATCTTTTCCTTGCGTTCATCCTTTCTTCTGCTGAAACTGCCATATGCGATCATCGGACCATCCTTAATAACCTGAAGACTTCCCGCCTGATATAGAACCACTCCATTTAAATCGGATAAACTTGTCTCCAGAATATTTCCCTCATAATCCTTAACACAGCCAAGATACTCTCCAACCTTAATAATATCTCCCGGTTTTTTGGCAGGATACCACAGCCCGGATACACTGGCAGACTGATAACGCACATCTTCAATTTCCATGGGATAATAATTACTGTAACTTCTCATGCCATCGTAAACACCCAGCGCACACAGAATATTACGCACATCTTTTCTTGTAGAATGAACCTCCTCCGGACTCCAGCCTCCCATCTGGCCACGTTCGATCAGAACACTGGGAATGCCACATGCGGCAGCATAATTGTAAGAACCACCGGATGCCACATTAGACTTTACCATATAGGGAACATCTGCCTGCTCTGCCATCTTCCTTGACATCTGAACCACATCTTCATCTGCACATCCGGCATAGTAAATATAAGGCGTAAGCTGCTCATAATCATCCCCGCTGTGAAGATCAATATAATAATCTGCTGCACTGTGAAGCTTCTGAACCACCTCATATGCCAGACGGTCCATCCTGGTTCCATTCGGATTTCCCGGAAATACACGATTCAGATTCTTTTCATCCTCCAGGCAGACACTGCCGCTCCTCTCCTCAAATTCCTTCCTGCACACAGTCTTGACCAAAATCACTCTTCCATGGATCTTCTCCGGTTTCAGCTTATCCGCAAGCTCAACAGCAGCCTGGATTCCCACATATTCTCCTCCGTGGACCGCAGCGGTGATCAGAACTGTCTTTCCGGGATGAGAACCGCAGATTACTGTATAAGGAAGCGAAAACTCACCTCCGCCCAGTCTCAGAAATCCACTCTTTTTCATACCCGGAGCAGCACACAGCATGGCATCCTCCAAATCTCTTTTCCTGTCATATCCGCCATCAGAATCACCCATTCCATCATTCTCGGACCAGACGTTTTTCTCTTCCTTCACAGCGCTGATCATAAACATCGGCGTAGAATGATAATTCAGCTTCTCTTCCTGACTCCACACCCGCTGCCAGATCCCGGTATCCACTGCAACAGATTCAAACCCGTTCTCCTTCAGAAACTTCCTGTCCCAGGACGGTCTGTTAATAGAAGAAAGAGGCATCTGCAGTGCAATCTTCTCCATTCTGTCAATATCCGTACAGAGATAATGATCATCCAGATGCTCACTCTCCACACTCTTTCGGTCTTCCTCATAAGACAGGCGTTTCTCCTCATCATAAAGATAACCGTACCAGTTTGCATCGAAATTAAGAAGCTTTCCGCCGGGTTTCAGTACACGACACCACTCTTCATAAGCTCTCTTGGGATCCTTCAGATTCCATGTCAGATTCCTGCTGATCACAACATCAAACACATCATCCTCAAATTCCAGATTCTGAGCATCCATCTTATAAAAAGAAATCCGCTCACAAAGATTACCGGCATTCCTCTTCGCAGTATCCAACATCTCCTGTGTATAATCAACAGCAGTCACCTTATATCCCGCCTCAGCCAGAATAACAGGAAAAAATCCAGGTCCTGTTCCGATATCCAAAATCTTAATCTCATCCTTCGCTTTCTCCGGGAACTGCCCTTTCAACACCTCAAGCCATGCCCCCTTCTGCATCCCATTCAATTCCTTATGATTAACTTCAGAATACCCCTCAGCCCGGGTAGTCCAGTAACTCTCAATCTCCGATAATAAATCCTTCACCTTATGCCAACCTCCATGCACGCAATTTATAATCATATATAGCCAAAATTATATCAAATCCCTCCCCTTTCCAACAAGCCCTCCCGGGGGATATATTTCACATCTCAATTCATTTTTGCATAAACAAAGTCCTTCTTAAAACTTTTTCACACTCCGCCTTGTATTTATATCTTAACCAAAACCAGCGAAGCAGGCGTATAGTTGTACCGGATGCATTTGCAGGCATCTTAGAGATTCTTAGTCCTCGGAAATCTGCGTTATGAGACGAAAAGTCCCTTGTCTGAGCGACAGCGAGTAATTCCGGACTTTTCGTCTCATGCTTTTAGCGGATTTTCGAGGGCTTAGAATCTCTTAGATGCCGAAACCGTATCCGGTACAACTATACGCCTGCTTCGCGTCCCCTTTTTAAACCAAAAACAAAGCTGCCATACCCCCCAAAAGAGGATATGACAGCTATATATTTTTACTCAGATAGCTCCAAGAATCTTCCGGGCATTATCAATCCTTTCCTGCGTCGGAGGATTAACCCCCTCCAGTGGATAAGAAAGCCCCAGATTCTCCCATTTAAACTTACCAAGCGTATGATAAGGGAGCACCTCCACTCTCTCCACATTGGAAAGAGTATGGATAAAATCAGCTAACCGGTGCAGATATTCATCCTTATCACTTCCGCCCGGCACAAGCACATGACGGATCCATACAGGTTTTTTCATATCAGAAAGTTCCCGCGCCATCGCAAGAATATTCTTATTGGAATGACCGGTAAGCTTAATATGCTCCTGCTCGTCAATCTGCTTGATATCAAGCATTACAAGATCTGTATACTTCATAAGCTCCAGCCATCCGGAATGCCATGGTTCCTGATCAGTGAAGGGATTTCCACTGGTATCAAGATTCGTATGCACACCCTCTGCCTTTGCCTTCTTAAAAAATTCTGTAAGAAAATCCATCTGAAGCAATGGCTCACCACCGCTTACAGTGATACCGCCTTTGCTGCCCCAGTAGCCCTTATAACGTAAAGCTTTCTTAAGAAGCTCATCTGCCGTATAAAGCTCTCCCTGCTTCATCTTCCAGGTATCCGGATTATGACAGAACTGACATCTCATGGCACAGCCGCTTAAAAAAATCACATATCTTACTCCGGGTCCGTCAACGGACCCGAAGCTTTCTAAAGAATGAACATAGCCTTTTATCTGTTTATTATCCATTATATCATCATCCATTAATTACATTCTGTCGTGGCAGGTTCTGGCAATAACGTCTAACTGCTGCTCTCTTGTAAGGTCGATGAACTTAACAGCATATCCGGATACACGGATTGTGAAGTTTGCATACTCTTCTTTTTCCGGATGTTCCATAGCGTCGATCAGTTTCTCTTTACCAAATACGTTTACATTGAGGTGATGAGCGCCCTGATCAAAGTATCCGTCAAGTACATGTACCAGATTCTCTGAACGCTCGTCATCACTGTGTCCCAGAGCATCAGGATTGATTGTCTGAGTATTGGAGATACCGTCAAGAGCATCTTCATAGTCAAGCTTGGCAACAGAGTTCAGGGAAGCAAGAAGACCGTTCTGCTCTGCACCGTAAGATGGGTTTGCGCCAGGAGCAAGAGGTTCACCTGCTTTTCTTCCATCCGGAAGAGATCCTGTAGCCTTACCATAAACAACGTTGGAAGTAATAGTAAGGATAGATGTGGTTGGCTTGGAATCACGGTAAGTATGGATGTGTTTCAGTTTCTCAAGGAATGTAGACAGAAGAGTTGTTGCGATCTCGTCTGCTCTGTCATCATCATTACCATAACGTGGGAAGTCACCCTCAACCTGGAAATCTGTTGTAATGCCGTCTTCATCGCGGATAGCTTTAACTTTTGCATATTTGATAGCGGACAGGGAGTCTACTACATGAGAGAATCCTGCGATACCTGTTGCGAAAGAACGCTCAACTTTTGTATCGATCAGAGCCATCTCTGCTGCTTCGTAGTAGTATTTGTCATGCATGTAGTGGATCATGTTCAGTGTTCCGACATACAGATGAGCCAGCCAGTCCATCATTTTGTCATATTTTGCAATTACTTCATCATAGTCAAGATATTCAGAAGTGATCGGCTGATAATTTGGTCCTACCTGCTGTTTTGTCTTCTCATCAACACCGCCGTTGATCGCATAAAGAAGGCATTTTGCAAGGTTTGCACGAGCGCCGAAGAACTGCATCTCTTTACCTGTCTCTGTAGCAGATACACAGCAGCAGATGCTGTAGTCATCGCCCCATACCGGACGCATAACATCATCATTCTCATACTGAACAGAACTTGTTGTAACAGAAATATTTGCAGCATATTTCTTGAAGTTCTCAGGCAGTCTTGAAGAATAAAGTACTGTAAGGTTTGGTTCCGGAGCCGGTCCCATATCTTCCAGTGTGTGCAGGAAACGATAGTCGTTCTTTGTTACCATGGAACGTCCGTCCTGTCCCATACCTGCTACTTCCAGAGTTGCCCATACCGGGTCACCGGAGAATAACTGGTTGTAAGAAGGGATACGTGCAAATTTAACCATACGGAATTTCATTACCATGTGGTCAACAAGCTCCTGAGCTTCTTTCTCTGTAAGAGTTCCGTTCTGAAGATCTCTTTCAATATAAATATCAAGGAATGTGGAAATACGTCCGACACTCATTGCAGCACCGTTCTGAGTTTTGATGGCTGCAAGATATCCGAAGTACAGCCACTGGAAAGCTTCTCTTGCATCTTTGGCCGGTTTGGAGATATCATATCCATAAGATTCAGCCATAACTTTCATGCCTTTCAGAGCACGGATCTGATCAGCGATCTCTTCACGAAGCTGGAAGTCATAACGTCTCATACCCTGACGGTCGCATGCTGCGAAGTCTTTCTGTTTTCCTTCGATCAGAGCGTCGATTCCGTACAGAGCCACACGTCTGTAGTCGCCAACGATACGTCCACGTCCGTAAGTATCCGGAAGACCTGTAAGGATCTTGTTGTGACGTGCTACTTTCATCTCAGGTGTGTAGATATCAAATACACCCTGGTTGTGAGTTTTAAATTCATAGTTGTGGAAAACATCTTTAATCTTGTCACTTACTTTATATCCGTAAGTTTCACAAGCCTGCTCTGCCATTTTGATACCGCCGTATGGCATGAAAGCACGTTTCAGAGGTTTATCTGTCTGAAGACCAACAACTTTTTCAAGGTCTTTTGTTTCTTCATCAATATATCCGGGACCATATGCTGTCAGAGATGTAACTACCTCTGTCTCCATATCAAGAACTCCGCCTTTAGCACGTTCTTCTTTCTGAAGTGCCTGGAGCTTGCCCCACAGTTTGTTTGTAGCTTCTGTAGGTCCTTCCAGGAAAGAAGCATCACCGTCATATGGTGTATAGTTCATTCCAATAAAGTTACGTACATCGATTTTTTCTTTCCAACGGTTGCCCTTAAAGCCATTCCACTGTTCGAAATTTTTCATTCTTTTACCTCTTTCTCTAAAATATTTCCGCGCATTTCTCACTGGCCTGGAGTGAGATAATAAAATGTAAATTGTACTTATTTAGGACACTTTTCTGTCCACGCTGTCAGTATACGTAAACATGAGTGTTATGTCAATTAATTTCCCTTATGATTTTAATTAAATACAATTCTGATAGCTTTTCATCGGAGTTTGCTTCTTTATTGTACTTTATCGCGTACATTAAGACTTTCTTGTATTTTTATAAATACAAAAAAAATACCGGTCAGGAAGTCCTCTGGACAATCTGACCGGTATCTGATTTTTGATATTTTATGTAAACTATATTATTCCCTGCCAAGCGGATATTAGCCTGACCTGCAGAAGTCAAAAAACAGCAGGAAAAAATCGGGCGTGTCGGAACAATCTAACGGTTATTGATCGCTGTTACAAGTGCATCAATAGATGCGCGAATGATATCCGCGTCTACGCCTGCACCCCAGGCAAGGGTTCCATCCGGCTTTTTGATACCGACATAAGCAATAGCTTTGGAACTTGAACTGCGCTCCAGCGCATGTTCCTGATATGTTTCCAGGGAATATTTCAGCTCATATGCCTTCTTCAGTGCATTGCTGACTGCATCAAGACGTCCGTTACCGGATGCCTCTGTAGTGATTGTCTTTCCGCGGAAAGTAGAGGTAACTTTTGTTATAATACCACCATCTTTCTGCTGGAAATGTACTTCATTGATGCTGTACGGTTCTGTGATATTCTCAAAGGTCTGTTTAAACAGATTGAAAATTTCGTCAGGATGAAGCTCTTTATGTTTGTGGTCTGAAACAGCTTTTGTGGCATATCCCATTGCTTCACGCATTTTCGGAGGAAGATTAAGCCCGAATTTGGTCTCAAGAATATATCCTACGCCGCCTTTGCCGGACTGGCTGTTGATGCGGATAACATCTGCGTCATAATTTCTTCCCACATCTGTCGGGTCGATCGGAAGATACGGAACATTCCAGTGATCCGGATCCTTGTCATCTCTCCAGTGCATACCCTTGGCAATTGCATCCTGATGAGAGCCGGAAAATGCGGCAAATACAAGTGCACCACTGTACGGACTTCTTTCGCCTACTTTCATTCCGGTACATTCTTCATATATTTCACAGATATGCGGCATATCAGAGAAGTCAAGTTTTGGATCTACACCCTGAGAATACATATTCATACCAAGTGTAACAATATCTACATTTCCGGTACGCTCACCGTTTCCGAACAGAGTACCCTCGATTCTGTCTGCACCTGCAAGTAATCCCATTTCAGAATCTGCAACACCGCATCCTCTGTCATTGTGCGGATGGAGAGATACGATTACATTCTCGCGGTATTTCAGATTTTCACACATATATTCTACCTGGCTTGCATATACATGCGGCATGGAATGCTGTACAGTTACAGGCAGATTGATGATGCATTTGTTATCTGCTGTAGGCTGCCATACATCAAGAACTGCATTGCATACTTCCAGAGCGTATTCCGGTTCTGTGCCTGTAAAGCTTTCAGGGCTGTACTCAAACTGGAAATTTCCTTCTGTTTCATCAGCCAGTTTCTTTAATAATGCGGCACCATCCACTGCAATCTTTAAGATTTCTTCTTTGGATTTCTTAAATACCTGTTCTCTCTGAGCTACAGAGGTGGAATTGTACACATGTACAATTGCCTTCGGTGCGCCTTTGACAGCTTCAAAAGTTTTGCGGATGATATGCTCTCTGGCCTGAGTCAGAACCTGAATAGTTACATCCTGTGGGATCAGATTCTGCTCGATCAGGGTACGCAGAAATTCATATTCTGTTTCAGAAGCAGCCGGGAAACCTACTTCAATTTCTTTGAAACCGATTTTTACAAGAAGTTTAAAGAATTCAATTTTCTGTTCCAGACTCATCGGAATCACCAGTGCCTGATTACCGTCACGAAGGTCTACAGAACACCAGACAGGTGCTTTGTCCACATATTCTTTTTCTGCCCATTTCATGCATTTAACAGGCGGCATAAAATACTGTCTCTGATATTTGCTTGGATTCATCATTTTTTCTTCCTCCGTTATGTAAATATTATGTTTGGACTGTGGGGATTGACTGTAAAAAGACATAAAAAAATCTTCCATCTCCACAGACTTATCTGCAAGAGACGAAAGATATTATCATCTTACGCGGTACCACTCTTATTTATGAACAATGTCATACACTCATGGGATACGGAATCTCCGGATATCCGGTATTCTTATATCCTCTCCATATAACGGTGGAAACCGTCTGCACCTACTCTTGTATAATTTCAGGCAGCTGCTCAAAGGCGAGTTCCACAATTTCCTTCCACTGCTTCTCAGCAACCAGCAGTTCTCTGTGCTCCGGTCCGAGTGTACTATTCCCTATCATTGCATTTTACTTATAACTTTATTTGGCTTTTTTGAAATGAAATGAACATACGTCTGAATCATTCATTGTAAAAATATACTACAAACGATTTAACCATATGTCAGTCGGGGCAACAGGATTTGAACCTGCGACCTCACGGCCCCCAGCCGTGCGCGCTACCAAGCTACGCCATACCCCGTAACGCAAGTTAGTATAACAAATTATTTCTGTGATTTCAACTGTTTTTTGAAAAATTTACAAAAATTATACAAATTTAGCAGGAAGAAATTTCATGTACTTTTTTATGTTATAAAATTTCTTCCTGTTTATCCTATGTACAAGCCTTACAATCATCTGTTACAGTTACGCTGGCATGATGGCTTTTTCCAAATTGTCTACACGCATATCCAGTTCAAAAACTTTCTCTCGAGTTTCCTTATTCTCCTTTCTATAGCGAAGCTCATCCATACGTGAATCAAATAGGGCAGATATTTTTCTGTCAATTTCATTTTCCAGTTTAAGTTCTATAGTTTTTACGCTTCCCTTGAGTTGCACAATATCTGATTTCATGTTCGTGATATCCGTCTTCATGTTTGTAATATCTGCCTTCATGTTCGTGATATCTGTCTTCATGTTTGCAATATCTGTCCTCATATCTGCGATATCGTTCTTTACATCGGACATATCATTTTGAAAACCGGCAATGCTTCCCTGTATAGAAAAAAGGATATTTCTCAATTCCGCATCTTCCACATTCTTCCCTCCTTTCGTTATAGTACGTTTCGTTCTCTTTTGTATAGAACCAATTGTACCATTGAAGGAAGAAAAAGTCTACAGCGAAATTATTATAATATTTTTATAAGACATCTTCGGCAAATTATAACTTATGTATAAACAGCCCACTCCGAAGTTTTGGCTCAAACCAGGTGGATTTTGGAGGCATTAATTTGTTCTCGTCTGCAATCTTCATCAGGTCTTCCATAGATGTCGGGTACATGACAAAGGCTACACCGCCGGTTCTGTCCGCAATCTCTGCCAGCTCTGCTGCCTTATGGCTTCCGCCCACAAAGGAGATTCTCTGGTCTGTGCGCGGATCTTCGATTCCAAGGACTGGTCTGAGGACTTTTTCCTGAAGAATGGATACATCCAGCTGTCCGACCACGTCCTTCTTCTCATAGATATCCGGCCATGCTTTCAGGTGATACCACTGTCCGTCCACATACATTCCCATACAATGCTTCTCTACAGGCTTGCATGGAAATCCCGGCATCAGCATCAGTTCAAAGTTGAACTTCAGGGCGCCCAGAAATGCCTTTACAGTCAGGCCGTTCAAATCTTTTACAATCCTGTTATAAGGAAGAATGCAGAGCTGATCATAGGGAAATACAACAGACAGGAAATAATTAAACTCTTCCTCCCCTGTATATCCCGGATTCTGTTCTCTTCTCTTTAAACCTACTTTTACAGCGGAAGCTGCGCGGTGATGTCCATCTGCGATGTACAGAGAATCAATCCCTGCAAATTCCTTATTTATTTCAGAAATAACCTCATCTTCATCAATCACCCATACTCTGTGTGTGATCTGATCCTCTTCTGTAAAATCATATGCTGCTTCATGATGATCTTTCCAGTTATTCATCAGTGTAAGCAGAGAATCCGGATATCTGCATGCCAGAAAAATAGGACCGGTATTTGCATTACAGGAATCTACATGGTGGATCCTGTCCTGTTCCTTATCTTCTCTGGTAAGCTCATGTTTCTTCACTACACCATTCATATAATCATCAATGGAACTGCATCCTACGATACCGGTCTGTGTCTTTCCTTTTCTTACAAGTTCATATATATAGTAACAGGCCTTCTGATCCTGAACAAGAATTCCCTTTTCTTCCATATTGTCAAGATTTTCTTTTGCTTTTTCATAAACCCGATCATCATACAGATCTGTCTCAGGTTCCAGATCCATTTCCGGTCTGTCAATATGAAGAAAGGACAGGGGATTCTCATCTCCGATTGATTTTGCTTCTTCCCGGTTTACCACATCATATGGAAGTGCTGCCACATCAGCAGCCTTTTCCGGTGTAGGTCGAAGTGCCCGGAATGCATGAAATACTGCCATAATATTTTCTCCTCTTCTGTATCTTTTGTATTGCTCTTTTATACCCACTTTACTGTCTATCCTGTAAAAATAAAACGAACATTACTCATTATTTTATCATATCCAAATCCTTATATCAATGTACAAATTATGAAACCTAATTTTTTTTTGAAAAACCTAAAAATTTTTGTATTTTTCTATTGCAATTTTTAAAATATATGGTATGATAGAATCACAAGTTAAGGAAACCAAATGATAATTTTTAAGGGAGGTCATTTTATGACAGAAGGATTAAAATGGACTGTAAACGAGGTTCCGAAATCAGATGATAAACACCTGGAACTGATGTCCGAAGAAAATGTAAAGAAAGCAAATGAGTTCCACAGAAGTTTCCCACAGTACAGTGTGACGCCTCTTCAGAACCTTTCATCCCTTGCGAAATATTTAGGAGTAAAAAATATTTTCTGTAAGGATGAATCCTATCGCTTTGGCTTAAATGCTTTCAAAGTACTTGGAGGTTCTTATGCAATGGGCCGCTATATCGCAAAAGAACTTGGACGTGATATCAGCGAGCTGCCATACAATGTTCTCTCTTCTGATAAATTAAGAGAAGAATTCGGACAGGCTACATTCTTTACTGCAACAGACGGTAATCATGGACGTGGAGTTGCATGGGCAGCTAACCGCCTTGGACAGAAAGCAGTTGTAAGAATGCCTAAGGGAACAACAAAGACTCGTTTCGATAACATTGCCAAAGAAGGTGCTACTGTTACGATCGAAGAAGTAAACTATGATGACTGCGTAAGAATGGCTGCAGCAGAAGCTGCCAAAACAGAACATGGTATCATCGTTCAGGATACCGCATGGGACGGATATGAAGAAATTCCATCCTGGATCATGCAGGGATACGGAACACTGGTTCTTGAGGCTGACCAGCAGTTAAAAGAAATGGGTGTTGAACGTCCGACACATGTATTTGTTCAGGCCGGTGTTGGTTCTTTAGCAGGTGCCGTAGTCGGTTATTTCGCTCATAAATATAAAGATAACCCGCCGGTTATGGCTGTCTGTGAAGCAAGTGCTGCTGACTGCCTGTACCGCTCCGCTGTTGCAAAGACAGGAAATCTGGTAAATGTTACAGGTGATCTTCAGACAATTATGGCCGGTCTTGCATGCGGTGAGGGAAATATGATCGGATGGGATATCCTGAAAAATCACGTAGATGTATTTGCATCCTGTCCTGACTGGATGAGCGCAAAGGCAACACGTATCTACGCTAATCCACTGGGAGATGATCCACACGTTGTCTCTGGTGAATCCGGTTCCGTTCCGCTTGGTTTCTGCTTCACTGCTCTTCACGATGAAGATGCAAAAGACTTAAAAGAAGCGCTGAAACTGGATGAGAATTCCGTAGTACTTGTTATTTCCACAGAAGGTGACACTGATCCTGTTCGCTACCGCGAGATCGTATGGGACGGATTATACGGAACAAACGAATCTTTAAGCAAATGATGTTTTTGGTGAACACAGACAGGTAAGTGGTATGGTTATCTCGAAAATGATATACCAGTAACTAATAATATGATATCAGATTAGGGGCAAAATACCTTTTGACCCTAACATCATAATATTTTATACATATTGGGAGGGTAAAAAAATGGATTACGCAAAAATTAACGAAGCTGCAATGGGTTATAAGGATGATATGACTAAGTTCCTTCGCGATCTGGTTCGCATTCCTGGCGAAAGCTGCGGAGAAAAAGGACATATCATGAGAATCAAAGAGGAAATGGAAAAAGTCGGATTCGACAAAGTTCAGATCGATCCGATGGGCAATATCCTCGGCTACATGGGAACAGGTAAAACTCTCATTGGTTTTGACGCTCATATTGATACAGTCGGTATCGGTAATATCAAGAACTGGGAATTTGATCCATACGAAGGTTTCGAATCTGATGAAGAAATTGGCGGACGTGGAACATCTGACCAGATGGGCGGTATTGTTTCTGCAGTATACGGTGCTAAGATCATGAAAGACCTTGGTCTTTTAAACGATAAATATCAGGTACTTGTGACAGGTACTGTACAGGAAGAAGACTGTGACGGTCTCTGCTGGCAGTACATCATCCATGAAGATGGTGTTCGTCCTGAATTCGTTGTTTCCACAGAACCAACAGACGGCGGTATCTACAGAGGACAGCGTGGACGTATGGAAATCCGCGTAGATGTAAAGGGTGTTTCCTGCCATGGTTCCGCTCCGGAACGTGGTGACAATGCAATCTACAAAATGGCTGATATTCTCCAGGATATCCGCGCATTAAACGAAAACGATGCTGCTGATACCACAGAGATCAAAGGTCTTGTAAAAATGCTTGATGAGAAATACAACCCTGAATGGGAAGAAGCACGTTTCCTTGGACGTGGCACTGTTACTACTTCCGAAATCTTCTTCACATCCCCAAGCCGCTGTGCAGTAGCTGACTCCTGCTCTGTATCTCTTGACCGTCGTATGACAGCAGGCGAAACATGGGAAAGCTGCCTGGATGAGATCCGTGCTCTTCCGGCTGTACAGAAATATGGCGACGACGTAACAGTATCCATGTATGAATACAACCGTCCGTCCTATACAGACCTTGTATATCCGATCGAGTGCTACTTCCCGACATGGGTAATCCCGAAAGATCACAAAGTAACACAGGCTCTGGAAGAAGCATATAAAGGACTGTACGGCGAAGAGCGTCTCGGAAATGCTGAGACAGAAGGCATGAGAAAAGCTCGTCCGCTTACAGACAAATGGACATTCTCTACTAATGGTGTAACAATCATGGGACGTAACAGCATTCCTTGTATCGGATTCGGACCTGGTGCAGAAGCACAGGCTCATGCTCCGAACGAAAAAACATGGAAGATCGACCTTGTAAGATGCGCTGCTGTATACGCTGCTCTTCCAACTGCATACTGCAAATAATAAATAAATTTTCAAATTTTTTTAGGCGACGGATTTCCTATCATCCTAAAGGCTTAATATGTGTCCGGACAGAATCCCTGCTGTAACAGGCAGGGACACAAGATAAACAGATACAGCCGGATAACCGGTGTTCTGCCAAACGCAGAGATTCAATTATTTCATATCAGGAAAGGATAAGCTATCAAAGCATAGCAGGTATTGATTTTATGAAAACATTACAGGATTACATTGATAAATTAAACAGCTTAAACTTCAAAGAAATGTACAACAACGATTTCTTCTGGACATGGGACAAAACAGATGATGAACTGGAAGCTGTTTTCACAGTTGCTGATGCTCTCCGTTTCATGAGAGAGAACAATATCTCCACAAAAGTATTCGAGAGTGGTCTTGGAATCTCTATCTTCCGCGATAACTCCACACGTACACGTTTCTCTTTTGCTTCCGCATGTAACCTTCTTGGTCTGGAAGTACAGGATCTTGATGAAAAGAAATCTCAGATCGCTCATGGTGAAACTGTTCGTGAAACAGCAAACATGGTGTCTTTCATGGCTGATGTGATCGGTATCCGTGATGATATGTACATCGGAAAAGGACATGCTTACCAGAAAGAATTCATGGAAGCTGTTACAGAAGGAAACAAAGACGGTATCCTTGAGCAGAGACCTACTCTTGTAAACCTTCAGTGCGACGTTGACCATCCGACACAGTGTATGGCAGATATGCTGCACATCATCCATGAATTCGGCGGTGTTGAGAATCTGAAAGGCAAAAAGATCGCTATGACATGGGCTTACTCTCCATCCTATGGTAAACCACTCTCCGTTCCGCAGGGCGTTATCGGTCTGATGACACGTTTCGGCATGGACGTTGTTCTTGCTCATCCGGAAGGATATGATGTAATGCCGGAAGTTGAAGAGATCGCCAAAAAGAATGCTGAGAAAAACGGCGGATCCTTCACAAAGACAAACGATATGGCTGAAGCTTTCAAAGATGCTGATATCGTATATCCAAAGAGCTGGGCTCCATTTGCAGCTATGGAAAAACGTACAGACCTTTATGCAGAAGGCGACTTCGACGGAATCGATAAATTAGAGAAAGAACTTCTTGCACAGAATGCACAGCACAAAGACTGGGCCTGCACAGAAGAACTTATGAAAACAACAAAAGACGGAAAAGCTCTTTACCTGCACTGCCTGCCGGCTGATATTACAGGTGTAAGCTGCGAAACAGGTGAGGTTGACGCTTCTGTATTCGATCGTTACAGAATCCCGTTATACAAAGAAGCAAGCTTCAAACCATACATCATCGCTGCTATGATCATGCTTTCCAAATTTGAAAATCCACAGGATATCCTGAAGAAACTTGAAGTCAAAGCAGCTCCAAGAATCCTGAAATAATCAGGCGCAGATTAACAGTTGGATTGCAGTAATATTCCAGCTGCTTTCAAACAGATATTTAATTTTGAAAGCAGTTTCAGAATTTAAATATATTGAAAAATAGTACTCATCATATTGTATAGCAGGCGGGGCTGTCGCAGAAAGCACACAATCTTTATTGCGGCGGCCCTCTTTGCCTTTAAAATCAGGAGGTTTTTACAAATGTTTACAAGAAAAAGAATCGTTATTGCGCTCGGTGGGAACGCTCTGGGAAATACTCTCCCGGAACAGATGGTAGCTGTAAAAACTACTGCAAAAGCATTATGCGATCTGATCGAAGAAGGTCATCAGGTTGTTGTTGTACATGGAAACGGGCCACAGGTTGGCATGATCAACAATGCCATGTCTGCTCTCTCCAGAGAAGATGAGAATCAGCCAAACACTCCTCTCTCTGTCTGTGTTGCCATGAGTCAGGCTTACATCGGATATGATCTGCAGAATGCTTTGAGAGAGGAACTTCGAATCAGAGGATTTGTCCGCACACCTGTCGTCACTGTTGTCACTCAGGTTCGTGTAGATCCCAATGATCCTGCTTTTGAAAATCCATCCAAGCCGATCGGCAAATTCCTGACAAAAGAGGAAGCAGACCATCAGGCCAAGGCATATGGACATATCATGAAAGAAGACGCAGGGCGTGGTTATCGTCGTGTAGTTGCATCTCCAAAGCCTGTTGAAATCGTTGAACAGGATGCGATCAACAGTCTTGTGGATGCAAATAAAATCGTTATCTGCTGCGGTGGCGGCGGAATTCCCGTTGTTCTTAACGGACATCATCTCAAAGGTGCATCAGCAGTTATTGATAAGGATTATGCAAGCTGTCTCCTGGCCAAAGAGCTGGATGCAGATATGCTTATCATTCTTACAGCAGTGGAGAAGGTTGCTGTAAACTTCGGCAAGGAAAACGAAGAATGGCTGGATGACATCACTGTAGATGACGCTAAGAAATATATTAATGAGGGACAGTTTGCCCCAGGTTCCATGCTCCCGAAAGTTCAGGCTGCCGTTGATTTTGCAAGCTCCAAAGAAGGAAGAACTGCCATGATCACTTTACTTCAGAAAGCCAAAGACGGTATCCAGGGAAAAACCGGAACCAAAATCCATCTTTAATCTGTTCAGCAGATATCTTATTATATATCAGCTGTTTAATACTGATATATATAACTGCCACATATTCAGGATATCTGCCATATAGCGAAATAATTGCGCAAAAAAAGTTCCGGTGACCTCGCCCGGAACTTTTTTTGTGATGAGTGGACCAGAGTGTCTGGAAAATCATTCCTGCAATCTGCACGCCCCACTTTTCGGTATATTTTGACATACATCTTGCGGAAAGCATTTTTCAGACACACTTTAGTACATCGTTTTCGAAATAACTATACCACTCACTTGTCTGCGAATCCGATTGCACAGGTCTAAAAGCCTCAGCGTAGCCCGCTACGCCTGCGTTTTTATACCAGCACACTCGAATCCGCATCCTACGCGATTGGTATAGTTATTTACGAAACGATGTACTAGTGGACTGCTATAGATTCATAATAATCAATATCTTCCAGTTCCCTGCCTGCTTCTATCTCATAAATCTGTGTATCATCCAGATGTTTCATGATCACTTTTTTACCGCCTTTATCTCCTTCCAGAGAAAGCAGCTCATTGTAATATTTCCTGTCAAAAATACATGGATTTCCCATTTTCCCCTGACAGGAAACACAGGCGATTCCTTTGGAAGTGTTTAAAAACACATGGATCAGTTCACAGATTGTCTCACTGGTAAGCCAGGGCTGATCAGACACAGTAAAAAGCACTGCATCTGCATCCAGGCTGGCATTCAGACCGATTTTTACAGAGGAAGAAATTCCATCTTCCGGATGGGGATTATACAAAACCTGTATTTCCTTTGTTTTCACTGCTTCTGCAATGGCATCATATTGAGTAATAACAATAATATTACAGATTATTTTTGCTGTGATATTATTTCTGTACAGGTTATTTAACTGAACAATATCTGAATTATTATCATTATTATTATCCTCAGTAATATCTGAATATTCCGAATAGATATTTTCTATTTTCTTCTTTGTATCATCCAGTTGTTCCAGCACATGTCGATACATAGGTATTCCGTCTATTTCATATAACAGTTTATTTGCCCCAAAACGGCGGCTGTTTCCAGCCGCCAGCATGATCATTGCAATTTTCAAAATAATTTATTCCTCCAAAAGGCTTCCGTAAGCCGCTACTGTATTCTTCCTTTCCAGTTCCTCAACAATGTGCTCTGCAGGTTCTTTCTCTTTGAGTATATCTGACTTGTTCAGATACACTCTGTATACTCTTTCTTCCACATCCTTAAAAAGTCCGCAGATAGAAGTCGCAATCTTTACAATATCTTCTTCAGTGATCGGAGCTTCTAGACTTTTCCTGAGAAATTCCGAGGTACGTTCCATACGGTAAGCACTCTGACTGATTGGCTGCCCCAGACAGTCCAGCCCGATCACACTGATCACAATGTCCGCACATCTGGGGATTACAGGCTCCCATTTCTCCGGGACTTTTACCGGATGATGCTTTGCTCCGTCCGCTTCCACAAGCATTACATCGCATAATTCTCTCAGTTCTTCCAGTTTTTCATCTGTCAGAGACGCATATTTACCTGTGTCCTCCTCATATTCCGCAGCAATCACATATCTTTCTTTGTCCAGAAGTTCTTTTACCCTGACTGCATCTCCGCCCCTGGCAAACGGAAGTTCAGATTCTCCTGCCATATGGGTGGTCGTGGTAATGATCACTCTCTTTCCCTTATCGATCAGTTCATCTGTAAGGCGGTAGATCAGGCTGGTTTTGCCGCCGCCGCCAACTACAGCGATCACAGGGTATTTTTCATAATCAATCTGCAGCAGTTCCAGAAAATCGACCTGGTGCTTCATATGGCATCACTCCTTCTGAAAGCAGGATTTCCAATACACTGCCGGCAATACAGCGGGCTTTGTCGGAAATCGTGAAACAGTTTTTCTTTTGTTCTTTGCGCGGATCAATATCTGCAATTTTCATCCCCTTCGGCACTGTAAATCCATCTCTGATCATGCCACGCAAAACTCCTGTAAGAGAAGCCCTGACAGGTGTATCTCCGATCCAGGCAAGGACCTGATCCTTCTCCACGATATCTGCAATCTTTGAGATACAATGGATTTCCCCTGCCGCAGGAGCATGGAGCACGCGCTCTTTTCCAAATCCTCCAATGATACCCGGAACTCCTGTGTTTGGCATAGCAGCGCCTTTTGTGATGATTCTGGCAAGATTGTGGCCTCTCATAGTCTCCACTACATAATCCACATCCTCACCTGCCACAAATCCCGGTCCAAGACCAACGGTTAGATCTGCCATCTCTCTGGTGGTTCCAAGATTCTTTTTTGCAAGAATTGCATCTATCAGTGCTGCAGGTCTGTATTTCTTAAGGACAGTTCCTTCTGTGTCTGCCATAAGAGGAATCTCCCCGGCTTTCCAGACTGCCTCGCATTCCTCTACACTGTCAACTTTTCTGCAGAGAACTCCTTCCACAGAAGACTGCCCGTCGTAAACAGCCTCGCAAAAAGAAACCATTCGCCTGATCGCAGTGGGTTTCTCACATTCCAGTACCAGAAGACGGTAGCCGCATCGGTATAATCTGTGGATCGTACCGCTGGCCAGATCACCGCCACCTCTTATTATTACAACATTTTCCGGTTTATTGTCAGATTTTGGGACATTTGTGTATCTGTTTGTCATCTTACTGTCTTTCCTCTTCTTGTCTCATTTTCATCCATTACTTTTTCCACCGCATTTACAATGTTCTCATAACCTGTGCAGCGGCAGAGATTTCCTGCCATATGTTTCCGAATCGCATCTCTTGATAATTTCTCTCCATGTTCCAGTAAAACAGTGGCAGACATGATAAATCCGGGAGTGCAGAAACCGCACTGTATGGCACCTTCTTCGATAAATGCCTCCTGAATCCTGGTAAGTTCTCCGTTTTTCTCCAGACCTTCCAGTGTACGGATATTTTTACCCTCCGCCCAGACTGCCAGATAAATACAGGAGTCAATAGTCTCTCCGTCTATGATTACTGTACAGGCACCACATTCTCCTACTTCACAGCCCTTTTTTACAGAAGTCAGTCCAAGGCGGTTGCGAAGCATATCAAGCAGTGACTCCCTTACATCTACATATTCTTCAACTTCTCTTCCGTTTACTGTACATCGTACAAGCTGCATCTGCTTTTTCATATGCGGTCACCTCCTGCAAGTTCTACGGTACGTCTCAATGCCCGTGCCGCAATTTCTCCGCCAATCTGGAGACGAAATGCCCTGGATGCTCTCCAGGAATCTCTCGGATTGATTTCCTCCCGGATCAGTTGTGCTGTCTTTTCATACAGGCTTTCTTCTATCTTCATGCCCTTCAAAGCCTCTTCTGCCTTTGTGCAGCGGTACGGAACCGGAGCTGCAACTCCAAAGGTAATGCGCACATTTTCTATCACTCCTGCCTGTTGATCTACCTTGCTCACCACACTACAGCTGATCGTTGCGATATCCATGGCATTTCGCATGGAATACTTAATATAATGACCATGATACCCTTCATATTCTTTTGCAGGAACGATCACATAGGTCAGAATCTCTCCCTGCCGCAGATCCACCCTGCCGGGTCCAAGATAGAAATCTTTTACAGGTACAAGACGGCCTTCCTTTCCATCTTCCAGCCTCAGCAGTGCGTTCAGGGAAAATACGGTCGGCGCACTGTCCGCACTGACTGCTCCGTTGCAGATGTTTCCACCGATAGTACCAATATTTCGTACCTGTGGTCCTCCTACCTGATCTACAGCCTCGCCAAGAACCGGAATATATTTCCTGATAATTGCATCATTTGTTATATGTGAGAAGACAGTTCCGGCACCAATATAAATATCTCCGTTATCCGCCATTTTTACACCCTGGATTTCTTTGATCCCATGGATACTCACCAGAGAAGTTCCGGCAAATTTTCCCTCCCGGATTTTGATCAGCACATCACTTCCTCCGGAAATGATCCTGGCATCCGGATGTTCATTCAGTAATCTCACAGCATCTTTTACACTTTCAGCCTGATAATAGTTCTCAATATCGTACATAAAATCCCCTCCCCTCTAAATAAGTCCGGCCTTTATAAAGCCATAGATCAGTCTCTGTGGTGTCAGAGGATTTTCATTAAAGGCTACACCTGTTGCATGAAGTACTGCATTACGGATTGCCGGTGCACCCGGAATTGCCGGCGGTTCACCCAGTGCTTTGTTTCCGAAAGGTCCAATCGGATCATCAAGTTCCACAAAATCCGCCTTGATATCAGGAGTATCCATCATTGTCATCAGTTTATAGTCCAGCAGGGTTCCGTTCAGTGGTCTTCCTGTTTTCTCATCCAGAATGAGCTGCTCCGACAGACCGTATCCAATTCCCATAGACATACCGCCCTGTACCTGCATTTCAGCCAGTTTCGGATTAATAAGCTTCCCGCTGTCATGCACATTAATGATATGAAGGATTTTGATCTTGCCAAGCTTTATATCGACTTCCACTTCAGCAAAGCAGCATCCTGTGGCAATCGTATTTTTCTTTACCTGCTCGGAAACCTCTGCTGTAATAACAGAAGAATTGCCAAGACTGTAATAACTTTCCAATGCAAGATTTCCAAGAGATATTGCAGGATCTTTTCCTGCCATGATCCACCCATGATCAAGCCTCAGTTTCCTTGTCTCTTCAGGCAACAGCTCTTTTGCATAATCCAGAATCTTTTTCTTCAGAAGATTTGCGCAGTCTTTAACAACTGTTCCTGTTACAAACGACTGTCTGGATGCATAGGCACCGGTATCAAATGGCGTTACATCAGTATCCTGGACTGTCTGGATATGAATATCACTGATATCCATATTTAAAACCTCAGCCGCCATCTGGGAAAATACCGTATCAGCACCCTGACCGATTTCAGTAGCTCCCAGCATCAGGCCAACACTTCCATCCTGATTCAGAGTCATTCTTGCACCTGCAATTTCCAGTGAAATCGGCCATACACCTGTCTTATAGGAGAAAAGTGACATTCCGACGCCTCTGCGGATATTACCTGTCTGGTTTGTATATTCTTTTCGTTTTTCTTCCCAGTGGATATAATCTGCACCTTTTTCCAGACATTCAAAAATCCCGTTGGTGTTTGCTGCGATCGGCTTCAGGTAAGCATCCTCATAATATCCTTTGATAAGATTTTTCTTTCTGAACTCCAGAGGATCCATCCCGATCTCTTTTGCAATATCATCCATAAAGCACTCAATTGCAAAACATACCTGCGGGATCCCGTATCCACGCATCGCTCCGCCTACCGGTGTATTCGTATAGACAGTATATGCCTCTCCTTTGATATTCGGACATGCGTACTGCAGCCTCCAGGCAGTCAGACCATTGGCTGCTATGGCGTGTCCATGGGAGGCATATGCTCCCTGATTGGAAATAGCCAGCATATCCTTTGCCAGAAGATGCCCCTCACTGTCAACACCTGCCGTCAGATCATACTCAATAGAATGGCGGGTTCTGGTGTTGCAGAAAGTTTCCTCTCTGGTTATATCGAGTTTGACCGGTCTGCCGCCAACCTGCGTGGTAAGAAACGCATTTAACGGTTCATACAGCACATCCTGCTTATTTCCGAATCCTCCACCTATGTATGGCTTAATGACTCTGATCTTTCCCCATGGGATTCCAAGAGCCTGCCCGATCACACGCCGGACAATATGCGGAATCTGAGTGGAAGTCACAACTATGATCCTGCCATTTTCCATGTATGCACAGGAAATAGGATTCTCAATGTGGCAGTGCTGCACGATCGGGGTTTTATAACTGCGTTTTATAACTGTTTCGGATTCCTTCAGCCCTTCTTCCACATTTCCGATAAAGTAATTGGAACGGACAAGTACATTGTCCTTTTTATCGAGATGGATTGGCGGTTTGCTTCCATACATGGATTTACGCGGATGGATTTCTACCGGATATTCTTCATATTCAACTTCGATCAGGCGCAATGCCCTCTGGGCTGTGATTTCATCTTCTGCCACTACAGCAGCAATATCATCTCCGTAATAACGGACTCTTCCGGTAAGGATATTGCGGTCTGCAACATCCTGATGTGCCAGCTCCACAGACCAGGGATGTCCCGGCGTAGGATAACAATGATTCGGTACGTCTTTAAAAGTAACCACTTTTACTACGCCGTCCAGAGCCTCTGCTTTACTGGTATCGATTGATTTTACGATACCGTTTCCGATCTTTGCGTGATAGATTTTTGCCACCAGACAGTTGGCAGGAACCAGGTCATCAGTAAATTTTGCACGTCCTGTAACTTTGTCATAGGCATCTACTCTTGGAACACTCTTTCCAATCATGTTTTCACCTTCTCTGTATTTATTTTTGGTTATTATATAGAAGGAGCCGGACACACCCCAAGGTATCTGTCTGTTCCCCTCAGGACTTATGTCCGGCTCCGAACCATGCTACTTTCCTTCACCTTTTTTCTGACATCAGGCGAATTTACTTTTTATTTGCATAATTGTTATCTGTTTTCTGATTTAAGTATAGCATATTTGGATATGAAATTGCAATCTTTTATTCAATTTTTACGTATTATTTTCCTATTAACGAAGTTGTTTGATTGGGTTACTGTTCACTGAGAATATCCTTTGTAATGTATTACTAAGAACAAAGTGAACAGTAACCTGATTTACTTAACGTATTTCTGTCAATATTCCATGCAGGTCATGGATAACGTGTCTTGGGCATTTCACTGCGCACATACCACAGCTCAGACATATGGATTCCTCGATCACTGCACAGTTGTCTTTTACTTTTATCGCACCGGCTGTGCAGGTCTTCTCGCAGATTCCACAGCCGATACAGCTGACGTTACATTGCTTCTTTGCTTCTGCACCTTTTTTCTTATTGGAACATTTTACCACAATGTAGTTTGCACACTCATGGACATGGATCACTTTCTGTGGGCAGACTTTCGCACAGGCGCCACAGCCAATGCATTTCTCCTCATCCACTTCCGCCACACCATACTCATTGATGGAAATGGCTCCGAATTTACATTTATCTATACAGGCTTTACATCCGATACATCCATCTGCACAGCCGGCCTCACCTTCGGCTGATCTGCATCCCCCATTACATGCAACTACAGCCGCGCGATATGGAAATTTCTTCTTTACTGCCATATTCAGCACTTCCTTTCATATGGTGTTCCGGTCAGAGGAAGACTATATTGTCTTTCACCATTCCATCTGAAATATGCATCTGCAATTGCAGGTGCAGTTGGGATAGAGGTGATCTCACCGATTCCAATGGCACCACAGGCTACATTCAGTCCCGGTTTGTCAACAACGATGGCATCGATTTTCGGAATCTCATGAGAGCGGAACAGACCAAGAGATCCATACTTGTCAATTGGTTTACAGTTCTCATCGATCGGATAATGCTCTCTCAGTGCAAATCCTATGGACATCACTACGCCGCCCTCAATCTGACCTTCACAAGACAGTGGATTGACTGCCTTGCCCACATCATGTGCAGCAACCATTTCCTCAATCTTACCTGTTTTCTTATCCAGGATACACATCTGCGTCGCATAGCCGTAGGCTACATGGGAAACAGGATTCGGCACATTTGCGCCAAGAGGATCTGTCTTTGCAAGATATTCCCCATAATAAATTTTACCGATCACATCATCAATGGTCTTACCTGCATTGCGGTCCTCCATAACCTTATCGCAGGCTCTGCGGCAGGCTTCCCCTGTTACCAGAGTCTGTCTGGAACCGGAAGTTGTACCTGAATCCGGTGCGAACCAGGTATTACTTCTCTCATATACAATATCTTCATGCTTCAGATCTGTATTGGTGACTACCATCTGTGTCAGGACTGTACCAAGTCCCTGGCCGATACAGGAAGCACCGGAATAGATGTGCAGCTTTTTATCTTTCTCAAATACGAGTTTCACGCGGCCTGTATCCGGGATACCGACACCGACACCGGCATTCTTCATGGCGCAGCCGATTCCCACCGGTTTTCCTTCTTCCAGAGCAGCATCATACTTCTTCTTTACAGCTTCCAGTGTCTCCACAAGACCTGTGGAATTATCTACGATCTGACCATTCGGAAGCGTCTCACCGGGACGGATCGCATTGCGGTAACGGATTTCCCATGGAGTGATACCTACTTTGTCTGCCATCATATTCAGTAGGGTTTCTGTTGCAAAACAGGTCTGGGTTACACCAAAACCGCGAAACGCTCCGGCAGGCGGATTGTTGGTATAATAAGCAGTTCCTTCAATCTCGAAATTCTCATAATGATAGGGACCTGCCGCATGAGTACATGCACGTTCCAGCACAGGACCGCCAAGTGAGGCAAATGCACCTGTATCTGATGCTACTTTCGCTTTTACCCCCATGATATTGCCGTTCTCATCGCAGCCCATGGTCATATCCATATAAAACGGATGACGCTTCGGATGAACCAGCAGGGATTCTGCTCTGGTCAGTTTCATCTTCACCGGTTTCTTAGTAGCATAAGTGAGCAGCGCAGCCAGATGCTGTACTGTCATATCTTCCTTTCCGCCGAATCCGCCGCCTACAAGTGCATTCTGTACCTTTACTCTGTCCGTTCCAAGTAACAGGGAACACTCATGTAATGTCTGGTGTGCAGACTGATCTGTGGAATATACGAAAATATCTCCGTCCTCATCATACAAAGCCACTGCGCACTCAGGCTCAAGAAATGCATGTTCTGTCCATGGGGTTTCAAAATGATGACTGATCACATATTTGGAATTACGGATTGCTTCATCTGCATTTCCTCTGCTGATATGTTTATGTGCACAGATATTATTTTCTTCTTCATCAAATACCTTCGGTGCATCCTCTGCCGCTGCTTCCTCAATTGTACGAATATGAGGCAGCACTTCATATTTTACTTTGATCAGTTTCTTAGCTTTCTCAGCTGTTTCTCTGTCTTTTGCAGCAATAACGGCAATGGCATCTCCAAGATAATGTGTCAGACCCCCTACAGGTATCAGTGAATACTGATCATGTTTCAGATGTCCGATCTTATTCTCTCCCGGAATGTCCTCTGCTGTTAATACCGCTTCTACCCCGGAAAGTGCCTTTGCTGCTGCTGTATCGATCTCAAGTACACGTGCACGTGGATATTTACTTCTGAGTGCCACCCCATACAGCATTCCGTCAAAGTAAAAATCATCCGGATATTTGCCGGTTCCCAGTACTTTCTCCTCCACATCCACTCTGGATACTCTATGTCCTATATTCCAGTCCGGATCCAGATCATCCGGAATCACACCCGTCTTTAAAACTTTCGCAGCCAGCCTTACTGCATCCATAATTTTTACATAGCCCGTGCAGCGGCAATAGTTATTGCGCAGTGCATATTTAATCTCATCATCTGTGGGCTCTTTGTTCACGTCCAGAAGAGCCTTTGTACACATTACCATACCCGGAATACAGAATCCACACTGAACAGCACCTGCTTTTCCATAAGCGTAGGTATAGACTTCCCTCTCCCATTCAGTCAGTCCTTCTACTGTGATCACTGTCCTGCCATCCAGTAAATCTGTGTCCGGCACACATGCCTTGCATGTTTTTCCGTCAATTATAACTGTACAGGCTCCGCAGGCTCCTTCACTGCAGCCGTCCTTCACTGAAGTCAGATGAAGTTCATCCCTCAAAAAGCGCAGTAGTTTCTGATTTCCGGTCGGTTCGACCTTTTGTCCATTGACTGTAAATACTGCCATATCGGACTCTCCTTTCTTTTTCGCACGTCTGCCAATTAGGGCAGTCAGCCAGAGTTTACCTCTTTCTGTTTTTTATCTGCCTGTGATACCGCATGAATTTATTACAAAAGTAACATGCGGCCGCGATTCAGCCTGATATGCAACGCTGTCTACAGCCTTTTTCTGCTGTGGACAGAGTTAAATATTTCTTTATAAGTTATCTGATATTACAAATTTAAAATTATTTTACAGCTCTTTATTCCTGTTTTCAGACACGCTCTAGTACAGTGTTTCGTAAATAACTATATCAATCGCGTAGGATGCGGATTCGAGTGTGCTGGTATAAAAACGCAGGCGTAGCGGGCTACGCTGAGGCTTTTAGACCTGTGCAATCGGATTCGCAGACAAGTGAGTGGTATAGTTATTTCGAAAACGATGTACTAGGATCATCATTTCATGATCAGATAGCTGTAATCATCGATTACTGCACAGATCAGTCTGCGAAGACCTTCGTACAACTTATCATTTGCATCATCTGCCTTGCAGTCGGAAATCTGACCAAGGAGACGAACCTTGCACTCTTTTGTCTCCGGATTGATCACTGCAAATCCATCATTTGTGCTGTCTGCCATATCTGCCTCAGAAGCAAATAATGTAAATTTATCCTTGTACGGTGCACTTGCATATGGACAGAAGCTCTTGCAGTTGCCGCATTCGTTACACATATAATCTACATGGATCACCTGATTCATTGCCATTCCCGGAACTTTGATGGAGATGTTTGCTCTGTTTGGACATACATCTACACAATTCTCACAGACTTTATTACAGGTCAGACAGCGCTCACTTTCGCTCGCAGCGTCCTTGCTTTCTTTGAGTATTGCTTTTTTGGAGTAACAGTCTTTTTCTGTTCCCGGTACAGGCTGTCCTTTTACAATATCATGTCCAAGGATTGCTTTTGCAGCAACCTGTGCGTCGCGGATCGCTTCTACGATCGTAGCAGCTCCCCTTGCACCGTCACCGACAACGTAAACGCCTTCTGCACTTGTCTCCATTGTCTTATCATTGATGCGGGCTTTTCCGCGCTCATTGACCGCAATACCATTTGCTTCATAGAACTCAGTCGGAACTTTCTCGCCAACTGCAACGATCACTGTATCAGCCAAAACTTCTTCTGTTTCGCCCGTTTCTGTTACACCTGCACGTCCGGAAGCATCCATGCTGCCAAGTTCCATCTTCTTACAGAGCAGTTTGCCGTTTTCCAGAGATACAGGAGAAAGAAGTTCTTTGAACTCTACGCCCTCTTCCAGTACTTCCAGTAACTCATCTTCTGCTGCTGGCATATAGCGTTTGGTTCTTCTGTATACCAAGTAAACATGTTCTACACCTTCTGTACGTTTCGCAGCTCTTGCAGTATCCATGGCAGTGTTACCGCCACCGATCACAACTACGTTTTTACCCAGCGCAACCTTACCGCCAGTTGCTTTGAAATCTCTTAAGAATTTCAGAGCATTGATGGTTTCACCCTTTTCAAGCTTCAGAGTACCCGGTTTATTTGCACCTGTTGCAACGATCACTGCGTCATAACCCTGTGCTTTTAATTCCTGTACGGATTTCACTTCTGTACCTGTTTTGATCTCCACACCCATCTTCTGGATGAAGGAAACATCTTTATCGATTGCATCATCAGAGATACGGAATCCCGGGATCACATAACGGATCACGCCGCCGGCTTTCTCTTCTTTCTCAAATACTGTTACAGAAGCACCTGCTCTTGCAAGGAAGTATGCAGAAGCAATACCTGCAGGACCTGCACCTACAACAGCTACTTTCTTACCGTCTGCTGTGCCTGCTTTGATCTCATCGATCACTGTATCATATCCGTTTTGTGCTGCGATGAGCTTAGTGTTGCGGATATTTACAGGTTCTTCATAGAAGTTACGTGTACATTTGTACATACAGTTGTGCGCACAGAGAGTACCTGTGATAAATGGAAGTGCATTTTTCTCAAGGATAACTCTTAATGCCTGTGCATAATCGCCTTCTCCTGCCAGCTTCACATAGGTTGTGATATCCTGGTGGATCGGACATCCTTCTTCGCATGGAGCAAAGAAACAGTCAAGGAGCGGAACCTCTGAATCAGTTTTTCTCTTAGGAAGCGGTTTGATGCTCTTTACATGGTGAGTATCTTTTTTCGCATCCTCGGCCAGCTGCTCAAGTGCAGCTACATCAATGCCTTTCCATTCTTTCACACCGTCAGCCATTACTTTCTCTGCCATCTGGGTAAATCTCTGATATCCGCCCGGCTTCAGAAGTGTAGTTGCCACTGTTACAGGCCATACACCACATCCGACGATACGGTCGATATTATAGTAATCAGCACCGCCTGAATAAGCGATACGGAGTTTTCCGTCAAATTCCCGGGAAAGTCTGGCTGCAAGAGAAATGGATAACGGGAAAAGAGATTTTCCGGACATATACATTTCTTCGCTTGGAAGTTCATTTCTTGTAACATCTACAGGGAATGTATTGGTGATCTTCACACCAAACGCAAGGTTCAATTCATCTGCAAGTGCCTGCAGTCTCTTAAACATCGGAATCGCATCTTCGTACTGTAAGTCATCTTTGAAATGGAAATCACCAAATACCATATAATCATATCCCATGTCATCCATGGTCTTTCTGGCAAATTCATATCCCAGGAGAGTCGGGTTACATTTGATAAATGTGTTCAAATGTTTCTCTTTAAACAGATGATTTGCAATGCTCTCAATCTCGTTTGGAGGACATCCATGGAGAGTAGAGATTGTTGCGGAATTACAGATATCAGACGGAATCGCCTCAATATCTTCTTTTGTAACTTTTTCAAATTTATCTACATTGTCCAATAACCACTGTTTACATTCTTTAAAGATTTCAGTATCTTTTGCTTCCATCATACTGTCAATGAAAGTATTAACCTTTGGCTCTTTGATCCCTGCAAGATCATATCCAACGGAAATATTGAACTGGAATCCGTCCTGTGCACCCAGATCAAATTCTTTGGCGATCACATGCAGGATAAACCATGCTTTAATATATTCTCCCATTGCCTGAGGAACATAAAGCTCTGTAGACCATTCACAGTTATATCCTTCATCATCTGCAAGGATACATGGTCTGTTGATACAGGCTGCAAGCTCTGCACCGTCCATCTTCTGAACTGTTTTCAGCTCAAAGAAACGTGCGCCTGCATAGTAAGAAGCAACAATGTTCTGTGTTAACTGTGTATGCGGTCCTGCAGCAGGTCCGATCGGTGTTTCCAGATTTCTCTCAAATATATTCAGCTTCCTGTCAGTTTCCGCTGCATAAGCTCTGTGCTGTCCGAAAACTGTTCCTTTTGTTTTCTTTTCTTCTAATACCCAGTTCATTAACTGTTCAAAGGGCATACAGGTCATGACTTCACTCATAATCCGATCCTCCATTATTTCATACGGTATGGCTTCTCTCCATCCGTTCTATATTTTATTTACATTTATTTTTGCCAGGCAGAAAACTTATCTTTTTTACAATTCTTTACAGATTAACCATTAATATCATCTGCAAGTTCTTTTGCAGCCTGACGGCAGTCTGCCATAACTTTTGCCTCGTCGCATACAAGGACTTCGCGGTCTTTCATCAGGACTTTACCGTTACATACAGTAGTCTGGACCATGCTTCCGTTTACACCGAACATCAGATGTCCGTTAATGTTGCTTTCATTCATTGGTGTCAGCGGATCATAATCGATCACGATCACGTCTGCTGCCGCACCCTCTTTCAGGACACCGAGCTGTTTCTTAAAGTATCTGTTTGCAATCTTTGCATTTCCTTCAAAAAGCATCTGTGGAACTTCTCCCCAGGCTGCGTTCGGGTCGCAGAGGCTGTGTTTGTGTAAAACATTTGCAACCTTCCAGGATTCCATCATATCATGAGTATATCCGTCTGTACCAAGACCTGTGAGGATTCCCTTCTGTACCATTCTCATGGTTGGAGGACATCCGCATGCATTACCCATGTTAGATTCCGGGTTATGTACAACCATGGTATCTGTATCTTTGATCAGATCCATTTCATGTTCATTCACATAGATACAGTGACCGAGTAAAGTCTTCGGTCCAAGGATGTTCCAGTCATGAAGACGGTCAACAATACGTTTGCCATGCTCTTTCAGACACTGATGGAGATCGTAAATGCCTTCTGCTACATGGATGTGATATCCAACACCTTCCGGTTTCAGTTCATTGCAGAGAGCCATTGTCTCATCAGAGATTGTAAAGGATGCATGCATACCCATCATTCCGGCGATCATATCACTGTCGTCTGCAAGTGCATGCTTGATAAAATTCACGTTCTCCATTACAGATTCTCTGGATTTCTCCATTCCGTCACGGTCAGAAATCTCATAGCAGAGGCAGGTACGCACACCTAAATCCTTCGCAGCTTCCTCGATCGCATTGAGGGAACCTGTAATATGGCCAAAACTTGCATGATGGTCAAACACTGTGGTTACACCGTTCTTGATAGAATCAATGTATGTAGCATATGCAGAAAGCTTTGTCTGCTCCAGTGTCAGATGACGGTCAACTGTCCACCATAAGCCATCCAGAATATCCAGAAATCCCTGAGGATTATATCCGTTAATGCTTAAGCCTCTTGCGAAGGAGCTGTAGATATGCTCATGGGCATTAATAAATGCCGGCATGATAACCCCACCCTTCGCATCAACAAATTCAGCATCCGGATAAACTTTCTTTACCTCTTCAGTTACCCCCACCATTACTATGGTGTTACCATCCATTGCTACAGCACCATTCTCCAGAAATGGATTGGATGCGTCCTGTGTGATCATTCTTCCATTACCAATTACCAGCATATAGTTCCTCCTTTCACTTGTCAAAAACTACCAATTCGATACTGCTTTTTACCTTTTGTTTAGGAATTATGTACTAATACTGTAACATACTTCTCCGAATAATGCAAGTAGAATTTACAAAAACTTTTTGGTTTTTCAAATTTTTTTTAGGTTTTATACTATCTCCGGTGAACAGATAAAAAAGAACGGGGCAGTCATTGATGACAATGAACAACCTCGTTCTTTTTTTGATTTTCCTGTTTTCTGATGAAGCTGATTTTATGACAAATTTTCAGGTTTGTCAACAATTTTTGTAAGATAGGAGAGTTATCCTTCCATAATCGCAGAATTAACCCTGAGCTGTTTTCGTCCATTCTTCCAGAGATTCTCATCCAGCTCCACCTCATAGCCGCCGCCATTTCTCACATGCCACTCATAAAATGGTTTCTGTATATCTGCATACTCTTCCATGATATTCATGATCGTACCGCCATGGATGACAAGTGCCGCCTCTGCCACATGGCTGCGGATACATCCGGACACAACCCTGTCAAATCCTCTCAGGTTTCTGCTTTTAAACCCTTCCCTGCTTTCTCCTCCCGGAAAAGGCAGAGTACCGTTGCTGTCAATCCATTCCTGATAGTGCGGATTACCTTCCAGCTCTTTATAGTTCTTATTTTCAAACTCTCCGAAATCACATTCTGCCAGCTCTTCAATAATATGTACCGGCTCTCCCGGAAAAAGAATCTCTGCTGTCTGCACGCATCGTTTCAGAGGACTTACATAAACCGCCTGAACCTTTGGATAATCCATCTTATGCAGAAACTCTGTTCCCTCCTGACATAACGGCTCATCCGTTGTGCCGATATATCTGGAAAGTTTATTCCCTTCTGTTTTTCCATGTCTGATCAGCCATAATTTAATCATCTTTGATCACCGTTCCAATCCCGCAGATCACGCGCGTCACCTTATGGCTGTATGCTGCCAGCTTCGTACATACACGCCCTACAGCCTCTCTGTATTTTCTGTCAAAAGCATCCACAGGTACAACCCCGTACCCTACTTCCTGAGAGACAAGGACAATATCCGGATTCTTACAGATGATTTTTTCCGCAAGATCTGACACATCCTTTCCATTCTCCAGTTCACTGCGGATATACTGCTGAAAACCAGTCACACCCTGAGCATTCATCAGTTCCTCCTCTGTGACAGAACCGCCGTCACTCCACCTTAACTGTGGATACTGTTTCCTGGCATATTCAGTCTTTCCCTGATATGCACCGCCGATTATCATTTCCATACTCTTCTCCTCAAAAATTAGAAACCACCGCCAGGATCAATGCCATCCCAACTTCACAGATACAAAGAAAGAATCCTGAAATATCCCCGGTTGTCCCGCCAAAGTACTTCATCGCAATATGATGATAATACCAGAAAATCAGCAAAGCTCCCACAAAAGCCAGACTTCCCCATACAGGCCGGATCAAAATCATTCCCGCAGCCAGAAGCACCAGATAGACGATCAGCACATTTCTCGAGAGCACATCTGAAGAATTTCTGGAAAACTCAGCAACTGTACCGTCTGCCTTTGCTTTCGGAAAGGTAATAACTCCAATCCCTGACAGACATCTGGAAACCATAAAACCAAGGCTCAGAATTCCGATCGCCCTCATATTCTCTGCACTGTTAAACAACTGACTGTAAGCGCCGTACCAGGCAATGAAATATACCGCCGCAGTAATAACGGCAAAAGCACCTGCATGGGAATCCTTAAGAATCTCCAGCCTTCTGCTTCTCTCCTGCCAGGAACTCAGGGCATCCGAAGTATCCAAAAGACCATCCACATGGATCCCGCCTGTCACAAATACCGGTACCAGCACCAGCACTGCTGTCACGAATCCCGGCTGATACCCAAACCGAAGTCCCAGATATGCCACCAGCATAGTCAGCCCGCCGATCACAGTTCCGATAAACGGAAAAAAGCAGAACATATACTTCATATTTTCCTTTGTCCAGTCAGCGCGGGGCATGGGAATCTTAGAAAACATGGCAAATGCCACCTTAAAATTATTCCATAAAGATTTCATTGATCAATTCCTCTTTTTCATATTATGGCAATCCTGTCAAATATATTATTTGCAAAGATTGCTGCAGGTATCTGCAGATTTGTGAAAGACTGGTATCCCATATATAACTTCCACCACTTCATCAGCTCTCTGCGCAGCAGCCTGATTGATTTTTCCCAGATATTCCAGATAAGAATCCATATCTCCATCAAACACAACCGCATCTGAAAAAATCTCATTTGTAACGATTACCACATGAGCAGCCTGTTCCAGCAGATTCTCAATCCCTTTTGTAACTTCCGAAACTGTCCGGTCATGGGCTCCCTGTTCTTCAAACATTTCATTTGCCACCAGATTCGACATACATTCCAGAAGCACCACACATCCGGCAGGCAGTTTCACATTTTTGAGCCCTGTATAGCACTCAACTGTCTCGAAACCTTTTCCTGCACGCATCTTTTGGTGTCTCTCGATCCTTTTATGGCTCTCTTCATCAAAAGGGTGCATGGTCGCTATATAAATCCTCTGTGCATCCCCGAAAGAAAGCACCCTGTCTTCCGCAAAAGCAGATTTTCCGCTCCCGCTTCCCCCTGTCACAAGCGTCAGCATTATTTCAGCTCCTCATACTGTTCCACATGGATATCGTCAAAAGTACTCATAGAATGATAAACCGCTGCTGCCAGATCAAGGATCGGGAATAAAGCTACTGCTCCGGTTCCCTCGCCCAGACACATATCCGCATGAATGATTGCCTCTTTCCCCATATTCTCAAGGATCAGATGGGCAGCCGGCTCATTTGATACATGGGATGCAAGAATATAATCCCTCGCAGCCGGGCAGATACGCATGGCGATCAGCGCAGAAACACAGGAAATAAATCCGTCCATGACTACAGGAATACCATAAACCGCACCTCCCAGAAAGACACCTGCCATTCCAGCGATATCAAGACCGCCTACCTTTGCCAGAACATCAATGGCATCCTCAGGATCCGGTTCATTTAATGCAATGGCTTTTTTGATCGCATTGATCTTGCGCACAAGTCCCTCGCTGGTCAGACCTGCGCCGCGCCCTGTCATCTCTTCCACCGGCTGTTTCAGCAACACAGAAGCAACTGCACTGCTGGTGGTTGTATTTCCGATTCCCATTTCCCCTGTTGCCAGAATCCGGTAGCCCTTATCATTCAGTTCCCTTACCATGTCAATGCCTGCTTCAAGCCCCTTTACAGCCTGTTCTCTTGTCATGGCAGGACCCTTGGTCATATTCTGTGTACCATAGGCAATTTTATGGTCTGTGCGGACTTTTGTATCCGTCACCATCCCCATATCCACCGGAAAAATCTCCGCATGGTTCTGCTTACACATCACACCGACAGATGTGTCATATTTCAGAAAATTCTCGGCAACGATGGCAGTAACTTCCTGTCCGGTCTGTGTCACACCCTCTTCTACCACGCCATTATCCGCGCACATGGCAATCAGACCTCTCCTGGAAAGATCCACCTCTGCGTTTCCTGTAATTCCCGCGATCTGGATCAAAAGAGTCTCCAGTTTTCCAAGAGAATGCAGTGGTTTCGCAATACTGTCCCATCTTTTCTGTGCAATCTCCATGGCATTGTGATCTAATGGCTTAATCTTTGCAATAGCTTCTTCCAGAGTCATGAGTTTTCCCTCTCTTTTCCTTCATTATTTTGATTTCCCTGTTGTAAACACAAAAAATTTACTGAATACATAATTCAGTATCAACACAATAAACTGTGTCAGGAATTTCCCGATCATATCATTAAGCCCCATCACTGACACAAGCAGCCATACACCGCCAACCTCGATCACCATAGTGATCAGTCTGGCACTGACAAATTTGCAGAATGGCTGAACATGATCCTTCAATGTCTCGCATTTATCCTGAAAAACATACTTCGAATTTACCACATAGGCAAACAGGATCGCCAGGATGATTGAAATAATATTGGCGATATTCAGCTCCACCTTCAGCTTTCTGAGAATGAAAAAGCTGACCAGATTTACCATAGTGGTACATCCGCCAAAGAAAATATAGCGGATAACGGAACTTTCATACATTTTTCTGATCCATTGCTTCATACAAATATATCCTCTCAGTCCTGTATATTTCCATTCTTAATTACTTTTGAAATAATATATCTCGGTCTGCGCTTTACTTCTTCATAAATCTTGGAAATATAATATCCAATAATTCCAAGACTGATCATCATGGCGCTTCCCACCAGAAGTAGCACCATCAGCAGGGTGGTATAACCTTCCACTGCAGAACCTGTAAAATACTGCACAAGCGAATAGACCATAAGGACCAGCGAACAGGCAAAACATATCGCTCCTGTGATCGTAACAAACTGCAGCGGAAAAGTAGTAAATGCCACGATATTTGTGAACGCATATTTCACCAGCGCCCAGGGAGACCACTTGGAAACGCCGGCCTCTCTCTCCTGCACCTCAAATTCCACACTGGTAGTCTTATATCCCACCCAGGAAGAAGTAGCCCGAAAGAACATATTCCTCTCAGGCATAGACAGAATACTGTCCACAGCCTTCCTGTCCATCATCTTAAAATCCGAGGCATCCTTCATATTTACCTTAGTTGCCTTAGACATGATATCATAGAAAAATCCGGCACATTCTTTATGTAAAAAGCCCTCTTTTCCTCTGTCTGCCTTCACACCCTCGATCACTTCATAGCCTTCCTGCCACAGCCTGTACATCTCAATAAGCGTCTGCGGCGGATGCTGCAGGTCACAGTCCATGACAGCCACCACATCTCCACAGGCCTGCGCCAGTCCTGCAAAAATCGCTGCTTCCTTTCCGAAATTTCTGGAAAAAAGAACGCCTGTCACATTCGCATCCCTCTCTCCTGCCTTCTGAATTTCTTCCCATGTCCGGTCGCCGGAACCATCGTTTACAACCACCAGCTCATAGGGAATCTTCGCTTTTGTAAGAACTTCCGCCAGCACCCGACAGGTTTTCCCAACCATCAGCTCCTCATTATATGCCGGAAGTACCACTGATAATTTACTCATGATGTCATTCCTCATTTTGTTTCATTCATATACAACAGACTAGTTTCTCATTCACTGTCTGTTACTCCTGTAAATATTTTCTATAATGTCAGGGGCAAAAGGTTATTTTACTCCTAAGCACTTTACAGCTCCCGCAATTCTTATTTCTACTTTATTATACACAAATTTACAGAAATGTCCATTCCAACAATCTGCATGCTCCAGTGTGTCAAACACTTCACAGGATAATAGCACGTATGTTACTGTTCTCTTCGTTCTCAGTAACGAGACTCAGATACATTCCAGACTTCCTGAAGCAATGGAATTTGGATTACTTTTTCTTCCTGAACACCAGCATTACATATATAACCAGCCCCAGAACAGAAAGAAGCATTCCCGCTTTCAGATAAGGTGTGCAATATGTAAGGCGTATCTCATGTGAACCAGGTTCCAGTTCCAGAGCCATAAACATGGTATTCGCCTTCTGAAGCTTCGTTTCTTTCCCGTCCACATAAGCCGTAAATCCCTTACTGTACGGAACAGACAACACAAGAGCTTTCTTTTCGGAAACACTGATATCCCCTGTAATCTCATTCGTTCCCATTTTTACATTCTCGAGAGCTTCTTCACCCAGCTTCACAGTTTTTTCCTCAATCCCCTGCACCGGCTGACTCACAACCCTTAATTTATCATAGGTATAAACACCCGTATTAGCAAAGGTGATCGTCATAGTACGAACTCCTGATCTGGAATATCCCATATTGCAGAGAAAATCATGCCGTCCACTGTAGGCATTATACTTATCTGTAAAAATCTTTATGGTCTTGGTCACATCATTGGAGCTGACTGTCATAGCCGCTTCCTTTGATTCCTTCCAGTATCGCCACCGGCTGTCCTCATCAAGAACCTTATTTTGGTCATACTCAGACATCTTCTTCCACTGACTGTTACCAATCAGTTCTCTCGGTGAAAGACTGTCATAATCCAGATTATCTGCGATCAGGTAATTCTCACTGTCCGTAAGACCATGGAACACAAGCTTCAGCTGCGCCCCTTCCTTCGTCACCCTGATTGCTCCCTTAGACAGAGCACAACCATCCCCTGTCTCCATACGATACTGGATATTCTCATTATCAGCATCAACAGATGCCTCAGGCAGTGTACTCTCCTCAAGCACCACACCGTCCATCAAAGCCTGCTGCTTTTTTACCACATCCATTTTCTCATATTCCGATTCAGGAATATAACTGTCATAAGTATAACCCAGAGGCAGTGCATTCTCATTCTCATAAGCCCTGCACTCACTTTTTCCCTTTCCTGCAGAGCCCTTCTCTTTATTATATCCATAGGAAAGATAGCGGAAATTATCACCACTTATCACAAAATATTTCACAGAAGCCAGCCTGTCCAGGATCGTCCTTCCGTCCAGGTTCTCATAATGCTGCTCCCATGGCGTATTCAGATACATTTCACTGAAAAAATCACTGATACTGCTGTTTGCAAGACTGAAATAATAAGCAGTACTGTTCGTACCCATATACATAGAAGTATTATCATAGGGCAATGCCCCATACTGGTCATAACGATAGACACCTGAATCCCCGGCGGCAAGAACCGCCTTATCCGTATTCGACTCCAGCTTATCCAGCGACTCCTCTTCGGCTGCAAACTCTGACAGATAATCCTTCTCATAAGAATACTGATAAGAAACATTCAACATAATGCTCACCACAAGCAAAGCACTGAGAAGCCCGCACATATACTTCCCCTGCAGAAAAATATTTCCAAAAGAAGTAACCGTAAACACAGCCAATACCAGAACCAGCACACCTGCCATATTTCTCTGCGTTCTGGCAGCTTTCGCAAACAGAGCCAGCACACAATACGCCACCGTCATGACAAAAATCTTCTTCTTTTCCCTCACAGTCAGAGTAAACAGCTCAGGATATGCCTTCACAAAAATATACGCGATCATCATCCCATAAGCCCAGATCCACCTGTTGGACACATAAGAGAAACCATTGAGCACATGCCCTGCAAAAGGCACCAGCAAAAACAGATTCAACAGCCCAAATCCTAATTTCAGATCCAGGTACTTCTTCTTCCTGGAAAAAAGCACAAACACACCTGCCATAGCAACAGCAGAATACCCGGCAACCCCCCACTGGATCATATTCTCCCCGATCAGATCACCCAGATACTTCTCATAATAAATTTTATCATATAAAAGAGGCACATAATTCTCAGCCTGAAACCTATCCGTACCAAAAATCGTCATGACCACCGGAATAAAAATAACCGCCGCGATCATCAAAGCCACCACATAATAGCCGATAAACTTCACCAGCCATCTCAGAACATCCTTCACACTTCTCTCACTGAAAATCCCAAAATACCGGAAAGCCGCATAAATAAACATAAAAATACAGATCATATAAAAGAAATAGAAATTCGACATAGCCGAAACCGCAGTCGCCCAGATAAACAGCCATGGCTTCTCCCTCTTATAAATCTTATCAATCCCCATCAGAACCAGTGGCAGATAAATCATAGGATTGGAAAAATACGGATGCTTCATAGCCGCATAAATCGTCCATCCCGCAAAAATATAGATCAACGTTCCCATAAACGTCGCCTGCTTCGGATTCTTATGATAAAAACAAAAAACACTAAAAGAAATCCCTGCCAGATAGATCCTCAGAAAAATCAGAACCTCATACAAAACCTCCGTCTTATCCGCCGGCACAAACACAGACAACAAAGTCAGCGGATCCCCGATCACATAATAATGCAAAGTTGTAAGAATATCTGAACCATACCCGATATTCATATCCCACATAGGCAATTCCAGCTTATGCTCTACAAAAATCGTATGCAGAACCTCCCTCAGATACCGCCCATAATACGCCAGAGAATTCAAATGCTGCGGAATCCCATCATGACTCCACACCAAAGACTTCCCATTACCCGCAAACTGATAATAGATAAAAAAAGAAATAACCCCAAATACAAGCGTATATAATAAGTAGAAATCCTTCTTACTATCCCTGCTCACAAATTTCCTCATAACCGCTCCTTTATATTCTATCATTCTAAACCGAGTTATAAAGTTCTCACTGATTATAGACAAATATCCAATACTTGTCAAATTTATAGCCAACATTATTTCATTGTTTAAGAACGACGAAAGTATTTAAATCAGCCAACAACCAGCCGGGGAATGACAGAACATCTGAGGCGAATCTCGAGGGTTCATGTAATTTCTTAGTATTTGGAAAGCCGCGTTATTCAGAAATTGCTCACTGTTTGAGCGAAGCGAGTTTGAGCAATTTCTGAATGTTTTTAGCGGTTTTTCAAATACTTAGAAATTACATGGTTCCGAGACTGAGCCTCAGATGTTCTGCCATTCCCCGGCGTCCCCTTTTTAAGCAATACATAAAAGGACCGCGATACAAAAAGTACCGCGGCCCACATATATCGTCTGGACACTATAAATAGCTCTATCTATTTATTTTTTAATGATTTATAAACTTGTTTACAGTCGTTCAAAAACCGAAAAGATTATTCAGCGCTATGAAGAGCGATCAGCTTCTGCAGATATTCAAATCTAGCCTTAGCCTCAGCCTCATTCTTAGCAAACAGTCTTGCAGCCTTCTCAGGATTCTGACGTTTCAGAGAGTTGTAACGAACCTCACCGTCAAGGAATGCCTGATAATCTTCCATGCTCGGAGCCTTGGAATCAAGAGAGAACTTGTTTCCTTCAGCTGCAGGATTGAATCTGAAGTTATGCCAGTATCCAACCTTAACTGCTAATTCTTCCTCTGTCTGAGCTTTTGCCATACCTTTCTTAATACCATGATTGATACATGGAGCATAAGCGATGATCAGAGATGGTCCCGGATAAGCCTCAGCCTCTGCAATAGCTTTTACAGTCTGGTTGAAGTCAGCACCCATGGAAATCTGAGCAACGTATACATAGCCATAGCTCATAGCGATGGAAGCCATATCTTTCTTCTTAGTCTCTTTACCGCCTGCAGCGAACTGAGCGATAGCACCTGTAGGTGTAGACTTGGAAGACTGTCCACCTGTGTTAGAATAAACCTCTGTATCGAATACCATAACGTTGATGTCACGTCCACTAGCGAGAACATGGTCAACACCACCGAATCCGATATCGTAAGCCCATCCGTCACCACCGAAGATCCACTGGGATTTCTTAGCCAGGAAATCTTTCTGAGCAAGGATTTCTTTTGCTTTGTCACATCCGCAAGCTTCAAGAGCAGCAACAAGTTTGTCTGTAGCAGCGCCGTTTGTAGCACCTACAGCAAATGTATCCAGCCATTCCTGACCAGCTGCCTTAACGTCTTCGTTTGTTCCGTTAGCAACAACGTCTTCAACTTTTGCTTTTAAGCCATCGCGGATAGCTCTCTGAGCAAGAAGCATACCATAACCAAACTCAGCGTTATCTTCGAACAGAGAGTTGGACCATGCAGGACCCTGTCCCTTAGCGTTTACTGTGTATGGTGTAGATGGTGAGGAGTTACCCCAGATAGAAGAACATCCTGTTGCGTTTGCGATGTACATTCTGTCACCGAACAGCTGAGTGATCAGTTTAGCGTATGGTGTTTCACCACATCCTGCACAAGCTCCAGAGAACTCAAGCAGAGGCTGTTTGAACTGGCTGCCTTTAACAGTTGCTTCTTTAAATTTAGCGATAACATCTTCTTTAACCGGCAGTTTAACTGTGTAGTCAAAGTATTTCTGCTCGTCTGCGCTTGCTTCAAGGTTTTCCATAGCAAGTGCTTTCGCACCCTTCTTACCTGGGCAAACGTTTACACAAGAACCACATCCTGTACAGTCAAGTGCGGATACGGACATTGTGAATTTATATTCTTTCATACCTGTAAGGTCTAATGTCTTCATGCCTTCAGGAGCATTAGCTGCTTCTTCAGCTGTCAGAGCTACAGGACGGATAACTGCGTGCGGGCAGACATAAGCACATCTGTTACACTGGATACAGTTTTCCGGATTCCATACAGGAACGTTAACTGCGATACCACGTTTCTCATATGCAGCTGCACCTGATGGTGTAGTACCGTCTACATAATCCTTGAATGCAGATACAGGTAAGGAGTTACCTTCCTGAGCATTAACTTTAGCCTGGATATTGTTAACGAAATCGATAACATCCTGACGTCCTTCTGTTGCATGAGTCATATGAAGACCTTCGTCCTCAGCGTTCTTCCAGCTTTCCGGAACCTGGATCTCTACAACCTGTTTAGCACCAGCGTCGATAGCTGCCCAGTTCTTCTGTACGACATCATCACCTTTACGTCCGTATGTTGCCTTGGCAGCAGCTTTCATAAGGTCGATTGCCTGATCTTCTGGAATGATTCCTGTCAGTTTGAAGAATGCAGACTGAAGGATTGTGTTGATACGTGTTGGTCCCATGCCAGTTTCAATACCGATCTTAACACCGTCGATTGTGTAGAATTTGATATTGTGGTTAGCGATGAAAGCTTTTACCTGTCCTGGTAAATGTTTCTCAAGACCTTCCATATCCCATGCACAGTTAAGGAGGAATGTACCACCGTCAACAAGTTCCTGAACCATGTTGTATTTGTTTACGTAGGATGGATTATGACATGCTACGAAGTTTGCTTTGTGGATCAGGTATGTGGATTTGATCGGTTTCTTACCGAAACGTAAGTGGGACATTGTAACACCACCGGACTTCTTGGAGTCATAATCAAAGTAAGCCTGTGCGTACATGTCTGTGTTGTCACCGATGATCTTGATGGAGTTCTTGTTGGCACCTACAGTACCATCAGCTCCCAGACCCCAGAATTTACAGTTTGTTGTTCCTTCAGGAGTTGTTACGATCGGAGCACCTGTCTCAAGGGAAAGGTTAGTAACATCATCAACGATACCGATTGTGAATTTTTCTTTAGCAGTGTTCTCATAAACAGCTACGATCTGTGCAGGTGTAGTATCTTTGGAACCTAAACCATAACGTCCGGAGAATACTTTTACGCCGCCGAATTTGCTGTCTTTTAATGCTGCTACAACGTCAAGGTACAGTGGCTCGCCAAGTGCACCCGGCTCTTTAGTTCTGTCAAGAACTGTGATCTGTTTTACAGATTCCGGAATTGCATCGATGAGTGCCTGTGCGCAGAATGGTCTGTAAAGACGAACTTTAACAACACCGACTTTCTTTCCTGCTGCTGCAAGGTAGTCGATTGTCTCCTCGATTGTATCGTTTACAGATCCCATAGCAACGATTACGTGTTCTGCATCAGCAGCTCCGTAGTAGTTGAATAATTTGTAATCTGTACCGATCTTAGCGTTAACTTTATCCATGTATTCCTGTACTACTGCCGGAAGAGCATCGTAGTATGGGTTACATGCTTCTCTTGCCTGGAAGAAGATATCCGGGTTCTGAGCGGAACCTCTCTGACATGGGTGATTCGGATTCAGGGCATGGTTACGGAATGCAGCGATTGCATCCATATCTGCCATATCCTTCAGATCTTCATAATCCCATGTTTCAATCTTCTGGATCTCGTGAGATGTACGGAATCCATCGAAGAAGTTGATGAACGGAACTTTACCTTTGATTGCTGAAAGGTGAGCAACAGGTGTTAAGTCCATAACTTCCTGTACAGAAGATTCGCAGAGCATTGCGCATCCGGTCTGACGACAGGCCATAACGTCTGAATGATCTCCGAAAATTGAAAGTGCATGAGAAGCAAGTGCACGTGCAGATACGTTGAATACTGCAGGTAACTGCTCACCGGCAATTTTGTAAAGGTTCGGGATCATAAGTAACAGACCCTGAGATGCTGTATATGTTGTTGTTAAAGCACCTGCTGCCAGAGATCCGTGTACAGCACCTGCTGCACCAGCCTCAGACTGCATTTCAGTTACCTGAACTTCCTGTCCGAAAATGTTCTTTCTTCCCTGGGTTGCCCATTCATCTGTTGCTTCCGCCATAACAGATGAAGGAGTGATCGGGTAAATAGCGGCTACATCTGAGTATGCATATGAAGCATGAGCAGCTGCATGGTTACCATCCATGGTTTTCATCTTTCTTGCCATAGTTTGTTTTTCCTCCTTAAAGGTTGATGAAAATTAATTATTTATTTCAAGGCATAAGTAAAATATACCTCAAATTTCATTGTAGATTATAACATAATCTTCTGCCTGTGTCCAATTTGTTTTGACATATTTTGTATCTTCTGAGGTACAAAGCAGGGATTTTCTGTTATTTCAGTAGCAAATATGTGCATTTTTTGAGTTGTATATGACTAACATTATGCAGATATGCCAAATTTCGGACAAATCAGGCAGATAAAATCATCCGCTTCGCTTCGCTGCGCAGCTCTGCACCGGACAACTGCTCTGCAGTTTATTCAGTATATCAGTAAAAAAAGGAGGCTCTACGCCTCCTCCATGATCTGCTGTATTGTTTTTCTCTTAAGGAGACTTATCAGTTCATCCTGTACAGATAACAATTCTCTATGTACCAGACATGGCAATCCATCCTGTCCGTCTCTGACACAGTTATATTTCGGATCCAGACATTCGATGATAAACATATCCGGATCAATCGCCGAATAAACCTCATATAAAGTCAGCTCATCCAGTCCCCTGTTCAGAGAATAACCACCATGTACGCCTCTGTATCCCTTCACGATCTCTGCCTTCTGAAGTTTCTTCAGGATCTTATAGGCAAAAGGAGCGGTGATCGCTTCTTTCTCACAGATATCGGATACGCTCAGTCTGCTCTCTCCCCAAAGCGCACGTACCACTCGAACTGCATAATCGCACTCTCTTGTAATAAACATAGTCTTTGCAACCTCTCTAAAATTAATTATCCTTTACTGTCCACATCGCTGTTCTGTATAAAACAATGGAAACAGTAATCGTTATTTCTGTCATATCAATGCCTCATATTTCTGTCCGTCAAGAGGCTATATTTATTCTATATTATAACAGTGCTTCTTTTTTTTGTAAATAAAAGAACCCAAAAAAGCAAAAAACAGTTGCAAATTTCCCAATTTACGGTACAATGATAAACGGTTGTAACTTATATAATAGGAAATAATGTAACTGTTTCCTGCGAAAGATACGTTTTCCATAAACAATCTGCCGGACAGTTACTGCAAAACAATAATTTCACGAAAAAGAGGTATGATATGATTTCAGCAAACAATATTACATTGCGCGTAGGTAAAAAGGCCCTCTTCGAAGATGTAAATATCAAATTTACTGAGGGCAACTGCTACGGTCTCATCGGTGCAAACGGTGCCGGTAAGTCCACATTCCTTAAGATCCTTTCCGGACAGTTAGAGCCTACCAACGGTGACGTTGTTATCACTCCCGGCCAGCGTCTCTCTTTCCTGCAGCAGGATCACTTCAAATATGATGCATATACAGTTCTGGATACTGTTATCATGGGTAACAAGAGACTGTATGAGATCATGAAAGAAAAAGATGCTATCTATGCAAAAGCGGACTTCACTGATGAAGACGGTATCCGTGCCAGTGAACTGGAAGGCGAATTTGCAGAGATGAACGGATGGGAAGCAGAATCTGATGCTGCTACTCTTCTGAATGGTCTTGGAATTGAAACCGATCTCCACTATTCCCAGATGGCTGACCTTACAGGAAGCCAGAAGGTCAAAGTTCTTCTGGCGCAGGCACTGTTTGGTAATCCGGACATTCTTCTTCTGGATGAGCCTACCAACCACCTTGATCTGCCTGCTATTGAATGGCTCGAAGAATTCCTGATCAACTTTGACAACACTGTCATCGTTGTATCCCATGACCGTTACTTCTTAAATAAAGTATGTACTCATACAGCAGACATCGACTACGGCAAGATTCAGCTCTATGCCGGAAACTATGACTTCTGGTTTGAGTCCAGCCAGCTCCTCATCAAACAGATGAAGGAAGCCAACAAGAAGAAAGAAGAAAAGATCAAAGAACTTCAGGAATTTATTTCCCGATTCAGTGCCAACGCTTCCAAGTCCAAACAGGCGACTTCCCGTAAACGTGCCCTGGAAAAGATCCAGCTTGACGATATGCGTCCGTCCAGCCGTAAATACCCATACATCGACTTCCGTCCAAACCGCGAGATCGGTAACGAAGTCCTTATGGTGGAGAACCTTTCCAAGACCATCGACGGTGTAAAAGTTCTGGATAACATTTCTTTCACACTCGGACATGATGACAAGGTAGCTTTCGTCGGTGCCAACGAACAGGCAATCACTACTCTGTTCAAGATCTTAGTTGGTGAAATGGAACCGGATGAAGGAAATTATAAATGGGGTGTTACCACTTCCCAGGCATATTTCCCTAAGGACAACACTGCAGAGTTCGATAATGACCTTACTATTACAGACTGGCTGACACAGTATTCCGAGATAAAGGATGCTACTTATGTTCGTGGATTCCTCGGACGTATGCTCTTCCCCGGTGAAGACGGCATCAAACGTGTACGCGTTCTTTCCGGTGGTGAGAAAGTCCGCTGTCTTCTTTCCAAGATGATGATCTCCGGTGCAAATATCCTGATCCTGGATGAGCCAACCAACCACCTCGATATGGAGAGCATCACAGCACTGAACAACGGTCTGATCAAATTCCCGGGTGTTATCCTTTTCACCTCACATGACCATCAGTTCGTACAGACAACAGCCAACCGTATCATGGAAATCCTTCCAAACGGAACCATGATCGACAAGATCACTACTTACGATGAATATCTGGCAAGTGATGAGATGGCTAAGAAACGTCACGTATTCGAGATCAACGAAGAGGACGCTTCCGATAACTAAAGAATAAAATACAGGGTACGGCTTAGCCGTACCCTGTTATTTTATTCTGTCTTCATGATAATATCCGCCAGCTTTCCGCCTGTCACCTTAAGCAGATCAGCAAGGGGAACCTTCAGTGTCAGTCCGATACGACCGCCACTCACATAAATCTCCTCAAATTCTCCTGCAGATGCATCAAACACAACAGGATAAGGTTTCTTCATTCCCAGCGGACTGCAGCCGCCTCTCACATATCCGGTAATCTTTGTGATATCCTTCACATGGATCATGTCCACTGTCTTCTCACCGACAGCCTTTGCAGCCGCCTTACGGTCAACTTCCTTTTCAATCGGAACTACAAAAACGAAATAACCGCCGCTCTTTCCTTCCATTACCAGAGTCTTAAAAGACTGGTCATAGGGAGCACCGATCTTATCCGCACTGTGGATCCCGTCAATAAATTCATCACATTCATAGGAGAACGCCTCATATTTAACTTTCTGTCTGTCCAGCATTCTCATTGCATTTGTCTTAGCTTCTTTTGCCATTTTTTCTCGCCTGTCCTTTCTGTCCTCTGGCATATATTGATTCCTCCATGTCTCTGTCCTGAGACTGCTTAAAACTCTGGTCTTGTCTCAGGTCCTGATTTCGCCTGTAAATCTGCTCAGTGCTTTCTTCATCAACCGTTTCTTCATCCTCTTCATCAGAAACCGGTTTGTTGATAGCAAACTGAATCAACATACCCAGAACTGCAAATCCCACACTCATTCCCAGTCCATAGGGAATATCTGCCAGATTTCCAAGCTGTGCAAGGGAAACCCCTGCCATAATACCACCGATCAAACTTGTAGCCACGATCAGCACTTCCCTGCAGTATTTCACCGCCATGGAACCAAGAGCTACGCCGATCAGAATACATGCAAAAAATACTGCGGAGCTGGTAGGATGCAGGAAATAAATACTGGCCGCCCAGCCGATACCTGCTGCCAGGATAAACACACCTGCCTTATAAATCAGAAATGCAATCACTGCGAACACAACTCCTGCCGCCAGTGCTGCGATCAGCATTGTTGATTTCTCCTGTATTCCCATTGTATGTACAACCACCAGCGCAAGACCGCCGCCTACCAGAAAACCTCCCAGCATCATCCAGAAACGCAGAAGCCTGTATCCCAGAATACAGTTCAGCACTCCAAACACAAGGATCACTGCAAATATTACCATCATAAAACGGTTCACCAGATCTGAATCCATAAAACTCCCGGCAATACTCAGCGCATTTCCAAATATATCTGTCATATTAACCATAATTTTCAGTCACTCCTTTTAGTTATATATTTATAGCGTTCCTTATCATCAACTGACACATCTGAGCTAAACCCGTCAGAACATGAAGTATAAGGTCTTCATATTGTCGATCACGCCGTAATGATAGGAAATCTGAGACAGCCCATGGACTTCCATATAATATTTTGCGATATCCTGGATATGATTACTGTCGATCAGATCCATATATGCCTCATCATAAGCCCCCTGGCTGCCAAACTTAAAGCGTACCACCGCAGCATCACTGTCAATGCGCAGTCTGCACAGGTCATATACACTGCTCCAGTCATAGGTATCAAAACAGGCGCCGTTTCTCACATAGAAATTCATGTCAGTCGCTGTACACGCAGGAACAGGAAACTCATCAGAGGCCGTATAATTCTCCTCGTACTCCTGTGGGAACGGACACAGATAATCATAGATTGTTGTCTTATGCTCTGCCAGCAGCGTGGCATCACCCTCCAGAAAGTCCGGCTGGTCCCCATTGGTGGCATCCACATAATAATACTGTCCGTTCAGCTCTACAATATTCCAGGCATGTCCCTGGGTACTGTTTGCAGCATCACCCTCCACATAAATACAGGGGATATCCAGACGCTCCAGCAGATACTGCACTGCTCCCGCATAGCCCGCACATACCGCCTGTTTCTTCCAGAAAGCTCCTGCTATACTCTGGTCATCATCAGAGATCACATATTCTGTATTGTCTATGACATAAGTATAAACAGTCATTACCTTCGTGTAATCATCAGCACCATCCGGAATCTGCGATAACACCTCCTGATACGCATTCTCCATAGCCTGCGTGATCTCCTGTCTCTGCTCCTCTGTATAAGTATATCCCGGAGAAAACTGACAGTAATCTCTGCCCGAATAAGTCGTCTTATAAACTTTCTCCCGGTTATGTACCCAGAACAGCTCCGGATGATCCTTCAGCACTGCATGATACACTCTGTCTATCTCATTATCTCCTGAGAGAGACAGATAAAATTTATCCTCAAAGCTTCTGATCCCCTCCAGGATCTCGCGGTAGCCTCTCTGTTCATTCTCATTAAGAAGGCCGAAATAATACTCCTGATGTCCTTCATCCGTCTGCGCTACCTCCTGTCTCTTAAGAGTCCTTACTTCCCCCGGTTCCTGCAAAGCTCTTCCGCCGATGATCAGTCCACCGGCCAAAAGCACCACCACAGGCACCATAAGAATCAGACGCAGCCCGGAAAATCTCTTTTTGCTCATTCAATAATCCTTCTTGGTTATTATTCTATAAGTCTGATATTACATTACTATTTCATTCTGTTTTGTCACATTTAGAATTGTTATTCGTTACTGTTCACTCCGTTCACAGTAACTTAGCCAAAATTCATTCCGAATTGCCTGCGGCAATGGAATTTTGGCTTGTATGTCTCGGGATAGTGGTGTGTGAACAGTAACTGTTATTCTAATGTATCTTATTATAGCCCAGAACACTTCTCCTTGTAAACCGATAAAAGTAAGTTAACACTATTTTATAATAAAAATTGTCCTTCTTACAAGATAAACATTGCATATTTCCAATTAAAGAGATACACTAAAAAGTAAGTATAACTGCTCTGTATCCCATCAGACAACAGAATGTCGGACAGACATATACAAGTAACATATTGAGGGAGTATTGTAATAAATGAGCATCAAAATACCTATAGAAACTTCTGCCAGACATCTGCATATCTCGCAGGAAGATTTTGAAAAATTATTCGGAGAAGGAAGCAAACCACATTTTATCAAAGAATTAAGCCAGCCCGGACAATATCTGTGCCGGGAACGAGTAACTGTCAAAGGACCGAAAGGTACTTTCGAAAACATGGCACTTCTCGGTCCTTTCCGCAGCGACACGCAGGTAGAAATGTCTCTTACAGACACCAGAAAACTGGGGATTCCAAGCGTGATACGCCAGTCCGGTGATATCGAAGGAACTCCCGGCTGTATTTTATCCGGTCCATGCGGTGATATCGAAATCCCCAAAGGGGTCATCGTAGCCAAACGCCACATCCACATGACTCCGGATGAAGCACTTGCCCTGCATATCAAAGACAATGACGAAGTCTTCGTCCTGACCAAAAGCTACGGACGCGCACTTATCTACGCAGATGTAGTAGTCAGAGTCCACAGAAATTATCACCTGGCAATGCACGTAGACACTGATGAAGCCAACGCATTCAACAGCGATACAGAACCTTACGGCGTGATTGTCAGGTTCTTTGACAGTAACTTCAACACAGATAAGTGGATAGAAGACGAACTGTCAGGGATACGCAGATAAAATCCGACTTACCCGGCTAAAATAGCAGACAGATATAAAAAGGTTCCACAGTAACATTCAGTTGATGATACTGCGGAACCAATTTTAATGCGTTTCAGCCAGCCATTCTTTAATCGTTTTTTCCGTTTCACCAAGGGTTCTTGCTATTCTTTCTACAGGTTCTCCTTCCTGCGCAAGCGAAATGGCTATGCTTTTTGCCTTTTTTAATTCACCTTGCTTTTCACCTCGCTTTTCGCCAATCTTTTCATAAGTTGCCTGAAGTTTCTGTTCTTCTTCCTCTTTGTCATACTCAAATATACTCATGGCAATAATCTCCGCATTTCAAAAGCCCCGGACCGGGGTAGCTGTACTGTACCAGTCTGAGGCTTTCAGAATTTGGGGTTATAAAGTTTTTACCTCAATCCAGATCAAAGAGCTGTCGTTGACAGATGTTTATCTGTGCAATGGATTGCGCTTCTTTTTCCGTGCAGTAGTAAATGTACTTGCATGAAATTTTCGCATACAGGGTAACCTTTCCCTTGTAACCTGCACTTGTTTTTAAATAACTCTCATAGTTTTGTAGTTCATTCAAGGTAAAGTCATATACGTTTCCACTGTTAACATATACATATCCATCTTCATATTCTGCCTGCTTTTCACTAGCTTTATATACCGGAAGATGTATTTCTTTTACCTTTGTGTTTTCTCCTCCAATTCCTTCAATTTTTGTACCGTCATCAGACTCTATGTACAATTGAAGTTTCAGGTCTTTTGTGTTTGTTCCGGCAAAGGAAGTACCAACCAGGTTGGAATCTGTCACTTCAAATGGAACTCAAGTGGTTTGTTTTTAATAAGCTCCTGGGATTCATTGAAGTTAACATTGTCAAGAGTGTAATAAACAGTCTTTTCCTGTGCAGCATTTCTGTCTGACTGCTTTACAAACATCAATTCCGGATTAACTGCCTGTGCATTATATGCGGCTATGATAGTATTGACAAACAACTTTTTCTCCATAAGATTACCATTATTAGTAACAGGTTTATAGATTATAATTTTTTCTTCTTCATACTTCCCATTCCTTTGTCAGATATGTGATTTTAGTGTAGCAAACGACAGATGGGATGTCAACCTGAGAAGATGAAGAAGCCATAGACTGGTGATTTCCAGTCTGTAGCCTGATTAGATTTATCAAACGGATATTCTCAAAATGCTTTAAGATCTTTAATAGTTTTCAAAGGCTTCTACAATTTTCTGCATATCGTCCGTGTTAAAGCGCTCATCACAGCTGACAGACATGATATGGGAATAAATATATTGAGCTCCTGGATAGTCTTCAACCTTTACAAAAGGTGGTACAGGCCAGTATACTTTAGGCGGAATGTGCCTGTCTGCCAGATGCTTGATAAGGGCGTCCCGGTTTTCCACAAAGAAAGGGAAAAACATAGGACAGATATCATCTGAAAGATAAGGAAATACCGGGCGGATATCGGAGCGTTCCGGCAGGTGTTCCAGAAGGTAATGGTAATTTTCCTGGCGTTTACGGATCGCATCCCGGAATGGATAATGAAGAATCGTTTTAAGGGAAGCTTCATCCCCTTCCTGGATATCGAAAATTTCACGAAGCATAAATTCCGCTTTCCAGAAAACATCATTGCCTTCTTTATTATAGTCCTCATTTCCTGTATGCTCGTAGGTCTCTCGGGATTGAAGAGCCTGATCTCTAAGGGAAAACTGTTCTTTATTGATAGGAATAGGTTTTACGCCAAAGGTGCCCTTTCGCTTGATGGCAAGACCACCGGAGGCAACACCCATCCATTTTCGGAGACTGACGGCAATATAGTCAGAATCCGGACAGGCCGGCAATGGAGAAAATGCTGTATGGGTAGTATCCACTATTACAGAAACGCCACTGGCTTTACATTTTTTGACAAAGTTCTCATCATAGGTAGGATAACCATAGTATCCACAGACAAGGAGAACACTGATCTGCGGGATCATCTCTTCCTCAAACACAGGGGAAAGATTTTTGTCAAAATCATAATAATGAATTTCATATCCTGCTTTTACAAAGCAGCCCAGAACTGTTTCGCAGTCATAGGAAGGCAGATATGCCACACGCTTTTGATCTGTTAACATCAGATCCCTCAGACAGTAATAAATGGCACAACGGCCGGACATTAGATGAGCGGTGTCCCCGGGATCAGGGCAGGTATGCTCCACATAGTTGTTTGGCTCAGAGTCAACAGGTTGATAGGGGAAAAAGCCTCCAATTTCCATAGTAAAAACCTCCTTTAATTAAATTTATATATTATACTTAATATTTCAAAATATTTAACAAAAATGAAAGTAATGACTTTACAAAATCATTATAGCATGAATATTATAAAATATAAAGTAAAGTATATACTTTACTTAAAGATATTTTACAGGGAACGAAAAAGAGGCTGCTTATTGCTATTTTGGGGTAAAAAGAGTATACTTTAAAGTATTAAACACCAGAAGTAAAAACTATGAACACACACTCTTCCGGATATTACAGCATAGACAAAGACTATAATATCCTAAGCTATAACGACACTGCTAAACAGCTGTACCCCAATCTCCAGCCGGAGGTGAAATGCTATAAGGCACTTATGGGACTTGATTCCCCATGCCCGCCCTGCCCTGTAGCACTGGGGATACAGTGTGAAATTTAAATGGTCAGGTGGAAAAGAAAGTGGCGGAAAGAAACATCCTTTTAATATGAATGAAAATTTGATGGGACCACTTAATGATTCAAAATTATTGAAAAGCACATTGAATAACAACAATAATTTTGAACTTGATTCTAACGCTACAAGCTCAACAATGGTTCCTGCGATTTCAACATTAATAAAAAATGATAGTCTGCTAAAAAACGGTACCTGGGCATATCTGGACAGTGGAAAGAATAAGAATAGACGTTATCTTTTCTGGACTTCTGTAAACGTTAGTAACTTTCCGACAGGGACAAAAATTCCTGTCATTATCTGCAGAGCAGATAATGAATACTATGTTTCCGAGTCAACAACTGCCGAGCGAACCGGAGATAAAATAACAACACTATACAAGGTAATTGCAGATCATCAGTATAATGCTGAGAGTTATCAAAAAATTGCTGATAAGGGTACGAAATATGATAGTTTACAAGCTGCTTATGATGCATACGTAGAGAAAATTACAGAAGATAGTAATTATTCACAATTCAAAGATACATTGTCGAAAAATTAAATCCCATAAGACAAATACACCAGTTTATGAGAAAAAAATCTCTCGTAGACTGGTGTATTTTTGCTTTTAATAGAATCATCCTATTCAATCTCAACAACAAGTCGATGCAGTCCAGGTCTCCAGCGCATCCATATCAGGCGTATACCTCAAATGTCTGAATATAACCGTTCTATTCTTTGGTTTCTATCCTTATATGATGCAATTCACGTCCGAGCAATTAAGACATTTACGATCAAGTAAAAATATGGCTATTCCTGGCTTAAATTGTAAATAATATAACCATGATCAACTATAAATATGATTCGACTTGACTTCCTTTAATACAAGTGCTGTTGCGGTCAACCTGAAACTTGTTTCAACTTGACTTCATTTAATACAAGCGCAATCTCAGTCAACCAAAAACTTGTTTCGACTTGACCGTATACTGCATATGCGCAATTCCAGTCAACCAAAACTTGCTTCAACTTGACCGTATACTGCATATGCGCAATTCCAGTCAACCTGAAACCTGTTTCAACTTGACCGAAAATAATAAAATTGCGCTCGCGGTCAAATCATACATTACTATTTACTTGGAAATTACTATAATCTAAAAGAAACTGTCGGATCATACCGCATCCTTATACACTCTCTGGATATGCATTGCCAGATATCCTGTCTCTGTTTCATCCAGCTTATGTCCAATACATTCTTCCAGGTTTTTACAGATGTCAGTGGCAACCTTATAGGCCTGGGGATACTGATCCAGCATATATTCATTCATGTCCAGATTCAGCTTCTCTCCTGTAGATGCACGCGCTACCATATACTTCATATGGTTCATCAGGCGATTATAGGACAGTGACAGTACATCGATTGGCTTACCTGTTGCTTTCTCGAGCATATCTATACACTCTCTCACTGCTCTCGCAGTCTGCATGGCAACAGATACCTTCTCGTCACCAATTGCAGAATGAATATGCAATGCCACATATCCAACCTCATGATCATCAATCTCTATCTGAAGTCTTTCTCTCAGAATTGTTTTCAGTGTTTCCGCAACTTTAAATTCACTGTAGAAAAGAACCTTGATATCCTCTGTCAGCGGATTGCTGATCTGCTCATTTCTGCGGATTCTTGCGACTGCAAAAGAAATATGGTCAGCAAGTGGAAAAAGAATCCCTCTGTCTATGGAATCTCCAAACACTTTCTGTGACTCTGTCAGAATTGCATCTGCAATCTCCAGATACTCCGGCTCTATTCCCTTTACCAGTTCCTTCGCAGATCCACGCTCTGTCTCCTGTTCCAGACGATATGTAGTGCATCCCTCCGGCTTATCAAAACGCTGGCTGACCTTTTTTCCAAAGCCAACACCCTTGCCAAGAATCACATACTCCTTATTTTCATCCATATCAATGGCTATAACACCATTATTATTTAATACCTTGCTAACTCTGTACATCTCTGTCGTAATCCCCTCTATAAAAATTTATTGCCATTATAATAATTTTCCCTTTGGTCATAAGACTGCTATAGTTTACCATATTTTGAATAAGAATCCTATCTGTCACACAAATTTGTTACATTTTTGATTCCAAGATCCCTCCTGCAAAAAAGTCATCCTTTTCAATTCACGTGCGTAAAAAAACAGTCAGATAATCAAGATATCATCTCTTTTGATCATCCAACTGTTTTTTGACATGTTTAACTTCGTTATTTCTATATTATAACAATATTATTCCAGTGTCTCCACCGCAAACAACGGTTCACCGGCCTTGATCTCACCGTTTGCCAGAAGTCTGATTCTCTGGTTGTCTTCCGGTTCAGTATCAAGGATAGGGGAAGTGATAGACGGAGCATTAGCAGTTAAGAACTCCAAATCCAGTTTCATCATCGGATCACCTTTTTTCACTTTCTGACCCTCTGTTACCAGGATTTCGAAGCCTTTTCCTTCCAGTTTTACAGTGTCGATTCCCATATGAAGAAGCATAGGGATACCGGAATCTGTCTGGAAACCTATAGCATGTTTTGTATCAAAAATAAACTCAACTTCACCGTCTGCAGGTGCATATACAGTACCTTCTGTTGGTGTCACCACTGCACCGTCACCCATCATTTTTCCTGCAAATCCCTCATCCGGTGCAGTAGAAAGATCTGCTGCGATTCCGTCTACAGGACTGTAAATGATTGCTGTTTTTCTGATTTTTTCTTCTTTTGCAGGTGCTGAGGTCTGTGCTGTACCTGCATTTTTGTCCTCAACCTCTGCACTGTTCTGTCCATCTGCATTTCCTGCTGCAGCATTTTCCTGTACCTGTACATTATCCGGGGTCTCATCTGCGAATTCGTTTGGAGCAGTCTCCAGATATTCTTCCAGCTTCGCCTTGATAACAGTTACATGAGGTCCATAGATAACCTGTACGCCCTGTCCTTTTTTTACGATTCCTCTGGAATCTGTCTGTTTCAGAAGTTCATCACGAACTTTTTCAGGCTTTGCAACTGTGATACGAAGTCTGGTCGCACAACAGTCAACATCTACGATATTTTTCTTTCCGCCAAGACCTCTGGTGATCAGTTCACTTACCGGATCACCGGAGGTCGCTGCAGCTGCACCGGCTGTCTTTCCGGCTTCTTTTCTTGCATTTACATCAGCTTTTGTATAAAGCTTTGTCTCTGTATCATCATCTTCACGTCCAGGAGTCTTGAAATTAAATTTCCTGATCATAAATGTAAAGATCACATAATACAGGATAAAGTAAATAATACCAACCGGAATGATCCTCAGCCAGCTTGTTTTTGCATTTCCCTGCAGGATACCAAAGAGGAACAGGTCAAGGAAACCGCCTGAGAAAGTAAGTCCTACTGCAATATTCAGCATATGCGCGATCATATAAGCCGCACCTGCCAGGATCACCTGAACTACGAACAATGCCGGAGCTACAAACAGGAATGAGAATTCCAGCGGTTCAGTGATACCAGTAAACATACATGCCAGCGCTGCGGAAAGAAGAAGTCCGCCTGCTGCTTTTTTCTTCTCAGATTTTGCACAGCGATACATAGCCAACGCTGCTCCCGGAAGACCAAAAATCATAAAGATAAACTCACCAGAGAAATATCTGGTTGCATCCGCACTGAAATGTGCTATATTTGCAGAATCAGCAAGCTGTGCAAAGAAGATATTCTGTCCGCCCTGTACCACCTGTCCTGCAACTTCCATAGTTCCGCCCACTGCTGTCTGCCAGAATGGCATATAAAATACATGATGCAGCCCAAAGGGAATCAGTGCTCGTTTAATAATACCAAAAATCAGAGTTCCCAGATATCCACTGCCTGTTACCAGACCGCCCAGAGCATAAATACCGTTCTGAACTACCGGCCATACAAAATACATCAGGATTCCCACAAACATATATACGATTGTGGAAATGATCGGTATAAATCTTGAGCCGCCAAAGAATGACAGCGCATTCGGAAGCACAATTTTGTGGAAACGGTTATGAAGTGCCGCAACACCAAGACCTACGATAATACCGCCGAATACACCCATCTGCAGAGACTGGATCCCGCATACAGAAGTAATGGTTCCCTCCAGTACATCTGCTGCTATCTGACCGTCTGCTGTGATTTCATTGTTAATAAGAAGCATGGCACTGACAGCCACATTCATAACGAAATATGCAATCAGCGCAGAAAGAGCAGCAACCTCTTTCTCTTTCTTTGCCATACCAATGGCAACACCAACCGCAAAGATCAGCGGCAGATTGTCAAATACAGCACTTCCAACCTTGTTCATAATGATCAGAAGAGAATTAAGTAATGTTCCACTTCCCAGGATCTTCTGCAATCCATAGGTAGCGATAGTTGTTTCATTTGTGAAGGAACTGCCGATACCAAGCAACAAACCTGCAACAGGGAGAATTGCGATCGGAAGCATAAAGGATCTTCCCACACGCTGCAAAACTCCAAAAATCTTGTCTTTCATGTTCTTTTGTCTCCTTTTCCTTATTCGTGCGAATAAACCGTCTTGTTTCCGGGAGATTAAAACCTTCTGACATATGATTATTCCGCGTTTTACCACATAAAATACATCAAAAAAAGGCACTAACCCCCATAAACATTAAAAAATAACATTTATGACCGGTTAATGCCTGCCTGTCCAGTAACACACCAAATCTGTGTTATACTATAAAGGATTATTTATTCCCTGTCAAGATACTCAGGAAAATTTTTTACAAAATATTTTTGCATTTCATGAATCGATCTCTGTAATGACCATTTATTATTTTCAAAGCCGCAACATTCTCTGCATCCTTCTGATCTGATAGAAATTTATTGATTTCCCACTGCCGCAGGCTACACGTTCAACTTGATCACTCTGTCTTCTCATTTTAATCCATTCAGATCTACAGAAATGTACACCCATTCATCGCTGAGTTTAGGCTCTTTTCAGGGGGATTTTATCTGTTTCTCTCTTCCAGATATTCCAGACATTCATTCACATCTTTAATATCAAGTTCCTTGCGTACTTTATCCTGAATTTCCACCAGACATTCCAAAAGAAGAGGATTAAACATTCCGCATTCTCCATTTAGGATCATCTCTATTGCCTTTTCATGAGAATATGCTTTCTTATATACCCGGTCACTTACCAGGGCATCATACACATCTGCCAGTGATACCACCTGGGCAGATATAGGGATTTCTTCTCCCTTCAGGCCATCCGGATATCCTTTTCCATCATAACGTTCATGATGCCAGCGGCATATTTCATAGGCATATTTCATCATCTCTTCATCATGATACATTTCCAGCCTGTCAAGCATCCGGGCACCTATGATCGTGTGCTGCTTCATGGCTTCAAATTCTTCCTTTGTAAGCTTTCCGGGTTTATTCAGAATTTTTTCGTCAATTCCAATCTTACCGATATCATGAAGTGCGGAAGCTGTGGCGATCATATGCTGCTGAGACCAGGAAAGATCGTAATTCTCTGATTTTCGCATCAATTTCTCTAGCAAAAGCTGAGTCAGAATATTAATATGCAACACATGAAGCCTGCTTTCACCATTTCGGAACTCTACAATCTGACTGAGAATCCCGGTCATCATACGGTTGTTTTTCTCTTTCTCATAAATCTGATCTGTTACCAGATGGATCAGACGCCTTTGCTTGGCATAAAGCTTGATCATATTGATAACCCGCTGATATACCACCTTAGCATCAAATGGTCTGCTTATATAATCTGAAGCCCCCAGTTCGTAGGCACGGCGGATATAACTCTCTGATCCTTCACTGGAAATCATGATCACCGGTATATCCTCGATCCATTTATCTCTGTTCATATAGGCGAGTACTTCAAATCCATCCATTTTGGGCATAATAATATCTAACAGGACCAATGAGATTTCAGTTCCATACTGCTCTAACATCTTCAGAGCCTCTTCCCCGTCACAGGCCTCCAGTATCCGGTATTCTTTTCCCAGAATTTCCTTAAGTATCTCTCGGTTCATTTCAGAATCATCAACAACCAGAAGCTGGGGCAGGTTCCTTTTTTCCATCTTGTCTGTATTTTGCTTCTGCTCCCACCGGGTCACTACTATATTTTTATGTCCCTTGGCCATATACATAAGTCGGTCTGCTTTGGTGAGTGCTTCCTCCAATCTGCCATGGGTAAACATAGCTCCACCAATGCTCACTGAAAGCTTCAGACGATTAAAACCCGGAATATGCGTCGCATGGATCTTCTCTTGGATCATACGGAGCTTCTGTGAAAAGACTCCCTTCTCAATTCCGGGCAGGATCAGCAGAAATTCATCTCCTCCATAGCGCACCAGAATATCCGTACGACGGATATAATGCCGAATTACATTCACTACGGTTGTCAGTACCAGGTCTCCTCCATCATGACCATAAGTGTCATTGAACAATTTGAAATCATCCAGATCGATAACTGCAACTCCGGCATTCAAAGACATATTTTTGACTTTTTCCTCAAAATATCTGCGGTTATACGCCCCTGTCAGCACATCCTTATACAGCTTTTCGCTATATACTGTCAGCTTTTCCGTCAGTTTTTCATATCCTTCCTCATCTGTCAGCGTGTTCTCGTCCAGCTTTTTCAGCATTTCCATTACATAGGGCTCATCATCAATCTCCAGATACCTTACAAATACCTGATACATATCAGAATCAAGGAATTCAATTTTGGATGTCTGTTTCTTCTCCTCCAGTGCTTTAAGGGAAATGCAATTCTCACATCTTTTATCTTTATTCCAGAAAGCATAACACTGGCAAAGATTTTCTCTTCCTGCAAGCTTACGTTCCATTCCGGCAGCCTGCAGATCACTCCCTTTCAGGAGACGAACTACATCAAAAATCTCCCGAAGCACCTCCATTTTATTCTCTGCTTCCTGCATCGTCATTTGTTTCCACTCAATCATTATTCCCAGCCTCTCACGAACAACAGCTTTTTTCTGCAATATAAACTTGTATTATTATACCACTTACTCATCATGCAGTACAACAATAATATTTTTTCTTAATTTCTTAATTTCATAAAGGGAGCGCCTCAAAAACAGTCCTTGAGGCGTGCTCCCAACCGGTTCTGACTCCAACTGCCTTATAAACATGCTTCAGCTTGACCTTATATAATAAAAGTGCAATCGCAGTCAACTATATTTGTAATTATGATTGACTTAAAATAATAGAAATACAATTGCAAGTCATCTATAAACAGGATTAAACTTGACCGTACATAACAAAAACGCGATTAAAGTCAATTATAATCATAATTATTCATGACTAAAAAGCCACAAACTGAGCGGATTCCAGTCTGTGACCTGATTAGATTTTTATACTTTCTTTAGAGGACTTTTAAAACATATTTTGTTTCTTTATTTTCCCGACAGGGGTGCGACCCCGCCAGACCTGTTCAGTATTAATACCAGTCCCGGCAGAGGGTTCTCCCCTAACTGCCTCTATCAGTTAACTCATGCCAGGTTTTACTATTCCAATTTGTTCTAAAACATGTTATACTCAAAAAGCTGTCGAACCTCCAGCAGAAAAGAGGTGGACTCCATGGAAGAAATTCTCACCACATTTCTTGTCTCTGTTATAGCAGGCGTAGTTAGCTACTACATATGCAAATGGCTGGACAGCAGACGATAGACAGCAACAGTCTAAACGGAATAGCTCACCGTAACGAGCAAGAAAGCCCCCAGAGCTGGCACTCTGAGGGTTTTTGTTTTGCTTCAAGGAATCTCACCACATTCCTTAGCTACTGTTAGTATATGCGCAATGTGCCAAAAAGTCAACTCAAAAATAGTGGGTGAAAAAGCCGCAGGCTGGATGGGTGCCAGTCTGTGGCTATCTTAAGATAATCTTATTTACCCTCCGTAGTTTTACATTGCAAAATCTTCTCCAGTTCAGCTACTCTTTTAAGTGCTTCTGTTGTCTCTTTTGGGGCCTTTATTTTTTCTTTTTCAGCAAAATCCGCTCTCTGACGTTCCCTTTCTGTATTTTTGCGTTCAGCTTCCTGACCTTTTTCATACATGATCGTATCTCTCTCAAATCCCTTCATATAGATTAATGACACCGTTACTGAAAACTTATAAAAAATTATAAACTTTTATGTTCCATTCCTACTTCAACGAATATGCTTTTGATGATATAAATATCCATCTACTCACAGGTTTTTGTACTCTCCAGGGGTTTCCATATTTTTGAATATTTTTTTCGTTTTTGAAGCATATTCCGCAGACCAATAAGCAAATTCGTCAGTTTTACTTAACCGTTTAAGTTAACAGATAAAAAAGTTTATACACGAAAAAAGAAGGGAAAGCCAGACTTTTTTGTATGACTTTCTCTTCTTTTATACATTTTATTTTGCCTTAAATACAGCGACTTTCTCTTTTGACAGATCAATCTTATCCGGAAGGATGGAAGTCTTCTCAGTGGATTCCAATGTTGTGAATCCTGTTGAGTCGGAAGTATTTGACTTCATCGCATCCTGCAGAGTATTGCTTACTGTCACATTTGCAGAAAAGATATCTGTTCCTGTGGAAGCTGCTGCATCACCTGTTGTTGTGCTTACCGTACTGCTGCTCTGCATTTCCTGAACCTGTTCCTGTGTCGGGTAGAAGGATGGCTGGCGGATGTAACGGAAGCTTGCACTGTATGCTTCGCCTACTGTTACTCCATTCTTGCCGGAGGAGCAGTGTACTGCGATCCAGTCACCTGCGTCTGTTTTACCGCAGAGAATACCTACATGATTATCGCTTCCTGCTTCCGGTCCTTTCTGGAACACCAGATCTCCGGGCTGTGCATCTGCCTCAGTTACCACGTTTGCTTTCTCCCACTGATCGGAAGTTCCGTCACCTACAGCTTCCTGCATTGCTTTATCCTGATATCCGTTGATCACTGCCCAGGTGACAAAACCACTGCAGTCCAGTCCGTATGCGCGGATGGTTCCGGTGCTCTTGCTTCCCTCGGCTGATACCTTCTCGCTGGTTCCCCAGCCTGGATCTTCACCGATCACTGTGGATTTGCCGCCCCAGAAGTAACCGACTTTACCAACCAGTGAATAGGCTGCGGAAATAACATTTACTCTTTCCTCGGAAACATCATCCCCTACACTCTCGCGGACAAAACCGTTGGCAGCTGTTACTACCGCGCAGAGGAGTTTGCAGTCTGTCTCCACATATTTCTTAAGGATCGTACGATCCTTTTTTGCGATTTTATTTTTCTTAATATAGTAGTTGATTTTACGATTAGCGTATGTAACGTGAGTGATATCCTGCTTGTCCCTTACGATCGGGTTCATCTCTGCAAAGATTTTCGCAAGGTCTTTCTTGCAGGAAGAATCCAGGGTAAATTCTGTTTTTCCGTCCTGGCTCTGCTGATATACATAGACTGCAAGGATATCCTGCCAGTTTCTTACCAGAAGACTGTCTGCAGATGTGGTGGTCTTGCTGCCGTTTACATCGCTGGCATCTGCTACTTTGTTCTTCTCTTTATATTCCTTCTCGATCTCATCCATAACAGAAGCGAAATCATCTGAGAAGGTCAGATTGTAGTTATTCTTCAGGCTGTCCAGATAGAAATCCTTACCTGCGTGGATATTGGACGCATAATATACCGGAGTTCCGGTCTGTGCAGCACTGGTATTACTCGTAAATGGATTATTCGTATTCGCATTGTTCTTCTGCGCTTCCAGCTGAGCAATAGTCGCTTCTGCCTGAACCAGCAGATTATAATTAGAAACCTGTGCCTTCTCTGTATCAGACAGGGCATTATATGCAGTGCGGATGCTCTGAACAGTGGCTTTCTTCTCCAGCGTGATGGTCTGTGCGTTCAACTCTTTGATTCTGTCGATCACATCCTGGGCTGCCTTCGTAATCTGTGAAGACGGTGTTGGTGTAGGATTCGCAGGTGTCGGAGTAGGATCTGTTGGTGTCGGAGTCGGATCTGCCGGTGCAGGTGTTGGCTCTGCAGGTGTTGGTGTCGGATCTACCGGTGCAGGTGTCGGGTCTGCAGGTGTCGGATCTACCGGCGCAGGTGTTGGCTCTGCAGGAGTCGGATCTGCCGGCGCCGGATCCTCTGATCCTGAATCAAAATCACCGGAATCGCTGAAATCAGAACCGTCTGCTGTATACGCAGCAGTATCCTCTGCTGCAAGTACGGACGCAGGACCGGATAATACCATTCCTGACATCAATGTCAGACATAAGAATCTGGTAAGATACTTGTTTTTCATATATCTAAATTGCTCCCTTCTTACTGTGAGCATGTCCTTACCCCCTGTTTATAAGGGCATACTGTCTAAATTACTTTTCACATTATTATGTTATTTCATAAGTGAATTATCCCGAAATATTAACCTGTTTTATTCTAGCATAATCATTTTTTGAAATCAACAGCTCAGGGCAGGTAAATTCCAGATTTGACCAAAATTCATTTTTTTGTCACATTTTAACCGAATCAAGTAAGTCCCCCTGCAGAAGTTGCGAAAAGCAACAAGCAGTGAGGAAGATATGTTTCAGAATGCAGGAAGGCTGTGCGGATATGATTTCCACACAGCCTTCCTGTATTCTTAGCGTATCTCTGTCAGGCTGCCTGAATGGCTCCTGCAAAGTTCTTATTACCAATACAGATCTGTATCAGTCCCTGCACTACCTGAAAACACATATTCAGGATAAAGCGGATATCCTCTTCCACGCTGCGGAGCTTGTTGAGGTATTTCTCATGAGTAGCTTCGATATAATCGATCAGGGTGGAGAAATCAGCGAAGCGGATGGCCGGTTCCAGATATGCATATGCTTCTCCCTGCTGTATACATTCTTTCAGTCTGTTCTTAAGTACTTTCTCATAATGATTATGCTGGCTGAAGCTTCCTGTATATGTTTTGTTATGAGGAAAGGTAAAATAATCCGCCATATAGTGGATCACTTCGCCGAACCGCCGCCAGTAAACTCTCTGGTTACTCTCATCCGGTCTGATATCTGCCAGTTCTTTCATCCGGTTCTTGACATCTTCAAATGTTCCGTAGAACTCGTGCCTTCTGGTGATAAAGGACGGTTTGATATCCGGCAGAATGCTGCCCAGACAGAAAGCCTTTCTGTGAGACTGCAGGCTTGCTGTGGTCTGCATCTGATCCGCAAGGTATCTTGCTAATAAAATATGTGATTTTTTACGCAATTTTCTTCCTCTTCTTTCTTTTGAGAACCTATCATTCTTATATATGGGAACGAATAATAATCAACTTAACCAACATAGAATACTATAGCAGATTTATACCTGTTATTCAAATAAAATTTTTGTAAACTTTTTCACATTTTCAGGTCAGACAACTGTTTCAGTAATTCCAGGTCACTGTCCTTTACTTTCAGGTTTGTCTCAATCTTCTCTCCCTCAGGAGTGGTGATCGCAATTTCAATGATGCTTCCTTCTTTAAGCCCTTTGCGTGAAACTGCCTGACAGAATGCCGGGAACTTGGGATGATTGCTCTTAAAGGTGTTCCATGCGCCTGTGATCTTCATGATATTTCCTATATTGTTTCCTATGTTCATATGATTGTTGTGTCCTTTCTTATCTCAACTGAATATTCCCGATTCTGAGAACTGATGCATATAATAACATACTTCAACGGATTTGGCTATACCAAAAGCCCCCCAGGATTAACTCCCGAGGGCTTTCATGCTGCTCATATTATTCTACATTCTCAAACATCTCTGCCAATGTCATGGAGATTTTCGGAAAATCTTTCAGTGTCACCACTGTATCTGCATTATAATGTTCTTCTTCTGGATCATCCTGCAAGATATAGCTATACTTCAAATCATATTTACCATCCTCAAGATAATAAATCTGTACTGCTCTTTCTTTCGGTGAGATGATCCAATACTCTTCTACACCTGCTGCCTGGTAAATTTCTTTCTTCACAGTCATATCTCTTAATGCTGTTGCCGGGCTAAGAGTTTCCACAATAAATCTGGGTGTACCAGTATAGGAACCACCTTTCAAATGCTTACGATCACATATAATCATCACATCTGGTATCACATAATCATTATTCTCCTGTGCATGATATTTATAATCCAGATTCTCCATGAATGCTAAACACAGTGTTCCCTGTAAACCGGTTGATATGATTCGATAAATATTACCATCTACAAGCCCATGCTGATAATTTGGTGATGGTGACATATCATAGATTACACCATTAATCTTCTCTTCTTTTCTATATTCCTCTTCAAGTAATGGCATATTATCACCTCCAAGTGAGTTTGGTTATATGTACATTATAATATAGGTTATGTCTGTTCAGCAACCTGTTTTTGATTCTGACAAAACGAATATAGATATCCGGTTACTGTTCAGTTTTGACACCATTTTCTCACAGTTTTGACACCATTTTGACACCATTTTTCATAAAGATGCGTAAAAATACGGTAAGATAGTGAAATTGAACTTCTCGCAAACCTTTTAAATCTCGCTGAAATCCGGTGTTCCATACAGGTCGAACGGAGTTGACTGGTAGACATAGTAATTCAGCCAGTTTGTATACAGGTTGTTCGCATGTGCTCTCCACATAAGGAGCGGTCTGTTTTCCGGGTTGTTGTCTTTGTAATAATTCTCCGGGATTTCGATGGGCAGGTTTTTGCTGACATCACGTTTGTACTCACCATCAAGAGTCACACGATCATATTCCGGATGTCCCATTACAAAGATCTTGCGGCCGCCGTCTGCCATTGCAAGGAAAAGCCCTGCTTCATCGGATTCAGCAAGCACTGTCAGCTCTTTACAGTTATGGATATCCTCGATGGGAACTTCCGTATGTCTGGAATGAGGTGCAAGGAACATATCGTCGAATCCGCGTACCAGCGGAATCTTACGGTTCATCACTTTATGCCAGAAAAGACCGAACATCTTCTTATCAAGTTTGCGCTTTTTCAGTCCATAGTGGTGGTAGAGTCCTGCCTGTGCAGCCCAGCACAGATAAATGGTGGAGGTAACATGGGTGTTTGTCCAGTCCATGATTTCTACCAGTTCCTTCCAGTAGTCTACCTCTTCGAATTCCATCTGCTCTACAGGAGCACCTGTGATGATCATTCCATCATATTTGTTATTTTTCAGTTCCGGAAATGTCTGATAAAATTTATTCAGATGACTCACAGATGTATTCTTCGCTTCATGGCTCTGTACTGCCATAAAGGTGACATCTACCTGCAGCGGTGTGTTGGAAAGGGAACGCAGAAGCTGAAGCTCTGTCTCCTCTTTCAGAGGCATCAGGTTCAGAATGAGGATCTGAATGGGGCGGATATCCTGATGGGATGCACGTGACTCATCCATCACGAAAATATTTTCTTTTTCCAGAATCTCTTTTACTGGCAGATCGCTCTGTATTTTAATTGGCATTATCTTATCTCCTGTTCTTATTATTTTATTGTTGTGCCATCTTCAGGAAATCTTCTTCAGAAAGGATCGGAATTCCCAGTTCTTTGGCTTTTTTATTCTTTGAAGAATTGGAAGTTGTGTCATTATTGATCAGGTAGTTCGTCTTCGATGTTACTGATCCGGTCACCTTGCCTCCCAGAGACTCAATAAATTCCTTTGCCTGTGCTCTGTTTGCAAAGTGCTCCACACTTCCTGTGATAACGAAATTCATGTTCCGGAAAATCTGCTCACCTGTCTTTTCTTCTTTCTTAACAGTCAGATGGCTCATCAGATGATCCAGTTTTCTGTTATTATCCTCGTTTGAAAAATAATCAGTCAGACTTCCGGCAATTACCGGTCCGATGGTATCAATAGAGCTGATTTCCTCTTTATCTGCATGACGGATCTTCTCCAGATCATCATCAAAATGCCTGCAGATCACTTTTGCATTGGCAAGACCGATATTGGCGATTCCAAGGCTGTAGATCACCTTCGCAAGAGTAGTCTCCTTAGCTTTATCAAGGCTGGTCATCAGGTTCTCAAAGGATTTCTCCCCGAATCCGTCCATCTCCACAATCTCATCACGATGCTTTCCAATCTCAAAAATATCTCCGAAATCATGAATAAAGCCTCTTGCAATGAATTTCTCCAGTGTTGCTTCTGACAGTCCGTCAATGTTCATGGCATCCCTGCTTGCAAAAAGTGCAAAGGATTTGATCTTCTTTGCGGCACAGTCAGGATTTGTACAGTAAAGTGCCTCCACATCATTTACCTTCTGTATCTGTGTTCCATGGCCACATGCAGGGCAGGTATCCGGAATTTCCAGTTTACTGCTGCGTGTGAGGTTTTCTGCAATCTGCGGAATGATCATATTTGCTTTATATACAGTGATCGTATCCCCGATACCAAGCTGCAATTCTTTTAGAATGCTCACATTGTGTACGCTGGCGCGGCTCACAGTGGTTCCCTCCAGCTCAACCGGTTCAAAAACAGCCACCGGATTGATCAGCCCTGTTCTTGACGGGCTCCATTCGATCTCCAGAAGATGGGTTTCTCTGATCTCATCTGCCCATTTGAATGCAAAAGCATTTCTGGGAAATTTCGCCGTTCTTCCAAGGGAATCTCCGTATGCAATATCATCATAAAGAGCAACCAGTCCGTCCGACGGAAAATCATTCTCAGTGATCGCAGTTGAAAAATATTCCATGGCTTCATCCAGCGTTGAAGCTGTGACTGTCCTGTATTCCACTACATCAAATCCCTGTTCTTTCAGCCATTCAAACTGCCGGGCTCTTGAATTATGGAAATCAACCCCGTCGGCGCTTACCAGCGTAAATGCGTAGAAACGCACATTCCTGCGGGCTGTGATCTCATTGTTTAACTGGCGGACAGAACCGCTGCATAAGTTTCTCGGATTCTTGTATTTCGCATCAACGTCTTCTATGGATTCATTGATCCGTTCAAAGTCTGAATAGGTAATGATCGCTTCCCCGCGTAACACCAGTCTTCCCTGATACGGGATTTTAAGAGGAACGTTCTTAAATACTCTGGCATTATTGGTGACAACCTCTCCTGTCACACCGTTTCCACGTGTAACTGCTTTGGCAAGTCCTCCATTCTCGTAGGTAAGAACGATCGTCAGTCCGTCCAGCTTCCATGACAGAAGCGTTTTGTGTTCCCCGATAAATTCCCTCAGAACTTCTCTGTCCTTAGTCTTGTCCAGAGACAGCATGGGGGATTCGTGTTCTTCTTTTGGAAGCTGGTCAACTGCCTCGTACCCTACGCTTATGGTTGGGCTGTTTGCCAGAACAGTGCCTGTCTCTTTCTCCAGAGCCTGAAGCTCGTCGTACATCTGATCGTACTCTCTGTTGCTTATGATCTCTGTATCCTGCTGGTAATACGCCTTTGCTGCCCTGTCCAGCTTTTGCACCAGCTCTTTCATTCGCATGATCGCTGCTGTTTCCATTCTGTTCTCCTGTTCTGATCACTGTTTCACTTGTGGAAGATTCCAGTAAATGGTTCAGTTCTTCCCATTCCTGTGCTGTGATCTCTCTGTATTCGCCTTCTCTGATCCCGTCCAGAGTCAGATTCATGATCCTGATCCTTTTCAGCTTCTGTACCTCATATCCCAGATACCGGCACATTCTGCGGATCTGCCGGTTCAGTCCCTGTGTCAGAATGATCCGAAAGCTGCATTCTCCTGTCTGCACCACTCTGCATGGTCTGGTCACTGTATCAAGAACAGGGACTCCCTTGCTCATCCTTCGGACAAATTCCCTGTCCACCGGCTTATTCACTGTCACAAAATATTCTTTCTCATGATAGTTTCCGGCGCGCATGATCTTATTGACCAGATCTCCTTCATTTGTCAGAAGGAGAAGGCCCTGTGATTCTTTATCCAGTCTGCCCACAGGATAAACACGCAGAGGATAATCCAGATAATCTGTTACCGTTGTCTCATCAAACTGCTGCTTTGTACTGCACACGATCCCTCTGGGTTTGTTAAAAAGAAGCAGTACTTTTTTTTCATTTTTATGGACAGGTATATTGTCTGCACAGACCTCATCTTCCAGGCTGACTTTCTGACCGCTTTCTGCTTTTTTTCCGTTTACCGTAATCCTTCCCTCTTCGATCATCCGGTCGGCTTCCCGTCTGGAGCATATGCCTGCCTCGCTTAAATATTTGTTTATTCTGATTTTTTCGTCCATTGTTCTATTATATAATTTTTTGTACATCTTATCAACGGTGAAATTTTTCTGGAATTTTTTTCAAAAGGGCAGGAATGGGGAATCGCCTTGTATTTTGTCAGATTTTATTGTATGATATCGAATGACAGGATATCTTTTTTGTCACTGATTTTATCAAAAAGGAGGCTTTCATGTCAGATAATTTACCACGTACAAACCGGTGGCTGATCGCACTTTCTGTTATTCTGTGTCTGATACTTGGAGGAATTTTCACCCGTTCTTCCGCTGTGACTTCACAGGCAGATGCCATCAGCGATGCCGGAGCTTTCGTGTCAGAAGATCAGGATTCTGCGGAGTTTACTTCTGAGGAAACATTGACTGATAGCAATGATAATTTTACGGATTCTTCTTCCGGGAAACTGTTTGGACGCACTTCTTCAGATTCATCTGAGACTTCTCCGGGCGGTCCTGCATTAAGCACTGATATCTCGCCTGAGGCATCAGAGGGCAGCTGGGCTTCCAGCGGAAGTAACTGGATGTTTCTGGTGGATGATAAACCATACACAGGATGGTTCACAGATACAGACGGGAAACAGTACTATATGGATGAGACCGGTATTATGCAGACAGGCTGGACAGATATCGGAAAGAAGCGGTATTATTTTGATATGGATGGCATTCTGCAGACAGGGACTGTAATAATAGATAAGAAAACTTATGAACTGGATACAGATGGTTCTCTGAAAGATTATACACCAAAGAAAAAATCCTCGAAGAAGAAATCTTCAGGTAAGTCAGACACCTCTGACAAGTCCGGTACATCTACGGCAAAGAAGTCGGTCGCCCTTACTTTTGATGATGGTCCCAGTTCTTTTACAGACCGTCTTCTGGACTGTCTGGAAGAAAATAATGCAAAGGCAACTTTCTTTATGGTGGGTACTGAGATTGCCAGTTTTCCGGACGAAGTAAAACGCATGAAGAAACTGGGCTGTGAACTTGGAAACCACACTTATGACCATAAGGATCTGGCGACTCTTTCTTCGGATGAGATCAGTTCAGAAATTGCAAGAGTGGATGAACAGCTTGTAAATCTTACAGGTGAGGGAGCTTCGGTGGTCCGCCCGCCATATGGATCTGTTAATGATACTGTAAAATCAACTGTGGGAACCCCGATGATTCTGTGGTCCATTGACACCCTGGACTGGAAAACGCAGGATGTGGAATCTACGGTTGAGGAAGTCATGAATAACGTAAAAGATGGTTCCATTATTCTGATGCATGACATTTTCAGCACCTCTGTAGATGCAGCCGAGATCCTGATCCCGCAGCTTATCGAAGAAGGCTATCAGCTTGTAACAGTGCACGAACTGGCTTCCCTGCATCAGACAGAATTATCGACAGGAGTTACATACGGTGAATTTAATCGAATCAAGTAAGTCCCTTGCGGAAGTTGCGAAAAGTAATAAGAACAGCAAAATCTCCAGCAGAAGCTGACAAGAACAATGTCAGAAAAACGGAACGTAAAAAATACAGGCAGTTACCACAAGGATAACCGCCTGTATTTTTTACGTTCCATATTCAATTTTATTCAAGTAAATCTCCTCTGATGTATCCGGTCTGACCGTCGTAGTCGATCTGAACCCATTCACCATCAGTACCTGTCTTCTGAACCTGATCACCTGCTGAGATCACGCCAAGGATATCAGCATCTGTGCTGGCTTCTGCGCGTACATTACATTCCTCCGAAGCAGTAAGCATCGTGCCATCTTCTGCCTCTGTTGACACACCTGCTTCCTCCCCAAGACCATTCAGGAATTCTTCAAGAGACGGATCAGATTGCTGTGCCTGATCCAGTTCATTCTGCACCTTCTTTATAAGAGCTGAAACATCACTGTCTGATAACTGTTTTTCCATATATGCGGAAATCTCAGAATCCTGTAAAGCTCCGTTATTGATCACCCAGTTTCCTTCGCTGTTCTTATATACATAGAACTGAGTCAGTGCAGGGGCCTTGGTCTCAACGCCCTGACAGATATACGAGAAACAGGCGTAAACCACGTAAGAATCATCTGTCATACCTTTCTTCGTGTACACATCGCCTACTTCATACCCTTCGATATAATCTTTCAAATTTGTGACTTTTGACTCATCAGACGGTGTGAAATCATCTTCCAGAGTCTTCAGCGTTGCAATATCTTTTTCCCCCAGAGCCTGATAATAGCTCGTGATCAATGCAGTAACGTCTGCATCTGCTGTTTCCATGGGATTGGCGTCTTCTTTCTTCTCGTCAGACTCCCCTTCACTTATCGGAGAAGAAGGAACATTTCCCTGGTCTTCGGATGTGGTTTTCTGTTCATCTCCGGAATTCCCCTTATTACTTCCGGAACAGGCTCGAATGCCGCAAAACAGGACAACCACAATTATCAGAATAGCTCCACCCAGCATAAAATACCGGAGATTATCTGATAACCATTCTCTAAAATCATCCAAGTTCTTGTCCTCCTTATGAGTTACCGTTTGCTCCGTTCACTGCCGCCATACGATTTCTGACAGTTCCCGATTCTGATAACTCCTGTGATACAACGCACCGGAACTGTACATACGTCCCAGGCAGCACGCCTGAAGGGAATCGAACCCCCGCACATGGTACCGGAAACCACTGCTCTATCCACTGAGCTACAGGCGCGTATCTTGAAAATCAATCTTTTGAACCCCTTATAAATACTGGAAAGTATTGATTTTACTGGCTTTAAAACAATTTTATAAGAAATATTCAGTTGCCAAACTTGATACCTAGTCGTGTTAGTTTATACCCTTTTCACCCTATTAAATTTAATTCATAAGGGGGAAATAAGGGGGAATATTTCATTTTCCACATTGATAAGGGGGAAATAATTATTGCTTCATCCTTATCCTTATGCTATAATTTACTTAACACATAATTCATATTATCATAATTTTGGAAAAAAGTAAAGTTTTTTATTTTGTAAGTAAAATTAGTGTAATTTTGTACAACGGAGGGATGTATATGGCAAGAAGGGAAAAAGGTTCAGGATCATGGGATACTGTAACAAAGAATGACATTACATACTATAGGTACCGTAAGAAATATGTTGGTATGACAAGCCGAAAAGAATTTGTAGGAAGGACAAAAGCTGACGTAAAACGCAAGATACAAGAATTTGAAGCTAAGAGTATGAGGGTTAACCAAAAAGATTATCGCAAGATGACTCTTGGGGAATGTATAGATAATATCCTGCAGACGTTGGAGCCGACTTTCAAGACAAATAACTATGCTACTCTTCAGTCTACAAATCGCTGCTATATTAAAACTAATCCGATTGCTGATGTTCAGATGGCTGCTATAGACAAGATTGTCATTCAAACATACTATACAAATATGTCGAAGAAATATTCTGAGAGCACTGTTAAAAAGACACGCACTCTTTTCAATATTGTTTTCGACTATCTTGTATCCTGTAACATTATCACAGAGAATCCTGCAAAAGGGATTAAGATGCCGCATAAGTCAAAATATGCAGTACAGAAGAAAGAACACTCTTTCTTATCTTTAGAAGAAGCTGAGAAGTTTTATAAGACGGCTCTTATGAAAGCAGATTCTGCTTTGCCAGGCGTAAAGACAGGTGATTACATCTATGGACGTAATGCTAGGTTCTGTCTGTTAGTTCTTTATACTGGTATGCGTATAGGAGAAGCTTATGCTCTCACATGGAAAGATATAGATTTTAAGAATAATACCATTAACATAGATAAGACAATGGAGCGTATCAAAGTAGATAGCAAATATCAGTGGCTCATAGATACACCAAAGCGTCCTAAGTCAATCAGAGTCATTCCTCTGGCGAATCGTGCAAAAGAACAGCTGCTCTGGCTTAAAACTGTATCTCCTGGACTGAAAGCATCCGGAGATGACCATATATTCGTAACTGAAAATAATATTCCACCATCACAGTCAACTCTTACCAGAACACTTAAAGCGATTCTCAAGAGAGCTGGCATCGAATCTAATGGCTTCGGCCTACATGATCTTAGGCATTCGTTCGGATCTATGCTGCTGCAGAAAGGATGGGAACAGAACCAACCTGTAGATATCAAGGTAATATCAGAGATACTTGGACATGAAGATGTTTCCACAACTTATAACATATATATGCATATCATGAATAAACATAAATCAGAAGTCATAAATTTACTTGATTAAAAATAAGGGAGTTATATCATTTCGATATAGCTCCCATTTTTTACTATAAAAATATTGTTTTACGTATATTATCAGATATCCATTTAAGATACTTTTCTTTAGGAATCCTGTATGTATTTCCTATTTTTATTTTAGGGAAAGAACTTAGTTGAATAAGCTGATATGTTTTGTTACGTCCTATTTTTAGATGTTTTTGTATATCTGTTGGAGTTAACATTTCATCCATTCCATACTCCTTTTGATTATATGAGCCATATTTAAAGGACTCCATGAATAGCCTTTATTTGAAATTACATAATCTACTTCATCCTTAATACCATCAAATTGACCCACATCAGATAGATTTCTCCTATAGGCTTCTTCTATGTCGTCACCACGTTCCAGAATTTTAATTAATCTATCCCTTCGAGGAACATCAATATAGAAAGATATAATATGCAAATCTTTGTTCTTCTTTAATTGTCTGAGCCCATGAGGAGTCAAGACAACTACTTTATCATCTGTACAGTCTTCTTTGGCTGTTCCATATTGCCAACCATTGTAAGAAGCATGTTCAGCAAAAAGATCTTTTTCTATCATATCATTAAATTGCTCTTCTGTAATAAAATGATATGTTTCTCCATCTACATCTTCTTTTCTCATAGGTCTAGTAGTATATGTAACTATTTTATTAAAACCTAAAGCAATAAGCTCTCTTTCAATAGAACTTTTACCTGATGCTGATTCTCCTACAAGTACTATCATGCGGCATTCTCCTTTGTATAAGTAATTAACTCCTTAGCATAAGGAAGAGTTAAAATCCAGTCACAAAACTGATGCCATTCAGTTAATTTATGAGACTTCCTCTGAAAATACATAGAACGAAGATTCTCATAATTCAAACTGAGAGTTCTTGTCTGAAGCCATCCATTAGGTAACCAACGTACTAAAGCTTTCCAATAACGCTTGTCTTTAGTCTCAAGATATTTCTGTCTATAATACTCACACTGATCAATAATAGCTGCTGGATCTTCAATCTCTGAATTGAAATCGTCTGTTTCAAAACATTCCAAAGTAATAGGTGTACTAGCAAGTTTGTGCATTGTACTGGAACTATTAGCTACTGTTCCTACTTTGTATGTATCGTACTCTTTCCACCAATAAAGCGGTGCGGTAATAGTAACAGCTACAGAAATCTGTCTTAAAAATTTTCTATGCTCTGGTCCGGCACTGATAAGTCTCTGACATAAATCCATGTCATTTGGACCAATAATATAATCCGTCATTCCGCACTGGTCGTAAGGCCCGTCATCAAATGGGCATTCACCACATTCGGCAAGCACACAAGAAACACTATCACTCTTACTATGAGACATTAACGGCAGTCTCATTCCATAAAGTGCTTCTTCAAAGTTATATACATGTGTTCTTTCAAATTTCATAGTTAAACCCTCCACTTTTTAATAGCTTTATTAAAAATTTCTATATCTATTTCTGGACCCATAATATTTATGTCAATATCTTTTGGTAATCCAAAAGATAAGACTCCCAGAATAGACTTTAAATCAATAACATATCTTCCGAACTGTGCATCAATATCACAATTTTTAAATCTATTGGCAATACTGACAATTTCTGTAGCATCTGTCGAATCATTTAGTCGAATTTTCATCTTTATCCTTTCTTTTTGTTAAATAGTATGATATAGTGTAGATGGTTGTTCTATACACTTCACTTGTACACAACCAACACACATTTTTTTTAGAGGCACTCTATTCAGCGCCTCTATTTTTTATTTATCTGTACTTCCAAATCCACCATTACGAGTACCCTCAGTTTTATCATCTTCTGTAATTCCATAAGGTAAGAAAATCCCCTGACAGAAGCCATCACCTTTAGCTACTTTCATAGTTTTAACCCCTTCATTGGTAATTTTAACCATAATATGCCCTTCGTTATCTGAATAGAAATAATCACTGTCAATGATGCCAACTGTGTTCTCAAGTCTTATTCTATATTTAAAACCTAAACCACTTCTTGGAAACAACATTAGTACCCAATCATTGTTCATTCCGCAACGAATACCAGTTGGAATCTTAATTGTTTCTCCCGGCTCTAACACAAATGACAACGGTGAATAGAAGTCATAGCCAGCACTACCTTTAGTTGCTCTCTGAGGAAGTTCAATAGGGTAATATGCATCTTTAATTGTTTTATCAGTAATCATTGACGGCTTACTGAATGAATCTTTCCATGCTGTTTCAAACTGTTCATAAGATACTTTTTCAAATTTTGCAACTCTTTTTGCCATATTAATAATCTCCTTTGTGTATGTATTATTGTGATTCTTTTATTGATAAGTTCATGCTAAAAATGTAATTCTTCATCACTTAGTCTGATTTGAATATAAACATTTTTATTGTCTTTAGGAATAAATCCATATACATGAACTTTTTTATTTGGGTCATCAAAACATAAAATATTAGTATTTTCATCTTCTGGTTTTAACAAGTCCATAGCAAATTTTCTTATTGCTCTTTTCTGTAAAATTCTTGATTTACTACGTAGATTATTAGCACACCATATCCATCCATAACCAATACCTTCAACATCTATCCAGCAACATATATCTGGACGACTCTCATCATCATACCAATACTCACATACTTCTATATTTTTATATCTTTTTATTGGTATTCTAATATCTTTCTTTTTAAGAATATAATATATATCATCAGATAAATTGAAGTCTTTTATTACTCCTTGCAATGTCATAAACTAATCTGACCTTTCATTTTATATTTTCTTTTAAATACTTAATATATTTGTCCCATTCACCTAATGAATGGATATATTCTTTAGTTTTTAAACATTTTTTCTTCATGTCTTTTTTCAAATCAATTGTCCTATACTGCTTACTTTTTTGAAGTTTATTGGTCAAAAAAGCGTCAGTTACCCTAGAGACTAACAAGTAATCCTTGTTGTCCATAGAATCCAAAATAGCGTTGTATTCTGCTAAATCTTCATCAGGAATAGGGTAATCACATTTGGGTAAGTTCTTAGTCGAGAAAGGACTAATATCTGATCCTGCAGTTGCAGGTTTAAGAAAAGATGCTATGTATTCTAACTTACGAGCATGGAACTTAAATTCTATTTCTTTATCATTTTCCATGATACTTCGTACAGTTCCTTCATCTTCAAGTGCTTTGTATAATTCTTCATAAGTCTTATATTCCGGTAGTCCAATATCATTAGCTATAGCTTTTAAAATATTGTGTCCTCTTCCTATAGATGGAATGTAAGCCACAAGAGTAGAAAAACCATAATGATATATCTGAGCACCACCATAGCATTTGATATAAATATCATCAAAACTTGGGTCTATTCCTCCAGAATCATCTCTGGGATAATCATTGGTACTTTGATCTATTGCAGCTTTTAGTCTGTAAGTACCTTTATATTTCATTAGATATTTTGCCATTTAAAAACCTCTTTAGAATCAGTTCCTTTCTTAAATCCAAAGAACGGAATATCTTCTTTAAAAGTATAATCATCATTAATATAGTAACAAGGATGTTCTTTTGTTTTAACACAGAAACATTCTTCTTGTGTCAACTCACAATAGTTGAGCATATGGTTCTCTCTGTAATAATCACAATTGAAACAATTCATTAAATCACTGTCCTATCATTTCCTTAGTAATTTCTTTATATATTGGATTGCAATCTTTATATTTACTTGATTGCAAAATTTCTAAGACCAATGTTTCTTTGTCTGTATTAAATCCAAGCGTAAATTTAGGAAATAATATACCTCCTGATACTCTAAATGGAGGACTAATTTTTACTGAATTAATCTTTTTTAGTCTTTTGATACAGTCGTGATATGAATATACTGGATTCACTTGATAATACTTTCTATTTCTCCAATCCATTAAATCCTTGCCTCCATATTTATAAAATCTATAATCTCACCATTGTCTTTCTTCTCTTCCATATCCTTTATAGCATCTTCAATTGAATCAAATTTACAAGTGCAAATGTGTCCTTTTGTAAGATTTACGAAAGAATATGTATGGTCTAATTTATTCATCATAATAGACACAACTACATTATCTTTTTCTCTTATAACTAAATATATATTATCCTTCATCTTTTAAACTCCTCTGCTAAGATTTCAAATTCCACATCCACATTATCACGTAACTTTAACTCATTGACAATGGTAATAAAAACGCCCACAAGCACCATGGAGATTCTGTAATTTTCATACCTATTATTACTGCTACAGCAGTTGAAATCCATGCTATTGCTTTTGCAAATTCCATATATTAATTCTCCTTTAATACCATAATAACTGCATTACACATACCAATAATCTTTTGAAATTTTTCATCTTTCGAATGAACGTTTGCGCTAGACAAGGCATATCCATTTTCTGCAATTTCTTTTATTGCTGACATCCATTCAACAACAATGTTACTACCAGATTTTTCTTTAAGCTGATTTTCAGCATACATTCTTTCTTTATCAATAACTTCTTTATCAATCATTGTTAATATTCCTCATAGTCAGTCTCATCACTGATATTTAATTTATGTTTCTCAGCTTCATGTACTTTATTCAATGCGACTTTTTTACTATCAAATACTACTTCTCCTACAGTATTAAATCCTAAGAGATACTCATGTTTATCTCTTTTATCCATACCTACAAAGTAGGTGTCTGTGACTGTACGAACAGTCAAATCACAGACATCATAGATACCTACTGTAGGGAAAATTCTTGTATAATAGAGCTTGTCACCTTTTTCTATTACTTTCATTAATCACATTTACTCCATCCACAATTCTTGCAAGTGTTACAGCCACCTTCAAAGACTAATTCTCCACCACACTGAGGACATTTCGCCTTAGAAACTGGTACAATTTTAGGTGTAATAACTTCTAATTCTTTTTCTTCAATATCTGAAAAACCTACTTCATCCATCATCTCTTCATACATTTCAAGAAGAGCATTTCCAATAGCTACAGGGCAACTGCTGCCTTTAGATGTATCGTGCTTAGTAGCTGTTCTAACCGCATATGATGGACAGGTACCAGAAGATTTTAACTGATCTACTATGGAATAAACATCAATTCCGCCTCTAGCTGCCAAAGAAATCATTCTCGAAAGTCCAATCATAAAATTATTACACCCACCGGAAGACCCTTTACTGAAATAAGTTTCAAGCAACTGGCCATTGTCTGGATCAAAGAAAGCTTCACAATGGAGTGTTCCACAACCTGTCCTAAGAGTTCTCTTTTTACCAATGCAGTTATCATCTGCTTTGATGATCATTCCTCTTTCTAATCTGTGAGGTTTTTCTACAATATCTTCTACATTCTCTTTAATAGTAAGAATACCTGCACGTTTACATCCGTCTCTAAAGATAGTTACACCTTTTAATCCTGCATCCCACGCTGTCATATATAAATCTTCAACCTGTTCAACTGTAAAATCATTTGGAACATTAACAGTAGAACTAATAGATGCATCAATGTGTGACTGCCAAATACTTTGCATATAGATTCTGTTCTTATAATCCAGTGTCTGCGCAGTTACAAAGTAATCTGGTAATTCAGAATCATCTTTTAATTCATGTTTATCCATATATTCTTTTACAATTGGAGTGTAGACTTTATAATATTCATCATGACCTTTAAGAGACTCTGTTTTTCTTGTATAGTAGTTTGCAAAAATAGGTTCAATGCCACCAGATACACCAATCATAGTTGAAAGAGATCCAGTTGGTGCAATTGTAAGTAACTGAGAGTTTCTAAGTCCAAATGATTCTACTAATTCTTTTGTTTCTCCTAATGCATTTTTACTATAAAACGCTGATTGTTCTACCGCTTCTGGTTTATATTTAGGATATACACCATATTCTTTTGCTAACACAGCAGATGTTTTAATCGCCATATCTGCCATAGTATGTCCAATCATGTCACATAAATCAATGGCTTCTGGACTACCATATTTAATTCCCAGTTTAATAAGCAAATCGGCAAGACCAAAGATTCCAAGTCCAATCTGTCTCCAATCATATACAGATTCTCTTTGTTCTTTTAATGGATGGAGTGGAAGTCCTTCATCTAATACTTCATTTAATGCAATAACAGACGATTTGACACAATGCTTGAAGCTCTCAAAATCAAATCCTGTATCACATGCAAATTCAGCTAGGTTGATACTACCAAGAAGGCACGAACCTCCCGCTGGCAAAGGTTCTTCTGCGCAAGGATTTGTTCCTGCATATTCGAACTCATCATCACAACTAAGCAAGTTCCAATTATTGATTCTGTCCCAGAAAAGCATTCCAGGTTCAGCATAATCCCAGTTCATTTCACACATTTTATGAAACATTTCATATGCATCAATTTCTTTAGTGATGGTTTCTCCTGTTTCTAACCTAGTAAATGATAAAGTAAATGGAGTTTTATTCTTTACCGCAGCCATAAACTTGTCTGTAATTCTAATAGAAATATTAGCTTTTGTGACTCTATCAAGGTCTGATTTAATACCAATAAACTCTTCTAAGTCTGGATGCTCACATGAAAGACTAAGCATTAAAGCTCCTCTACGTCCCGCTTGCCCGATTAATCCAGTAACCATAGAATATAAGTCCATAAATGATACAGAACCAGTTGTTTCTTTAGCGGCATTATTGACCTTTGCACCTCTTGGAGATAATTTACTAATATCAACTCCACATCCACCACCATAGCTATATGTACGAGCAAGTTTTTTAGCGCAGTCAAAGATACTTTCAATATTGTCTTCCGGTGGTTCAATTACATAGCAATTACTGAGACTAATTTTACGTCCTTTATTCTCAAGACCTCTATTAGCAAGAATGCGACCTCCAAATAAGAACTTTTTCTCTTTAATTAAATTAGCAATTTCTGAATTTCCACCAGATACACGATTAATCCACTCATCAAAAGTTTCATTTTCATATCTGTATTTTCTTTCCCAAATGTCTTGTCCTAATTGATTCTCTGTTCCTAACCATTCCTGTACTGTCATACACATTCTCCTTAATCGTAATAATTAATAATATAATCAACAGCTTCTTCAAGAGTATCAAACACTACATCACAATCTTCAGGAAGCCATTCATATACATTCTGTTTCCCAAATCCAATAACAGGTATCCCTTTATCAACTGCATATTGTAATTCCTGTCCAGTTCCCACAGAATTTTCAGTATTATTAAGGTTTACTAAAATCAAATCACTATTGGCGATGAGATACTTTATATAGAAATTTTTTGTCTGCTTGGCTGTAATAGATTTAGAGCCATCTCTAGGAAAATACTCTGTTGGATCATATAAGTGATATGCAATAAGATCTAAATACTTTTGTGCTAAAATAAATCTCTCAAAAGCTTCATTCCTCCAAGATGTCCCTTCATCAACTAATCCTTTGCAAGCACCAGCTAAATAAATATTTAATCTTTTCATTTTATTCCTCCATCATATATTTAATAAACAAAGCTGCATCATCAGGGTTCTCACAATGCAATTCAAGAGTATCTAATAAAGTGTCCCCTGACTGTACCAAAGCAGTTAAAACAAATCTGCATAACTGACTGTTAAGGACAATATTGTCACCTTCCGGTGAAACAATATCTACTCTTCCTTTACATTTATCTACTACTTTAAAAAATGATTCAAAATCTTTAATTCTATTAATTTTCACTCTTGTCCTCCTTATCTCTCAAATCATCTTTTCTAAACATACTGCGTAATCAACTTTTCGTGAAATTTCATTGAATACTACATTCTCAGATACTTTGCCAACATACCAAAAATAAGGACTAATACCTTCGTTCATTTTTTCTGCTAATTTATCTGCTCTTTCCTGGTGCTCATATGCTATATTGCCATATTTAAGTTTCTCTGAATCCCATACAGTATTCCCTATCTTTGTTTTAAATGTTAAATATGATTCATACTCTTTAATATATTCTCTAACTACCGAAAGCATTTTAGGGATATTTTCTTCTAGCACTGGATCACCAATAAATTCCACTGGATACACGACAATGATGTTGATATGTGGCGGTTCCATACTAGCAACTTCTTTTACACAAAAGTTTTTGTCATCTAAAACTATTATTTTAGTTACCTCCCTTCTACTAATTCAAATTCTTCTTTAAATTCTTCGTCTGTATAGCAATTCCATGTATAATCTTCTAATCCTAAAACATACCACCGATTATAGAAGTAATATGTTCTATACCAACCGAGATGTTCAACAATACAATGCCTGTCATTATCTTCTTTGATAAATATATGTTCACCATCAATATTAGGCTCAAATATTTTCAAAACTTCTTCTCGATTTTGTTTTGTTAAATATATACACTCATATTGTTCTTTCCTCACACATTTCATTGTTATCTCCTATGAATAATTGAAAATCATTAGCTTCACAACAAGCTGCTTTATATAGAGTAGCCATAGAAAATACTTCTCCTGGCTGGAATCTATCTACTTCTTTGTATCTATAACAGGATTCTTTTTTAGGACAATCCACTAACTCTCCTGCACAGAAAGTAATATCGTGACTAAACGCCATAATACCCGCCTCCCATCGGTTCATTAATAAATTCATCTATTGATCTATAGTCTTTAAGCATAGCAATTGCTCTACATAAGATGCCTTCTATTTCACAATATTGAGCGCTATCAGCAATATCTGATAATCTATCAATCACCTGTGTAATTGTCATATTCTTATATGATGGCTCTTTGTATTCATCCATATTTATACCTCCTAAAAATCAAATTTCTTGTTACATAATTCATCTAAATCATCCATAAGATAAGTTTGTCTATGGATAATCTGTTCTTTAGTAATTGCGTATTGCAGAGCCTTAGTCTGAGCACATAGTATAAATTTTTTACTGGCTCTAGTAATCATGGTGTATAAGAGTTCTTTATTAAGCATAATAAACATTGAAAAGTCTATTCCTCCAATAACTGTATCAAACTGACTTCCTTGAGCTGAATGACAAGTTATTGCATATCCAAGCTCTATATAAGGAGCATGTGATTTAGGTACTTCTACATAGCCAATTCCTTGAAAATCTATCAGGATATAATCATCTTTTATATCTTTTATGATGCCTAAGTTTCCATTAAAGATATCTACAACTGAACCATCAGAATTAATTATCTGGTACTTATTCTGTTTGTTTATAACTTTATCTCCTACTTTTAATACCCATTGAACTACTCCACTTTTCATAATTTTGTATTGCTTTTTTGATTTGGGGTTGTATATCTGTTGAGCTATATGATTTAAAGAAGCTACTGAAGACACTCCTTGTTTACAAGGAACAATGATTTGCACATCCAGAATAGATTTAGCATGTTTGATTTCTTCTTTAAAATACTGCACTATATTATGATATGTATTAGATTTATCAGTATAGCAATTAAGAATCATGTCCTGAAGTTCACCTCTTGTTTCTTCTCCAGTCCACCCATCAGAAGTTAATTGTTTTCCTTGTCTCACTCGAATACTTTCAGTAATAATCGCTGATTTCTGAGCTTGTCTATGAATTTTATCAAGGAAAATTGAAGATATATATTTAGATTCAAGCATATCAGCAGCTACTGCACAGGAACCTATAGATTCTAGCTGCCCCACATCTCCAATAAAGATTACTTTTGTTCCAGTAGCACACGCTTTCAGTAATTGCTTAAAAAGATAACCATCAATCATAGACATTTCGTCCACTACAATAATGTCATAATCTAAAGGATCATACTCATAGTCAAATGGTGTTCTTGGATCTCCATATTTGAGTTTGAGTAACTTATGAATTGTTTGACTTTCTTTACCAGAAGCTTCACTAATTCTCGCCGCAGCTCTTCCGGCTAAAGCTACTGTTACACTTTTATAATCTTGCAGGATAGTAAGAATACCATCAATAATACTCGTCTTACCTGTTCCGCCGTAACCGGAGATACAGCATAACTGATTATCGAGAACCATTTTAATACCCTCAAGCTGTTGCTCTGTATAATCCCATCCTTGAGCTTTTTCTTTCTTTTTAATTATCTCTAGCCAGTTACTATACTTAAATTTATTAGGGGCATTTTTTAATCTTACTAAATGTTCAGCTATCGAATATTCTAAGTCATAATACCATTTCAATCCTATCTTAGTTTTTTCTTTATTCCATACAATCATTTGGGAATCTTGTAAATCATGTATCGCTTCAGCGATATTCAAATCAGGTACTTCTTCTCCTATTTTATCTATTAACTCTTGCATGATTTCTTCTGAATAACTAAATGATTTTCCATTCTCTCCTTGATTCCTTAGAAACATTTTAATACAAGTTTCAATCCGATCTATACCATAAGGATCAGCTCCATTCTGCAGTGCTATATCATCGGCTGTTTTCCAACCTATCCCTCTTATGATTGTCAAATCATATGGATGATTTTTTACTACATCAACGGCTTTATCTACATCTTCATGATAGTATTTAATAATCTTTTCTATCAATTTATCAGTAATAGAATATCTGGCTAAATCAATATAAGCTTTGTGTTTGTCATAAGTATCATTAAATTTCTCAATCCACTTAGTAGCTACGTTAGGGCCACATCCTTTAATTTTTGTAAGTTCTTTTACGTTCCCTTCTTTTAAAGCTAAGTAAGGATTATCTAAAGTCTCATACATTCTTTGTACATGTTTGGGGAATAGTTTGCAGAGAATATATTTTTGACCTCTAATATCAGTTTCAGCTAAATCATTATTCATAGAGCTTTCAAGAATACTAATTTGCTCTCCCCAGGTGGGGCTGTAGTCCATTTCACCTTTTATGTCGTAAACTTTTCCTATAATAGGCGTATGAATATTTCCTTTAATACAATATCTCATGCCTTTTGTAAGATTTCCTACAGTTATTTCTCTCACTGTTGCATAAAATATGCCCCAGTGAGTAGAATCATTATAGTATTTTTGCTCTTCTAAAAGACCTTTGAACTGTACCTGTTCAACTACAGTTTCTATTATCCTTCACCAACTTTCTTTCTATCTGTTTGAGCCAATATTGTTCCATCATTGTAAATTTCCTCAATTCTATTAGTTGTATGAGTATAAACAGTGTCTGGATATTTCATAATAACAAATTGATCTTCACGCCTATAACCACAAACAATGATTTTAGAACCTCTTTTAAACCAAGACTCTTCCAGAACTTTTTTCTTGCCTGCAGGTGTCTGCTCAGAAATTCTTTTATTATAATAACTATACTGACCTTTGTTATATTTACAGGTTACGACACCATGGTTAGTCAGCAACGACACCAAATGTTTATTATTATCAGAGTCTAAAACAGTTCCAGCTAATCGAAATATTTTATATTTAGGAAAATGTTTAATTTCTCCTCTAACTCTTCTTGTGGTATGCTCATACACTTCAGGAATCTCTGGGAGTGAATTATAATCAACCACTCCATACTTTGGCTCATTCAAATTCCACAACTCATGCCGATCCGGGTAATAGCTTAATGATTCCATATCCCATTGTTCTAATGATCCAGATGCATAAGATTCCATTGTTGAGTCAAGTTTTTTCTGGTTATATAATTGAAGTGTCTCAGGTAAAGCCATATAATCTTTCAATGGTTGGATAAGAGCATCCCATTCTTTATTAAAGAGCTTCTCTGAAATAATTACTCCATCCTCCTTTGTACCCACAATACATGTATTAAAGTGCTCCATCAAAAATTCTGTACCTCTTTCATCAAGAGCAAAATATCTGTCATGATATCCTTTTTTAGGTACCTTTTTTCCTTCATCTATTATATTTTTTAAAAAGAAACTCTCATGTAAAGCATACGCTTTGAAATTCTTGATTCTAATCATTGTTTCCATCTCTTTTGGGAAGATGTCATATTCTAATGCTGAGTTAAACTGCTGCATAGTCAGCTTATCTATAGGTGTAAATACATTACGAGAAAGAAACTTTTTCATTGTTTCCATGCGATCTGGAGAATCAAGTTCATTGAAACAACCAGCTTTAATTAGAATAATCATTTTAGCAGTACCAATAATCTTAGTGTCTACCATACGTTTACAGAAATCTTCAAATGAACTATAAGGCTGATGCTCTACAATGGCACGAGCTATATCATCACCTATTCCACAAAGTCCTTTAAAAGAGAAAATAATACGATTGTTCTTTTCATCTGGGACAAAGGAAAACTTTGCTTCATTGATAAGAGGTCTGTCTACTATGATTGAACGCTGCTTAAAATTGGCTATTGCTTTCGCAATTTTCCCATATTGAGTGGACTTATTATCATCAAGCTCTTCGTTGGCTCCGGCATTGATAATTAAACATGCTGTATTCCAATAGATAATTGGATAGTGATATCCTAAATTCAACTCTTGCAAACCAATACAGGAATAAGGGAAAGTGTGGTTTTTAGAAAATGAATCGGTGTACCGCTACTTTCGTAGTATTTGTTCGGACTAGACTATCTCTTGAGTGACTGTATTAAATAAATCTTTGTCCACATATTCCCATTTAAACCCGCCAGCTGAGTCTCTATTCCCTCTACATACTTCTCCTATATTTTGTTGAGGAATGTTTGTAATCTCACCAGCAATTTTTATACTTCGAAAAATACTCAAAATATTATTTTCATCATCAAGCAATGCTACAGGTCTTAGTGCTTTTTCAACTGACTTTTTCTGATTTAATGCTGTTGATATTTTCCGTTTTTTACTATCTTTATTAATCAAACCTGTACGAGAGGCATGAAGCATATTTTCTTTTCTGTCAACCCATTCCAAATTTCCGTCTTCATAATTATTTTCTTTGGTCCCTGCAAAATTGAAATCTTTCCTATGTCCATCTTTATGATTTACTTCCGGTAAATTTCGAGGATTCGGCAAAAAAGCTTTTGCTACAACCCTATGAGTCAAATCTCTTTCTGTTCCAAAACTTACTCTCGTATATCCGTTATTTGCTTTATGAGGATGAAATATTTTTTCAGTATAATGCTTAGTTCTTCCTAAACTATCTGTAATATCTCGTTCTAATCTTTTAATGTCTCCATAATTGGATACTTGATATTTTCCTTCCCATCCTTCAATATCCTTCCATTCTTCCATCGTAACCTCCAGAGCACAGTCACCCTATCCTTGCGCTTCCCAATGTGCTAATCTCATCAGTACTAATAGTCGTTACACCCGATTTAACTTGGCACGGTATTGGCATTATCAGCGTCCACCGTTAGCCCGTAAAAAGTACGGACACCGTTTTTGCATACGTTCACAAGGTTTTACTTGAGCCGTATTCAACCCAAGCTGCTTTCCTATAACTTCTTTCCAGATATAGTTCAGCAGATTCTCTGAAGTTCCAATCTCTTTGCCATGTTCAAAGAACATCTTTTTCATAGCTTCCTGCAGTTTTTCATCTTTTTTAGCAATACCTTTTCTTAACTTATTACTCTGTGTAACATTGAATCCTGAAATATGATCATCCATAGAAATTTCCATTACAATTTCCTGTGTATCTCCTACTCCATATACAGGTAATAGATATTTCTCTAAGATTTTTATTTCACTTTCTGTCAAACGGTACTCATCTCTCATGCATTTGTACCATTCATTAATATCATTCTTATACCTAATATAAGTGTCAATGGGCTGTTCAGCGCCTTCTCCTGATACCATAAGTCTCATAATTGAGTTCGCAGTTGCAAGCTCTACTAAGGAATGGGGTTTGATTCGTTTAGCTGCCTGGAGCCCAACTGCAGTATCAAACTGAAAGAGATCTGTCACATCATTCTTTGCAACCATATCCCACATTTCTTTAGTATCATAATCAAGTACATCTGGATGTAAATATTTATTATATGTAGCTCTCAGTGATCCTTGCCATTTCATATATCCCGCATCAATTAGCAAATTCATACAAGTTCTAATCTTATCTAATGCCTGAATGGTTAAGAAATCCATTTTAAGACCAGAACAATAATCAGAATCTTTCATATTAAATTGAGTGATATAAATACCGTTTGGAGCTTTCATCCTAGCATTGTGAGCCAAAAAATCTTCATTAAACAAATATACTGCTGAAGCATGTATACTTCTTCCACATATAAGCCCTTCAATAGTCATAGCCGTTTCTAAAAGTTTGTCGTATTTTTTGACTTCATTTGCAAATTCAGTTTGTCTCTGACGTTCTTTCTCTTCGTTCCCATAAAGACAATCATGCAAACTCCAAGTTTGACCTCTGGTAACAGGGATAAGATTAGATAAATACTGAGTGATATCTGAATCTAATCCTAATCCTCTACCAGCAGTAATAATAGCTGATTTACTACCCTCTGTTTTAAAAGTACTACAATTAAGTACTTTTCTTTCACCTCTGCGACGTTTCACAGCTTCAATGATTTTTAGTCTTCTATCTTGCTGTGTGTCGATATCTACGTCACTGAGTTCAACTTTTTCATGGGAAATATGTCTCCAATGAGGCAGTCCCCACTGTAAAGGATTCATCTGAGTAATGCCAATGAGATACATTGTAAACATTCCTGTTACTGAACCTCTGGCTACACCCACTAAAGAATCTCCTTCTTCCCACATAATATTAACCAACTCAAGTGTTGATATATAATAGGAAGAAATACTTGTACCAAGCTTTTCAGTAACAAGCCACATTTCTTTTAATTCAACTTCAATTCTATCTAAAGTCTCAAAAAATTTTACTTTACCGAAAGTAGTATAAGGAATCTTTTCATAATATCCATCTTCTATCAGTTTTAATAAATATCTATCATAAACATTATCACTATGAGCGAATTTAGATATGTATTCATAGCGATCATAATAATTGCCAAAGAAATCACTTAACTCAAAATCAGGGATGTCAGCTCCAGGAACAATAGTTGGACAATACAAATCATACTCTTCAACCTTCTCACCAATCTCCAGAGAACACTTCAATGCATCTTCCACTTCTTCATACCCAAGATAATCCATCCTCTGATGAATTTGCTCATTGGTCATCATCCAAGTTGATTCATAGAAATCACCTAACTCTCTTTCTTCATCATCGCGACTATTAAGATAAGCAGCATGAATTTCTCTATCCTCTTGTTTCAAATAGTGAACATCACAGGCAATAGTAGCTTTTATTCCTAATTGATGCTTTAATTTTACAATCTCTCGATTCAACTTTATCTGTTCTTCTGACAGTCCCGGTTGCATTTCCAAGTAAAAATCTTTACCAAATAACTGCTGGTTCCAGAGAAGAAAATCCATATAATTTTCTCCTGCTAATAGAGACTTGCCTAATTCTCCTCCTAAACATGCTGTCGTTGAAATCAGATGTCCAGGATTAGATTTAACTACATGTTCCAGATCACTTTTCAATGTAGGAACACGTTCCATCCTTCCTGTATAAAAACTGTTGTCCCATGCTAATGAACTAAGTTCTCTTAACTGCTTATGCCCTATTTCATCTTTAGCCAGAAGAATATAATGATAAAATGGAGAATCACAAGACTTCTTTCCATCTTCTGATATATTTAATTTGTCAACTAAATATATTTCATTACCAAGTATTCCTTTGAAATCTTCCGGCAGTTCACCGGAAGACTTCATGGATTTAATTGTTTGAATAAATCTCACATGACCAGATACAGACTCATGGTCAGTGATAGCAACTCCTGAAAGTCCAAGAGATGCAGCTTGTTTTATTAATTGAGGTACTTTTACGATGCAGTCCAACATACGAAGCTGACTAAATTCTGTATGCGCATGTGTCTCTATTCTCACTAGAACACCAACTTTCTCTTAGTTTCTTTCTTTATTTCTTGTCCATAAGGATTAAGTACTGCAAATGATTTTTTCTCAGGTGTCCATAAGCTATGATACTGACATAGACCAGAAAACTTAGGATCAGCATTTGGGGAAGTGCTGTGGAATGGACACCAGTAGCATAATGGAGTTGGTTTGGGAGGATACTCGCCTTTAATTTCCATTTCATCCATTTCATTTAACACCTTGTCCAGTTTCTTAATTCCTCTGTTAAGATAGCCTTTGGTACATACACCTTCGTCAGCTCCTTGAATAGCATCTATAAGAATAAAATCATACACATGGTCTGTTGCAGGCTGTCCATATAAATGAATACATGCCAGATCATAAATTACATGTTGCATAGGTGTTTTTATATCTGCATCTCTAAACACGGCCTTTGAGGATTTATAGTCAGTAATCCTTAGCTGCTCTTTTGCATTCTTATCCACTCTATCAATAAAACCATGTATAATAACTCTGTCGTCATATACAAATTCAAATCTCTGTTCTACTGCTACGGGAGTCCACTCTTTACTATCAATCCTAGATGGTAATACTTTGTTATAAAAGATATCCATCTTTTCTGAATAGTTCATACCTGACTTACTATCAGCAGTAAAAAACTCATCAAAATATTTCTTTTTGAGGTCTTTTATACCAAGAATGTGATTATCCGACTTCTCATCAGTCTCTAAATAGCCCTCTTCTGTAATGCTTTTAAGATAGTCATAATCTACTGTCTTACCTTCCATTATCATTCTTCCTTTAAGCTCTAATGCCTTATGTAAAATAGAACCAATTTCCATAGGAAGAGACGATTTCTTTGAAAAGTTTTTGTCTATATACTTTAATTTGTGGCTCAGTGGACAGTGATCAAAGTTACTCTCTTTACTGTAGGAGAGATAAGGTAACCCCTTATCCTCCTCAGTTACTTGTCGGATTTTCTGACTGATTTCAGTCAATTAATGCCTTTCTATACATAATACGTTCCCTCCAACGTGATATCTTCCATAGTTATTTCTACTTTGTCATCAAGCAGTTTTAATAATGTTTCTTTGCCTTTATCTGTAGGCGCATCCTTATAATCTAACACCCCATCTTTATCCCATAAGATTGATACTTTACAATATGGAATAATCGGACGTATTTTCTTAAATAATTTATTTTTGTACAGCTCACCGTCCCATCCATACGGATCCTTATATTCTTTGTCAAAACCAAGAATTAATTCTTCTATCTTCAAATAATCGAGTAGCAATTTGATTTGTTCATCTGAAATTTCACTGCCACATACAGCTAAAGAAAAGTCATCATCACCAAAATACGAATGATTTTGCATAACTCCTTTCTCAGACTCAAGTAGTAAACATTTCCTACAAGTCTTAATCTTATTCTGGTTAATATGAATACCATAAAGATTATGTGATAACTTGTGGCTTAGAAATTTTCCTTCTATATTAAGAGGTACATATTTTCCAATGTTCTCTACGTCTTCTTCATCGAGATATCTTCCTCTTATACCAATAAGATTTTGATGTCTATCTCTATGAGGAATAACTATTTGATTTGTATTACCCCAATAAGATATTTCAAATGTAGATAACGTCTCTCTGGAAATATGGTCGTTTAAAAACACTTCATGAGGAGTATATTCAAACATTTCTAATACATGCTCATCTATAGGTTCACAGTCTATAATGTCTGTAGATTTGTTTTTCCCAAACTTCTTGAGCCACGACATATCACATATATGTTTTGGTCTCTCAATATGTTCAACAGCTTTCATATCTATTTGATTAGCAATATAAGATACCGCCTGATACCAAGTATAAGTAATCCCTTGTACTCTTTTAGCTCTGATTACTAATTCAAAAATAGAGAATGATTCGCTACATGAGGTGTAGCAATGAAATGTTCTTCCAGAATACTGATCTGTAGGTTCATGATAGTAATAAAGCTTATAACTATCGCCACCATGACAGATTGTTTGAAAGATAAGATTCCCAGATGAGTCTGTTCTATATCCTTTTGATCCTAAATCGGTAACTATCTTGATTACCTGTTCCTTTGTAAGAGCCTTTAATATTGCATTTTTATCATAGTAAGGCATCAGTACACCTAAAAATCAAATGGCATTGATCCCAATAAAGTACTCGTAGCTTCTTGTTGCTCATCATCAGTAATCTGGATATCATCAAGGCTCTCAGAATGTTCCTCAATTACTTTCTCAATTTGAGCTACAGCCACTTCAGTTTCGATCAGGTTATAATAGTTGTCTGTAATAAATAAATCTTTAGTTCTACCAGTAGAGAGATCAGCATATTGCCATAAACGGATTTTTGTCAGTTTTCCTCTTCGTACTTTATATATGTGTCTTACAAGATTGGGTATTGGCACTCCATACATATTGTGCATAAGTTTCTTTACACACTCTAACTCTGCACTTGTTGGCCTCAGTGAAATTTCACCTAAGTCAATTCTATCTGCTAGAGATTTTGCACCTCTTAACATTGTTTCGTCTTTAATCTGACTATCTTTGTATGTACCATTTAACTGAGTCATTGTTAGAATAAAGATATCCAATTTCATAGCCAAATTCTTAAGAGTGTCCATGAATAAGAACAAAGTCTGATCTTCTCTCAATTTCATTCCTTTACTCATAGAAGCAACTTCAGCAATTAATTTAGCTGACATATGTATATAATCGAATACGAAATAATGACATCCTTTTTCTCTCTTATAAGTTTTAATGATATTTGATATATCTTCTATACCAAAATCATTAATAATTTCTATATATAAAGGATAAGTAGCAATATATTCAATAGCTTTATCTACTCGTTCTTCCTCATCTCCTTCATAGTCTCCATCAAGAATCTTGTTCTCTGGTACTCCGGAAACGTATGCCATAATGATAGTCTGTACTTCGTCTTCCTCTAACTCAGTAGAGATGAATAGAGATGGTTCCTCACACCCAGTGTAAATCCATTCTTTTTTATCTGTATCATAGAAATAAGGGATTGAAATATTACAGATATCTGCCAATGCAGTCCTTGTCTTTCCTCCACCAGAATCAGCAGAACGAAGATAGACCTTTTTAAGTCTCGCCCCTCTAGCAATAGTAGTCATCATAGGGCTCTGTAAAGGTATTCCAAACTCTGGTTCTTCTTTCAATCTTTCTTTCAGTTCTTTCATTCCCTTACCGGCAAGCTGACCCCTTCTCGAAGAATCCATTCCATAGAGCATTTTTGCTTTCGTAATGAGCAGATCCTCTTCTTCCAGAATCATATCATTTATTGAAGTTGCATCTAATTTAGCTGCTTGCTGTTCTTGTCTGCTAGGATCAATGATTGTTTGATCATAGATGTTCCTTATGTCTACTCCACATGAATCCCAATATCTTAAAAGACTAAATTTCTTCAAGCGTTCCAGGTAGTAACTAAAATTTTCCAATTCAGCCAAACGAATGGCATCGTCACAATAATCAATTCCTTGATTATCGTTGAAAATTTTATATTGTTTCTCATATCTTGAAAGAAAACTATCTATAGCAAATGTATCTATAATCTCTACCCCTTGGTTGTAGAGATTATACACACATGAAAATAATATTGCGTAAAATTGTTCTTCTTCAAAGTCATACTGTGTAAGTGTGTATTCTTCCAAAAGGGAAGGTTTCTTCATAATACATCCTAAACATTGAAGAGTGGCGTGTTTGTCAATTAACATATTCACTCCCCTATTTTGCTTATATCAATCAAATCTACATTTTTCTTTTTAGGCGATACTTTTATATGCTTCTTTTTATAAATCTTATCCAAATCTACTTTTGAAGGTTCTATACTGTCTAGCTGTGCATAAAATGCCTGAGCTTGGTCATAATACCAAGGAATTAATCCAACAATGTCACTATCTTCATCTTTCCTGGCTTCTAATCCAACTATAGAAAAACAATATTCTAAAGTCTGTTCCATTCCTTCCCAAGTAAATCCTTCATACATTTTTTTGTATTTATAAGCCATTGCTGAACTTTTCGCTGTGCATTTACCCTGTATTTGCTCCACTTTACTAAAGAATTTTTCTGCTGCCTGGGCTTCACTTTCTGGAACTGCTTCAGGGATTTCAGGGAGAGCACTTTGTTTCAGCGCTCTCTCATATTGTTCCCTTTGCTTCTTCGTCAGTTTATCATTGTCAATCTTTTCTTTTTCTTTCTTGATTTTTTTATCAAGACAAGCTTTATGATAGTATCTGGTTTTTATATGAATAGCTTTCGAAGCAAGTACATTTTTATGACATACCGGGCAAATATACATTGCCCTTGGCATTACGCCACTCCTAATTCAGCACAAGCATCCTTAATGTCTTCGAGAATAATACTCATAGCCTCAGTCTGCTTTTTAGTACACTGAGATACTTTCTTCCCGACACCAAGAGTCTGCTCTACAATATCTGTCAATGTTTCCATATGATCTGAGGCAGCTAGTTTACCTCCCCAAAGGGCAATCTCTTCCTGAAGCTGTTCAAAGGACATTGTTTCTTTTTCTTCATACATAGACTGCTGCTCATCATAGGATACTGATTTAATACCGTCAGCTTCTTCCTGTTTAGTGATTGCATCAGAAATTGCTTTCTCTAAATTATCTGCTGTAAACTCTTCAATTTTAGTTACCATGAAATCATATCTTGAACGAGCGAAGAACTTATCTGTCTGTGCAAAATAAGCAGAAGATTTAATTACATGTCCATCTTCATCTACGCCATTTGGCTCAAGGTAAGCCACTACGTCACAATTATCTACAATTGGTTTAATACAGCGCTTGTCTCCCTTAGGCTGAATAAAGCCATCTTTTTCGTCTGCATGTGCAACGAATACCACTGTATACCCGGAAGTTACTAATTTCTGAATCTGTTCCCAATAAATACGTTCATAAATCTGATAAAGATTTACTTTGCTGTTTTCATTGGCTCCAAGAGAAATGCATCCTCCACCATATGTGTCACATACGAATTTCTGGCAAAACAGAGAGGAAGCATATACTTCATCAATAACAATAGTGGAATAAATCTCTTTAGCTCTTTCTACTGTTTTAGGATCAGTAAGTTCTTTGATGTACTTAGTGAACATTCTCCAGTTGTTAATCATTTTATGTTTAACTCCTGCCTGAGCACCTAAACCATTCTCACACATGAAGAACAAAGCATTCTTCATCTTTGCGCAATTATAAGTTTTTCCCGTATTGTTTGTGCCATAAAGCATAATTACTTTTCCTTCAAGGCCATGTGCTACAACGCTTACTTCTGGTTCAAAAATACTATCTGTCATATGTAATCTCCTTTAATTTTACTATTTATATTTTTACAAACTTGTTTATAGATTAAAAATTAGGAAGTTTTGGTCTAGCTTTAGTTGTTGCGGCAGAAGTTGCTGTCTCTGGCTGTTTAGCTTTTGCTTTCTCTTCCTCTAAGCGAACTTCTCTATCAGTAATTGCCTGAGAAATTGCACCAATGTCATATGGTTCTGGAGTTGGTGTTTCACTATCCTCACCGTAAGCATCAGAAGCATTTGTAATAATCATTTCATTTTTATAGATCGTTTTCTTCTCAAATCTTGGTTTACCAATTTTTACAGGAATTTCTTTTGTGATTTCTGCACGACTATTTACAATATCACCATAGAACTTAACAGTCTGATTTGGTGCATAATCATCTAAAATTGCTTCTGCAATTCCATCTTCTGCTGGAGCATATAAGGTCATTGGCTCAATTCCTGCGTATGTAGGCACCCATCCTTTTACGATAGCTCGGCCTGTTTCTTCACCTTTATTCTCACCAGATGTATAAAGTTCTGGAGTAATAGAAGCAATTGCCATTTCTACTTCAAACCAAGCACGAGGCTCGAATTTCTCTGGGGCTCCATCATAACGCTTAAAAATCATTGTCTGATAAGAAATACCTACATGTACCTGTTTATCTTTTCCAACGTAAGAACGAGGTCTGATTTGACCATCTGTAACAGTTACTCTTGTAGCTGCGTCTTTACCAACTTTAGCAATAGACTGATATTCTCTCATTACAGTTTCAATGCCTGCATAATAGCCATTATCTGTGCCGTCATTCTTTTTCTCATTGATATACACTCTAAATGTTACAAAGTTAATGTCTCCTGTCTGTACTGTAATGTCACCGCTAATAACTTTTTTACCATCTCTTACTGACTCTTCCAGTGTGTTTTCGCTTACAATACCAACTACTTCTACTTTTGTGTCTGCCTGTCTTAAATTTGTTTTTTCACTCATGAATATTGTCTCCTCTTATAAATAATATTGTTTGGTATATTGATAAGCGTTCATGATTGAACGACTTATTCACTAAATCTCATGCTAACTCTATCTAAATATTCTTCATCTGACGGGTTAGCGAATCTAATAACTGTATATATGCCTTTGCATTCTGGACATCTATTATTTTTTCTTTCATTCCATTCAAACACTGAAGCACAACGAGTGCACTGGCATAATGTTGTTCGTGTTTCCATCTCATTCCTCCTCTTCAAAGATGCTTCCGCTAATGCCTAAAGCTTCAGCAAGTAGTGTTTTCAGAGGTTCTGATGGATTCTGATCATTCAACCATCCTAAATAACTATCTGGAATTTCAGAGAGTGGTTCTCCCTTATGTTTGCCGAATGGCATAAGATATGTTTCTGGTGTAGGTTTGAATTCTTTCATCAGTTCATCTACTTCAGTTTCATCAAAAGATACTGTTAAATCTTTTCTTGATGCTAAATAATCTGCTAAGTGAACTATCATCTGACCTTTTGTTTCTGGTAATGGCAGCTCATCTTTACTTCTTTTATCTGTGTTCCATTCACCCATATGTGAGGCGCAACAGTCTGCAATATAATCCAATTCTTCATCCGGCAACCATTCAAATCCTTTATAGGATTTTATTCTCTCAGCTATAAGTAACGGGTGTTTAAAAAGAGTATATTGACTGCCATTACGCCCAAGTTTTTCATCATCATGGTTCATAATAGCTGTTCGTAGCATATCTCTTTCTCTTGATGTAAACTGACTCTTGATACAATCAATTGACAGCATATGATTTAAGAATCTAGTTGCTCCTTTTACATGTTTAGCAAGTCCCATAAAACCAACTGTATAATCAGGGTGATACTTGTTAGTACTTGAAGCAGACACTTGCCAGAAATATGTAGGCGCAGTATCTAGTAATTCAATACAAAATTCCTGAATATCATCATTTTCAAATACTTCTAATTCTTCCTTAAAAAATCTCTCTGCTAATGTCATACAGTTTCCTCCTCAATAATTTCTTGTGCCTCTTCCATATCCGGTGTATCAGAGGAATCTTTTATCAATCCTTCAAGGACCTTGAAAGTGAAATTCTTGTGTTTATAAGCCTTAAAGCTACTTCTATTATCAATTCTTACAACTACACCTTCTCTAACATGTGTCGCCCCTATTGGATCAGGCCCATCATAGTATTTTTCTACACGCTCCATAAGATCTTCTTTAGTAGTAAACAGGAATTTATCAAATTCAGGTACATGTTTAACTCCTAAACAATCACACCAATTCTTTACTTCTTCCCATGGAATCTCTGTAATAACTCCATCTTCATTGGTCATAGTCATTCTATAAACATAAATATCAGAAGTACCAGGAGTGCACCCATAAGAGAACACTGTTTCATCACCGTAAAGCTTCTTAACTTCTTTATCTTTAATTTTAGCGTTGGAACAGGTTCCCATAATGGTCTGCTCTGTACCATCAACCCACCCTACGATTTCATAAAACACTTCCATTCCTTTTGGCAGTTTGTCAATAAAGTAGTCATGATATTTCTGTCTAAATTTATCATTCCCATAGTAACCGCCTTCAAATGTATTGAGTACAACTCTTCTTGTTCCAGTAACTATTTTCCATTCTTTGATAGCAGGAGCCGGTCTACAAAAAAGTTTTTGTAGTAGAGTCTTTTTCTTAGTAGTTATTTCTATTGCATTTGCTGTTCGACCAGATGTGCCATGCATTTTCAAAGTAATGTAACAAGTATCTCCTGGCTTAAAAGCATTTAAGTTATATGCTAACTGTTCTGTATCAGCATGTTCTTTAAAATAAGGAAATTTGTTTTTTAAATTCGGAGTTTTTACTTTCGGATCATTATTAGATTTTTTATGATTTGATCTTGGAATATATTTTTTACAGATAACTGTCCCATCAAGTACAGTAATTTGATCTCCTAAAGATAATTTATTTATATCAGTCCATTTACTAAGAGATTCTACTGGTAAAACCAATCCTTCTGATTTTTCACCTCGCAGTCTCATAGCTTTAATGTTTCGTTTTACAGGATCAAGATATCCACCTGTAGTTGTTCCATCTTCATTTTTAATACGCAGTAAATTGTTTTCTTTTGCAAATTCTTCTCCTAGCTGACCATCAACCGGGAAAAATACAACTTTCTGCCCTTCGTAATAACTTAAATCAACAATAACCGTATTTCCAAAAACGGTACCAAGCTGGAGCCTATCAGCATTGCTGTGTTTACGAAGTTGCTTAAGCTCAGTAATGTAAGCACAATACATTAAGTATTGAATACCTCTTTCTCACTCATAATTCTCTTGCACAGATCAATTACATCTGTGTTGCCTCCTTTTACTTCGTTATATATTTTAGTAACACCATAAAGTTTTCCTATATGGAATCCTTTGTTATATGTATCAGTAATTTTCTTTTTCATCTTTTTCCTAGTTATAAACACGTAGCTCCTCCTGTTATTTCTTCTAAAGTTCTAGGAGTATAATTCAGCAGCATTGCTCCGACATTGTACATTTTACATGGTGTATTATATAGATTTTCCATTTCATACTTTGTTCTTTGCATCATATTATTTTCAAAACCTGTATGTACATGTCCATATAAATGATACCAACCATAGTAATGATTCTTAAAACAAGGAATCGGATAATGACAAAGAATAATACTCTCTTTTGGATTAAGATATAGTTCTTTATAATCAACTATTTCTACAAACAAATTCTGTAAATCTTTGTTTTTCAGAATCTTATTATCATGATTTCCTTTTATTAAATGAATCCTACCATTTAACTGGCTGTAATACTCCAATGTTTTAGTTGAGCCATACCAACTAATATCTCCCAAAAGATAAACATCATCATCTAAGCCAACTACTGAATTCCAATTATTTTTAATAGTTTCATCGTTCTCTTCTATTGTCTTAAATGGTCTAGCATCGAATGCCAATGCATTTGTGTGACCAATATGTAAGTCTGAAATATAATAATTCATAAGCTACTCACCACAACACTAAGTATATCAATAACGCCAACAATTAGTAATATTATATAAAATCTTGTTCCATGTATCCCTATTGATGAACAATAGGCTCCTAGAATACCCCAGCATAGAATATTCAAAATTGATAAAAATGTTTTCATAGCTCACCTATCCAATCTTCATAAATATTATCTGCATGTGCTTCAATATCATCATGTAATGTCTCTTCTGGGTAATCAATAAGAGACTCCATAATATAAGAAGTTGCAATCATATCTAAAGCTTTCTCACCTGACAGTAGATATTTTCTTTGTAATATATCTTTTAGACATTCAATATAATCTTTAGCGTTTTCTGTAAGCTCTGCCATTATGCGATCCTCACAATCTGTTCATATAGAACTATATCTTTTGTCGTTATTGCTTTATTGTCGTGGTAATGCCCACACAGCCAACGTCCATAGTCAACATTACATCTGATCTCTTCCAAATAATCAGTTAGCTTATCCGGTTTATATAATCCATGTGATAATAATGCTGCTGTAGAAGAAGCTGTACAATGTGTCAGGATAAAATCTACTTTATTGTCATGTTCTGCCAGGTTCTTTATACCTTCATCCATCTCTTCTTGATTTGGCATTTCTCGCTCCCACCATGAAATATGATTGATTCGATACATCTTATCTGGATCATACCTCCATTCCTTTATTCTTGGATCGTCAATCTCTAATACTCCATCTGAAATATCATGACTTGCAGCTCCGCCAAAAGTAAAAAATTTTAAATCGTCTATATCAAATACTTGTCCTCTCATGAGATGAATTACTGATGGTTTAATAAAATGCACCTTACCTCCATGCCATTCTTCTACTGGATAAGAATCTAATATATCGTAACAATTACCGCTCACTACAGGACACATTTTGTATCGTGTTATTAAAGTACCATTATCCATTGTCAAACAGTATACATTATCGTTGTACTCAATAATTTCATATTTAATTTTTTCATCAAGTCGCTTATTTTTCCCTATAGAAATTTGATATTGAACTAAGCCATCATTAGTGTAGCCTGATGCATTATCTAAAGTAATCACATTGATATCATAATTATTTTTAATGCATAGCTCGGTTACAATATCAACGTTATGCTTTGATGTGGTCCTCCATACGATATTGTTCCCAGATGATGTTCCATCTGTATTAACTATAGCATTAAGAAAGTACATAAATTGAATATCTGACATATTTCTCCACTCACAAGGTATTTGCTTTATTCCTGTTAAAAATGAATTTATATATCTTGCATCATCTCCATAAATATTCAAATAACATTCACTTTGTCCCATATATCTCTCAGTATATTTTATCTTGCATCTATCAAGGATACTTTTTATGTATGCTATTTTTCTAAGCTTTTTTAAATGGAATTGCACTCTCATTTTTTTTGAATTGCTATCTATTTGACTATAATCAACGATTGTTCCGTCCATGATAACAGATGTTATTAATTCAATAATCTCATTTCTTATATTAATTCCTGGATTTATATTATTTATATGAAATCTAAAGTCTTCAATACGAAATTTATTTTTTAATAATTCATTCGCTTTAATTTTTTTGTTATTTACTATAATATCATGATTCAAAGTAACACATTGCTTAAAATTAGAGCTTGTAATTTCAATTAATTTATCACAATAATTTACAACTTTTTTTAATGGTTTCGAATATGAAATATTGTGATTTTCCATGTTTACTGAAGCTACAAGAATATTTTCCTTACTCTCAACAACATCTTTTATATTCATCCAACCATTAATTGTTAAAATATCTGTATCTTTGTGAAAACATTCATGATTTCCATCAATAAAGAGTGTTGTGAAATGCTTCTCTTCAAGCCAATTCAGATACCACCTTTGCTGAGGTGAATCTCTCCATATCCCAAAATCTCCAAGAACAATTACATAGTCATCTTTAGTCATCTCTCTTTGCTCCGGGAACGAGTCCATATTTAATCTATGGATCCAATCCCCATGTGTATCACCTGTGATCCAAATTACTTCCACCACCTCCAACAATATGTAGCGATTGAAAATCCTATAAGAATCATGAAATATGCTACAGGTATCGCAAAAAACATTTTCATAATTGAAATCAATAAAATACACAAATCTAATTTTTTATCTGCAATCATGTTTAATATTCTTACTACTGGCAAAAGCATTAACTTCCAACCACTACATATAGCTCCAATTACTCCACATATAGCAGAAATCCATCCCATGGTTTGCTTAATCACTTAATTCCTCCTAAACTATCAATCCATTGTTTTACCTTGCCATTATCGTATGTTTTTGTAATCAATACGGCAGACACTGTTTGCCCTATTCTTCCATGATATTTACGATATGTACTTTCATCACTAAGTGAATATTCAGTTCCGTTATAATTTACCGTAATTTCATATTCAGCATAATCAGTTCGAAATTGCGGAACATGATTAACCATACCTGTAAAACGGGTTTCTTTAGGTTTATAATATTCATTTACAACTGTGACCTTCACGCTTTCCTCTTTTTTATCAATGCATTTAGCGCAACCAGTTAATGTTGAAATACTTATCAATAAAACTCCTAAAATACTTAATACTTTCTTTTTCATAAACTCTCTCCTACATTTGTAGTTAAGGTCCAATCTTTCTGAGTTCCATAAGGATAAGAAGTTCCATAAGGATAAGAACCATATGTTATAGTATTATCCTCAGTAGTTTCAGTTCTGGTCGTCTCCTCAATAAGATGGCCTTCTTTATCATATTTCTTAGTAGTTTCCGTAATCGTAGTTTTTATCATTGTATTCTCCTTTATATTGACAAGCCGCCTCACCTAAAGTACAATACTATTGATCCCAGGTCTGTACCGGGTGAGGATCTTCTGAATGGGTAATGTGATATGGGATTGTATCACACATTATTTTTGAAGGAGGTGTTGCCTATGGCAGCAGATATCATAACTATACTTACTTGCTTTTGGCCGACATTACAATTCGTAGTTGTTAACGTTATCCTCACCTTACGCAGCCACCTCGTTATTACTGACGCAAAATCCCTATATTCGCTGTTTTTTCTACTACCGTCAGTGTTGGTATAGCTCCACACCGTTATTTTTAACAGCACTGTAATTACAGCCGGCTCCTATCTCGCTATACGTTACCCTCATTATTAATTATTTATTTTCAACAGTTGCTACATTGCCTGATGTTAATTCTCCTGCGTCAACAATTGTTGCAGCGTTTCCACCCTGTACCTTCGGCACATCACCATTCCATTTATCAATTTTCTGTTTCTCAATAAGCTCTGGAGTAAGAGACTCGGCAATTTTCTTATTTGCTTCTGCTTCAGCATCCGCTTTAATTCTTGTTGCTTCCGCTTTACCTTCAGCAGTAATCTTCGCCTGTTCAGCCTCAATAGCGGCCTTTTCTTTATCCTGTTCTGCTGCAATAAGAGCAACTTCTTTATCTTTATCTGCCTGTACCTTTGCAGTCTTAGCTTCAATATTTGCAAGTTCCAGTTCCTGCTGTGCATTTACTTTCTTCTGAATAGCAGCCTGAGTTTCATCATCTGTAGAAATTGAAGTAAAGTTTACAGTATCAATGATGATTCCATATGGCTCAAATTTCTTTTTCAGATATGTATCAAGAGCTTCGTTCAGTTCCTGACGCTTATCACCAAATACATCTGTAACTGGATACTTAGCAGTTACTTCCTGTGTCCATGCTTTCATTTTTGGCTTAATAAAAGTATTCTTTACACTTTCGCCAGACTGACCTTTAAATCTTGTAAATACATCAGCAACTTGATCCTGGTCGAATTTATATGAGAATTCAAGATCTACAAGAAGTTGCTTTCCATCAGCGGTAGGCGTTTTAAAACTCTCATCCTTTGGTGAATCACCTTTATCTTCTGATGTAAGATATGACTGCTCAATACCAATTGAATACAAAGATGTTTTTACTGTGGGTGAAATTAAATGCCATCCCTGTGAAAGAGTGTCGTTTGAAATTCCACCATTCATCTTGTATTCTACCGCTACATAACCTGCTGGTACTCTTACGCTACACTTTGCTACGCAAAGTAATCCTGCTACAATAATTACTGCTAATCCAATACTACCTAAAAATCCTTTTTTCATTAATCTTTCTTCTCCTTGTTTTGATCTTCTCTATTTATTTCATCTGCTGCATCTTTCCAGATCCTATGTAAGAATCTCCCAAATGGATAAAACAGTGCAGATAATAGAAACCATAAAATTACTGCTCCAACCAATACTAAAAATACAAATACTGGATTCATGCTCTCTCCTTTATAATTCAATACCTTCCATAACAGCTCTAGCTTCTAAAATAGCTAAATAATTTGCCATAGCATCAATCTGAATATTATAAATGCTTCTTGGGCATGTTGGCTCAAAACTAAGACTTCCATTGTCCCATTTAAAAAGTATAGACTGCAAACCTCTGAATCTAAGCATTAACTGGTAATATTCAGCTTTGAATCTCTCGTTATAATCTGGGCTAACCATCATTTCTGTTGTTTCTTTTAATGTTTTTACCATGTTATTTATCTTCCTCCATTTTCTTTTCTACAATCAAATAATTTATATTATTCTTTTTGTAACATCTTCCACATATTAATGACACATTTGAAGTTGCTCTCACGGTTAAACCACAAGCAGGACAAATCAATTTTCTCGTACTACTCTTGTGCCCCTCTATGTATGGTAAATATAAAGTAGCTTTTTTAGTTTTAAATTTAGGAAAACAATCATAATATTTTTGATCACATTCTACAGGCTGATAACCATACTTTCCTTTAGTAGTAATAACACCATACTTTTCAAAATAGCAATTAAGCCACTTATTAAAATACCTGCCTCTATTAGAAGCTAAAACATTATCTCTTGCCGCAATGATTTGAATTATTTGGGATACGATATCTACCAAAAGTTTGGGATCATTATTAAAATAATCTTTTTCGGATATAACAATTTCATTTTTTAACATACCATTCAATTTAACAACTCTGTCGCTTCTTATCCCTAAATAATCTCTCTTTTTTACAATTGTGGCATAGCAATTGATTTCCATTTTGGGAAAAAAGTTAGAGATAATTAAATCTACCATATTTTGCACTTGAATTCTGGAGTCATCCATTTTTCAATTCATCTCTCACTCTCATAAGTATCTTCCCAAGCCTATTTTCTCCAATTCCATCTACAGTCCCCCAAATGGTATCTCCCCAAGTATTACCCTCTTCCAGATGTTCATCTCCTGTAGCAAGTAATTTTTCCTTAAGGTCTGGATTTTGAGTGAATTTAGCCAGTACGATTTCATACATTACTTTATCTTTCACTTCTTCCCAATCTGATCTCAAATCAATCTTTCTACCTGCTGCCTTTGCCTCTGATGGGCTAGCTTGAGAAAATAACTGGAATTTTAGTCTACGATTTTTTGTTTTCTGTGCTTGAAAAGCTGCTTCATTATTTGTATAGTCCCATCCGTTATAACTTACCGGTGCCATATAAAAGTTACTTAAAAAGTAATAATCTCCAGTAAAACTATTAATCATTCTTTTTCCTTCCTTAATAATCACTACAAGTTACTGTTAAACTTACGAATCCTTCATCAAATTCAAAACAGTCTCGGACATTATGTTTTACTAACTGTTCTACTCTGTCTCTATCAGTTATTTTTTCTCCAATTAATTCAGGATCAGTCAAGTCGTATTCAGCTTCTACAGTGATCACTCTTTTTGTTGGTATCAAAATTTCTTTCTCACATGCGTCATCAATTGGTTTATTTAATATTCGTTTTCCTCTTTGCGTAATATCACCTCCATATTTTATTTCATTGTTTAACCTCCTTAAGTGCAGGTGAGGAATTGAACCTCACCTTAACCTTTTGTTACTACACTTATTTTCTCTTCCCTACAAAGAATCCAACTAAGAAACAGGCTAATAAGCATACTACAAACACGCCTATATTTAACACTATCATTTTATTTGCCTTTCTTTGCTTTCAGTTCCTGCAACTTTTTATTAATTTCATCATCTTTCATTTTCTTATCCAGACGCTGTTTTTGCACAATAGTAGAACTTTCATAAACGATCCTAGCTCCATCAGCAGCCTCTTTTTGCTTTTTAACTCCGTCACGTACTTTCTCTAGCATCTTTTCCTCTTCACTAGAAGATACTCCCGGTGTTACATTAAAAGCTTTTGATGCCTGAGCTGTTTCCAAAGTTAAAACAGCACTTTCTTTTTCTGCTTTTAAATCATTAAGCTGTTGCTGTAGTACTTCTACTTTTTCTTTCTGCACATCAGCATTCTCTTTCCATTCTTTTAATGTATTTTTAATAAAATCAATTTTATCATTAAGTTCCTGTTGTTCTTTTAAGTAGACTTTTGCCGCTTCGTCATCTCCTCGATCCACACAAGCATTTACATTTACATCTGCTTTCATGGCATCTTTCTTCAAATGGAACAAATCATCTTCATAATTAGAAATCTTACCAAGCATCTGCTGATATCTTACATTTTCCTGCTGAAGTTCATCTTCTTTCTTCTCAATAGCGGCATTATAATATGCTTTAGCTCCTTCAGGTGTAGACGCATCTTTCTGAATAGCTTCGTTTGCCGTGCCAGATGCTCTTATCCTTACTCTCTTTCCAATTTTACTATTAAAAAAGAAACAAAGTCCTACGAGTACTAAAATAACAATTATAATAATTGCTCCAGCTGTAATATTCATTAGTCTCTCCCCTCATCAATATCAAGCCCAAAGTTTTTAAACAGTTCTGTCATACCTCCTACATAGCCGGAACCTAATGCCTGGAATTTGAATCCATCTCCGTAACGGTATAATTTACCCATTTCTACTGCATTCAATTTTTCAAAGTTTTCATTCTCAGACAGATCATATTCATACTTATCACCATCTGGATTGTCGTAATCACAAATTGTCATAATTGCATTGGAGACCATTCCAAAATTCTGCATACGCTGTAAGGCCCTAAAAATTGTTAAGCAGATAGTAAATTCTGTTTTATCTTTCGGGAAAGTATCAGCATGTACAATGAAATATTCGTCATAATGCTTTCCATTGAAAATCATTCCCTGAGAATCGTCACCAGTTTTATTGTCTCCTGAATAATCTACCCAAGGATATGCAGAGCCATCTTCATAGGTTTTATAGTTTACTAAATCTTCTGGGTATACTACTTTGCGACTTGAATCTGTTAAAAATCCATTGATATCAAAGTCAATATCTGCTTCACCAGCATAACGGTTCTGATCCCAATTGACTCCAATGAAGAAGTTCTTAATACCTGTACCATCCTCTTTTACCATACTAATTTTCTGGTTTTTACTCATGTTGATTACTGCCATATCTCTTTATCTCCTTTTTATTTATTATTCAGCCAGTCTTTATACTGACGAAGAATCTCTGTATATAACTGTTCATCAGACATTTTATTCATGTCTTTTACTGCTGTAAAACCGGTGTTGTCATGTTTTCTACCTTTCATATCATCAAGAGATTTCAAATAGTCAAAATCTTCATCTCCAATTCCTATGAACTGCACGAAGATGTTGTACTCTGAAAGCTCTTTAATAACTGCATTGGTGGCAAAAGTATCACTGTTCTCACCATCTGTAATAAAGATGATAAATGCTGGAATCTCACTTGGCTCAATATCTTTATAATATGTAACCATTTCTTTCAATACAGGAGCATAATTAGTACCACCCATATACATATGAGCTTTTTTCATAACATTTTTAACATAACTACTATAATTATCAGCGTTAGCAGCTTTTAAGCGCTCTGCTCCATTTGAGAACAGCCAACTCTCAAGTTCTCCATTATCGTCAAATCTTAGAGCAATAGGCAACAAACGAGAAATGGTTTCCTGTACAGATCCATTATCATACAGCCAATCCATACTTCCTGAATAATCCATTGCAAGAGCTACTCTAGCCGTATGTTTTGTCATATCAATCTTGCTTCCCTTAGACATATCAATAAGTACTTTGCCAAGATTTTCATTGTGCTTAGACATATCAATTGTCTGTAACTTTTCTTCATATACAGGTTGCTGAGTTACAGCAGAAGATAACTCTACTGCTGCTTCCTCATCTTTTTTTCCGAATAGTTTTCCCAAAAATCCCATTTTAGTTACTTCCTTTCTTACAAATTGCTTTTCTAATCCAATCTACAGGCACAACCATAAATGCTGTCACAAGGACTACAATCCACTGTTTAACATCCATTGGAGTTGTCTGTACTAGATTTCCTACAAAGTTACACAAAACTACAGCCATTGTAAAAATACCCAATGCGATATACACAAATAATTTGTTATTTTTAATTCCTTTGAAAAGATTCATACTATCTGTTCTAATAGTGAATCCATTAAATACTGCCATTAAACACAATAAAGCGAATCTCGCTGTCATAGCCGAAAGTTTAGTTGCAAACATATTTCCAACTGGACCAAATGTAATTACACCAAATAAAGCAATAAATACAATTGAACTTAATGCAATTCTCCCTTTCGCTCCACGGATAAATAATCCGGATCCTTTCATGATAGGCTCTTCATTCATATATTCCTCTTTTGGCGGTTCTCCACCAAAGCTTAATGAGTTAAGTGAATCCATGATGATATTTACAATAAGGATCTGAACTGCTGCTAATAGAGCAGAGCCACCAGAAATAATTGGAAATACCATACTTAAGATCAACAACGAAATATTGATAGGCAGCTGGAATTCAAGGAACATCATAATGTTATGCATAAATGTTCTACCAAGTTCGACTGCCTTTACCACACTTGCAAAATTATTGTCTGTCAAAACAATATCTGCTGCTTCTTTTGCTACATCAGATCCGTCTTGCATTCCAAAGCCTACATCTGCTTTCTTTAGTGCAGGAGCATCGTTCACACCGTCACCGGTCATTGCCACAGACATTCCAATTTCTTGTGCTAATGTTACAAGGCGAAGCTTCGTATTCGGCGAGCATCTGGAAATTACTCTTAACTGTGGAATAATTTCTTTTACTTTTACATCTGACATTGCCTCAAACTCATCATTGGTAACTGCTAAGTCTCCAGGCTTATAAATACCAGCTTCCATAGCAACAGCCTTAGCAGTCTCCATACAGTCACCAGTAATTTCAATTACCTGAATTCCAGCTTTATGAGCAATTTTTACTGCTTCTGGAACTTCATTCCTAACCGGGTCAACAACTCCAATGACTCCAAGGAGATTCATTTCATCGGGGAGATCATCATCAGTTTTATCTGAGATAGTCAATGCAATACATCTCATTGCCTTCTCTGTTAATCCCTTAATATGGCTCTTTAAAGCTTTTCTTTTTTCTTCTGTCAGCTCAGTTACAATGCCATCATTATCAAGATAAAATTTACACTTCTCAATTAATTTCTCTGGTGCGCCTTTATAAACAGTAAAATCATTTGCTCCATTATTTAAAGTAACTGCAGAGAATTTATTTTCACTACTAAATGGAACACGTTTTTTCATGATAGCTTTATTCTGTATTTTTTGTGCATCTTCAGGAGAAAGCATATCAAGCACTGCTCGATCAATTGAATTGCCACCAGTGATATTCCCATTAGAATCAAACACTGCACTATTATTCATACAAATGTTTAAATCAATTAGCTCGTTGAGCGAACTTTCCTTATTAAAAATATCCTGACAGTTACCGTTAATCATAACTGTAGAAGTCATTTCACCTGTTGTGAGAGTTCCTGTCTTATCCGTACAAATTAAATTAACATACGCCAATTCAGGAATTTTACCAGTATTCTTCGCAAGAATATTGAATTTTTCCATTGTCGATACATTCTGTTTAGTTACAAGTTTTACAATGAGTGGCAGACCTTCCGGTACAGCCGCAACAATAATTGTCAATGCATTTGAGACATTCTGTGCTACCTTCTGAATACTTTCAAGAATACTTCCTGAGAAATACTGACTTAAGCTTCCAGCATTTAAGATACCTGTAATTGTCATAATTACAAATGCTAATGCTGCCGCAATTGTTCCCCATTTTGAAATAAAATCACACAAATGATCCAGAGCAATATCAAGAGCTGTCTTAGGAGGCTCTAAAGTCTGCATTTTGACAAGAGTATCACCGTTAACTGTATTAACACCAACATCTGTAACAATCATTTTTCCTTCACCAGACATGATAACTGTTCCTGCAAAGAGAGAACACTGATCCGTATATGCAGTAGTTGATGTTGTTTTAACATGCTTATAATTAGCACTAGGAATTTTTCTACATTCTTTTGTCTCTCCATTGATAGCGGCGTTATTAACAGAAATTTCTCCATCAACAATAAATCCATCTGCAAAAATCTCTTGTCCAGTTCTCAATAGAACTAAATCACCTACTACCAGATCATCTTTATTAATTGTCTGTACGCTTCCATCTCGGACAACATCACAATATCTAACTGCCGTTTTTGCTCTTAGCTCTGCTGCAGATTTCTGTATGCCTAGACCTGTCTTAACAGCAATTTCAGTAACAATAGCTAAAACTACTATAATCATTACAGGTTCAGAAAGAGACATTACTCCCATAGCTCCTAAAACTAACTGGAATAAAGCAATTATTATTAGAATCATAGTAATTGGTTCAGTTAATGCTTCCTTAGCAAAATGATACCATTTTTTCAATTCAGGTTCCGGAAGCTTATTACTTCCATATGTAGTCCTACTAACCTCTACTTCGCTACTTTTTAATCCATTAAAATTCATTCTTAAATCTCTCCTAATACAATTCTTTCATTGACAGACATTACAAACTCTTCTATAGCTTTATAATTTGGTTTATCAGGCAATGAGGTATTCTTTGAATCATACTCAAGTCTTTTCTCTAACTCGTTTACCATTTCAAAAAATTCTGGGATAGGCTGACTGTTTGCATCCAAATATTCTCCATTACGTAGAGCCATAAGAAGCTCATGATCATCTTCTCTATATGTAATAATTTTGCCTTTTTCAAGAATATCAAAACACATAAGATACAATCTCACTAAATGGCACATATGCTTTCCTAGCTTATTATGTTCTATGGCATGTCTGTTTCTTTTTCCAACTTTAGAGTAATCCTTAACAATATTTTTCATTTCAGCCCACATCCCCTGATAATCATTCAAAGGATAGTGCTTCAACTGGATATCCATAAATACTTCTGTTTCATAATCTTCCTGAATACCTTTATCTACATAAAGCTTTATTGCATCTTCTGGAAAATTGAAATACTTTTCAGGGAAAGTATAAAAAGCATTCATAATACTATTAAGAACATGCTGCATTCTTTCTTCTTGCCCTAGCTTTCTAGCAGCTTTATTATCAAGCCTTCTTAGCTGGCTTGTAGCATAGCCTCCAAAAGAATAGATCGCTTTCTTAGATAAAAACATTTCAGCATTATCAAGAAGTTCTTGACCAATTGGATGAATATAAAGATAATGTTCTGGCTTCAATCCTATCAGCTCAATTGTGTTTGGGTTGCAGTTTGACAATAGAGTTATCAATTTATTAAAAGAATAGATTGTTGTATCTGTTGTTTCTTCCGTTACCTGATCAAAATTATGTATAGGAATCAGGATTTCTTCTCTTTTATTTAAAGCACAACCCCTAATATCCAGATCGGAGTTTTCTGTATCTGTACCATAAGCATGAGACCCACCTAAGCCTAATAGAATTATGTTACTCCCCAGGTGCTCGTTCGCTCTTAAGAAATCATAGTGTTCACTTTTCAACAATTTTTTGATTTTCTCTATTTTCATCAATTTCTCCTGTTGAATAATAATAATTTACTATATCGTCTAAGTTCCTTATCTCTTTTTCTAACTCTGCACACTTTTTCTTGCTATCACATGCCCATAACTGTTTTCGTAGCTTCGTTGCAACCTCAGATACCTTTTCTGCTTCTTCTGTTTTATCAATGGTTTCTATGACATCAACTTCAATTGGTTCTCCGCAAAATGGACAGAATTTAAGAGGGTAATAATAGTCTTCAGGCCATGTATCTTCCCAGTCTTGGACTTCTTCGCTTATGTAAAAGAAAATTCCAAAAGTTTCATCAGTTTTATAGTCACAACCATGGCATTCTATAGTTTCACAAGTTCTACATAAGTAGTTATCAGGATATTCATTAGAAATAACTATCCTAGGATTCTCTTCCAATGCTTTGCAACAGAATTTAGGTTTATAATATTTATAAGATGTGCTCCTATCTACAATTATTTGCTTTGCTTTTATTTCCATGTTTACACCTCAGATAATCTGTAAGTTTTCATCACCGATAAGCCATGCAGAATCTAAAATAAAATTTTCATATGGATCACCACCGTCATTCCAGAACTCATCCGATCCAACTTCCCAATCGCCCAATGTTCCAGCATTAAAGTTACCGTATAAATAATCTGCCACATATTCTAAAAACGCATCTGCAGCCTTATCATAATCTTCTTTTCTTATTGACTCTTCTACATCCGGCTCAAGATCAATCCATTTATGCTGTTCAATCAAAAAAGATTTAGCGTTGTCTCTTACTTTCAACAGTGAATTTTTAATGTCTGCTAATGTTGCATCTTTCTTTTTTGCAATGATATAACTTGAAGACGAACTATTAGTAACAAATCCTCTTCTTATTTTCATTAACCATCTCTCCCTTCTCCTTCAGCAACTTCTATATCAGCAAATCCATTTACTTCCGTAATAGCATCTATTGCTTCATTCATAGAGAAATCATAATCATATACAGCATCACCCCATTCATCATAATAGGCATCGTTACTGTCCTTAATTACAATATATTCTCCATCAGGGTGCTTTTCTAAAATGTCATCAACCCCATAAATGACCGCTCCGCACCAACTAGCACCAAGCTCACCAGACCAGTTTCTTTCATCATTTACACCAGTAACATCTAATACATCAAGATTGAACTGATCAATTATCTTCTGAGCTTTTTCTTTGTCAGCAATCCTTGCAAAGCAAATAATGAAACTGCTAGAGCTTGAATTAGTAACAAATCCTTTCCGTATTTTCATGAGCCCTCCTTTCTAGTGGCTCTCGCCACTAGATTTCTTATTCCACTTAGGTTTATCAGTTTTCATTTTATTTACATGTTTAGAAAAAGCAAGTGACTTCTTAGACTGCTTCATCCCATGTTTAACCATTCTAGTATGTTTCTTTCCGTTTTTATCTACTTTTGTCTCATACTCTTTGTTCCAGGAATTCTTTGATCTCATATTACATGTCCTCCATTGAATAAATTACTTTTTCTAAGCTTCTTTTTGATTTGAAACACTTCTTAAGCAAACACCACATAATGGCTTTCTCAGTATCATCTTCATCTTCCCAATCATTTAAGACTACAGAAGTCTGTGTACCATCTTTAAATCCTACAGTAGTTCTAATTTTTCCTGTAGCAATATCTTTTGTTCTTCCTACAAATGTGATATCATCTTTCGAAAGTGTTTTACAAACCTGTTTATCAGTTTTATTTTTAGGTACAATATATACATCAATGCCTAAAGCATCTTTAATCTGGCGCTCACAGCTTCTAAGCTCTTCTCCAATAGTATGCTCTTTTTCTTTTTTCGCTACTGCTTTTTCAAATGCTTTTAAAATCTCATCTGGTGACATATTCATATCTGTTTTCTCCTCTTTATAATTAAAATACTGCATTGGTTTCAGTTTAAACTCATTCTTCTCATGTAAACGATCAATCCGTCTTTTTACTTCTGGATCGTCACACACTCCTGTACGGATGTATTTATCTAATACTGCATAGGTGAATCCAAAGTTATCTTCGTCTGATTTACCACATAAACCATCCGACGGGGTCTTCTCTACATAATTTTTAGGCAATCCTAAATAATGCCCGATTCTTTTTACCTCTCCCTTTGTAAACTGTGCCAATGGAGCAAAATCTCCAGCTGCGTCACCATATCTAGTGGAGTATCCGATGTAATCCTCAGAAAGATTACATGTATTAACCACTCTTCCATTGTGTGACTGTGACACCCCGTATAGAGTGGTCATTCTTAGTCTAGGAGCGAGATTAATTAATGTCTGATCTGTTACATTAAATGCAGCATCAATTTGATCAATAATATCATCATAAGCTGATCCAATATTAATAGTAAGATAATCAATGTTTAATACATGCTGGCAAATATCATAAGCCACATCAATATCATCCTGTTTATAGTTCGGCATGATTACTCCGAGAACTTTGTCAGCTCCAATAGCTTCTACACATAACTCAGCAGCCACTAAAGAATCAACACCACCGGAGATACCTACTATAAAATTACATCCTGGGCCGTTCTCTTCTCTCCAATCTCTAATCCACTGAATACAATCATTTGTTGCTTTTTTTACATTAAACATTCTGTTCCTCCAATTTCCACAGTTCTACTTCAAAACTACTTAATTCTTCTTCTATAATCTTATAAACCACTTCCCAATCTGCTCCTCCTCTTCCGCAGCCTATTTTGTATGGGAGTGCAATGGTTGTCTTGTGAGGCCTGTTATCAGCATCAAACCAATAAACAGGTATTTGATGTCGAATGAAATTTAATCCATCTCGAAAAGCTTTAACATCAGTATACTGTTTTCCGTCATATCCATACATGTCTTGTGCAAATAAGGATAATATTCCTTGATTTTTCCTTCTGATAAAGTACTCGTCATATGTTCCAAGAAGTAATTCTGGATTAAATTCACGTAATTTACAGACGTTTCTATAATGTATATAAATACCTTCGTCATAATCTCTTAATGCTTTAGCAACTCCAGTATTCATTTCTCCTTGGCAATTAACTTGATGAATTATATAATCGGTCTGTGCATCTACAATGTTGCCTTCAATAATTCTAATCATAAATCTTTTCCTATAAATCCTGAAATGTAAACTTCTCGCCACAGGAGCAAATCACTTCTCCAATAGTTCCAATGCTTGTGGGAACAAATTGATATGTATATCTCCCGCCACAACATCCGCCAGCTCTCAATCTCTGTTCCATAGTTTTCAAACCATGTTTCTCAGCGTCATGTTTTAACTGCCACTCTCTGATTTTCTCTTGTTCTTTTTCTGAAATTGGAAATCCTCTATACAGATCCTCTTTCGCTTTTTTCAGTTCTGCTTCCATTCTCTGCATTTCAGAATCTTTATAATGCTCATCTTTGAGTTTCTTGTTTTCTTCTTCCAGATACTCAATACGTCTCTCTTTGTCAACTGTCTTGTCAATAATTCCTTGACAAAGATCTGAGATTGATGCGTTAAAAAAATTCATTTAATTCCCTCCATTTAGTCTATTCCTGATCTTTTTGAATGTTTCTACATAACACATTTCACCATCTTTAAATACAGTTTTTAATGCCCCATCATAAACAAAGCTGTCATATCCATCTCTGCACCTTAATTCTCCATTTTCATCGTAATATACATGACAACATCCTTTATGAGATTTCTTTAAATGGCTTACATCTGTCTTTGGATCTTTGTAAATCATAATCGGTTGTCCGTTAACTTCTCCAAATGTAGCTTTCATAGCAATGCCGAACATATCTCTGGTTACAACGACCATACGTCCATCAGGTTCTACAACTGCCGAGAAACAAAAAGCCCCAACTCCAAATACAATGTTGTTTGCAGCGAATCCTTTCTTCTCAAGTTCTTCCCATACCTTTTTTACATTGTTAAGAGTACAGCCATCACCATAGATAATTCCAATATGAGGGTCCAGTACTTTGTAACCTTTGCTATTTACTGATCCTTCAAATGTATTCCAGAGTTTTTCGATAGTCTTAACTGAAATCTCTACCATATCACCAGAATCCGGACGAACCAAGAGCTTACCATTGTGCTGCATAATTTCTTTTTTGCAAGCTGGAAGAATATTGTCAATCATGTTCCAGTAATCATATGTATCAGATACCATGCTGAAAGATGCATTCGGATATAATTCTGTAAGTAGTCTTTTCACAAATGTAATTTCGTCTCCGTCCACAGCATAATTTGAAGCCATGACCGCATGTTCGGTAGAAATCGCACCAATTCCAATATGACTCACGCTACAGTCATTGAAATAATATTTGTCCAAATAATCAATTGCCGGGATCGTACTTGTCTTATCAAAGGATAATAGCCAAGCAACGGAGCATCTCTCTGCTTCTTCCATACAGGACATTCCACGCATTCCAAAGTCTGAGCAGGCCATTTCAGGTCTTAAAATGTCGTCGCAGGTCTTTTTATAGTAGAAATTTGCCAGTTCTCTGTACATATGTCCAATTGTTGCATGAGCACACGGCTTCCAAAGCTCAACCTGCAGAATACACTCAATCCACTGCACAACCCATGCAAAATCTGGATGTGTATTCGTGATTTCAATGCATGGCACTCCCATAGGCACTAATGTACCTTCCGGTAATGCACGGATCTGAATCGGAAGATACCCTAATTCGTGAAGTTTAAGGATTGGAGAAATATCGTAATTTCCTTCTCCTAACTGAATGTCCATACTAATTGTATAAAGTTCTTGAACTTCATCAGTGCTTAATTTAAAGAAATCTCTTTTAAAATATGTAATAAGATATTCTTTAATAAAAGCCTGCAGTCCGAAGAAAACCATATGATCCTGCTCCTTTAACATTGATCTTCTCGGAGTCCAATAAGAGACTAACTTCGTCAATCCTCTCGGAAACATATTGTGGTGTACTTGTTTGTAAGTATCGCTTAACAGAATTGCTAAGGTATCCATTATTTTTTATCCTCCTCTTTGTCGTTTACAACTTTGTCAATCTGATCTGTGATATAATCAACTACATCTTTACCAGTTTTGCCAATTGTTTGAATATTATCTGGTGTGATTTCATTTACAACTGCCATCGTATATATTGTCTCTGTATTAGGTGTCATGATTGTAATAATAGTCATTACAACACATCCGATAATTGATTTGCTAATAGTTTTTCTAAACTTAAATGGTTCGTTATATCCGGCTAATCCGGCAAATAAAGCACCTATAGCAATAGATCCGCATATTCCTGCGATCACTCCAAAAAATGTCACTAGATTATCTGCTCTACTAGCAAAATAAATCAACCAAGGACTAATAATCGGTTTCATATTATCCTCCTTATCTAAACCTCTCAATCAGTTCAATCTTAGGACTTTCCAGATTTGTCAGAATCGTATCTGTCGTATAAATCTTCTCAATCAGTCCATTGTTTTTCAGAAGCTCTCCATCATAAACAGTGTTTTCACAATGAGTTATATAAAGATAAATCTTACCTACACCGGCCTCTTTCAGCTTTTTAGCACTATGATAAAAAGTACTACCTCTGCTACAAATATCATCTACAATAAGGATATCTTTACCTGGTAGCTGATCAATTTCACCTGATAAATCTAAGCCTTTAATCTCTCCAGTTTCCCAATCTCTATTCTTAATACCGAAAGCATATGGAAGATGTACTGCTGAAGAATATCTTTTCATAGATCCTGCATCCGGATAAAACATCATAAGATTGTCACTAGCAATTTTCTTGACAGTATCTTCAATCATTCGATTCGGTGACTCTACATGTACTTTATTAAATAATGCGGCAGATACATCAGAATGCGGATCTAAAACTTCTACTTTTCCAAAATGTAATGAATTAATAGTCTGAGCAAAATATTTTAAAGTAAATAATTCGTTCTTATGCTTAACTCGGTCCATACGTGCATCTGGGATATAAGGCATATATAAATTAGGCACTACTCTATGATCCCAACAATATCTAGTAATATATTCAACTGCTGTTAACTCTTCCATTGATTCAAAGAACCATTCAATATTATCTCTGCACCATCCTCCAATAGGAGGAATATCCTTAAATAAGAATGTTCCATCCGGATATTTATCAAGTTTGATTTCTACACCGTTTAATTTAATCATTTAGTTCACCTCAAAATAAAAATATTTTACTTCCCAATCGTCTTTAAATGTATCACGAACAGATAAAGCTATCTTTCCACATTCATTCATATGTGTTATAGCTAAGGTTTTCTGGCACGGGAGTCCTGCAGTTTTTATATCTGCTTGACATCTTTCATGTAATTCTTTTACATTTAACTTCCCATGTTTAATTTAATTTTTTCTCAAATAATCTCATCAATAATGCCAAGTTCCTTAGCTTCATTTGGATGAATATATACATCAATTTTCTTTTCTCTAATTTCTCTTATTCTTTCTTCTGAAATTTTTGTTCTTTCCATCACATAATTTTCAATTTGCTGATTTATATAATCCATTTCTTTTCTATCTTCTACCATATCTTGATATTTTCCAGATCTGATACAATGTATTTGATGGCACATGAATGTAGCGTGTTTTGTTGCATATCTTTTATGTCCTGCAAGAAAAATGTTAAATGCAGCACTCATAGCATATCCAGTACAATATGTATATATTGGAGTTTTTGACTGTTGAATTATGTCAATCAAAGCCCACATATTATGCACACTACCACCATATGAATTTACATATAATTGAATTGGTTCTCTTTTAAAATCTTTTTTCTCAGATTCTTCTTTGTCATCCTGTTTTAAAATGGATAGAATATGAAAACACATTTTGCCAATCGTATCATTGTCAATATCGTCACTAAGATAAAATAATCTTGTATCTTTGTTTAATAAAACATTATCTGCTTTACTCATGCCACGTTCCTTTCCTTACTCATTCTGTTTAGTGTTTCAGTACAGGTATTTAACAATTCTTCATTCACTAAATTTAATTTTTATTAACCACATTAATTTGACAGCTTTCCATTACATCAAGCGCTGCTCTATGCTTCTCCGGTGTGGTTCCGGCACAACATGACGCATCCACTGTGATTTTTGCCTCTGGATAATAAGTTTTAATCAAAAGAGCGTTCGTAATAACACAAATGTCTGTGCATACTCCAATAATTTCAATATCTAATAAAGAATCATCTGTAGTATTAAATATTTCTTCCCAATCCCAGTTATCAAGTCCAAATGTAGGTTTACAACACACCATAAAACTATCGAGATTTTTATAATCAAGTTCATCAACAATTTCCCAACCTTTAGTACCATACATACAATGTTCAGGAAGTTTTCTGCCCTCTGAAGTATCTGCGTAATCTGAATGATGAGTATCCTTTGTAAGAATTACATAGTTCTTATTATTCTTATATTCATCAAATTTCTTTTTCACATTTGGTACAATAGCTTGTGCTTCCGGTGTTCCAAGAACTCCTGTCACAAAATCATTCTGTACATCAATCACAATCAGAACTTTCTTTTTACTTTCCACAAATATTACCTCCGATAATCATTTTCCCAAATGGATACTCGACAATTCCATAGCTGCATAGGACTTCCATTTCTTTAGTTGGATCATTTCCACACACCTCTAACAATGCCTCAACTTCTTCTACTTTTCTATTGATTTGAGCTCTATCATCTTCATTATCCTTTAACAACTTATCTCTCATCTTTTTGCTATTTTCAGTCGCTTTATCAAACACATTAGGCATCTCAACTTTATAGCCTTCATCCGTAAGCCGTTTCATACAAGCAATTAACTCATGTGTATTAGTATCTGAATTAAGTATCTCTAAAAGTTTTTCATTCATTTCCTTTTCGATTTTCTCAAGTGACTTTTTCTTCCAAAGTTTTACAACTGATGTGGAATTACTCACTGTTTTCACTTCCTTCTTTTCTGTCTGTAAAATATTTGCTAAATTATCTTCTTTTAAATAAAAGTACCCAAAATTGGATTTTTCATTGTATTTTCCAGGTACCTCCACTGCAACGAGGCCGGTATCACATATGCCTTTAACAGTTCCATTAAAATGTAATAAATTACAAGATTGATACTTTTTAGGAACCGATATTATAAAGACTTTATTTCCTACTTGAAACATTTTTTACTCCTTTCTATTTATTAATCCACCCAGAGAGACTCGAACTCTCACGCTATTAAGCATTAGAACCTAAATCTAACGTGTCTGCCAATTCCACCATGGGTGGGTACAACTGGCAGTTGAACTGCCAATTGTTAATAATGAAAGCGACTATTATATTTACTTATTCACTACTTACCAGCCTTGTACAAACTAAGAGCCAAGTATAATCATGCTCATAAACTTTTACCAAGGATTTGATAAATCTTTATTCTTTATGCTTTATTCTTTAATCTTTAAACTGGGATAAACTTTGAATTTTGAATTTTAAGATTTGAGTTTTAATCTTTGAACTTTACAGTACTATGGCTATCTGCCTCATCCAATAATATAATATATTAAGCTTACAGGTCCTATACGACCACGTAATCCTAATCCATTTTGTATTTTATACTATTATCTACTGTATAAGTAATGCTGTGGTTTCTTTATTGTTTTATATATGTCTAACCCAGCTAAAAAGACATATAGATTATAGTTTAAAGTTTTCGATAAGCAGTGAATATATCTTAGTATGTAATTTCTATTTCTGTCAGAGAATTACTTACTGAAAGTGCCGCATCTACTTCAGCAGTAAACTCTGCAATTTCTGTTTCTAAATCCTCCATTTCTTTAAGAACACCAATTGGATCAACAAGTTCCATTGTTTGAGCTTCTATATAAGCTTCTCTAGTTTTTGTAAACTCTTCAGTAGAGGTTTTACCTTCTTTACTGCCATAGAGCCCTACAACATAATTTTCAGCTTTATCTTCCAATTTACCATTCTCAGTTATGATCTGAGCCATAGCAGCATCATACTGTTTTTTGATTTTCTGTTTTAAAAGTTTCTTGAAGTCCATTCCATGATTTTTCATTTCAATAGCTTCAGCTACTGTATACTCTTTATCAGCAACAGTGACTTTAGTTACTGCATTTGAAAGAACCACAGCTCTTTTAATAGCTTCTCTTCTCTTGATTAAATCAGTTGCTTTATCATAAGAAGATTTCATAACTCCTGTGTAAACTTTGATATCCACTCCTTTGACCTTTGTGTTAGAATGCTTATTTGAGATACAAGCTTCTACACTGTTGATTGCTTTTACGATGCGATCATCTAAGATCTTCAGTTCCGCTAATGCTTTGTGCACATTCATTTTTTCTGTTGTCATAATAAATACCTCCTGAATTTTAAACTTTAATTTAATTGCCTGTGATAAGAGTGGACTCGAACCACCGACCTCATTTTTGCAGTGTGCTCTCCCAACTGAGCTACTTATCACTTTTCATGCATGACCTGTCGTGCTGCAGTCACAACAGGATTATGTGTACTTATTCTTTCTCCTTATCCATTATAATTCTCTCCGTAGATTGCTATTTCTGGTTTACCATTTTCATCTAATACGTAATATGGTGTAATGCCACTAACGCCACCATAACTGTCTGAACCTTGTGCTACATATACAATTTTAGTAGTTTTATCATATACAAAATATTGACTAAACATATACCACCCATCACTCGATGCGATTTTTATTTCCTTAAATTCAATAAATTGTCCAAATGATTGAACTTTTTTCCCACTGTCATTTATCTCTTTGTCATCACATCCAGTAAACGAAAGTACCAATCCTGCCATCAATAATCCAACAGTCAAATTTTTAATTTTCATTTAACTTCTCGCTTCCTTAAGTAATTCTTTTGAATTTTCATCATCTAATTCAAGTTCTCGCTTGTTTCTTTTTGAAACTCTACAGCCTATAAAAGTCACTCCTTCGTCAGGAGAAATGGAAACTCTGGGACTCGAACCCAGGACCGACCGGTTATGAGCCGGTTGCTCTAACCAACTGAGCTAAGTTTCCATAGTGGGTGAACTTTGAAAACACCCACATATAAAAACGTAACAACTATAATGATTGATTTGTAATCATGTCAGCTACACGAACAGTCGTCACCATTCCGTTGCCCCATCACTCACCTCTACCTCGCTGACTCAATTACTTTTTTGCTTCATAGCTAATCTACACATCTGCTTAACCAGATCATCCTCCAACTTCCCACTTACAACCTCATTAGCACAAAGCACATCTATATAAATGTTTTGTACATCCAAACCATTGCTACCAATGTACTGTGTTCCCTTTCTCGAACAGGTTCCAGTTATTAAACCATCCAAATTTTCACTTAAGTTTTATCTATGTTCGCCATGAACATAAGTAGGTATACCTTAGTTCTATTGGTTACCTCTTTGGCCTTCAGAGCTAACTTAGAACTACGGGGTAGATGGGATTCGAACCCATGAATGCAGCAGTCAAAGTGCTGTGCCTTACCGCTTGGCCACTACCCTCTATAGATACCTATGAAGGTATCTATATATAGATTATTTACACTGTATAATGCAATTCTCTACTTTTTGTTCTTACAAAAGTCATATATGCTGGTTTCATTTCTTTGATGATCTTTTCATCTTCTTCATCATTGTAGTAATTATCATTTTCTAATTTAATATCATTTCCAGATACATAAATGATGCCTTTCTTATGATCAAACTCACAATCAAGAACCTTACAAGAAGCATCTACATAAGTTCCTTTAAAGCAGAATTCCGGTTCAATCCTTGCACTCTTATCAAAGAAATCAATGGTCAATTTTGTGGTTGCCTCAGAACCATCTTCAAGATGTAGAGTGACTTCATATATAATACTGTTTAAATTAATAATATTTAGATCTTTGATTGCTATCTCAAAAGGCTCCCCAAAATTCAACTCGAATGCGATTGCTCTTAAACAATCATAGTTTAAATCTACTTTGTGAGCAAAAGAAATTACTTTTTCAATTTCGCTGTAATACTGTTTATCCAACTTGTCTTCTAAGTATTCTGTAATTTCAACATCTGACGGATACTCAAATCTAAAATGATAGTGAAATCTTCCAGGTCTGTTTACTAAATAACTATTTAACGAGTTGAGGTCATTACAAGTAATCACAAACATTTTCTTCCCTTGAGACAATCCATCAAACAATGTAAGCATTTCTGTTTGAGGATCTGCCATGCCATCAGCAGCTTTAATACTACCAAATGTTTTATCAAATTCATCGAACAACACCATTACTTCCTGTTCAATTTCTTCAATAAAGCTTGCAATTCCAGGAATATACGTGTCTACAATGATAACTGGTAAACCAACTTTTGTTGCTTCCACAGCCAATGTCTTTGCAAACAATGATTTACCGATTCCTTTATTGCCTGACAGGATAACGCCAAGGTTCTTTTCTGCTTTTGGAAAAGCCTTAAGAACTTTTTCAACCTTACTCATATGTACTCCGTAGGTTTTTTCTTTGATTTCTATGTCTGCATATTTTTCTAAAAAGAAACCAGAATTCTTTTGAAACCTCACGACATAGTTCTGAGCCGGAAGCTTGTCGAAAGTTTCTAATGAATCGTCGTAAGTTCTAAATGTGTTTCCTACCTTAATAATTCTCATTTTTCATTCTCCTGTTTTATATCATTGTTTATATCGAAAATCAATGCCCTTTAACATCTGCTTCATGTAATAGCATCACATCTGAAAACATCTGTTTTCCAATTAAATACTTATCTTTATTCTTTGCCTTGTTTGATTGTGACCATGATAAATAGGGATGCATATGATAATAAATCAAATTTGCTGTATAAAAAGCATCATATATATCTTTTCCTGTAAGTGCACCGGAAAAATCAAAACATGTTAAACATTCATAAGCTCCAACACAATGATGCTGATAATAGTGACAGTAATCATCCTCTTCACCTTTTCCATTAATTCTTGATTTAGTGAAAAGCTTTCCAATATCATGGAGACAGGCCGCCACCCATAAATTTTTTTCTTCTCTAGGTACTCCTTCTGAAACCTTTTTCAAATGTTCATAAAGAGTAAGAGAATGATGTGGATTCTCTTGATCGAAGTCACGAGCCATATCTATTAATTCTTTTATATCTTTATGATCATCTTGTACAACTCTAATTTCATTGAACCCTTCATGGTACATTGGTGGAGAAAATACTTTCCTCATTCTTGTAATCACTTCGTCTGGAACTGAATTTTCCCTTTTTGAGTTGTCCTTTAAACATTTTTCATACGTTTTCAAAAACATAATACATGTTTTATAAACATGTTTAGGAACTCCTTTTAAAAAATGCACTCTTCTTTTCTTTACCAAATTAGTAGCATCATAAATAACCGAATGCATTTTCAAATCTTCCAGTATTCTACGATGCAGTTCTTCAAATACTTTACTGTTGTCTGCGTCATCATAATTATCTCCATACGAAGAGTGCACTATATAATCAGGATGAGTTTCTGAATACTCTTTAGCCCATGTACTTTTACCGGAAGCAGGTAAACCTACCAGCATAATTAATTCATTCATTATGTAATCTCCTCTATTTCTTTGCAAATCTTCTCTGCTATTTCTTTAGATATGTACTTCTGATTAAAGAATTCTTGTCCAATATCTGATCTAATTTGATATTTTTGATTATCTGGATTAGGTCTCCCTTCTCCATTTACAATTTGAGGCAACGAAGCAGTCTGAAGATAATCTATATAGTATAAATCCTCTTTTATGCTTCTTCGTTTCTCTCTAATCACTTTCCTAATTTTATATGCCCAATATCCAGAAGTAACATTCAGTTTATTGAATTCTATATAGTGATCAAGATCCTGAGATATAAGCTCCAGTTCCTTTAGCTGTTTTTCTAAAGGTTTTCTATTACCTAATATTTCTTTAATAGGCAATATGCTGTCATCTATTTTCTTTTTATAATCACCAATCTCTACAAGAGATTTATTCTGCTGTACAAAACCAACTCTCTCATCAACTGATGTTACTTTCCAAGGGGCGTATATGCTTAAATTTTTAGGAATTGTTGATATCCTGTTTAAAGCTTTCGGTACATTGTCAAACTTCTGAGCAGATTTTAAATCCACCACATGAGGAGGACTTCCATGTTTAAATACCAAATAATTTCCAGGATATTTTTCACTTTCTAAAACATATCTCATTTTCCTCTTCCTTTTGTGATATATGTATTATAACATACTTCGTATTCTGTGTCAACAAGTTTTTTTACAAACTTGTTTATCAGTTGAAACTGTTCTCCTTTCTCTTAACTTGCTCTAAGTATACCATAGTCATTTCACCTTGTCAACACTTTTTTATAAACTTGTTTAAAAATTCTTTTTCTGAAATTATCGGGACACCAAGCTGCATAGCTTTCACATTCTTGCTACTTTTTGACATTGCGTCATTATTAATAAGGTAGTTAGTTTTTTTGGTTACTGATCCTGTGACTTTGCCTCCAAGAGATTCTATCTTCTCTACTAGAGCTGCTCTATTGGCAAACTCGGTGAGTGTCCCAGTAATACAAAATATCGCTCCGTTCAAACCATCTTTTACAGTCTCCTGAGAAACTTCTTCAAACTGGAATTCCGCAGCAAGCTCAGTTATGTATCTTTGATTTTCTTCAAAATAATTTTTCAAAGAAGAAGCTTTCGCAAAACCAAAGTCTTCCAAACATGTAAAATCATACTGAGAATCCATATCTTTAATAAAGCTATCAAAAGCTGTTTTTAACCCTTTTTCTCTTGCTCTCTTCTCTTCAACAATGTTTAGCTGCTTACTAACACTTCGACCGATTAAAGGTATGGACAGCCCATAAAGGAATTTAGGCAGAGTTGTCTTGCGGCATTTTTCTATTGATTCCAGGATTTTATCAACCTTTTTTGCTCCTAGCCCTTGTAATGTCACTAACATTCCCCGGCAGTCTTTTAGATAAAATAAGTCTAAAGGCCCTTTAATAAATTCTTTCTCTATTAATAGACTCAGAGTAGATTTAGAAAGCCCTGTAATATCATGTGCTTCTTTGCTTACAAAAGTACATAATTCACCAAGAAGTTTCCCTTTACATTCAAGGTTCATGCACTGAAGCTCTTCTGTCTCATTTTCACCTGTAATTTTTACATGACCACCACAAATAGGGCACTTGTCAGGCACAGTAAACAATTTGTCACCGTTTCTGGTCAAATTCTCTGCGATCTGCGGAATGATCATGTTTGCCTTATATACCGTAATCGTATCTCCTACTGACAGTTCATAACTTTTGAAAATGCTCACATTATGTAAACTAGCTCTTTCAACAATAGTATCATCTATTTCAACCGGATCAAAAACTGCCACAGGTGTCAACTGTCCAGTCTTTCCCATGCTCCATTCCACATCTCTAATTACTGTTTCAAACTTATCATCTGCAAATTTATATGCCAATTGTGATCGAACATGATGTGATGTGTTTCCTAAGCTTTCACTATAATCAATATCATCATATGAAAATACGATTCCATCAATAGGAACATCTTTTTCTCTTGCGGTTTTTCTAAGTTCTTTAATATTCTCTTCAATATTATCAACTTTTACCCAAGGGACCACTTCAAATCCTAACAGATCTAATATCTGTAATCTTTTCATGAAACTATTTCCATCTATTCCACGAACGGCCTTCCAAGCAATGAACTTGATTTTTCTTTCTTTTGTAACGGAGTTATCAAGCTGTCTAACAGAGCCAGCAGTTAAATTTCTGATATTCTTAATACCATTATCTTTAATATATTTTTCTAATTCTTCACCAAAAAGTCCCTTTCTTTCTCCATCTTTTTTCAGATCAATATCTTTTAGCTCTTTAAGATAAGTATAATGATGGATTTCCATGACAGCTTCTCCATCAACTACTACTTCATCTTTATAAGGAATTTCCTTTGGAAGATTTACAAAACTGTTTGCTGTATGTAAAACATTCTCTCCGATGATTCCATTCCCTCTAGTTTCTGCAGCAACCAATTTACCATCTATATATTTTACTGAAATAGTAAGCCCATCCATTTTTAGCATGGCTAATCCTGGCAAACCATTCATAAAACTTTCAACTTCATTTATATCCTTTGTTTTGTCTAAGGACAACATTGGATGATCATGTTCGACTTTTTCTAACTCACTAACTGTTTCTGAGCCAACATTGATAGTGGGACTGTTGGCTAAAATAATACCTGTAACTTTCTCAAGTTCTTTAAGTCGATCATATTTTTTATCATATTCATAATCAGAAATTAGAGAAGTATCTTCCATATAATACGCATGAGCATATATATTTAATTCTTCCACTAATTCACGCATTTCTTTTAAAAGCACTCTTCTTCCTCCATTTTATACAATATAACATAATCTTTACCATGAACAAATTTTTCCCCTTCTCCAACTGGAACCTCTTCATAAAGCTTCGGCTCCAGTCTTATGTAGGAATCTCCGGTTTCTACTCTTACAACATCTCCCTCTTCATATATATTTTCAATTACAAAGTTCATCCACCCCATTTCCATGCCATTTATGTGACAAATTAATCCAATTCTCTCCTCAGTTCCAAAACATTCATAAAGTCTCTCTAACACTGCAATCCCTCCAATGTTCGAACGCTTGTTCGCTTGTTATGTTTAAATATTACCACACACAGCAAATTAAGTCAATCTATGTGTGGTATTATCTATTATAAATAACTATAAAATTTATTTTTAAGAGTTCCTTTGCCATAAGAACTTATATTATAATTTGAACTAACCATTTCAACATACTGGCTTTCAAAGATATCTTCCTTAGAAACATTATATTTCTTCATTATTTCTCTAAACTGCTCTACAATTCCGGCTGTATAGAGTCGAGGAATAGTCAGATACGGAATATTAAGCTCTTTTCTAAGCGCAATTAACCTATTTGTCAGTCTTAGATTTAAAGCTTCTAATGAATCACTACGTGTATTATTCCTGGAGTTAACAATATTCCCCTTCATACTTAATAAAGAAGCAGTTCCAGTAAAAGATATATACTCCTCCTCTTGTGAACTAACTTTAGCCAAGTCTACCAGCGTCTCTGACAAAGTTTTTTCCTCTCCGTTTTCGAAAGTAAGGATATTACCATTCAACTTACTTATTTTAGCTCTTAAAAGCTCACCGGGGGCTTCTGTTCTTACTCCTTCAAACAAAGCCAGAATTAAAAATTTATCAGAATAGTTTCTAATTTTAGAAATATCCTTTAAAACCTGTTCTCTGCTGGGACACACCGCTCTCTCCTTATTAAGATATTTCTGTAGACTTTCAATTTCCATATTTATTTCATCATAGTGATTTATGTTGTCTATAGATATGTTGCAGGAACAACACCAGTCAGCATATTTCCGTAAAACACTTATATTTTTCCTTAAGGCATTTATTGATGAGGCTGCAAATGTAGACAACAATTTATCTATTTCAGAAAAAGTAAAATCACATAAGTCCTTGTTAAGTAAGTCCTCATAGTCTTCCGTTTTGTTAAAAAGAGCTTTCGCACTTTGTGGAGTTTGTCCGAGATCTTCTACTACATGTCGCAGATATTCTTTCTTCCGTTCTTCATTATACATAATCACACCTCCTCAAATAAAGCTTTTATTTTATTTACTTTCATGTTTGTAACACTATTAATAATCGGCACATCTTTTCCTAATGCACTTTCTATTTTTTCTGCACATTCATATGCATCCTTTGAGATAGATGAACCATATAACACTACTGGCATAGTGGTGTCATCAAATACAACATCTGGATTATTCTCTTGAACTATCTTCAAAATATTTATGATAAATACCGCAGTTTTGATACACTGACTCCGGTTCATATTTTTAGTTTTAAGAATAAACTCCAATAATGAAAACAAAGTAGCTCTGTCTATTTCTCCTCTATGTGCTCTTTCAATTTTACCTCTTACTGGACTATCCAATGTGTTGTTTAGTTTGTCAATAATTATATTAGTAGGAGACGACTTATCCATAGAAGCTAAGTAACTTTTAGAAATCTTATTTCTCTTATCTTCCTGCTCAATATACTGACATGCTTTGTCTTCTGTAAAATTCATGATATTCAGAATAAAATTAAACTGAAAATCAGGATTCTTAATTTTCGTGTTTATTGCAGCTCTAAACCGGTGAAAACCATCAATGATATCAAATTTACCAGAATTAAGTATCAATTCTGATCCAACAATATCAAAATCTACCTCTGGATCATCAACATTGAGATTAAGAGTTAAAGCATTAGGTACAAATTCTCCCTTGCTCATTAAACCTTCAATAGCTTTTACTGATGAAGAAACTATATCAATTGTATATGATACATCTTGTCCTCTACGTCTCTGTTTAAGTTGACGCTGAGTCCTTGGATTGTATATTATAAGCTGGTTATCATAAAACTCTTTTAGTAAATCAATACTTATTTTTGTCACCCATTGATCTTCAGCTATCTCTATCACTGGACTTATTCTTATTGGATAAATATCTGTTTTTAAATAATCTGCCTTTAGGCTCGAAAATCTTACTATTTCCTTATCAGAAAAATATGTTTTCATTTCCATATTTGTCCTAAAAACATTATTAAACGCATCAATAAGCCAATACATTTCATTGTCTGGAATTTCATCTTTGCTTTTTGCTCCAATGATATACTGCATATATTCAATATCTGAGTATTCATATTTTTTCATAAGAAATTTTTGTACTTCTCTCTTGTAATATGAATTTTTCTGGATTTGAGAAAAATACTTATCCAGTATCTCATACAGGTTTTCACTTCTTAACATTTTGCAACCTCCTTTCTTGTATTATATCATTGTTTAGAACTTATTTCAATAAACTATTTACATATTTAGCAGCTTCAGCATTAATGGGCTTTCGAACGATGTATCTTTGTGTCGTGTCAGGTCGAGAATGATTCATTAATTGCTGTACATATGCAATGTCTCCTGTCTGATCATATAATAATGTAGCAAAAGTACTTCTAAATTTATGAGGAGTAATATGTTTTTCAAAATCTGCGGTATATGCCTTAACTAAATCTCTCACTGATTTGTCAGTGATTCTTGTTCGTCTGTTAGAAATAAAAAGAGCATTACAATCTCTTTTGTTCAAAAGTTCTGCACGTTTTACTACCCAATTTCTTAAAATATCCATACTATCATCATCAAGTTCACATTCATAAGTATTTCTGCGCTTATCAGTAACCCTAATAATCTTCTGATCCCAGAGTATATCTTCCATATTAAGTTCTGTAAGCGCAGTAACACGAATACCAGTTACCATAAGAAGAGTAAATATAGCAAGGTTTCTTTCCTTCCATGCTTCTCTTCTTGCGTTGGCCCTTTTTGTACCAATAGAATTATCATTTATTCTTTCAACAACTTTTTTCAACTCTGCGGCTGTCATTGCAACCTGTTTAAGCGGATCTTTTACAGAAACTCTTTTTATGCCACAATCAAAAGGGTTCTCTGAAATCATTTTCCTACTTAACAAATAATCAGCAAATGATTTTAATGCCGTATAAGTAGTTGCTTTAGCACTATCTGAACTGTATCCTCCATCTCTTCCTCTTAAACAAGAGAGATAAGAGTTTACATTGTCGATAGTCATCGCTCCATTACAATCTTCTATTGACTCTATAAACCCGTTTTCTTTCAAATAGTTCATAAACCTAACAGCCGTCATAGTATAATTTTGCGCAGTAAGATATTCGCATGAATTGAATAGACCATTATAATAACCAGTGAAATATTGTGGCTTATCCCTAAGCAATGCTCTCATCTTGCTTTCTGATTTATATTTATGTTCTTCTCTTCCTTTCATGCAATTCACCTCACCATCTAAATTTGTGGTCTAATCCACTTCCACTAATTCCATGTTTATTTCTTTGTTCAAGGATTTCTTTTCTTACTTTTTCATGCTTTGAATGAAAATAAGCTGCTGCTACCGCCCACATTGTTATCAGTAGACTCAAACCAGAAAGTCCAGCCATTAACAGTACAAATGATATTATTCCTAATATAACTATAGTCTTTGCATCAGACTCGTCCCAAACATCTACATGCTTTGCTGCCTTGGAATCAGGATCACTTGTTTCCCCCCATGTCCATGGATTCGGCAAAGGTATTGGCTCATAGTCATCCCTCACTACAGCAATAGGGAATGGATAAGCTTCTTCCATTTCAAAATCTAATGAGTCTACTTCTACTCGGACAGTACAATTGGGATGATAGTTCCAAACCTTATTCCCAGTTCTTACTACTTGAAAAGTTCCTTGCTGACCGGGCCTCAGTGCTTTTTCTGTCAGCTCAACTTCTTCATGTATAGGATATAGATTGAACCCGTATTTTTCATCCCAATTGTTTTTATTGTCTTCAGTAACTTTGAGCAATAATAAACCTGTATTTTGCTTTGCGTCTGTCATTTGTACCGGAGGCCATTTAGCATATTCATGCGCACTTTCATAAATTTCTTCCAATGTTTTGCCAGGTACTCTATATGTCCAACCTGGCTTCATATCTCTTACTTTAACTTTCTTTCCCAAATTCACCTTACCTTTCCTTGATACAAAAAGATGGCTATTTACAGTTTATAGTATTTATGTAGTTTTTTCAATAGGTCTCCATCCTACAACACACTTATCTGTCCAATTTCTCCATTCATAATTTCCATATTTTCCTTTAACCATTATATCTCTTTTGATGCTGCCATCAGTCATAAGAATTTCTACTTCTTTATATAGTTCTGGAAAATCTCCCCATTTTGTATGCCAACTCATATTTACCTTTCTTTTTTAACCTGAAATCATCCTTTTAAATCAATTCACAAATAATATTGTATATAGAATCAAGTGCTTTTTTATATTCATCTACTGTGTCATGCGCCCCACTTGCAATTCGATCGTATAGTTTGCCTTCGCTATCATATAATGCAAGATAAATTCCCTTTCTGCCATCATACATCGAATATGTAATTGGCCTTATATTACTGGTACGCTTTTGGCATAGTTCTTTTGCATAGCTTATAATTTCATTCCATTCTGATAGTTTCATAATATTTCCTCTCCGTTCGTCTGTTAAAACACTTGTTTCATCAAAGTTCTTTCTATAATTCATCATAGAAAACACCTTCTAAATCATCTACGTCTTCTATCAATTCAGAATCATATTCTGTATCTGTATAATCAGTGATACGACATCCATTTGATTTTGCATTACAAATACTCTCTGCTTCTCTACTAGAATCTGCTTCAACTAAATAAGTATGTTCGAAGATTTCTCTTACTGTTACTAAGTATTTACTCATAGTATTTTCTCCTTTTTATTTAAAATCCGTTTTCTCGTAATTTATACATTCTACCAAGTTTTGATGGCATATTTTATTCCTCTTGTACTCTCTTACTCTATATCAAGCCATATTTTCAGCTTCATAAATCCTAGCGTTCAACTATATCGCTTTCATCAAAAACCATAGAGTCCGTATCATTAGTTTTATAGTAATTTTCAAGTCCTACATGAGTGCATATATAATCTCCATTTTCATCTATTGCAGCAATGGAAACTTTCACAATAATAACATCTCCTATTTTATTTTTTCTCATTTTTACCTCCATAAGAAACTTTTATTTACATTCTCATATTCCATGCATCAATCAATCCATGCGGTGTCTGGTCATACCCTCTATCAATTCCAGCCATACAGTTGCAACAATAGATTTTCCATCTTTTACCAGATGTATGTTCATATTCTTCTAAAACAATATCATCTGATTCTCCACAAAACGGGCAAGATTTTATTTTAATATCCTTATATAACTTGTTTGCTTTAATGATATTCATATTTTTCACCTACGTAACCAACCCAAATTCTTTAATAAGTCTCTGCACAACCATCCGGTTACATTTCTTATAAGCAATAGACAATGTTTTCTTTACACCTTCTTTCTTATAAATTGAATGTCCACCAGTACAATGATCTAGTTCCCAGCCATTCTTTAGAATGATTCTCTCAACTTCTCTTCTGTTATAAGTTTTCATGTTTCACCTTCTTTCATTTAAATATCCATTCAATAATAACTCTTGCTATAACTCCTATTAAAAAATACTGCAATTTTATCCCCTTATTTTTATTTGTATTATAAGAAATATCCAACTGTTTTATCCTTTGGCTTTCCCCAAATAGATTCGTACAGATACTCTACCGTACTAGGTGCAATTCCATGATAGTTACACAATTCTTTAAATACTTCATATTTTGGTCTGGCATCAATATCTTCAATTATTTCTTCTAACGAAGTTTCAACATAATCAGAAGTAACACCATATCCAGGAATAGGTCCATACATATAATCTTTTAGCTCTTCATAAATTTCATCACTGTATTTATGACCGTTATTATTTGATTCCTCTGATGTTAATATTGTTGCTCCAGTTTCTTCTGGTTCAGTTTCTTTAGACTCTTTTTTTTCGTCTTGAATAATTTCATCTGCCTTGAACAGAATAATATTGTTCATATGCCACTGATAGTCATCATCAATACACGAATCAAATGAATTAACTTCGAATATATCATCATTGGTTATGTCAATGTCATGATCATTAGCCATTTTAGCTGTAGAATCTAACATATGATTTTTACATTCTTCCAAAGTGCCAATCTTCTCTACATAGAATCCAACACCTTCGTAAGCATGATGATAAATACAAAGATAATCTCCATCTTTTATTTCAATTTCATGAATAGTGTTAACATAGAATTCTCCATCTCCGTATGAATAATCAATTCGCATGATCTGGTCGTCGGATCCGTCTACATTTTTATATTCAAGCTCACTCATTACTTCTTCTCGGCTTTCCTCTGTAATACTGACTAAGTTGTCTATAACCCATTTATGAGCCGCAAAAGCAGTTTTGAAAAAGTAAAAATATGGTTCCCTGTAATGTTCACTATCCAATGTACATACTAAATATATCTTCATTTTTCACCTCCACTGTTTCCTTCTTTTACTTTGCATCTTCCAACCAGACACTTTGGATTCTTTCTCATAATCCCATGGATCTATTTTTCTTTTTGGTTTTATAGGCTTGAGAGTAATACCATATTCATTTCTTACTTCTACAATCTCTTCTGGTGTAATACTTTTACGCTGATCCGGCATTGTTGAAGCCCAATGAATATTCCATCCATGATGTTTATGATATGTACGATAGTATTTCTTTTTATATTTCTTAGTAAGCTGATGAAAGTCTCGTACATTACCATGATCATCCATGATCAAATATCTATGATATTCGTGTGGGTAATACATAAAATCCCAATCGTTATCCGTTCTAACATATTCACTATCAAAATAGTTGAATGAATGGTAAAAATTAATACTTCTTGTGCTGTATGGGAACTTCAACTTAAAGTATGTATACAACTCTTTAGTCCCTTCTACATATCCTACATATTCCCACGGAAGCCATTTATATATGCTATAGTCGCAATGCCATTCTGTACGCTTTGTACGCTGCATATAAATATGGTATTCTCTCATAACTACCCTCCTATCAGCCCCTCTCAAGAAGAGAGAGGCTATTTTTTATATGGCACAAAGAAATCTATGAGTATCTTTTTCATACTTATATATTTTCCTTGTGAGGAAATCTTCTTTAGGTGTCGCTTCTTCCAACGTATCCTGTAAGATTATTGATAAGTCTACCGCATCAACAGCATCTGCTTTATGTACCATTACCTCATGTACACTGGTAAACACTAAATACAAATCTGAATCCAGTACATCAGCAAAGCGTTCAGCCACACTGGGATAAAATATAGCTACCGCACCGTTTGTTTTCTTTGCTGTAGTTAGACAATTTCCAATAAGATCTTGGCTAATTGCTTCTTCTGTATCAGGACTCATAAACTCTTCTCCTTCATATTCCGGATTAAAGAGCATCTGATCCCATCTGTAAATTCTCGGTGGATACATACGTTCTGTGTTTCTTAATGCTTCTTCCAGAATATTGCCTTCACTTAAGGTCAAACCATCTTCCTTCCATTTCTCTACTACAGATTTAAAAATCTTAGTGCTCATAATGTTTCCATCACATTCAGACACCTTCATATATAATACCTGAGCAATATCACCTATTCTTTTATAAACAGCATTACTCAATTCTTTAGAATGATCATCATAATTAAGCAGCCTTATAAAAAGAGAATCTTTAACAGTTTCATAGTTCCAAATTTTCTTTGTTTTTTCATAAGAATTTTGTCCTTGCAACTGTCTAATGTCTCTTACAGTACTATCAAGAATGGTGTCAAACGATGTTCCATTTAAGAATTCTCTAAAAAGCTCTTTTGTATGTATTCCACAGATCTCATAGGCATCATCATGCTCTGCAAATTTCACCAGCAGTCTGTCTCCTGTCGGAGAAAATCTGTCTCCATCTTTTGAAAATTCTATATTCTCAATAGGAATGTTGATAGCTGCACTTATTTTATTTTTAAGTTCTTCTACAAACATTTCATAATTCATCATAACTACCCTCTCTTTCTTAACCCATATGGTTACATGAATATTCCGACATTTCGCTTAACTTTTTAACTATAAAATCTGGTATATAGCCACATTCTGAACAAATACAAATCTTTCCTAAGATATACAAACATGCCTGATCTCTTGGAATTTCTTTTCCCATGAATTGTTGTTTAGTTTCCTGACATTCCTCTTTATAGCAGTATTCATTGTCTGGGCAACTATCGCAGTCATACTTTATATTTTCAATCCAAGGAAAATACCAAGCTAAGATATCAGATTCAATTCCATTGCCGTTGTCTCCTGAGCACTCTCTCATTTGTGTACTGAAATCAAGAGGAATATATGGATCATTGCAGGAAAAGTCTCTTATATAAAAAGGTGCATGAACTCCGATTTCCATTCTAGGAGTCCAAAAATTAACATAATCTTTGTATGTCTCACAGCCGATCCAATCAATTATTTCCGGTAATTCTTCATAATGATCAAGACCAAACATCAATCTTAACTGAGTGTCAGCAATTTTTGTACAATCCCATGATTTCTTTGAGTGTAAATATTTACCTCTTTTTTCAGTGACAACTTCAAATACATCAGGATAATACTCTTCTACATAGCTATACATTTCAGAACAAGATTTATAATATTGTTTATAAAGTTCTTTTATTTCTTGATATACTGAATCAATGGTTACTGTGTTGTCGTTTGCTTTGCCAATAATAAAACTTGAAGAACTACTATTGGTTACAAACCCGTTACGAATCTTCAATGGTATCACCTCTTCCTATATCATATGCTCTTTCACAGTACTTCCAATCATCACACAACGATCCATCCATTTTCTTGTAGCAGCCTTTACATAAATATTCTCTGCTTTCTATGATTTTATTAAACCGCTCATAGTTTGCGTAGAATTCTTTCCGATAAGTCCCATCTTCATCTTCAATAGTGCCTATATAACCACCATCTGCTTCGTCAAGAATATCTAAATTAAAATATGGATACAGAAAGTCATAAATATCTTGCCCTAAGTCATCACCTAGGTACATGTATCCTTTCATACAGAAGCTGGCAGTCAAGAACCACACTCCTTCTGAAAATTCTAATGTGTAAGTCGGATATAAAGCTCTATAATGATTCATCCATTTAGACTCTTTTAATTCTCTATGCTGTAACAGTGGTTTTATATCTCTATCACAGCTCCGCTCGCTTGCAAGCACTGATAAATCATGTAACAGTTCATCTGGAAGATTTCTTTTCAATCCAAAAATTAATTTTCCTTCATAGTAATTTCCCATTTTCTCCACACCCTTTCTAATGCTTGCATTTCAATGATGACTAATAGCAACAAGACAACAATTCATATCCGGTACAACATAATGTTCAAGGGTTGAATACATAAGACCATCATTGTCTGAATAATTAATCTCTACAAATACAGAGTACCTTTGCATATCTTCCTCTAACTCAGACACCCTATCTGTTATTGCTTTATTAAGCTTTTCCTGGAATTCTTCCATTTTTCGTATTTCAAGTTTCTTACTATAAGGTACATAGAGACTGTCTTCTATCTCCCAAAGAATCTGATAATAGATTTCTTCTGAATATCCTTCCAAAACATCTTCTCTATCCAACTTTGCAGCTTCCGTTACATCTCTTAAGATTTCCTCAAAGTATTCTTCTTCAAGATTTTCTTTCTGCAGCTCCTCTTTGATACTTTCTTCACTCTTGAAACCAAGAATAAAGCTACTGCTGCTGCTATTAGTTACGAATCCTTTTCTAATTTTCATGACTAATCCTCCCATTCGACATCTTCTCTAGTTACACCAATTAACAATAAAAACTTTTCCATGTCAAAATTATCCATAAGAGTATAGCCATGAATTTCATATTTAGTTTCTCTGATGTCCCATTCATCATAAAATGTTTCCATTTCTAATTCTTTTGCAACCTTAATATGATTTTTAATCTTTTCAATCTGATCGTCTGTTAAATCACTTTTAGCAATAGTAAAACTGGATGAGGAACTATTAGTTACAAAGCCTATTCTTAATTTCATACGTCCTCCTCTATAATTCTGTAGTTGTGTCTTTGAGCGTAAGTTTTTGTATGGGTGTCGCATGTAGCACAAGTATAAACCTCTTTATCCATTCCATTAAAGTTTATTTGGCTCATTTCCCCTGCCTTTACTTCTGCTTCAGATTGATTTTGTGCTTTTACAGCTATAAGCTCTTTAAAAAAAGTATCTATACATACTAAGTAGTATTCTTTAGGCTCTTCTGAAACTTCTTCGTACTTAGTACTAAGATCATCTGTATCAAAATCTATTGTTCCATTCTCCGGATCACAATGGATGTAACCATTCTTTTTCCCTTCAAAGTGAACAATACCATCCTGAGGCAACCGCTGCAGAGCTTCAATCATCTCTGCAACAGTTGTTCCTTCACACCTCACTCTCTTGTTAATGTCTAACATAAGACTCCTCCTTACTCTGTCACTTTAATGACGTAGATTTTATTTCCACGTTTAGCGTATTTAATAACTTCTTTTTCACCTTCTTCATTGAGTCTCTTACAGCAATTCATTACTGCAGAAGCTCTTCTTTTAGCTTCAGCCTCATCATCGTACTCAAAGCACATGTTGGCTCTACTTGTTTTCATAAACTCAACAATAGCTCTTCCCTCTTCTGAAGTAACAAGACCTCTTCTGTTTGCTCCTAACTCCTCAACCTGTACATCATAGCTCATTTTCATAATTTTAGTTCTCCTTTTCTTGTTTATTTAAAATTAATAATTTTAACGAATTTAGCGGCACCATAAAACATCTATTGACAGGATTAACATTCTCCATTACTGGATAGTAGACATTTACCCAATCATTTATTTGTTTTTCTCCAGTTAATGTAAAAATTCTATTTTCCCATCCTGGAGTACAAGTGCTTTTCATAATAACTTGCAAACCTTTTTTATTCGGAATCATATTATAAACCCGTTTGCTTTCCAACAAAGTTAATTGGTTTACCAGTAACCTTGTTAATGCCATGTCCTACTACTTCTAAAACGTAATCTTCCCAGTAGTCACCTTTCTTCCAGTAGTCGGTATCTTCTTCATAATAGCCCTCAATATGCTTAACGACAAATTTTACAGTCCCCTTGAAGTCTTTGATCCAGGTAACCATCCATTTATTTTTTAAATGATAGTCAAATTCTGGATTATATTTCAAAACTTCATCTAATAAAAACACTGATACTAAACCAGCATCTGCGCAAAACTCACCAATAGCTTCTTTTGTATCACTGTCAAAAGTAGTACAACTCCAATCTCCATAGAGAGTATCTCTTGTCATATAGTGAGTTATTCCAAGTGCTTCCATATTCTCTCCGTAGGCACATGTTGCCCAATCATCATCTTCTTTCATGATATAACAAGGATCTGTGATAATAATATCTCCATCAAATTCCATTGGCTCTCCATCTAAATATACAGCAATCCAATTTTTCTTGGTGTATTTATAAAACAACTCTTCAATTCCTGTAAGTTCTGATAATTCTTTATATTCTTCATAAGTTTTTGTAGAATCATCCACATATTTCATAATAAGTACCATGTTTAATTCTTGTATTGCAGTAGTATAACAAGGAGATTCGAGACAATCCATGATTTTCTCAAATTCCTTATCATCTAAATGCAGCTTGTTCCTAAGTATTTTTTCAATCTCAGGCCGGACACTTTCACATTCTTTTGTTTTCTGTTCTAACCAAGCTTTATCCATTCTTCTTTCCTCCTTCAATTTGGTTCATCATAGCTGAGTCCTGCACTTTCCACATATTCATTTAATGCTAAAAACATATCTTCTTCCAACTCTTCTTTCCATCTGTTACTCCACCAATCCACATCTGCTCCAGTCCCAATATATTCAATAGGCTCCCAATCATTCTCCGTTTTTAAACAAGTAAAATATTCAATAGTCGGTTTATATGTTGGTATTTCGTTAAACATTCCGAGAACAGAAATGTTTACTTCAATATCAACATACCCTATCTCTAACACAGCTTCACCTATGAGAGGACCATTATCGAGATCAATTTCTAAATGCTCTTCTCTTATATTCCTTATTAGAAATTGGATTCCGTTGAGTCTAAAACAGTAATCTGAACGCTGTTTAGCTTCTTCAAATGTCATATCAACACCTCGAATATAGTTCAATTTCTATATGAATATACTTACTCATGTTTCTTTCTAAGATTTTTAACAGATCATGACCACCACATTTGAATTCTTCTTCAGTCCAAAGATATCCAGTATAATCACTATACCTATGATAATATTCAGACTCAGTGATTCCTTCCATTGATACAATCTTTGTCTCATCAATGTGATCCATATCAATAGGTGTATCTCCTGTAAGCATTTGAATACTTGCATATCTGTCATGCCACCCGCATCGACTTTCCATTTCTTTCGAAAAGGCAAATCCATCATTAGATACAACAATTTCTTCACCAGAAAATCTTTTCACTTTTTGAATATTTTGTATTCCAATAATGCTATCAGCATCATCTCCTGTGTTTACCCACCCTACTTTTCCATTGAGAATAATAGTGTCCTCTAATTTATACCCTTCTTTCATGTCTATAATTCTCCTTTCTTTTCTCTATAGTATTCCTCAAATTGTGTTCTCCATATATAATAGAGTAATACTTCAAAGCTTCTAATAATGGAACCGGATTTCCATCTAAGAAATATCCATAACCATTACCGCATTTGTGTTGAGGATTTATAAAACTTATTTGACAGATACTGCAGTACGGAGACTTACAACAGAATTCTCTTAACTTGAAATATATTTCATATCTATCCATGTCTTCTCCTATAAATTAATGTGCTTAAAGGAAGTTCTAACATCTGGCTATTCCAACAATATCTTGCTTCTTTTATATGATAAAGCTTATTTTCATGTCCTTCAAATGCGCTATGTATCGTAACTTTTTGACCACATAGTTTTTTCATTTGTTCATTGAAGCCACAGATGACAATTGGCATTCCATCCTCTTCCTGCGGCCGATATTCTTCTATTAAACGATCAAACGGTTTTACTTTATAGTGACCACCAATTTTAAGAACTTTAAGTTTACTTAGATTCATTGTTTATCCTTTCATATAGTTTTCTAAACTTTACAAAATCTTCTTGTTTACCTCCATTGTCAGGATGAGCTTTAACCATTGCATAATGAACAGCTTCTTCTATTTCTAAAGATGGTGTAATAATTTGGGGTTTTTTAAGTTTTATTGCAAGCCTTTTATTTTCTTCACATACACATATGATATTGAAGCGTAAAGAGTCATTCTGTCTTTTTAATTTATCTACTTCCATTTTCAAATTTATGTTTCCACTTATACAAACAAACAAAATTATTAATGTTGCTACCAATACAACACTCAACCCTACTATTTGTACTAACATAAATCTTTCTCCTCTTTTGTACATAAGACGATTTCTCTTCTGATCGGACATCCACCTAAGCAATCACACTGACGGCTACAACCTCTACAAGAATTCCTGAAATGGCTTCTGAAATCATCGAACACATCTGAATCCCATGCTTCCTGAATAGTATGTTCACTAAGATCAACTGCCCACTTAAGTTCCTGATTGTCAAAGCTACATGGCAGCATTTTCATATCTGACGTAATGTAACCAGAAAATCTTGCTCCTTCACACGGTTCCAGAGTAGAATTTAAAATCTCTTCTGTAAAATTCAACAGTCCAGGCACAGAACATGAATCAAATCCAATCTGAAATTTATAATCATGTTTATCAATCAAAGAGAAAAATTCTTTGACTCTTTCATCATCAGGAGACAATACATTTGCCTGAGTTCCTAAGCCTACTGGCTTATGCAACAAGAAAATTACTGCATTGATACCATCAGGAAAATCTTCCTGCTGCAAATGTTCAATAGCTTCATCAATAGAATTCCGTCCAAGGACATAATGAATATTGGTAGTGACTCCTGCAGACACTAGCATATCAATCGCTTTCCCTGTATATTCACTTCTGTACCAAGATATAGCTACAGCTCCGCAATATTCTTTACATAAGGAAACAATTTTTTCATTGAATCCTAAACCAGAACTTGTAAAGTTTGGCACAATCCCTTGTGATCTACAATACTTAAGGATTTCTTCAAAATCTTCATGCTGGTCTACATCTCCTCTACCGCCAAGAGCAAACTGAAATGTTTTTCCTTTACATTCATCTACTATTCTCTTAAAACTCTCAAGGGACATGTTAGGCTCCTGTGTGTGTAATCCATTCTGATAACACTGAACTCCTGATTGAATACACAAACCAGATGCTCCATGAACACAATGTCCCATAATACCAATATCTAACAAAGCAGGAAAATCTCTCATGAATGGTTCCTTTCCTGTTGTAAGATCATCGGACCGGATATAGAATCCTGTCTCCGGATTAAATGTTTCTACAAAATTGTTTTTCTTGTCGTAATATTTATACATGAGTTTTTCTCCTTTGAATTATTTGTGCCAATAAACCGGCAGATGTAAGCATTTCTTCATCCCAGTAATAATGTTTTATTTCATCATTTAATTCCTTATTATTAGTTTCTAAATCGTAAGTAACACGAAAAATACCAGATCTTACATTCTTAATTGTAAAAATCATCCCACAAAACCAATTCATTTCTCTAGTAAATGATGATGGTGTCTTTATGCTACCGCAAGAATTAAGTCCATATTCTTTTTCCATTTGTTCCCAAGATTTAACTCTTACTTTCTGTCCTACTTTATACATTCCTGTCTCCTTGTGATTAACATTGATAAGTCTCCTTTTTCAAACATCTCACTTGTAAAAGTCCACGGAATTGCAATCATTGTATAATAATAGGTATTACCAAGATTTTTTATAGTATCTATTCGTAATTTTTTCCCACAATATTTCTTCATTTCTCCCACAAAACTGCAATAATTGTTACATCGAATAACACCATAATAATTAACACCAAATTCTTTAACCATATCATCCCATTGACGAATCTGAACTATGTCTCCTACTTTGTATCGCTTCATATAAATCTCCTAATGGTGTGATCATGTCTGTAGACCACATATATCTACCGTTATCTTCTTCGATTCTAAAAACATTGTCGTATATAAAATATGAAACAGTTATAGTAGTTCCACAAAATCTACACATGTCTTTAACAAAAAATGCCAAACATGGTATATATATTTCATCCCCAGTTTGAGCAATTCCAAATTCTCTTTTCATATCATCCCAAGAACGAACTTTATACTTTTGTCCTACTTTCATTTCTCACCTCAATCATTTTTCGCAAACCAGATGTGAACAACATATTTTCAGTAAACAAAAATTGTTGTGAAATTTTCATATCTATCCCTTGATAAACTCCTTCATGATAAGGATACTTTCCAATTATACATATCTTGTCCCCACATAAAATCTTCATCCTAGATAAAAATAGTATTTCTCCGAAATCTAAAGCTCCTGAATAATCACCATTGGAAGCTTTTTTAAGCTCCTCCCAAGTTTTTAAATAATATGTTTTCCCTATTTTTAGCATAGTCTTTACCCAACCATCATGACATCAACTGCATTCTTAAATTTTCTCAGCATTTCTGGATTGGAAGAAATGATTTTCTTTCTTCTTGCTCCTGCTTTGCCATGTTTGTTAATATAACGAACTTCTAAATTATGCCAATTGATCGGACTCATTTCTCCCATCTTTTTGTATACTTTTCTATATGTAACCATTCCTCCGTTGCTCTTATCTCCATATTTTTCTACGAGAGGAGCAATAATAGAATCTGTTGCATCCTGATTACAGATTGATTTATATTTTTCATACAGATCTCCTAACGCAGCACTGAAGATAGATCTTAAAGTATCATTGGCATAGACAACATCATAAGTACTAAATTTACTTACTGGATTATATTTTTCTTTGTAATCTTTCACTTCCTGATCCCAACAGATACCATAATTTTTATTCATATACTTATATACAGTTTTCATTACAGAGCCACGATCAGAGAACTTGTCACAAGTGGTAAGAGCATCAATCATCTGGTACATATCATTTTTCCATTTTTTACCAGGATTCTCTACTTTCTTCACTGGGATAGGTGTCGTAACAATTTTCTCCTGAACCATCATAGAAGCTAAACGCCCCATATCTTCAAAGATTTTATCTACTTTTCTTTCTAATACTTCAATTTTGTTATTGAAATCTGGCAGCTGTAACTGAATAACGTTTGGATTATTAACTTTTTTCTCAAGGAAAGCTGCTGCCAGTACATCTTTTGCTTTGAGCTGATATGCTACAAGTTTTTCTGCTATTCCCGGCATTTCCTTTTTCATAGTTGGAGTAATTGAGATTTTAGCCAACCATAATGGTAAATAATCTAATTGTAAGCACATAACATTCTGATTCCCGCCATTGGTAAGGAGGGTAAAATTTTGTACCCCCTTTGAAATTACTGAATCCGTTTGCATTTTTCTTCTTTCATATTTGATCCGGTTATCATCTAAACCGATAGCTTCACATACCCAGCGAGCACCAACCCAAATATTTCCATCAGGATCTTGTGCTGCTCTAAGAATATCTCCGTTAAACTCTACTTCTTTTGCTATTAATTTATCCATAATGTTTTCCTCCATTAATATAAGTTTTCTTGTATTAGCATTCAATTTAAAATTCCTCCAACTTCTTCTCAGCATCTTCACGGGCGAGGAATACGGTTTTTCCAAACTCAGCAACGTTAAATATTCTTTTCTGTCTATTTGTTTTAAATATAATGCTGTTGTCAGAAATTTCTATCTTTCTTATTCCTTGTCTTGAAATATCTTTTCCGACAATGATGAAAACAGAATCTCCAACCTTACACGGCAATCTAACAAGCAAGCCCTGTTCGTCTAAGTCTTTGTAAGATTTCAGTTCCTCTAACCATTCCGCAAGCTGTTCGTGTTCTTCTGCACATTTTATGCAATTAGCTTTTATATCATCGTCTACAGAATCAATTGACTCAAAATCTGCACCTCTATAATTCTTTTCTGCTACTTCTTTTGCATGAGAAATAGCATCTTCAAGTGTTAATCTCTCCATTATCATTCACCTCTTTCAGCTTCTCCACCGCCAGCTTTAAGGATTCCTTAATTTCACCTGTTATTCCGCGATATGGACTTTGAATTAACTTCTCAATATCTTCAATTGCTTTCTCTTCGGGTGTAGGAACTGTAATTCTACTTGATTTCGCAATTTCAAGAAGTTCATCAATGTTGTTTTTCCAGTTGCATGTACTACACAACTGATTGTTGCACTTAGTGTTCTTTCTGCCAAGTACACATTCATCACAGTTACGTCTACCGCACAAAAAATCCACATTGAGATACCACTCAACAAACTCTCTTGCCGTCATTTCCTTTGTGCCGAGGAGTTCTGAAACTTCGTAGAAAGCATCACACTCTACTCCGATACGTACGCTGTGCACCACATCTTTGTTATTACAAAATTTTAAAATATCTGGAAAATGTTGTCCTGGCAATGGTTTACAATTGCCTTTCGAATACCAATGAAATCCCTGTTTCTCAGCTTCTTTGAGAAGCATTTCATTTTCTTCTTCTGTCTTAACCAAGATACATGTATTTTTTAAATTAATCATCTTTTTTCACCTCTAATTTCTTTAAATCCTCAATACCCCAGGGTTCTTCATCTTCCCATTTAATAAAACTAAAGATATCACCAAAAATATCTGCCGATATCTGATAACTACCTCTTAAGCTCCAATAACAACTCCATCGTACTGGCTTTTCAGTGTACACATAAAGTTTATTGTTCCTATCTCTTGCAATATATTTACTTTTTGGTAAAAGCAGATTAAGAAAATTCTTTGGCAAATTTTTCTCTATTTTTCATAAAATCACCTCAATAAAAAATTTCTTTAACTCTTCCCCAAAACATAATTGAATTATCAATATCTATGCCCCATTGCTCCTCATGTGAAGAACATGTACTCTCATACTCATACACCGGGAAACCAACTGTAACATCTTCTGCCTCAATAACTTTTCCTACTGATGTAGGCCCTTTATCTTCCTGATGATAGTAAACTATTCCTGTGAGGAATTCTATTACTGTTTCTTTATACTTTGGATTGCACCAGACATATACCCTATTTCCTGAATCATTCTCTACTCTCCAGATAACGTCTTTGTACTCTCTTGCGTTGTTGCACAGTTTTAGCCATGCCATTGCATAGCTTTCTGTTGTAGGTGCTGTAAAATCGGCTGTAATCATTACAGCCTTTTTCCGCTCAATAGATAATTTTTCTTTTAACATAGTTGTCCCTCTTTTCTTTTCAATATCATATTTCTTAATGCACCAACTATTTCCTTGCACTTGTAATCACGATTATAATAATAGGCGGAAGAATTATAATATACTTTACACTCTCCATTAAAGCGTAATCTTGTTGGGAAATCACAAAATATATTGGTTAAAGCAGTTCCATCCGCCCATGTGTAACCTTGCTTTTGCGCTTCTTTGATTAACGCTATATATTCTGCTTTATTATTCACCAAAACAGTACAACATTTCAAATCTATCATTTACGTTTCCTTTCTGACCATTATGAGTCTTCGCACTCCTTTAATTATATCCAAGTATCTAGGATAATCTCGTGCACATCTTCCACGACTAGAACCCCAATATGTTTCATATTTCCTATTAAATTCTAGTCTCGTTGGAAACTCACAAAGGACTATACTTAAAGGGGCCCAACTCGCCCATCTAAAGCCTTGTTTCTTAGCAATTTTAGTCACAGCTATATATTCTTCTACATTGTTAACTAATACTGTGCTATCTCTTAAATCAATCATAACTTTCCCTTCTGTCTTATAATTATCAATTCTCGTAATCTACTCATCAAATTTTTACAATGATAGTCACAATATTTTTCATGATATCCCCCAAATGTGACCCTTCCTCTTTTATCAAAAAACAATCTTGTTGGAAATGTACAGTAGATATAATCTAAAGAGTCTCCAGAATTCCACTCACATCCTTGTTCTTTCGCAATCTGAATTACTTTTTCATATTCTTTTTCATCTTTAACTCCCACAATACAGTCTCTAAGTTCAATCATTTCCACCCCCAACCTTTCCAGATAAGCATTTTCTTCAAATTTTTACATTTGATGAAGCTTGGTGTATACTCTTTTGTCTCTTCACAATAGCCGAACCATCTGCCTGATACGTCTTGATGAAGTTCATATATTTTCATGAGGTCGCCTCCCTTGTCATTACTAAATATCTCAAACTATTTGCCGGAAGTAACATTGCATTGTTAAAATACCATGATACTTCTTCATCATCTATTGATAAGAAATATTCATCTAATACAAGATCTGTAATTTTAGTTACTACACAAATTTTTCCACAAAGTTTATACATGTGGCTGTTAAAAAATAATCTTCCCATTGAATTTTCATAATGGTAATACCACCCGCTAACTAAATTTTTTCTAATCACTACTCTGTCTCCGACTTTATATCTCATGATTTTCCTTTCTAATTTCTACAAGTCTACTTAAATTTCCTACTGGAATAAGTGATGATCTGTACCAGTATCCTTCTGGAGTACCAGATAGATAGTAACCTGTATAACTTATTCTATTGATTCTATAAACTTTTCCGAGATACTTCACCCCTATCTCATGAACTGCTAGGTTACGTTTTACACGAACCCAATCTCCAACTTTTAATTCTTTTTTCTCTTGCATATAAGTCCCCCTAAACACTGAACAGGTTCTAACATTATGTCACTGAAAACCCACTCGCATGTTTCATCTCCTAGTGCTAGTCTATAGTTAACATAGCCAGGATAAAATGATGAAACTTTATCTATGATTTTATATGCATGGCCACAGAATTTTTGCATGGCAATGTTAAAAAACAAATATTCATTATCACTACCATCATAATAATATCTTGCATTACCTTTCAAATTACTTCTAACTCTTACTATGTCTCCTATTTTATATTTCTCTTGCATATCAAGCTCCTTAACCCATCAACAAGTATCAACATTGCATCGTTGAACACCCACTTAGATTCCTCTTCTCCTAGAGATAAACTATAAGTTTCACACCCATAATCATCTAAAGATGCTACTATCTCGTACTCCTCTCCACGGAATTTTTCCATTGCTGAAGCAAAATATAACTTTCTGCGTGCCGGATTCGAATAAGGATATTCTAACCCACCAACTAAATCTGTCCGGACCATGACTCTATCTCCAACTTTATATTTCATGTTTCCTCCTCTTATCAATTAGTACAGTTAGTCCTTTGTAAGGAATGAATTCCTCTGCTGGAAACCAATAATCACTAGCTTCTTCTAACTCATAAGCTTTTCTTTCAAAAGTTTTAGAAGTTAGTTCTATAATTGATTTTATGGTACATATATTTCCTAATAAATAATTTATATCTGCGCCCCATAGAATACGAGGAGTATTAGATCTAAAAATTACTTTATCTCCTCTCTTCATATTGCCTTCTTTCATGGATAGCTAAAAATAAAGTACCTTCTGCAGGAATAAACATATCCAACTTAAAAATATATCCTGATTCTTTAACACAACAATAAGCCTCAAAACCTCTAGGGTTATTTATGGATATTATAGTCATAATTTTTCCTTTAACTTCTTCCACAGGAATACACCATATGCATCCATGCAATCTAGGATCAACTATTACTTTATCTCCAACTTTCATCTTATTCCTCCAATATAAAATCAAGTACTTCTACAATACCCATACCTGATATATCTAATAGTTTCATTTCCTTTGAAGCATACTGTACAATACAAATCCCGTCCTTGATTGTGCAGCTTATTATGCTTCTCTTTTTTAATAACTTATCTAATTCCATAATAGCTCCTTGATAATTCTCTTGGGGAGTCGAACCCCAAGAGAACTGTTTATTTTATTGTTTACTCAGCATCTGGAAGATAGAACTTTTTGATTCTATCCTCTCCTACAGCTTCGACAGCAGCCATTGCTACCTCATGAGAGCTGAAGTAAATACCATCTGTAATTTTTCTTCTGCTCCATGTGGAATCAACTTTCTCTGTCTCTCTGTTCCAGCAGAGTTTGTATTTTCTCTGAGAGTGATCGTCCCAGTCGATCTCATCGTTGTGATCAATAGCGAAGCGTTTCAGCTCTGCTACAATCATCAGATACTCAGCGGCTGCATCTCTCTCTTCCTCAGTCTTGAAGCAGTTGCCTACTGCTAAACGCATCACATCTTTCTGGTTCTCTGCTGTGAATACTCCACCGTCTTTCTTTCCTGTACCCCACAGATAGAAGTACTGCTCACCTTCTGTTGGCTCCCAATGTTTCTGTACTGTCTCTGGTGCATCAACCATTCCCTGAAGTGCTCCGATGAGTTCTTTAAGCTCGTCCTGTCCAAGTGCTGCCATAATTTTTGTAATAATAGTTGTGTTCATCATAATCATAATCTCCTATTCTTGTTTGAAATTTGTTTTTTGTTGTTTGTTTTAATCTTTACCCATATTCAGTTGTAATTTTTCTATATTCAGTTGTAATTTATATGAAAACCTCTTAGTGGGCTAGAGGTCAATCATATACTTTGGCATAAACATTCCTCCTTTACTGTGATTTTATATCAATAATGTCACAAGCAGAATAATACTGATAATGACTTAAAGCCATACCAATTGCTTCCATTTCATTTATTGCGAGGATTTCACAACAGATTTCATTTCCGCTGTAAGTCTGAAGATAAATATGGAAGAATTTCTTTGCCTTCTCCTCTTTCGAGAATATATAAGTACAATCATCTGTATAAGCTGTTGTGTAATCAGTGCTAATAGGTGATGCTTCTTCATCATAATCTCTCCACCAGTTTCCATAACCACCATAGGCAGCTTCAATGTACTCAAATGGTTCCTCGCATGGTAAAGCAAGAATCTTTTTCGCTTCTTCAATTGTAGAAAGTAATGCCTCTACATTGATTGTTTCTCTTGTAGTGTGTTCGTCGAAATAACCAGAAGATAAATTGACTGCTGCTACACCGAGTGCCGGAGCAATTGTTGATATATCACTCACAGAACCCCATGCTGTTTTGAAATATCCAGTAGACTCTATGAACTCTTCAAAATCTGGATTGTCACAAGAGTAGAATACACAGTCATTGGTCCCTCTTCTATCAATTTCAATGATATAATTTATATCATTGTTTACTATATAGTCACTTACAGCAAACTTCTCAGCACCGATACATCCTTTCTCTTCATCCTCTGTAAACAATACAGAACAATGATACTCTTTAATAATTTGCAGAATAGCGTAGATGCCACACCGGTCATCTCCCCCAATCCCTTGAGGAGAAGACATGATTGCTCCAGTGTATTTGATTTTCTGGACACATTCTTCATGTACTGTATCCATATGAGCAACTAAGAGTACTGGGAAAGTTCCCTTAGCATAGAGGAATCCATCTTCTGATTTAGGCTCATAACCTGCTGCTTCCAACTTGGCTTCCAGGTGACTCTTTAAAGTCATTTGTTTCATTCTCAAAATCTCTTCTAATTCTGTAATTTTATATTTATTTTTACTCATCTCCGGTCTCCTCTTCTATACAGTCTGGACAAAGTCCTTTGTCACCTTCTTCAATTAAGTAAGTTTGTCCACATACGCAAGTATTTACTTTTTCAATGGGATAATACTCATCTTCAGTATCTACATATGCATATTTGTTCTCTAAGCATCTGCCACAAACAATTTCATCTGTAGATTCAATATAAGTCAAATCATCATTGTTAGTTAACTTTCCACAACAGTCACAAGTGGAAAAATCTTCAGAGATACATTCATCACAGATGTCCTCATCTAACTCCCCGTAATAATGAATACTCGAATTGGGTACTCTTTCACCGCAGTGATCACAATAAGTGGAACAACCACTACAATACCATTCTCCATTGATACAGTACATTTCATTTTCGTCATAGCGATCACCGCAATCACAGCATCTTCGAGAGCCGCTGTAGGCATAATTATCATAGCAATCTTCACAAAGAAGTGTACTTTCCATATCATGCCAATCTCCACATTTTACACAGTAGATATCATGTCCAACTGTCATATGCCTATTATCTACTCTTCCCTTGGGAATCATTTTGATAATTTTACTTACTGAGCACTCACTCTGGCACTCATAATCTCTGTAGTGGGTACCTTCAGAATTAATAACTGAGCAACAAGCAGAGGTGCCGCCTTTCTTTCTCCAAAGGTTAGGAGCCACCAAACAATCAGCGATGATTTTCTGAAGCTGTGCTCTAATTGGAGTATACAGTGAGTTTTTGCCATCGTTACATTGAGGGTAGAGTCTTCCCTGTACAAGGATTCCATCTTTATAATGGAATAACTGACGGATGATTTTCGGCTCGAACTCTAAGTCATTGCCGTCGTACTCTTTATCTACCTGATAGTAAACCATTGTAGTTCCATCAAGAAGATAACTCATTGTTCCAGAACAATGGCATCCTGAGTAACCATTAGGATTGTTTTTATCAAGTGTATGACAGGATGACCAGCTATTTCCATTGGAGGACAACAGATAATCAACTGGATTAACTGACAGGATAGTGTGCCGGACAACATCCAATGGATTGATTGCATCTGAATATTTGGCATACCTCTTTTCAAAATCTGAATAGGTATCAGAAGTAATACCTATAAGTGTACAGATTTTCTTCACTGCTCTTGAGGTTTTCTGACCTGCTGAAATACCTTTAATATCAGGATAGCATTCTTTAATTAAAGAAGCTGTTCGTTCATCCAGAAGCTGTTCTCTATAATATCTCAATGCATCCAAAGCATCTGTGTATCTTCTCTTGTTAATCATCCAATCAATGAACCTGTAAATTTTCCCCTCGTCTGGCTGTCCCTTGATATTCTGATCAAATGCTACATAGCATTTTTCATCATTCCAGTTAGGATGATGTCTTAATAACTCAATCAAAGGGGTTTTGTTGTCTGCCCATGTGTTGATAATTTTGTCAATGGCTGAATTACCCCAAGGGATATCATACATATTAAGAACCTTAATCATACCCTGTTTCATTGTTTCTTTATTCATGCTACAAATCCTCCTAAAATTGTTTCATAGAGATCCTCAGGAATCTGCTCTTTTCCTAAGTACTGTTCAGAGATTTCTCTTGCTCTCTGTACAGCTAAAGTTCCCTTGTCTTTGATTTTTTCGTAGAATGCTTCAACAGTATTCATTACTTTTGATACTGTCTCGTACTCTGTATACAGCTCTTTGTCGTCTGACTGGATCTGTTCAAACACTTCCTGTACTCCATAGGTTACGAAGCATTCTGGACAATAATCATTGACTAAAGATCCGGAAATAATCTTTCCGCAGTGCTTACAAATGGAGAGTTTATAATCTCTCTCATCCAGATCTTTATAGTCACCGTTTTCAAACTTGAATACCTCATACTGGTCAAAGATATAAGCTGCTTCGTAGCTCTTAGCGAGCTCCTCAAACTGAATCAGAACCTCTACAGAATCCTCTTTTTCTTGCGTAAACTTTTTTATTTTCTTGTTTAGAGGTTTCATTTTAAACTTGCTGTCCTCGATGTAGAGAAATTTTGAATCAAAGTTCTCTGTGATGTCTTCTCCTAAGACATAGTTTTTGAAAAGGAAACCAAGGACAATATCAATGTCCTTAGATTCTACCTCTGATGAGGTAATTTTATTATCTTTATAAAAACTAATAAGTGTTGCCATTTGTTTTCTCCTTTCTTAACTGTAACTGCATTATAAACCAGTTTGTAAAACTTGTCAATACTTTTTACAAACTTGTTTAAGAAATTTTCTTTCCTTTCTCGTTAAACTGTTTTGGTTCACCAAGAGATACAAGATAGTCCTGCAGGTAGAGAGCAAGACTTAATTCAACTCTTTCTGGATAAGCAGCTATTCCTTTTGCTTTAAGTGTACTTGGCTCAGTTCCTCTCATAATAGGCAATACTTTTACTAATCCAATATCTCCGTAGAAGCAATAAATTTTATATAAGTTCCTAATTATCTTGTCACATAATCCATCTCCTGATAAGTTATAACCAGCTTTACAACAAGTAGATATAATACTTTCATAAGCTATCTTACCTTTTGCTTTAATTATCCTGTAAGCGGATGTGTAACTACCAATAGTTCCTGGTTTTCTTACCCCTTTGTCTTCTGCAATGCTTAAATTATATTCATCAACCACTTCCTGCAACGCTACAGCATTCGGTTCACCTAAGATAAGATTTGCCTTATGCATCTGCAGCGGAGTAACTTTTTCAGTATACAAGCTCTGTCTTGTAAAGATACTTGCTTCGAAATGTCTTCTCTCATCCGGGTCTTCGGGAGCTGAAGTAATAACAACACATTCGAGTTTATCTAAAATACCTTCTGATGCAATAAAACGACCATAACCGTCTACAATAGAAAAAGTGCACTCTTCTGGATGTGGCACCACTAATAATGCATCCATAATCATATGATCAAAATTGTCATGCATTGCTTTAATTTTTCTATGATTTCGTGTCTCTAACCGCTGATAAGCAGGATCAACAGACATCAGTTCCCTTGGAATTACTGCGCATGCCTTTGTACCAGAGATTAATAAGTTGCTCATAACTGTGTTGTAAACGATGTTTTCCATTTTGTTTTCCTCTTTTCTTTTTTATATAATAAAAAAGAGCTGTTTTCACAGCTCTAATTTTATTTCATAGTTTAATAGTTACATTCTACTAAGTTGGTGAGATACTCAATACCATGACCACATAAAGCAGTCAGAATTTCATCTAATATGTCAAATTCTCCGTCTGTTTCGCATGATTCAAGAGCTTGAATGATTCCGTAGCCTTTTTCATACTCACTGGTATTCACAAGTTCCTTAGTTACTGTGTCACCGAGTTTTTCCTCGGCATAATCAACTCTGTAGAGTCTTTCCTTTGCTGTCTTCATCTTGAAAACCTCCTTGATATGATTAATTCTTTAAGATTCGTTGGATCCCTTGTCCAAATCAAATCTTTATCTTTGTATTTCATTTCATAAGTAAGTCCATTTACAGTTGACTTATATAGAGCTTTTATAGAGCAAATGCCACGAATAGTGCTCAAATTTTCATCGTAATTACTGCCTATCATAAAACCATCAGGTCCAACAATACAAAAATCTTGACTGCCATAATTCGCCGTCTCGCAATCGGTAAGAACAAGATAGCTTCCTGCTGGTGTGACAGCTATCATTCCAGACCGGAGCTTCTTCCTTAAATCAACCATGTTGCCTCCTTTCTATTAATGTACGGACAGATGAAATAAGTTTCAGGTCTTCAGCATAGCTCCACCAATAATGGAAATTAGGTCCAATAGATCCATTGTGTAATAAAGGATTTTCTTTATAGTAATAAACTAAATATGCTAAGCCATCAATAAATTTTATTTTGCCTACACCGTACTCTTGATGAAAAACTATATCACCTATTTCCATTGTTGCCTCCTCTCTATTAATGATGCCAGTGGAGGAGGACACTTCATTATTTTAATGTCGTAATGACTAAACCACCAACCATGGTTGTCTGGACAGGAACCTGGCTCTACTGCACCATCATGTAGGCTATCATTTGCTTTGAAAAAGTACACAAGTTCATTGCCAGGTCTGAGTTTTATAACTTTGCCTAACCCACAAGATGGGTCTTTAATGTAGTCTCCTATCATTTGCCTTGCCTCTTTTCTATAAAATGTCTCAATGGTTTCTTATGCAAGAGCTTGATTTCATCTTTACTATAAACCGTACAGTTTATAACAGCTCTACCATCAATTAAACCATTGTATAAAAACTCATAGGAATGATTATAAGTGACTACATAAGAATAAAACGCTCTACTTTTATACCATATCAGTTTCCCTACTTTTCCGTAAGGGTCGTATACATATATGTTTTGCATTGGCGTATTCCTTCCTTTTAGTAATTAGATCAATCAGCGGTCTCTTCCTGAGGTATTTGATATCTCTTTTGCTATAGCATGATGCGTTAGTTATATATCTTCCTTCATAGTATCCAGAGTAAAACTTTGGATCATGTTTATAATGGTCTACTATGTAGTGAGAGAGCCATAATGATCCGTCATAAAAATTTAATTTACCTAAACCATTAGGTGTCTTTACATAAATATGTCTCACCGTTATTCTCCTTTCCGATTTTATTTACGTGTTTATAATAGCAAACATCCGTTCTCTTGTCAAGCATCTATATAACAGAAACTTCCAGTTCCTGTATCTACAGTACAACAGGCATGCTCGTACTTCATTATCAGACGATTAAATTTCTCTTCTGACATAGGAGTTTTCACTCTGAACGGATGTGCCCAAGGTGAATCCACTTGCATTCTATTAGGAAGCAAATATACAGGATTTCCTGCAATGAGTGCTTTCTGTGCTTCTCTTCTGGTTACCTTCTTTAACATATTGTTCCCTTTCTAAGTAGCATAGTTAAACATCTTGGAGGAAAACGGGTAGCCCTAGGTTTCATGCTACCCCTTTTTGAGTAATTCAAGATGCTTAAATATACTGCTTATGCAGTATATTTTATTTTCTACTTAAAAAATTCTCAGCCACTCATCTCCTATCAATTCCCATGTTGTAGGATTAAGAGCATAGTCTTTAGAATTAAACAGTTCCTCATATCTTTCCTGCATCAGTTCCTTTGTAGGAAAGAACTCTTCTTTTCTTAGGTTCCCTTTGTTGAAACCTGTTTTGAAATAGATTCTAAGTTTATATTTCATAATTAGTCCTCCCTTGTATACTGTACGAAATGTTTAAGTCCACCTGCATAGTGTGCGTCTACAATTTCATCGTCATAGACAATCTCGGTTCCGTTGGACTCCATGATGCATGAAGCAAGGTCATTAATAGACCAACAGTCTTCTGCGTCAGCGTACCAAGAGAACTGATTTCCATTGGCAGTTGTCATAGTAATCAGATCAGTATCTTCCATGTGCTCAACCTCTGTTACTATTCCTGTCAGAGGGTACAGGTCTTTGCATTCTCCATCTGTTGTTGGAGCTGCTGATACTGGGGTTGAAACCATCATAGTTGCTAATGCTAAAACTAATAATTTCTTCATGATTTTTATTTCCTTTCTATATAACTACGATATATTTATAGATATCTACATATTGATCTAACTGATATACAGGTGCCTTGTCAAAGATAGGCAACAGTCTATCAATCATATCTTTGTATTGCCTTGTGAGTTCTGCCAGAATAGCTTCATACACTACATTGGACAACTCACAGAATTTCAAAGTCATAAGTTCCTGCATTGTATATACGTTATTCATGTTGGACTCTCCTTCCTTATATAAAATTGACTATCTCCCTTGCTAGGTATGAGTACATAACAGACACTGAAATTCTGTGCCAGTTTCCATTCTGAAACATTAACACAGGAATGTTCATAGGGTCCTTTGGACGTTCAGTACATACAAACTGAAGTCCGTTGCCTCTAATAAATAAGGCTCCTTTAGGTACTATGTATCCCAAAAGAGCCTCTTTCCGTTGTATTCTGACAGTTGTATATTTGTATGTCATTGTGATTCCTCCAATTTTTCTTTAATCAATGCCCGGATGAGTCCTGCTTTGGAATATCCATGTTCTTCGCAATATGCTTCAAGAGCTTCCGCTTCTTTAATAGGCATTGACAGTTTCACTTGTCTGTAGTTATTATCGAAATATTTTTTACTTGCTCTCTTCTGAGCTTCTGATACTGCCATTTCTTTTCTCCAATAAAAAAGACACCTCTTTCGAGATGTCTTAGTCTGCGCAAAGCACTCCTATTTTAGACCATGAGGCTGGTCCTCTGTCTACTATAGTACACAAGTCTGGATGAAATTCATGCGGCATAAAAATTTTATCAATCCAATTGTCCGCTGCTACTTCATCTATAAAGTAAGTTTCCGTTGTGTATTCTACAGTAGTATACGGTACTCTATGTAATATACTAACGTAATACATATATCACTCTCCTTTTGTCCCTATTTTAGTTCCATCTGGGAAATCAAAGGAACAGTTAAATTCTGCTCCCATACAACGAGCTATTTCTTGAAGTTCATCAAGAGTGAATTTGCCTCTCTGGATTCTTTTAGATATATTCTGTTGAGTTACTCCCAAACGAGCACCAAGTTCCGTTTTGCTCATGTTTGCCTTGGCTAAGGCTGGATTAATAATTCTCTGCATAGGTTTATACCTCCTACAGAGATTATAAATTATCTAGTTCCCTTGTGCAAGTGAAAAGATTCCTGTTTCAGCATTGTAAAAATATCCTTTGCCTTGATATTTTCTCTGACAGAGATTTTGGAATCTTTCCAAAGACATAAAACTTTCACCGATTAATATTGCTCGATCATCTCCAGCACATCCTACATAGTAACTTTCGCCTAGTACCATTGCCAAGCGTTCCATTGCTCCTGGATAGAATAAAGTTATTGCTCCTTCGTCTCCGACAGAAGTAGTCACTATCCACCATGGATAATCTGATTTTCTCATTTCTGTTGTGTAGAATCCTTCATCTTCATAAGGTTCACCTGTTAATTTCACTTCCATACACTGACCAATGGAACAAAGAATTCCTGGATACATTTTCTCTAATGACTCAAGATACACTGACTTTCTGTCCTCTGGTGTTTTGAATGAATCATTGCCAGAGAACTGTTTATATAATACTTCTAAGTTCATATTAATACCTTCTTTCTAAATACCATGTTTCGCTTGCGAAGTGGGCTAAAGCCCCTTCTTCAGCTGCTTCTATTTCTATTGGTTGTCCTTCGCTCACAACAGTCGATTTGATATAATCATCTACTGTTTTGGATGTGCCATTATTAGACACAACACAAGATACTGTGTCACCTACTGTGAAGCCTTTTCCTTTGTAACTCCAAGTGCGCTTATCAGGAGAAACTATTGAGACACTTCTCCCTGAAACAAAATAGACAGTGCCTGTCATTGGACGGGTGCTGTCTTCACTTGCTCCTGTAGGTTTCACTACAGCCAATAAAAAAAGGAGTGCTATTAACACTCCTATCAATGAAGGAATTACTACTTCCTTGATTAATTTCTGCTTTACTTTGTCTGCCTTGTTCATAATGATTTCCTCCTAATTGTTTCCTCTAATCAAAAAAGGTAACCGGTATTGAACCAAACCGATTGCCTTGTTAAAATTTTTCAAAGAATGTCCTCAACAGTATCTATATCTGCATAGCCTACTACTTTACCTGTAAACAAATTGATAGTGTATGTACAATCTGTTTCCATTACTGGGATCAGCAGATTTGCTTTGTGTTTCTGTTTCTTAATAGAGTCTTTCCAGAGAAGTGACAGTTCGCTTGTTGTCGGACACATTAAATCCATGTCGAGAATTTCACTGTACCTAAGAATACAGAGAACGGCTTCCTTCTGCTTTGCTGAAAGAGTGGAATACAAAGACCTAAACTCTTCGAGTTCGTTATTCTCAAGCCATTCTTTCAGAAGGTCTTTGGCTTCGTTTATTGGTTGCCTAAATTCTGCCTTGCCTTCTGTAATTTCTACATAGACGTTGTTGAGTTCTGCCCATGCTTCATAGTCGACAATATACTGACAGAATTGCTCTGCTGTGTAGCTGAAAGAAAATTCGTTGAGAACATCTGTCCAGTTTCCATTGTTACAAATGTAGAGTTCTCTGCCTAAAACAGATTTCAGCTCTACTGATGTGGTTTTCTTGTTGATGATTCTTGTGTAGATCTTTGTCATAATTTTTCCTCCTGCCTTTTAGAGTGGCATAACTCATATTATTTTTTTGCTTGTGTTTCAACAACATAGACCTTGCCCGGTCTGCACTTAATCTGTTTAATCTTCATGCCATCTCTACGACGTGCTTCTGGCGTGTCGGTGTAGCCTTCGAAGCTATTAAAGCCCACCGGCGGTAATCTGTGACCTTCGGAATACTTGACAGGTAAACCATGACCGAATACAGGTTTGGAATCTTCTTCCCATGAGATGTTATAGCCCTGACCGTCAACTCGTGCCTGTGAGTAACAGCCGCTTTTTGAGCCATACATAGGTTGTGGATGCTTCTTCTCACGTGGAAGCATGGAAGCTATAGCTCTAGTATCTCTACGACATTTTACAGGTTCTTCACTGATAAAATCAGCAGAGTTCATGAAAGCTATAATGAAATGTCTAATATCTGGATGGTCTTTAGTAGTGGTGTCTACCCATCTGTAGCCATTCCAGACTTTGAGCCGTGACACTCTGTAATGTGGTCTAATACACACGTAAAGTGTGCCATTGACATTACCAAAAAGGCTGTAAAGAGGTAACACATAGTTGTGAAAGTTAGTGCCAAAACCTCTGACCTGTGAACATGGTTTCATAGTTAATTCCTCCTATCATATTGATATGACTACCTACGACCGAAGTCATAGGCAGAGCATATCAGTACGATTAAGCCATACGAGTCTCCATAGATTCCTCTGCTGATACTTTGATAGCGTCATCTACTGGAATACCTAAGTATTCAAGATAAGACAGAATCAGCTGTCTGGATGCTTCGACTTCTTTACCATAGTTACGCTTTAAGCCCTTAGAGCCTGCCTGTAATTTACCCCAGATGAATGCACACAAGTTGTTAGCAACCCATGCTGGTGTAGCACCTAATGTGAAGTTTTTATACATGGAATCATCTGTACCGTCATTGGCAGTATTGAATACTGGTGACATGATGTCTTTACAGAGTTCTTTCACATATTTGAAATCACGCTGTCTATCAGCGTCGAATGACTCAACGTCATTGTAAGTAGCCTGATAGTCTTTAGCATTGACATAGAGTGAATGAAAGCCTGTCAGTGTGAATGTACCGCCTGTCTGGAAGTAAGCCCATACATAGACGGAAGCAATGCGATTGCTAGTAGGCTTAGGGCAGAAACTGTCCTCTGAATATCTTTCAACAAGCTCTGATTTGAAAGTGTCAAGTGCTTCTTTAGCAGACTCAACTTTAGCGTCAAGGTCAGCTTTTTTAGCCTTAGATACTTCACCCTTTTCAAGGGCTTTTGTTCTTGATGCAACAGCTTTAGAATATTTATCAGACAACTGTAAATAGTGCTGTCTGTCGTATTCTAACTGTACATCTTCACCAAACCGCTGTACATTGACAACCTGTTTTGGTGCAAATAACTCTTTCTCATTCTTTCCTGTGATTGTAATTTTAAAAGTTTTGTTTGACATAATAATTTCCTCCTGTGGATTTATTTTATTGTTTATCACTTAAAAAAATATATAGTTAGTCCGTAGACTGTTAATAAGCATATGTAATATAGACAGCACTCTTGCGCTCTATTACTAGAGATTCCAGACAATCCCATCAAGGTGAAAGTTTGGACGTGGCAAGCTACCCATCAAGGTGTAGACGCACTAACTATATATGATTTCAAGGAACGTACTCTTGCATCATGCAAGGCAATATGGTATAATAATTACAATAACTGTTTAGGGTTTAGGGGGCAAAAGCCCCCTATGGCTCAAGGTATTCTCTATAGTCACGGTATGAAGCAAAAAGCATATACCGCTGGATAGAGTCCACCCATCCCATGAACCCATCTGGAACGTCAAAACCTTTAAGGTTCATGTAATCACCTCCTATTCAGTTATCTCTGCCCTTGTTAGCGCAAGGGCTTTTTTTGTTGCTCAACAAGTTGTGCTCTTGTTGATGATTGTACTTTATCACAACTGTTTGGTTGTGTCAAGTACTTTTTAAAACTTTTTTGAAAAAGTTTTATTTGCTACTTTAGAATATTGAAGTGCTGTGTCATCTCGCTCGTTGATTCTTCCGCTTAACAACTTCTTGGTTGAGGGGTAAAGTTCTGATTGGTTCAGACTGTTCATTTTCTTCAAGTAGTATGAACACTGTGCTTTCTTGCCCTGTTGTTCCTGCTTTCTTCAACTGTTTTACCGGACCATGTTTATTCTGCATTCACTCCATCTGACACATCTATCAGCATAACTACCATGTTACTTGTGAACCGCCCTATCGCTTCATCCGGTCTTTCCTGCTTTCTTCAATATTTCTCGCTTGGACTTGTCAACTGCCTTTCCTTGCTGACACGCTTATCATACTACTGTCACAGTAGGTTGTCAATACTTTTTTAAAAATATTTTTATTTACACGTTTACAAAATCCCACAAACCCGCATAAACACTGGGAAAATTGCATGAAAAAAAGTTTTTTCGTGAAAAATTACTTCCTATTAAAGCGAAAAATAAAGATTGACCAGATCATATTGTCTGCATACAGAGTGTGGTATGTATTACACAGTGTATGAATATACAGTATGTCGGACGTATGACAAGACGTGATTATATACAGATTGTAAGACGTATTAATGAAAGTAGTATAGATGAACTATACAAAGTAATACGTCTTATAAAAGATAATATGTCGGATAATATATATAGTTTATTCAATTATGTCTGCAATTCGTGATTTAATGAAAGTTGCTACTGCAATATTGTTTGAATCGCAATATTGTTTGAGCTTTTCATATTCGTCAATACGCAATGCGACACCTATACGTTTTAAGTTCTTTTTATCCCACTCTTTTACATATTTCTTATTATATTCATAATTCGACATAAATTATAGCCTCTTTTCTATTCAATTTGTTGAGTTGTATATGCAATTAAACTTCTAGTAATAATTGTTAGATAGTTTACTGCAAAAGAAAACAATCATCAGAAACATTGAGTTTTAAAGCAAAATTGCATTCACAATCTTAAAAACACTATGGCTCGAGCAGAGAAACCAGACACAATTCAATACAATTCGTTATATTGACTGAATATTCCGATTACTTTAGTACTGTAAAATTCTATAGTATTATCACTGCAAGATTTTTCAATTGTAAAATTTCAATACTGTAAAATTTTGCTACGGTACGAATGCTACACACTGATTTATTAAAGTATACTAGGGCTATCCACTTTAGCACTTTAAAGCCTTGAAAACAGGGCATCTGTAAAACGATACATCTTACTATTGTGTAAATCCTAGCATTCCTACTACTTCAGTCAGGAACAACCAAAATCAGCCCGAATTGTTCATATCTGCCCACTAAAGGTTTGAAAATAAGCATTTTCGCACGTTTCAGACCGAGGGTACTTATGCCAAATTTTCCTTAAAAATGCAGTGTTTTCCGGGGATGCAGAGCTTTTTTGACACCAAGTTCAGATTTCGGATCCATGTTCCCAGATTCTCCGATCATCACATCTCTCTCACTCAATTTCCAGATCAGAGTTTCTTCCTTATTATATATGTTTTCCTGATTCACCTGTTTTTATTTTTCTAAACAAGTTTGTAAAATTCTGTTGACATTTTTCGTAGCCAGTGCTATAATACACTTATCCCGAAAGGGATAGAAATCACAGGAGGCACATATGAACGACATTACTTTTATTGGAGTCAATCTTACTCAAGAACTCCAGAAACAACTTGATTCTCACAAATCAGCCATTCTATCTACTGCACCTCCAGATGCAGTAAAAGGCTACAATCTAGGTGTACAAAACACTCTTCTACTCTTAGACTCACTTCTCTCATCTTTCGAACCCAACGAGTTCCTGATCAATACTACAGATTCCCACTTAACTGAGTATGACTATGATGAGCTTGAAGCTTTAACCTGTAAACAAGTTTATAAATCATAAGGAGTATTTTATATGAAGACTTTTACTAATACACACACATTACTATACCACACTAATGATTCAATTTCAATCCCTCTCAGATACTCTATCATTGAAGGCACCACATGGTTCATCGGTAAAGATGTTGCAGCCATCTGTGGATACAAAGACACCTGGCGAACTATAAAATACCATGTTTCACCTGAAAATACCGATCATACTATTTTTAATTCCCGTAAACTTATCATCATCAATTATGCAGGATTCAAAGAGATAGATCCTACTGAAGAGCGTCTAAACTGGTTTGTAAATCATCTTTCAGAAGCAGATTCGCCCACAGAAGCCCCAACAGTATTCACTCACCCACAATTCGGCACTGTTAGGACAGTAGAGATCTCAGGAGAGCCATGGTTCGTAGGTAAGGATGTAGCTAATACCCTCGGGTACCAAAACGGTAGTCGAGATATTAACCGCCATGTTGATGAAGAAGATAGGCGTAAAATGATGATTTTTGATGGAAATCAAAATAAAGAAACAATTATCATCAACGAATCCGGTCTCTACTCCTTAATCCTCAGTAGCAAGCTTCCATCAGCAAAAGAATTCAAGCATTGGGTTACCTCAGAAGTACTCCCCTCTATCCGTAAGACAGGGGGCTACGTTAACCCATCACAGTCCGATCTTTTCCTAGACACCTATCTTCCATTTGCGGATCAGAACACTCGACTTCTTTTTAAAACTACTCTTGATACTATCCAGCAACAGAACAATACAATTCAGCAGCAGAATCACACTATTTCACATCAGGAAGACATCATTCGTAATCTTACATCAGACATTCCATTAGCAGATAAACGTCAGATCCTCAATAGAATTGTACGCTTTGGAGGAAATCCTCATACACGTTGGCCATTCCTCTATAGAGAGTTCGACAATAAGTTTCATATGAATACTAAAGTGCAGCTTGAACATTACAATGAGACACATAAGCCTAAGCTACAGAACCGTTTAGATTACATAGAGCACATTGGAATGTTCAATGATCTAGCTGAAATAGCATGTGTAATCTTCGGTCCAGACATTGAGAAACTGTCTGCTCAGTATTATGAAATATGCAAGTAAATTTTGATTCTACAGTGAGAGGCTTACAACTTTACAGTGAGCCTCTTACAAAAGAAATTTGATCCATATACTCAAATAAAACCATTATATAGGGGGTAAGAAAGTTGATTGACACTACAAAAATTCTACCAGGTCAAGAATTTAAAAATATGCAGGAACTGTCAGTAGCTCTTACTGGTCAGAAGATGCCTGCCGGAAAAGGCTATGTTCTACAGCAGGAAAAATTCAAATTATATTTCTCATGGAAAAAAATTACAGGTACCCACAAATTGATCATTGACGAAATATATAAAGAACCTAAGACTAAACCTAAACGTAAACAAAAAGAGTATTGTCCACATGGAAAATATAACTCAGCAATCTATGCAAACTTACAGCATCTGGAACTCAATAAGAAATATTCCGTAACAGACCTTTATGAACTCTTAGGGTTTACGAGTGACAGATTCACGAGACCAAAATATTTTTTAGATTGTGTGAATGCAACAGAACTCTCTCTTTCTTCTTATAGATATTTTCATAAAAAAATAAATTGTATCATTGCACAAATATTATATATAAATTTGAGGAAATTTGAAGAGAAAGGTTGTATTTCATATCATATGGACTATGCCTATACATTCAAAGAAGGACACAAACCAGTAGACATTCCAATAGACTACATGGAAGATGTAAAAGCTCAAGCTTTGGCACAAACTTCATATAAAGATGAATGGTCTATCTTACATAGTTCCAAAGCAAAAGAATATACTGATTTTATTCTTAAAAAATTGGAGCCGCTAGGAGTAAAAAGATATACAAAATGTTACGTATTTACTGAGATTAAGCAGTTTAATACTCTTCCATTATCAGATCCTCATACTCTAAACAATTTAATAATACAAAAGTTGAAAGATGCAAGTTCCAAATGTGATGCACTGAATAATAAGAAAATGAATTCAATAATTGACACCGCTGTCAGGTTGCAATAGAGCGAAAGGCGAAGCCTGAGGTCTGAACACATGAAAGTTTTTTCAGCGCTACTTTCTACACTCGGCGGTTAAGCGCCTCGCCTAAAGCAGCTGCTTCTGAAAAAATTTTGCGTTCAGACGTTGATTGTTTTTTATTACACCAAAAAAATATAGTAATTATTTTTTATATAAATAATAATTGTTGTTTTTTACAGGTGTAATAAATCCAACTCGAACTGATTGAACGAATGAGCAAAGCAAGTGAGAGAAAGAAAGTAAGACCCTCATAGCTCGCTACCAAAGAAAGGAATGATTACAATAGCAAAGCAGAAAAAATGTAAAAGATACTTATTCAAGCTCCACAGTGAACGTCTTCGTAGATCACGCTGGAAGCTAGAATATCCATTAGAGGAAGCTCTAAACACAGAAGACATTATTTCTCTGTCTGATAGCCAGATTCTCAGATTCATTGATGAACTCAACGGAGACACCAGTGAAGCCAGAGAAGAAGAAGCTTCTTATATAAAGAAAGAAATCAAGCGTCTCAAAAAATCTGATTCTTCTAAGAAAGATACTCTCATAGCAAATCTCTATAAAAGATTCTATAATCTTCAATTTGTTCCAGATTACATGTGTCTGATCATTGATAAAATGTCTGATTATAACAGAGCCAATAAAGGCTTTTCTATCAATGGAATAAAATATCACAGACTCCTAGGCACCAACGGGGGTGTAAAGAATTCTACTATTGTTTATGTCTCTGAAAGACTATATCCCCAGCTCTATGAGCGTCTCTGTTGCGGCAGGAACCTAGAACAAAAATTTGTGCCAGCTAAACTTGAAGCGTACCAAGCACTGATCTGTTCCGGTAGTATTCCAGTAAGTATGCCGAAAGGGATCATAGTCGTTCCTGATTGTATCACTCATTTCACAGAAGACATTATTCGTGTAGATGACTCTCAGTCTGATGAACCAATAGTAGAGTTCCTCAAGGATCAAGAAATAGAGCTTACGGAATCAGACGGTTACGGAATCATGCTTCCATCACTCTCTTACCGTTGGGCAAGAGAACTTGACGAAGAAGAAGATTTTTTATCTGGCTGCAATCTCAGAGGACTTCCATGGACAAAGGGCATGGTTTTCACAATGGATTACTTAGCTTTTGGGGAATCTATAGCGAAAAACTTCTATATAAAAGATGCCTGGGGAGATATGAGAGATATCAGAGAGTCTGAACTGATTATTACTACTTCTATGCTTAAATTATGGGATTCCTACTCTTCTTTCGAAGATTACTGGTCCAATATAGAAAAATATCATTATCAAATATCTATAGCCAAGACTGCTCCTGCAAGACTTGATGAGTACAGAAGCACAAATTACCAGTTCCTGCAGAATTACCACCTTACACCGGAAGAAGTAACTGAATTGGTCCGTCCTACAGTAGAAGAAATTCAAGAAATCCTTGGATTAGATTACAGGAAGTCACTCCTATTTCTGAGAGGAACAAATCTTACAGAAGATTCCTATATTGATGAAGAACCGTATATCAATGCTCTCATGATTGAGCCACAGATGATTCATGATCCTTACATCAGAGACAGAATCTACAATATGATAAAGAAAAAAATCAGACAGGCCAAGATTGGTGTACTCAAAGTAAGGGGTAACTTTGCCATCATTGGAGGGGATCCGTATAGCTTGATGCAGAGTATCTTTGGTTTACCGGTCACAGGATTACTCCATGCTGGGGAATGCTGGCATAAACATTGGCTTGATCGAGAAGTCAGCGAGGTCTGCTGCTTCAGAGCACCTATGACAAGCAAATACAATGTACGTAAGCTTAAGATAGTAGGGACTCCTGATATGACTTATTGGTATAGATATATAAACACATGCATGTTGTTAAACTCATGGGATAGTACTAAGGAAGCTCTTAATGGAGCTGATTGTGATAAAACTCTGTCACCTTATACAGCGATGTATATGTAAAACTCGGTGAACTTACAAATGTAAGGTGTCCGGAAGTACCGGGCTAACAGTGGAACTCTTATTGGAAAAATAGATTATAAAAAAGAAGGTGAGAACAATAGAAGAAAGAATTTTAAATGTAAAAGGTATTGATTACATAGTTCGTGAAGATGGAAAAATATTTAGTACTCATAATCGTGGTAGAGCGAAATATCATCAGGAAATAAAACAACGTATGAATTCAGATGGGTACATGTGTATTACTGTCGGTAAAACAGGAAACAGAACAGTTGCCAGTGTTCATAGATTAGTAGCAAAAGCATTTATCCCTAATCCTTTAAATTTACCGGAAGTAAATCATAAAGATTACAATCGCACAAACAACAGTGTAGATAACTTAGAATGGTGTTCACATAAAGAAAATATTGACTATACTCTCGCTGCTGGCAGACATGCTTCGCAGACGTTAGATTATAGTGGCAAGAAAAATCCCAACTACGGAAACACCACACTCAGTCAGAAGTACAAAGCTGATCCTGCATATTCAAAAGAAAAACAATCTCGTCCCGGAGGACAGAATGGAAGAGCTATTCCAGTATGTTTGTTAGATAAAGACAAAAATGTAATAGCAACTTTTCCATACATGCAGTTATGCGCAGAATATGTGTTGAAACAACTGCACTCTTCTTCATCTCCGGCAGGTCTAGCAGGAAGAATCCCATATTATATAGAAACAGGTAACATATATAAACACACATACTATTTTTCCAAAGACAATACTGTGCTAAGTCTCAATAATGAGAAAAGTTCAACGACTATCGAAAGCATAGCTTAAGAGAAATACTTAAGTAAAGAAGCAAGTAGAGTACCTTGTGAGTGGAATCCTCGCAGGGGAAGTGCCGAGCATCTGTATCTTGGTGATAGAGCTACAGATGAAGATATAGTCTAGTCCTTATGGAAACATAAGGTGTTAAGTCGGGAGACTTAATGTTTACTACTAACAATACTATCTTATTAAAACATACAGAAAACCTACCGCCAATCTATTGCATCCAACGTAAAGGAAACAAGGTAGTTCCGACTGAGACAGATATGATACAAGCTAATAAAGGTTCTTTCGGTGATGCGATTGGTCCTATTACTAATGTTATCACTTCACAGATATGCTTACAGGCAAGGTTCCCGAAAGACAGTGAGGAATATAAAGTCTTAGACTACAGGATATTGTGTGGGCAGCTGTTCCAACAGAACTCTATTGATAAAGCTAAAGGAATCATCGCTAAACCTATGCCAAAACATTGGTATGATAATAGCTACAACCGTATAGAAGAAACAGATACACCAGAAGAAATAACTAAGAAGGAATTCAATCAGAGAATTTGTGCAGATAAGAAGCCGTACTTCTTCATCTACAACTACCCTACTCTCATGAAGGAGTACAAAGACTACATCAAAACATCGGATGCCGTGAGCAGGTCCAGATTTAATATTACACTGGAAGAGCTGCTGTCATCACAAGAGTTGACTGAAGAACAGGCAGAGTTTCTTAAATTCTATAAAGAATTCTATCCAGTCAATGCAGAAACCTGTGTAGTCAATGAACTCTGTTGGGAAATTGAGAAAACACTGGCTAATGTAAAAGAAAGTAAGGTACCGTTTGACAGTTCTATTCTGAAGTCAGATGCCACCTACACAAATAAGGATAAGGCTTTTATAAAACGTATCTATGATAAATATAACAAAACTTATGCAAACAGAATGAGCCGCCATAGCTCTGTGTATGAAGATACTTCTTTAGCTCCTATTGGAATGACTTTTGAATCAGAGTGTGCAGAATATGTTCCAGACGCAGAAAAGCTTTGTAACATTCTGGTTGATTTGGGATATAACACAAAAAAGGGTAAGACTTTCGTCTGGGAGATGTCCGGAGATACTATTATTGATAACCTTCTTTCTCGGACAGATGGTTATGCGCAGTTTCCTGTAAAGGATCCAGACGGTGATATAGAGTTTTGCGGCGAACACTTCTCAATGAAAAAAGTAAAAATGAAAGGCGAAGAATAATGGATTTAATACTCAATGAAAAACAATATATAGAAAAAATGTTAGAACTCGGTGATTGTAGCCCTAAAGATTTAGGAGCAAACATAGCTCTTCTAACTAGATATATGTATCAGGAAAAGTATACTCAGAAAGAAATTTATAATGGTATAGAAGAATTTGCTTCCAAAGTAGATTCTGATTTTGATATCAATAACTGGTACTCATTTATAGACAAATGTATTGGTAAAGCTAAGAAGAGAGATCTGTTGAACATTGATTATATACCTATTACGCAGAAAGAGTTAGATACCATCAAGGAAATCAAGAATCCTGCCAGGGAAAGACTTGCATTCACTCTTTTAGTCATTGCCAAGTTTAACAATCTAAAATCAGAAACCAATAATAACTGGATCAATTATTCTATGGACGTATATTTCAACCTTGCCAGAGTAACTTGTAAAGTAGATGATCGTCCGTACATGATTTATGACTTAAAGGAATTGGGGTTAGTTGAAGTGAGTAAAAAGATAACTCGCTTCAATATAAGAATCACATTTGTTGATAATGAGTCTGATCCGGTGCTTAAAATTACAGATATGCGTGAGTTGGGCTATCAGTATCAGAACTTAGGTCCGAAGTCTAAGATAAAACTGTGTAAACGCTGCGGAAAGCCGTATAAAGTGAAATATTCTAAAGGCGGTTCGCCTTATTGCACCGATTGCCAGAATAAAAGTGCCAAGGATGAAACAAAACTTATTACGTGTGATTGTTGCGGTAAAGAATTTATTGCAGTATCCAAAAATAATCGTTCTGTACTTTGTTCCGAATGTCAACAAAAAAATGATCGAAAAAATCATAGGAAGCGTCAGGCCCGCTATATGGCGCAAAAATGACGCTATCAAATTAAACCAATGTCTCCGCAAATGCGCTCTACAGGCGTGTTTGCGAGATTTCGTTGATTGAGTATATATGAAAGGGAAGGTATAAGGATGAAAAACAATAATAGACTTTATTTTGCCAGACAGAAATTTTTAGGAAAATGTCCTGTCTGTGGGAAAACATTGAAAAAAGTAGACGGAGTAAATATCCTCCGCTGTGACAACGCAGTCTGTTCCGGAGTGACTGTGAGAAGAAATGGGGAGTCTTCTCAGGAACCTTACTACAGGATGCTGAATGACAGGGGTATGGAAATCTACGAACATCTATTTAATAAAAAATAAATTATAGAAAGAGTTGATTATTATTAAACCGATTTCTAAGAAAGAAATTGAAAAACTAATGGACAAAGGTATCATTAGAAACACGCACAAAGGTTACATTAACAAAAAAGGATATCATGTAGGATATTATAAGACCTCAGGCAACAACAGATATATTGAGGACTACTATGCTGATAAAGCAAAATCACTGTAAAGGAGTGCCTAACTATTACTAAATTTTATGATACCAATGCTCTCCTGAATCTCCAGGAGGCAGCATTCAAAGAAAGATTCTTCATCTCTGATGAAACTCTTAGAGAAATCGAAAATATCAAAACATCCTCTCGGAAAGATGAGGATATCAAATACAAAGCTAGACATATAGCTCGTCTTTTAGATCAGAATCATGATCAGTATTCCGTAATAAATTATAATTTTGAAATGGAAAAACAGCTGTTAAATTTCGAATTGGATCCAGTCAGACCAGACAACAGGATTGTTTTTAGTGCTTATACTCTATCTAAAGCTCAGGATATTGAATTCATTTCAGATGATTTGTGCTGCAAAAATATTGCAAGAAAAGTCTTTAACCTGCCAGTGTATGGAATCGTAGAGCCTACTAACGAGATATATAAAGGATATAAAGTAATTAAAGGTGATACTAATGCTATCAATCAGGCTATGGCTGAACTAGATTATTCAACTTGGCATATCAATGAATATCTCATTATTGAAAATACCGATGATGGCACCACTAAAGAAATGCGCTATGACGGTCAGGGGTTTGTGGCATTAAAACTGCCATCTTCCAAATTTATTAAAGCAAAAAACTCCTTACAACGTTGTGCATTAGATATTTTGAATAATCCAGATATCACTATTGCGGCTATTCTCGGTGGTTACGGCAGCGGAAAAACTTATCTTTCTATGCAAATGGCACTATACAATGTAAAGGAGAAAGGCAGAAATAGTAAAATCTTAGGTGTACGAGAAGTTTCTGGTGAAGGTAAAGAGATCGGATTCCTTCCAGGCGACATGGAAGATAAAGTTGGGAGATTCTTTGAACCACTCTCTCAGTCTCTTAATGGCGGAGAGTTTGAATTACAGAGTTTGAAAGTATCTGGTGTGTTAGATACTAATGTACCGTTCTTTATGAAAGGTACTACTTATAATGACACTGTTATTCTCTGTGATGAAGCAGAAGATTTATCAGAAAGTCAAATTAAACTTATTGGTACACGACTCGGAGAGAACAGTAAAATTTATCTTGCAGGTGATTATAAACAATCCCTGTTAAGTAAAACGATTAATAATCCTCTCATTAAAATGTGCAATGAGTTTAAAGGAAATGAAAAATTTGGATGTATCTATCTTGGAGAAGATGTGCGATCAGAAACCAGTAAACTCTTCGCTGATCTTTTCGAAAAGGATCACTTCTAAAAATATAAGGATTACAAGGAGAAACATATGGAAGAATTATTTGATTTTCCAATTATGAAAAGTGGAGTAGATGAATTAGTTGCTGATATCATCAAAAGCAACTATGACAATCGTAGATTAATCATTAACGATGAAATCAATAACAATCTATTAGAGTCCATCTGTTTATATATTTTGAAATATAATCAGGAAGATAAAGATGTTCCTGAAGATAAAAGAAAGCCTATTTGGATTATTTTAAATTCAGTAGGTGGAGTCGTAAACTTCGGAATGGGACTCATTGATTGTATTAAACATAGTATCACACCTGTTTATTGCTTAATAATTGGAATGGCTGCAAGTATGGCAAGTTATATTCCAATGGTTTGTGATAAATCATATATCTTTCCTAATAGTACAATTTGTATTCATGATGGACAAACCGGTATTATGCAGACTTCCAGAAAAGCAAATGACATCATGAATTTTTATAATAAATGTGATGAACGATTAGCTGAACTTGTATATGCCAATACCTCTATTACCAAAGATTTTTTAGACGGTATTGCTGATCGAGAATATTATATGTTCCCAGAAGAAGCTAAAGAATTGGGAATTGTTGATACTATTGTTGGCGTTGACTGCCCTATTGATGAAATATTATGAAATATTCCAAAAAGGAATTGATTGCTAAGGTTTCAGAAAAAACAGGCTATCAAGAAGAAAATATAGCTGAAATATATGAAGCTTTAGAAGAAACTGTGTATGATTTACTCCTGTCAGCAAATGAACATAAGGATGTAGAAATTCGACTGTTCACAGGATTTGGTATGTTTAGTAAATTAGTACCAAGTCATGAGAAAAAGATGCCTGACGGAGAAATTAAAACAATAGAACCTACTTTAAAATTCTCTGCACGTTACAGTGCTCGCTGGAGGAAAGATAATATTAAAGAGTACAGAGAAGCTTTAAAATTGTGGGAAAGAGTGAAAGGAAGAAAAGGATGAATGGAGTAGAAATTAAAACAACAACTACTACCCAGATGAAAATCAAGAAGGCTACAATTGATGAACAGGGAGCTGTTTACGTAGATGGCGAGGTAGTTGATCTTATCAATGCACTGAAGAATACATTTGAAGGCTGTATTTTTGATTTAGCTGTCACAGAAAAAACAGAGGTCCCTGTAGAGGACTGATGTTGAGTGTCCTGTGGTATATATTGCATTGAGAATAAAATAAATCACAAAAAGTATGTTGGTCAATCTATTGATATTAAATCACGATGGACTCAGCATAGACATACAAGTTCTTTAGTAAGAGATACATTTCTTTATAGAGCAATGGATAAATACGGTGTTGAGAACTTTGATTTTTATATACTTGAAGAATGCCAACCTGACGAGTTAGATATTAAAGAAATTTATTGGATAGCTACATTAGATACATATAATTATGGGTATAATATGACTCTTGGTGGATCAGGCTTGGTAGGTTACAAAGCTTATAATAGAAACTGTATTCCTAAAAATTTTGGAATGCTTTCTAATGGTGTAGACGAAACTGTACCTATTATAAAGTTAGATACTAACTATGAAGTGTTAGAGTATTATGTAAGCGTACAGGACTGTGCCAGAGCTAATGGCATAGCTTCCACAAACATTTCTAAAACTGCATCAGGGAAAAACAATACATGTCATGGATATATTTTTATGTATTTCAATGACATTAAGGATATGACCACTGATGAAATTATTTCTTATAGATTACATCAAAGAAAGAATTATAAAGATTCTACCCTAAAATCTATAGATCGAATCTCCTCTTCTGGAGAAATTATCAATAATTATGAAAGTATTAGTCAAGCAGCTAAAGAATTAAATTTAGATCCATCTTCTATAAGCAAGGTGTGTAAAGGAAAACTAAAACAAACTCACGGCTATAAATTTAGATATGCCGTAGTAAATAATAAAGAATAAAAGGAGAAATAATTATTATGACAAAAGCAGAAGTTATTACAAAAGTAGCAGAAACAACAGGAATCACAAAGAAAGATACTGGAGCAATGGTTGACGCATTTCTTCAGGTTATCACTAATGAACTGGCAAGCGGAGGAAAAGTAGCATTCACAGGATTCGGTTCTTTCTCAGTTGTTGAAAGAGCTGCTAGAGAGTGTCGTAATCCGCAGACGGGAGAAACTATGATGACAGAAGCTCATCTTGCACCTAAATTCAAAGCCGGAAAAGCATTAAAAGATGCAGTGAAATAAATATTAAATTGCTGACCTGGTGAATTCCAGGTTGGCGATTTGTCCGGTTAGTCTAGCGGTTAAGACACTGCGCTTTCAATGCAGTAACATGGGTTCAATTCCCGTACCGGATGTTTGTATATTTGAGAGTTGTGGGTAATCTCAAATGTCATTTTCCGTATAGTTGTTTCTTTGGGGAGAACTGGAACTCCCCCCTCCTATTCTGCAAAGTAAATTCACAAGGTGTGGAACCGACCTGCTAAGTCGTGTGATCCGACAGGATTGAGTTTCGATTACTCTGCTTTGCGTTACAAGATATGTAGATTACAGCCCACCTCCTGTGGGAATTCGTAGGTGAAAATCCTACCATGTAACTCTTGGTTATGTGATTGTAGCATATCATGAATATAAAGATAACCGGATTGATTCCGGTTGAAAGGCAGGACTACTCTCCTGCCTTTTACTTATAATTAGGAAATGGCTGCGGAGCGGCCTAACAATCTGGAAAGACAGATTAATGTTGCGTGTCCAGTAGGTCGAGGGTGCAGTCTTGAAAACTGTCTGGGTGTAAAAGCCTCTGGGGTTCGAATCCCTAACGCAACGTCCGGGAGAACGGTAGAGATGGAGATCTACGGCGGTCTGTAAAACCGTTGCAATTGCTTTGAGTGTTCGAATCACTCTTCTCCCATGAGGTTGACAAATTAAATCAAAATTCCATAAAACAAGTAGATAAGTTTTACTATGAGATGTGTATACGCATGGATTAGGTTTATTAGAAGGTTTTGTCTCTGATTGCAACAGATAATGAGCCTTTTGAGTCTACAAATACCGCAGGTTACGTAGGATCGGTTCCTCGGAGCTTTCATAGGGCTTGTAGATGGGTTCAACTCCCATACCTGCTATTACTAAGATACTTTGGTATCTTTTTTTAATTGGATAAAAAGGAGGTGCTCTAGTGGCACAAGAAGTTGAAAAAAAGCCTGTACCAAGAGCAAAACCTAAAGCACCTGCTCAAAAAGTTATTGATCGTGCTATTGATGAAGCTCTCTATGAAGTAGGGCGTACTAAATTTACATGTAATATGTGTGGAAAGCTGAAAGATGCTTCCGACTTTTATAAAAGTACAGATCCTCTATGTACTACTGGTGTGACAAGAATATGTAAAATGTGTGCAGCAAAGTTGGCATATTCTGAAGATTTAAAAGGCAATAAGAAAGCCCCTGATGAACAGAGTGTCCAGTTAGCGCTCAGATATTTAGACAAACCTTTCTTTCAAAAGCTTTATGATGAATCTATTCTTGAAGCTGCTAACACTATGTCTGGTCGGCCCAAAAATAATACCTGGACTAGTTATATAAAAAATATATCTATGCCACAATATAATACATTAACTTGGAAAGATGGTGATTGTGGCAATAGTTCTACTCTTCTACCGTCTATTGGGTCTGTAGATAACTCTGATGAAGTAAAAAAAATGTATAAAACCAATAAGAGAACTGTTATTTCAGCTCTTGGTTATGATCCATTCGAATCTGCTGCTGATGCAGATAAACCATTAATGTATGGAAAATTAGTAGGTTTCCTCGATGAAAGTACGCAAGACGATGAATTGAAGTTAGGTGCCTGTGTAGAGATTGTACATAGTCTTAACCAATCTGAAAAAATCAATACTGTAATTAATGCTCTGCAGAAAACTCCAGAATCTATTATAAAAAATTCTGCTACTATCAAAGCTCTTGAAGCCACTAAAAAAGACATTATGAAAACTACTCTTGATTTGGCTCGTGATAATGGAATTAGTATTAAGCATAGCAATCATAATACTAAAGGTGCTAATACCTGGACCGGGAAAGTAAAAGAGCTTAAGGAAATGAAGCTTCGTGAACAGGAAGTAAATGCTTTTGATATAGGAACTTCTCAAGGTATGCTTCAGGTTGCGGAAGCCAGTACTGCCGCAATCATGAAACAGTTGGCTTTAGATGAAAATGACTATACTGAAATGATATCTACTCAACGTCAGAAGGTGTTGGAATTAGAAAATAAATGTGATGCTGCGATTGAAGAAGCACGTATTCTTCGTAGAGAGAACGATGATCTAAAAAATTTTCTCAGAGATAAGAAATTGATTGATGAAAATGATGAGGTGATTGTGGAATGAAACAGACTGATTCTGGTATATGGGTTCCAGATACACCTACTATTTTTGTTAAGCCTACAGAAGAAATCATTTCTCAACGAAAAATGGAAGGAATGCAGAAACTTTCTGAAATTAAACAATGGGGATTAAGAAATCCAACCAAATTTATGGAAAGATTCATAGGCGTTGACCTTCTTGATGTGCAGACCTATACATTTATGAATTCTTGGGATAAGATGTATGCTCTATGGTTATGTACCAGAAATTATGGAAAATCGACATTGCTTGCATTATATTACATGACAAGAGGTATGCTTCTTAATAATTGTAGATGTTATATATGCGCTGGCACCAGTGACCAGTCCATAGAAACTTTTGAAAAGATTGTATCTATCGCTAAAAATGAAATTGAGTCATTTACTGGATTAACTGATGTATTTAGGAATGAAGTTGTCATTAATATGACCAATAATGATGGTTTTATAAGAAATCCTGCAGGTTTTACTTATAGATTGTATAATGGTAGCTTCGTTAAAACACTTAACAGTAACGTCAACGCGAAAAGAGGAAAACGTGCGGAAGCAGTTTGTTTTGATGAATCTGGTTTCCTGGACGAAGAAGTATTTCAGGTTATTGAACCATATACAGCTCAGGATAAGAACTTTAAAATGGGTGGAAGTGTAAATGTAACTACTCTTCCTAAAGAATTGCCTAACCAATTACTCTACACTTCAAGTGCCAGCACTACTGATTCTTACTTTTATAAAAAGTATAAAGAATACAGTAAAGCTATGATCTGGGGTTCCAAAGATCATTTTGTAGCAGACATCAACTGTGAGATTATGTTTAATGCTACATATAGAGGTAAGATTTATCCAGCATCTCTGTTAACCAAAGAAAAGGTTGACAATGCAATGCGTGAAAATAAAGAAAAAGCTCTTCGTGAGTATTACAATATATTCACTTCTGATGGCGGCGCAGATGCCATCTTCAAACGTTCTATGATAGTAAAAAATTCTACTATCCGTCCCCCAATTATGTTTAATGATACAAAAGACAGACTTTTTGCCTTAGCATATGATCCAGCTAGATCTATGGATAACTCTTTTGTCCTTGTTGGAGAATATTATAAAGATTCTTCAGACAATTGGAGAATGCGTATTGCTAATGGTATTAATTTTATGGATCTTAGTAAAAAGAATAAAACTCCTATGCGTACGCCTGAACAGGTCAAGAAATTGAAACAACTGATCCTTGACTATAACGGTGATGGAGTCGATGACTATACAAACATAAGTAATATCTTTATAGATGCTGGTTCTGGTGGTGCCGGTGTTAATATTGCAGATTATCTTATGGAAGATTGGTATGAAGAAGGACATGAAGGTGAACAGAAATATTTACATAGAGGTCTTATAGATAAAGAACAGTCGTCTGATTATGTCAAAAAATTTCCTAATGCTGTGGATAAAATTAAATTATTACCGCCTACTATGTATAAATCTATTATCTATGAAGCTGCTATTGAAATGATGAGACTTGATCTCATAGATTTCACTGCTGAGTATGATAATAAAGGATATTTAACAATGCTAGATATAGACGAAAAAGAAATGGCAAAAGCAAAAAAAGATTTAATTGCTAAGTATAAAGATAAATCTATGTCTAAAGGTGAATTAGATCGTTTAGTTGAAGAAGAACTTCAAGAAAGAAATTTGGCCTCAACTAAAATTTATAAACTATCTCCTGATGAGGAACTTGGTCTAGTACAGATCGACTCGCTAAAGGAGGAAATGGTTAATATGGTACGAAAGAAACGAGAATCTGGTAAAGATGGCTTTGAACTGTCTACAGAGAAGCAAAACAAATTGCATGATGATCGTTCGTATTGTTTCTCAATGCTCTGTTATGGACTCTCAGAACTTCGTAGAGAACATATTAAAAATAAGAAACGTCCCAAAAAAGAAAATATAGCTGCTGCTATGCCTATTCGTAAAGGTGTAGTAAGAAAAATGTTTAGTTAGGAGGTGAGACATTGGCTATTAAAGAGGAAAAAACAACTCAAGAGATAAAAAATTATGCTCTTAAACAACAGGCATTACAAGAAAAATTCGCTCAAGTAAAGCAAGCCGTACAGCTTATTGATTTAACTAAAACAGAAACAAGAACATTTACTGTATTTAGTAAAGATAAATTACGTCAATATATGCAAAACCCTAAAACCAATGAATCTAACCTTCGTAATTTGAGCAGATTCTTATATAGAGTTTCTCATAATTACAGAAGACTTATCTCCTATCAGGCAGAAATGGTAGATTTAACAGCTCTTAATGTTATACCTCAGATAGATTTTACTGAGGATGCGCATGACGATGAAAAAATAAAGACTAGTTATTTTAATACTTTAGTACAACTTGATAAGATGAATATGCAGTCAGAGATTTTAAAATGCCTATTGATTGCATGGCGTGAAGATACATTTTATGGTTATACATATGAAGATGATTCTGGATTCTTCATTTACCCTCTTGATGGAGATTATTGTAAAGTATCTTCTGTCAATTATGATGGCACTCTTAATTGTGCCTTTGATTTCAGTTATTTCAGAAGTCATACTGCCGACTTAGAATACTGGGATTCTGAATTTAATTCTAAATACAATTCCTTTCAAAGTGACAATACTCTTCGTTGGCAAGAGTTGGATCCAGAAAGAACTTTTGTAATTAAAGTTAACATTGATGATCCAACACTTAACATGCCACCTCTTTCTGGTTTGTTCGAACCACTTATTGATCTTATTGATCTCCAAAGTATTCAGTCGGTAAAAGATGACTTATCAATCTATAAACTTCTGGTTGCAAGATTAGAAACACTTACTAACTCTGACGAACCAGATGATTTCTCAGTAGATATTGATACAGCCATTGAATATTATAATAGACTAGTTGAATCTCTTCCAGATTGTGTATCTGCAGCTATCTCCCCTCTTAAAATTGAACCTATAGAGTTTCAAGGTGACCAGACTCAAGATGTTAATAGAATTGCTACTGCTACTTCGAATTTATTTAAAAATTCTGGTGGTGCACAGATTCTTGATAATGACAAAGTCTCAGGTACGACAGCTTTTACTGCTGCTATTCTTTGTGACACAATGATGGCTATTAAAACTGTCCTTCCACAGATAGAAGAACGAGTTAATAGATATCTTACTTTTGCTATTGGTGATGATCATGCTAGAGTAAAATATTTTGAGGTATCTCCTTATACAAAAGCTTCTAAAAAAGAAGAACTTATGAAATCTGGAGAACGAGGTGTGCCAGTAAAGCTAGCCGTTGCTGCTCTTGATGGTATCTCACCTCTTGAAGCTTTATCTATGGATTATCTTGAAAATACTGTTCTAAAACTTCACGAAACATGGATTCCTTTTAGTACTTCTTTCACATTGAGTGGATCTGCCTCACAGCAAGTTATTGATGGTAAAACAGATGATACAAAAGGTGGAAGACCTCAATCCGACAACCTTACAGATGAAGGTGAAAAAAGTAGAGAATCAGAAAAGTCCAGTGAACAGGAGGGATAATAGATGAACAAACATTTTATCCGAACTGCTGACCAGGAAACAGCAAATATTTTAAAATCTATTGGCTTTCCTCAGGTCAGCTATACTAAAGGTATCTATACATTTGCAAATTGTTCATCTCTTTCTTTTGCAAATGTAAATATAGATATAAACAAGCTAACTTATACCGATATTTATTGTGCAAGTTAGTACTCCTCTTCTATGAGGATAAAAATACACAATAGAAAGGAGGCTAACATGAAGAAAAAAGTACTTACATTAGATGATCTCTATTCTTTTTTTGAACAGAGGAATCAGACAACTGTATTCAGTGCCAAAGAGTCTGGATATAATATTGCAGTTCAGGTTCCGGCAAAATTTGAATTAGAAGATTCTGATGAAGATGATGGTTTTTTACGAACTAAATTCAAAGTAAATCATTTATATGAAAATAGAAATAAATCTTATATATCTGAAGAAGCTCAGTTAGAAGCTTTACCGTCTTTACATTATAGACCAGTTCTGGCCGCTATTACCACTTTATCTGATGGAACTACTGATTTTACTTCTCATGCTATGGAATTTGATGATGAAGGAAACATTACATACATTGAGCAACCTATTGGTGTTTTTGTCAATCCTGAAGGATATCATCTTGAGTATGATAAAGAACATGATAAAACATATGTTATTGCCGATGCGGTAATTTATAACGATTATTGTGCTCCAGCATGTGAAATTATTCAGCGTAAACAAGGAAGTAAAGTAAGTTGTGAATTAAGTATCTCAGAACTCTCTTTTGACACTAAGGACAAAGTGCTTCACTTAGATAAATTCAGATATAATGGTGTGACTTGTTTAGGCACTGATCCTATCACCGAGAAACCCGTTGAAGAAGGTATGGAGGGTGCCAGATTAGATATTGCTGATTTCAGTGAAGAGAATAATAGTCTTTTTACTAATACAGAAGAAAAATTACTAAAGGTTATTCAGTCTTTGCAGGAGACTCTTGCTAAGTTTGAAATTGAAGAACCAACGAAAGGAGGAAACCAAACGTTGAAACTCAATGAATTATTAGAGAAATACTCTAAAACTGTTGAAAACCTTGACTTTGATTATGAGTCTATGTCCGATGAAGAGTTAGAGGCTAAGTTTGCTGAATTATTCGAAGGTACAGAAGATCCAGACGAACCGGTAAAAGAACCAGTTGCTGATCCGGAAGCTGATCCAGAATCAAATGACAATTCAGAGTTTAGCAATAAAAAAAGATATACAAAAAAAGAAAATGGTAATACTGAAGTTACTTTTGAAATTAGTCATGAAGATGTAAGAGGTGCATTATATACTCTTCTGTCTACTTGGGAAGAAAATGATAATGAATGGTATTTTATTAATGCTACATATGATGACCATTTTGTATATAGCAACTGGGATGAAAGTAAAATTTTCCGTCAGGGCTATACAAAAGATGGTGATGCAGTATCTCTCTCAGATGAAAGAACAGAATTATTTAAAGAGTATCTTACACTTTCAGAAAAAAGTGAATTAGAAGAACTCAGAAGTAACTATGCTGCTCTTCAGAATAAAATTAATGAGTACGAATCAAAAGATAAAGAAGCTGTTCTTGGTGCTGAAATTTACACTGAACTGAAAAATAGAGAAGATTTTAAAGAACTGATCAAAAATCAGGCTATCTACAGTGTAGAAGAAGTACAGACAAGAGCCGATGCTATTTTAGGTAAATATGTTAAAGAAAAAGGCACTTTCAACTATCAGCAGAAACCTAGTGCTATTGGTTTTACTGAACCTAAGAAAGCTAAGAAACCATATGGAAGTTTATTTAAGGATTGAGCTATCAAATAGCTCTTTTTTATTGCCTAAAAATATTTAAAGGAGGAAATAAAAATGGCATCTAATTTTCAGAAATTTATGGCCACTGCTGAAAAACACGCTGTTGCTGGTAGCTCTAAGCTGAAAGCTACTATTGCAGGTCATATTTATAACATTCAGATTGAAGAAGATCTGGACAACGGATCAATTGTTGCAAAAGGCGATTATATCAAACCGGAGACTTATAAAGCTAAAGATTCTACTGGTTTTGCTGGTGTAGTACTGGATAAAGCAGCTAACGGAAATTGGTATGTAGAAGTTAAAACACCAGGAGATGCTCTGTTACTGCTCCAGGTACCAATGTTATACGAAGAGTATACTACCGCTCTTAAACATGAAAGTAATTTCTATAACGCAAATGGTGACATCGTTCGAGCATATGAGCTTTATGTAGGTGATGTGTTTGAAGTATCATCTGAAGGATTTAGTGGTACTCCTACTAAAGGTGCAACTGTAACTGTAGCAGACAAAAAGCTGACAATTGGTTAATGAAAGGAGGAATACATAATGAAACTTAATTTTTCAAGTAATGAAGTAAGAAATATTTTTGCTGAAAATGATTATGCAGAGTACTCCCAGCTTATGTTTGACACAGCTAAGGGAGAAGAAAAAGTATCTACAAAAGATGCTAATAATAAAATCAGAGAGATTATGTTCTCTGTACTTGGAGTAGATGAAAACTGCTCAAGAAAAGAACTTAGAAAAGCTATTCGTAGACATAAAATTGATGTATTTGAAATTATCGAAGAGACAGTAGAGAATCTGCTTGTTTCTGGTTGGGGAGAAAACCCATTCTTCAATGAATTTGTAGAAATCAAATCTATGGCTGACGGTGATACTAATGAATTTTATGTACCGGATGAAGTTATTCTGACAGTGTCTGAGCTTTCCGGTAACCATCATGACCTAATCAGACAGCGTCTGGCAGAAGGACAGACATTCTCTGTTAGAACCTCATGGTATGGGATTAAAATTTACACAGAATATGAGCTGTTTATGGCAGGTCGTATTGACTGGGCTGCATTTGTACAGAAAATCTATGAAGCTTTTGACAAAAAAGTTAACGATATGGTATATGCAGCTGTAATGGCAGCAGGTGAGAAGGTTCTTCCATCTACACAGTTTAATAAGTCAGGTACACTTGCAGCAGCTACAAAAGATGAGTTTATGACTCTGATTGAAGATGTACAGATGGCTACAGGTGATGAAGTAGTTGTTATGGGCACCAAATCTGCTCTTGCAAAACTTTCTGCTATGGAAGATATTACTTGGGTATCTAATGCAATGAAAGATGAAAGACACACTACAGGCCGTTTAGGTATGTTTGAAGGTATTCGTCTTGTTGAAATTCCACAGAGATTTGCTAACAATGACACAAGTAAAAAGTTAGTAGATAATACTAAACTTCTGATTATGCCAGTAGCTGATAACAAATTTATCAAGATCTACAATGAAGGCGACGCTCAGATTAAAGAAGTATCTGATGGAAATACAAATATGGATAAAACTAATGAGTATGAATATCAGATTAAAATGGGTGTGGCCACAATTATTGGAAAGCGTTTCGGAGTTTGGACACTTAAGTAAAAAACTATTTAAAGAGGTGGAATTACCACCTCTTTAACTGATTAAAAAGGAGTAATAACATGGCAACAAGAAGAGCTGCAACAAAAACTGTTGCTACTACTGAAAATACTACAAAGGAAACAGCTCCTGTTAAAACTACTAAAAAGTTTGAACAGAACGAACTTATTGAATGTCGTTCTTTAGTGCAGGGAACATTATTTATGCCTGGTAAACAAAGTGATATTCTATACCGTTGGGATGGATATGGAGATGTTCGTGAAGTAGAATATAGAGATTTGTACTCTCTTAAATCTAGCCGCTCACCATATATCTATGATCCATGTTTCCAGATTGAGAATGATGAATTATTAGAGGATCCTAGATGGAAAGATGTAAAAGATCTTTATGATAATCTTTATGATGCTTCTGATATTAATCAGTTTCTTGCTCTCTCACCAGCTCAGTTTAAGAAAGCACTTGCTGAAGTTCCTAAGGGGCTTAAAACAGCAATTAAAATTGAGGTAGCAACTAGACTGGATAATGGTACATTTGATTCTATTCAGAAAGTACGTGCTGTAGATGAAATTTGTGGTACAGAGTTAGAAAAAATGATTTAGGAGGTGTTCTATGACCTCTTATGAAACAGTATTTAAACGATTTGAAAATAAAGTTGAAGATATAAAAGTATTAAAATTAGCGTCTGATGACTGGACTGAATTGTGCTTAGAATGGCTAAATAGTGCTATTGCAATGATTGAATTAGACCAGTTAAAAATAGAACATGATTTAACGAAAAAAAATGATGTTCTGTTCGAATTTGAGGACACCCTTACTAATGGTGAAATAGAAGTCGTTGCTTTATATATGGTCGTTGCTTGGTATGATATTCGTTTGAATTCTTTAGAGCATACTAATATGTTTTATGGTTCGAAAGATGAAAAATGGACCAGCCAAAAAGAACATGCCAATTATATTATGAGTATTCAAAAGAAATATAAAAAGGAAGCCAGAAAATATTTTAGGAATCACTCTTCCAGAAGTAATTCTTATCTGGATGGTGATCAGAATGAAGTATAAATATGGAACTTTTAATGACAATCAGTTCTCTGATTATATAGAATTACTACATAATAAAATTCATTGGCTTTTAATCTATCAAGAAAACTCTTATCCAAAACTTAACAATTATTTTAATAACTTGCAATTATATATTGCAGCATTAGCTGAATTAATCCCATCACCTTATATAATTGATTTGGCTAATACAATAGAATGCGCCAAACTTGAATTTAATAATCCTAATTTCAACCATCAAAAATATAGAAAAATAATTTTTGATGCTCATTCTATCATAGATAAAATAGGTGATAACCATGAGTGATATTTTCAAAAAAAGAATGGCTTTATGCGGTAATACTGTATCAGACAGTATTCGTACTCAGTCAGACGAAATCATGCAGAAAACTTTCACCAATGACTTAGGTTACAGACAATGTAAGCTATATTCTAGGACTATGGAATACTTAGAAGATGTTGAAATCAAATATCAGTATTCTCAAACCTATACAATCAATAAGGACCAGGTTGAGTATCTGGCTCAATTCAGACCTGGCTATTTCCCTGAAAAGAAATATATGGACCAAGATAGTATTGAACGTTTTGGTTTTTATCTTGAAATACCGGATAAGAACACAGGTGTTCATGAGCTATGGCTTATTTTAGGGAAGAATGATAAAAACTCTTTCATAAGATATAACATTCTTAAATGTAATTGGATGTTTAAATGGATAAAGAATAAACAAATTTATAGTTGTTTTGGTGTATTAAGAAACCGCAACAACTACAACAGTGGCGTATGGAGCGATGGTTTCTTTACATCAGTAGATAATCAGTCACAGTTTATTGTCCCTACTACTCCAACTACGCAAACAATTGATTATAATGATCGTTTCATGTTGAGTGATTCTATGATTAGACCTTTAGTTTTTGAAGTGTCAAAACTAGAAGATACGTTCCCATGCGGAGTAACTAAAGTAACGCTTAAACAGGATCATTTCAATAAAGTTACAGATAATGTTGAATTAAAAATATGTGACTATTATGACTCTCCGGTTATTCCTCAAGAGCCAGAAATAGAGGACATTGTTTTATCATGTTCAGGTACTAATAGAGCTTTACGTGTTGGAGGCTCTAAAAGAACTATTTCAGTTGCGAGTGATATTAAAGATAAATCTGTCATTTGGTCTTATGAGTTCAATGGAAACAAATTATCTGTAGAAGAATTATCTAATGACTTTGAAATCTCTGAAGGTAAGAATACGTTAAGTATCAAAGCTTTGTTAAATTATAATAATTTAGGAAAAGTAATAAAGATTATTGCTACTCTTCCAAATAAGCAACCATCTTCTATTGAATTGGAGGTGATGCGATGAATCAAGAGCGTATTGATAGATTATTTTCTTGTAGAAATGAACAGGGATTTGACAGTATTTCTTATGATAAGAGAAAAATCTTAGAGGATTTATACAAAGATTCAGATATTATTGAAATCTTAAATAATAAAGAACTTCAAGCAGTTAATGCGTGTCCGGAAGATTATTATAATGTAAATATTTATTCTTTTTTAAAGATTCCAGATGCACAAAGTAAAGTCAAAAACTTTATTTGTTTTGAAGTAAATGACACTGAAATTGTATACTCAAATAATATTATGGTTTCTAAACAAATTATTTTTAGAACTATAGCTCACCAGGATGATGTCAGTACTATTTGGGGTATTGATCGACAGGATTTACTAGCAGCTTTAGTTAAAGAAAGATTTCAATGGTCAAACATATTAGGTACGCAGTTAATAAAAACATATGATTCTGGCAAAGTGGCTGAAAATGGTTATTACTATAGGAATATGTATTTTGAACAGACTGCTCCGAATGATATTCAAAATAGGCTTAAGAGTAATCGCTTAGATAAGTTAGGTCGTGATTATTATGGATAAACTTCTCATTTATTTAGGTGAGAACCTTAAAATTAATGATCAGATTACTATTTATCAACCTTCTATTCTTGATATAGCTAAATATGGAGAAAATCATTATTTTAATGTAGTTTATAAAATATGTTCTATACCTTCTGATTATAAGTCTGAATTGTGGGATCTTGGTTATAACTATAGTAAGTTGGATGATTTTGATTTATTCATACTTCTTACTCGTGATATAGGTGTTGAAGATACCTGTCTTCTTTTAGGTGATACTATTTCATTGAAAGATATGGCACCTTTAGTCGATCCGGAAACTCATAATATAATGCTTTATGATGAAAATACTGAATTAATAATTACTCGTGATATATACATAGAAATGATATCTTTCATTCGTGAGATGCACAATATTCATCCTAAGCGTGAACGAGCTGCAAACAAAGAAACCTTACAGCTATTAGTAGATGAAGATAGAAGAAAAAAAATTCAAAGAGTAAAAGAAGCTTCTCAAGAACCCTCTCCGGGTTCTTTTTTATTGCCTTTAATTTCATCTATGGTAAATAGTCCTGGTTTTAAATATGACATTAACAGTCTTAAAAGTCTTGGAATCTATGCATTTTTAGATTCTGTTCAAAGGATTCAGGCCATTAATACTGCTGCCTCCATCTCTGCAGGAATGTACAGCGGAATGGTTGATATGTCTAAGAATCCAAATCTACTTAAACAATTAAATTGGTTGCGTGACTTATCTAATGAGTACTCCTCTTCGAGCAATGTACGAGTCACTAAAACCGAATAATAAATCAAGGAGGAAAATATTATGGCAAATTTTGATTCTCTGGTTATTGATAGAGTCTTAGAAATTGTTGGTGAAAATAGCGATGGAGATTTACTCTATCTGTTAAACAATTTATCTAATGTTTCTATTAATACAACTTCTGAAAGTAAAGATAAAACAGATGCTCTTGGTGTACTGATTAAGAGATTCTATACATCCAAATCTGTAGAAGTATCTGCTGATTGTAACTTACTTTCATTCTCTATGCTGTCTCAGACATTTGGCACAGATAAGATTATTGCTTCAAAAGAATCTAAGATTCTTGCACCAAAAATCTTACATATTGATACAACTGGCATTAAGGAATATACAATTCCTGAAAAGCTGAAACCGAAAGCTCCACTTACAAAGCTTTATGCTCTGGAAGCAAACGGCACATTAGGAAAAGCTTATACTGCTTCTACTACTGCTGCTCCTACTGCTGATACTTTTGTATACACTGAAGATAGCGGAAAAATTACTCTTCCTACTGGAGTAACAGGTACTCTTATTGCTAAATATGAATATGAGACAGAAAGTGGTGTTAAGGTTACTAATGAGTCTGATAAGTTCCCGACTACTTCTTCTATTACAATGAAAGTTCTTGTTGCAGACACATGTTCTGTAGATGTAGTTCGTGCAGCTTATATCGTATTCCCAAGTTTCCAGGTAGCACCAGATTGCGATCTGACACTTGAAACAGATAGCACAATTACATTCTCTGGTGTAGCTCAGAGAGATTATTGTCAGACAGGTTCTCCGCTGTATTACATTGTAATGACAGAGGACGACGTAGAGGAGTAATCCTTAAGTTGTTATACCCCGGTTCATCCGGGGTATTTCTAATGAGAAAAAGGAGGAATACTCAATGAAATCAAAACCAAGAATTTGTGTAACTTGTGGCACTACTTATGAGTATTGTCCTAAGTGCACTAAAGATGCAGATAAACCTGTTTGGATGGTAGCTTTTCATACAGAAGAATGTAGAAAAGTATATAACATTATTGCTAAATACAATACTGGTGATGTGACCAAAGAGGATGCAAAAAAAGAATTGGCTGATGCTGTTACTCATAAAACAAAATTTACTAAACCTATTCAGGATAAAGTAAATGAAATTATGAAAGAAGAACAGCCTAAAGCAAAAACTAAAAAAATAGTGACGGAAAATTAAATATTTTATTGAGGGGAAAGCCGCACTATTTTTGCAGTTTCCCCTTATTTTTTTTCGGAGGAATTAAATGGAGATTGTAATACCTAACTTAAAAGGAGTTCCTTATGATCCTGTTCAAGCAGTAAAAATTATTGATCCAAATCAACAGAAACTCTACCTCAAACATGGATTAAAACCTTTAGATGTTTATTATAGTCCAGATGTGATTGTAATGTTGTTTGATAAAAAAGAAAGTTATCCGTATTACAAAGAATATCAAAATTATACTTTGGAGTGATAACGTGAGGAACTATAAAAAAAGATCTAAATATGGTGTCGATCAAACTACTAAAGGTAAACAGAATCGTACTGTTATAGATAGGAAAACAGAAAAAGAAGTATGTTTCGATTCTCTATTAGAGAAAAGATTTTATGAAGACATCGTATGCACTGGATTGGACTCTGGCGAAATTATAGACTATGAACTACAAAAAAAATATAAATTACAACCGTCTTTCAAGCATAATGGAAAGACTATACGTGCAATAGATTATGTTGCTGACTTTTGGGTTAAATACTCAGATGGAAGTGAACGTGTCTACGACACTAAAGGTGGAATGGTTGATCCTTCTGCCAAGATTAAACGAAAACTGATGTATTATATCTATCCTGATTTGGATTATGTATGGATCACTCATACTAAGTCTACTGGTTGGATCGATTGGGATGAAAATGAAGCTTTAAAAAGAGCAAGGAAGAAAGAGGGAAAAAAGGATGGAAATTAATATTTTAGAATTTGTAAAAGAATATAAAGAGAACCCAGTAGGGGCTTTAGAAAAACTTAAAGTTGAAAATTATGTGCCGTTTGCTACTAAACGAGCACTTATAGATACAGTTATTGAAAGTATTATTGAATATGATACTTCTCTTCTTACATATGAGCCAATGAATAAGCATTTAAACTTTTCTCTGACATGTGTGGTTATCTATACTAATCTCACCTACGAAGACGAAGAAGGTCTTGATGCTTATGATGCCTTAGTATCTTCTGGTCTTTTAGATAAAATTATTGAAATGATTGGTGTTGATTATGGAGATATGGTTGCTATGTTTGAAGAAACACTTTCCGCTCGTATTTCATTTACTAACTCTATGTCTAATAGATTAAGTGCATTATTTGGAATATTAGAAAATGTTTTTAAAGAAGCTACTCCGGAACAGTTAGATTATTTACGAAAGTTGGCTGATGTAAAAGATGGGGACAATTCCACAGTTAAGAAAGCTGATTGACCAGGGAATAACTATTGGTTTACAGCAGTTTGTTAATGACTACAAGCCTAAGATGGAAAGAGATGCACAACAGTCAGAAGAAAAATATTATAATGACTATTCCTCTTGGGCGGATGGTTATAGACTTTATGATTTAAAAAATATTCATACAATTACAGGCTTTGCTTATAGTCGAAGTGCAGAGCTTAGAGCACGATTTGATTCAAGCCATATGTCTGGAGGACATGGCATATGGGAACCATTGGAAGGTGATCCAGAAATAGTTTTTTCTTGGGGATTTGAAACAGGTAATCATGGATTTCGTAAAACAATAACTCCTATCAGAAATTATTGGGAACAATATTTTCGTGCTAGAAAAATGCATGCCAAAGGACAAGCAACAAAATTCGTTATCAACGGATTACATTCTGTTGGTTTATAAAGTGAGGTGAGAAAATGGCTGATTATATAATAAACGTTGGTGTAGAGGTTGAAGACAGTGCGCTAAATACATTAGAAACACGAATTAATTCTTTAAAAGAGAAGCACATTAAACTAGGTGTGGAATTAGGTAATACTAAACAGTTAACTAAAAATGCACAGACAGCGGTAAAAACAATAAGTAAAGCAACTGCCAAAGCCGCTAAAAATACTCCTGTTATTAAAGGATCTAATCTTGTAGAACAGATGGTCGATCCCGAAAAAGCTTTAAAATCTATGGCTAATACAGCCAATAAGCTGTCAAAGTATCAGGGTAAGCTTGATCTAGGAGAAGTAAAACTTTCTGTAAATCAAGGAATTATGGGAGAACTTGATGGACTTTTAGCCAAACTTAATGAAATAAAATCTACAGCTAAAAACATGGGCTCTATTAAGCTTACTGTTGGAGACAATATAAAAACTAAAGACGGTAAAATAGTTGTTGGAGAAACTACTAGTTCTTCTAATACTGCAAGATCTGCAGGTATTACTCTTAGACAAGCTCAAGCTGAAATTAAGAGAAATATGAAGACAATAGGAACCCTACAGGAACAGTATGTAAGTGGGATTATTGATGAAAGTACTTATAAACAGTCAAAGAGAACTATAGGACATAGAAATTCTCAGCTGGCTAGACAGATACAAAATCAAGGTACTGCTTCTGATTGGGTTACTTCTGCATCTGACATTCGAGGAGCACAGGCTAAGAATCAAGAAGCATACAAAGCAATGACTCAGAGTGCTTCAGAATACGACAAAGTTATCACTAATTTGGGTGAGAAACAGAAGACATTCAATAAAATGGCTCAAGTATATAATCCTAACAATGGTAAACCATTAGATAAAACTCTAGGACAAGGTTATGATGAAAGATTAAAATCTTTCAATGATACATATGAGCAATTAAAAAAATCTCGTGATAGTCTTGCGACTCTTACTGGAGACGAAAGAGACACTGAGCAAGTACGTTTTGCTGCTCTCCACTCTGAAGCCAATCGTCAAGCTAGGTATCTCGGTAATACTAATCAGTTTTTCTCACGTACTCCAAATAGATATAGCCGTTCAGAATATATTGGTACAGATTTAGATCCAGCATCTGATAAGGTCCGTCTTAAGATGGAACAAATGTCAGCAGATCTGGCAAAAGGAAGCAAATACACAACAGAGTTTAATGCAGCACAAGGTAAAATGTATGCTACTATTGATAGAGGGTCTGGTGTATTTGAAAAATATCAATTAGCATATAAAAATGGTCCAGGTAATATTGACCAGTCTCTTACTAAAGTTACACAAAGTGTAAAACCTTTATCTAGTTATCTTTCTGAAATGGGACAAAAGTTCCGTAGTCTTAGCCAGTATCTTGTAAGTAATTTTGGATTCCAAGCATTAACAACGGGTGTCAGATCCGGTGTCGAATCAATAAAAGAATTAGATTCAGCGATGACTGAACTTAAGAAAACATCAGATGGTACAAAACAAGAATATAGAGACTTTACTACTCAGGCTAGAACTGATGCCAAAGACATTGGTAGTACAACCACTCAGATTACTAGTAGTGCTGCTGATTTTTCTCGTCTTGGATATAGCTTAAATGAATCTCAGACTTTAGCTAAAAATACAGGTATTTTAAAAAATGTATCAGAATTCGGATCTATAGATGATGCAACAACCGCTATGATTTCCATGATGAAAGCATACGACGTAAAAGTTGATGATTCTATGGATCTCGTTGATAAAATGAATCTTGTTGGTAACAACTATGCAATTTCTACAGACGGAATTGCCACTGCTTTACAAGATTCAGGTTCAGCATTAGTAGCAGCGGGAAATGACTTCGATAAATCAGTTGCTCTCGTTACGGCAGCAAATAGTGTAGTGCAGGATCCATCGAAGGTAGGTGCTGGTCTTAGAACAATTGCATTACGACTTAGAGGCACTTCTGCTGAAGAATTATCTTCTATGGGTGAAGATACAGAAGGTCTTGTAGAGACCACTTCTAAACTTAATTCAAATATTAAATCTCTTACTGCCGTTAACGGTAAGGCTGGAGTTTCTATTCTTGATATGAATGGAAACTATAGAGATACTTATGATATTTTAAAAGATATCTCTCAGGTTTGGGATGATATTGGTAAGCAAGATTTGGCAGATGGTCAGAATAGACAGGCTGCTCTGCTTGAAATGATGGCAGGAAAAAATAGAAGTAATATTCTTGCATCCATATTGCAGCATCCTGAATTGCTTACAGATGTTTATAATGATTCCGCAAATAATTATCAAAATTCAGCTCAGAACGAGCTTAATACATACCTTGATTCTATCGAAGCAAAAACAACTAAAATTAAAGAATCTTGGTCACAGTTATGGCAATCAGAAGGTAGTACTAATACTTTTAAAGGATTGCTTGATGTTGGTAACGGCGCTGTAGGGCTCTTAAATGGTTTGGGACTTAATAAATCCTTAGCCGGAGTCGGCGGTATGCTTGTTAGCCATGCTATGGACTGGGGTGGGACAAATTATCAGTTGGTCCTTTAGAAAACGCCCCATGTAACCTGGTGGTGACACGGAACGATCTCATGTGAGAAAGGGGTTACTAAGCAAACAACCGAAACTGTCTTTATTCGAAGGAATAGAGAAATGCTTTTAATTTAGCATTCAGGGTGAACCGAAGTATATACTACTCCCCAATTACAGTAATGTAATAGGTACAGTAACAATGTATATATATGGGTGATCTGCAGCGAAGCTTCTTTATTTTATAGAGAAGAACGTTCATCGACTATAATGGGAACTTGGTCTCCGGATCAAGAAGGAATAGTCAGGACTGTTAGGCAGCTTACGCCGAATAAATTAAAGGGTAAATACATCTTACTCTCGTAAGCAATCTTACCTTATGTGCAAAGGTGATGTAAGCACAAATCTTTACTTTATTATTCTTCTATGCTATATTTCACATAGGAGGGTAAAACTATGATAATAAATAATTCTATCAGAACTTATGCACCAATTGCTCCGCCATATTTTGACGGATGCTTATTTATGAATGCAACTTATGAAATGCCAGAGGAACTGGCCAATTTGTTTACTAAAGGATTAGAATCCTTAAGCAAACATTTATATGAAAAAAATATTGATCCTACTAAATTATTTCCTGTAAGTCTAATATTTACAAAAGATGGCAGTTTTTCTGTCACCGAAAATGAAGCAACCACTTATGGAAGATGTATGTCTTTTTTAGTATACTCCATGGAACGGATAATTACATCTAACAATCAACACATGCAACTATTCGCATTTATTGAAGAATTAGTGCATTACTATTTTCAAGAAACAAATGAAACAAAAGTCAAACTAACTACTTTTTCTGTTGTTCAGAAAATATTCCCAGAAATAACTTTCGAGGAGGTAACATCATGGGGAGTAAATTGGAGCTAATGTTTATTAGCAAAGAGAAAAGTCAGATAATTGATTCTCCTGTTATAAGAGGTATTACTTGTGATACTTATAAAACATACTTACAAAATTCATCAAAAGAGCAAAAGACTATTCAGTCTCCTGCTCTTTCTTAGTATAATACGTACAATCTTCATTTTCAAAGTAAGGACATTCCTCTTCCTTGCACTCTTTATAAAGAGGACATTCCAATATTTCCATAATCTTTAAACCTCCATAGTATAGTTTTGTTGACTGTCTAAAAGAAATTATTGATTAATTTTCAGAATATAACCTTTAGTGATTTAAAAAACATTGATCTAACTCTAATAATATTTTTTCCAAATCATCTATATTGATAATAAGAGAAAATTTTCCTTTATGATCTTCTCTAATATCTTCGTCTTCAAATTGTATAGCTTTTATTTCAGTACTTGCGTTATGAGTTAATGGATGAATCATTAAACGATCATGGCAGACAGCATTCCTTAAATGTTTAATTACATTTCTTTCACAATTATTTTCTTTGTATGTATTTTTATAAATCTCATTATATGTCTTATTAGTGAGTCTTTTTAATGTAGGCACATTCTGAAAATTATCTTTTCTATTAGATAGATAATTAAAATATTTCTCTTTTGGAAAAACAAGTAACCCCAAAAAAGAATTTATTAATTGAGTGACCTCATAACATTTTTGATACGCAAATTCATTGGCAAACATAATTCTTTTTAAACAAGAAATCTCTTTATTTTTATTATGCCCAGCTAATTTTTGAATCATGAAATAATTCATTTGTGTCCTACATATGAATTCTTTAACATAATCATCATCTTTAAAATTACTCATAAACTATCACCATGTATACCCACAAGAGTTACACTTAAAGCTTTTGTTAATCTTCTTACTGAACAATCCCAATATCCCTACTGATACCATACGTTCTCCTGTAGAGATTTTACGAATATTGGTGGAACCACATGTAGGACACTTAGGCCCAGTAGAGAATTTCTGAGCATTCTGTTTGGCGTACCACTGGTCTGTGTTTTTGTTTTGCTCTTCTATTCCTTCAGGGGATTCACTATATTTTCTTTTTTTAACAGCAGAGTAATCTACTTCATTGTCTAATTTGTTATAGAAATATTTCTCTCGGAGCATTTCATCAGATTCTAAGGAACTAGGACAATGACCATCATGAGTTTTCTCATATTCTTTTGATAACTCCATGTATGCTGTAGACCAATCAATGCCAGTACCTATATAAGTTCCAATTTCACAGGTATAACATTTATCTCCTATTTTATAAGAAGAAGATGTACTGGTATTTCCACATTTATTACAAAATAATAATTCTTTCATATTGTTCCTTCTTTTATATATAGTAATTAAGATATGCTATATTATATCACACAGTTTGGTTTTCGCCAAGAATGAAGATGGAGGAATTTTACCGCAATCACGAAGAGCTCAACGTAATGCTGCTATAGCGAATGGCTATGCAGAAGCCAATAAAAATTATCAAGCATATTCAGAAGATTTAAAAGTTCTTGAAAAACTTAATGAGCAACTTGATAACAATGGTCAGGCCATTACAGACAACGAACAACGTATGGCTAAAGCAAATGAAACAACGAAGAATGCTAGTCAAAGAGCCAAAGATTATGGTAAGCAGATAGCTACTAATGCTAAGACTCTCACTGATTTTAAAAGAGAAAATGAGGTAAAGGAACCTGAGCAACAGAAACAAGGGAAATGGTCCGATGGTCTAAAAAGTATGGCATCTGCTGGTCTCTCAATGATTGGTAATGCTTTTATTTCCGCTGGTGTTGGAATGCTTGTGCAAGGAGCTTTCTCATTGCTTGGTAAGGGCATTGACGCTTTCGTTCATAAAAATGAGAACTTAATTGCTAAAGGCCAAGAAGCAAAAGAATCCATTCAATCCCAAACTAAAGCCTATGAGGATCAGAAAGCTTCTCTTGGAGAACTTACTGCCAAATATACAGAATTGTCCAAAGGTGTAAAAATATCTGGTAATTCTATTAAAAATATTAGTCTTACAGACGATGAATATAAGGATTTCTTAGATACAAGCAATAAAATTGCTGCTGCCGCTCCTAGTCTCACACGTTCATGGGATTCTCAGGGCAATGCTATTCTTAATGCAGGAACTAATGCTGAGGATTTGAACACTCAGGTCAATGATTATCTAAAGCTACAGAGGAATCTTACTTATTATGACACAAAGAAAAATATTAGTGATCAGTATAAAGGGTATGAGACTGCTTTAGGAGAGAATAAGGGCAAACGAGATGAATACAAAAATGCATATGATGCAGCTAAATATAAAGTTGATTCTGTACAAAAATTTTCCGACATGCTTAAAAAGCATACAAAAGGAGAAGATACCATCACCTATACACTGGATCAAACTGCATATGATGCACTTGGTAATACATTTGGAAAAGCAATAAAAGGTTATAAGCAATCTGCGGATGGTCAAAAGATAACTCTTGAATTTGATGGTAAACAGTTAGATTTTCTTAATAATGAAGCTGCCAGTGTTTTAAACTCAGATAATAGCGAACTTCAAGAAGCTCATACTAATTTAGTTAATACTCAAGAATCTATAGATGCCTCTAAAAGAGAAATGGTTTCTTCTATCAAATCAATGGCAAGTACTATTGATTCTTTTGATAGCTGGGACGATCAAGATAAAGCATCAGAATTTCAATCACAGTTGAACAGTATGCTTAGTTCTTCAGACGGCACAAGATTGTTAGATAATTTTGAACAGTCTGGTAAAGACATGGATACATGGCTCCGTAACAATGTAGTCAACCCTATGGCTACTGCTACTCCAGATCAACAAAAGCTTTGGTCTCAACTGTTTGAAATGGAACCTAAAGACCAGGAAACTGTAAGAGAATTTGCTGCAAGAAGAGATGATGTCCTTGAGTCTATAGCAGATATTTCTCAAAGCGACTTCTGGACTAAAGGTACTTTAGCCGAAGCTTTTGGTTTTGCTCATACTGAATACGATGACAATGATAAGGCTTATACTGTTTGGGAGAATCAAGATAGTCTTAATAGAGTTAGAGATGCTCTGAAAGGAGTAAAGGCTAGCAAAACTAAAGGTGATGCCGAAAAAGTAAGAGAAGATCTAAAAAATGCTACACAAGATGAACTTGAAATAGCTGTACAGGTTATCACTGATAATAAAGATTTAAGTTCAATTGATGATTTTTATACGGCATTCGAAAAAGCTAAACAAGCAGCTAAAAATATGAGTGATCAGGCAGCCGTTTCTTTAGATTCAATGGAAACGAAAGTATCAACTGCTAAGTCTACTCTTTCTTCTATGGGAACTATTCTTACAGAGACTACTTCTGCAGGTGGAATTTCTAAAGACAATGTTAAGATCCTTTCTACTGCTTTCAAAGATGTGAAAGATCCTCGTGGCATTGAGCAAAATGTTAATGATTTATTCACCACTACTTCTGATGGTATCAAACTAAACATAGATGCTTTGAAAACCTTTACGGAATATCAAGCTGAAGCCACTGATGGAGATTTCGAAAAGGGTATTAAGTTACAGACTAAAGCTATTAAGGATCAAACAGATGTAACAAATAAAGCAAAAAAAGCATGGGAAAAAGCTAGAGGAACTGAAGACGAAGATGATAAAAAAGCTGTCTATGATTCTGAAAAAGATAAATTAAAAGATGCTAGGAACGAATATTTATCTTATATGCAATCTCAGTCTGAATGGCAAGCGACTAAGAAACAGCAACAAGAACTTCTCTCCTATTATTCTCAGTGGCAACGTGCCCAGAGTACGGAGAATGCCGGAGATAAATATAATAACATTGTTGCCGGACTAAAAAATGCTAAAGATGCATATGATAAAGGTCTTGTAGGTACAGATGATTTTAAATCATTTGCTGCTCTTATTTCTCCTACAGGTTCAGATGATAGAGCAAACTTTGCAGAGAATTATGGTAAAGCTGTAAGATACCTCACAGAAGATAAGACAGGTGTTAATAATTTCTTAGCTGATCTTAAATCTAAGGGTATGGCATCTTATGATGATGCAAGTAAAAGATGGTCATTTGACATAGATGATAAGAGTAAAGCCGCTCGATCAATGGGAATCAGCAAAGAATTCATGAGTGCTAACTTCGGTCGTCTTCGTGATTATGGCATTGATAATAACTTTATATCATCTACAGAAGAAGGTATAGATAGGGTTCAGGAACTTACTTCTGCTCTTTCAGACGAACAAAAACGACTTGAAGAATTAAAGAATACAGATAGTACCAATACTACTGCTATTACTGCTTCTGAGGACAAAGTTAATAAATATAAACAGGATTTAAAAGAAACCTATGATAATATGGGTGACTACTCTGAAGATGCTGCACAGACTGCTGTTGATAATTTTAATTCGGCAGCAATGGGTGTACAATCATATCAGAATGCAATAGAAAATGTTAAAAAGAATGAGAATCTGACAGAAGCTCAAAGAACTTCTGCAATTAATCAATTAATAGCTAAACAGGAAGAATTAGCTGCCACTTACGGTACTACTGTTAAAGAATTATTAGGAGCAGATGTATCTTCATTAATGGATGGCATTATAACAGATTCTGCTTCTGTTACTACTGCTCTTGATGGTATCAATAAAGCATATGAAGAACAGAACACAGATGTTACTTCTTTAGTAGACACTCTTGGAAAATATACTTCTGAACAGTTAGAAGGTATAGATTTCAATGACGGTAAATGGGACACTGAATTAGGCGATGCTGAAAAAGCTGTTGAGTCTTTATGTGAGAAGCTTGGCTTAACAAAAGACCAAGCTTCTTCTGTTATTGAGGCTTTAAAGGAAGCTGGTAAGTTAAAAGATTCCGAGAAAAGTAGTGATTCCTCTAAAGAAACTACTAAGGGGTCTTGGGAGAAACCACAGACTGCTGAGGAAATGGGATTTGAAAAAGATTCAGATCAAGCTACCGATTATGCTAATTCATTAGAAGCTCTTACTGCTGCACATAAGGAAAATGATGCCGCTACTGAAAAGTCATTTGAAACCCTTTCTAAATATAACCGTACACAATTAGATGGCATCAAATTAAATGATGGTGCTTATAATGTTGAGGGTATGGAACAGGCTGAAGATGCCATACAACAGTTAGCAGATAAGACTCAGTTGTCTAAAGACCAGATTCTTACTGCTCTTGAAGGTTTAGGTATCTTAAAGGTTAATACAGATACTACTGATGCAACAAAAAATCTGGATTCTGTAGTTACCGAAGCGAAAGAAGCTCAAAATGAATTAACTGATCTCACAGGAAAAACTTATAAATTTGATTTTGATTCAACTGATTTAGATTCTATTCATCAGCAAGTAACTGATTTAGGAACAGAAGTAGATAAGTATAGAGATCGTGATGGTAAATACCATCCAGAGATTACTGGTGGTGAAGAACTCCAGACTGTGTATACAGGAGCTATTTCGCATGAGCAAGATGTAGAATATAACTCCTCTGATATATCTCAAGCCGATTCTAGTTCTAGTATTGTAAAAGCTGCTCAAGACTTTATGCAAGCTAAGAATGAAATGGATGTCCAGACCCAATTATACCAAAAAGGCATGGATAACACTCTGGATCAAGCTACTCAAGATGCTAATGCAGCTTTTGAAACTTTACAGCAAGCTCAGACTGATTCTAAAGTTAAATTAGTAGATACTGATAATATACAAACTGCAGAAGACCAATTGCTTAAAATGTCAAATGACGACATAACGGCAAAAGTTGATGTTGAAGCAGATACCAGTGAAGCAGAATCAGATATTGAAAACTTACAAAACGTTTCTGGATCCACTGTAACTTTAAACTGTGATGTTTCTAATGAAGGTAGTTTTGAACAAGCAAAATCTACAATTGAATCTATGCCATCTGATACTACAGCTACTATTGATATGGAAGTTAATGGTGAAGAGGATGTTGAGAAGGCCACCGAATTAATTGAATCTGCCCCTACCAATGGAGCTAAATTAGTTGTTGATTGCGAAGTAAACAATAAAGAAGAATTTGATGAGCTTATGCAAGCTCAAAGTACAGCAAATTCTAAAGGAGCAAATGTAGAAGTACACGCTTCTATTAAAGGGGTAGATGTTGATTCTGCCGCTACTGCTGATACTGAAGTTCCTGTCAAAGGTAAACTTGAAATCGAGCCTTATTCTGGAGATGCTGTTGAAGTCAACGCTAAGGCCAATATCACTGGTGTTACTGGTGGAGAAGGAGTACAAGTAAGTTTAAATGCAAAAGCTAATGTAACAGAAGCTCCCACTGTACCAGATACAACCGTTAAAGCTACAGCTCATGTAGATGAAGCGCCTACTGTCCCAGATGCTGAAGGAATAGCAAATTATGAAGGCATTTTCCCACATGTGGCTGATGATGCATACGGAGTTGCTCATTATGAAGGAGATTTCCCCACCTCAGCTCCTACTATTTCTGGCACAGTTAATTATTATGCTCATATTATAGGTGCTCCATCTGGTGGTGCCATAGCAACTGCTTCGGGTACAATGACTTCAGTTGCCCACGCTTCTGGAACAGCTTATAACGTTCTCAATATGAAGCCTCTCTCTTCTGCTCATGCAAAAGGTGATGTAGCGTTAAATCAAGATGAAAAAGCATTAGTAAATGAAGAGTATATTAATGGTCATTCTGAATCCATAGTGCGTGATGGTGTATGGTCGCTTATTCCTGGTGGTGCTCATATTGAGAATTTGAAAAAAGGTGACATCATCTTTTCAGCTACTCAAACAGAGGATTTATTAAAACATGGTGCTACACATGGTCATGCAAGAGCATATGCACAAGGCACTGCTTCCGGTGTAACCCTTGCTCCTGCCTATGCAGACGGTACATCAGAATTAGATGATACAATTAAAAAAGTAAGTACTCAAGCTAAAGACTGGATAGAAACTGCTCTTGACCGTTTAGAGAGAATCGTTGAAAAGTATCAAGATATCGCTGAAAGCGATTATAGTAATTATAAGTCTTCTGAGAAGAATTATGATAAAGCACTTAAAAATCTAAATAAACAATTACAGACACAAAAAGATTCCAGAGCAAAATACGTAGCTAAAGCAAATGAAGTTGCTTCTGCTGTTGGTTTATCTGATGAACTGAAAAAGAAAGTCCAGAATGGTACAATCAATATTGAAAGTTTATCCGAAGATGATAAGAAACGTGTTGACGCATATCAGGAATGGTATGAAAAAATCTTGGATTGTGACAAAGCGATTCGTGAACTCACTAAGTCACAGAAAGATTTAGCTAAAGCAAAGGTTGAGCGTGTTATTGAAGCTTATGACACCGTTATAGGTAAACGTGAGAACAAAGCTGACTATTACAACGCTAAACAGGAATTGAGAGTCTCACAAGGGTATAATCAGAAACCTGGTTCTAAATATGAAAAATACATGAAAAAGGAACTCTATTATACCAATGAACAGAAACGTCTTACTGATAAAGAAATAAAAGAATATAAAGGTAGGATGAAAGAATATCTTAAGGTAAATGGACATAAAACTGTCGATCCAGAATACCAAAAGATGAAGAAACAGCTTTATAGTCTCCAGACAGAGGCTGTTAAGTTAGAAAATGAAGCTGCTGAATTAGTTCAGGCTTTACAAGATAATCGTGAACAGATAAAACAATGGGCTGTTGACCGCTGGGATCGTGCAGGTTCCAAGCAGGATGCAGTAATTGATTACGCAAAAGCAAATGATAATCCTGAGTATCAGATTAACGAAAAGATTTATCAGGAGCGCATTAAATCTAATGCGAGACAGATTAATGCACTTCAAAAGCTTCGTGCAGAAAAAGCCGAATACTATGATATTCATTTTTCTTCTATGAACAATGAAGAAGCTCAGAAGTATCTTGATTCTATAGCACAGATTGACGAACAAATTTTAAAAATCGGCAGTGATATAGAAAATCTGAAAAATGAAATCATGGAGCTTCGTTGGAAACCATTTGATGATGCACAAGATAAACTATCAAATGTTATCACTGAATATCAGACTATGCAAAAACTTCTCGGTGACGCTGAAAGTTTTTACAATGATGATGGTTCATTTACTACAAATGGATTAACTAACATTTTATTAACTCAAGAATCTATAGATGCGACAAAACAGAAGATTGCTAACTATAGGGAAGGTCTTAATAAGCTTGAAGAACAATATAAAAATGGTTGTTACAGCTTAGACGAATACAATGAGAAAAGCAAACAACTTCTTGATGGTATTCAACAAGAATCTACTGCTCTTTCTGAACTGAAACAGAATATGCTTGATATGTATGAGACTCAAATTAAGAAAGAGAATGATTTACTTCAGGAAAATATTGATAAGCGTAAAAACGCTCTTTCTGCTAAAGAGAAATATTACGATTATGACAAAACTTTAAAAAAGAAGTCTAAAGATATTAATACTCTTAAATCCCAGATAGCTGCCCTTGAAGGAACCAGTAATGCTGCCGCCAAAGCTCGTCTTGAGAAATTACGTGCGGAACTTGCAGATGCCGAAGATGATATGGCAGATACCATGCATCAACACGAAGTCGATATGAAAAATACCGGCTATGAGAATTTCTCTAATGAAGCGAATAAAGCTCTTGATAATACACTTGATGCAGTAAAGAAGAATTCTTCGTTTCAGGAAGCTATTATTAGTGGAATGCTTACCAATGTAACCACTAATTATGATAACACATATAAACATTTACATACTGTGATGGATCAGTATGGTGTTAAGGTGTCTAGTACATTTGATACTATGATAGGTAAGTCTGCTGATTTCAATACAAGTTTGATTCAACAGATAAAAGCATTAGAAACCATTTCTAATATGAAAGTTACTCTTCCATATGGAACAAGCAATGGACAAGGTGGCTCTACAACTGGTAATAATACATATACCGGTGCTGAGAATGGTATTCACAATACATTTAATAGCAATAAAGACTCCACTGGTGCTGGAAATGAAACTCCAGGTACAGTTAATGGAAAAAGTTATAGTTTTTCATTAAACAAATCAGAAATATTCTTGACACCAAATGAATCTTATAAATTGAAAGTTACATGGTCTCCTACCGCACCTTTACATTCAGATATTAAATGGTCTAGTGATAAAACTGATGTTGCAAAAGTTTCATCGTCTGGTAAGGTTACGGCTACAAAAGGGGTACAAACTTCTAAAGGTGGCGGAGCGACAGGAATCCTAGTCGGTGGACTGGAAAAAACATTTAAGGCTACTATTACAGCTAAAAGTGATTTTGGGAGCAAAACTTGTGTTGTACATGTAATGCCAGATGCGCATTACGACGCAATTGAAGAATATGCAAATAAAAATGGATTGGCTATGACCAATGATAAAATGCAGGCAGCTCTCGAATATGCTTATCGAAATGGTGGAAACCATGCTGATAAGGCAAACATAGCAGTTGAGGGATTCAAAAAAGCTTATTTGAATGATAAACCAACATATTTAAAGAGTTGGTTTAATACTCTTCAAAACCGTCCAGATGGTGCAACAGACGTTCCTGCCGGAGTGAGTCCTTTGATAGGATATTTTAATGCTAAAGGTAAGAAAGTCGGACCAAAAGAAATGCAGCAGCTTGCAGATATTCTTGAAATTAGTACTCCAGGTGTTAAAAAATATGATTCATGGGGCTCTGCTTTAAAAAATCAGATACTTCAAAAGTATAAATCATATGGTTTTGCTACTGGTGGAATAATAAATAAACTAATACCTGCTGATATGAGTACTCTTTTAGGTAAAGCTATTATTAGTAATGGAGACCAGGGATTCATTGGTGCAAAAGTTGGCGAATCAGTAATGACCGAAGAATTTACTCGTCTGCTCAAACCTTCTATTGCTGCAATGAATAACTTTACCAATATGTTTAACCCGGTTACTCCTACTGCAACAAATAATGATTATACTATCAACAACGAAGTGAACATTAATGTAGCAAATATGAGTAATGATTTAGACATCCAAGATGTCGCAAACAAAGTTTCTACAATTATTAACAAAAATATGACTAGAGACTGGAGAAAGCTTAGATGATAAAAGGACTGCTTCGGCAGTTCTTTTATTGTATGAAATTATAAAATGAAAGAGGTGAATAAATGTTACAATTTGAATTTGATGGACATAATTCTAGTGAATACGGGATTATAATGACTGGAATCACAGACAATGATAATCTTGAAAGCAGATCTTTACAGTTAGGAGAAAAGAATAGATATAGAGCAAGAGAAAATCATTTCGGAACAGTGTACGACGATAATTATAGCTTTACACTTAGCATCATGAAAAATCCTTGTCACAATATAAATGTGACACCTGAATTATCTAGTGGAATCATTACATACCCAGAAAAATGTACTCCTATATTGAAAAATGGTATTATTACTTTCCCATTGGAGTACATACCAGATGTTAAATTAGGTGTTATACAGATGAATGATACTGATTACCTTTCTTCAAGCAATATCCGTATTATTAATGGCTGGTTAACTTCTCCACAAACACCAAAATTATTTAAGATACTTGGTGGTGACTACTTCTACGAAGATATAGAGTTCTTTGCTACATTCACAGAAATTACTACTGATCATGTTGTGTTCCCATATGAAATGAATTTTACAGTCACTTGCGACAGTCCATATGGTTACACTCCTGAGATTACGCATAATATCACCTCTTCTTCTACTCTTCCAAAAACTTATATAATTAACAACACTTCTGACTGTCATGAAGATTACATCTATCCTCTTATTAAAATTTCCCCTAAAAGCCATGGCACTATTACAATCCAAAATGTAACAGACAATAACGGAACAATGAAAATAAATGCTTTAAAAGATGATGACTTTTATATTGATTGCCAGCATTTAAAAATATATGACATTACTAATTCAATTATAAGTTTTGAAGATTTGGGTGTAAAAGATATAGATAATATATACTGGCTTAGATTGGCTTACGGTGAAAATGAATTAAGATTCACTGGTGATGCTACATTTGAGCTTATTTATAGAGAACCAAGAAAGGTGGGTGCGTTTGGGTGAAAATAAATCATAAGTATGATATTTATGGACGTACTGAGCCTTCTATTATTTATTTAGCTAAACCTGGCAAAAGATTATATTGTGCGCTAGGAGGCATTGATACATCTACCGCTTCATTGTCGTTAAAAACTAATAATACAGCTGAATTAACATTTACTGTTGATAAATACATAAACAATACTGTTACTGACGGGTATGAAGAACTTGATGAGCTAATGGAGCTATACTGTGATGGCATTTGGTTCAAAATAGTAGATCCGCCAACTATTAATAATGATGGTTTGCGTGAAACTAAAGAGATTACTGCTGAGTCTTATGAAATCATGCTTACTCAATATAAACTGAAAAACTTTAAAATTAATATGGGCGAAGAAGATTCCTATGAAATGATGTATCAGGCAACTCATGATACAAATAAGTTTTATCAGATTAAGTTTTATGATTCAGAAAATGAAGATCTAAGTTTTTTACATTTAGTATTAAAACATGCAGATGTTCCTGGTTGGCATATAGGTTATGTGGATAATATTACTCCTGATGACGATGGAAAATTACTCCCTAATAATATATGTAACTTTGAAGTAGACGATCAAAATGTATATGCTTTCTTAACACAAGAGGCCGCACAAGCCTATAAATGTGTGTTTGAGTTTGATACTGTAAATATGACCATAAATGTTTATAGACCTGACAGCTTAGGTAAAGATACAAATGTAGTTTTGGGTTTTAGAAACATTCAGAATAGTATAACTATTTCCAGAGATGAAAATTTAGTTACACAATTTTATGTTGAAGGCTTAGATGATTATAATATTGATGCAGTCAATTTTGGTGATTCTGTAATTACTGATCTTTCCTATTTTATATGTGAGCCTTACATGGATACTTCACTACAAGAAAAATATAATGCATGGCAAAGCTACCGAGAGTCCCGCAGAGAAGAGTTTATTAATTTATCCAAAGAATATAATAAAAATTTGGAAGTTCTTACTGAATTAATGAATAGAGTCCCAATTGATACTGCTCAAACAAATTGGTTCGGGAAAAAAGTTGAAGATTTAAAAGATGCATATAATGCTAACATGGCAATCATTAAGGGTTTAGAAGCTCTATATGTTGATGATGAAAAGAATTTTGATTTAGAAGCTTTAAAAAAGTCACATGATTGGCCTTTATATGAATCAATTATGAACTACACTCTTCCATCTATTGTAGCTGCATTACAAGCTCAAGACGAAACCGTAGAAGGATTCGGTAAAGGAAATATTATTTCATGTGTAAATCCGATTGTGTTGGGCCAAGATTGGTATATGGTAAACCCTGGAACTTCTTCTTTTCAAACTATACAAATTGATGATGCTCCTGCTTATGGAATCACTCGTGGAGTTAAAGTAACTGGTACTAATGGAGGAATTTATCAACACAATATTAGTATTGAACCATCTCAGAGATATACTCTTAGTTGTTTTGTAAAAGGATCCGGTACATTTTATCTTGGTTATAATAACACTGGAGAAGATAGAAAGAATGTTGCTTATAACATTACATCTTCTTGGACAAGAGTTTATACTTCTTTTAATCTTTCTTCTCGTTTAATTGATGTAGCATTCGCTGGAACTAATGATTTCACTATATGCGGTATGCAATTAGAGATGGGCGATTCACCTAGCCAGTTTGGGTATTTCACGCAATCTGAAAATATTATAAAAGCTTATGAAACTGATTGGAAGTTATATGGAATCTCAGAATTAAAAGTAAAGATTTCAACTTACGATAGCTGTATTAAAGAATTAAAAAAGAGTGGTTATGCAGATGGTTATAATCCTCTTTCTGGATACGAAGAGGCATATTTCACTCAAATGCATCAGAAATATCTGGATTATTTGAATTTAAAAGATCAGGCTGAAACTGCATTAAAGGAACGTCAAGCTGAATATGATGCGGCTAAGAAACCTGAAATTCAAGAGAAACGAAACCAGATTGCAAAAGATGTATTACTTGAAAATTTTGGTAAAGTACAGAACAAATACTCAGCTTTTACTGATAAAGAAACATATATTATTAAGAGTTTATATAGCCAATCCACTTATACAAATGAAAATATTATTGTTACTACTCTTGACAGTACTGCTGATGCCGTAGATAAGTCTAAAGTTCTTTATGACGATGCATTGGAAGAATTGTATGTGGAATCACATCCACAATATACATATACTGATGATGTAGAGAATGTATACGCTCTTCCAGAATTTAAGGAGTACCATGAACAGCTTGCGGTAAATGATTTTGTGCGTGTAGGAATCACTGATACTAATTATATTAAACTAAGAGTAATTGAAATCACATATAATCCTTGTGATTTAGATGAATCTATGGAAGTTACTTTTAGCAATATGATTCAGTACAAAGCTAAAAGGAATGATTATAATACTCTTTTAAACGATGCCCTTAATACTTCCAACCGTAATGGTGGTCGTGTTAATTCAGTCAACAAATCTTCTACTTCTGATTATGTCATCACATCAGAAGCTATCAAACAAATCTTTTCAAATCCTCTATTCAATTCAATGTTAGGTGGAACTGTCACTGGAGGAACCGGATCTGGCGGAACCATTACCGCTGATATAATTATTGCAGAACTCGTGAAAGCAAAAGAAGGTGTATTTGATAAGCTTACTGTTGATACTGCTTTCATGAAATATCTCGATGTAAAACTTATTTCCGCAGATAAGATCACAACTCGTATTCTCGAAGCGGAACAGGCAAATATTGAAAAGCTGTCAGCTAAGATTATAGAATCTAATCAGATTAATGCTGATATGATTAATGTAAAAAATCTTCTTGCAGGTCATGCAGGAGTTGGAGAATTACATACAATTCATCTTACTGTAGAAAATGCAGAAATTGATCAGGCTGTTATTACTAATCTCATCGCAAAGAAAATTGCAGTTGGAGATTTAATGGCTCAAAATGCTCTTGCAAATCAAATTGTACTTATCTCTAAAGACAATAAACCTACTATTGCATTTCAAGAAAGTACCCAACAGTTTTATGATTCCAAAGGAAATGTTCGTGTGCAGATTGGTATGGATGGTAAAGGGGATTTCAACTTTATTGTTAAAAATGGAGACAGAGCCGCTTTATTTGATGAAAATGGTATTACCCAGACAGGTATTCCAGATAATACAATTCTTGGAGACATGATTAATAACGCCACCATTACCAAAGACAAACTTGGATTCCAAATCATAGAACCAAATGAACAAGGTGGTATTGATATCACTAATATTTATGATGGTAAAGGAAATCAATGGTGGGGAATAGAAAAGACGACTATTACTGATGACTACACAAAGCAGATTAAGAATGTTACAGATACTCTGACCGGACAAATCGAAACTAAGGTTAGTAATACTCAATATCTTAAAGATAAAGAATCTATCCGAACAGATTTTTCTGATATCAAACAAAATGTTTCTGGGATTACATCTACTGTAAGCAGTATGCAAACAGATCTTTCTGAAGCTCAAGAAAAAATTAAAGCAAACACCTCTTCTATTACTCAGAATGCAGATAAAATCAGTTTTATGGTAACTGGTGACAAAGAGTCTGAGTTCACAGTTACTGATAAATTTATTCAGATGATTTCTGACCATATTAGCATTGATGCCAGCACCATTGACATTAATGGTATTATCACTGCAATGAATACACACACTGGACCAGGTAAAACTAAAATCGACGGTGGTATTATTGATACAAATACAGTAAATACTATGTTAATTGCTGCTCAGTTGTTACAATCTAAGAATTATCAGGGACCATCTGCGGTTGACGGAATTTATGCACAATCTGGACTCCAAATTAATATGGAAACTGGTGCTATGACAGCAAAGAACTTTGCTATTGATGATAAAGGAAATGCTTATTTTAAAGGCAATGGTGAATTTGAAGGTAGCATCACCGCTAATAAAGGTTATATTGGTGGTATTGGTGGTTTTACTATTGAAGCTGGGAAATTGTATTCTGGCATGGATACCTTTCCTGAACAACCAACATCAGTATCAAAGGATAAAAATGTATATATTGGTACAGACGGAATTGCTCTTGGTAGTGGAAACTTCAGAGTTGATTCAAATGGTAAGCTTTATGCTAACTCTGGTACATTTTCAGGAACTATTTACGCTGATGGAGGAACTATTGGCGGTTGGAATATATCTGCAAATTCATTAAGTAACAGAGATGGATCCATAAGTTTGAATCCAGATGGTTTAAAACTTGGCAATCAGTTAAATATAGATAATCAAGGGAATGCAACTTTTGGTGGTAAACTATCAGCTGCTACCGGAAGTTTTTCTGGTGAATTAGTTGCAGCAACAGGTAGCTTTTCTGGAGAATTAGTTGCAGCAACAGGTAGCTTTTCTGGAGAATTAAAAGCTGCAAGAGGTAGTTTTAAAGGAGAACTTTCTGGTGCAACTGGAAGTTTTACAGGTAGTGTTATTGCTACATCTATTACTGCAAAGCAATCATATTCTATTTATTATAACGATGTTGGAACTGGTGAACCAACTGATTCAGTACAAGTAATTACTGCATTTGACTGGGGAACTAATACAACTCAAATTGGATTTGGGTTGATAGATTCATCTTTAGACTCTTCAAAAATGCATGGAATGCTTCTGATAAAAGAACAAGGCGCAAGAGTTCTAACATTAATTGCAGATGATATTAATACAAATGGATGGTTAAATGTTAATAAACTTAATATTACTGATTCATTCGGACAGTATAAAGGAGTGCCATATAAATCAATTATGTGGAAACCAACAGACACATTTGACTTTAATGGTTATAATCATCATCACACTATTCTTCCTTATAAGAATGGTAATTTTGCAGTAGGTATGGAAAGTACGACTACAGGAATGTTATCTATTAGTTTATTACCATATTTGTTATCAACTGAAACCGATGCATATGGTAATATTACAGTAAGTAAAACTAAAGATACTACTTCTCAGATAAGCATTGGAGCAACAGCTAATCCATATGCATGTATTTATGTAGATGCCATTTATCTTACTGGTGATAAAAAAGCTTATACCTCACTGGCTAATTTAGGCAATGGTGGTACAACTAATTATAATGGACTTACAAATAAACCTAAAATTAATAATGTTGAATTAGCAAGTGGAAATAATACATTATCTAATTTAGGGATTGCTGCACGATCACATTCTCATTCTAAATTAAATAACAGTTCTCCTGTAGGTTATACAGGATTTGGTCATTGCCATACCGTAATTATGAATAGTAATCATAATATGTGGATTGCAATTAATAATGATGGTACACCCGCATTGACTCCATATAAATTAAAAACATCAACTAGCTATACAGATGTTGATACATATTCATTGGAAAAGGGTGGCACTTGTAACCTCGGAAGCACAGATGCGCCTTGGAATGCTGTATATGCTAAGAATTATTACGATGAACATGGAAATAAGATTTCTACAGGCGGTGGTTCAATTAGTCTTAAAATTGATGGAGCTACACGTAGTTCTGGATTTACGAATTATAACCTCGCAACGCAAGATTGGGTGACTGGTAAAGGATATTTAACTCAGCATCAATCTCTTTATGGATATGCTACTACAAGTTGGGTGTCTAATAATTTTGCTCCTAAAGGTTCTGGTGGTGGAACAACGTATTATGGAGGTACAGGTATTACTATTTCTGGAAATACTATTTCTGTCGATAGTACTGCTTCTTCTACTCATACACATGATCATTTAACGGGATCATTTGATGTTACAGTTGGTTCATCAACAATGTTTCCAGACGGAGATGGTGTTTATTCATGTGGTAGTAGTGGACATAGATGGAAATATGTTTATGCGTCTAATGGTATAAATACTGGTTCTGATGAATATATAAAAGAAAATATCAAAAGCATTACCACTCTTTCATCTATTGACAAGTTTTATATGTTATTAAACCCAATTCAATATAAATTTAAACAACGTCCAGGTGATAAAGAAGCCTCTAAAATACATTTTGGATTTGGTGCAAGAGAAACAGAAAGACATTTAAATGAAAATAACTTTAATTCAGAAGAATATAGTTTGGTTACAAAAGCTATTTTAGATAAGCCTAATTTTGTTGGACGTACTGATGAATATTCAATGAATTATCTTGAATTTATTTCTCTCAACACTCACATGACACAGAAAGCCCATCATCGTATTGACTCTCTCGAATCTGAAAATCAATCCCTTAAAAATGAAATTCTTATGCTTCAGGGACAGCTCTCTCTCATTACTCAACGACTACAAAAAATGGAGGAAAAGTTATGTTAAAAATTAGTGAAACAAGAAATGTATCCGGTCAGGTTATGATCGGTGAAGGTGAAAACTCAAAGCAGGTTGCTTATCTTAATGCATCTGTTAGTAAAGATGGGAATGTAAATATCAATAAATCTATTCAGGATAGCGAAGCATTTAAAACAAATAAAGAGGCTGTCCTGAAAGATTTTACAGAGTTTGAAACATACGTATATGGAATTATTCCTGAATAAATAAGAGGCCATGAGCAATCGTGGTCTTTTATTATGCAAAGAAGGTGAAATATTTGACCAGTCGAGAATATGAACTTGAATTAAAGAAAATCAAAGCCAAAAATCGGCAGATTGAAATGAAACGAAATCTGAAAGCAGCAAAGGTTAAAAGATTCAATTTTAAAAAACCAAATACAAGTAAGCTTATTGTGTTTGTAGTCTTTGCTATTTGCTTACAGATTCTTTGGTTTAGTGAACATATGATAAGTCTCACTGGAGATACGAGTTATATGTATGCGCTCATAGGTATTCCGGCAGCGTTGATTCCTACAATTTTAGGATATTATGCCAAAGCTAGTAAAGAAAACCAGGTCGGAGGTATTACCTATGATACTGCAATGTGCAATTTAGAAGCACAAGAAAAGCCAGTCTTCGATCATGTATCTGAAGATGAGGCTGTAGGATGAATGGAGGTATGACTATGGACATCAAACAGGGTATTCAGGATGTATTATATCTGATCATTACTGGTATTCTTCCACTTTTAATCACTTATGGAATCCTCTTCCTAAAAGTAAAGATTAAAGAACAGGAAAAGAACCTGGAAAATGATCAGCTCGTAAAATATATAGACGCTGCTACTGATGCTATTAGTAAAGCAGTGCTCACAGTTAATCAGACTTATGTAGATGCTTTGAAGAAGGAAGGTAAGTTTGATGCAGAAGCTCAGAAAACTGCTAAACAGATGGCTATTGATAAAGCTAAGGCTTTGATTACAGAAGATTCTAAAGCGGCTATCGAAACATTATATTCTGACTTTGAAGCATATCTAAATGATGCTATTGAAGAACTCGTCAGAGAAAATAAAGTTACATATTAATATAAAAGGAGTACAAGGATTATGAAAAAAGTTATTGTAAATGCAGACATTATGGCAATGTATAAAACATTAAATTCTATGAAGAGTCGTGCGGATTTAATCGCAGGAGATGTTGATGTATTCTGGGCGAATACAATGAACCTGAAGACTCTTAAGGCGCAGGTAGATAAAATCTCAGAGGTTGAGCAGGAGTTAGTTGATTCTTATTTTACAGAGGAAAACTCACATTCTATTGTTGACGAAAACGGTAATGAAACAGGAAATCGTGCTCTTAATGATGACATAAAAGATAAAATCATCCCTGAAATTCAAGAAGGTCTGCAGAAAATTTATGATAAAACATGTGAACTTGATGTTGAGATGATCCCAGAGGAATCTCTCAAGAAAATGCTTAAATCTAATGAAGACAAACTGTCTATGCTTGATATGACAGTACTATATGAATTTGTAGAAAAAGGTGAGTAATAATGGCAACATATATTCAGGGAATTCAAACCTCTGTTGGTGTTGTTAAGTATGATTACAATTATCTGGCTAATCTCCCTGAATCAGATATGACATTATCTAAACAGGGTGCATTCGCTGATGCCCTTGTTGTTGGAAGAAAACTTACTCAGCTGGGAGCTGATGTGGATAAATTGAAAGAATCTATGACTGCCGTACAGAAGTCTATCTCTGATCTGCAGTCTGCAGATTCTTCTTCTAACACTTCAATTGAACAGATCAATACATCATTACTTAGCATGACCAATAATATCGAAACAATACAGAACAATATTACTACTTTGACTCAGAATACTGCTGAGATCAAGAAAAGTGCTGATAATGCGAATTCATCAGTCACAACACTGCAGGAAACTATTAAGTCACTACAGACTAGAATTGAAGCTTTAGAAAAAACTCAGACTAAATAAGGAAGGAGGCAGTTATGTATACACTAAAAATTACAGATGAAAATACTGTTGTAACAACAGTCAAAGAATCAATTGTGGAAAGAAGTAATTATGTAGATAAGATTCAGATTGTAACAAGTAAAATGTATCGGGAACAGATTGATATGTCAGATACAACTGTTTATATGAAGTATAAGCTCCCGGTGTCAGACAAAATTAAAATGACACAACTTATTATAAATAATCTTGAATATGAACAGAATTATATCCAGTATTTAATCCCTGTCGATGCAGCACTTACTGCTGAAGCCGGGGATATCGAAGTATCTTTCACGTTCTTAAAACTTGTTGCTAATGAAGATGGAACATACACTTCTTATATTCGAAAAACCACATCAGGTGTTATTCATATTACTCCACTTGTACAATTTGATAAATATGAACCTTCTGAATTGTTTACTGAAATTGATCAGAGGCTCCTTGCTATGGAAGGAATGATTAAAGATCTCAATGCTCAGAATAAAGCAACTTATGAAGGTATGGTAAAAGATATTCGTCTTAATACAGAAGACAGAAAAATCATTTTAACAGACAGAAATGGTGAAGATACCGGAAATGGTATCGTTGTAAAAGATCTTTCTGCTATGGTAGCCGAAGATATGACAGGTAAAGATCCTGATGGCACACAGGATGGAGTTGTTCATCTTGATCAGGTTGTCGATCTGGATAAATTATTAAAGTAAAGGAGTCATGATATGTCATTTAAAGATTCTAAAATTGCTGCTGCGGCTAATTCGGCAATGACTTTGAGTGCTGAGTTAGCCGTAGACACTGAGGAATATACATTATGTACTGATGGTCGTTATGAAGTATATACCAAATATCAAGACGATGCATATTCAACAGTGGATAACTTAAAAAATATTACCGTTGATGCTACACAGATTAATATTATGCAGGAAGAAAACAGCCAGTATATGCCATTTAGGATTCCAAGATATTGGGATGGTATGGATCTTATGGATATGCTCATCCAGATAAGATATGAATCTATAGCTGAGAAAAAAGGTAAAGTAGCGACAGTTATCAATGTAGCTTCCAACAATACTTATATTCGATTTGGTTGGTTGATTGATGCTGCTGTTACAGCAAATGCCGGAGATATAATTTTTGAAATTATGGCTACTGGCGTAAATGAAAAAGGAAACAATTATATTTGGAGAACCAGACCAAATGGTAAGTTTACTGTTCTTCAAGGATTAAATTATGACGGAATCATTGAACCTTCTGAAGATTGGTATACAAGTTTTGTAAATATGATTCTTGGTCATGTAGCCGAAGCAAAACAATACGCAGATGAAGCAAAAGCTTCCGCTGCTTCTATTAATGTAGATGATATAAAAGCAGATGTAAAAACATCTGTTATGAATGATCTTAATGGAACAGTAACTGAATCTCTGAAAGCATATTATACAAAAACAGAAGTTGATACAAAAGTCAAAGAATTAAACACTGCTATTTCTGGTATTGACAGTTTGAAGAACTTAAAAGTTGAATATGACAACACAACTGGAAATTTAGTGTTTAAAGATGGAACAGAACCTATTGGAGAACCTATTACTATTAACAGTCTTGCAAACCTTATAGTTGAGTATTCTGTTGTCAATGGAAAAGGTTCATTAGTATTCAAAGATGGAGAAACTATTATTCAGACTGTAGAACTTAGTTCTATTGAGCCATCTGCTGAGTGGAGAGCTGCATTGAAGCAGGAACTTGAAGCAGAAATGGACGAGAAAGATACAGTAATCTCTAATCGAATTGGTCCACTTGAAACAGCTAAAACTGAAATCGAAAAGAATGTAAATGCCAATACTACTGCTGTCTCAGAGATAAAAACTACTATTTCAAACATTGAGAAGAAAGTAGAAAGTGCTACTACAAAATCTGATGAGGCCAAAAATGCTGTAGATATCTTGAAACAAAATATGACTTCTTATGATACTCAGTTTGAAGGAATTAATACAGATATTACAGATGTTAAGGCCGCTATTGAAGAAATCAAGAAAAATCCTGCGGCTGCAGAGTACGATGTTACATACGAAAATAGTATTTTTACATTTTTAAAGGATGGAGAAATCCAGAAAAGCTTTAAAATTGAAGGTGGTGGAGGATCTTCCTCAGATACTACTACTATTACTATTGAAAGAATCACAAATGCAGATGCTATTTTCTTACTTGGTTCAAAAGCAATTATTGAATATAGTTTTTCATCTGTAGATAATACTGGTGATACAACTGGAGCCGGTACTGCTGTGTGGAAAGTTGGTAATACTATTGTAGCTACGAATACGGCTGCGCAAGGAAATAATAGTTTTGATATCACTGAATATCTTAATGTCGGTGCAAATACTATTAGATTAACTATTACCGACAGTTTTGGGACACTTGCCACTAAGACATGGACTGTGACTATTGTAGAATTCAAACTTGAAAGCACATTTGATGATACTTTGTTATATACAAATACAGATGTAGTATTTAGATATACACCTTATGGAAACGTTAATAAGACTCTTCATTTTATTCTTGATGGTGAAGATTTAGGCACTGTTGAAACTCAGTCCTCTGGCAGAATTATGTCTTATAATATTCCTAAACAGGAACATGGCAGCCATTTACTCAAAGTATATATGACTGCGACAATTAACAATAAAGAAATAACCTCAAATACTATTTGTAAGGATATTATTTGTGTTGATCCTACAAATAGAACTCCTATTATTGGATGTGCTCAACAGGAATTTACAGCACAACAGTACCAGGCAACAAGTATTAAATATGTTGTATATGATCCTGATCACAATCCCGCCTCTGTAAAACTATCAATTGATGGTAAAGTACAGAGCACTCTTTCTGTAAATCGTTCTGCTCAAATCTGGAGTTATAAGTCATCCACTGAAGGGAAACATAACCTGACCATCTCATGTCGTAAAGTGACTAAGATTTTATCAGTTAATATCACTAAACTTGATATTGATGTTGAACCAATCACAGCTAACTTAGCATTTGATTTTAACCCTGTTGGAAAATCCAATGGAGATACCGACAGACTCTGGACCGATAAAAATAACTCTGCTATTACTCTTTCAGTATCAGATAACTTTGACTGGGATAATGGTGGATACCAGATTGATGCTTCTGGAAACCAGTATTTCTGTGTAAAAGCTGGAACAACTGCTCAGATTAATTATAATCTCTTCGGAAAAGACCCGAAACAGACTGGTTCTGAATTCAAATTTGTATTTAAGACTCAAAATGTTCGCAATGCTTCTGCTACTTTCTTATCATGTATTGATGGTACTGAAGGCTCTGACGTAGGTATTAAAATGGATGTTCATGAAGCATACGTGAACACTTCTACTGACAGCTTATATTTTCCATATAGCGAAGAGGATATTATTGAATTTGAATATAATATCAATACAATTGATACAAAAGACACATCTGCAACTTCTATCATTATGACTTATGAAGACGGAGTTGGAGGAAGACCTCTTATTTATGATAATTCTCATAGACTGCACCAGTATTCTCCTACCCCAATTTCTATTGGTTCTCCGGATTGTGATGTGTTGATTTATAGAATGAAAGCTTATTCTGCTTCTCTCACAGATTCTGACATTCTTGCTAACTTTATTGCAGATGCTAGAGATTCAGATGAAATGATTGCAAGATATAATAGAAACCAGATCTACAATGACAACAATGCTCTTACTCCAGATTCTGTAGCTAATGCTTGCCCGAATCTAAGAGTAATCAAAATTGAAGCGCCGCATTTCACAAATGACAAGAAGGATTTTGTTAAAAATACTTCTATGGAATGTATTTATAAGAATGGGGATCCTAAATTAGATAACTGGAAATTTATTAACTGTTTCCACGCCGGACAGGGAACTACAAGTAATGAATATGGTTTTGCTGCCAGAAATATTGATGTTATTTGTTGTGCGGATGGTGTACATCAGATCAATAGTAAGATTCCTCTTGATCCTAACTATAAGACAGAGTTAGTTCTTGGTGATGGCACAAAATATGAGGACGGAACTGGTAAGATTAGTCTTACAAGAAATTCTGTTCCAAATAATTGGTGGAATTTTAAAGTAAATGTAGCATCTTCAAATATGGCAACTAATGCATTAGGACAGAAGAGATTCAACGACTTTTTACCATATGAAAGTCCTGCGGTACGTAGAGATCCTAAAGTTAAGAACTCTATGGAATTTGTCAACTGTGTAATCTTTATTAAAGAATCTGATCCTGATATTACTACTCATAGAGAATTTCAGGATACAGACTGGCACTTCTACTCTCTCGGTAATATGGGAGATTCAAAGAAGACTGATATTACAAGAGCTTATGATCCAGATGACATGAAAGAATTCTGTATTGAAATCAGTGACAATACTCTTCCAAACTCTGCATTCCAGACCGGTATAACAAACCAAGATGGAACTATAAAATATCCTATCAGTAAAGCTGAATGGAAAACTGGTAATACAGCATATGATGCTCTGTATAATAACTGGGATGGATCATTTGAATTCAGATATGATTGTTGCGGCGATTCTAAGGATGGTTCTGCTCTTACTTCTGATGAAGCAAAAAAGAAAATACGTACAGATAACAAACAGATTTGGAGAGACTTCTATGAGTTTGTAATTACGTCTAGTGATAAAGAATTTAAAGATGGCTTGAAAGATTGGTGTATTCAGGATGCAATGCTCTATTTCTATTTAGTTACACTCAGATATAGTATGATTGACAATAGAGCCAAGAATGTTTTCCCACATTGGGCAAAACATTATATCACTCAGGAAGAAGCTACAACTATGGGTGATAAAGCTAAATATTATACTATAGATGATGATGCGGCCGCTCTGCATAATGGTTATAGATTTGATCTATGGGCATATGATATGGACACTCAGCTTGGTATTAATAATTCAGGTGAGCTGTCATTCCCATATGGTAAGGAAGATACTGACTATAAAGAAGAAGGAAATCCTTCATCTGGTTATGTTTTCAATGCTGCTGAATCTGTATTGTGGTGCAGAATACGTGATGTATTTACACAAGAATTAAGAAACATGTATCAGTCTGTAGACTCTAACTGTTGGTCAGACTCCCACTTAATCAATGAGTATGAAGCATGGCAGAATCAGTTCCCAGAAGAACTGTGGAGAATCCACTATGAAAGATTGTATATAAGAACATATCGTGCTGGAACAGTAAGATTCCTTAATGAGATGATGAATGGACGTGGAAAATATCATCTCAGACAATGGGAACGTGACCAGCATATTTATATGGGAACGAAATTCTTACATACAGATGTAAAGTCTGATCAGATTATGTTCAGATGTAATACACCTAAGAAAGTTGTAGTTAAACCAGATTATACTCTGAAAATCATTCCTTATTCTGATATGTATATTTCTGTACTTTATGGTAATTCACCAGAAACTACTCAGGTACGTGCAAAAGCCGGACAAGAATATCAGATTACTACGGACTTAACAAATATGGATGATACAGCTATTCTTATCTATGCTGCATCAAGAATTGAGGCACTAAATGACCTCTCTGCTTGTTATATTCATGATAATGATTTCTCAAAGGCTTCCAAGCTGAAAACTCTTATCATTGGTAATAATACAGCTGGATATCAGAATACTTTTATGACATCTCTTAATATGGGGAATAATACTCTTCTTGAAACTTTGGATATTCGTAATTGTCCAAATCTTACAGGATCTGTTAACCTGTCTGCATGTGAAAATCTTATTAATCTTTATGCTGATGGAACTATTGTAACATCTGTATTATTTGCTAATCATGGTAAGATTGCTCATGCTTCTCTCCCATCTTCTATCAACACTCTTACACTCAAGAACCTCAAAGACTTAACTGATCTTAAGGTTGCAGGATACGATAATTTACAGACATTTGTATGTCAGAATTCTATCGTAGATGCTCTTGCTATATTAAATGCTGCTATTAATACTCTTCGTACCGTAACAATTACTGGTATCTCATGGAATCTTGATGATACTACGCTTCTTCTGAAATTATCAAAACTTGCCGGTATTGATGATAATGGCGCTACTACTGAGCAGTCAATTCTTACTGGATCTGTTCATGTTCCTGTAGTCAGACAGCAGGAATATAAAGAATTTGTTGGTTCTGAAGATGAACCTGGAATCTGGACAGACCTTGTTCTTACTTACGATTCAATCATTACTCAATTCAAAGTTACATTTATAAATGATGATGAAAGTAATACTATCCTTGATATCCAGTACGTAGATAAAGGTGGAAACGCTGTTGATCCTACTACAAGAGAAGTTAATCCGATTCCTATTCCTACAAAGAAAAGCACAATTAAGCTTGATTATACCTTCAAAGGATGGGAAGGTTCAATGACAGGAATCTTTGCTGACAGAACTATTACTGCTATATATGACAGTAAAATCCGTGAATATACTGTAAAATATGTTTCTAAAGGATTATCTCTTCAAGAATCTACTGCCCAGTATGGTTCTTATGTAAAATATACAGGTGATACTCCTGTATATACTGCTGAGGAATCTGCTTATAAGTACAATCTGTTTAAAGGATGGGATAAGTCAGGATTTGTCGATGGAAATAAAACGATCAATGCAGTATATGAAACATGCGAATACGTAGATGGATACTTTGATAGTAAGGATCTGGCCAATATGACACAGGTTGAGCTTTATACTCTTATGAAAATGGGACTTGAAGCAAAATCATTATCATTAAAAGATACATTAGATTTCAAACTTGGTGTTGATTATAGCTATGGCGACATTGAAGAGCATGAAGTTATTTCAACTGCGACTAAATTTGATGGAACAAACTATATTGACACCGGATTAAAGATCATGGAAAAAGACAGAGACTTTACGATTGCTATTGACTTTGAATTTGATTCAGGAAATAGTGTAAACTCCACTCTTGCTCAGTGTTTTCAGGGTGATGGTTCAAATGGATTCAGACTTTGGTATTCTCAGGAACCTCGTTTCTCATGGAATACTGATAGTATAACTCCATCTGCCGGAACAAACCGAGAGATTATTGTATTCCGTCATGAAGCTGGAAGTCAGAAGCTTTATGTATACAATTCAAACATGACTGGAAAAGAAGTATCTTCTACTACTCTGAATGCGATTAGGATTCCAGAGCATAGTTCCACTCTCGTATTTGGATGTTCTAAAGCTGACGACGGAGCATATGAAAACTTTGCAAAAGGCACTATACATTGGGCTAAAGTCTGGTACGCAGATCTTGGTGAAGAACAATGTATGGATATTGCTGCATGGATCCACGAAGTAATCCCTATGGAAGTGGCTAAGTTTAAAGGATATTATCTGTCTGACGTTGCTTCAAAGAGAGCTAACATTACATTTGTTGCTTCAAACCTGTTAGGTACTGAAAAGCCTTATAATAATAAGAGCACAAATGCAGGTGGATGGGCTGAATCTTCTCTGAACACATGGCTGAATACACGTTTGCTTAAAGCTATTTCTCCTTTATGGAAAGCTCTGATCAAACCTGTAAAAGTATACTCTTCTATTGGTAATAAATCAAATGATACATCCGTATCTAATTGCAGATTCTATGTTCCATCTCTGTACGAAATTGATCCTACTGCTACTTCTGAACCATATATTTCTGAAACAAATGCTCCTATTGCTTATTTCACAGATGATGATACCAGAAAGAAAGCAAATTCTTCTACTCCTACGGAGTATAAATCTTACTGGACCAGATCTCCAAATGCTACAGTTGCAAACTGGCTGTATACAGTCAATGAAGCCGGTGGAACATATGGGTTCTCTTATCCAGGACAGAATTCTGGAATCTTACTTATGTTCTCAATTTCAAGTGAGGGGTAACCATTCCCATCTTATAAGGAGGATATCACATGTATTATAAAGTAATCAAAAATGATGAAGTCGTAGATGTCCTTAATCATATCCTGTATATCAAATATCAGGAGAAACATAGTCTGTTGCTTCTATGTGATATCACAGAAGCACAGGCTATTTTAAGTTCAGACGGAAAATATGGATGGCACATTGAAGGTCTCTATAATTTTCCGCCTGATAATGACATCTATGCAATAAAAGAAATTTCAAAATATGAATATGACAAATTGAAGAGGTGATCACAGCATGGCGTTAATTCCAACCTGGTATTCTGCATCAACTAAGCAAATTGCAGAAAAGGCTTTACAAAGAGGGGTGCTAAAATACCCAGGACTTTGTTACATCCAAGACAGTAAGAGTATAGCGTGGGTGACCATCGACAACACATTAGAATATGTCAAAGGAGATAAACAGATTACAGATGTAAAATGCATCGGATCAAATCTTATGTTTTTCTCTGGAGATAAACTGCTTTTCTCTTATGACATATCTATGACTGACGAAGATAAAGGTCATATTATTGAAGAGGTCAAGAAAACAATCGGATTGGATAATTATGTCAAGTCTTCTGAGCTTTCTACTCTTTTAGATAATATAATCGGTAATCTTGAAGATAAGTCCACTGTTGTAGACTATATCAACAGCTTATCTTATAACAAATTATTTGACGTACCTATTGTAAATCTTATAGGTACACTTACTGTTCCTGTGAAGATATCATCACTCGATGATGGTATTTATAAAGTAAAAGGCCAATGTATCATTGGCGGAAACAATACTACTGTTCAATCTTCTGCAGACGATGTTCTGTATCTTGTATCTCATGATGCTGATACTTCCAGCACAACAATCACAAAAATGCAAGGAAAATCTATTACATTGTATTTCATTCAGCAAGATGGTGAATATACGACTGATCGTTATGTCACTGAAAGCTGGATTAATGAACAGAATTTTGCAAGTGCTGATTCTGTAAAAGAATATGTTTCAAATATCATTGAAGAAACTGTTCTGGATGTTTTAGATGATCATATTGACGCTGCTTTAGATAGAAAACTTGGTGGTATTGATTCTAAAGATTTAACAAATATATTTCAAGGAGGAAATTAATTATGGCAAAATTACAGTTCGCTACACTTTCTAATCTTCAGGAGTTTTTAAATCTGCATAACGTACAGATCGACTCTAAAATCAGTGAGGCTGTCAAAAACTCAATTAAAACAGTATCTCAGTCAGAAGACGGATACACACTTTATTTCTACACAAAAACTGCTCCAGTAACTATTGATGAAGCAGCATTTACTATTACTATTCCTCAGCCAACAGGTAAGGCAGATAAAGTAAAAGGAGCTATTTCCGGACATCTTGCAGGTCTTGATGCTAATGGTAATCTGATAGATTCTGGAAAGGCAGCTACAGATTTCGATGCAGCCGGAGCTGCTAACACAGCAAAAACAGAAGTAATGTCTTATGTTGGTACTATTCCTGCTGATGCAAAAGCTAAAGATGTAGTTTCTTATATTAAAGAAGCTGTAAAAACAGGCACATATGATGATTCTGCTCTGAAATCCAGTGTTGCAGCTAATACCGCAGCAATCAGTACTCTTAATGGAACTGGTGACGGATCAGTAAAGAAAGCTGTTGCAGATGCAGTCGCTAAAATCGTCGCAGATGCTCCAGAAGCATATGATACACTGAAAGAGATTTCTGATTGGATTTCTACACATACATCTGATGCTGCTACAATGAATTCTCAGATCAAAACAAATAAAGAGGATATCACAAAGCTGAAGACTCTTATCGGTACTCTTCCAGAATCTGCTACATCCAAAGATATTGTAAGCTATATTGCTGAGTATGTATCTAAAGCTCTCGCAGACTCTGATCTTTCTCAGTATGCAAAAGCTGCTGATCTTGAAGCTGCTGTAGGAAGAATTGATACTATTGAAAAGAAATTACCTACATTAGAAGCTGCTGATAAAAAGAATGCAGAAGATATTACTGCTGTTAAAGGCAGAATGGATACAGCAGAAGGCAAAATTACTGCTGTAGAAAAAGATCTTGCTACTGAAAAACCGAAGATTGCTAAGAACACATCTGATATCACCGCTCTTAAGGGGCTTGTTGGAGATGGATATGAAGCAATTCCAAGTGCGTCTATCAAAGGTTTATTTAGTGCGTAAAGTAAGGGGTTACTCCCTTGCTTAAATTAAAGCGAAGGGATGTATGGATAATGAAAGAACAATTTCTTAATTTACAAGGTCTTACTGAGCTTGTTGATTATATTAAAAAATATATAGCTGATCAGCAAGAAGTCATCCCTTATGCATCTTATACATTGTTTCCAACAATTGGTAAAACAAATGCAATTTATGTGGACACAACCACAAATGCAATCTATAGATGGGATGATAATAATATCAAATATTATGCATTGGCATTTGATCCTGAAAAGGAATTCATCATGCAATGCGGTAGCTCGAAAGGATGATGTGAATGGCTACACAGACATTGAATACTCGTATTGCCCTTAAATCGGATACAACCGATAATTGGGCGAAATCTACGCTTGTTCTATTAAAAGGTGAACAAGCGATTGAAATTACAGAATCTGGCGCTTACAAAATTAAAATTGGTGATGGGGTTAAAACATTTGCTGAATTGCCATATGCGACTATGACACCAGAAGAAATCTCTGCACTGATTGGTGATGGTTCAGTACAGAACGTAACTCTTGCTTCCGGTACTAACAACGGTACATTAAAACTGACTGTAGATGGAACAACTACAGATAATATTGCGGTAAAAGGATTAGGAAGTGCTGCATATACAAATACTTCTGCTTATGCAACTGCCGCACAGGGTACTCTTGCTACAAACGCAGTCCGTAAAGTAGTTTCTGGCACTGCGAACGGCACTATTTCAGTTACGACTGGTACCGGTGCTGCTACAAATGTTGCAGTTAAAGGTCTTGCTTCTGCTGCTTATAAAACAGCTGGTTCTGCACAGGGGAATGTTCCAGTAAATGGAGCAGCTTTAGGTACAACTGCCGATGTTCCAGTTGTAACAAATACTTCCGGACAGTTAGTTCCACATGCCTCTGGTGCTCTTGGTTCTGCTGCATTTAAAGGCGCTGAGACATTTGCAACAGCTGCACAGGGTGCTAAAGCAGATAAATCAGTTCAGTCTGTATCTATTACTTCCGGAACTAACAACGGTACAATCAAGTTAACAGTTAATGGCAAAGCAACTGACGATATTGCTGTTAAAGGACTTGGTTCCGCTGCTTACACTGCTTCAGGTGCTTACGCTACAGCTGCTCAGGGTACAAAAGCAGATGCGGCTATGCCAAAAGCTGGTGGTACATTCACAGGTACAGTAACACTTGCAGCCGATCCAACTGATGTTTTACAGCCAACAACAAAACAGTATGTAGATGCCAAAATTTCAAGTTCTATTGCTGCTTCTGATGCAATGGTGTTCAAAGGAACACTTGGAACTAATGGTACCGCTACTGCTCTTCCTACATCTTCTGTTGTAGTCGGTGATACATATAAAGTAATTACTCAGGTTTCTGTAGCTGCTGATAATTCTTATACAGGAGATGCTGTAACAGCTAAAGTCGGTGACTTAGTAGTCGCTATGTCAAAAGATCCAAAATGGATTGTTGTACCATCTGGTAATGAAACCGTTACTACTGTTAAGTATTCCACTACAACACAGAATCTTACAACAAGCGCTCAGTCTGGAGCAATTACAGTAGGTGAAGCTGCTACAAAACAGGTAGATTCTTCTATCGAAGCCGCTTCTACTTCTACTAAACTTCCAACATCACAAGCAGTTGCAGCATTTGTTGAAAGAAAAGGTTATAAAACAACTGATCAAAAAGTAAAAAATACACTCAATGCTACCACTAAAGCGTATGTAACAGGTACTACTTCTGCTACAACTTCTATCGGAGAACAAGTATTTGATACAGGTGTATATCTTGATACAACAGCAGGCAAACTCGTTGCCACTACATTTTCAGGTTCTTTACAGGGTCATGCAACTTCTGCATCTTCTGCGGCTACTTGTACAGGAAATGCTGCTTCTGCAACAAAGCTCGCTGCATCAAGAAATTTCTCTCTTACTGGAGGTGCCGTTGCTGATGCTGTAGCATTCAATGGTGGAGGAAATGTTGCTCTTAGTGTTAAAAGTTTGAATACCGATTATTTAACCAACGGTTCTAATACTTTAGTTTTAAATTGTGGCGCATCTGTATAAAAAGCAAAGCAGTCTCTATGATGGAGACTGCTTTATTAAATATGAAAATTATAGATTATGTCTATTTAAATAGAAAATAAAAATGGAGGTGTGCAATGGGAGAAAACAATTTAAAAATACGAATTAAACATAGATATGATACAGAAGCTAACTGGAATAAAAATAATCCGGTTCTTTTAAGCGGAGAAGTAGCTATTTCAAGTGATAAGTCTGGAAAACATAAAGTAGGTGATGGAACACATAAATGGTCTGAACTATCTTATGCAAAAGCTGAACTTACAAAAGGCGATGTAACAGGCGCTCTTGGTTATACACCTCCAGCAAAAGATACATGGAGGGGGATTCAAAATAATCTTATCTCTACAGCTACGGATCAATCATTGTCTGCAGCACAAGGTAAATGGCTAAATGAAAACAAAGCTACTATAACTACTTTAACTAATGGAAATTTAGATAAAGTTACTACACCTGGATTTTACAATGCAGGTGGTGGAAATTCGGTAACAAATAAACCTAGCGGTGTAGATAATTTCGGTATGATAGTTGTACACAGTGCATCTGGAAATTATTATACTCAGATTGTATACGTTGATGATAAATCTTATAGAAGAGTATGTAGAAATGGAACTTGGGGAAATTGGTCTCAGGATATTCTTACTGATACCAAATATACTCATCCTGGATATACTGCTAAGTCATCTGGTTTATATAAAATAACAGTAGATGGTACAGGACATGTAAGTGCTACTACAGCTGTTACTAAATCGGATATTACAGCATTAGGTATACCAGGACAAGATACCAATACTACTTATTCTACAGGTACATCTTCTACACCTGGTTTAGCCAAATTATATACTGGGACAGGATCTGCTACAGATGGCACCATGACTCAAAATGCTATTACAACTGCCCTAAATGGAAAATCTGCTACTGGACACACACATAATTATGCTGGATCATCTTCAGTTGGAGGAAATGCGAACGCAGCTGTAAAATTAGCTACTGCAAGAAAGATTGGTAGTGCTTCATTCGATGGTACTACTGATATTACTTTATCTCAGATGGGAGTTATTAACCCAATTGAGCTGACCAGAGCCGAGTATGAAGATTTAATTATAAATAATAGAATTGATGATAATCAATACTATAATGTTATTGACGACTATGATTCTGATATTTTAATTAATGACTCTTCTGTTTCGAAAAAATATGTTTATTCCAGTGATAAAACAGAAAAAACATATTCTAAAAAGAGTACAACAAGCACTGTAACTTTATCTGCTTCTGCTTGGTCTGGCAGTTCTGCACCATATTCTTGTGTATTATCTGTGGAAGGTGTAACTGCAACAAATATCATAGAAATAAATTATGCTTCTTCTGCTTCAGATGCGGCTATAGAGGCATATCAAGGTGCTGGATTAAAAGACGGGGGACAGTCTGCTGGTAGAATCACATTATTAGCAACTGAGAAACCTACTGTTAATATTCCAATAACAATCATTGTAAGAAACGATTTATAAAAAAGGAGGTGTGATATGGCAACCTATAAAGGAAGACATTGTATTGCGGGTACAGGTGCTACAGGAGCACAAGGTATCCAAGGAAATAAAGGTGATAAAGGCGATGCAGCTACCGTGGCTGTAAGTTCTACAGTTACTTTAGCACCTGGTTCACAAGCGAAAGTAGAAAATGAAGGGGATTCTCATAATGCCAAATTCAAATTTTCTATTCCACGAGGAGATAAAGGTGAAAAAGGCGATAATGCAACTATTACAATAGGAAGTGTAACCAAAGGTACCGATCCAGCTGTAACCAATTCTGGTACAGCTACTAATGCTGTTTTAAATATCACTCTTCCAAAAGGTGATACTGGAGTAAGTGTTTCCACTGTTACTCCTTATTATCTTGCAACTTCGCAATCACAGGGAATTACAAAAGATTCTAGCGGATGGACTAACTCAGCTCAATTAATGAGTAGTGTAAATAAATATCTGTGGTGTTATCATAAGTTTACTTTTACAAATAACACAACTACTTCTACTAATCCGGTAGTTATAGGTGTTTATGGTGATAAAGGTGACCGAGGTACAACTGATTATAATGATCTTACAAATAAACCTATTGTTAATGGCGTAGTATCATATCAGTCTGATATTAATACGAAGCAGTTGAGAAATATTCGTTTTGCAACTGAAGAGCCAAAAGCTAGTGATGGAATAAATGGAGATATATGGGTGGTGTTTAGTGATGAGTAATATTAAAACTGGTGATATTTTAAACTTTGATTATACTGGTGCTGTTCAGAGTATAACATTGCCTAAAGGAACTTATAAATTAGAGTGTTGGGGTGCTCAAGGTGGGTACAGTTCTTCTAATTCAGGAATAGAAGTTGGTATGGGCGGAAAAGGTGGATACTCTGTTGGGACTATTACACTAAACCAAAAAACACCCATATATATTTATGCTGGTGGAGTTGGCAGCATAAGTGGCAACGGTAAAGCAGATGGTGGATTTCCCAATGGTGGTTCATCTTGGGCTTCCAACACAAGCGAAGGTGCTGGTGGAGGCGGTGGATCATCCGATATCCGTATTGGTACCGATTCATTGCATGCTCGTGTTATTGTAGCCGGTGGCGGCGGAGGCGGCGGAGAAGACAACGAAACTGGTGGATATGGTGGCGGTGAAACTGGAGGAACCTCAGGTTCTGGAACACCTGGTAGTCAAACTGCTCCAAGTGGATATTTTGGAATCGGCGGTCACACTTCCTATGATGGTGGCGGCGGAGGTGGCGGCTGGTACGGTGCTTGTCCAGCCGGCGGGCAAACAACCCCAGCTACCAGTAATAGTGGGGACGATACATCTGGCTCTCCTGGCGGTTCTGGTTATGTCTACACCTCTTCTACAGCTAAAAATTATCCTAACGGATGTCTAGTCAATTCTACTCATTACCTCACAAATGCTAAAACCATAGCAGGTAACACATCTTTTCCATCTCCTTCTGGAACTTCTGAAACTGGTCACTCTGGTAACGGGTATTGTCGAATTACTGTTATTGAATGTAACAGTACCGCATTATATGGCAAATTAAATGGTTCTATGAAAAAAGCTACATCTATTTATTTTAAAATGAATAATAAAATTTATGGTATAGGTGCAGATAATAGTAGTAATACAAATATGAATTTTAGTTATACTGGCTCTGTGCAAACAGCCACATTAGATCCCGGTAAATATATACTTGAATGTTGGGGCGCTCAGGGTGGATCTTATAGTTCATATAGTGGCGGAGCTGGTGGTTATTCCATTGGAACAATTACTCTTTCTCAACGAACCAATTTGTATATTTATGTAGGCGGGCAACCAGCTACTCAAACTTCTACTGGAGCGACTTCTGGTGGTTTTAATGGTGGTGGTGCAGGTTGTTCAAGAACATATAATTATAGCACTTATGGACAAGGTGGAGGCGGAGCCAGCGATATCCGTATAGGTCAAGATAGTTTTTATGCCAGGGTAATCGTTGCTGGTGGCGGAGGTGGTTCTTCATCAGAAGACTCTTTCACTACTAAATATGGTGGTGGTACATCTGGTGGTTCTTCTGCATCTGGTTATGGTGCTACGCAAACATCAGCTGGTACAAATGGTTTATTTGGACAAGGAGGAGCTGCGACTACTTCCGGAACCAACTATAATTATGGTTCTGGAGGTGGCGGAGGAGGTTTCTATGGTGGTGGAGCTTGTTCAAGCTATAGTGACAGTACAAATTATAGAACATATAATGGCGGTGGTTCTGGATATGTGTATACATCCAATACTGCTTCTAATTATCCATCAGGGTGCTTATTAAACTCCTCATATTATCTTACTAATGCACAAACTATATCTGGGAATCAAAACTTCCAATCTCCTACTGGTGATACTGAAACTGGACACGTAGGCAATGGATATGTTAAAATCACCAAATTAACAGATACCATTTATTTAAGTTCCAATAGTGATGTAATTGACTTTGATTATACTGGTGCTGTTCAATCAGTCACATTAAATGCTGGCACATATACTTTAGAGTGCTGGGGTGCTCAAGGTGGTTATCGTTCTTCATCTTCATATGGAGGAGCAGGTGGTTATTCAATAGGAACTCTTTCTTTATCCTCTAAAACAACTCTCTATATATATGTAGGCGGTTCTGGTAATTCTGTTACTTCGGCAAATTCTAGTGGTTATTATCCTGGTGGTTTTAATGGTGGTGGATATAGAAACACTTATAAAGGCGGTGGTGGTGCCACTGATATAAGAATAGGTACAGATTCTTTATATTCCAGAGTAATTGTTGCTGGCGGTGGAGGTTCTGATGGTTCATCTTCTCAATCTGGTGGTTATGCTGGCGGTACATCTGGTGCTAGAGGATCATTTGGTTATGGTTCTTATGGTTATGGAGGAAATCAAACTGCTACTTATTCATCTCTGAACGCAATCGCTTCTCAGGGAACTAACAACAATTCATCTGATTGTGCCGCTGGTTTTGGCTTTGGTGGTTTCGGATGTTATTCTTCATCTGGTTACGGTGGAGCTGGTGGCGGAGGATGGTACGGTGGACAAGGTACTTATCCTGATGGTTCTGGAGATGATGATGGCGGCGGAGGTGGCGGTTCAGGATATGTATATACATCATCTACAGCTAAAAATTATCCTCAAGGATGTCTGCTTAATTCGTCATATTATCTTACTGACGCTCAAACCATAGCCGGTAATCAAGCTTTTACATCGCCCGAAGGCACATCCGAAACTGGTCACTCTGGAAACGGATTCTGCAGAATTACAAACATGACCCCAAAACAATACGGAATGTTTATAAAGCGAAATGGAGCGTGGACGCATATAGATTTATAAAGGAGGGCTTCAAAAATGCCAATTGTATTTCATGGAACTGGCGGTGGAGGCGGTGGTACTTGGAGCAAAGTCAAGGAGAAGCCTGACTGGACCAATTGCACTGTAATGTATGGGGGAACTGCTCTCTCATCATCTGCTACTACAACAGACTCTGCTGCTCAATATAAAGTAATTTCAAGATCTACTGGTTCGACAGGAGATATTTTTACAAAATCTGCAACTCTTCCAAAAGGATTATATAGTGTTATGATCCGAATGAAAGTTTCTACAATCTCTTCTAGTTCTAATGTTTTCAAATTAACAATTGTAGATGGTTCTACTACAACAACTAAATATATTAGGCCAAGTATGTTTAAAACTGCTAACGGTTATACCACTCTTGGAACTGCTGTTGAAAATACTTCTGGAACTCTTAGAGTAACTTTAAGTATTTATAATACACTATCAAATCAGACAGTTTGTGTAGATTACTTAGCTATTACTCCTGCAATGGTTGGAGTTACATCAATTGCGTAAGGAGGTGGATATATGGCTGATACAATAGTGACTGCTGAAAAGCTAAATGAAATAAAAACAAAAATAAATAACGAATTAAAAAATAGAAGAACATATACGAATCATGGGATTAATGTGACTCAATATCAAGGTTCTGCATGGGATTTTTCTGCTACTTCTGGTCGTGAAGTGACGAATGATCAGTTACATAAGTTAGTTGATCCGATGCTACAAATAAATGATTTTATGCAAGATAATACTTTAATTGGCGACAAACCCACTACTATACCAGATTTGACTACTGTAGAAAAATTTGTAGATAATCTTACAACTAAAGGTCAGACAAGTTCTGATTCTGGATGTCGTGGATCATGTGCTGGATTATGCTATGGCGCTTGTTATTCTGGATGCACAGGATGCAGTTCTTGTAGTGGTAATTGTTATACATCATGTGGAGATGGATGCGCCGGATGTTCTGGATCATGCAGCGGATGTTCTGGATGCTCTACGTCTTGCAGTGGATGCAGCTCTGGATGTACTGGAACATGCGATAGTAGCTGTAGCGGTGGTTGTAGCGGCGGTTGTTCTGGATGTAATGGATGTTCAGGATGTACTGCTAACTGTAGTGGTTCTTGTGGTGGTTCTTCATGTACTGGTTGTGGCTCTGGATGTACTGGACAATGTGGCGCTAGCGCTAAGGGAGGATCTTGTAAAAATAACTGTTCCTCTGGATGTACTGCTTCATGCGGGCAGTGCTCTGGATGTTCAGGTGGTTGTATGGGAAGTTGTAGTTCTTGCAGTTCTTGTTCTGGTGGCTGTTCTAGTGGGTGTGACGGTTGCAGTGGTTGTGGTGGATGTAGCGGTAGTTGCAAAGGCTGCTCTGGATGTGGTAGTGGCTGTGAATCTGGTTGTAGTAGTGATTGTCAAGCTGGATGCTCTGGAGTTTGTCAATCTGGCTGTGCTTCATCTTGTCAAGGTTGTTCAGGTTCATGTTCTGCGGGGTGTTCTGGCTGTGGATCTTGTGACGCTTCCTGTTCTACAAACTGCTCTTCTACTTGCGGTACTACTTGTTCAGGAACTTGTTTTGGAGTGGCTAAGTCTATATGATTTAGCTGTTCTTTATTAAAATATTAAATGAATAAACGGAGGAAATTTATATGAGAACTTTAAAAATTGATATTGCTGAAGATACTGTAAGTAAAATTCAAAGAATTCATTCTGAGACAGAAGCTAGAATGTTACTGTTAAATAGATTAATGGAAACGCATAAAGACGATACAAGTTTTATTGACTCTGCTCTTTTTAAAAAATATCATGAGGAATATGTAACTATGTCCACTGCTTTCGATGAAGCAAAACATGTGTTAGAAACTGACTATATCCCTAAATATTTACAGGACCATCAGCTTAACTGGAATCTGGATTATGCAACTTGTCAGCTTAATGTTGACATCTTATGTGATTGTGACATTCCAGAATTAAATTAAGGGGTGCTATATATGGTATCACGTAATTATAGAAAAGGAATGCAGTTTACCGACACTATTGCTCACTTATATCCTGAGTTAACCGAAAGAGCAAAAGATGCTGGGTATAAAAGACCTTTAACACAGAGTTTAACGTTCCAAGTAACTGACGATTGTAATCTTGCATGTACTTATTGTTATCAGACTTGCAAAGGAAAACGTCGAATGTCATTTGAAACAGCAAAAAAAGCTGTAGATATGTTACTTACTGGAGATAAGGGAATGTCTGAATACATCAATCCTATTTCTTCTCCAGGAGTGATTATTGAGTTCATCGGTGGCGAACCATTCCTTGAAGTTGAATTGATTCAGCAAATCTATGAATATTTTCTTGATCGTGCAATAGAGCTTAATCATCCGTGGGCAACTTTACATAGAATCTCTATTTGTTCTAATGGAATTTTATATTTTGATCCCAAAGTACAGGAATTTTTAAATAAGTATAAATACAACCTCAGTTTTTCAGTGACTGTTGATGGCAATAAAGAATTGCATGATGCATGTAGAGTGTTTCCTGACGGGAGACCAAGTTATGATCTTGCCGTGGCTGCTGCAAAAGATTGGATGGATAAAGGCGGAGTTATGGGAAGTAAAATTACTATAGCTCCAGGCAATGTTATGCATTTATACGAAGCTCTCACTCATATGGTTGAACTTGGGTATGATGATATAAATGCAAACTGTGTATATGAAAAAGGCTGGACTACAACTCATGCAGTAGTTTTGTATGCAGAAATGAAACGAGTTGCTGATTATTTCTTAGACACTGACTTGAATTTCTTAGATGGAAGCTTCAGATGTTCTCTGTACGAAAATAATTTCTTCCATCCGAAAGAAGAGAATGATCTTCAGAACTGGTGTGGTGGAAATGGAGTCATGTTATCTGTCGATCCTGATGGAGTTTTTTATCCTTGTATTAGATATATGGAATCTTCTCTTAATGGTGAGCAGGAACCATACTCTATTGGTAATGTAGATGATGGAATCTGTGCTCATGATTGTGAGAAATGTCGTGTAGTCGCACTGAAGAAAGTTGATCGTAGAACTCAAAGTACAGATGAATGTTTTAACTGTCCTATCGCTGAGGGATGTAGTTGGTGTACAGCTTATAACTATCAAGTATTTGGAACCCCAGATGCAAGAGCAACATTCATTTGTGTTATGCATAAAGCTCGTGCTCTCGGTAATATCTACTTCTGGAATAAATATTACAGAAAACATAATATGTCTACAAGAATGAAAATGCATATTCCTGATGAATGGGCTTTGGAAATCATAAGTCAATCTGAACTGGATATGCTAAAAGAATTATCAAAGGAGGATGCTTAAATGAAACTTATTTTAAAAGACAAACAGGAAATTGAAATTTCCAATACAAATATTAATTATAACACTAATTTAAGTGAAGATGAGCGTAGAAGTATTACTTTTGTTTTAGATGAGCCAACTCTTACTACAGAAAATCTCATTAAAATGCTCACAAGAGAAAATCTTGAACATGTAGAAATTAATTCTGCTGCAAAAACAATTGAGAAAGAAAATTTAAAGCTTATTACTGTATCTGAAAATCTCACAGATGATCATTATAGAATTGAAATAAGACTTTCAAATAATTAATCGAGAGGGCTAACTACCCTCTCTTTTTATGTTATGTTTTAACATTTCTTTTAATGACTTATGTCATTATCTTTAATTCAATTCAAAAGGAGGCTTGATATTATGCCAGAAATCAAAGGTATTGATGTTTCCAGATGGAATGGAAAAATCGACTGGAAAACCGTTGCTAATTATGGAATGGGCTTCGCTATCCTACGAATCACAGAAAAAGGAAATATTATTGATAGCACATTCGAACCTAATTATAAAGGCTGTATTGAGAATAAAATTCCTGTTGGAGTCTATAAATACAGCTATGCTACTACTATTGCTCAGATTAAAAATGAAGCAAATGTAGTTATTAAAACATTGAATAAAAGAAAACTGGATTATCCAGTGTTTCTTGATATAGAGGATAAATGTCAGGAGAATTTATCTGACAATTTAATGATGAAAATGATCGAAGCGTTTAGAGCTATTATTGTCAAAGCTGGATATAAATTTGGTATTTATTGCGGCTATTCTTGGTATCAGAACCAGTTACCAGAAGGTGCTAAAAAGTATGATTGTTGGGTTGCCCGATATCCTAATAATGATACCGGTGAATTACAGGAAAGATTAAGAGTTCCTGCTTCTACTGGTGTTATTGGATGGCAATATTCTAGTAAGGCAACCATTCCTGGTATTCCAACAAAAACCGATCGAAGTGTATTCTATAAAGACTATTCTAAATCTTCTACTACTTCTACAAACTCTCTCAAACCAACAACTACACAAGGAAGTGATACTATGAATAAAGATAAAGCTATTGATGCTCTTATTGCTTGCGCTGAAAATGAGGTTGGATATTTAGAGAAGAAATCTAATTCTCAGCTTGATGATAAAACTGCAAATGCAGGTTACAATAACTACACTAAATACTGGAGAGACGTATATCCTCAGTATCAGGCACAGGCTTGGTGTGCAGCGTTTGTGAGTTGGTGCATGATGAAAACATTCGGTCTTGATGTAGCTAAAAAACTCCTTAAACATTGGCCTTATGTATACTGTCCTACTCTTGGAAATCTCTTCACAAAGTATGCAAATCCACAGCGAGGAGACATTGTAATCTTCTATCGTAATGGTACATTCGCTCATACTGGATTAGTAACAAAAGTCGAAGGAGATAAATTTTATACTATTGAAGGTAACACTTCAGGAGGCTCTTCTATTGTTCCAAATGGTGGTGGAGTTTATGCTAAGAGTTATTATAATTCAAATCTCCCTGGGACTAAATTCTGTCGTCCAGACTATTCTATTGTCACATCTATTTTAACATCTACTGCACCTGTACAGCCATCTTATACTGCATGGGTAGGTTCTTGTACAGCTAATGGAACAGATGTATTCTCAGACGCTACAGGAGCTTCTAAGCTAAGTACATATCCTAAACTTAATGCAGGTAATCTTGTGGATATCATCGGTGAATCTGGTACAAGATATCAGGTTCGTATCGCTGCAAAATATATAGGGTATGTAGAAAAATCTAACATTAAAAATCCTAATACTCCTGCTGCAACAACTACAAAAAAATATCCATTTGTAGGAAAAGTAACTGCAAGTAAATTGAATGTTCGCAAAAAACCCGGTACTGAACATCCATTACTTCCAGAGTATCCGATGTTAAATAAAGACGATCTTGTTAATGTCCTCGGAGTTACAAAAGATACTAAAGGTAACAGATGGTACAAAGTATCAATTACTAAAAATGAATATGTTGGCTATGTATCAGCCAAATATATCATTAAGGCATAAGGAGGTACGTCATGGGTATTGAACAGATACAGAAAATCCATGAGTTTGGTGAGATCAATGTGATCATATCTTTACTTCTTTGTGCAATGCTTGTTATAGCTTTAAAAGCTGGATGGGAGAAACTTCTTGATGTTCTTGGTCTCGAAACAAAAGCATCTCTACAGAAGAAAGCTTTAGAGAAGAAGTTGTCTGATATGGAACAGAAAATTGCTGATTTTGAACAGTCTCAACATAATTATCATGACCAGTCCATTAATATCAGAGATGATCTGAGAACAAATCAAAATACTCTGAGCACACAGCTTACTGATCTTACAACTTTGATGCAGAACTTTATAACTAATCAAGATGAGTGTACTGTAGCATCATTTAGAAGTTCTCTCTGGAGAATGCATAGAGACTTTATGGCACAAGGGTACATCACACCGGATGGATTAAAGACATTCCTAGAGATGGGAAAGCTTTATGAAAAGGCTGGTGGAAATGATATTTATCATGAGAAATTACTTCCAGATATTGAATCTCTGGAAGTCAGATATACAAAAGACAATGTACTATAATTTATGGGTAGTCAAGCATTATACTTGGCTACCCATTTTTTTACTTTGATTCTTTATCAAGCATATTCCGAACGTCTTCTACAGAAAGTCCTTTTTCTCGAAGTAATTTGGCAAGATCTTTCATAGACTGTTCTTCTTTTACGGCTGCTTCTTTCTTCTCTGCTGCAACAAGATCTTTAGAAAGATTCTTTTTCTGCACTCTCAAGCCTTTGATATCTTCTGTAAGCTTAGTAATTTGTTCTTCTATAGATGTAATTTGTGCCTTAATTTCTTCTGATGTAAGCTCTACTTTTCTTACTCTTGCCATTTTTTAACTACCTCTTTTCGATTTAATAAGGGTGAAATAAGGGTGAAGTTTTTAAGAAGTGCTTGTTTTATAAGGCTCTAAGTCGGTTTTTCATGGGTACCGGAAACCACTGCTCTATCCACTGAGCTACAGGCGCGTATCTTGAAAATCTGATTTTCAAAGGATTTATATAATTTATTTAATACAAGGTCTATATTATCATAATTACCGAAAAAAGTAAAGTTTTTTATTTTGTTACAAAAGATGCATTATTTTGTTACAAGTCAAAAATTATGGGCAGTCATGCATTGTGCTGACTGCCCGGTTTTATTTACATTTTCAGATCGTCGAATTTTAATCGGATGATCACCAGGGTGATCGCCATAAGAATGATTCCTGCCGGAAGTGCGATCCATGCTGTCTGTACAAATCCTGCGATAATATAAGTCAGGAAAGATACTGCTGCTGCAACCATTGCATAGGGAAGCTGTGTGCTGACATGATTTACATGTTCACACTGTGCACCTGCTGATGCCATGATGGTTGTATCGGAAATCGGTGAACAGTGATCTCCACATACAGCACCTGCCATACATGCAGAAATAGAGATGATCATCAGTTCATGATTTGTTCCTGAGAATACATTAACAACAATCGGGATCAGGATACCAAAGGTTCCCCATGAAGTACCTGTCGCAAATGCGATAACAGCCCCGATCACAAAGATAATTGCAGGAAGGAAATTCATCAGCCCGCCTGCAGAGCTTTTAACAATTGCAGATACAAATACAGATGCACCAAGGCTGTCTGTCATGGCCTTCAATGTCCAGGCAAAAGTAAGGATCAGGATTGCAGGTACCATTGCCTTGAATCCGTCCGGAATACACGCCATACAGTCTCTGAAATTCATAACACGACGTATCAGATATAAAACAATCGTGATAACCAGTCCGAAGAAGCTTCCAAGCACCAGTCCCACAGATGCATCACTCTGTGAAAATGCAGTTACAAAATCAGTTCCGCTAAAGAAACCACCTGTATAGATCATACCGATTACGCAGCATATTACAAGGCTTACAATCGGGATCAGAAGATCGATCACCTTGCCACGCGGATTACTTTTCTCATCTTCAGCCGCGTTTGCATAAGGACGTGCAGGTGTTGTGTAGATATCACCTTTTAAAGCATTTGTCTCATGAACTCCCATTGTTCCGAATTCTACTTTCATAAGAACCATTGCCACCATCATGAAGATCGTAAGCAGTGCGTAGAAGTTATAGGGAATTGCATGTACAAACAGGGTAATTCCATCCTCTCCTTCTACAAATCCGCTGACTGCCGCAGCCCATGAAGAAATCGGTGCAATGATACATACCGGTGCTGCTGTGGCATCGATCAGGTACGCCAGCTTTGCGCGGGACACATTGTGCTTATCTGTCACAGGACGCATAACGCTTCCTACTGTCAGACAGTTAAAATAATCGTCAATAAAGATCAGTATACCAAGAATGATGGTTGAGAGTTCCGCACCAACTCTGCTTTTAATCCTCTTACCGGCCCAGCGTCCGAATGCTGCGGAACCGCCTGCCCTGTTCATCAGGCATACCATGGTTCCCAGAATAACAAGGAAGATCAGGATACCCATATTATAAGAATCTGTCAGAACGCTGATCATTCCGCCTTCAAAAATATGAAGGATTGTTCCTTCGAAATTAAAATTAGAGTAGAACAGTGCACCAACCAGTATTCCTACAAACAGTGAACTGTATACTTCTTTGGTGATCAGTGCCAGTGCAATGGCAACAAGCGGCGGAACCAACGACCAGAATGTGCCGTAAAATTTCGCAGATGCAGCCACCTCTTCCTCTGCTGCAAGTACAGTCAGCGGACTTGCCAGTATCAGCAGCATCAGTGCTGAAAGGCAGAGTGAAAGTCTTTTTATGTTACTTTTCATTTCTTTTCTCCTTCTCTTGTAAGATATATGATATTTCGATCATAGCACGCTTCTTAATTAATGCATTTGAAACAGCTTGGCAGAATTTCACGCTCTGATGAGCCGGATCAATATGCATTATTTACGAGGCTTGCTATAATCAAATCTGTAAATGTAGCAGGATTCCGTCTGTGCGATCAGTTCACAACCACACTCTGTCAGAAAATCATGGTCAACCAGCCCGATCTGTGTTACTACGAAATCTGTCTTTGATTTCTTCAACGCAGCCGGAAACCCTTCTTTATCTTCATAGATATGATAATCGATCACATCTAGCAATGCTTTCTGTCTTTTATAGAAACTGCTGTTCTCATCATAGTTTCCCGCCACTGTACTGCCTGATCTGTAGATACTTGCATTTCTGCTTATTACAGTGGCGATCCCCGCATCATACTGTCGCACAATGCTGTTAAGACTGCCGTCAAAAACAACCCTTGGAAAATCATTCTCCTGGTTCTGGTGGATCACGTCGCAGACTGCACGCAGATCATTGGGCACCTTATAAATATTCTCTGCCATTGCAAAATTGGTCACTACCCCGTCCAGCGGATTTCCCAGGATCACAAAACCTGTCAGCACAGCTGCAGCCATAAGAACTTTTATCCAGGTCTTTCTAAAAGCGGTCACAAGTCTGACTCCATAGTAGGCAACCGCCGGGATCACAGGAAGAATCCAGATAAACCGGTAATATTCATTCTCAAACTTCACCTTTGCGATAAGATATTTTACAACCAGCGGATTATATACTGTCAGCAGCAGAAATACTGTATAGCCGACAAATATCCCGGACTTTCTTTTTCTCCCCAGGACCAGTGTGCAGATCAGTCCTACAGCAAACAGAAGAGGATACCAGCAGGAACCCCAGTACAGCCTCATACATGCATCAACAAAGCGCAGTCCCAGTTCCTGAATTGTTACACCTGCCATTTTTTTCTCCTTTCTGTATTATGATGCAGCCAGCGTCAGCAGACCGATTCTGCATGCAAAAAATACAGCTGCATATAATGCCGATGGAAGCATACACACTGCACAATATACCAGCCCCGAAAATCTCTTATTCATAACTGCCGCCGGAGCCATTCCCGCTGCGATCACGATAGGAAAGATGATAGCAGAACCGGAAAATGTCAGCGCACTGACCGCTGTGACAAACAATATGATCCAGACATTCCTGCTGTTTTTCTCCTGCAGATACCAGACGGCACACATGAGAACTGAAGGGATGGCAATGTTGGCAAGGATAGCTTTTCCCTCGTAGCTTCTGGTAAAGAAAAAAGTTCCGGAGGAATAAATCGTACCGCAAAACAGCTGTAAAACACAGACAAAGACAAGCATCAGATCTGCTTTCTTCCTGTTTCCGTCAAACAGTCTCTTACCGATCTGATAAATGATCAGATTGGCAGTCACTACATTCATACATGACATTACCTGCTTTGCCTGCACAATGGGATGGATTCCCAGAAGTCTGCACCACACTGCATTATGCATCGGATATGCGGAAAAAACATATCTGGCCTGAAATGCCTTCTGGATCGCTCCGTTAAAGGGATTATATCTGCCAAGAGTATCTGTGTATACAGAAGTACTCACTGTACCTACATAATACGCCGCATCTACTGTTGTATCCTCGTAAAAGATCACAATCAGACACTGCAGCAATACTACGGCACCTGCAAGGATAATCATCACAGAGTGATTTTTCCATATTTCAGAAATGCTTCCAAAAATTCCACTGCATGTTTCCGTTTGTCCGGCACGTATTCTCCGTTGTTTTTTTATTGTGCAGATCACAGCTGCGCAGATAACCAGAGCCATGATTCCTGCCCATATATAAGCCGCAGCTGTCAGGGATACCCATTTCAGTGTCATCGGTACGATCACCAGTTCAAACACTGCAAAGTAAACCAGATATCCCAGTATGAAAGTCAGGGAACAATCCCCTTTTACTTTCAATATCCGGACCAGAACAATGCCTGCTGCATAAAAAACTATAAATTCCAGGGCAAAACCTGCACAGGCAAGGCATAATTCTCTCATTCTTCCACCTTTGTCCCTGACCGGATGGATTCGCGGTTTTTCAAAATCTCCATGGCAATCTTCTCAGGAGTCATCGGAAGCTCTGTCAGACGCACACCTGTTGCATTATAAATTGCCTCAGCCAGTGCCGGACATGGAGTATCAATTACAAGCTCACCAATGGATTTGGCACCAAAAGGACCGCTCTTTTCGTAACTGCACTCGAAATCCACGCGGATATTTCCGATATCCTGTCTGGTTGGGATCTTATACTGCATAAAAGAGTTGTTGCGGATCTTACCTTTATCTGTATATTGTACATCTTCCCAGAGAGCCATGCCAATTCCCTGTGCAATACCGCCCTCCGTCTGTACACGTGCAAGATTCGGATTGATCGGTGTACCGCAGTCAACAACCGCCACATAATCCAGAACATCCACACTGCCTGTCTCTGTATCCACCTCTACTTCTGCCATACCTACCATAAACGGTGGCGGCGAGATCGGTGAAGAATGCTGTTTCACAACCTGAAGCTCGATATTGTTAAAGAAAGTGCTCTTTAATGCGATATCTTCCAATGAAACTTTCTTCTGGGCATTTTCAGAACTGATGGCATCCATATCAACACTATAGCCCTCTTCTGCATCTGTCATATGACCTGCTGCATTTCCGTCTGCCCCATCGCTTATCTCAAGTGTCTCATCATAGAATACACAGGATCCGTCAAAATCAACTTTTCCCTCATCTACTTCCATCATCTCTGCGCCAAGCTTACAGATTTTTTTCTTCAGCTCCTCACAGGCCTTCATAACCGCTACACCGGTGGTATAGGTTGTAGCGGAAGCATAGGAGCCGGAATCATAAGGAGAAATATCCGTATCCACACTGAATACTACTATGTTATCCATAGGCGTATTCAGACAGTCAGCCGCAATCTGCGCCATAACGGTATCACAGCCTGTTCCCATATCCGTACATCCAAGTGCCAGTGTATAAGAACCATCTTCATTCAGCTTAATATCTGCGCCGCCTACGTCAACTCCTGCAATAGAGGATCCCTGCATAGCCATGGCAACACCGACTCCGCGGACCTTGCCATTTCCCATATCCCTGCATGGATATTTGGAATCCCAGTCCATCATCTCTTTGGCGCGCGCCATACAGCGGTCCATGGAACAGCTCTGTGCATAAGGAACATCCGGATATCCCGGAAGAGGACCGCCCTCTACAGGCATATTCATTTCTTTTACCTTAACAGGATCCATTCCCATCTTATGTGCCAGCTCATTTACTGCAGATTCCACTGCAAAAATACCCTGGGTTGCACCATAACCACGATAGGCACCTGCAGCCTGCACATTTGTATAGGCAACATCAAAAGCAAACCTGTAGGCCTCTGTATGTCTGTAAAGAGCGATTGATTTATGACCGCTGAGTCCTACTGTTGTAGAACTGTGTTCTCCGTATGCCCCAGTGTTGGACAAAGTATAAAGATCAATTGCCTTGATGATACCATTTTCATCTGCACCTGCGCGTACTGTGATCTCCATCTCATGACGCGGTGAAGAGCAGATCATGGATTCATATCTGGAGAAGATCATCTTGGACGGGCGGCCTGTTTTCCAGGTCACGATCGCCGGATAGATCTCACTGACAGAGGTCTGCTTTGCACCAAAGCCGCCACCGATCCTTGGCTTGATCACACGTACTTTGGAAGCAGGAATGTCCAGTGCCCTTCCAACGATCCTTCGCACATGGAATGGGATCTGTGTTGAGGACAGAACGATCAGTCTGCCGAAATGATCCATATAGCAGGCTGTGCGGAAAGTCTCCATCATAGTCTGCTGGTTTGCTCTTGTATGATAAGTGCGCTCTACAGTATATTTACACTTTGCCAGAACTTCATCTACATTTCCATGTTCTTCCACTGCGGATGCACATAAGTTTCTTTTGTTGTCTCCGCCAAGAGGAATTTTCAGCTTCCAGTCATCCTCCGGATGGACCAGGATCGGATTATCTTTTGCCTTGTGGATATCCAGAACCGGTGTCTCCACGCGGTAATCTACGCGGATTCTCTTCAATGCTTTATCTACCGCCTCTTCTGTCTCACCCGCAACAATGGCAACTGCATCTCCCACAAAACGTACATGACGGTCAAGAATCAGTCTGTCATCCGGACTCATCTCCGGTGCAGTTTGGCCGGCAAGGGTAAAACGTTTCTGAGGCACATTTTTATAAGTAAGGATACATGCAATTCCGGCCACCTTCTCGGCAGTACCTGTTTTAATATCTTCCACCCAGGCGTTGGCGTGGGGACTTCTCAGTATCTTCACGATCAGGCAGTCCCTTGGTGCCAGATCATCTGTATAGACAGGCTTTCCGGTTACCAGTGACATTGCATCTGTTTTACGTACAGGTTGATTTACATATTTCATCTTTATGCTTCCTCCTGTGCTTTCTTATATTTCAGGAACTTCAGGATACTCCTTGTCTGGGAAACAAAACCGGAACATCTGCACAGATTTCCCGCAAGATATTCTTTGATCTGCTCCTCTGTGGGATCTTTGATCTCGTTGAGCATCGCAAATACATTCATGATAAATCCCGGATTGCAGAAACCGCACTGTTCCGCACCTTCATTCGCCAGAAAGCTTCCAAACTCCTGCGCTTCTCTCTGCATTCCTTCCAATGTAACGATTTTCTTACCCTCAATGCGGGCTGCAAGTGTACTGCAGGAAAGCACCGGACGACCGTCCATAAGAACTGTGCAAAGACCACAGTTCGCAGTTTCGCAGCCTCTTTTCACGCTGAAACAGCCCTGTTCTCTTAAGAAATCGATCAGCAGTGTATCCGGGGAGATCTCTGCGTGGCGGTTCACTCCGTTAAGCCAGAAATTAATATTCATTTTTCATCCCTCCTACTGCTTCCCAGGCTCTTCTTGTCAGTACTTTTACAAGAAGGGTTCTGTATTCCTTTGATCCTCGCATATTGCCTGCAGTAGGAACGTTCTCTGCCGCATATTCTGCAAATGCTTCGATCGCCTCTTCCTTCTGCTTTTTTGTCATGTTCCGGAAATTCTTCAGGATCTGCTTCTTATCTTCCACGATCATGGCACGTGCAGGTCTGGCACCTATCACAGTCCTTGCCTCATTTCCGATCACAGAAGCTGCACAGGTCAGCACCGGGAAATCTGTTTTTATGTTTCTCTGACTTAAGTAACAGGTAAGAAGTGGCTCTTTTCGCACGATGATATTTACAAGGATGTCATTGTCCTTCTTCATATTTACAAATTCAGTCAGTGGAATACGGCCTGCATCATATAATTCTACCCATGTATCCATTCCCAGGAACATGGTCAGAACATCTGAGAAACCATATCTTCCATAAATGCTTCCTCCCACAGTGGCACAGTTTCTGAACTGTACGCCTACAATGTGGCAAAGGCTTTCTTTCATAGCTCCATGTGTGTAGGTATTCAGAGCTTCATTTGTCTCCAGGTCATGAAGCGGAGTCATACATCCGATGACAAATTCGTCATCATTCTCAGAAATCGCATCCAGCCCCAGACCGGAAAGATCAATCGCTGTGGATATTGCTCTGTTGCCCATTTTCATCCAGACCATTCCCCCAAGAATACGGGCTGTTTTCTTCTGGTTCAGTTCATAAGCTTCCGCCAGACTGTTTACCTTTACATAGCTTTTGATTTTCAGCATTATGTATCGTATCCCTTTCTTACATACTTTTCATATCTCTTGTAATATTTTGACTCGGATCTGTCGTCAGACAGCCAATTTAATATAATACCATAGCTTAAAGAAAAAATCTATAAATATCCTCTATTTCATAAATAAATTTTTGTTACTGTTCACTCCGTTCTCAGTAACGTAGCCAAAATTCATTCCAGATTGCCTGCGGCAATGGAATTTTGGCTTGTATGTCTCGGCAGTAATCCTGGTCAGGCGGACAATATCATCCGCTTTGCTGCTTGCTGTAAATATTACTCTAATTCTAGCATATGACAGCCAAAAGTGTCTATTGATAAAACTATCCAAAAAAACACTTTTCAAAATATTATCGGATTAACTGTATCATTTGTTTCATTGCGAATCGTTTTTGTGCACTGTACCCAAATATTTTCGTAATATATTTGGTTTTTTATATATTTTACTGGATTTTTTCGAGTATCAATGTTATAATGTTCACAAATAAAAGACTTATCACTGTTAATTGCAGATAACAGGTACAATTTGCGAATATCCGCCTGAATCTATATCGTTCAATAACAGAGATGTCATAAAGGAGGGTTTGATTATGAGTAAACGCGTGATTACAATAAACAGGATGCTCGGCAGTAATGGCCGCCTGATCGGTAAAGCTCTGGCAGAAGAGCTTGGATTTGCTTTTTATGACAAAGAGCTGATCGATATTGCAGCTCAGAAAGAGAATATTCCTTTTGATTTGCTTGCCAAGGTTGATGAGAAACGTGGCAGCCAGTGGCGTTTTCCCATTGACCATGAACTTCAGATGGACAGCGATTTTCACTTTGTTCCCATGAATGATGTGCTCTTTGATCTTCAGCGAAAGATTATTCTGGATGCTGCTGAGAAAGAAGATTGTGTGATCGTTGGCCGATGCGCCAATCACATCCTCGACAATAAATGCCTGAGCGTATTTATCCATGCACCATTTGAGTATCGTGTACAGACTGTCATCGAGCGTACAGGACGGGAAGAAAAAAGTGCACAGAAGCTGGTTAAGAAAGTGGATAAAGAACGGCGTACTTATTATGAGTACTTTACAGATAAGAAATGGAAAGATATTTCCCAGTATCATCTGGCATTTGACAGCAGTAAATTTGAGCAGGATAAAATTATACAGATGATAAAGATGGCATTGTAAAATCAAACAGGGTTCCAGATTCAAAAGTCTTATCATGCAGGCACGAACGACTTTTTGAACCTGGGCCCCTGATATCATATTATTTATTTTCTCCCAGAATATACTGCTTCAGGAAATCATAAATCTGATTCTCTGTTGGAGGACATCCCTTTACGTTATGTTCAAATTTACAGGTGCATGCACCTACACCCAGTTTTCCTGTTTTTCCGCGGTATCCCTGGCCGATGCAGATTTTCGTGTCCAGTTTCTCGAAAAGGCCGTCATTTTTAAGCATTTCCAGAGCCGGGATGAGATAACCATAGCAGGCACTGCAGGATTCTACTTCTTCTACTGCATCCTGAAGTTCTACCACTTTTCTTGATTTCGGAAGTTCTTTGCGGGCATTTTCCTCACAGTATACGATGTGGGAATTTTTCAGATCAGTACTTCCAACCCCAAGCTTCTCTGCCAGTTCAATATACGGTACATCTTTCGTTGTATAATGCATGATCTGACATACATAAGAATCGATCAGTACCGGATCCGTCCCCGCCCAGATACGGTTCATCACTACCGGATTTCCGCCATCCTCGAAATCCAGATCCCCGCAAATGTTATCAACCACGACAAAATCCTGATGGAGCCCCGCATTCAGATGTGCAATCGGTTCATGCAGTCCCATCGCATGAAAATGACGCTTCTCTGTATTGGGGATCAATCCTTTCATATTTTTCAATGCACATGTGATCTTTGTCTGACAATGGCCTTTCAATACCGGAACATTGATCAGAAAATCAATATTTGCCGCACGTTCACAGACATTCAGTTTCATCCCCCTGCAATCTCTTTCAATCCCCTTGTCTTTCTGCATATCCCAAAAAGGCACCTGATATTTTTCCGTTAGTTCACGATATCCGCATACTTCGTATGCTTCTGTGGTCTTATCTCCCACCCAGGAGCCTTCCAGAATGGCAATATTTCCATATCCGTTTTCCTGCAGATACTCAATAATTCCCGCCACAATTTCCGGATGTGTGGTAGCTCCCCATGAAGCCTCGGAAGGTGATACAAGATTAGGCTTGATACCAATCTGCATCTTTTTATCTGAAATTACAGACGCCAGGCCGCACTGTGCCAGCAGTTCCTTTGTCATTTCTTTGTAATTGGTTCCGCTCTTTATATAGATTTCATTTTTGTTCATTACAAGATTATCCTTTACACTTTACATTCGAATATTTTTCTGCTGATTTTTGCATATCTTTTTTGTATTTCCCCCTGGAAGTTTTCTTCTGAACCGGTCAGCTTTTCTGAGGTGAAAATGTTCTCCGCATCAGCCTGCATGCCACTGTACTTGTGAGCAGTGCCACCAGAAATCCTGCCAGAACATCCCCCGGATAATGTACGCCCAGATAGAGTCTGGAAAAAGCAATCATTCCGGCCAGAACAACAGGCAAAATTCCCCATTTCCCGGGCAGCATCCGCAGACAGACCAGTGCAACGGCAAAGGAAGCGCAGGTATGGCCAGATGGAAATGAATAGTCTTTCGGTCTGGTGATCAGCGGGATGATCTGTGTATAAGTATCAAAAGGTCTTGGACGGGCTACTGCATTTTTTATCAGCAGATTTGTGATCAGAAACCCTGACAGCAGCGAGAGTGCCGCTGTCACTCCTGTTTTGCGTGTTTTCCCGAAACAGATCAGAAGCACACATAATACGATCCAGAACCATCCTCCGTTTCCGAGGAAGGTGACTGCTCTCCAGAACGGAGTCAGGGCATCCACCCTTAAATGTTCCTGGATCCACAGTAAAATATTCATATCTAATTGCTGTAATGTCGCCATAAACTTCTCCCATTATATTTTTTATCAGTCACAGTATGTATTCCTCTCAAAATACATACGAATTATATCAGTCCGACTTCTTTTGTGCAAGGTATTATAAGCAAAGTTGATTTGTTTAAGGGCTCAAAAGTCAAAATAACGTAGAAATCAGTCAAAATACCGATAGCGTTTTTCTGCCGGAAGGATTATGCTGAAAACAGACTAATAAAACTGCCTGATCGGGCAAATACTTATTACGGGGGTAAATATGATAAACACATTATCGGCCGGTAAGGATAATTTTTACCGGCAGATGCTTAAACTGACGATTCCGATCATTATCCAGAATCTGCTCAGTGCAGCGGTTAACTCCGCAGATGTAATTATGCTTAATTATGTGGGACAGTCTGCGATTTCTGCGGTGTCTCTGGCTGCCAATTACTCCAATATCCTGTTTATGGTATATTATGGACTTGGTACAGGCGCATCTCTTCTGTGTGCGCAGTATTTCGGAAAAAATAATATGCAGGCTATTCATGCGATCGAGGGAATTGCTCTCCGCTTTTCCATCATAATCTCGGGAATCGTAGCACTGATCGCATTTACTGCTCCTCAGCTTATGATGAAGATTTTTACTTCTGATCAGGAACTGATCTCTATCGGTTCTTCTTATCTTAGGATTATGGGAATTACATATCTCTGCTGGGGAATTACAGAGATTTATCTGGCGATTTTACGCAGTATCGGACGTGTAACGATCAGTATGGCATTGAATATGCTGGCTTTTATATTGAATATTATCCTGAATGCTACTTTTATCTTCGGGCTTTTCGGCGCACCGAAGCTGGGGGCTACAGGTGTTGCCATTGCAACTGCTGCTTCCAGACTGATCGAACTGGCAGCATGCGTGATCGTTTCTTTCCTGAGCAAAGATGTTAAATTGAACCTGACCTTTATGTTTATCCGCAGTAAGGTGCTGTTTGGCGACTTCGTCCGGCTGTCACTTCCCGCTCTTGGAAATGACATTTCCTGGAGTGTTGCTTTCTCCATGTACTCTGTGATCCTGGGACATCTCGGAACAGATGCCGTTGCAGCCAACTCTCTGGTTACGGTTGTGCGCAATATCGGTTCTGTGTTCTGCTTTGCAATTGCCAGTGCGGGAACGATTCTTCTTGGAAATGTAATGGGAAAAGGGGATCTGGAGAAATCGAAGGTGTATGCTTCCAGAATGCTGAAGATGACCATTATAGCCGGTGCCATTGGCGGTGTGATCGTATTTGCCATCACGCCTCTGGTCCTGAGATTTGCATCCTTAAATGACGGGGCAATGCATTATTTGAAGTACATGCTGCTTATCAATACCTATTATATTATGGGTTCTGCGGTAAACACAGCCCTGATCGCCGGGGTATTCCGCGCAGGCGGTGATACGAAGTTCGGACTGATCTGCGATACCATTGATATGTGGGTATATGCGGTACCTCTGGGATTTTTTGCGGCCTTTGTCCTGAAGCTTCCGGTATTGTGGGTCTACTTCCTGCTCTGTACAGATGAGTTTGTGAAATGGCCATGGGTATTCCATCATTACCGCCAGGGGAAATGGGCACAGAATATTACAAGGGAGGATCTGTTTGAGCAGAAAGCTTCCTGAGATATCATCCATATCCGCCGCAGTGTGGTTCTATCATAAATAAGCAAAACAGCAGGTCTGTTCATTCTATGAACAATCCTGCTGTTTTTATGTCTGCAGATTTTCTTTCCGGATCCCTGCAGACATCCATTTTCGGTTTATAAAAAATGCTTACAGATTATAATGTATTCAGGTCGATTCTGTAATCGTCAGAGCCCTGTCCGTCTACTGTGTAGTAAGCGGCTTTCTGCTCAACATTTACATAAACGCTGATTTCTTTTCCTTCGATGCCTTTGTCTTTGATGTCTTTTTTGATTGCTTCCTCGATGGAGCTCATTGTAACTGCAAAACCAGGTAATTCGATAGTTGTTTCTGCGAATTTTTTGATGTCGATATTTTTAGCCACTTCTTTTACTGCTTTCTTTACAGTTTCTTTTGCTTCTTCTACAACCGGAGCCTTCGCAATATCAGCTGCAGCATCTTTTGCTTCTTCAATTACTTCTGAAGCCTTTACAGTTGTTTTCTCAACTGTCTCTTTGACTGCTTCTGTAGCCTTTGTTGTTGCTTCTTTAATAGTTTCCTTTGCTCTTGAAGTTGTTCTTTTTCTCATAATAATCTCCTATTCCAACTGATTGGTCTAGAGCGTGTCTGAAAAACATTTTAAATTGTTTATTTTAACCAAATTAATATTG
>OLRQ01000017.1_pt1 | contig 204244 bp, 178 predicted proteins | sample 1671971 | NCBI WGS metagenome assembly OLRQ01 (sample SAMEA3136631, study PRJEB25190) | human gut metagenome | biome: human gut; feature: human-associated habitat; material: faeces | place: Austria | collected 2013
CAACGTACAGCACCCGCTCGCAAAATACGAAATTTATCTCACTTTCTCGAAGTCTTTCAGCGTGTAGAAATTTGTAATTGGACTTTTTCTACACGCTAAAAGGTGTTGCTGATGCAACACCTTTCATAATAATTATTAAGTTATTGAATAATTAAACAGGGTGAACCTTTGATTCAAAATCCTCATGCTTACCGTCAAGGTTGTATTTTTTATCTCTTCTCTTTTGGAAGAATTTAATAGCAACCTGACCAAACTGAGCATATGAAAGGATATCCTCCTCCTGCTCATAATACTCTTTAATTTCATCCTTGAAATCATCAATCTTATCATGAATAAGATCCGCTGGACGGCAAGTGATAATTTCTTCATCGCCTACAATCTTCTTTTGGAAATCAGGGTCAATATCGCAAGGAGTCTTACCGTACTTACCTGCAACCAAATCCTTAAATTCCTTAGTAACCATCTTGTATCTCTCGCCCATAATAACGTTGAATACAGCCTGAGTACCAACGATTTGAGAGGTAGGAGTAACAAGTGGAGGATAACCTGAATCCTTTCTTACTCTCGGAACCTCGGCAAGCACCTCGTCAAGCTTGTCTGCCTTACCAGCCTGCTTAAGCTGAGAAACAAGGTTAGAAAGCATACCGCCCGGCACCTGATAAAGAAGAGTATTAGCGTCAACGCCAAGCATTTTCGGGTCAAGAAGACCTGAAGCAAGATATTTTTCACGAAGAGGCGTAAAGAAATCTCTAATTTCAGAAAGAGCCTTGATATCAAGACCTGTATCGTATTCAGTACCCTTAAGTGCAGCTACCATAGACTCTGTAGCCGGGTGAGAAGTACCCATAGCAAGCGGGCTCATGGCAGTATCAATTACATCAACACCTGCCTCAATACCTTTAAGGTGTACCATAGAAGCAAGGCCTGAAGTATAGTGAGAGTGAAGTTGAACAGGAATATCGACTGTACTCTTAAGTGCCTTAACAAGGTCATAAGTTCCGTAAGGGGTCAAAAGACCTGCCATATCCTTAATACAAATTGAATCAGCACCTGCATTTTCAAGCTGCTTTGCATAATTGCAATAGTAGTCAATATCAAAAACAGGACCGGTTGTATAAGAAATAGCTGCCTGAACGTGACCGCCGTATTTCTTAGCGGCATCAATAGCTGTTTGAAGATTACGAACGTCGTTAAGAGCGTCGAAAATTCTCAAAATATCGATACCGTTATCAATACTCTTTTTAACAAAATAATCTACAAGCTCATCAGAATAATGGCGATAGCCGAGCATATTCTGACCTCTGAAAAGCATTTGGAGCTTTGTATTAGGACATTTTTTACGAATAAGACGAAGCCTGTCCCACGGGTCCTCATCAAGGAATCTAAGGCAACTGTCAAATGTTGCACCGCCCCAACATTCAAGTGAATGATAGCCGATTTTATCCATTTTTTCGAGAATGCCCTCAAATTCGTCAGTTCTCATACGTGTTGCAATCAAAGACTGATGAGCATCACGGAGAACTGTTTCAGTAATTCCGATTTTAGCCATTTACGACACCTCTTAGTTTAATGTAATGATAACCTGGCCTGCTTCAACGCTGTCACCCTTAGAAACATTAACAGAAGCAACAGTGCCGTCCTGAGGAGCAACGATTTCGTTTTCCATCTTCATAGCTTCAAGAATGCAAAGAACAGAGCCGCTTGAAACAGAATCGCCTACTGAAACCTTAACATCAAGGATTGTGCCCGGCATAGGAGCTTCAACCTTAACTGAACCTGCTGTGCCCTGAGCTGCAGGAGCAGGAGCAGCAGCCGGTGCAGGAGCAGGTGCTGCGGCAGGAGCAGGAGCGGCAGCCGGTGCAGCAACAGGAGCAGCGGCAACAGGAGCGCCGGCACCCTCTTCAACAGTTACATTATAAGGTGTACCGTTTACAGTAATTGTATAGTTTTTCATATTATTATCCTCCATTATTTAACAGAATGTTTTCTCGGTAAAGTATTTTCTCTTTTTCCTGCAAGAATATCAAGTGCGGCAATAACCTTTGCACGAGTATCGGCAGGAGCAAAAATATCATCAACTGCACCACAAGCAGCGGCAGTAAACGGAGAAGCAACCTTTTCTGTATATTCCTTCTTAAGTTCCTCCTTGCTTTCGCCGTTTGCAAGTCTTTCATTAAACAAAAACTGAACAGCAGATTCAGTCGGAAGCGGTGATGCAACGCTCTTATCCCAAGCAAAAGTAAAGTCTGCATTAGCACCCTTACCTGCAAGAGCGATATAAGCAATACCTACTGCATTTCCGGTGATAACGGAAATCTTAGGTGTTGTAGCGGTAGCATAAGCGCTTGTAAGCTTTGTAAACGCTGTAAGGCACTGATTTTCCTTGCCTGCCTTATTAACTGCGCCGTTTGCATTAACCAATGTAACAACAGGGATTGAATAAGCATCGCAAAGCTTAACCATAGCCTCAGCCTTATATGAGCAACAAGGGCAAATAGGCTCGCCCTCAAATGCAACAAAACCTACTGTTGTTCCCATAACGGTTGCAAGAACGGTTTTGCATTTGTTTTCTGAATATCCGCCCTTAAGTTCAACAACTGAATTTGCATCTGCAATACTGTTAATAACAGTCATAGCGTCATCGCCGTCATTAGCAAAAGTGCTTGGTGCTGCAAACTCGAAAAGAGGAGCAGGAGAAATATTGTTAGACGGAAGAAGAGATGCAATATTCTTAGCGGCATCAACTGCCTCTTCAAAAGTATCACAAAGAACATCGACTGTTCCTGCTTCATAGCTTTCCTCGGCTGTAACCTCGCTCGGAGCAGTTACATAAAAATCAGCATCCTTAACTGCTATAACTACATCAGCCATATTAGCAATAAGAGCAGATGTACCGAGGCAAGAGCCTGCGATAATAGAAATTTGAGGGCATACGCCACTCATTGATGTTGATGCTTTAACAAGCTCGCCATAGGCATTCATAACCTCAAATCCCTCGGTAAGCTTAACACCGTTTGAATCATACACACCGATAACCGGGCAACCGGTTTTTAATGCAAGATCGTAAATCTTTTTAATTTTAGCACACTGTGCAACACTTACAGCACCACCGTCAACAGTAATATCCTGTGAAAACGCATATACTGCGCACTCGTTTACTGTTCCGAAGCCGGCAACAACCTCAACCGAACCGTCAGCCGATTTAGCGTAAGCATCAATCTCGGTAAATGAGCCGTCATCAAAAAGTGCTTCAAGTCTTTTAAGTGCTTTTGAGTCGTTCACTGTTTTTTCCTCCTTGAAAATGTGACAGAGCATATATGAAAATTTAAAATATTCCAAATTTGCCTATTATAGATTTTAACACTTTGTCAAATTAATATCAATAATAAATTATAAATTTTATTATATTTCGCTGATTTTATCAAAATTTTTTTAAATATAGCGGTGTCATTTGAGCATAAAGGAAAAAATCAAGACCCGGACCGTTAAGTCCGAGCCTTGATTTAATGATATAAGGGAAATATTATATCTGTGTTTATTACTCGCTGAAAAGCGGAGTTGAAAGATATCTGTCACCTGTATCAGGCAAAAGAGCAACAATTGTCTTACCTTTATTTTCAGGTCTTTTAGCAAGCTCCTTAGCCGCCCAAAGAGCCGCACCGCTTGAAATACCTACAAGTACACCCTCCTGCTTAGGAAATGCCTTACCTGTTGCGAATGCATCCTCATTTTCAACCGTGATAATTTCGTCATAAATCTTTGTGTTAAGAGTATCAGGAACAAAGCCTGCGCCGATACCTTGAATTTTATGAGGACCTGCCGTGCCCTTTGAAAGAACAGGAGAAGTAGCAGGCTCAACTGCAACAATCTTAACGTCAGGATTTTTGCTCTTAAGGTATTCACCTACGCCTGAAAGAGTACCGCCGGTACCAACGCCTGCAATAAAGATATCGACCTTACCTTCGGTATCGTTCCAAATTTCAGGGCCTGTTGTTGCCTTATGAGTAGCCGGGTTTACAGGGTTTGTAAACTGACCTGCGATAAAGCTGTTAGGAATTTCATCGGCAAGCTCATTTGCCTTAGCAATAGCACCCTTCATACCCTTTGCACCGTCTGTAAGAACAAGTTCTGCGCCGTATGCTTTCATAAGATTACGTCTTTCAACGCTCATGGTTTCAGGCATTGTGATAATAAGTCTGTAACCCTTTGCTGCTGCAACAGATGCAAGACCGATACCCGTGTTACCGCTTGTAGGCTCAATAATTACCGAGTCAGGCTTAAGTTTGCCTGTCTTTTCTGCATCTTCGATAATTGCCTTAGCAATTCTGTCTTTAACAGAGCCTGCCGGATTAAAGTATTCAAGCTTAACAAGAACTGTTGCTTCAAGATTGTTGTCTTTTTCAAAATGTGTAACCTCAAGAAGAGGTGTATTGCCTACAAGGTCGAGTGCTGATTTATAGATAGCCATAATAAATAATCTCCTTAATAATTAATCAAATAATTTAAATTAGTCGATTGCGGCGAAAGCTTCGTCGAGATCGTGAATAATATCGTCAATATGCTCTGTACCGATAGAAAGTCTGATTGTATTAGGCTTAATATCCTGCTCAGCAAGCTCTTCGGAACTAAGCTGGCTGTGTGTTGTGGTTGCAGGGTGAATAACGAGTGATTTAACGTCTGCTACATTTGCAAGGATTGAGAAAATTTTTAAGCTGTCGATAAACTTCTTAGCTTCAGCCTCTCCGCCTTTGATTTCAAATGTAAAGATAGAACCTGCTCCGTTAGGGAAGTATTTATTATAAAGGTCCTTATATCTTGAATCTACGCTTGGGTGATTAACCTTTTCAACCTTTGGGTTATTAACAAGATATTCAATAACCTTCTTTGTGTTCTCAACGTGACGCTCAACACGAAGCGAAAGAGTTTCAAGTCCCTGAAGAAGAAGGAATGCGTTAAACGGTGAAATTGTAGCACCTGTATCACGAAGAATGATAGCACGAATATATGTTACAAATGCCGCAGGACCTGCTGCCTCTTGGAATGATACACCGTGATAGCTTGGGTTAGGATCTGCAATCTGCGGATATTTTCCGCTTGCTTTCCAATCAAAGTTGCCGCTGTCAACGATTACACCGCCGAGTGTTGTGCCGTGACCGCCGATAAATTTAGTTGCACTGTGCACAACGATATCTGCGCCGTATTCAATAGGTCTTAAAAGATAAGGTGTTGCAAAGGTTGAATCTATAACAAGCGGAATATTGTGTGAATGAGCAATATCTGCAAGCTTTTGAATATCAACAAGATTTGAATTAGGATTACCGAGTGTTTCGATAAAGATTGCCTTTGTGTTATCCTGAATAGCATTTTCAAAATTTGAAAGGTCGTCAGGGTCAACAAATGTTGTGTTTACACCAAACTGTGAAAATGTGTGCTCAAGGTAGTTATATGTGCCGCCGTAGATTGTCTTAGCCGATACAATGTGGTCGCCTGCCTGAGCAAGAGCCTGAAATGTATAAGCAAGTGCCGCTGCACCGGAAGCTGTTGCAAGAGCAGCTACACCGCCTTCGAGAGCCGCAACTCTCTTTTCAAAAACGTCCTGAGTTGAATTTGTAAGTCTGCCGTAAATGTTACCCGCATCTGCAAGACCGAATCTTGCTTGTGCGTGATCGCTGTTTTTGAATACATAAGAAGTAGTCTGATAAATCGGAACTGCTCTTGAATCTGTAGCCGGATCCGGCTCTTCCTGTCCTACGTGAAGCTGAAGTGTTTCAAAATGGTATTTATAATCTGACATAATGTTATTTCCTTTCAATGTTAAAAATTGTTTTTATGTTTAGTAGTTAAAATTTAAAGCTATAATATTTTTTCGTGAAAAATCACATATAACATCGAAAGCACATTCGTTGATTTTTAATATTTGCGACTGTTAATTTGCTATAGATTTTTATCATAACAATCTCTCCTTTAACATTCACCTTATTACCTACGTGGTTTGTAGGTTTTTCTGTGATGTCTACACTATACACTACATTACCTATTTTGTCAATAGGTTTTTAGTATTTTTTTGAAAAATTTTTAAATTCATTTTCAGGCAAACCAAAAAATATACAAAAAAGCCCGTAAACACAAGGGTTTACGGGCTTTTATCATATTTAGAAACATTAAATTATTTAAGCACAAAGCCTACCTTTTTCATTACCTTGTCAAGTGTGCGCTGAGATACACGTTGAGCAAGATCTGCACCCTGAGTCCATTTTTCCTGAAGATATGCTTTATCTTTCATAAACTCATTATAGCGCTTTTGCACAGGTTCAAGCTCGGCAACAACAGCTTCGCCTACTGCTGTCTTGAAATCGCCATAGCCCTTTCCTGCAAATTCCGATTCAATAGCATCAAAATCCTTGCCTGTAACAGCGGAATAAATTGACATAAGATTATTGATTCCGTCTTTACCCTCGGCATAACGAACACTCATTTCGCTGTCTGTTACTGCGCTCTTAAACTTCTTCATAATTACATTAGGCTCATCTGTAAGATAAACAGTGCCCTTAGGGTTAGGGTCGGACTTGCTCATCTTTCTTGTTGGGTCAGCAAGGCTCATAACCTTAGCAGCAGTCTTAGTAATATAAGGTTCAGGAATGGTAAACACATTGCCGTAAATTCCGTTAAAGCGTTCTGCAATATCCCTTGTAATTTCAAGATGCTGCTTTTGGTCAACACCGACAGGCACAACATCTGCCTGATAAAGAAGAATATCGGCAGCCATAAGCGACGGATAAGTGAAAAGACCTGCATTAACATTGTCTGCGTGCTGCTGAGATTTATCCTTAAACTGCGTCATTCTGTTAAGCTCACCGAATTGAGTGTAGCAATTAAGAATCCAAGCAAGCTGAGAATGCTGAGGCACGTGCGACTGAATAAAGAGGATACTCTTATCAGGGTCAAGACCCGTAGCCATAAGAAGCGCATAAAGCTGAGTAGTTTGAGTTCTGAGCTTTTGCGGGTCCTGCCTTACTGTAATTGAGTGTAAATCGGCAATGCCGAAAACTGTATCAAAATCATCCTGAAAGTCTTTCCAGCCACGCATAGCGCCGAGATAGTTACCCAAAGTCGGAACAGAGGTCGGCTGAATAAGTGAAAGACTTCTTTTTTTACGTTCTTTTTTAATTTCTTCTGCCATAGTTATTCTCCGATTATCTATATGATTTAGCTACTTCGCCCAAAGCCTTAACTCCATTGATAATTCCGTCATCACTTGGGGTTGAAAAATTAAGGCGAATGAAATGTGATTCTTGCGTATCGTCCATTAAAAACGCATTGCCGGGAACGACAGCAACATTCTTTTCAACTGCTTTTTTAACAAAGTCGAGCATATCGACATCATCAGGAAGCTTGCACCATACGAAAAGACCGCCCTGCGGCTTAACGTACTCCACAAAATCGCCGAGGTGTTCATCAATACAGTCGCACATAAGATTAAGCTTATTTCTGTAAATATCCTGAATATGCTTAATATGAGCATCAACGTCATACTGCTTAAACCATTCGTCAACAATCATTTGATTAAGGCAAGGAGTATGAACATCCGAAGCCTGCTTGCCGACTGTCATTTTAGCGATAACCTTTTGAGGAGCAATACAATATGCTACACGCAAGCCCGGTGAAAGTATTTTTGAAAATGAGCCGGCATAAATAACAATTCCGTCCTCATCCATAGACTTAATTGTAGGAAGTGCTTCGCCGCAAACTCTCAAATCGCCGTATGGATTATCTTCCAAAATCATAACTTTGTACTGCTTAGCAAGTGCATAAAGTTTTTTTCTCTTTTCAAGTGACATTGTAGCACCCGACGGATTTTGAAAATTAGGAATGGTATAAATAAATTTAGCGTTAGGCGTTGTTTTAAGTGCTTGCTCGAGAAGCTCAACATTCATTCCGTCAGCCTCGACAGGAACACCTTTAAGCTTGCAGCCGTATGAGCGAAAGCAATTAAGCGAGCCGATAAACGACGGTTCTTCGCAAATAACGGTATCGCCTTCGTTGCAAAGCACCTTTGTAGTTAAATCCATAACCTGAGTAGCGCCCGATACGATAATAATATCGTCAAAATCTCTGCCGATATTTTCGTGATTACTCATCCACTTTTTGACAGTATCACGAAGTGGCTGATATCCCTCAGACACACCATATTGAAGTGCATCGATAGGGCGAGAGTCAAGAATTTGAGCAGCAATAGCCCTAACCTCTTCTACAGGAAAAGCATCGGGTGCCGGATTACCTGCTGCAAGAGGAATAATTTTAGGGTCAGCCGTTGCCTTAAGTATCTCTCTTATAGCGCTTGGCTGAAGAGAAGATATTTTGTCAGAAAACGTATATTCCATTGTTTTTGCCTTCTTTAATATAAATTCTAAGCTTTGAGCAACATAGAAACAAACTTAGCAAGTATTTCTGCATTGTTAGCCTTAGTATTTTCAACATATTCGCATTTGAATTTGTAAAGCATATCAAAATCATAATTATTTAATTTAATGGCATTTACAAGTTCTTCTGCATTTTCAAATGTAGCACTCGGCATTTCCTTTTTGAGGTCAACATTAATTCCTCGTTCGCTTGAATATTCATCATAATCAGGAACGAAGAAATAAAGCGGTTTCATAAGAACGCTTGCCTCAAACGCACAAGCCGAATAATCGGTAATAATAACATCGGCAATTTTCATTAAATCATAAGTCGAAAAATCACCGCTGTATGAAAACTCATTTTCAATTTTAATTTTGGAAAAAAGAGGATGAGCGCTTATAATTAAGCGGTAGCCGTCAACATCACGAAATTCTACCTTAAGCTGCTCGGCAATATAAGCATCTCTTTCTCTGAAAGTAGGAAGATAAAGAACAATCTTATCGTGGCTTAATCCCGGATTTTCGGTAAAAAATCTTGAAGCGGCATTATTATCAGTCAATATATCGTCAACTCTCGGAAGCGAACAAATTTTTATTTTAGAATTATCGCAACCGAAAGCCTCCATATAAAACTTAGCTGTTTTTTTGCTTGGAGAGAGAACATAGTCGTAATTTTTATGCATACACATTGCACGACTGATTTTCTCGTCCCTGCCCTCTTTAGTGCCGACACTTTGAAGCCCGAATTTTTTAAGTGCCCCCAAAGCGTGCCACATTTGAATAACCTTTAAGCTTTTCTTATGCTTTAAGCAAGAAACTGTAATTGAATAAGTATCAAGGATTGCGGCCTTAGAAGTAGCAAGATAATACATATCGCCGATAACAGAAAAGCAATACGATATTTTACCGCCAAGGCTTTCAGGTATCATTTTGAGCCTGAAAACCTGCTCGGTATTAGGACATTGCTTATCAATTTCTTTTTCAAGAAGTCGCATATCAAGACTTTTATCGTTGCTTTGCCTTGAAAGATAAACTATTCTGTCCTTAGTTTTAAAAAGCTTAATCGGCGCATAAATAATGCGAAGAAAAAATTTCAGTATTTCAATTAACAATACTTTCATATATATCACTTCTTTAAATTACTCGTAAAGAGGATATTTAGCGCAAATCTCAGCAACGCCGTTTGTGATATAATCCTTATTATTATCAAAATCAATAACTGCAAGAGTGATATATTCTGCAATCTTGTCCATATCGTCTGTATTAAGACCTCTTGTTGTAGCGGCAGGAGTACCGATACGAACACCTGAGGTAACAAACGGTGAAAGAGGCTCATTAGGAACAGTATTCTTGTTAAGAGTAATATGAACCTCGTCAAGTCTGTTTTCAAGTTCCTTGCCGGTTACATTAGTTCCACGAAGGTCAAGAAGGCAAAGGTGGTTATCTGTACCGCCTGAAACAAGCTTCATACCTCTCTTGATAAGTCCGTTTGCGAGAGCCTTTGCATTTTCAACTACTCTCTTTTGATATTCGTTAAATTCAGGTTTAAGAGCCTCGCCGAAGCAAACTGCCTTACCTGCGATAACGTGCATAAGAGGGCCGCCCTGAGTACCAGGAAATACGGCAGAATTAAGCTTTTTGATAAGGTATTCATTATTGCAAAGAATAAGACCGCCACGTGGACCTCTTAAAGTTTTATGGGTGGTAGTTGTTACAACATCGGCATAAGGAACAGGAGATTGATGAAGACCTGCTGCAACAAGACCTGCAATATGAGCCATATCAACCATAAACATAGCACCGTTTGCATGTGCAATATCAGCCATAGTCTTAAAATCAATTTCTCTCGGATAAGCAGAAGCGCCTGCAACAACAAGCTTAGGCTTAACCTTATTAACCTGCTTAGCAAATTCCTTATAATCAATAAAGCCGTTTTCATCAACACCGTAAGGAACAAAGTTAAAATATTTACCGCTGATGTTGGCAGGTGAGCCGTGAGTAAGATGACCGCCGTTATCAAGGCTCATACCCATAACGGTATCACCCGGCTTAAGAAGAGCGAGATAAACTGCAGTATTAGCCTGAGCGCCCGAATGAGGCTGAACATTAGCATAGTTGCATTTGAAAAGTTCACAAGCTCTTTTAATAGCGATATTTTCAACAACATCAACATACTGACAGCCGCCGTAGTAACGTTTGCCCGGTAATCCCTCGGCATACTTATTTGTAAGCACGCTGCCCATTGCAGCCATAACCTGAGGTGACACAAGGTTTTCGGAAGCAATAAGTTCAATGTTATCACGCTGACGTTTAAGTTCTAAAGCCATTGCGTCTGCAACTTCCTTATCCGTTTCGGCAACTTTGCCAATTGAATCATAATAATCTGAATACATATATAATCCTCCTGAATGATTATGCAAATTTATATAATTATACATATCTATAATATCATATAACAAGTAAATATACAACAACAAATTAAAAAAGTGTAAAAATATTATACTTGATATATATATAATAATGTGGTAATATATTTAAGTTAAAAATTAATGAATTTCACATATAGGAGTTGAGAAAATGAGCGGTCATAACAAATGGAGCACCATTAAGAGAAAAAAAGGTGCAAATGACGCAGCAAGAGCAAAGGTTTTCACAAAAATAGGCAGAGAGCTTGCCGTAGCAGTTAAAAACGGCGGTCCTGACCCTAACAACAACGCTAAGCTTCGTGATGTTATTGCAAAGGCAAAGCAAAACAACGTTCCTAACGATAACATTGACAGAATGTTAAAAAAAGCCGCAGGCGAAAGCGACAGCACTAATTTTGAAGAAATCGTTTACGAGGGTTACGGCCCAAGCGGTATCGCAGTTGTAGTAGAAGCACTTACAGATAACAGAAACAGAACTGCATCTGAAGTAAGGCATTACTTTGACAAAGCAGGCGGAAATATGGGCACACCGGGTTCTGTTACATTTATGTTTGACAGGCAGGGCGTCATTGTTATTGAAAAAGAGGATGTTGATGAGGACCAGCTTATGGAGGACGCACTTGAGGCTGGCGCTTCCGATTTTCTTACAGATGAAGAAGATATTTTCGAGATTAGAACAGAGCCTAATGACGTCGGCGCTATCCGTGACGAGCTTGAGGGCAAAGGATATCATATTATTTCAAGTGAGGCCGCTTATGTTCCTCAAACTTATACAAGACTTGAATCTGAAGAAGATATGAAAAATATGGCAAGAATGATTGATATGTTTGAGGAAAACGACGACGTTCAAAACATTTGGCATAACTGGGAGAATGAGGACGAATACGAAGGCTGATTTTTGAACTACGATAAATATTTAAGGAGAACTGTTTAATTCAGTTCTCCTTTTTCTTTTGCATATTTTAATAATATGTCTTTTTCATTTTCAAGTTTGCCGTCAATTACCATTTCCAAAACAGCAGAGAGAATATCCCCTATTTCCTTACCCTTAAAGCCGAGATTTATCAAATCAAAGCCGTTAATTTTCAAATCCTTAACACTATAAGGCTCGGCATTTGCGATAATTTCATCAACAAGCGACTCGGTAGTAACAAGATTTTGCAGTTCCTCCCCTGTCATTTGGGGATTTTGACCGAGTTTATCGGCACGCTTAACCTCAATTAAGTCACGTACACCCTGCTCGCCCAAACGGTTGAGCCATTTTTTTATATTTTTCTTTTTTGTTCCTATATGGATATCGTGGATTGGGATAATAAGCATTACCCTATCGTAAAGTTCATTTGAAATTTTAAAGCGTTTTAAAATCGGTGCGGCAAGGTCTGCGCTGATTTTTTGATGCCCCTTAAAGTGGTCAACTCCGTTATCATCCGTAGTTTTTGCAAGGGGTTTGCCGATATCGTGGAGAAGCATAGTAAGCCTAAGCGAAAGCAACCTCGGCGATTGCTCAACTGTTTTTGCAGTATGAGTATAGACGTCAAAAATATGCCAAACAGTATTTTGATCGCAGGTAAAAATCGGTACAAGTTCGGGAATTATCACGCCCATAATTTCTTTATACTCGGTTAAAACATCAAAAACATTATCGCCCAAAAGAAGTTTTGAAAGTTCGGTAAAAATTCTTTCAGCCGATACATTTTTTAAAAGTTCTTTATTTCTAAACAATGCGGCTTTGGTATTTTCCTCAATTTCAAAGCTGAGAGTTGAGGAAAAGCGAATGGCACGCATAATGCGGAGTGCATCCTCTTTAAATCTTCTATCGGGATCTCCGACAGCCTTAATTATTTTATTTTCTATATCATCTCTGCCGCCGAAAAGGTCAACAATTTCATCTTTATTAGGGTTATAAGCAATTGCATTTATCGTAAAATCACGGCGTGACAAGTCCTCGTCAATATTGCTTACAAAGCAGACATTTTCAGGGTGGCGGTTATCGATATACTCACCGTCTGTTCGATAAGTAGTGATTTCAAAATTATCGCCATCAAAAACAGCGGTAACCGTGCCGTGCTTAAGTCCCGTTTCAATATATTTTATATTACTTTCAGCAAGTATTTTTTCAAGGTCACCGGGCTTTGCAGAAGTGGTTATATCAATATCGTCGCACTTTCTTTTCATAAAAAAGTCCCTGACGCATCCGCCTACCTGATAAGCCTCAAAGCCTGCTTTTTCAATTGTTTCAATCAAGTAATTTGCTTTTTCAAAAATCGTCATATTGCACCCAAACAAAAAAATCATATAAATATTTTAGCACAAACAAAGCAATAATACAATTATGAAAAATTTTTACACTTATTTAATTGTTGCGCTGACGGGCGGAGCGGGATATTGCCTTATTGAAATACTCTACCGTGGCAGAACGCACTACTCAATGTTTTTCGCCGGTGCAATAGTATTATCGTCATTTTATTATATAAATCAAAAATACGAAATGAGTTTTTGGCTCAAATGCTTGGTAGGAATGTTGATTATAACAGGGGTTGAGCTTCTGTTTGGATTGATATTTAATATCATACTAAAGGAGCACGTTTGGGATTATTCAGGTGTTCCGCTAAACTTTTTAGGTCAGGTCTGCGTACCGTTTTCACTTTTATGGTTTGCACTCTCCGGCGTGGCATTTAAGGTAATAGATACTGTGCAAGAAAATATTGGGATATAAAAAAACAAAAATTAAATATTTCTGATTTTTATTTAGCTATAATAATTATAATAATCGTTCAGAAATTTCGGATTTTGTAATTGAATTTTTTCAATATCATCAGCATTACAATTAAAAAAAGATAGATTAAAAGTGTCAGTAATTACTGTTTCATCACCAACCTCTAAATCTTTTACGTCACTATATTCAACATTAAATATTGGATCATCTGTTCCAAGAACGGTATAATCAAGTAATGTGTCATTTTTTCCATATAGATAATAATGAAATTTTCCAACAAATGATGTTCCTTCATCAGTAAAACCTGAAACACACTTGACAGTAAGCTCAATAGTTATATTATTGTCATCATCTATTGTTGTGTGTTGAGATACACCTTTTAATATCATTCCGTTACCAACATACATCTTAGTAGGTGTTGAAAAATTTATATCCAATTGTCGTGTCGTTGGCTCTGTTGTTGTTTCAATTGTTGTTTCTTCCTCTGTCGTTTCTTCATATGTGTATTCTTCTGTCGATTCATCTGTTGAATCATCATAATAAGTGCAACCTGTAAAAGTAATCACTATCATAATAATTGACAACAATAAACAAATTAATTTTTTCATTGTATATTCTCCTTATAATATTTCCGTCCATTTTGAATAATTTTTACAATTTAATTTGTTACTTCTTTTTTCATCTGTAAATCTGCTGTTTTGATTTTGACAAATACCATAATCATCTAAAATATCTATTTTAGGAATACCTTTTGCATCAAAAACCGGAATTCTGTTACCTATCCAAAATTCACAAGTTCCACAAATTTTTCTGTCTGTTTTACTTCTCATCATTTACCTCTTTTTTAGTTTATAGTTTAATTGCACCTGTATAGGTGCAATTAAACTATATCATACAGTTACAATGAAGTCAAGGATTTTGTTCTTATATAAGTGCAAGGGAGTATGACTTATGAATATCGAGTATGAAAAGAAATTTGGAAATAATATCAGAAACATAAGAGAAAAGAAAAAAATGACGCAAGACACATTATCAACAAAACTTCAATTAAACGGTTGCGATATTACCCGTTCTGCTGTGGCTAAAATAGAGGTCGGACAAAGGCACGTATATCCCGATGAGATAAAATTAATCAAAGAAATTTTAAATACAACATACGATGAATTATTTGATTTTTAGATAAAAAATAAGGCGACCAATGGTCGCCCCTACGATGTCGAAAAAAAATCCGTGTTTAACAAAACACATTAAACAAAAACAAGCACAACCAAACGGTTGTGCTTGTTTCATTAAAGGTAAATTGTAAGGTTAAATTACTTGAGTTCAACCTTTGCGCCAGCCTCTTCGAGCTTAGCCTTGAGAGCTTCAGCGTCAGCAGTTGGAACTGCTTCCTTAACAGCCTTAGGAGCGTTATCAACGATTTCCTTAGCTTCCTTAAGGCCAAGACCTGTTGCTTCACGAACAGCCTTGATAACCTGAATCTTGTTTGCGCCTACTTCTGCAAGTACTACGTCAAACTCTGTCTTTTCGTCAGCTGCTGCTGCGCCACCCTCTGCAGGTGCTGCTACTGCTACTGCTGCTGCAGCGCTTACGCCGAATTCTTCTTCTACTGCTGATACGAGCTCTGAAAGCTCAAGAACTGTAAGAGTTTTAAGCTCTTCAACAATTGCTGTAACTTTTTCTGATGCCATTTTATTTTCCTCCGATTAAAGATTAATTTTAATTAAAATAGTTTTGATTTAATTATTCAGCTGTTTCTTCAGCCGGTGCTTCTGCAGGAGCTTCTGCTTCTTCTGCAGGTGCATCTTCCTTAGCTGCAGGCTCACAAGCCTCAACGCCGCCCTTATCAACAATAGCCTGTACTCCACGAGCAAAAGCTGCGATAGGTGCATTGAATACGCTGCAAACTGTAGCAAGGAGAACTTCTCTTGATGGAAGCTTAGCAAGAGCCATAAGCTTATCCATAGAGATTACTTCGCCGTCAAGATAACCGCTCTTAAGTGAGAAGTTGTCGTGTGAATCAGCGAACTTTTGAAGAATACGTGCTGATGCTACATAATCATCAGCCGCTGTTGCGATTGCTGTAGTACCTTCGAGAACATCTTCGAGACCTGCAAGACCTGCATCCTCAACTGCTCTGCCGAGGATTGTATTCTTAACTACTGTGTATTCAACACCTGCTTCACGAAGCTCCTTACGAAGCTTTGTATCGTCTTCTACGTTGATACCCTTGTAGTCAACTACAACGCCGGCACAAGAATTTTTAATTCTCTCTGAAAGGTCAGCAACCATTTGCTTTTTTCTTTCAAGAACTGCTGTACTTGGCATTTAATTTACCTCCATTAATATTTGCCGTAAAAAATACGGACTTGAAGGCTGTTTAGCTATAACAAAAAAGTGCACTCCGAGAACCTCGGAATGCACGTAAAACATCAAAATAACATAATGCTACTTGAATGTCCATTCCTCGGCAGGCGAAAACTTACGCCGTATCGGCACCTGCTGTCTTTGGCTGAACAGCTATTGTATTTTAACACAAGGATTGCTCCTTGTCAATACCTAAAATTACTCAGCACTTGCAACTGTGCCAACCTTGTTTGGGTTAATCTTAACACCAGGGCCCATTGTTGAAGCAACAGCTACTGACTTAATGTACTGACCCTTTGATGAAGCAGGCTTAGCCTTGATGATAGCGTCAAGAAGAGCATTGAAGTTTTCAAGAAGCTTATCAGTACCGAATGAAGCCTTGCCGATTGGGCAGTGAATAATGTTTGTTTTATCAAGACGGTATTCAATCTTACCTGCCTTAGCCTCCTGAACAGCCTTAGCTACGTCCATAGTAACTGTGCCTGCCTTAGGTGACGGCATAAGACCACGAGGACCGAGAACCTTACCTAAACGGCCAACGAAGCCCATCATATCAGGTGATGCGATAGCAACGTCGAAATCCATCCAGCCGCCCTGAATCTTTTGAACAAGGTCAGCATCGCCAACAACGTCAGCGCCTGCTTCTGTAGCAGCCTTAGCAAGGTCGCCCTTAGCGAAAACAGCAACCTTAACGTCCTTACCTGTACCGTTAGGGAGAATAACAGCGCCACGAACCTGCTGGTCAGCGTGACGTGAGTCAACACCTAAACGAATATGAACTTCAACAGTTTCGTCAAACTTAGCTGTAGCTGTCTTTACTGTGAGGTCAAGAGCCTCTTTTGAATCATATAAATTTGAACGGTCAATAAGCTTTGCACCGTCTGTATATTTCTTTCCGTGTTTCATAATTAAATTACCTCCAGTGGTTAAATCGGATACTTCCTCCCACAAGGGAATTAGTCTTCTACTACTATACCCATGCTGCGTGCAGTGCCTGCAATCATTGACATTGCTGATTCAAGATTTGCTGCATTAAGGTCAGGCATCTTTGTTTCAGCGATTTTCTGTACGTCAGCCTTTGAGATGGTTGCTACCTTGTTCTTGTTAGGAACACCGGAAGCCTTATCAATACCGCAAGCTTTCTTAATAAGAACAGCTGCAGGCGGTGTCTTTGTTACAAATGTAAATGAACGGTCTTCATATACTGTGATTACTACAGGGATGATAAGACCTGCGTCATTCTTAGTTCTTTCGTTGAATTCCTTTGTGAATGACATGATGTTTACGCCGTGCTGACCGAGTGCCGGACCAACAGGTGGTGCCGGAGTAGCTTTGCCGGCAGGAATCTGAAGTTTAATTAAACCTACTACCTTCTGTGCCATAATTAATTTCCTCCTAATATTGTGGTAAATGGCGAAGCCTTTGGCTTCTCCCACCATCGCTTAAACGCCACAGTGCAATCAAGCGATGATAATAAGCAGATATACTGCGAATTACTGAATTAAATAATGATTAGTCTTCCTGAACTTTTTCAAGCTGGTCAAGTTCAAATTCAACCTGATTTTCTCTGCCGAACATTGAAACTGTAACCTTAACGCTGTTGTTATCAACGTCAATCTCGTCAACAGTACCTGAGAAGCCCTCAAGAGGACCGTCAACAACATTAACAAGATCTCCTACTTCGTAGTTAACCTTAACGCTGACTCTTTCAAGAGCGTTATTTCTTACCTCTTCGTCTGTAAGCGGCTGAGGCTCACCCTCAGGGCCTACAAAGCCCGTGCAGCCTCTTGTGTTACGAACAACATACCAGCTGTCGTCAGTCATAATCATTTTAACGAAGACATAGCCGGGCATCAACTTTCTTTGATACTCTTTTTCTGTGCCGTCGCTTTTAAGTTCTTTTACTGTTTCGGTTGGAATAGCAACCTCAAAAATTAAGTCGTGAAGGTTACGATTTTCAACAACAGTTAAAATGTTGCTTGCAACTTTATTTTCATATCCTGAAAAAGTATGTGCAACATACCATTTTGGTTCTTCCATCAATAAGCCTCCCGAATAATTATTTAAGCATTAAGTACAAAGTAATTATTCAGCAGCTTTTGTTGTTTCGGCTGTGGTTGCAGCCTTATCAAGAGCAGCAGCTGTTGTACTTTTACCCTGCTGAGAAGCCGATGTAGTAGTTGTAGTTTCGGCAAGGTTCTTGATACCCTTCATTCCAAGAGAAAGAAGCGAGTCAACACCGTAAATAGCCAAGCCTGCAATAATAACTACAACAAGAACAATAATGGTGTTTTTAAGGACGTCCTTTGCAGGTGCCCAAACAACCTTTTTGCCCTCTGCCTTAACACTTTTGAAGAATGACGCAATGGATTTAAAAGGATTTTTCTTTGACTTCTTCTTGTCCTTAGACTTAGCGGCTTTTGCTGTCTTTTCAGATTTAGCGTCAGCCTTAGTTGAAGTCTTCTTTTCTTCAGCCATTCGGTCTTCCTCCAATCACTTTGTCTCTCTGTGGAGAGTGTGTTTCTTACAGAATGGACAATACTTGTTCATTTCCAACCTGTCAGGTGTGTTTTTCTTGTTTTTCATTGTGTTGTAATTGCGCTGTTTGCATTCAGTGCAAGCTAAGGTAATCTTAACTCTCATAAAATAGCACCTCCATTAATATTTCGATAAAATAATCTCCCTCGTTCGCCACGCAAAGCGAAGCAGGCAAAAAAATAACGCCTATCGGCATTTCACCTACTACGAGGTAAGCACTACTATATCACAGAAAGTAAACTAAGTCAAGTATTTTCAACAAAAAGTTTGCAATTGGCGAAGTTTTATATTATTATATAACAAAATCAATGATAAGGCAATGAATAATATGACTGAAATTATAATCGGCGCAGGTGCAAGCGGTCTTGCCTGTGCAATAAGATTAAAACAGAATATGCCAAATGATGAGGTTATACTTCTTGAAAGGCTTGATACGCTCGGCAAAAAAATTCTTGCCACGGGAAACGGCAGATGCAACCTTTCAAACGAGCATGCAAAGCATTATAAAGAGGTAATAAATTTCTTTAATAATATAGGGCTTAAAACAAAAAGCGACAGAGAGGGCAGAATTTATCCTTATTCAAATCAAGCCGCAACCGTCAGAGATATGCTTGAAAAAGAATGTATCAGGCTCAAAGTGCAAATTATCACCGACTGCACGGTTAAAAGCGTTGACAGGGATTTAATTGTATCGACCGACTGCGGTATGTTTTACGCAGACAGCGTTATTATTGCCGCCGGAGGTATGGCTCAAAGTTCCCTCGGCTCAAACGGCAGCGGATATGAGATACTGAAAAATCTCGGTCACAGGATAACACCGCTGTCCCCTGCTCTTGTTCAACTTGTATCATCAAGTAAATATCCGAGGCAGTTAAAAGGGCAAAGAGTTAAAGGAAATATGAAAATACTTCTTGACGGCGAATGTGTAAAACAAGAATACGGCGAAATTCTTTTTACAGATTACGGCTTATCCGGAATTGTGAGTATGAATTTAAGCGAAGCTGTAAGCAAAAATTTTGAATATGAAAATCCTAAAAAATGCCATGCGGTAATTGACCTTGCAAATGATTTCAGCGAAGACGAATTACTTGAACACATTAATAAATTTGGCTCACTTGAGGGAATACTCGGTGAAAAAGTTTCATCTCTGCTTGAAAAGCAAGCAAACGGTGACAAGAAAAAGATTTGCAAATACGCTAAAAATTGGCAATTGATTATCACCGGCACAAAAGGATATAATTTTGCACAAATTACGAGCGGCGGAGCAGACTTGACCGAATTTAATAATTTTGAATCTAAACTTATTGAAAATCTATATGCCTGCGGTGAGGTATTGAATCGGCAATTTGAATGCGGCGGATATAATCTCAACTTTGCATTTTACAGCGGCATAAGCGTCGCAGACGAAATAAAGAAAAAGAGGACAAACAATGATAAGAATTAATGAAATTGCATTATCGCTTGACGAGGACGAAAGCCAACTTAAAAAGAAAGCTGCTAAAATCCTTAAAATAAATGAAAAATATATAAAAAAATATACTATTTATAAAAAAAGCATTGACGCAAGAAAAAAGGACGATGTGCATTTCACATATTCGCTTGACGTAAATATCTCGCTTGACGAGGAGCAAATTGCATCAAAATGCAAATCAAACAAGGTGCAAATCGTTAAGCCGTATGTTTATGAACTTCCCGAAAACAAAAGAGTAAGCAAATTCCGTCCTGTTGTTGTAGGTTTCGGTCCGGCAGGTATGTTTGCAGGTCTTATACTTGCGCTTTCGGGCTTAAAGCCTATTATTCTTGAGCGTGGCAAGGACGTCGAAGCGAGAAAGGCAGACGTTCAAAAATTTTGGCGTGAAAAGAAGCTCAATGAAGAATCGAACGTACAGTTCGGTGAAGGCGGTGCAGGCACATTTTCTGACGGAAAGCTCACAACGGGAATAAAAAGTCCGTTTATCAAGAAAATACTTGAGGAACTTTACGAAGCGGGAGCACCGGAGGAAATTTTATATTCATCAAAACCGCATATCGGAACGGACAGGCTTGAAATTGTAGTTAAAAACATAAGAAAAAAGATTGAAAGTTTAGGCGGCGAAGTAAGGCTTGAATGCAAGCTTACAAGGCTTATTGTTGCAAATAAATTTGTGCATGGAGTGACTTATGAGCACAAGGGTGAAAGCATTGACCTTGAAACAGATACGGTAATTATGGCAATAGGCCACAGTGCAAGAGATACGGTTGAAATGCTTTATAACCTCGGCGTTGACATTATGCAAAAGCCGTTTTCGGTCGGTGCAAGAATCGAGCATCCGCAAAAACTTATTAACGAGGCTCAATACGGCAGATTTGCTAATCATCCAAAACTCGGTGCGGCTGATTACAAGCTTGCGTGCCACGGACTTCACGAGAGAGGTGCATATACATTTTGTATGTGCCCCGGCGGCACGGTCGTTGCGGCAGCAAGTGAAAAAGAATGTGTAATAGTAAACGGTATGAGTTCGCTTGCACGTGACGGAGAAAACGCAAATTCTGCGCTTCTTGTTGGCATTGAACCAAAGGATTTTCCGAGCGAGCACCCGCTTGCAGGCATTTATTATCAAAGAGAGATTGAGCACAAGGCTTATGAACTTGCAGGGGCTAATTACAATGCACCGGCTCAGCTTGTCGGCGATTTCCTAAAAGGAATTGAAAGCAAGCAACTCGGAAATGTTAAGCCTACCTGTCCCACGGGTGTTACGCTGACAAATCTTGACGAATGCTTACCGACTAAGGTATCTGCAACAATGAAAAGCGCTATTGTTGAAATGGATAAAAAGCTAAACGGCTTTAATCTCTATGATGCAGTATTGACGGCGCCTGAAACGAGGTCGTCGAGTTCTGTAAGAATTTTACGTGATGATTTGCTTCAATGCAATATCAGAGGTGTTTATCCGTGCGGCGAGGGTGCAGGCTATGCAGGCGGCATAATTTCTGCGGCGGTTGACGGAGTTAAATGTGCACATGCGGTACTTAATGACGAGCATTAATTTATTTTATACTAAAGGACATATTCATTATGAGAATGAAAAGAAAGAAAAATCTTGATGAAAGAATAGCGGCTTCAAGCGATTATCTTATTACTATGAAAAACGACTCGCTTGATTTTCAAGATGCAATAAAGGAAAATCATCTTCTTGATTTTAATAAAGTATTTAAAAAGGAGCAGCCTGTATATTTGGAAATAGGTTGCGGCAAGGGTCAATTCGGCAACACGTTTGCACATCAAAATCCCGACAAAAACATTCTTTGCGTTGAAAGAAACAGGAACGTGCTGATTATGGCAATTGACAAGGCGAGAGAGCTTGGGCTTGACAATATTATGTTTCTTTGCGGCACGGCGGAATATTTACCGTCTTACATACCAAATAACAGCATTGAGGAAATTTATCTTAACTTTTCGTGCCCGTTTCCAAAAAAGAGCCACGAGGCGCACAGGCTTACAAATCCACGTTTTCTTGAAATATACAAGCCTATGCTCAAAAACGGCGGTGCAATATGCCAAAAGACAGACAATATGCACTTTTTTGAATATTCAATCGAAAGCTTTTCAAAATGCGGCTTCAAGCTTTCAAATATTTCGCTTGATTTGCATAAGAGCGATTTTGAGGGAAATATCGAAACGGAATATGAACAGAAGTTTTCGTCACAAGGGTTCCCCATTTACAGATTGGAAGCAAGGTTATAACAAAACGCAATATATTATCAAATGCCTAACTGAAAATAATTCGGTTAGGTATTTTTTATGCTTGACAAATAAGGTCTATTGTTGTAGACTATAGATGAGGTCGATACTTGTAGACCAAAGGAGTGACAATGAAATGAATTTAAAAATGTGTGAAAGTGATTATAAATTTATGAGCATCATTTGGAATAACGAGCCGGTTCGTTCTGGCAGGCTTGTTGAGCTTTGCGCCGAGAAGCTTAATTGGAAAAAATCCACAACGTACACCACGCTCAAAAAAGTATGTGAAAAAGGATATGCAAAAAATCAAGACAGCATTGTTTCGTCAACAGTTAAAAAAAACGAGGTGCAGGAGTTTGAAAGCAGGCACGTTATCGACGAAGCGTTTTCAGGCTCACTCCCCAATTTTTTAACAGCATTCTTTTCAGGCAAAAAAATCAGCAATAAGGAAGCAGAGGAATTAAAAAAACTGATTGACGGTTATAAGGAATAGGTGAAAAGAATATGAGCAACTTATTTTATACTGTTTTAAATATGAGCATTACCTCATCAATAATCATTGCTTTAGTGATTATCATAAGGCTTTTCTTTAAAAATCTGCCTAAAAAATACAGCTATATTCTTTGGAGTGTGGTAGGATTTAGGCTTTGTGTGCCGTACTCATTTAAATCAATTATAAGTCTTTTTAATATCGGCAGTGTAATAAACAGCAATCCGATTAAAACAGATAATAACAAGCTAAGCTATGTTGACAAAGCAAGCATAATACCGCAGAGTATCGCTTCCTCATCAGACGTTTCAAATACAGATACAATCACCCTGTCAAACGCCTTGCCTTATATTTGGCTTGGGATTGTATTAATTATTTTAACTGTCAGCATTATTAAATATTTAAAATGCAAATATATGCTTAAAGACAGTGAAAAATTCAGCGATAATATTTATTATTGCGATAAAATAAGCACACCGTTTATATTCGGTATTACAGCACCGAAAATTTATATACCAAAGGGTACAGACAGCGCTTATCTTGAATATATAATTGCCCACGAAAAATACCATTTAAAGCGAAAAGACTATATTATTAAAGCGTTTGCATACCTGCTTTTATGTATTCACTTTTTCAATCCGCTTTGCTATGTTGCATTTAGGCTTATGAACAAGGATATGGAAATGAGCTGCGACGAAAAGGTTATTGAATCGTTCAAAAGTATAAAAAGGGAATACTCCACCGCCCTGCTCGGTTTTGCAACAAATAATTATAAAGCTTCTCCGAGCCCGTTATGCTTTATTGAAAATGACGCCAAAAGCAGAATAAAAAACATTCTCAAATTCAAAAAGCCTAAAAAGGCAGTCAGCATTATTTCAATAATACTTTGCCTTACTGTTTTGAGTGCCTGCGTTTCAAACCCTGTCGACGTTAAAAAGCAGACTGATAAAATAAGCATAAATTCAAATATATCTTCAACGCAAAGCAGCAGTTTCAGTGATGATTATATTTTAGGAAAAGTGATTTTTGCAAGCCCTATACTTTCAAGCATACTGATTGACGGCGGCAACACAACAATCAAATTTGACGGCAAAAAGCTAATCAGAAGCAATGATGCAGAGCAAACCGAATACAGCGACAAGGTTGAAGAGTTGGAATATACCAAAAAGCAATTTTCAAAAAAATATTCCAATAAAGACGATACACTCACACCTGTTATTGACAAAAAATATTTTAAAAACGCAAAGCTTATTAAAGAAGTAAAATACTATAACGATGAAAGTTTTGTTTCCATAATATACTTTGATAATAAGCCTGCTTTATATGGCTCAGACGGAATCAGAATTTATGAGATTATGCCAAATTCAAATGGCTTTGGCAAGGCAGTATCAAACGAAATTTTGAAACACACATCGCCGAATTCTGATTATGAAAAATACAAAAGTGAGGCACATTATATTTACCAAAAGGAATACACAGGCGATGACACAATCAGCGTATATTTAAACTTTTATGCCGCAACTTATTCAACAAGGTTCGGCTATGTAAAGGATGAAAGCGCTTGGATGAGTGACGCAAAAATTGATTTAAAGCTTAACGATAATTCCGACTACAGCGTTGTTAAATTTACTGTGCCGCAGGACGGAAGTGAATACAATAAGAGCATAAAAGAAATGTTTTCAAATGACGTATACGCCTATTATTTTGGCGACAATGCCAATAACAATGATAGCATATCAAAAGAATTGACAACTCAAGCAATAAAAAGCTTAGTTAAAAGCAATAAAGATATTGATATTAACAAATCAATTGAAACGCTGATTAAAAGAATAGGAAATATCAATTTGATTGATAATGACTATAACGAATACTTCAACCTTCTTATTGACTATGACGAATACACCGTTCGCTACACATTCAATAAATACAAAAACGGAAAGCTTGGCGAGCCGGAGGGCAAAATACTTCAAAGCGCATTTTCAAAAATTGCAGAAGATGAATACGTTAAAGCAAGTGCAGACACAGGCAAGGAATACTTTGACGCTTTTGATAAACACGCAAGGAATTTAAAAAATCAAAACAAACTTGATTATGATTTTAAATTGCTATATCCTTACACATACTTATATTTAACCGAATATGCAAAATAAACTTTTGAATTACAATACATAAAAAAGAAGAAAGACATTCAAAATTCAGAATGTCTTTCTTCTTTTTATTTAAACACAATTTTAACAGCGTTCTTTTTATTATATTTTTCAAGTTCGTCCTTTAATTGAGCAAGTTCATCTTGATTAATTTCCTGCTTATCCTCAGGATAATCCCAATTAGAAAAAGGGTTTTTCTTAGTACAAAGCATATTGCCGCCGTCAAGCACCCAAGGAAGTGCAAGGATTTTTCTTTTATTTTTCACATAAAAGAGAACGCCTGTACTGCCCTTAGACACGTTTTTAAAATACACAAGCCCTTTAGCCTCTTTCATAATAAGCCTAATCTGCTGGTCAGGCTCAAGATTTATAAACTGCCTGCGATTGATAAGCGGAAAAACAATTATGCCAAGCACAAGGATAACAACAACGAGAATTATTATTTGATTAACTGTCATTTTTGAATACCTATTGTTATGATTTCAAACGGTTTATATTCAAGTGTATCTACAGCCTCGCCGATAACATTTTCAAGCATATCGAGAAGCTTAACAGACTTAGAAAGCTTAATTTTGCCACGCTTGCCATCCTGTTCACTCAAACGAATAACCGTCATTGAGCCATCCTCGCTGTCCTTCATAGCCTGCAAATAAAGAGGTTCAAAAGTATCGCCGTTATATGATACGTCGGACTTTACAAGTTGCTCGTTAAACTGAAACGCAAGTTTATTAACGCCTGCCTCAACAGCACCGTTTTCGTGAGGATAAATCATATAGCTAAAATTATGATGGCCCATATCCGAGGTTACGTCAGGGCGAATCGTTGCACGAAGAAGCGAAAGCGACATAGTATTTTCATCAAAGCCGATACCGTACTTGCCGTCATTGATAAGTGCAACACCGCCGTCGGTTTCAGAAAGGTCAGCCCATTTATGGTGACATGTTTCAAACCTTGCCTGCTGCCATGTAGTATTTTTATGAGTGTCACGCTCAATAAAACCTGCCGAGGTGTCGCAAAGTGCCTTGCGTGTAAGAACATTACAAGAAAATTCAGCCTTTGCAAGCTTATGTTTTTCGTTCCAATCAACTATATTTTCAACCTCTATGCCACGGCTTCTTCTAAAGAATCTTATAAGCATAGTCCACGTTGATTTATCGGTTGAAAGAACGGTTTTAAACGTTGCACATTCACCGTCAAGTTCACAAAGAGATAGCTTTTCACTCACCTTAATTTCAATCTGTTTATCCTTATAGTTAGGAAGAATATCCCAAGCATCATAATTACCCGGACAGTCTGTATAAATCTTAAGTTTGTTGAAATCGCCGTCAACCCACTGCCTATCCTGCTTTTTATCAACAAGAGAAGCAATAGAGCCGTCGTCATTAAGCACAGCTTTATAAAACGGAGTTTCTATATTATTGCTGTTGCAGTTAAGCCATTCGTCATTAAACTTAGTTGCACGAAGTGACGCTGAGGAAAGCGCAGGAATATTAGGAATAATCCAATTACCTTTAAGGCCGTAGCGAGTAGCTGTGCCGTTTTTGTTAGGAACAAAGGTCAATGCGTCACGTTTGAAATTAAGAGTGTTGAAATATTTTGAGCCTGTGCCGATAAGTGAATCGACAGTCTTTTCAATCTCGGCATAGTCTTTCATTGCGTCCTCATATACAGGGTGAATATGAGAGCCGGGAAGAATATCGTGAAACTGATTGATAAGAAGCTTTTTATAAGCATCTGTTATAGTTTTTTTATTATCCTCGCCACGTAAAACAGAAAGAATTTCAGCGTCACGCAGTTTATATTCAAGACGTCTGTTAGCACGTTTCATATTTGACTTGGTTGTAAACGTACCCCTGTGCATTTCAAGATAAAGTTCGCCGTCCCAAGTCTGCAAACTATCATTGTTTTTGAGATTTTTTTCAAGAAATTCCTGACCGCCCATATGCTCGCACTTCGGCATAATTGAAAGCTTATCAAACCTGTGCATAAGCTCAATCATTTCTTCTGTGCAGCCCGAACCGCCGTCGCCGTAGCCAAACATATTCATAGTTTGACCGCCGCTGTCCTTATCGATATAAGCCTCCCAATTTTCTTGAATTTGAGACGGCATATTCCATGTGATAAAGTGAGTAGGCGGAACGCAAGCCAAAACAGACGTGCCGTCAATACCCTTCCAAATAAAGTTATTGTGAGGAAAACGGTTAGTGTCATTCCACGTTGACATTTTGTTAGAAACAAAATAATCAACACCGCTCTTTTTAAGAATTTGCGGCAAAATCCAGCTATTGCCGAAAACATCGGGAAGCCAAGCGTTATTAACTGTTTTTCCAAACATTCTCTTATAAGTTTGCTGACCGTAAAGGCATTGACGAACAAGGCTTTCAGCTGTAGGAATATTACAATCAGGTTCAACATACATTGCGCCTACAGGCTCAAACTGACCGTTTTTAACTTTTTCTTTAAGTTCATCAAAAACGTCGGGATAATATTTTTCAAGTGTTTCATAAACATAAGGCTGAGTATGAGTATACTTGAAATCGGGATATTTATCCATAAGCCTAAGCTGAATTAAAACGGTACGAAGATTTTTCTGCACAGCGTGTATTCTGCGCCAATAATATGCTATATCAAGATGAGAATGTGCAATTAAAGCAACATCGCCGTTGCCTTTATAATTATCATTAGCAAAGACAACATCATCAAGATATTTTTGACATTCATCAATGCCGTCAAGTTCTTCACTGTCGAAATCGATAAAATTCATTGCATTGTTAAGTTCTTTATTAAGAAATGCACGGTAATCTTCGTTAAACAAATCGCTCTTTGCAATATCCAAAAGAAGTTCAAAATCCCATACAAGGTCCTGCACTTTATGATTGACAGTGCAAATATATGCGCCCTCAAAAATCTGACGGCAACCACGAACTGAAAGCGATTCGGGGTTACGCTCATCATCCGGCTTTGAACGGTTATAACCCATCATTTCAAAATGAAGAGTTTTAGTATCGTCAACGTAAGGAGAAAGAAGCATTCTTTCTCTGTTAGGGTCAACACCGCCGACGTATTTACCGTTTACCTTAACGCAAATTTCAGCCGCAGTTTTAAGTGAAAGCCAAAGTTCTTTGCCCTGAAGTTCCTTAGGAATATCAACGTCTGCCTTAATAAAAGCAGTTCCGTCGGGAGTGAAATACATATCGCCTTTGTTAAGCGGTCTGTAATCATCGCTGTAATATTCAAACTCCATTTCTGAAATTTGACGTGCATCTTTAATCATAAGATTATTTATTTCCCACTTTGAAGAATAAATATATCTTTTAAGCCAGCCAAAGCGCAAGTCTGTCCATTCCTCAGGACGCATTGAACGTCTGACTACTTTAATGTGTGCCATATTTATCCCTCCCTATATATCCTGAAAATAAGGCTTTTTACGAATTGCATTAACCTTAACACTCTTTTTCAAATCTTTTTTTATCTGTTCCTCAATCCAAGCTGTGCAACGATTTAAGATAAGGCATTTTGAACACTCGCCCCTGAAAATAAGAGTAAGCTCATCACCGTCAAGACCGACAAATTCAACCCAGCCGCCGTCGCCCTGAAGTTTCGGCTGCAAAACAGTTTCAACATAATTTTTAATTTTTTCCATATTAAACTCCAAAATTAAGCATTAATAATATTTTTAATTTTTTCTCTTATAGTATCAAGGCGCTTTGCCGCATTTTCCTTAGATGGGTCAACAATTGAATAATAAACCTTAATCTTAGGCTCTGTACCCGAAGGACGAACAGCAAGCCATGAGCCGTCATTCCATATATATTTAAGTACATTTTCCTTAGGCAAATCACGAATACCGCCTGAAAAATCAATGACTTCTTTAATGCCGTCAAAAAGAGAAATGCCCTTACTTCTGAATTCAGTCATAAGGCTTTGAATTTTTTCTGCTCCGTCTTTTCCTTTCAATACGAATGAATCAAGGAAATCAAGATAATAACCGTATTCATTATAAATCTCATTAAGCCCATCGACGAGAGTTTTGCCCTGATTTTTATACCAAGCTGCCATTTGGCAAATAAGCATTGAAGAAACAACGGCATCCTTATCCCTTGCGTGGGTGCCTACGAGATAGCCATAGGATTCCTCATAGCCGATAACAAATTCCTGCTTGCCAGACTCTTCATACTTATTAATCTTATCGCCGATATATTTAAATCCTGTAAGCGTTTCTTCAATTTTAAGTCCAAACTTTCTGCCTATATTAGCGCCAAGTTCGCTTGTAACAATTGTTTTAACAAGTGTTGACTTTTCATTTAAAGTATCCTTTTTCATGGTAAGGACGAAATTAACAAGGAGCGCACCTGTTTGGTTGCCTGTAAAGAGTTTATAATCGTCACCGTCTTTAACGGCAATACCGACTCTGTCGCAATCGGGGTCAGTACCTAAAACAAGGTCGGCACCGATTTCCTTAGCCTTTTCAATGGCAATATTAAGCGCATCCTTTTCCTCAGGGTTAGGAGAACGAACGGTTGAGAAATTGCCATCGGGAAGTTCCTGCTCCTTAACAACGGTAACGTCCAAACCTTCAAGCATTCTTCTTACAGGAATATTTCCTGTGCCGTGAAGCGGAGTATAAACTATTTTCAAATCGCTATTTTCTTCATAAAGCGATTGCTTTTTAACCTCATTAAGAAATGCGTTAAGTTCATTTTCACCGATATAATTAATAAGTTTACTTTCCTCTAAAAAAGGAATTGATGAATAATCGGTAATATCATTTATAAAGGCGATTGCATTTTTAGCGTCCTCGGTGCAAAATTGGCATCCCTTACTGTCATAAACTTTATAACCGTTATACTCCTTAGGGTTGTGAGAAGCGGTAATCATAACACCCGCCGTGCAGCCAAGATAATGAGTTGTGAATGACAAAACAGGAACAGGCACAATCATTTCATAAATGTTAACCTTAATGCCCTGAGAAGCAAACACACCTGCAGCAGTTTTGGCAAAATATTTTGAATTGTTACGAGTATCATAAGCAATAGCAACGCTGATTTCCCCGTCATTTTTGCTTTTAAGGTAACGTGCAAGACCGAGTGTTGCTTTACCAACAGTGTAGCGGTTCATTCTGTTTGAGCCTGCGCCCATAATACCTCTCAAACCGCCTGTACCAAAAGCAAGGTCTTTATAAAATCTATCCTCAATTTCCTTATCGTCTGTAATGCTTTTAAGCTCGGATTTTGTATCTTCATCCGCAAACGAAAGCCACTGCAAATATTTATCCTTATAAGTCATAATAATACCTCGAACAAAATTCATTATATTTATATTTTTATTTATTACAGATTGCGAAGAAGTAGTCAGAATTGGATTTTTAGTAAAGGGAGCTGTACATGGGTACTGCACCTTTGCTAAAAATTCAAAGCGCCCAACGTTTTGACGCCATATCCCTTAGGATATTAAGACAAAACGTTCAAGTGCTGTTGATACGGTTATCAATAGCTTAATAATTGTACTATTGAAAATCAATATCTGATAATTACAAATATCGGGCGCAGTTATGGCTGCTTATTCACAATCTATTTAAAATACATGTAATACTGACATTTAATCATTCCGTTATATAGCTTACGACGCTTGTCCGCTTTTCTGCCAAACTCACGTTCAAACTCCTCATCAGGAGAAATGATACCGTAGCTCCAACCGTGCTTTGAAACGAACTTTTCGCCCATAATATGATAAATATTCTTAGCCGTTTTGATATCAAGCATTCTCTCCCCGTAAGGCGGATTTGTAATAAGAGTGCCCTTTTCGGTGGTCGGGTTAAAATCCTTAATATCTGCCGTTTCAAGCCTCAAGAATTTATCGACTTTAATCCTCTTTGCATTTGCCATAGTAAGCTCAAGAGCGTGAAAATCAATATCCGAGCCGAAAGCAACAAAATCCGTATCGGTTTTAATAATATCGTGGCAACGCTCTCTCTCCTGCATCCAAGCCTTTTCAGAAATAAATCCCCAGCGGTCGCACTCAAAATTACGGTTAATTCCCGGTGCGATATTATGAGCCATCATAGCGCCTTCAATCAAGATAGTTCCGCTTCCGCAGCAAGGGTCATACATTGTATGATAATGCCTAAGCCTCGAAAGAGAGCAAAGTGCGGCGGCAAGAGTTTCTCTTATCGGTGCATCATTAGCTTCGGGGCGATATCCTCTTTTATGAAGTCCCCTTCCGGTAGTATCAAGCATAATTGTCACTTCGTTTTTCATAATAGAAAACTGAATTTGATGAACAGGACCGGTTTCCTCAAACCAAGATATGCCATAATCCTCTTTAAGCGACTCAACGACTGCTTTTTTTATTATCTTTTGGCAATCGGGAACGGAATGAAGAGTTGAATTAATGCTGTAACCCTTAACAGGAAATGTATCGCTTGAGCCGATAAATTCCGACCAAGGAAGCGATTTCACCGATTGAAAAAGCTGTTCAAACGTTTCAGCCTTAAACCTATCAAGAACAATAAGAATTCTTTCTGCAAAGCGGCTGTTAATATTAGCTCTTGCAAGCATAGCCTCATCGCCCTCAAAAAAGACACGTCCGTTTTCGGCTGATACGTTTTCAGCCTCCATAAATTTAAGTTCATCTGCAACCAAGCCTTCTAAACCTAAAAGGCAAGGCGCTGTCATTAATAAATGCATAATCTTTTCCTTACTCTATAACAAAAATAAGGGTGTAAAAATACACCCTTAAAATGAATTTTACTTACCTGATGAAATATCGTAAAAAACGATTTCGTCACTTTTAACGTAACCCTTTTCCCTCGCTTTTTTCTCGATATAATCGTCTTTATCCTCATTATCAAGCACAGCCTGAAGCTCCTTGTTTTCCTCCTGCTGCGCATCATATTTGGCGCCTATTTCAGCCTTTTGCTTTTCAAGCCTGCTGATGTCTGCATTTTGATTAACAACGCTGATAGAAAAAAATGCAAAAACGCCGACAAGTAATAGACCGACAAGAATTTTGCCGACGCTGTATTTGCCGATATATAGCTTTTTAGACTTGCTCTTGCTTTCCTTTGCCAAATTCGTCACCTTCATATTTTTTACGGTTAGGTTTTTTAATGATTTCTTTAATATTATAATATAACATCCTCGGCAATTGCAACACTTTTTTAAAATTTTCTAATGATTTTTTTACTTTTTTTAACCGAATTTTAACCTTTTTGGCAATTCTTTTTTCAAGCGGCAAAGAAATCTTGCCCATGCTTATAATATAGACTGTAAATCCGACAAAAATAAATGCAAGAAAAATACCCTTTATTGCACCGTCATTAAAGATTAAAAGATATGAAAATGAAACAAAGGACGTTATAAGCCAAAAAAGCAAATCAAAAAAGAGTGAGCCACCGAAGGAAAGGCGAAAAAAGCGCATTAAATCATACAAAAAGCCAAGCCCTGTACCGACAAAAAATGCATAAAAAAGCGCCTCAACCACCGAAAAGCCTCTTTAAAAGTGAGGTGGAGGAAAACTTTTCGCTGTAAAGAAGCGAAGTAACCTTTCCGCTGACGCTTACAGTTCCCGCCTCCAAATTAAGCTCCTCAATATGCAAAAGTTCGCCCTTAATCGTAAGCTCACCGCAAGGTGAAATTGCAATAATTTCCTCCTCGTTAAATGAGTCTACGTCACTTATTCCGGTTAAAGTTAAATGCTCCCTGTTTTCGAGAGTGAGCAAATGGTTCATATCAACGTTATTATCCATAAAATCACCTAAATAATTTTATGCAAACGATGATATAAATATAACAAAAAGAAAAGCAGTACGCCCCTTAAAGCACCTCGTACATTTTGGCAGCGTCCTCTTTAAGAACGTGCTCATTAATTGCAAGCACCTTATATGAATTTTCTCTTGCGCCGAGAGTGATTTTGATTGTATCGCCCACTTTAACGTCGTACGAAGCACGGGCAACCTTACCGTTTACCTCAACTTTACCTGCATCGCAAGCTTCGTTTGCAACAGTTCTGCGTTTAATTATTCTTGAAACTTTTAAATATTTATCTAATCTCATAATTCACCTTAAAAAAATAGGGTGTCTTTTCAGACACCCCAAAAAAAATCGACAAAATTACTTTACAGCATCCTTAAGAGCTGAGCCTGCCTTGAATGCAGGAACCTTTGACTCAGGAATTTCAATTGTTTCCTTTGTACGTGGGTTAAGACCTGTACGAGCTGCACGAGTCTTTACTGAGAAAGTACCGAAACCGATAAGAGAAACCTTATCACCCTCAGCAAGAGCATCCTTAACTGAATCAAAAACAGCGTTTACTGCTGCTTCTGCATCCTTCTTTGAAAGTTCTGCCTTTGCAGCTACTGCTGCTACAAGTTCTGTCTTGTTCATTTTAATTTCCTCCGTTTATTGCCGAATTATCGGCTTTTAATATTTCTTTTGCCTTATCCCACAAGGCATCAAGCTCATCAATAGAAGAACTATTCATATCAATATCATTTTCTTCTGCTAATTTTTCAACTATTTTGAATCGTGTTATAAACTTATCCGTAGAAGCCTTTAAAGCTTCTTCACTGTCAACACCGATAAAACGTGAAATATTGACGCAGGAAAAAAGGACATCGCCGAATTCATCTTCAATTTCAGCCAGATTGTTATGCGATAGCGCAATTTTCAACTCGTTAATCTCTTCATTAAGCTTTAAAAAAGCACCGTTTTGATTATCCCAATCAAAGCCTGCCTTTGCAGCTTTGGACTGAACCTTTTGGGCACGCATAAGAGCAGGAAGCTCAATAGGAATACTGTCCATCTTGCTTGAAGCGGTTTTAGTACCCTTTATGCTTGCTTTAACACTGTCCCAGCTGTCAAGTGCTTCTTTGGTATTATTTGCAACCTTGTCACCAAACACGTGAGGGTGACGAACAATGAGCTTTTTGCAAAGCTCGTCGCAAACGTCGTTAAAATCAAAATTGCCCTTTTCACTTTCCATTTCACAGTGAAGTGCAATTTGGAGGAGCACATCGCCCAATTCTTCCCTTAATCCTGATATGCTGTTTTTGTTAATCGCTTCAATAACCTCATACGTTTCCTCGATAAAATTACTCTTAATCGATTCATGGGTTTGTTCACGGTCCCAAGGGCATCCTCCCGGTGCTCGAAGCAATGTGATAAGCGAAATTAAATCATTGATATCATATTTATCCTTAAATTCAAAATTCACTTTAACACACCCCTTGATTAACTTGTCAACTAAGATAATACTATAAAGTTCCCAAATTTGCAAGTATTTAAGCGGATTTTTTATATTATTTAGCTGAAATTATATCGCTTATACGCACACATTTAAACAAAACGAGCAAAGAAGCAGTCAAAAAAGAACATATTATGCCGCAAATTGTCAAAGTAAGCAGAGAAGAAGTTTGAGTAAAAAACGCTTCTTTAATAAATTTTACGGCAAAATAGACCGTACCGGAGCAAAAAATCGGCTTAACGAATATATCTTTCACCGCAAATGAAGCACCTGTATTTTTAGAAATAATAATCATATTCCAAATAAGAATTATCAAAAATCCCATAAAATTTGAAACGGCAACGGCTGATATATTAATTGTCATTTTAGGTATAAGAATAATGTTTGTTATCACTCTTATGCCGCCCGAAACGGCAAAGGGTAAAATTGTTTTTTTAGAAAGTCCAAGTGACTGAGCACAAAATACACAGCTTGAGGCAAGACAGCACGGCAAGACTGTTACAGCAAGATAAAACAAAATATCACTGCCGAATTTTGCAATATCGCCATTGGAATTGCCGTAAAAAAGCGACAATATTTCGCTTGGAAAAAGTGCAAGAACTATTCCTGAAAAGCAAGAAAGAATGCTTGTATACTTTAAAACACTGTTTATTAATAAATTGAATTTCGGCGAATCACTTTCATAAGCCGAGCTGATTGCCGGAACGGCGGTCACACCGAGCGCCATAACCATCCCCGGAATAAGATTTTTAAAATCAAGTGCAGAGGAATAAATCCCGAACACATAAGTGAAAATATCACCGTCAAAATAATTATACGCTTTTGAAAGCACAGCCTTGTCACAAAGAGTTAAGGCGTATTGAATTGACGAGGTATCAAAAAATTGAGAAACACTTTGAACAGCCGTTGCAAAAAGAAGCGGAAGAGAAAATGCGGCAAGTTCGTTATACATTTGTCGAGTTACCGATTTATCGGGTTTCGGCATTTTATAGTGACTGCCGACATAAGAACTGACATAAACCCACCCTGCAAAACCTCCGAGGCTGACACCGAGCATAGAGCAAGCAGATGTTAAGGGATAAATTGCCGAAAGTGCCTGCCTTTCGTTTTCATACGCTGTACCCAAAACCGTGCCATACTCATAATAATTTGACATAAAAAAGACCATAGAAAAGCGAGCAAATAAAAGTCCAAACACCATTTTAAAAACCGCTTCGATAATTTGGCAGGCTGCGGTTGGTTTCATATCAATAAAGCCCTCGGCAAAAGAGCGTTTACCGGCGCCAAGGCAGCAGAAAAAGACACTCGGTGCAAGAGCAAAAATTGTATAAATACTCTTTGGTGACGAAGAAATAAGCTCGCTGTATGGCTTTGCAGCAACAAGCATTACAAAAAGTCCTGCAAAAGCCGCAAGAAAAAACAGTTTATTTCCTGCTTTTTTCAATCCGGAAACTCTGAGTTTATCGCCGCTTGCGTTATATTTACTGACGAGTTTTGACATAGCGATAGGGAAAGCACCCATAGTGAGTGCATGAATAGGCAAGCAAAGATTATACGCTATTGAAAAATATCCCCTGCCTGTTGCGCCTATATAAGAAGTTAGCGGAATTTTATAAAAGGCAGAAATCATCTTAACTATTACAGTTGATATGAGAAGCAAAAAAGCACTTGAAATATACTTTTCTTTAATACTCTTTTTCAATAAAATCACCCAAAGAAAAAATAAAAGAGCAACCAAAATGATTGCTCTTTAAAATTCCTGTTAAATTTTACTCGTCGCTGTCTTTAATCTCGACATCCTTTGCTTCAACAACCTCAACTGCCTCAGCCTCAGCTTCGGGCTTGGTATTGAAATCAGTTGAAAAAGCCTCCTTGGTTTTTTTAGCCATATTAGCCATAGACTCATTAAATTCTGCCTTTGCCTTTTCAATCTCAGCCGTATAAAGTTCAATCTTTTCTTTATTATCGGCAATTGCATTTGCACAGTCTTTAATTTCATCTTCAGAAATTTCATCGCCTATATACTTTGCATAATTAAGCTTGCCGAATTTTTCATAAAGTTTTGCAAGCTTAGCCTTAGCATCAAGAAGTTCAACCTTTTTACGGCTGATTTCAAGCCTTTCGGCACTCTTTTTACTCATATTTTCAGCAACGTCTTTAGTTTTATTAAACATTTCTTCCAGTTTTGGATTGTTGAATGCTTCATCCATTGAACCAAAAAGATCACTTAATTTTATAGCCATTATTACCACCTCGCACTCATTATATTACAATATGTAAATCATTGCAATACCGTTTGCTATATTTAATTATTAGTTTGCATAAAATTTTTCAATTAATTTTTTACGCTCAATAATTTCATCAAATCTGTCAATATATTCATATGGATATTTAAAGTTATATATGCGCTCAATTTTACCGGTGTCCTGATTTTTAAGCCTTGTAACGGCACCTGCACCGACAGCAAAAACAGAATGAGTTTCATCCATCATATAAACATTATAAAGGCAATCCATATTATCCTTGCACCAGCCGACGTTTTCTAAATTGCCGACAGACTTAGACTGGCGGTACATATAATAAGGATAATAGCCGCCCGACTTAAGGCAGAAATTTGAATATTCCACCATATCAAAGGTTAAAAGTTTATCTGAAATATCATAAGCATTCTCTCTTGTGACCATATAAGCTGCCGATTTCATTGCAAGAGTATGAACAGTTACGCTTTCTGCCCCGAGTGATACGGCAGTGTCAACACTGTTTTTAAATGACGAAAGTGTATCTTTTGGAAGCCCTGCAATAAGGTCCATATTAATATTATTGAAACCGCACTTTCTTGCAAGGGCAAAAGCATCAAGAGTCTGCTTAGATGTGTGACGTCTGCCGATAGAGTCCAAAACTTCATCGTTAAACGACTGCGGATTGATTGAAATTCTGCCGACACCTGCACCCTTTAACGCCATAAGCTTATCCTCAGTTACGGTATCCGGTCTGCCTGCCTCTACTGTATATTCACGAAGAGTTGACAAATCAAAATTCTTCTCTATAACGCCAAACAGCCTTGAAAGCTGCGAGGCTGAAAGAGTTGTAGGTGTTCCTCCGCCGAAATAAACGGTTTCAAGCCTTAAGCCAAGAGCCTTTGCCACCTGACCTGTTTTTTCAAGCTCCTTGCAAAGAAGGTCAACATAAGGCTCAAGAAGCTTATGCGTTTTTTCAATAGAATGGGAAACAAAAGAGCAGTAAGCACATCTCGTTGGGCAAAACGGAATTGAAACATAAAGCGAGAAAGAATTGTGAGATGACAGGGAAATAATTTTATTTTCGTGGTGCATAACTTCAATTGCCAAATTGGTTTTTTGGGGCGTCGCAAGAAAAGTATTGATAAAATAATCTCTTGCCGCTTTTTCGCCCATTTCGTCTGTAAAGCGATGCATAAGTTTAGCGGGACGAACGCCGAAAAGGATACCCCACGGCGGTTTAAAACCTGTAAGCTCGCTCAAAACATTATAAAGCAGAACTGACATTTCAGTTTGAGCGTCCTCATTTTCTTTTAAAATATGTGTTTTAGAAATACTTTTATCAAAAAGACGGGCGCAAACGAAAAATTCATTACCCTGCGCCTTAGTTTCCACCTCAATATTATCCTTTCCATCGTCGTTAATCTTCTCCCAAGGGAAAAAGACGGTGCAAAGATTTTTCATATCATATATAAAATCGTGGTTAATTACTTTTAAAATCATAAATTATGCCCTATTCAAAAACGGATTATTTGCACGTTCAAAATCAAGTGTTGACTGACGGTCGTGGCCGGGATAAACGATTAGATTTCCGTCAAGCGAAGCGATTTTTTTAAGGCTTTGCACAATTTCAAGCGGTGAACCACCGGGGAAATCAGTTCTGCCGCAGGAGCAGAAAAACATAGTATCGCCTGTAAATATTTTGCCGTCGCACACATAGCAAAAACCGCCTTTGGTATGCCCCGGAGTTGCAATAGCCTTGATTTCACTTTCACCCAAAGTGATAACGTCGCCGTCAGAAATCAAAATATCAGCCTCTGTATTATTCTGCACACCGCCGCAAAATACCGCAAGGCTTAACTTTGACGAGGTAAGCATAGGCTCATCCTCTTTTGAAATCACAACCTTAGCGCCTGTTTTTGCTTTAACAGCTTTAACTCCGCCGATATGGTCAAAATGACCGTGAGTAAGCAAAATATATTCAAGGTTTGCTCCTTCAATGAAATTCATCATTTTTTCGCTGTCCTCTGTACAATCGACAAGTGCGCTTTTATTTGTTTTTTCATCTGTAATAAGATAGCAATTATTTTCAATAGGGCCGAATGTAGCCGATTTAACACTTAGCATTATTTTAATTCCTTACTGTCTAAAATTATGGTAACCGGGCCGTCGTTTAATAAGTCGACCTTCATATCAGCGCCGAAAATTCCTTTTTTAACGGATTTTACACCTGATTTTTCAAGTTCATCAGCGACGTATTCATAAAGCGAATTTGCCTCATCAGGCGGTGCGGATTTTATAAAACTCGGCCGCCTTCCATGCGAGCAATCTGCGCAAAGGGTAAACTGAGATACAAGAAGAATTTCGCCAAACACATCAAGAAGTGATAAATTCATTTTGCCGTTTTCATCTTCAAAAATCCTTAAAACAGGGATTTTTTTAATAAGCTTATCAGCATCCTCCTTGGTGTCACCGTCCATAACGCCGAGTAAAATCATAAAACCGTTATCTATTTTGCTTATTAGTTTTCCGTCAACGGTGACAGAGGAATGTTTTACTCTTTGAATTACTGCTTTCATAAATTAAAATGCCGACCTTTCTATATGATAAACGCCCTCAATTTTACGAAGTGATTTTTCGATAGAATCAAGATGTTCCTTTGAATTGACCGTAATGGTCATAGTAGTTAAGCAATTGCCCTCGCTGATAGGACGGGCATTGATAGAATGAATTTTAACGTGAGCCGTAGCCATACAAGCGGTTATATCAAGAACTACTCCGTCACGGTCGATAGCATAAACGTCGATTGTTGAACGAGCGTCAACTTTAACATTGTTGTCCCAATGAGCATTAACCCAGCGTTCAGGCTCCGGGCAATTTTTCAAATCATCCGGTACGTTTACACAGTCCTTTCTGTGAATTGTAAGCCCTGTTCCACGATTGATAAAGCCGACAATTTCCTCACCGGGGATAGGAGAACAGCAACGTGCCATTTTAATAAGGCAATTATCTATTCCCTCAACCACAACACCTGAGCTGTCCTTAGAGGTGCGAGGCTTATCAAGAGTATTAGTTGTCGCAACGGCAGGCTTAGGAGGTTCTTCCTTTTGCACTCGCCAATTGCGGTTAAATTCGTCCTTAATACCGGGCATAAGACGAGAAATCTGTATTCCGCCGTAGCCGACAGCGGCATAAAAATCGTCTATATTTGTAAAATGCTGCCTTTCCGCAATGCGGGTAACGAATTTAATATATTCCTCACTATCCTCAAAGCGGATAAAGTTTCGCCTAAGCTCACGCTCAACCTCAGCCTTACCCTGAACAATATTTTCGTCACGCTTTTCCTTTTTAAACCAAGAGCGAATTTTACTTCTTGCCTCACCTGTTGTAACAATCTTAAGCCAATCACGGCTTGGACCCTTGCCCTGCGCATTAGAGGTCAATACCTCAACAATTTCGCCCGTTTTAACCTTATAATCAAGATGAACGATTTTGCCGTTTACCTTAGCGCCGACCATTTTATTACCGACGGCGGAATGAATTGCATAAGCAAAGTCAATAACCGTTGCTCCTTTAGGAAGCGCCTTAACATCGCCACGAGGAGTAAATACATAAACCTCATCGCTTGACAAATCGCCTTTAATTGTAGTAACAAGTTCCTCGGGAGTATCGGTTTCGTCGCCGTGCTCAATCATACGGTGAATCCACTCAAGTCGGGAGTCGATGCTATCCTTGCCTCCCCTGCCGAGCTTATATTTCCAATGAGCAGCGATACCGTATTCGGCAGTGCGATGCATATCCCATGTACGAATTTGAATTTCAAACGGAACGCCCTTATCTGAAAGCACGGTAGTGTGAAGTGACTGATACATATTAGGCTTAGGCATTGAAATATAATCCTTAAACCTGCCCGGAAGCGGTTTAAACATATCATGAACAATGCCGAGCGCATTATAGCAGTCAATCATTGTATCAACAATAATTCTTACTGCATAGATATCAAAAATCTGTTCAAAATCCTTACCCTTGATATAAACCTTACGAAAAATTCCGTGAACTGATTTAACACGTGAGGTAATTTGAACGTGTTTCATAACAGGGGTAATCTTATCGCTTATTTGCTTTGTTATATCGGCAAGAAATTTTTCACCCTGCTCTTTTTTCATAGATAAGTTTTTTTCAATTTCCTTATATGCAATAGGGTCAAGATAATAAATTGCCAAATCCTCAAGTTCTTCCTTAATAGGACGGATACCTAAGCGGTGAGCAATAGGAGCATAAATTTCAAGCGTTTCAAGACTTTTTTCCCTTTGCTTATAAGGCGGCATATGCTGCAAAGTACGCATATTATGAAGTCTGTCGCAAAGCTTGATGATGATAACCCGAACATCCTCATTCATTGCGATAAACATTTTTCTTATATTCTCAGCCTGTACTTCTTCTCTTGTAGAAAGCGGAATTTGACCGAGTTTAGTTACACCGTCAACAAGAAGTGCAACCTCGTCGCCGAACTCCTGCTTGATATAATCAAGGTCATACTTCGTATCCTCAACCACATCGTGCAAAAGTGCACCTACAATACACTCATTGTCCATTCCGAGCTTATAAAGAATTTCAGCAACGGCTACAGGATGCATAATATAAGGCTCACCCGAACGCCTACGCTGATTTTTGTGAGCATCACGTGCAAGGTCATAAGCTTTTTTAATCACTTCACTGTCATATTGCGGATTTTTCTTTATATCTTCAAAAAATTTATTAAAGCCGTCGTCATAATCATCCGTATATACACTTTGTTCCTCGTTTAGCAATTATAATCTTCCCTTCAAAACCATAAGAGTATCAGTTCTCTCAAGGTTTGCTTTAGTTTTTACGTCATTTAAAGTAATATTACCCTCACGCTTTATCAGCCCTGCCTCCTCAAACGCATCAAGCGCAAAAGCAAGCTGACCGTATGTAAGGTAATTTGCAAGCTCAAAATATAAATCGTCAAATGTGTATTTATATCCCTTTTGGCTTTTTAAATATTTATAAACAACAGCGCAAATATCCCTATTAGGATAAAGCTCTGTTTTATTTTTCTTTCCGAGTTTAAACAGGAGGTAGTCATTTTTCTCCCGATAATATTTATCAATATCAATCCCTGATTTTCTGAAATCAACTATTTGAGCTGAAATATAATCTTTATTTTTAAACGTGCTTTTTGAAAGTTTCACGGCGAAATCGAGAGTATCGCCGATTTTATGCGGAAATTCGTCAAGCGTAGTTCTGAATTTAACCATACGTACGCTTTTTCCTTTTTTAGCAGCCTCTATTTTTAAATGCTTGCCGTCGCCGATAGCGGCAACGTTAGTCAATGTAAGATTATAAAGCCCGAAAACAGGCTGTGCGTTATCCGTTCCGAAAGGCTCTAATTCAGCCAAATTATTAACCAAATCAAGCGTCAGATAATAAGGAGAAAGCTTGCAGTCGATTTTGAGCGTCTGAATCGGCATAACGGGATAATTATTTTTTGCAAAATCATTAATTCTTTTCCTGAATGCCGCTATATCCTTAACATTAAGTCCCATACCGGCAGCAAGAGGATGACCGCCGAAATGAGTTAAAATATCCGAGCAGTTTGAAATCGCTTCAAAAATATTAAAACCGTCAATACTTCTTGCCGAGCCTGTTGCGTTTCCCTCGTCATCAATGCCGATAACTATTGCCGGCTTAGAATAAAGTTCCACAAGGTGGGCAGCGCAAATACCGATAACACCCTTATGATAATTATGCCCTGCAACAACTATAACTCTGTCGGTTTGATAAGCCCTGTCATTAGCCATAATTTCGGCAATATCCTTATCAATCTTTTCCTCAACTTCGTGGCGGTGAGTATTTTCAAGATTAAGCTGTTCAGCTTTATATTCTGCAATTTCATTGTCCTCACAAGTGAGCAAATCAACAGCAAGATTAGCCGTATCCATTCTGCCTGCCGCATTTATCCTCGGGCAAATTTGAAAAGCCACGTCAGTTGCGGCAAAATGCTCTGCTTTTGAATTGGTACTCTTTTTAAGAGCAGAAATGCCGATTTTTGCATCTGTATTAATAAGTTTCAATCCTGCTTTGACTATCGCTCTGTTTTCATTTAAAAGAGGAACCATATCTCCGATTGTACCTATAGTTACATAATCCGCATAATCCTCAAGCAAATCCTCAACATCGCCGTCATACAGGGCACACGCAAGTTTAAACGCAACACCTACTCCGGCAAAATCACGAAATTCAATTTCATTATCTTCTCTGTGAGGATTAATAACAGCCTCGGCACGTGGAAGGTTTTCACCTATTTGGTGGTGGTCGGTAACAATAAGCTGCATACCGAGAGAATAAATATATTCTGCTTCTTCAATTGATGAAATACCGTTATCAACTGTTATAATCAAATCGGTACCGTCAGCCTTAATTTTATCAATAGCTTTAAAATTCATTCCGTAGCCGTCTGTAGCTCTGTTAGGGATATAGTAGCTTACAAAGCCGCCAAGAGCGCTTAAAAAAGTATAAAGCAAAGCAGTTGAAGTAACGCCGTCGCAATCATAGTCGCCGTAAATACAAATGCTTTCTCCGTCGTCAAGAGCACGATTTATGCGTTTTACCGCCTTATCCATATCCTTTAACAGATAAGGCGAAGAAAACCTGCACCCGTCGGACAAAAATTCCGAGGCTGCAAGCTCATCATCAATTCCTCTTGAAACCAGCAAGAAAGCAACAAAAGCGTCAATATTCAGTTTTTCACTCAATGCAGAAGCCTTAGCCTTGTCTATTTCTGCGTTTACCCATTTTTTATATGACATTATGAATTTTTATCTACCACGTGAAATTTTTTCAAATTGCCTGCCTTTTCGGCACGCTTTCTAAGTTCCTCGTCAACGTCGTCGGGAGTTATTCCCTCATTTGCCATCATAACAAGGGTATGGTAAATAAGGTCGCAAATCTCTCCGACTGTTTCGTCCTTTATTCCGTTTTTGGCGGCGATAACCATTTCCGTTGACTCTTCGCCCACTTTTTTGAGTATTTTATCAAGTCCTTTTTCAAAAAGATAGCAGGTATAACTACCCTCCTGCTGTGCTTCTTTTCTTTCAAGGATAGTTTCATAATCGTTTCTGATATAATCCATTTTTATTCTCCGTTATTTTCAAGTTTAATTTCGTTAAAAAAGCAAGAGTGATTGCCCGTGTGGCAAGCCGCACCCGTTTGTATAACCTTAACTAAAAGCGTATCATCATCGCAATCACCGTAGATTGACACAACTTTTTGAAGATGGCCCGAAGTTGCGCCCTTATTCCAAAGCTCCTGCCTTGAACGTGACCAAAACCAAGTATATCCGGTTTCAAGCGTTTTTTTCATTGACTCACGGTTCATATAAGCAAGCATAAGCACCTCGTTTGTGCCATCTTCCTGAACTATTGCAGGGATAAGCTCGCCTTTTTTAAAATATTTTTCTATATCAATCATTGCACGCCTCCACTGCCTGTCTCAAATCAAGAGTTCCCTCATAAATGCTTTTGCCGCAAATTGCACCGTAAAGATTTTTGCTTTTTAATTCACGAATATCATTTATATTTGTAACTCCGCCCGATGCGGTAATATCGCAGGAAACGGCATTATTAATTTCAGCAAGCTGTTCAAGATTAGGCCCTGTCAGAGTACCGTCACGTGAAATATCAGTAAAAATTATATTTTTAACACCAACATCTTCCATTCTTTTTGCAAGGTCGGTAAAATAAACGTCACTTTTTTCAACCCAGCCCTCGGTTGCGACATATCCCGATTTTGCATCAATTCCTACTGCGATTTTGCTTTCAAATTCTTTGACTACTTCTTTTACAAGTTCGGGATTTTTAAGTGCCACAGAGCCTAAAATAATACGTGAAATTCCATTGTTAATGTAAAAATCAATATCATTCATCGTTCTTATTCCGCCGCCGAGTTCAACACTAAGCCCGGTTTCTTTTGCTACATTAATAAATGTTTGGGCGTTAACAGGTTCTTTTTTAAGCGAGCCGTCAAGGTCAACCATATGCACCCATTTACACCCTGCCTTTAAAAAGCCGAATGCAGTTTCAACAGCGTCGCCTGCCACCTGATGAGCAGTGGAAAAATCGCCTTTAAAAAGCCTGACGGGTTTGCCGTCGATAATATCAATTGCAGGAAAAATAAGCATATTAAAGAACTCCTTTTGTTGAAAGCACTGCGCCGTTTTCATTTTGCTTTACGGCAACTTTAAGTGCGTGAGCCACAGCTTTGAATATTGCCTCAATCTTATGATGAGAATTAGTACCGTAAGGTACATCAATATGAAGCGTGATACCTGCATTCATTGCAAAGGCTCTGAAAAATTCCTCTGTCATACAGTTTTCATAATCGCCGCATTTTTCCTGCTCAAAGTTTGCGTTAAAAACAAGAAAAGGTCTGTTTGAAATATCAAGCACACAATTAGCCAAAGCCTCATCCATAGGGATTGAAAAAGAACCATAGCGCTCAATGCCGCTCATATCGCCGAGTGCCTCTTTAAAAGCTCTTCCGAGCGCAATGCCCGTATCCTCAACCGTATGGTGAGTATCAACCTGCAAATCACCGCTTGCATTAATTTTTAAGCCGAAGCCACCGTGAACACCGAAAGCCACAAGCATATGGTCAAAAAATCCGATACCTGTTGACACATCAACATCTCCGCCGTCAAGGCAAAGGTCAATTTTTATTTGTGTTTCCTTAGTATTTCTTTCAATTTGAGCCTTTCTCATATAAGTACCTCTAAAATATTATTCAAATCTAACCTTAATTGAATTAGCGTGAGCCGTAAGCCCCTCTGTATCTGCAAGCTTAACTATATCGTCCTTTGCCTTTTCAAGTTCATTTTCGGTATAATAAATAAACGAACTTTTCTTAACAAAGCTGTCAACCGACAAAGGTGAGAAAAATCTTGCCGTGCCGCTTGTCGGAAGAACGTGATTAGGGCCTGCAAAGTAGTCACCGAGCGGTTCGGGAGAGTAATTGCCGAGGAATACGCTTCCGGCATTATCAAGCCTGCCGATATATTTAAGCGGTTCTTCAACGCACATTTCAAGATGCTCCGGTGCAAGCTCATTTGCAAAATCAATAGCCTGGTCAAGATTTTCGCAAACAATAATTTCGCCGTAATCGTTAAGCGATTTTTCTATAATTTCCTGTCTTTCAAGGAATTTAATCTGCCTGTCTATTTCTCTCGCAGTTAATCTTGCTACTTCCATTGAAGTTGTAAGTAAAATTGCAGACGCTCTTACGTCGTGCTCTGCCTGACTCATAAGGTCAGCGGCAAGAAATGAAGGCTTAGCGCTTTTATCTGCAACAATAAGAATTTCACTCGGACCTGCAATCATATCGATATCAACAACACCGTAAAGAAGCTTCTTTGCAGTAGCAACAAAAATATTACCTGGGCCTACAATTTTATCAACCTTTGGTATTTTTTCAGTTCCGAAAGCTAAAGCGGCAACAGCCTGAGCACCGCCTACAAGGAATACCTTATCGACACCTGCAACAGCGGCAGCAGCCATAATATCAGGATTTGGATTACCGTCTTTACCCGGAGGGGTAACCATAATAATTTCCTTAACTCCGGCAATTTTAGCAGGGATTGCATTCATCAAAACAGATGACGGATAAGCAGCAGTACCGCCCGGAACGTAAATACCTACTCTGTGAAGTCCACGTATTCTTTGCCCCATAATAACGCCGTTTTCCTTAGTGGTGAGCCAAGACTGCTGAGCCTGGCGCAAATGAAAATCGTAAATATTATTTTTAGCCTTGATTATGGCATTTTTAAAGTCATCGTCAACCTCATCAAGATAAGAATTAAGTTCGTCCTTTTCAATAACGGTCTTTTTAGGTACCATACCGTCAAATCTGACAGTAAATTCCCTTACCGCATCATCACCCTGCTCTTTAACGGAATTTATAATTGTAGTTACGGCTTCAACGATTTTTTCATCGGTTTGGCCCGAACGCTTTTTTAAGTTTTTAATCAGCTCATACTCGTTTTTGCCGTTTGCTTTTGTAATATTCATCACTTATACCTCATTTATATCAAACTTTAGATGCAAGTTCTAATTCGTTTAAAAATTCCTCAATCTCTTTTTTACGAAGTTTCATAGAAGCCATATTGACTATAACCCTTGCGGAAATCGGCATAATTGTATCAACAACCTCAAGCCCGTTTTCCTTAAGAGTTGAACCGGTTTCAACTATATCGACAATTCCGTCTGCAAGTCCCAAAAGCGGAGCAAGCTCAACACTGCCCTCAATTTTGATAATATCAACATCCATACCCTTTGACTGAAAATATGACTTTGCAACCTTAGGATATTTACTTGCAACAACCTTTCTGCGATGGCCCGAAAAGAAATCCGCCCCATTAGGGCACGCAAGAGCAAAACGGCACTTGCCGATATTAAGGTCAATAACTTCATAAAACGAATTGCCGTGTTCAACAATAGTATCCTTGCCGACAATGCCGATATCGCAAACACCGTGTTCAACATAAGTTATAACGTCGGGCGCTTTTGAAAGCACTGCCTCAAAATCTCCGACAGGAAGAATAAGGCGTCTGCCTTTATTTTCAAGTTCGCTTGTATCAAGCCCCATTTTTTTGAAAAGTGAGATTGATGATTTTTCAAGCCTGCCTTTAGTCAGCGCTATGCGAATAGGTCTGTCAACATTAATTTCCTCTCGCATAACATCGCAAAGCGCATTAACGTTAACACCGAAGCCGACAGCCGGAGCATCAAGCCCAAACTCGCCTATAAGGTTATCATATCTGCCGCCTGAAACGATGGTAAGACCGCTGCCCTCCGCATAGCCACGAAAAATAACGCCTGTATAATAATTACTTCTGTTTACAAGACCGAGGTCAATGGTGATATTATCGCCAAGCCCCATATCGCAAAGCTTTTCATAAACGTTTCTTAAATAGTCAAGTGCTTCGTTTGATTTTTCATCACTATAAAGTTTCTTTGCTTCGTCTATAACACTTACGTCGCCGAAAAGACGTGGTAGCTTTTTAATAACATCTGCCTCACGGCTGTCATCAAATTGAGCAAGCATATCACCCAAAGCGGCATAATTTTTGCCCTCAATAAGTTTGCAGATATCAGCCTTTTGAGTAGAAGTTATATTCATTTTATTAAGAATTGATTTAAAAAATCCCGCATGGCAAAGTTCAAGTTTAAATGAGGAAACATTATTTCTCTTAAGTGCCTCATAAGCCATAGAAATAACTTCAATATCAGCATCAATACTGCCGTCACCGATAAGTTCAATACCGCTTTGCTCCGTTTCGTCAGTTCTGCCGGCAAGGCTCTTATTGCGAACATAAACATTTTGATTATAATAAAGCCTTACGGGAAAATCCTCTTTAGAAAGGCGGGTTGCAACAAGACGTGCAATCGGTGCTGTATTATCGGGGCGAAGAACGGTTGTTCTGCCTTGAGAATCAGACAGTTTATACATTTCTTCAGCCTCAATACCAAGGTCATTTTCAGCAAAAACATCGTAAAATTCAACAGTCGGAGTCATAACCTTACGGTATTTATGTTCCTTAAACAAAGCTGAAAGAATTGCTTCAACATTTCTTCTATCGTCACATTCCTCAAATAATAAATCTCTCGTTCCCTGCGGAATAAGCTTTGAATATCTTTTCATAACAATAAATCTCCTGTCACTTTAGCGTAGTAGAGTGTTAATATGCTAACATACTACAACGTCAATGTCAAGATAAATTAATAAATATTTATATTTATTACATTAAATAACGGATTAAAAAAGCGAAATTTGGTTAGATTCAGGCATATCGCCGAGCGCACCTGCATTTTTGAGTGCCTCGCAAACACTCTTGCCAACACCTGCTCTTGCCATCAAATCGTCATAGGACAAGAAGTCACCACCGCCGTCCTCACGTGCTTTTGCAAGAGAGATAGCCGCATTTTCACCTATACCGTCAACCGCACCAAACGGAAGCCTGATTTTTCCATCCTCAATCTTGTAAATTCTTGCATCTGATTTATAAATATCGACAGGTAAAAATTCAATACCTCTTGCAAGCATTTCAATAACGATTTGAAGAACAATATATGTACTCTCGTCTTTTGCTGTTTTATCGTTTCCCTTAAGCTTAATCTCCTCCATTTTCTTTTTAACAGCCGCCTTACCCTGAACTGCCGCAACAGCATCAATAGCACCGCCACGAACCGTAAAGTAAGCGGAATAGAAATGGATTGGCTTATGTATTTTATACCATGCAAGGCGCAAAGCGGCAATAACGTAAGCCGCAGCATGAGCCTTAGGGAACATATATTTAATCTTATAGCAGGAATCAATATACCACTGTTCAACGCCTACCGCCTTCATTGCCTCCTCATAAGGCGGAAGCTCCTTAGGTGCTTTACCCTTACGAGTATATTCCATAATCTTAAAGCAATCCTTCTTTTTAAGCGGTGATTCCTTGCCCGTTTCTCTTTCATACTTTTCAGCCTTATGGAGAAGATAGGTCATAATATCGTCACGGCATCCTATAACTTCGGAAATCGTGCAAGTACCATTTTGAATAAGCTCCTGAGCATTACCGAGCCAAACGTCTGTGCCGTGGGAAAGACCCGAAATCTGCAAAAGGTCGGCAAATGTTTTAGGCTGAGCTTCAAGAAGCATACCGATAACAAACGGCGTACCCATTTCAGGAATTGCAAGAGTACCTGTTTGGCAATCTATATCCTCAGGCGAAACACCGATAGGCTCGGTAGATGTGATAAGTTGATACAAAAGAGGATCTGACAAATCAACGTCCATAACGGGAATACCCGTTGAATCTTCAAGATATTTATAAAGAGTAGGATTATCGTGTCCAAGCTCGTCAAGCTTCAAAAGTGTATCGTGAAGTGAGTTTTTAAAGTCAAAGTGGGTTGTGTATGTACCCTTAGATTCGTCATTTGACGGATACTGAATAGGAGTGAAATCCTCAACAGTGTATTTATCGGGAACAACAACCATACCGCCCGGGTGCTGACCCGTTGTTCGCTTAATGCCCGTACAGCCGACCGTCAATCTGTCAATCTCGGCTCTCGGAGTAACGTTTTGAATACCACGCTCGTCAAGATATTTCATAACGTAGCCATATGCGGTTTTGTCGGCAACCGTTGCCATAGTACCTGCTTTGAACACATATTCCTTACCGAAAAGTTCCTCTGTAAATCTGTGAGAACGGGACTGATACTCGCCGGAGAAGTTAAGGTCAATATCAGGCTCCTTATCGCCGTCAAAGCCAAGGAAGGTTTCAAATGGAATTTCGTGGCCGTCACGCTTCATAGGAGTGCCGCAATTAGGGCAATTCTTGGAAGGGAGGTCAAAACCCGAACCGTATTCGCCGTTTAAGAAAAATTCACTGTGCTTACATTTTTTGCAATAATAATGAGGTGCAAGCGGATTAACCTCTGATATACCGCCGAAGTGAGCAGCAAGCGACGAGCCGACAGAACCTCTTGAACCGACCAAGTAGCCGTTTCTTTCGCTTTCCTCAACAAGACGCTTTGCGATAACATAAAGTACTCCGAAACCGTGACCTATGATTGAATCAAGTTCACGCTGAAGCCTGTTTGCAACATATTCGGGAACAGGGTCGCCGTACAAATCCTTAGCCATATTCCAGCATTTTTCCGTAAGTTCCTCATTAGCGCCGTCGATATGCGGCTGAAACGTTCCCGGAGGAATAGGCGGAATATTATCCATAATGCTGTCGGCAATTTTTTTAGGATTATCGATAACAAATTCTCTTGCTCTGTCCCCTGCCCAAGCGAAATCATCAAGCATTTCACGTGTGGTTTTAAAATAAAGCGGGGGTTGATTATCCGCATCGTCAAAGCCCTTTGAAGCCATAATGATTGCACGGAATTTTGCGTCGTGTTCGCTCAAGAAGTGAACGTCACCCGTAGCAACAACAAGCTTACCGAGTTTATCGCCCAAAGCAATAATTTTCTTATTAATATTTATTAAATCTTCTTCGCTGTTTACTTTCCAATAGCGATTTTTCTTTTCCTCACCACGCTTATTAGTAACGTATTCCTGATCACTCGTTCTGAGCATAAAAGCGTTATTACCGTTTGGCTGAATTTCAAGATAGTCGTAAAAAGATGCGATTTCCTCAAGCTTGTCCTCGTCTACATCATCTAAAATCGCCTGATAAACCTCACCCTGCTCGCATGCAGAGCCGACAATAATGCAGTCTCTTTTCTTTCTCAAAAGAGATTTAGGAATAAGCGGACGTTTTTTGAAATATTTAACATTAGATGCAGAAATCATTTCATAAAGATTTTTTCTGCCGTATTTTCTTTCTTCCTTAGGGATAGATTCATCCATAGAAGTATCCTCTTTTACAAGGAAGATAATATGATAGCGTTCATATTGATTTGTTTTCATATTAAGGAAATCGGGATATTTTTCGTCATCAACAAGATATCCCTCCATACCTAAAATAAGTTTAATTTTACTGCCCTTGCCGGAAGCGGCATAAGCCTCAGGAAGCGCCTGAACTACGCCGTGGTCAGTTATAGCCACAGCCTCATGCCCCCATTTAATAGCTTGCTTAACAAGAGCTGTCGGAGATGAAATTGCATCCATCTCAGATAGCGAGGTATGCATGTGGAGTTCAATTCTTTTTTCAGGCTCATCATCTGTTTTCTCCGCCTTTTTAATGCTCGCAATTGCGTAAGGGCGAAGAACATATTGATTTGAAAATGTATCAAACTGATAGCCGCCGGAAATAACAAGAGTGCCTGCCTCGTTTATTTTTTCAACAAGTGGGTCAATAACACGCTTATCGTCAAACATTTTAACTGTAATTGAGGAGGTGTAATCGGATATATCAAAATCGAAAATCTTGCTTGTTCCCCTCTTTGTTTCACGTACTTCTGTTTTAAGCACATCACCCCAAACGGTTATATAGCCATCCTCGGTTGAAACATCGGCAATATTCTTCGGCTTTTCGTGAATTGCCTTGCCGTATATTTTTTTAAGTGTATCTTTAAAAACAGGAAGTTCGTCCCAAAGCTCGTGGTTGACGTTTTTTTCTTCCTCTTCCTTTTTATGCTGCTCCTCTGCTCGTCTTTCCTCAACAGCCTTTTGCACTGCCTTTTCGATATCAAAAGCCTGAACTTCAAGAAAAATAACAACAAAATCCAAATCGAAAAGTTCATAAATCTTATTTGAAATCGCACGGTCAACCTTTTGCGATTCAAGCACGTCCTTGCCGCCTTTTTTGAGGCAAAGGGTAAGCGTTCTGTCCTCAAGTTCCGCCTCACAGCCGTCAAAAAATCCGTTAGCCGCAGGAGATTCGTGCCTAACATATTCAAGTATTCTTTCGATATTATCAAGCGAGAACTCACTTTTCGGAAAGCGTGGGTTAATATGAACTTTTTTCAGTTCCATTGCCCTTGCAATTTGGTTTTGAGAATTTTCAATAATGCCGTAATCAATAAAGCTTTCCAAATTAAGACCGACTGCAAGCTCCCTGTCTTGACGTGACACGGTAAAGGAAGTAATATCACCGTTTCCTATATATGTAATTGTATCGTCATTAACGTAATTTGAAAAATAGTCTGCAAATCTATTCATTATAATTTATCAATTTCCTTCATTAACTCATCGAGTAAATCTTTTTCATCAACCTTGCGGAGAATTTCGCCTTTTTTAAAGATAAGTCCGCATCCGTCGCCGCCTGCAATTCCGATATCGGCTTCCTTTGCCTCACCGGGTCCATTAACTATACAGCCCATAACGGCAACCTTAATCGGTTTTTTGCAGTCCTTTAATCTCTCCTCAACCTGCTTTGCAAGGCCGACAAGGTCAATCTTAGTTCTGCCGCAAGTCGGGCAGGAAATAAGATAAGGGCTGTCATTTTTAAGACCGATTGCCTTTAAGATATCAAATGCGGCAAACACCTCTTTAACAGGTGCGTCGGTAAGGCTTACACGAATTGTATCGCCGATACCGTGAGTAAGAAGCGAGCCTATACCGATAGCGGATTTGATAATTCCCATTCTTTCGGTACCTGCTTCCGTAACACCGAGATGAAGCGGATAATCACACTTTTGCGCCGCAAGCTCATACGACTTAATCATAGTTTCAACATTAGAAGACTTAATAGAAATCACGATATCGTCAAAATCGAATTTTTCAAGAAGATTAGCGTGATAAAGCGCTGATTCAACCATAGCCTCAGGTGTAGGCGAGCCGTATTTTGCAAGAATATGCTTTTCAAGCGAGCCTGAATTGACGCCGATACGAATAGGAATATTTTTCTGCTTGCAAATATCGGCAACTGCCTTAACACGTGAATCATCACCGATATTGCCGGGATTAATTCTGATTTTATCAATTCCTCTTTCAGCCGCACCGAGTGCAAGCTTATAATCAAAATGGATATCGGCTACCAAAGGAACGTCCACAGCTTTCTTAATAGGTTCAATAAGATTTAATGCGTCCTCATTGGGAATTGCAAAACGGATAACCTGACAGCCTGCTGCTGCAAGTTCCTTAGCCTGCTCTACGGAACCGTCAATATTACTTGCGGGGATATTGAGCATACTTTGAACAAGAATGGGGCTGTCACCGCCGATAAAGGTATTGCCAAGCTTTATTTTTTTACTTTTTCTTCTTTCCATAACAGTCACCTGAATTTAAGTTTAAAACAATTTTGTTATATCACTGAAGGTTACAAAGCACATCAATAAAAGAAGTGCCGCAAGACCGACAGCATTGATTAAATACTCCGCCTTTTGCGGAAGCTTTTTCCTCGTTATTCCCTCTGCCAAAAGCACAAACAAGCGCCAGCCGTCAAGCGCAGGAATAGGGAATAAATTGAAAAGACCTACATTTACAGTCAAAAGAGCCATTATTCTGAGCATTGAATACATTGAGGTTTTAACAGCAGTTGAAACAACACTGACCGCACCGACCGGGCCGCTCATATCGGATATGCCGTAGCGACCGACAAGCAAATCGTGCAGGGATAAAAACACCATTCTGGCATAAGAAACAAATTCCTTACCTGTTTGGGAAATAACATTTGCAGGAGTTTTTTTAACACCCCTGAGCCAAAAATCCATAACTGTATAAGTATGGCCCTCATAATCCTCTGTATTAAATTTAACTTTAAGCTTTACATCCTTGCCGTCACGCTCAACAACAAGATTGACATTTTCATTAGAGCATCTTGAAAAGCCTGTAGTTACGTCATTTGTGGTATAAACACGCATACCGTCAATGCTTTTGATTTTATCGCCCACCTGCAAGCCGTAAGACTGACTGACTGCATTATTGTCAAACTTAGCGACCTCGGTAGTGCCGACAAGGTTTTGCGAGCAAACAAGAATAAGAACGATTACAAGGCCCAAAACAAGGTTCATCAATGCACCTGCGATAACGACGTAAATTCTTTGCCATACCTTTTTATTGACAAAAGCATTTTCATCGTCGCTTTCCTTATCCTCACCCTCCATTGAGCAATAGCCGCCAAAAAGAATAAGCCTTAAAGTATATGTTGTTTTTTTACCCTTATGCTGCAAAAGCTTAGGTCCCATTCCGACAGAAAACTCATTAACTTTAATTTTCATAAGCCTTGCCGCCGTAAAATGACCCCACTCGTGAATTACTATTATAAGTTCAAAAAAGAGAATTGCCACAAGCACCGGGTAAACGCTGTTCCAAATAGAAGTTATATTCACTTAACCGCCTCAATTACATAATCTCTTGCCGCCCTGTCTGCTTCAAGGACATCATCAAGAGTAAAGTTTTCTTTTTCAGGGGCATTTTTCATTGCCTCATTATTAAGATATGCAATATCTGTAAATTTAATTTTACCGTTTAAGAAAAGTCTTACGCTTTCTTCGTTTGCGCCGTTTGCAGCGGCAGGATGAAGCCCACCGAGTTCAATAGCTTCTTTGCAAACATTGATACATTTAAAAGTATCATAATCCGGTTCAAAGAATGTAAGTTTTCCGTAATCCGTAAGCGAAAGTTCTTTAACAGGGCTTGGCTCACGTTCGGGATAAGTCAGCGCATACTGAATAGGGATTCTCATATCCGGAACACCAAGCTGGGCAATCATTGAATTATCCTGATAAACAATTGCGGAATGAACAACACTTTCTCTGTGAACAACAATTTCGATATCCTCATTAGGCATATCGAAAAGCCATTTTGCTTCTATAAATTCCAAGCCTTTATTCATCATAGTAGCAGAATCAATGGTTATTTTTGCGCCCATATCCCAATTAGGGTGCTTAAGTGCATCCTTAGCAGTTACATTTTCAAGTTCGTCAAGAGTTTTGCCGAAAAACGGACCTCCCGACGCTGTAAGAATAATTTTTTTAATTGCTTTTTTATTAGGCATACCCTGCATTGACTGGAAAATTGCGGAATGTTCGCTGTCAACAGGAAGAATTTGAACGCCGTTTTCCTTAGCCAAATTAGTAACGAGGTGACCGCCTGCAACAAGCGTTTCCTTATTTGCAAGGGCAAGTGTTTTCTTAGCCTTAATTGCCTCAAGAGTCGGTTGCAAGCCAACCATTCCGACAACAGAATTTAAAACGGTATCGGCTTTATCGTAAGTTGCACATTCGATAAGCCCGTCCATACCGCACACAACTTTAGTATTTGTATCGCTGATTTTACTTTTTAATTCCTTAGCGGCAGCTTCACTCATCATACAAACCATATCCGGCTTGAACTTACGAACCTGCTCTTCCATAATATCAACTCTTGAATTAGCCGTTAAGCATTTAACGTCGTAGCCGTGCATTTCGCACACATCAAGGCTTTGCGTTCCGATAGAACCCGTTGAACCTAAAAGAGATATTTTTTTCATAAGGTATCACCTTTCAATAAACAATTAAATAAAATCTTAAAATATTTTACTTGCAATAAGAGCAATTGCGTATGTAACAGGGAGAGTGAAAAGAGAAGAGTCCATTCGATCCATTACTCCGCCGTGACCCGGAAAGATTTTTCCGAAATCCTTAACTTCAAAATTACGCTTTAAAACAGAAGCGGAAAGGTCACCCATCATACCCATAAATGAGGTTGGAAGTACCATTGCAAGAAGAAGCGTTGCCATATTTTGAGGGATAACATTAACTGCTAATTTATTATAAAGAGTAAGTGCAACTGCGTTTAATACCATACTGAAAATCAAGCCGCCGAAAGCACCCTCAACAGTTTTTTTAGGGGAAATATTCGGTGCCATTTTATGCTTGCCGAATGCCATACCCATTAGCTGAGCGCCCGTATCTGTAGCAAGGGCACAAATAAGCGCATAAAAAATAAGATAAATGCCAAACTGCTCGTCAACATACATATCACGAAGCCTGATAAAAATTGAAAAGCCGAAAGGAACTGCAACGCTTGCAAAAATAGATACGCTCACATCCTCAAACGTTGTGTAAGCGTAATCCTTGAGCATTGCAAGGAAAAATACAAGGCACAAAATGATGATATAAACGATATTAGGAACAGCGTCAATAACTTTGCTCCAAGTTGAAGCGCTTACCCAAGGCTCAAGCACTTTTGCGCTTGCAAAAAGCTGAAAGCAGGCTGAAAAGATTATGCCTACAACCATTATAAAAGTATTTTCAACCTTAGCACATTTCATTATTTCACCGCTTGCAACAGCCGAAAGAAAAGCAACGGCAATAAGCAAAACGGGTGTATTTATTTGCCAAACAACAACTGCAAGAACTGCCAAAAGGCATGCAGCGGTAATAAGTCTTTGTTTCATAGATATTTTTTCCTTTTGTTTATTTTATTAAGGCAAACAATGTTCGCCCCTATGGTTAATGATTTAATCTCGGCAAAAGCAAGTTATGCCATACAATTTATCCGCCGAATCGACGGTTTCTTCTTTCAAAATCACGAAGTGCTTGGTGAAGGTCATCAATTTTGAAATCAGGCCAAAGCACATCGCTGTACCAAAATTCACTGTAAGCCGCCTGCCAAAGCATAAAGTTTGAAAGACGCTGTTCACCTGACGGACGAATAATCAAGTCACATTCAGGGGGAGTAAAAATGTTATCGCTTATATCCTTTTCTGTAATATTTGTTTTACCTTCGGCTATAAGCTTATTTACCGCATCGCAAATTTCAAGCCTACCTCCGTAATTAACTGCAAGATAAATTGTCGTTCCGCAATGCTCGCTTGTATCTTCCTCAGCTTCGTCCATAAGCTCAAGAAGTTCCTTACTCATACCGTCACGTTCGCCGATAAACTTCATTTTCATATCACCTGCGGCGGTGATATCACTTTTAGCCTCAAGAAGATAATCCTTAAAAAGCCTCATAATAGCGTCGACTTCTTCCTTAGGTCTCTTCCAATTCTCCGTTGAAAAAGCATAAAAGGTTGCGCTTTCCAAGCCGAGCCTGCCACATTCCTTACTGATTGTGCGAAAGACCTCGGCACCTGCCTTATGGCCTGCGCTCCTCGGCAAAGCTCTTTTTTTAGCCCATCTGCCGTTGCCGTCCATAATTATGCCGATATTTTTAGGGAGTATTTCAAATTGAACGTTATTATCGTTATTTTTTTTGCCGAAAAGAGCCATAATTTCCTCCTAAATAAAAAGCAAACAAGGAGCTGCAATCAGGCAGCCCCTACTAAAAAGTCTAAGCTATATTGAAAGGATTTCTTCTTCTTTCTTCTTCGTGATAGAATCAGCCTGCTTTACAAAATCATCAGTGATATCCTGGAGTTTCTTTTCTCCGTCCTTTTGCTCATCCTCTGTGATTTCGTTATCTTTTTTAAGCTTTTTGATATCGTCCATAGCATCACGGCGAACATTACGAATAGCAACCTTTGCTTCCTCGCCTCTCTTGGAAATATCCTTTTGAAGATTCTTTCTGTGTTCCTCTGTAAGCTGAGGAAATGAAAGTCTGATTACCTTACCGTCATTTTGAGGGTTGATACCGATATCAGCGGTATTGATAGCCTTTTCAATTTCTCTAAGTGTTGATGCGTCCCATGGCTGAACAACAAGAAGCCTTGCCTCAGGTACACTTACAGCTGCCATTTGGTTAATAGGAGTAGGAACTCCATAATAGTCAACCATAACCTTGTCAAGTACGGCAGGGTTAGCTCTGCCGGCTCTGATTGCGGCAAAATCTCTTTCAAGTGAAGTTAAGCACTTATCCATTTTTTCTTTAGTTTTAGCAAATACAGCTTCCATTGTGAATACCTCTCTATAGTAAATGTTATTGTTTTTTTCGGGCGAACAATGTTCGCCCCTACGGTTTTAAAAAGTCCGATTAAATTTAGTTTTGAACGAGTGTTCCGATTGCCTCGCCCGATACAGCCTTAACGATATTTTCAGGGTCTGTAAGGTCAAATACAAGGATTGACAAATCGTTGTCCTTACAAAGTGAAAATGCAGTTGAATCCATAACTTTGATATCCTTTGCAAGAACCTCTTTAAATGTTACATTATCAAACTTAACTGCGTCGTCAAATTTATTAGGGTCTTTATCATAAACGCCGTCAACATTTGTAGCCTTAAGAAGGACATCGGCATTAATTTCAACCGCACGCAATGCAGCGGCAGTATCTGTTGAAAAGAACGGTGAACCTGTACCGCAGCCGAAAATAACAATTCTGCCCTTTTGGAAATGACGTATTGCCTTGTTACGGATATAAGGCTCGGCGATTTGGCGCATTTCAATTGCCGTTTGAACTCTGACGTCTGCACCGAGTTGTTCAAGTGCGTCGCAAAGTGCAAGTGAGTTCATAGCGGTTGCAAGCATACCGATATGGTCAGCCCTTGTTCTGTCCATATGCTCGCTCGTTCTGCCACGCCAAAAATTGCCGCCGCCGACAACAATGCCGACCTCGACGCCCATATCGGCAATCTTCTTAACAGATTTGCAAATAGTAACTACAGTATCATTATCAATACCGGTTTTCTTTTCGCCTGCAAGCACTTCGCCGCTGAGTTTAAGTAAAATTCTTTTATAAGCAATGCTCATTTTTATACCTCCGATTAAAAGAGTCGTTTTTCTTCTTTTATATAATAATATAAAATTAACGTAAAGTAAATATTAATATTAAAATATATTATTAAAAAATAGTTACAAACACAAAAAAATTGCAAAAAAATACCGACAAAGTATAAACTCTGTCGGTAAAATCTGTTTGAATTATCAGTTTTTCGTCTTTGATTTTGACGTCTTAACCACCTTATTAAGAACTGCATAGTCCTTGGCATTAATCACACCGTCATTTGTAAGGTCATAAAGATAGCCTGTTGCAACGTCTGCGGTTTTACTGTTTACAAACCTGATAAATGCAGCATTAACAACCAACGGCGCAACCTTATTTTCATTGCCGCAAACCGAACAAGTATAAACAAGCCTGTCAGAAGTTGCATCATATTTCGTGTAAGAATAAGTATGCTTACCCGTTGCCTCAACGGTACGTATTCTCTTTTCATTACAGTAAGTGCAGGTATCCTGATACCTTGCAGAAACGGTACAACTGCCTTGAATAAGTGTTTGTGTTGTATACTCGCCCTCTATCCATTCTGTATGAACAAAGCCCTGAGATTTAACGTTTTTGCAACGTGAGCACGCAGTCATTCTGTAAACATGACCGGGATGTTCCTCAACCGGTGTATCATTATCGACATAATCGTGACCGAGTGCCTCAAGCACAACATCATATTTCTCACCGCACCTTGCGCAGGTAGCATTTGCCGCACCCGCCGTGGTGCATGTCGGCTCGGTGGTTACAACATAACTGTTCTCTGCAGGCGTATGGCCCAATGCTGTACTTTCTACCTTAGAAGTTGCGCCGCAACGTGAGCATTTATATGTAGTATATCCGGCTGTGGTGCAAGTAGGTTCAACAACAGATTGCTGAACATTATCGTGGCCTAAAGCCTCAATATTTTCACTCTTGGTAAGATTACAGTTTTTACATTTATAATAAATTTTACCTGCTGCGGTGCAGGTAGGGGCAGTCCTGCTTGTTTCCTCCCAAACGTGTTCGCCGTTAGCAGGAAGAGTTACGTTTCTAACTTCTTTACAGATTTTGCAGGTGTCGATTTGAAGTCCGTTAATTGTGCAGCTCGGCTTGGTAACAACAGTCGAAGTATACTGACCCTCAACCCACGCAACATGGGTAGGAGTAGACTCCTTTTGATTGCATACGGTGCAGGTTTTCACAACATAAGTATGACCGTCAACAGCGGTATTATCAAGTGTTTCGGTTACATCTGAAAAAGTATGGCCGAGAGCGGGAATGGTTTGTGTTACCTCCTTCCCACAGACAGAGCACTTGCCCTTTTCCTCGCCTGCCTCGGTACAGGTTGCCGCTTTGATTACGGTTGGATTTTCAATCTTATGTCCTGCCCTTGCAACAGGATTTCGTTCAACCTTGCCGCAACCGTTAACCTTACAGGTTTTCTTTTCAATGCCCGGCATTGTGCAAGTGGCGGTACAATCATAATCATAGTAGCCGTCAACAAATGCCACGTGAGTAATAACGGTATTTTCATTGTTGCATACAGAGCATTTTTGATATTCATATTTATGCCCGTCAACAGCGGTATTATCCTCTGTTTCAACAGTTTCATAAGTGTGTCCTTTTGCAGGAAGTTCTGCTTTGGACACTACGAAACCGCAGTTGTCGCACACCTGGGTAGTAGTACCTTTTTGGGTACATGTCGGTTCAAGAATAATAACCTCATGAGTGGAAGCGTGGTCGCACGCATCAATACTTACAAATTTATAGCCCTTTGCTTTAGCATAGGCTTGGGCAGTTGAATTTGAGTGTCCCTTAACAACAAGGCTTTGCTGAGAGCCGTTGAAAGGGTCTTTACCGCCGCTTGCATCGGCTTGACCGATACCGTCAAATACGCAGTTTGGATTATGAACCGTAACCTCCTGCAAAGCGGTACAGTTTGCAAAACCACGAATATTAATTTTTGTTATGGTTTCGGGAATTTCAAGTTTAACAAAATTACAGCCATAGAAGCTCCACGGTGATATTTCGGTAATTGTTGATGAAAAATTAATTTTAGATACGCTTGCATTTCTGAATGCCAGATTACCTGTTTCGGTCATACCCATACCGTAAGTAACGGTAGTAAGGTCCGTGCAGCCTTCAAAAGAACTTAATCCGATAGAGGTAAGGCTGTCCGGAAATTTAATTGATTTAAGCGCAGTACAACCGTTAAACGCATAATCGCCGATAGAAGTAAGCTTATCATTTAAAATAACTGTAGTAAGCGCAGTACAGTCAAGGAAGCAATACGAACCAATCATTTCAAGATTGGCAGGCATTGTTACAGACTTAAGTGATGTGCACTCACGGAATGTACCGTATTTTGGAACTTTAGTATCGCTCATCTTAGTAAGCGTAGACGGCAGGGAAACACTCTCGGCAACAGTACATTTATTGAAAAGAAGCTGACCGAGTGAAGTAATGCCCTCGCCTACTACAATACTCTTAATCAATTCTCTTGATTCATTCCAAGGAGCAATCCCTTTAAGTGCAGTTTCGCCGTAATCCTTAGTAGCGCCCTTGCCCGTAAGAGTAAGAACACCCGTAGTTGTGTTCAAATTCCACTTAACATTATTGCCACACGTACCGCTTGTTGGTTTAGCGGCAAATGCCGACGTTACATTAAAGCAAAAAAGAGTAGTCACAAGCATAGCAAGAACTATAATCAAAGAAGTAACTTTTTTCATCAAAATTCACCCAAGTAAATAAAATAGACAGTTTAAACGTAACTATACACATAAAATATAGCATATTTAGACAAAATATTCAAGTAATTTAACGACAAAAACAGAAATAGACAGCCGAAATTAATCGACTGTCTATTATTTTATGTATATTAAATATACTGAGATTAAGCCATAAAGGAGCGAATAACTGCTTCGCAATCCTTCTTATCCATAATCTTAGGTACAGGGTAAAGCGGATTACCTTCCTTAAGAGCACGCTCAATAAGAATAGGTAAATCTTCTTCCTTGATGAAATCGAACTTTTCAGGAATATTCATATTCTTATTAAGAGTTCTGATAGCCTCAATAAATGCCTTGCCCTTGCCTGCTGTGTCAAGTCCTTTGCCGACGCCTACGATATCTGCAAGCTTTGCAAGCTGAGGATAAGCTGCGTCTGCATAGTAATCGAGAACATAAGGTAAAATAACTGCATTAGCCAAGCCGTGAGGTGTGCCGTATAAGCCGCCGAGATTATGAGCAATAGCGTGAACATAACCTACATAAGCGTGAGTAAATGCACGACCTGCAAGGTATGAGCCTTTAAGCATATTACCTCTTGCCTCAAGGTCCTTGCCGTTATTGTATGCCTCTTCGATATTGTCAAAAATAAGCTTTGTAGCTTCTTCAGCTTCCCTGATTGTATCCTTAGTATTACTCTTACCGATATAAGCCTCAACTGCGTGAGTGAGAGCGTCCATACCTGTTGTAGAAGTAATATGAGGCGGCAAGCCTACTGTAAGCTCAGGGTCAAGTACAGCGTACTTAGGTCTGAGACAAGTATCGTTAATGGCATTCTTCTCATGAGTTTCAGGGTCGGTAACTACTGCTGCTACAGTTGTTTCCGAACCTGTACCTGCTGTTGTAGGAACAGCAAAGAACGGCGGAAGTGCCTTATGAACTTTAAGCTGACCTCTCATAGCACGAACAGACTGCTTAGGCTTTACAACCCTTGCACCTGCTGCCTTAGCGCAGTCCATTGAAGAACCGCCGCCAAATGCTATAATGCCCTGACAGTTGTTTTGAACATACATATCCTTACATTCTTCAATGTTAGGGATAGTAGGGTTAGGCTGAACACCGTCATAAACAACGTACTCTACTCCAACTTCTTCCAGTTTCTTGAATAAAGGATCAAGAAGATTTAAGCTCATAAGCCCTTTATCAGTCACGACTAAAACCTTGTTGACACCTTTGCTCTTTATGAACTCAGGCAATTTAAGAATACTGCCTGCGCCTTCAAGAAGTTGAGGCTCGGACCAATCCATAAAACACATTGCAACCTTAAAAACTCTCTGGTAAATTCTGTACCAAATCTTTTTAAGTTCCCAAAGCATATTACAATTCCTCCTTTTCTTTAATATTTCCATTATATTGTAACTGTTTAAGGAAAGATTTTCAAGTGTTTTATAAAATACTCTTTCAAAAAAATTCAGCTTATGATATTATAGTTTCAGAAAATATTTTAGAGGTCTTAATTATGAGCGGTGAAAAAGTAATATTTTGCGGAAACAATCCTGATTTTTTAGACAAAAAATTAACAACGCTGAGCGACGCATCAAACGGCGGAAATGCGTTTCGTATTCCAAGCCTTATCAGAAGCGGAAACACGCTTATTGCTGCTATTGACAGGCAAAGCTGCGGTGCTGACTGGGGATATATTGAACTTGCGATAAGAAGAAGCGAGGACGGCGGAGAGACATGGAGCGACATTCAAATTATTGCTATACCGCCCGCAAGAAAAACAATGCTCAGCGACGAGTGTTACGGCTCTGCTTTTTACATTGACCCTTGCATGGCAATTGCTCCAAACGGCGACGTATTGCTTTTGGTTGATTTTTATCCCGAATGCAAAGGACTTCACAAAAGAAGCATACTTGACAAAAAGAAAGCGCCTTATGCGCTTTACAATAAAGAAATGTGCCCTACTCTTTATGACAGAGACGGAAAATTTTACGTTATAGACAAAAGCGGTCACGTGCTAAACCACCGATACACAGATACGGGTATGACCGTTGACTATGAAAGCGGAGAATTATATAGCGGTGAGGCTTATCTCGGCAATATTCATTTAAACGGCAAGTCGCCGTCAAATATTAACGAAGCCGGGGCAAAAACAACATTCGGTGCACCTCTCAAGGCACCGAAAAGAAATTATTTATATCTTTTGAGAAGTTCGGACAACGGCAAAACCTGGAGCAAGCCAAAGGACATTACAGGTCAGGTTTTAATTAAGCAGGACGGAACATTTTTAGGCGTTGCGCCGGGTGTAGGACTTACCACTCACAAAGGCAGAGTTATCATGCCGCTTTACGTTGACAGAAAGCAGACCGTATCAATTTACTCAATTGACGACGGAGAAAATTGGCACAGAATGGCGGGTCACCCTTATGCCGAAAATGTTGACGAATGGCAAATGGTGCAAGCGCCGAGCGGCGCAATAATCGGGCTTGGCAGGGCAAAAAGATACGGCAAAACGCCTGTGTCAATCTCCTACGATGACGGCAAAACGTGGATAAACGCAGGCAAAACAGACCTTTATGCCCCGAAATGCCAAAAAAGTGTAATCAGCATCGGCGACTATGTTTTTTGCTCGCATCCCAATGACAAAACACGTTCAAACGGTGTGATTACCGTCGGCAAATTCTACAAGGCTAAGGGCAGAGTGGCAGGCATTAATTGGTACAGCGAAACCGAGGTAAACAAAGGCTTTTTCGCCTATTCCTGCCTTACGAGAATTGATGATGAGCACATAGGAATTTTGTACGAATCAGAGCCGAGTTCGTTTATTTTGTTTAAGAAATATAAAATCAAAGATTTGATATAAAAAATAGACAAAATTAACTAAATAATTATTGAAAATAATATAAATAAACATTATAATATACACGAAAAATCAGAAAAGAGAGATAGATATGAACATTTTTGAAGCAATAAAATCACTTGTTAAATACGGCATTGACAATAAAATGCTTGAAGCAGAGGACAAAATTTGGGCAATCAACAGAGTTTGCGAGGCTTTAAAGCTTGACACTTACGAAGAAAGTGAAGCAAAGGAAAGCGACCTTGAAAAGATTTTAGCCGTTATTCTTGATTATGCGGTTGAAAATGGACTTTGTGAGGACAGCGTTGTTTACCGTGACCTTTTTGACACTAAAATTATGGGCCTTATCACTCCGAGGCCAAGCTATGTTATCAACAAATTCAACTCTCTTTATGAACAGTCACCTAAGGCGGCTACAGATTTTTACTACAAATTAAGCCAAGACAGCGACTACATAAGAAGATACAGAATTAAAAATGACTTAAAGTGGATTACTGAAACAGAGTACGGCGACATTGACATTACAATCAATCTTTCAAAGCCTGAAAAGGACCCTAAAGCCATTGCCGCTGCGCTTAAAATGAAAAATGCATCATACCCAAAATGCCTTTTATGCAAGGAAAACGAGGGCTATGCAGGACGTATTAACCATCCCGCACGTCAAAACCACAGAATTATTCCTATGGTACTCGGCGGCGACGATTTCTTTATGCAGTATTCGCCTTATGTATACTACAACGAGCATTGCATAGTATTTAATGCCGAGCACACACCTATGAAAATAGACAAAGGCGCATTTGAAAAGCTTCTTGATTTTGTTGAGCTTTTCCCTCACTACTTTGTAGGCTCAAATGCAGATTTGCCTATTGTTGGCGGCTCAATCCTCACTCACGAGCATTTCCAAGGCGGAAACTATGAATTTGCAATGGCTAAAGCGCCAATTGAAACAGAGGTTAAATTTAGAGGCTTCGAAAACGTTAAGGCAGGCATAGTTAAATGGCCTATGAGCGTTATAAGAATTGCGAGCGAGGATAAGCTTGAGCTTGTTGAGCTTGCAGATAAAATTCTCACCGCTTGGAGAGGATATACAGACGAGGACTCATTCATTTATGCCGAAACGGACGGTGAAAAGCACAACACCATCACCCCGATTGCAAGAATGAGGGACGGCAAATTCGAGCTTGACTTAGTTTTAAGAAACAATATTACCACTAAGGAATGTCCTTTAGGATTTTACCATCCGCACCCTGAATATCACCATATCAAAAGAGAAAACATCGGTCTTATCGAGGTTATGGGCCTTGCAGTGCTTCCAAGCCGTCTTAAAGGCGAAATGGCGCTTCTTAAAGATGCAATGGTGTCGGGCAAGGGCATCGGCTCAATTGAGGCTATAGCAAGCCACAAGCAGTGGGCTGATATGATTATGAATAAGTACGACATTACAGCAGACAATTGCGAGGAGATTTTGCAAAAAGAAATCGGAATAGTATTTACTTCTATTCTTGAGCAGTGCGGCGTTTATTCTCGCAATGACGAGGGTAAAGCAGGCTTTATCAAATTTATCGAAAGCGTGAAATAAAATGTTTAATCTTCACACCCATTTTCCGACCATGCACCGTATCTTTTTCCAAACGGTTATGTCAGCAGTTTCAGAATGCTTCCGAGTGACGCACAAAATTACGCTGACAGCATAAAAGGACTTAGGGAAAAATACAAGGGAAAAATTGATATTAAGCTTGGCTTTGAGCTTGAATATTATCCGAGGCTTATCGACAAGGAAATTGAGTTTTTAAAAAGTCTTGATTACGATTATTTGATTTTAGGTCAGCATTATGTTGACAATGAATATGAGGATTATGCGATATATTCAGATTCACCTACTAAGTCGCCTGCCGTGCTTGACAAATATATAAGTCAGGTAATTCTCGGCGCTAAAAGCGGACTTTTCACATATATTGCGCACCCCGATTTGATTAATTTCAAGGGCGACAATAAGCTTTATATTCAAAAAATGACATATATGGCAAATGAGCTTAAAAAGCTTGATATTCCGCTTGAATTTAACTTTTTGGGATATACGGACAAGCGAAATTATCCTAACAATGATTTTTGGCAGATTGTAAGCGAAGTCAAAAACGACGTTGTTATCGGCCTTGACGCTCACAATCCTAACGTTTATGATGATAAAGAAAACCTTGAAAGAGCGAAAAAATATCTAAAAAGTTTAAATATAACCCCGCTTGATAAAATTGAATTGTAGAAAAAAACCGAGTAAGTCTGAGACCTACTCGGTTATTTTTTTATTCTATTATTTGCTTTATTGAGTTAACAAAATCGTCCATTTCATCGAATATAACCTCAACAATTATTGACCAATTAATTCCCTCATAATCGTGAACCAATCTATGCCTTAGACCTGCTACAATACTCCAAATAATATCAGGATACTGTTTTTTGGTATCATCGCTGATTTTATAAACCTGCTCACCGATATTATAAAGCGGAGTAGTCACTGCCCATTGCAAAAATTCATCATTAAGCAAATTTTCTTTAGTTATTGAATGTTCTTTAATTTGCAGCTGTAAAGAGGACCAAATATCAATAATCTTTTTAATTCTTTCATTATCAGATTTTTTCATGCTATTTTAACGCCCTCCCTCATAACATTTTCATAAAAAGGAGTTGATTTATCAACCTCGCAAATTTCAAAAGCGTCAACACTTTTACCTGTTATTCGCCTAAGTTCTTCGGCAAATGCAAATATATTTGACTTTTTAAAATTTTCTCCGCCGAAAACGAGCACGTCAATATCGGAATTTTCCGTCTGCTCTCCCCTTGCGTACGAGCCGAAAAGGAGCGCATATTCCGCATTGTATCGAACAAGAAGTTCTTTTATTGATTTTTCAATTTCATTTTTAGTAGGCATAATATCGCTCCTTTCTATATGATTGTCTAAGTTAATTCTTACTATACCTAAAATCGTATTTATCCTTTAGGACGTTTGGGATTTTTCTGCCGTTGATTATGACTGTATCATCGTCAAGCCATTGAGCCTCTGCGCTGTCGGTATTATTTTCCCAATAAATATTGCGAGCGTATGAGGAATCGGACTTTTTACGCAAAACGCCGAGAACCGCATAACCGGTAGTTGCGCCGCCGTCATTTTGATAAATTTCAACGGTATAAGCTGAATTTGGCGAGGGGTATTCGCCCATAAGCTTTTCACCTTTAATTGCCGCAGTTGAAAAGAAAAAGTGATAAATGCAAATTAAAGCCACCGCAATAATCGCAATTGAAACGGCACTTATCGCAATTTTCTTTTTAGTTTTGCTTTTCAAAGCCATATTTTAAAACCATTCCTTCTTGTTTTGAACGTAGGTTTGATAAAATTCTGCGTCTGACTTTGTTAAATAAAGTATGCCCTCAATAAGCGAAATTACAGCCATAACAGGTGCGCCGACTCCAAAAGTAAGAAGTGATACAAGAAGCATAATAATGCCGCTTTTAGTATATCCAAGATAAAATTTATGAATACCTAAAGTGCCAATTAATATTGCAAGCAAACCTGCTACAATCTTTTCCTTAGTAGGCTCAGTATTCATCTGCTGAGGATTGTAATTCATATCCTGCTGCTGATATTGATAATTAGGTTGCTGCGTATTCGGCTGACCGTTGTAATAATATTGACCGCCCTGCTGTGCATTTGGGTTATAATATTCATTTTGGCTTTGTTGGCTGCCATGAGCCATATCATTAGGCGCACCGCAGTATGGGCAGTAAGGGGCATTGTCATCATAATTAGTTGAACAATTTTTACAAATCATAAATTTACCTCTTTTCATTGTTATATTGTCAATTATTCAGTCGGCAGTGTCACACTAAATAGTAAGTGCTACACTGCATAGTAAGTGTCACACTGAATAGTAGGTGTTAACTCATAGTAAGTGTAACATATATAAACACAATTTGCAAGACGAACGGGAGAATGAAAAAAATTGAAAATGAAAAAGCGCTTTTAAAAAGCGCACTTGATTACGAGCAAATACAAATGTTTAACGAGGAAAAAGAGAATTTATAAAAAGGCTGAAAAACCCAAAAAAAGCAATATAAACCACGGCAATGGAATACTGATTGTTAAGGAAATCTCATCACTCTATAAAGGAACATACAGTGCAACTAAAAACGATGATATTTGGATTACAAAAATCTCAATTCCAAATGTAAAAAACAATAAAATGCCATAAAAAACAGCTTCGCTGCCAACTGATTTTAGCTGACAGCAAAGCTGTTTTTGTTTTATCAAATATTTTTAATAAAATGGATTAATTTTGCACTTTCCTCAAAGCCGCTTGAAAGATGAAGTTTGACACTGTCCAAATTATCAATTTCACAATCAGATGCAACTTGAGTAATTCCCTGCTCTTTAGCCCATTTTTCACACAGTTCTATCAAATGAGTTGCTATACCGAAATTTCGATATTCTTCTTCAACATAAATTGCTTCAATATAGGCAACTTTTTCGTTTGTTGCCCCCTCTACATATTCCGACCTTATCGAACAATGAACAAACGCGAGCATTTTTTCATTATAATAAGCAGTATAAACTCTGTTATTTTCTGTTTGTACAAGCTCCTCAAATTCGGTTTTCAATTTATCATAATCATCATTCCAAAGTTTAGTTGCAAGCTTTGCCACATTATAAGCGTCTTGCTTTCGGCAATAATAGAATTTTAAATTATACCAAATCCACTCTAAAGCATCCACTACGTTAAGGGAATAAAAATACACCTTGTCCCAAAGTTCGTACATAGACTTTCCGTCAAAAACTTTAGCGTTTAAAATTTCATCGGCAGTATTATACTCATACGCATTATTGCCATCGGGAGTAATACCAAACCAATACGGTTCTTCAAACTGATCATTAAAGCCAATCCAGCAGTCATCATACTTATCAATACCGTCTATATAAAAATTATTTTCATACATATACTGACCCTTAATTAATTTATCTTTAAATAAATCAAAAGGAATCTTTCTTCCTAAAGGGTAATTTGTACTGTCCATATTATCACCTAAACAGATAATAACATAAAAATTAAATTTGAGCAAGAAAAAAGAGCACCTCGATTGAGATGCTCTTAAATGTTTAATTAGCCGTTGATTTGAACTGTTAAGTTTTTTCAAACTCCCCTATTTTAAGGGGTTTGTGAGGTCTCATTTTTGCCCATACGCAACATTTACGCAACTTTTTTGAAGTTGGCAAAAAACAGATGAGTTTTATACGCAAACCGTACGCAACTCTTTATACGAATGAGCCAGCAAGCTTAACTTGTGTTTCGTTGGATTTATCAAGGAGATGAGTATATGAAATTGTAGTTTCATAATTTTCGTGTCCCATTACCCTCATTACAAACAGAGGCTTTAAATCCTTCTCAAAACAACGAGTAGCAAATGTGTGTCTGAAGGCGTGTGGATGAATGTGAGGAAACTGTACAGGCTTTCTATCTTGAATAATTGCCATGTAAGCTTCATTTTTATCAATGATGTTAAGAATTTTCTTAATATCCTCAGTAAGAACATATCGTGTTACTGGAGAGCCAAAGGTTGTTGTAAATACAAGGTCAGGATATTCTGAAGGAATACGCCATCTAACTCCTCTCATCTCTCTGTAAGTGTCTTGCTTAACTTTCCAATCCTTGAATAGCTGTTCAACGCCGTCAAACATTGGAATATCTCTAACACCACAAACACTTTTTGGAGTAGTGAGATTCATAACCTTCTTACCATCAAAATATGCTGTCTGCATTGAGTGAGAGATATGAATAACCTTATTCTCAAAATCTACATCCTGCCAACAAAGTCCTGTCATTTCTCCAACTCTAACTCCGGTTGAAAGCATAATCTGATAAAGCTCGCTGTAATATCTATCCTTAGCAACATCTAAGAAGGTTTCCTGCTGTTCAACAGTCATAACAACACGCTGCGAAACTAAATTGTCATCCTTAACAGTAACGCACTCACAAGGATTCTTAGTGATAATATCGTTACTAATAGCAGCCTGCATACACTCTTTAAGACCTGATAAAGCGTTTCTTACATATTTACTACCATATCCATCCTTATCAATGAGTGAATTAGCAGCCTTTTGAATCATAAGCTCGGTTATCAGATAAACAGGACACTCCCCTAAGTATTTACCAAATGTTGAGTCATACCTTGTGAGATAATTCTTCTGATTAACCTCAGCCTTAAGGTGTAAAGCCTTATATGCTGGAAACCATTCATTCTTAAACCAATCGTCAAGAATAAGAGTTTTTCTGACAGCAGCCTTGCCTAAAATGGCTTTGGCTTCTTCCTCCTTAAAGCGTTCCTTTAATGTTTTAAGATCTCTGTCATAAAGGTCAATCTTAACGCCATTTACGACTTTACGAGCATTGTATAGACCGTTTTTGCGTTGACTGAAACCTTTAGGGAGAGTCTTACCTGTAAGTGACTTACCCATAGTAAATCTCCTCCTTTATTAAAATTTCACCCTCATAATAACGGAGTGTATGTAAAAAGCCAATTATGCGATTTGCATAATTGGCACAGTTGACATATATATAATATAATTGTTTTTAATATATAGAGAATTAGATGCTTACACAATTCTCTGCACATTCTCTCAAGTATTCATCAAAGAGCTGTTTATTGACATACAATCTATTGCCATAATAGATTGTAAAATTGCTATTCGGATCTTTTAACAAAGCTCTAAGTTTTGTCTTTCCCCAACCGGTATATTCAACAAGTTCGTCTAAGCTTAATACTGCCTTTTCCATTATTTCACACTCCTAACTATTATGAGAAGCAATATGTACTTCTCTTATAAACTTCTGAACGATTTTTCGTTCTTCTTTATCAGCAACTCTAAAAATGACATTTGATCTATAAAGTTCGACAATAAATCTTCCGATAATATTTATATCAGTACCCAAAACTTTAATAGAAGGAACATATAATGTATCAACACGATTATTATCTAGATAGTGTTGCAGTTCCCTAAAATGAGTTCTCTTAATAACAGAAATGCCATTACCACACTCATCCTTTAAAACTTTTGGATGAAAGACTTTTATCTTTTTAAGATACTTATTAACTTGACTATACTGATGCTCAAGCTCAACGCTATTTTCAGCACAGCAATAAACGATATTAAATCTATTCATATTATCTCTCCATCAAGTTTTTAGGATAGATGAAATACATATATCCTTTCTTATTATGTCTTTGACATAAGGTAGATGTTTTGTCAAACGGATCGACTCGCTTAAATACTAATTCGCCCTTAGCCTTTAAATGCTCTTGACAATCTTCGCAGAGATATACAATGTTTGCATATTTTCCGTGAATATATTTCCTTTTACGAAGTCCAAAACTAATCGCAATAGCTGTATCAACATTAGTCATAATTTCTTCAGGAACTGAACCTAAGACTGTAATAACTTCTGTTTTATCAACAGTTGTAATCTGTTCGAGCATACACATACTGCGTTTCGTTAAACCACAATCGTTATTATCAATAACAATATGTGTTGGAATATCCATTCTCTTAATACTTGTAGTAATTGCTGCAACCATAATTGTTGAAGATTTTTCATTTCCAATATCATTAGAAATAACTAATGCAGGTCTAACGCCAGCTTGAACAGATGATCCCTCATTAAACTTAAAATTGCATTGAACGATATTTCCTCTTTTGATTACAAGCTCGTCAAAGCTTTTATCGTTAATACTCATATAAAAAAGTACCTCCATATAATTTATGTAATTATATTTAGGCAGTGTTACCCACTATGCAAGGAATTTCACCTATATTGCATCACACCACTGTTGACAGATATTACTTTTGTAAAACCTGCTCGTATTAGTATTATCGCAAAAAGCGTACCTCCGACTCAGTGATGACGGACCGGTGTAGCACGAACACAATGTGTTCCTGACTACAACTCTTTTTTACCACATATCTATGTTAAACTCAACATAACGGTGTATTTGACGAAAATACAGTTCCTATTTAAGCCTGATAAATTCATACAAAATAGGTATAATTATATTTGTTAAAGCATAAAAATTACCATAATGTATTTCAGTAAAATACACTATTTTCTCTTTACAGTTCCCAACAAATATTTGCTATCAACGAAGCCTGCAGAGATAAGTTCCTCGTTGCATTCCGGTATGTAATTAACACCATTAACTATAAACTTAACCAACATTTCTCTATACACATCATCCCCATTGGCTGGAATGATTGAATAATTCAACAAGGACAACAATTCGCAGGTTTCGCCTAAAGACATTCCAAGAGAAATGCAAATCGTATAAGCAATTCTTTCTTCAGGAATATAATTCTCATTTTTCAGTTTCTTGTAGATGTTTCTCGACAATCCTGTTACAACATTAAATGTTCCACCATTGTCTATCTCTGCTTCAGGAAAAAACTTCTCAAATAAAACAGAAGAAAAGGTAGGGCAAATCCTTCTGGAAGCTCTATTAGGAGAGCTATAATTTGAATTATTCACTTTTAGCCCCCCTTTTTCTGAAAACAAATTCAAAAGCCGAGCATAACAGCACCAACCATAAATGGTACATCGTTACGCTCGGCTCAAAGGCTCATAAATGCGAAGTATATTCTTTTTATGCAGCAAGCTTAAAGACTTTGAATGCAAAATCTTCTTCAATTGATAAATATACAATGTTATGCTTATCAATCAGTTTTATGTAAGTCACCACCTTATTTCTGGTAAATACCTTTGCATATCCTACATCAATAAGATCGTAATCTGCATCTGGTGATTTAGTTGATTTTTTCTTTACAAAAACGCCAGTTGAACTAAAAAATTCTCCCAGCATAGAATGCTTACAATCTCGAAGTTCAAAATTAGTACCAAATCTGATTGGACATCCATTCAGAACATCATAAAGCTGATAATAATTTAAATCAAAACCATTATCACTATATGAATTTATCCCAAAAATATCTTCATAGGCAAAGTCTATAAAGTCATCCATCCTTTTTTGAATTATTGCAACTTCCCTTCTTTGAATCATAACGAATTCCTCCCACCAATTCATTATTCATAAAAAAAACACTTGCATTTTTTATTCGTTTATGTTAACATATTGCCATCATTAGAACAAAAAATCCAAAAGATGAAATTAAAAAATGCATGGTTGCCGCCAGCGTTTTTTATTATTTGGTATATTGTTTTAATGTATTATCATTTATGGGACACATTGCTTGCCGGCTTTTGTGTCCCATTTTTTGCATTAACTAATTGCCGTCAGTTAATGCAAGAATTGTAAAAAAATTACATATAGTAGTGATTGCCGTCACTACTACAATTGTTTACAAAAAATAAAAAGCACTATCATTAAAAATAGCGCTTGCATCGCAGAATGGTAGAATAATACCATTGGCTCTTATAGGCAGACGCTATAAAATTCAAATTTTCGAGGTTCAATTTTTATTTCGTTTGCCAGAGTATCGGTTATCCCGAATACCTCAGCCAATTAATATTTAGTTTTGGTTATTAATTGAAGCTGTCGTACTTAACCAAAACTGTATTCACAAATAATTCTGTTAGCCATCGTTTTTACCTCTTCGATTTGCATCAGCACACAAATCGTATTAGCAAAATATATTTGCTGTTCATACCTTTCTGTTTACAGTATAAAACTTTATTTTTCTAATTTCAAGCCAAAAAAATAATTTCGTAAGAGTTGAATAAATTTGAACTTGTCCATTTGTGCAATATTGACAAATTCTGCCATTTATGGAACCAAAAAGAAAAAATAGGTTTGTAAGCCCATCAAATTCCGCTAAAATACGATGTTTTCTGACAAAAACAAAAAAACACTTGCATTTTAGGGCTTCTTATGATAGTATCTTTTAGCATTAAAACAAAAATGAAACGCTTGGCTCGGTGGTGCTTTTATATTTTCCGATTTACCTACCGCTTTGATTTTTTGTGCAACTTGCACAAATTAGGTTTTTTCAAAAAGCATCATAAAACAAAGTGTTTATAACTTAAAATTTATATTTTAAATATTATAAGTAATTATATAGGGAAGCATTATATTTGCTTCCTTATTTCATTTATTAAAATGTGCCAAAAGAATGAAGAAGGTTGGCAAAATCGTCAACCTTTTCTCATTTTAATTCATTCACTTTGGCTCATTTCTTTCCAACTCAAGAAAAGCGAGGTTGCTCTTACAACCTCGCTGAATACTCCGTAACAAACCCTATTGATTACAAAAAAATTCCTTTTTCTTATGCTTTCTTAATTGATATACCGACAATACAAAATATATAGCCAAATACAAAATTGGGACTGCCGCAATAAGCCCAAACATTTTTGATAATCCAAAATGCGTAACCATTAGTCCAGCAATAAACGAACCACTCGCCATTCCTAAATCAAAGCCGAACAAAAATGTTGCCATTGCATAATTATGTTTAGCTTTAGGTGTCTTGATTATGGCTAAAGTCTGCATTGAATTCATACCTATTCCCATACTCAATCCCGAAACACAACCGGAAACATATACAGAAATTACCGAATCCCCTTTAAAAAGCAAAATCAAACTAAAAACAGAAAAAATTATTGATAACAAAGCAATTTTTTCTCCACCATGTTTATCGACAAACAAACCTGTTAATGGTCTTATTATAACCGTTGCTATTCCGTAACAAATAAAAAAGTAGGTGTTGTCCACATCAAATTTTTCTAATGAATATTGCATTATATACGTAACGATTGGAGAATAGCTGAAAGTTACTAAAAAAATCATTATAGCCGGAGGCAAAGCCTCTTTTTGAAAGAATACAACTTTGTGTGAATTTTCATTTCGACTATCAAATGATTCAATTTCCGCTTTTTCAAAGAACAATAAGACTAAAGAAAAAAGTGCTGCGATTGATATAATGCTCAACATTAAATTACCGGTGCTATGATTAAAAATATAAACCGAAAGAGCTGGAGCAAATGCAGAAACCGTAGATGAAACAAATCCTGCATATCCAATTCCTTCTGAAATTCTTTCCTGAGGAACAGATTTTGAAATCAGAGTTGAACATATTGTTGATGTAAATCCCCAACCTACACCCTGTAATGCTCTCATAAACAGGTATAAAACACCATTATCAGATATTATGCAAAGCAACGGAGAAATAAACATAAAAAATATACCCAATAGTATGATTCTGAAGCTTGAAAAGCGCTCAGCGATCAATCCAACAAACGGTCTAATCAACAACGAAGTAATAGCTGAGCAAGATGTGACAAGACCAAGAACAATATAAGAAGAATTGATTTTCGAAATCAAAATCGGAAATCCTGATATTGACATATTAAAGGATAAAAACGCTAATGCATTAACAACTAAATTTAATATATATACTTTTGAAAATATCTTATTTTTCTCCATAATAATTCCTTAATTAATTCTGATAAAAATTTTTTAATACTCGTTTCACTAAATATAAAACAACTTGTTTAGGTAAGTTACCATTAATGGTAACATCTGCATTATCTATTAAATATTGTAGTCCAGCATTCATTTTTCCCTGTTCTTTAACTTTGTCGTGAATAATGGCATCCGAAATAGATAAATTTTCTCTCTTAGAAATTCTACGAAGTCGGACTTTCTCGTTAACAGACAAATTAATGACCAAAATGTTGTATCCGTTTCTTTTTAACTCATCCACTATCAGTTGCGATGCCAATCCGTCAACGATAACGAATTTGTTGCAATTAACCGTTTCTTGAATTTCATAGAGTATCTCATTTGTGATATTTTTAAATTCTTTTGAGTTTTGAGAAAAGAATGCCATATCCTTTCCTTGTTCGCTAAAGTTCAAAGTCGCAAAACCTGTTTTTTCAAGATAACGAACAATAGTGGTCTTACCAACACCGGTATAGCCAACCAACAATGCAAACTTCTTATCATTCATATTTTACGAACATGTCCTTAACTTTTTCATTGAGAACATCAAAAGGTGGCAAAAACTCAGTTGAAAAAATTTTCTTGTCATCTCTTATGAATATTTCCCATCTTTTTCCTTCTTCGGTAATACCATGAAATGATAAGCCTTTACAAATTTTGCCACAGTTGCTTAAGTTGTCAATCGCACCAGGATTAACTATATGGCTGGCAATTCTCTCAATACCGAAAGGATCAACATAACTCCAACAGCTTTGATACTCTCTTATACCTCCAAGATCTAAAAAGGCTTGTAGCAAAGCTAGTTCTTTTATTTGTAGCTCTTTTTCGTATGGATGATATGGCGATTCAAACTGAGACACCCAATCAATGACAGAATTATATTCTATTCCATAGTCATCATAAACTTTCTCTTTTACAAGATTTCTTTCATAACATTGAGAACATTCATTGCACGGACTATTACTTAAAGGATTTCTGCAAGACCAAGTATAGTTCATAGGAGTACCAAATATATAACCAAGTGCAAACACGGCTGTTTTATCTTTTAATGCTCTCAATGGTGTAGCAATACCAATAGGACCTTTATCATTAAAATGAGGAAGCACGCTAGCAAATTCATCTAAATGGTCTCTGTGGCAATCACCAAATATATCATCTGTACTTAATATACCATTAACAATATCTGCACCATCGTGCGAAATATTTAGAGCCGCAATAGAAATCATTAAGCCAGCTTGACCACGAGTGATTTTATTTTCTATTGCCCAAAAGTTTTTTGGAATATCAAGTTTTACTATATCATATTTAATTCCAGTTAACTCACATAACGCCTTTGCACACTCAATCTCCTGTTTATGAGGTTGGTTGTAATCTAGAATGATTGCTTCTACTTTATCATAAGTATCTAAAGCCCACCATAATGCAACTGAAGAATCAAGACCACCAGATAGAACAACTATTGCATTATATTTGTTCTTTGAATGTATTTCATTGAATTTATATTCAATATCTTTGTTTAGTAAATACTGTCCCATATTACTTTAAGTGAAACATAATATTGTCATTTCTTAAAAATAGCAATATTAGTCATTATAACGATTATCACTATATCCTTTTTCCTTTAATAATTCTATTTTCTTGTCCAAAAATGCCTTAAAAACATAGTTGAATATTTTCGTGTTTCCAAACATTTTAACAAGAGTTGGACTAACTTTATAGTATAGTTTCACAAACATTCTACCAAAAGAATTGTTCATCAAATAGAAGTCTCTATAACGCCTTAAAATCCATACTTCAGGGCAATCATAGCTACCATAAACAGCAGTTGCAATATAACACCCACCTGACTTTTTTTCAGTCGTTTCGGTTACTTTTGGGTTTATTTCCCTATTCGCTAAATCGTTAAGTATTTGTTGTTTTAATTTAGCAATGAAATCAACTGTTATTTCCGGAAAATACGGATATTCATCTTTACCGGTGTAAATTTCAAAATATCTAAATAGGTATTTTCCATTATCTAATACTGTAAAATAATACTCACGAGGTTTAGAAGCTTTACCTCCACGAGTATATTTATACTGAAGATCATAAGAACGAACATTAATTTCTTTTCTCTGGTAAGAAGAAGCATTAGGCTCAATTCTTTTCACATATATACAACCATCCGCATTAAGAGTTTTCATAACATTATTTGTATCAAACACTAAAGACGAAAACATATCGTTTACTAGTGATACTAAACGAGGATCTTGCTCTGGAATTTTTGAAGACCTAAACATTCCTGAATTTCGCAATTCAGTATCAACTCTTTCCTTATATTGCTCCTCTAACTTTTTATTGAGCACTTCCATTTCTTTGTCATTTTTTTCTTTCAAAAGTCTCTCTTTTTGAGCCTTAAGTTCTTCTTCAAAACTCATATTTTTTCTCCTTATAAAATTTTGGTATACTAACTGTTCCGTCGGAATACTGTTGATTAAATAACTTTTTATTATGTTCTGTAATTGATTTGCCGTTCGGTAATAAATCTAAGCAAAAACTTGGAATATCTATAAAATCTTTTTGTAAATTTTGTTTTAAGAAATCCCAAAACTCCAAATTCGGTTTACCATCAAAATATCCATCAATTTGCCCACAAGCATACTCAGGACTCACTTCAGCATTAATTAATATTCTATTAAAATCTTCAAACGGATTTCCCAAGTGAATGTTATCCCAATCTATAATTCTAATAAAATCATCTGTTTTCAGTATATTTGAGATGTGAAAATCGCCGTGAACTATTGATATAGAGTTATCACAAGTAGCCATACTCGTTCCTGAAATATATTCGCTTATAGGAACAGAGTGAAGTTTTTTCAACAATCGTCCCATTTCCACACCGATTTTATATTGCTCAGTTTTGCTTATTTGTGGGAGGAAGTCATTCAACATTGTTCCTTGTATCCATTCATAACAAGAAAAAATTTTGTTACCATTAACTGAATTTAATAAAAGTATTTTTGGTATAGGCAGTCCAGATTGTTCGCATTTTTTCAACAAAGCTTTTTTCAAAGTTTGATCATACAAATAGTATTTACGGTTTATGATTTTAACTAAAAACTTTCTGTTAAAAATTCGTATAACAAATTTCTTGTTCGGTGTATAACCTTTAGAGAATTTTTCAATTTCAAAAATCATTAGCTTTCCTCGATTAAATTATAACACAAACAAATAGAATTTCAATACTTGCAAATAATATGATTGATTTTTGTTTGGCATATTTTCAAATATTGCTATTTTCTTGGAAATCCTGCTTTTATTGTTTCGTGTGCTAATTCCGGATTATCCCTAAGTGTAACCATAAAACTATACACGCCTACACCATTCATAAAAGGTGCAAGTTCCGATATTTTCTTTGCTGTATAGCCATCAACAGATATTCCTGTTTCTTCAAAGATATTTGATTTTGTCCACTCTATAAATTCATTTTTTATATCTTCATATTTACACAACTTTGTTGCATTTCTTTTTGCAACTCGTTCAGATTGATTTAATTCTTCAATCAGGTAATTTATCACTTTTTCCATAGTAATCTCCTTAATATGAATTTAATCTGTCTTTAATTTGCTGAGCAAAAGCTCTTGCTTCGGATTCTAAAAGCTGCGATTGATATCCCTCAAAGTCATCACTCGGAGTAATGTAATCGTTAAAATTTTCGAGATACATATAATCCATCTTCGTTCTCGGATTTGAAGCTCTCTCGTATTGATATGCGTGCCATAATTCGTGAGCCACAGTATCTGCTGCTTCATCATTTTGATAAAGCATGTGTTCATTTATGCTGAGAGTGTTAGTTGTTCTATTAAATCCACCATAATCGCCTTCTTCGGGATTATTATAAAACTCGATTTTGGGAGGATTTTCAAGACCTGTAACATCAATGATATACTGAGCTAAATCTGTCATTTGTTCTTTTTGTTCATCTATTGATAGATTTTCCCAGTTTTCAGAAGTGAAATTTTCGAGGCTTGCATCCAAGCGTTCAGTATCTTCCAAGCAATCGACACCGTGAAAATCGTATTCATCAAGACCTTCATAAATAGCATCGTAATCCTGCTCACTTAATTCCCCTGAAAAATCTTCATCAATATCATTGTTTTCAATATCCTCCATTTCCGAGTATTCAGGAATATTGCCGGGATTTGTTATTTGTTCTTCATATTCATTAAGTGTGCTTTCAAACTCATAATCATTTCCATCACAATAATCCGGCACTTCATCAGTAAAATCTTCGGGTGGTCTTGTGTACATATCCCTACCGTCATAAGTCAAGCCTTTAACTCTTGCTCCGTACTCCGGCTCAATATTTTCTGCTTCTTGGAGTTCTTCGAGCATTGGCTGAATGAGAGCATCTTTCTGTTCATCTGATAAAGATGGATCATTTTTTATATCATCAATCATATTGTAATAGGCATTGTCGTGGGAGTTCTCCCAATCAACAAATTCGCCAAGTTCTTCATCAGTCATTTGAGGAAGTTCCTCTGTTTCAGAATATGTTGGTATGTCGCCCAGATTTGTTACACCTTCTTCATATTCCTCCAAAATATTTTCAAATTCCGAATCCGTCAATGCTTCACTTTCAGTTTCTTGAAATTCATCTTCAAATTCGTCAATCATAGTATCCTCCTGACCTTCGGCTATACCTTCATCTGCTATCGTTTCATCATTCAACGAGTCAACCTCGTCAGTTTCAATTTGTTCAGGAATGTCATAAGCATCATCAGCTTCAATTTGTTCTGTCATATTTTCAAAATCGGTTTCAAACCCTTCTTCATCAATAAATTCAGTTTCAGAGGTTGGAATTATCTCTTCATCAGACGCATCTTCGTATTCTAATAAGGAATCTGTTTCGGAAAAATCAGCATTTTCTTCAAATTCCAGATTTTCTGTTTCGTCATCGATGCTTGTGTCGTATTCTGTAACATCATCACTTTCAGATGTTTGAAACTCATCATCAAAATCAAGAGTTTCAACTTCATCATCTGTAAATTCTTTTTCACCTGTTAAAGCATCGTCAAGGACATCATCAACAATTTCCTCAGACTCCAAAGCCTCAAAATCATCAGGTATTTCAATATCCTCATCTGATACTTCATCAATGTCGTCTAACTCAAGTGTTTCTATATCACTACTAACATCAAAATCTTCATCTGAAAATTCGTCAATTTCTAATGTTTCGATGTCATCATCAAGTGTCAGTTCTTCCGTATTTTCAATTTCGTCATCAAATTCAAAAGTTTCCACTTCGTCAAGTTCGTCTGATACATCAACAACGTCATCGCCTATATCAATGTCCTCAACATCTGTATCTTCAAAGCTAAGATCATCAATATTATCTATGTCATCGTCAAAATCAAGCGTTTCAACATCATCATAGTTCTCATCAGATACATCAATAAAATCATCTGCAACATCAATATCTGTATCTTCAAAGCTAATATCCTCAATATCACCTATGTCATCATCAAAATCAAGTGTTTCAACATCATCATAGCTCTCATCAGATACATCAATCAAGTCCATATCATCATAATCATCAAAAGTGTCAAAATCATCACTAATATCAAATGAGCTATCATCAGTTTCAAAACTTACATCTGAAAAATCACTATCAATATCAGAAGAAACATCATCAGATACATCAAAGCTTGAATCTGAAACATCGGATGAATAATCCGATTCAAAATCATCACACATAGTTTACCCCTTAATTATATTTATTCCTTCCACAAATTTTACATTTTCCAAACAAGCTAAAATCTCCACCGCAATATTGGCACTTACCTGTAGCTCGCCATTGCTCCTTTAATACCACTTGCTTATACAACTCAACGCTTTCATCTATTGAATCTTTGAGTTTCTTTAAAGATTCAATAGTATTGGATGGTAAATTATCGTTATATGATAAACAAAGACCTTCCTTGAAAGTGTCGTACTGATGCCATATATAACCTTTAATAATATCATATATAACGCTGATACGCTTTTCTTTTTTGTAATCGTAATATGTAGTATCTTCTTCAATAATAATTTTATTTACATTAGAGAACAATACCGATAACACATTTTCAATTGAATTAATAGAATGATAATATTGATAGACCGGAACGCTACCAGCTTCATTTAGATTTAAAATAATCAAAGTCTTAACCTTATCAAATTTTTCTTTTTGACTTTTAGTAAGTTTTTCTCTTATTTTATCAATTTGATAGTCACTAATCCATTTTATGTTTTTAAAACTATTATTACCAAAAGCCGCAGTTTCCTCATTAATAAATCCTATTTTTACATCAGCATATGATGGATAATCGCTATAATGAAAGCACTCTATAGGCATTGAACTAACAATATATTTTTTGCAGTCAACACACTTGAATTCTTCGTCAGGATTGTGTTTAATATTAAACGATATCCCCATTTTTTTGAAAATTCAATTATTTCAGTTTCGTAACAATTTAGATTTTTCAAATCGTATGATTTATAGAATATATGAGAAATATAATTTTGTTGTCTTTTCGCTGTTTTTGATAGCGAATCAATGGTGTTGGGAATACTAAAGCTGGTTTCCCCGTTAGTTGTAATAAACGCTTCAACTCTTGTTTCATCTTTATTTAGAATAAGATTATCCTTAATAATCATATATGGATTATCAGAATCCAATTCTACTTTTAATTTAAACAAATTTTCATCAACATCGTATAAATGCTTTAATGATTTAGGAAGCTTGATACTTGATAAGTTCATTTCTTCGAAACATTTACTTGAAATTTCTAAAACCGTATCCGGTATTATAACATCAACTGATTCACCATGATATTCTTTAAGAACACCTGCCTCAATAACAAAATCTTTATTGGTATCCTCATATACATTTACAGTTGTACCATCTCCATAGTTGTGAGTAGTGTTGTAGTTGTTATTTGTTGTATTGTATGTATTATAGTTATTTACAGCTTCTTGAACTACAAAAGGCTCACCACAAAATTGGCAAACTGCCAGTCTTTTTTCTTCATCAACTGCTAACATACCCCCACATTCAGTGCATTTTGCTGGAACTAATGGCCATGATATACTCTCCTTGTCTTAATAATCTTTAAGCTTGCCACAAATGCTGCATTTAGAAGAAAACAATCCTTTAAATGTACCTCCGCAGTGTTGACAAAGACCTTTGCTTTTTCGTTCAGCAATAATTCGTTGCTTTTCAGCTTCTTCATTTTTTTCTTTACGTTTCGCAAGTGCTTTAGATATTGAATTAATAAAATCAGTAGGCAAATTTTTGTTCCAAGATACGCGAACAGAATTTTTCTTTAACTTTTCATCAATAAAAGGGAACACCAAATCATTAAGAAGACTTATTTGCTTTTCTTGAATATCATCATAATAACCCGTATCTTCTTCAATTTTAATATTACTTACATTTGGGAATAACACAGTAAACAAGTTTTTCATGGAATCGGAATATTTATTTAAACCAAAAGTTTCGCAATATTTACGATTGTTTTTATTGAGATTTAATAGTATTAAGGTTTCAATACCAGCCAATTTTTCTTTTAAACTACTTCTTATTCCACCCCAAAATTCATCAATGCGGTAACTGCCATATAAACTCCAAATATCATAAATACTGTCATTGGAAAAAATAACAGATTTATCGTTTATAAAGACTAAATAAACAGAAAACGAATTATAACCACCGCAATGAATTTCTTCTTTTTTACAAGATTCAAGAAAATATTTATGACAACGAGCACATTTACATTCAACTAATTCATGCTTAATAATAGGAACTATACCCATAGATTTAGCTATACTAATTGTTTCAAAATCAGTACAATTTACGTTTAACAAATCTTTATTTTTATAATAAAGATTTGTACAGTTCTTGAAAGCATCATTACCAATACTTGTTACGCTTTCGGGGATGATAACGGAAGCAAGGCTTGTGCAACCATAGAAAGCATAATTACCTATACTTGTTACCTTATCAGGGATTGTGACAGAAGCAAGGCTTGTACAACCATAGAAAGCATAATTACCTATACTTGTTACCTTATCAGGGATTGTGACAGAAGTAAGACTTGTACAATCCCCAAAAGCCGAAATATCTATACTTGTTACACTGTCGAGGATGTTGTATTCGGTATCCGATTTGCCTATGGGATATTTAATTAAAATAGTTTTATCTTTATTGAACAAAACACCGTTATCCGAAGCATAAATATTATTATTATCATCAACCTTTATTGATATAAGGCTTTTACAATTGGAAAAAGCACCATAACCTATACTTGTTACGCTGTCGGGGATAATAACAGATTTTATCTTTAAATATTTGAAACATTCGTTTTGTATCTCTACCACACCGTCGGGAATTACAACATCAACACTTGCACCGTGGTATTCTTTTAATACTCCGACTTCAATAACAAAATCTTTATTGGTATCCTCATATACATTTACAGTTGTACCATCTCCATAGTTGTGAGTAGTGTTGTAGTTGTTATTTGTTGTATTGTATGTATTATAGTTATTTACAGCTTCTTGAACTACAAAAGGCTCACCACAAAATTGGCAAACTGCCAGTCTTTTTTCTTCATCAACTGCTAACATACCCCCACATTCAGGGCATTTTGCTTGTACAAATGGCATATTAAATACTCCTATTAATTTCTTTTACCACAAATTTTACATTTTCCAAACAAGCTTAAATCTCCACCACAATATTGGCACTTACCTGCAGCTTGCCATTGCTCCTTTAATGCCTGTTGCTTACACGACTCAACTCTTTCATCTATTGAATCTTTGAGTTTCTTTAAAGGTTCAATAGTATCGGATGGTAAATTATCATTATATGATAAACAAAAACCTTCCTCCAAAGTGCACCATTCCTGTAATTTTTCATGTATATATCCTTTAATAATATCATATATAACGCTGATACGCTTTTCTTTTTTACAATCGTAATATGTAGTATCTTCTTCAACAATAATTTTATTTACATTAGAGAACAATGCCAATAACACATTTCCAATTGATTCAATAGAGCTACCATCGTATGGATCTGCACCATTTTCATTCAGATTTAAAATAATCAAAGTCTTAACCTTATCAAATTTTTCTTTTTGACTTTTAGTAAGTTTTTCTCTTATTTTATCAATTTGATAGTCACTAATCCATTTTATGTTTTTAAAACTATTATTACCAAAAGCCGCAGTTTCCTCATTAATAAATCCTATTTTTACATCAGCATATGATGGATAATCGCTATAATGAAAGCACTCTATAGGCATTGAACTAACAATATATTTTTTGCAGTCAACACACTTGAATTCTTCGTCAGGATTGTGTTTAATATTAAACGATATCTCCATTTTTTTTGAAAATTCAATTATTTCAGTTTCGTAACAATTTGGATTTTTCAAATCGTATGATTTATAGAATATATGAGAAATATAATCTTGTTGTCTTTTTGCTGTTTGTGATAGCGAATCAATGGTGTTAGGAATACTAAAGCTGGTTTCCCCGTTAGTCCTAATAAACGCTTCAACTCTTGTTTCATCTTTATTAAGAATAAGATTATCTTTAATAGTCATAAATGGATTATCAGAATCCAATTCAACTTTTAATTTAAACAAATTTTCATCAACATTGTCTAAATGCTTTAATGATTTAGGAAACCTTATACTTGATAAGTTCATTCCTATGAAACATTCACTTGAAATTTCTAAAACAGTATCAGGCAATACTATGTCAACAGCTTCACCATGATATTCTTTAAGAATGCCTGCCTCAATTACAAAATCTTTATTGGTATCCTCATATACATTTACAGTTGTACCATCACTATAATTATGACTTGTTTGATTGGTTGTATTATAAATATTCGTAACATTAAAATAGTTATTAAATGTGTTAATAGCATCCTCAACAACAAATGGTTGTCCACAATGCTGACACAAGCCTGCTCTGTTTTCACTATTTACTTCCACAAGTCCACCACATTCCGGACATTTAGCTGGCATTAAAGGCATAAATATTTCCTCCTTGAAATTTCAATGATTTTTTTGATTTCTACCTGTGAGATATCGTATGGTAAGCTGAATCTTGCTTTTCTAATAAATTTTACGATTGTGCAAGCACAAAGCTTTTCCATTTCTTCAGGTGTATATTTTTCAGTCTTTTTTTTCAAAACAGAAGTTATCTGCATTGCGTAACCAATTAAAGCTTTTCTTTCGTTTATTTTTGGTAACGTTTGGCTCAGTAATTTTTCCGAATAAAATTCTGCATCGGCTCTGATCTTAAATGAACAATTTTTACAACCTGCACAGGAACATTCTCTATATGGAATTAAAACTTCTAACTTGTCCTTCCAATAAACAGAACGCTCAATTATTTCTTCATTAGGCACACTTAGTCTGATATTATCTCTTTCACGAGTATCCTCACTTTGAACTAATTGAGGTGAATTCAATTTATCAAAATAAACAAATGCTTGTCCAACACCGAGTCTTGAAAGGTATTCGGCATTGCTATCATTCATATCTGTACTTTCTTTAATAAGATTTCTTTCCTGAGGGGAAGTTAATCGAAAGGCAACTTTAACATTTGTATTTGCGACAATGTCGTTAGTAACCTTTGATGGTTTTTGATCTGCAATAATAATACTTGTACCATAAGAACGAATTTCAGCTATCATATCTTGAATAGTTTTAACAGTTGTCCCTTTAGAATTACCACCAATCTCAGAATCAGAACCACCATCAAGCAACACATGAGCCTCATCAATAAGAATAACATTCTTAAGATCTCCATCACCTTTTTGATTGTTTTTCGTATGGACACAAACACTTGAAAGCAAAAGTGCAATTATCAAAGCCTTTTGTTCCTGGTTATCAATAGAATTGAGTTCAAGAACTGTTGGCTTGCTTAATAAATCTTCAATAGGAATTGTGTTAATATTATCATAAATATTACTATTTTGCTCTATAAGATTCATTAAACGAAGTAAGCCGGCAGTTTCCAAATTACTCTGAGTTTCTTTGCCATATTTCATAGATTGCATTACTTTTTTGAAACAAAGTATATACTCATATATTCCGAAAATTTGAACATCAGGATCGCCATATTTACTCGTTTTTTTCCACCCATAATCAATATAGCACTTATTTATGGCTTTCATAAACAACATTTCAAGAGGTCCATCCATTGAGAAAGCTGCTTTAAAAGCATTCACAAGACTTGGTGTATATTGTTCAACAGTAATACCCTTTGGTGGTATGAACGGATTAATAATAAACGGAGATACTGCATTGTTACCAGGAGTAAAAATTTGCAAATTTGGAATTGCATCGATCATAGCTCTGTATTCTGCTTTGGTAGGTTCTATTGCTAAAAACGGTATTCCTTTTTTATGAAATTGCGTAAGAATATTCACTGCAAAGGTAGTTTTACCTGTACCTGGCATACCAACAACCAAAGCGTGTTGAGTCCACGATTTCAATGGGCATCCAATCTCAACATTTTCTCCATCATCAGAAATTAGCCTTCCAAATTTGATTGTATTTTCTCCTATGATTTCCTCAGAAAATTGCTCGGCTTCACCGGCAGATTTGTTTTGAGTCAATGTTGGCATAGTTTTCTTATATATTGGCAATCTAAAGAAAACATTAAGTTCATCACTTGTCATTATGTATGGCATTTTTGACAATAAAAGACTTTGAGAAACTTGTTTAAATGTCGGTTCTCTATACTTGTTGACAAGAGCGTTGTTTATAATCCAGGGATACATAAAGAAGTGATTGCTTAAGCTTATTTCTTCCTTTGATAAATCAAGACAAATTGGATTTGATTCAGAAACTTCTTCTTGTCCCGAATTAAGCAATGAATTTAATTTAGCCGAGATAAGTTTAATTGTATTTTGGTTTCCGAACACACATATTCCATAATAAAATAAAGGCTTTTCACAATTTGAAAGATTGTATTGAATTGATTTTAACGGAATTTGTACGCTTTCATCTCTTAACATTCTTCCGTTGTTCAAATAACCACTTAATGCCTGCTGATACATTGCTGACACTTCGTTCAAAGAGTTGATTTCCTCCCTTGATAAAACTGTTGGGATTATTTGAAAAGATACTGCACAATTAGTATATTTGCTTAATTCTGAAACAAATCCACTCATATCGTCAGAGGATTTTGAGTTCAAAATATTCCAGCTATAATATCCACCATTGGAGAAGGAATTTCCAACAATTCCTTCTCGCTTAACAAATGAATACATACTTGAACAATCAACGGATTTTACCAAATTAGAAAAATCAGTTCCAACGATTTCAACATTTTTAGTTGCATATCTTAATTTGTTAAGTGATGACATTACTGTTTCTTGTAATTCGGATAATTCCTGCTTTATCCACGAAGAATCAGCGCCAATACATCTCAAAATGATATAAATGTGTACCTTTGATTTAAAAGTCTGATTTCTTACTTCTTCGCCTATCCATAAAATTTCAATAGCTGTTTCATTAGCGTTGCAAATTTTATGAAGTTCCGAGACGAGCCTGTTAAACGAATTGCCAACAATATCAAACGAGTTTTTTTCATCATCAGAAATCATTTTGTTCGTAGGAACAGATGACACCTCAAAAACATTGCAACCTACATATTTTCCGTTACCTAATTTTAAGATTTTTTCAAACATAACGTTTCCTCTATTCAACTTAATAAACTATTGAAGTTGGCTTTTCATTTCTCACTTCATTAAATCTAAATTTCAAATTGAAAAAATTACAAGCTTTTAACCTTAGAAATGATCCGAGTGCTTTTCATTTGGTGATTTGAAACTTCTTTTTCTAATTTTTGAATTTGATCATCGACATTACGAACTCTTCCACTATATTTTGCGTTTTTTCCAGAATTGATAATAACCATAAGAAGTTTACCAATCGTAATATCAAGCAATCTTCCAACTCCAAATAAAACAGCTTCTCCAATTGCAAGATACAAAAGACACAATAAAATTCCTCCTATGATATTATCAGCACCATCAGCAACACACATAATGAAAAAAACAATGTCAGCAATTACACCCGCAATCATTAGCAATATTGTAAATATGCTTGAATCTGCACTCTTAGTCTTTTTATTTTGAGCGTTTACTTTTTCCTGTGTCAGTTTAATGATTTGTTTGTTCACTTCCATCATTTGACTTTCATTGATTTCATACTCCTTAAGTGTTTCATCAATTTTTGAGACATAATCAGTAGAAGATTTGAAATCACCTAATTCCAAAAATGATTCTTTTGCTTTAATCAAGCCTTCTTTGGTGACTACATTTTTTAATTCTTCAACACATTTTGTGTATTTAATCTGATTAAGAGAAAAACTCACATCTTCCTCATACTTAAGTAGAGTCGTCTTTAACTGATAATCTGCAAAGCGTACAGCTTTCTCAAAGTTTTTATATTCGCTTAAATTCTTGGGAGAAGTGAGGATCTGCTCTTGCTTAGTAATTTTCATTTCGACCATCAGTTTTCCGAAATACGCTTGCGAATTATGAGGATTCAAATTTAAGACATTTTCAAAGAAAGAATCAGCCTGCGAAAAATTGCCATCTTCTAATGCCAAAAATCCTCTCTCTAAATAAACATCTTCAGCAGAAGCATCTTTATTATAAGCAACTTTACTATTCTTGCTAACTGATTGAGATATGACATTCAAAATAGATGGTAAAAATTCTATATTCGACATATCATAAGCCTGATATTTAGCAATTCTTGAAGGAAGCTGATTTGCCTCCATATCCCTAAACACAGGAATTATTACCTTGTTTTCGCCATTTTCAACAAGCTCAGCAAATCGGGACCATTCATTCTTAACCCATACTGCATTGAAATATTGTGGCTGTGTACCTAATACAATCATTACTTTTGAGGTTATTATTGCAGAATAAATTTTTGGCTCATACAGACCAACGCCTAACGATTTAGGAGCAAAGAAAACCTTATATCCTTGAGCTGTTAAGGCATTATATAACTCGTATGCCAAATTACTATCAATAGTTCTTTGTCTTGTAACATCATCAAGTTCTTTATAGCTTAGGAAAATATCGTAGGGCTCTTGATTAGTTGAAATCAATAAAAGCTCTTTCATAACATTTTCGATATTCTCTGCGTCTTGTTTGTATTGAATTGCAGAAATGTCTGAAGCATATTTGATTGTTGCCTGATAATCAACATCATCAAAGACGGATATTGATGAAATTCTATGCAATGTTGGTTTGTATGAAAAAGTCATATTGTCTTTAACATATTCAACACCATATTTACTTAAAAACAATCCCCAATGAGCTTCAGGCTCGGTTTCATCGAGTTCCATTACCTTCTCGTACTCATATATAGCTCTATCGAAATCACAGTTGAGTCGATAGTCATTAGCACGATTTAAAATATTACTTACCTTATCGTCTTTCTCTTTTGGTAATGTCTGAACAGCTCCACAATACAAACATTTTCCGATGCGACCATCTTCGTTTGGCTGTATCTCTCCACCACAAATTTTACACTTATAAACTACAGACATAATGTTCTCCCTTTTCTGTAACTATTATACTTCTGCAAGGATTGCAGCCTTCTTTTCTTTATATTCAGCCTCATCGATTAATTCTTCATCAAACAATTCCTTAAGTTCCCTAAGCCTTTCTTTTTTGCTTCGAGCCTGCGAGGAATTGTCATCAGCTTGAACGTTATTGTTGTCAATATCGTCTAGACCTACGCCATTATAACCATTTTCGACTTGCTTTGATGAAGGTTCTTGTTCTGGAGAATTTGTAGTGTTAATTGCGTTAAGTGCATCATTATACATACTACCAACTGCACCTGCTGCTACTCCTGCAACACCCATTCCAACGCCAATACCCATACCGGCAGAAGCAAAATTGCCAACCCCTTCATTTTCAGCAGTTCTCTCGGCAACATCAAATCCTCTTTCTTGTTGATATGTATATCCTTCAATATCTCGTTTATATTTCGTCGCTTCTGCATCAACTCTTTTGCCTCTTGCATCAAGATCTTGTTGTGTGGTTTGCTCTATAATTGACACATTCATTCTTCCACGAGCTTCTTCAGCTGCTCGTTCATTTTGATTTTGAATATCAATAATTGCTTGTTGTTGAGTTCTATATTCATAGTATCTTTTATACTCTGCTGAATCTTCATGTTTAGCAATGTTTGTTATAACGAATTTTGTTATTTCGATACCATAATCCAAAAAATCTTCTCTAATCTTTTCTTCAAGATAACAAGCAATGTCTTCAATTCTTGACTCAATAAGAAAGATGTCAACATCATTTATTTGATAATATTTGGAAAGATGATTTATAACTCTTGACTTTAAAAATGAATCAAGAATTTCATTGAGTTTAGTTCCACTAAATTCCGAGTATGTCCCAACAAGTTTGTTTATAAATGTTTCTGCATTGAACACTCTAAAATTGTATTCGCCAGAAACACCTGTTTTAAGTGGTACAGAATATGCTTTATCAACAAACGGAATGTCGCCTACACCCCATTTGTTGTTTGTTTGCTCAGTCTTATTAACAAAATAGACAACCGCATGGAAAGGTGATTCCTTTCCAAAAGGAAGATTTACCAAATGTCGCAAAATAGGAATATTTTGTGTATTCAAAATATAAGTATCCGGCACATCAAAATGATCTGCCATTTGGCCTTTATAATAAAAAATAGCTTCTTGAGCTTGCTGAACAATTAGCCTTGATTTAGTATTAAAATCCTCCTCAGGATATCTATATACTAAATTACTATTGTCACCTTCGTATTTGATTACTTGAAACATTGCTTTCATAATAAATTCTCCTTTACATATGTTAAAATTAATAAGTTGTGTCTTTAGTAATCCTTCCTTTTCCCACAATCTTTGCAAACATATTGCTCCGAAAATAATTTCTTTTTAAATTCTCCGCCGCAATATCTACATTTTTGATTAACCATAAAAGATGCCGATTTAGAGAGATTTTTATATCTTATTTTTTCTGAGTGTATAGGTTTATCATTACCATCACGTCCACAGCAACATAATGAAAATTTTAATGCATCTATGTCTTCATCAGACATGTTTTTTCCATCAATTGTAATGTTTTTAATATCATCGCCGTGTTCTCTTAAAAAAGTTACGGTATTACTGTCAATTTTGCTGTTAATCTCTACATTTTCAATATTCACCAAAACATGCTCATTGTATAGTACTCTGATGGATTCAGAGCACTCGTCATCCAATAATATGCTGTTTAAATTCACTTGGACTCTGTTTTTACATTCATTGAAAGCATTTTTTTCAATTCTTAAATTTTCAGAACCAAGAAAATTAACAGTTTTTACATAACTGCCTTTAAATGCGTCGGATAGAAGATGTGCGTTGATCGGAATATCCAAACTATGTAAATTTAAACAACCAGCGAAAGCTTCTGCACCGATAAAATAAGTTTTTTTGGATAAAACAACATCTTGCAGATTTTCGCAATTCTGAAATACACAATAAGAAAGTTCTTCAACCGAATCTGGAATATCAATTCGCCTCAAGGACTTGCAATCATAAAAAGCATAAGCTTCTATTTTGGTTACTCCAAAAGCCATATCAACTTTATTCAAATTATCACAGCCATTAAATGCTGAACCACCTATAATTTTCACACTACTTGGAATATTTATGTCAATCAATCCCGAACAATTATAAAACGCAAGGTAGCCGATACTTTGAACGGTGTTCGGAATTCTTACTTTTGTTAAATCCTGCAATCCGCTGAAGCAACCTACTCCCAACTTTGATATTCCGTAAGGCACTTCAAACATTCCGCAAATCGCTTTTTTATATGCAAAATCTATTTGTGCATTTTGATACGGATTGAAATCCATCTCAATCCAACTCAAGTTTGAACCGCTGTATGTCAGCTTGATTTTTCCGCAATCGGAAAACACACCGTATGCTATCTCTTTTACTGATTCCGGTATGCAAACTTCATTTAACTTCTTACAGTTTTGAAATGCATAATCGCCAATGGTTAATAATCCCGACGGCAATTCAATATAAGTTAAATCCGCACAATTATTAAATGCATATTCTCCTATTTTCACTGTGTTCTTTAAGCCTGTAACTGTTTCTATTTTTTTATTTTCAAAGGCTCTTGATGCAATTTCTTTTACATTATCAGGAATTACAACATCAACAGATTCACCATGATATTCTTTAAGCACTCCTGCCTCAATTATAAAATCTTTGTTTTTATCCTCATAAACATTAACAACTGCACCATCACCATACTGATGAGTGGTATTATAATTTGTTGTATTATATATATTGTAGTTATTAATTGCTTCCTGAACTATAAATGGTTCACCACAAAATTGGCACACTGCTGCTTTCTTATCGGCATCTACTGCCAACACCCCTCCACATTCAGGACACTTCGCTTGTACAAATGGCATATTTTTCTTCTCCTTTCACAAACTCAAATATTCATTTAATTCTTTTGTATATATTCCCAATGCAATCATTAAATGCTTTGTGTCTTTATTTTTTAAAAAGAGCAAAACTAATGCCAAAAAAATCGTCCATGACATATTTCTTTGACCTGTTTCCAATGCAGAAATAGTTTGTCGGGTAACCCCTAAAATATCTGCTAATTCTTCTTGAGAAACATCTACTTTTAATCGCAATATTTGAAGATTGTTTGACATTAAAGAAACTAATTTTTCTCTATCAATATTTGTTTTAATATTTCTCAAATTGACACCTCCAACAAAATGTTGCAATATGTAAGATTATTATACATTATGTGATAATATGTGTCAACACATTTCTAACAAAAATCCCTCTATTTATGTGAAATAGGGATCTTTTACTTGTTACATATGTAAACTCGTAAATTTTTATGTTTTTTATGGCAATAATCAATGACATATTTTGTTTCTCTTGATTTACCATTCCGAAATGCAATGACTATATCTGAACTATCAACGATAATTTCGTTTCTCTTTAATGGTGCTACCCTACCATACTTATCAAATTAGGTAATATCTCTGTTAATTTTATGTTGTTTTGCAAAGCATATTCTCTTGCAGATGTATCAACGCCTTTTGTTCCACCGGAAATAATTTCTGTTATGTCGTCTGGAAGATACTTACCCATATTTGTAATTTAAATTGTTCTTGAACCTACTACTGAAACTTTCATAATGCTATTTACAATCATAACCACCAGTTGAACTGGTGGTTTGCACAGGCCCTATAAGGACCGCCTACTGGCTTGCCGACTGAAAGTCGGCACTGATAGTTTGACATCGCATTACTATCTCAGGCAACCGCTCTCGTGCGGTTGTCTTTTTTATGCCTTATTTTTTCTTGTTACCCGTAAACGGGTCTACATACTCTTTGAGTGACATTTGATCATTCGCAAAATCTTCTTCTAACTGATTTTGTATGTATCTCTCTATCACTTTCTTGTTTCGACCGACTGTATCAACATAGTATCCCCTACACCAAAAATGTCGATTGCCATATTTATACTTTAAATTTGCGTGTCGGTCGAATATCATCAGACTACTTTTTCCTTTTAGGTATCCCATTATTTGTGATACACTATATTTGGGTGGTATGCTTATCAGCATATGTACATGGTCTTGACACAATTCTGCTTCTATTATCTCTATGCCTTTCTGCTTGCATAATTGTCTCAATATTTTTCCTATATCTACCTTGATTTCTCCGTAGATTACCATCCTTCTGTACTTTAGTGCAAACACCACATGGTATTGACATCTCCACCTTGTATGGTCTAAACTGTTTATGTCTTTCTCTTTCACGATTAAGACCTCCTTGATATTTTAGTTTTGGTCGGCAAACCTACTTCTAATATATCAAGGTGTTTTTATTTTGTCACTTCTTTCCTCGCTAAAGCTTTTCCTTTTCCACCTGCATAGCAGGTGGTTGCCTTTGTTGCAAACAATGCAAAAACGACCACATTGTTGGAATTAATCAATGATGTGGTCGTTTTTATGTGTCTTAAATTGCCCATTCTGAAGATAGGAAATTGGGAATGTCATCCATACTTACAGATTTGTAATCAACCCCAAACAGGTTATCTAAACTTAACATACCCAAATTAGGCATACCATTATTTTCACAGCTTAGCAAGTGTAGGTTATCATTTGTTTCAACTTCTGATTTAATTATCTTTGAAATGAAATAATTTTCAGTATATTCAAAAACCAAATAATTTATGTATTTCAATTTTTTGTCTGTAGATATCGAATTTAGTTGATGTCTAAGAGAACGATATAGCTTATCTCTTTTGTGATAAAATGCTAATATTACACTTTCCTTTTCAAGTGGGAAAATACATATATGTAAATATTGCATTCTTGTAGTAGGTCTAAAATCAAATACATCATTTATTTTATTTCCATTGTAATCCTTAAGCATTGCTATTGCACTCTGCATAGCAATAGGTACTCTATACTGAAGGATTTCATGACAAATAATTTGATATCCACCTGTAAGGTTATTATCGGCTATGTTTTTGTGAAATGCCACTTCTTCCTCAAATTCCTTGAAATCCATTTCCTTTAGTTCAAGACTGTCCTGAGGATTAACAAATGCAGCAAATTTCTTCTGTTGGATTTGAATAAGTTCTTTTTCAACAGCCCTTTTGCTCATAAGTAGCAGCATATTCTTAACTGCTATTTCTGATAACGCTTTGTCTGTAGGTGTTGTGAGCAAAGAGTCAGGAGTTTCATAGTCTCTAAAAAACGAATTGTCACATTCTCTGCATATATAATTAAAGGTCCCTGATTTATTTACACCATTTTCCAAATCAACTATGTCACTATCAAAACCAATCAGAGCTGAGGCATGTAGAAGTTTCCCGTTATCAGCTATGTGTTTTAATGACATTTGTGGAACAGAATGTGAATTGCAAAAGCTAGTTTTTTCTTGGTTGCAAAGAATACACTTTTGAGGCTTTGAATTTTTACGTGCCTCAGAGAGCATTTGATTTATTTGGATCCTTACGTCAACTTTATCGATTTCCTCCGGAATGTCAAACAAACTATGCATAGGCACCTCCTTTATTTTTTCTCTTTAATGCTAAAGTACAAAAATTGTAAATGAGCATTAATTGTTTTTCTGTTGAACTGATAAAATGAAATCTGCCATAGCCATTGAAGAATTCACAAATAACCTAGCATGATGCTCTTCAATTGGAATTCTAGTAGCTCCAACTCCGTGAGCATCACTGTCCTTGTTTCTCATCTCTGCCACAGCTGAAACGATTCTATTTAATCCAGAAAGCAATGTGTTTATTCGTTTATCAGTATTGGCATCTGTATGCATATTGTAAAGTGTCCTTACTTGTTTGTATAACTTACCAATATCTCCACTATCTGAAGGTGTTTCGTTTTTCTTTTCAATCACGTAACAGAAGGTTTCCTCAAGTAATGTTCTAGATTTTGTAATGGCACTATCAAAATCGTTCTGTTCAATGTCCCTCAATGCTCTGGAAGATATGCTTTTAATATATTCTCTATCTATCGTCTTTATTGTTGGAGCAACAATTTCAATCTTGCTTCCTATTGGGTGAATCACGTAATTACCTCCAACAATAATTAGTTCGTTACCACCAAAGAATAGCAGACCATTTATTTGTTCAATAATCTTTGCAACTATAGTTTTATGTGCTTCATTAATTTCATTTGCACCATGTCCATTAAGAACCTTTGAAAATTGATTTAACGAAAACATATGCGCTAACAAGTTAGAACATTTCTTCTTTTCAATACAGTGTTCTAACAAGTTGTCCAAATACTGCCATCTACTTAATGCACCGCCGCTCCATGAATATGTTACAGGAAGTCCAAACAATGTAGATAAGGCGCATAAGTCTGCCCCTGAAAGATATGGCATTGAGATTTTTACAGTTCTGCAATCTTCAAATTCATAGTCCCCATATTTAGTGTCTCCATCAAGAATTGCAATAATTTCTTTGTTTCTTAACAAAGTAAAAGGATCATTCATTAACTACTCACCGTCCTTATTTGTTATATAATGAGCAGGTTCTTCTGCAACCTTTAATATAGTATCAACAGGAGCATACTAATAAAGCTTTGCATTGCCAATTGTTCCAGCTGTGGTCATATCAGAATTCTCTTCGAAGTTTTCAACCTGTTCCATTACCTTATTAAATACTTCTGGACTGTACTGTGGCGGATATCCATTCTTGACAAGACAAATCTTAATATCAAGTTTCAACTGATTTCTGACATTCTGGTTGTTAAGCCAATCTGCAAAGGAAGATTTAGTATCGATTATTTCTTTAACCTTCTTTGCAAGGCTTTTGCATTTGTCATTCACAACTACACCGTCAATTTCTTTATCAGTACCATATTCAAAATTGTACTGATCACGCAAAGCAATCAAAATATCATAGAATGCCTTTTCTTCAAAAGTTAATCCGATTTTACGGAAACTTTCTCTGTTTTCATTCATCTGATGTAAGATTGCAAGTGCCTGTTCCGTAGCAGCCTTAATAATGTCTTCAGATGCATGTTCCTGTGTTGCTCCGGCCTCTTCTGCAGTAAGGTGCTTACGTCTTTCATGGTATTCTGCTATTGTCTTCTCAAGCATTTCTTGGAATGTTTTGGCGGCAACCTGATTGACTTTACCATACTCTTTAATCTGCTTACGAAGCATTTTAATCAGAAGTTCAAGCTTTGTTGCAGGCATTTTTACATCAGACAACTTTTCAAAATATTCAGGAGAGAAAATATCTTCTTCCTCGCCACTTTCAAGAACACTTTCAACCTGATTATATTTAAGTGCTTCTTCAACCATTTTAGAAACGGCACGATTCATCGTATCTGCATCTACATCACTTGTTCCGCTCATCTTGCGAACAAATCCTGCAATAGCCATAAAGCACTGTGCAAGTGCAGACTCTTCCTCGCCAAGTTCACCAGAAGGCTGGCAGATATCAAAAGCTGTTCGCATTCTTTTTACAGTCTGCAAAAAATATGTCTTGAATGATACCTTTCCCTTTTCGTTGCTTAATTCCTGTGTTGATGAAAACACATACTCGGCTGCTTTCGCAAGCAACATATAACGCTTTACAGGGTCACATTCCGGATTGAGGAATGGTGCCAAGTCATAATCAATAAACAGAGTTTTGAGAACTTCAAGCTCTTCCCTAAAAATCATTGTAGCCTGTTCAACATCATCGGCAGTTGGTGCAACAGATGTATTGCCACCATAAACTTTCATAGCTTCACGCATATTGTCACGAATACCAATGTAGTCGATAATCATCCCGTGGTCTTTACCGGGGAATTTTCTGTTTACACGGCTAATAGTCTGAATAAGCAGATGTTTCTTTAAAGGCTTATCATTATACAGGAATGTAAGCGAAGGAACATCAAATCCTGTAATCCACATATCAACAACGATAACAATGCGGAAATTTGATTTTTCCTGTTTGAACGATGCGTCAAGTTCTTCTGAACGCTTGTCATTCTTAACACCACCAAGATAGTTGTACATTTCAGGTTCATCGTTACTTCCAACACTTGAAACCATAGCCATAAATGGCATAGGTTTTAATTTCTTTAGTTCTTCCTCAGAAGCATAAACTCCATCTGGAACTTTCTTTTCTTCAAACCATTCAGGATATTTATCCTTGAATTTAAGAAGAAGCGCATAGGCAATTGCTCTGCTTGAACATACAACCATAGCTTTCTGGGTTCTGTCAGGGTCCTGGTCGCAAGCAGAAACATAGTGGTCATGGATGTCAATAGCAAGTCTTTCGAGTCTTGATGGTTCACCTAGGATAACCTCCATAGAACTCATTGCACGTTTGCTTGCCTCAATATCATCATATGTGGCACCGTCATCGGCACATTTTTTATAGTAGTTTTCAATCTCTGTTACCTTTTCTTTATCAAGTAACACTTTGGCAATACGAGGGTGATATTTGATAGGCACAGTAAGTCCATCGGCAACAGCCTGATCCATTGTGTAGCGGTCAATTTCTTCACCGAAGGTCTGATAGGTTTCTGCTATTGGTGTACCTGTAAAACCTACAAATGTAGCCTGTGGAAATGCCTCTTTTAAGACTTTTGCATAAGGTTTGGACACCATAGCTTTCATATTTTCATCAGCATCTTTGCTGAACTGAATTTTCTTTGAATGCTCAAGCTGTGTTCTGTGAGCCTCATCAGAAAAGCATATAATATTTTTACGGTCATTGATAAGACCGATTTTGTCATCTTCACGGTCGCAGAACTTCTGAATGGTGCAAATATAAAATCCACCACTTTGTCTTGCTCCAAGTTCTTCTCTTAATTGCTTTCTATTTTTAACAACAGATACTTCTCCAAGATTTAAGAACTCTTTGCTTTTTGTAAAAAGCTTTGCGCCTTGCTTTTGCAGTTCATCTCTGTCAACGATAAGTATAATCGTCGGAGAGCCTATTTGCGGAATATCGGTACAGCGTAGCGCAAGCTGACGGGCAAGAAAGGCCATGGTATATGTTTTTCCGCAACCTGTTGCGCCAAAATATGTACCGCCTTTACCGCTTTTTGTAACAACGGAATTTATAATGCTTTGCTTCAAAAGCTTTGAAGCGAAAAACTGTGGATACCTACATACAATTTCAACTTCATTCTTGTCGTAAATACTGTCTTGAAAATAAATGTAATCCCTAAAAATCTCCAAAAATCTTTCGGGAGAATACACACCCTTAATCATAGTTTCTGTTTCAGCAAAAGGCATTGTCGAGAGCGTATCACCGTCATTAACTCTTCTCCAAGCGTAGAAGTGTTCGTATGGGGTGCGTACTGTTCCGAGCCTTGTTTTAACCCCGTCGGAAATACAAGCCAAGGGGCAGTAATGTAACAAATGCGGAATATCTCTCCAATAGCGAATATTAATCTGTTCCCAAGCGTCATAAACAGTGGCGTTGGCATCCGCCGGATTTTTAAGCTCTATAACGCATAAAGGCATACCGTTTACATATAACAACACATCGGGTCTGCGATTTTCTTTCTGCCCATTATTTGTATATTCTATGGTAAGTTGATTAACCACACGGAAAATATTGTTTTTCGGATTGTCAAAATCAATAAGCGGTATCATTTTTGCTACTCCGTTTTGCAGAGTAAACTGAATACCGTCGACCATCCAACTGTAAACTTTATGTAAAGTGGCAAAATCGCTCTCCGAACCTACAAGACGGATATAATCAAATATTTTAACAACTTCATCTTCGGTAAGTTCGGGGGAAGAGGCAGAAATGAATTTTTTGAAATCATCGGCAATCAGAACATCTCTTTTACTTTCACGGTTTATCTGCTTGCCGGAAATGTAATTCCAGTCTTCAGCCTCCAAAAGCTGAATAAAAGCATATTCATATTCCGATTCACAATAATGACCGTTGTATTCTTTTAATTTAGACATAATTTGTCCCCCCCAATTAGTCGTTTTCAAATGTTCCAATTTTTTTCAACACATTTTCAACAAAAGATTTATTTATTAGTTTCGCAATTGAATCCGTATCATCAAGCGTCTTCAAATAATTTATCAGTTTTTCAAAGTTTTCTTTTGTATGTCGTTGATTTTCTGCGTTTGAAAATTCAGGATAATTAAATGACAAATCTAATAAAACCCGTGCCATTTCTCGCCTTGCTGTGTTGTCAGATGAGCTATACTTTGCTTCAAACATGCAAAGCAAATCATCACCAAATTCCTCAAGACATAGGCGTTTTAACGAGTAACTCAGGATTGAATCATCACCATTTATATAAAGCTTGAATTTTTCCTTGTTTTTTGCAGCGACTATTCGATTATCGAATTTTTCTAAGGCGTTGTGTAGATCCTTCGCTTTCTCGTCAACATCACTTTCTTCAATGAACATGTGCGATTTAGATTCTTCAATATCACCATTTTGAATCTTTATCAACCTTTTATCAAGTCCTTTTTCCATTCTTTGATAATCGACAGTCACAGGAATTGTAATGTTGTTTTCTTTCAAAGTATGAATTTTTCCTATCAAAGTAACCATTTGATCCCTTGAAAGCTCTCCATTATATGCAAGGGAAACTGCTTGCGGAAGTCCTTCGTCTATGTCTTTTTGCTGTAAATCCCAAAACATATATGTCAAAAAACGATAAAGAGGAGTCTCGTCTTTTTCAGAGTATTTTTGTCTGAGCTCTTTGATAAACTGATCTTCGTCCCAAGCGCCGAATTTCATCCAATGCCTAATAGAGGTAAAACTGCTACGGTGCTTTCCTTTGTTTGGATATTGTTCCTCCTTTTCGTCTGTAAAAAATGTAGATTCTTGCTTTACAGAGGATTCTTCATCTTTTTTATGAGCTTTCGATAAATATACTTCTGCTCCAAATGTATATAATGCAAACTTCATATAATCTGTGGCGACGCCGGACTCTTTCCAAGCGGTATACACCCTTTCAAAGTCAGCGAGTATGGATTTAAGTATTCGTATGTTACGTGTATCACTTTCAAAAAATACACTCTTTAACAAACTAATATTATCGACCAAGAAACTTTGATATCCATTACTTACCTCTTTATAGTTGTGCACTATATTTTCTATAATGGATTCATAATCGGCAGACATATAAAGCGTACGTGAAATAAGCTTTTCTTTGTATTCTCTATAATCAGGTTTGCTGATTTTTTCTTCATCAGCGATAATTATAACTTTAATCTGTTTGTTTTCAATGAAATTATTGATTGAACCTAAGAGATCTTTATTGCTGTTTATACCACACCTCTCAAGATCGTCAAAAACAATTACAAATTTTCTTTTATTATCATCAGTTCCTATTGAGTTTTGAACATCAATATAGCTGAAAAGATCATAGCTAAGGGCGGTTGACAGTCCGTGAGAAACCGCTGATAAGCCTGTTGTTTCCGGAGAGGCAATTGAAGCAACTGCCAATCCGTCTTTGATCAGCGTGCTTAATTTTTTTGATATTTTTCTTGTAGTATTTCCAATTGTTCCCAATTTTAGAGAAGTATACTCATCTTTTACGCTCTTATTAATGGCGGAAACACTATCTAATCCAAATAGCGAAATGACAGCAACAGCCGCAGATTTTTCGTCATTTAATTCTTTGGCAATTTGTTTCACTAAGAAAGATTTTCCACATCCCCAAGATCCTGTCAAGAGTAGAGCACCGGTATTTTCGTTGCAATTTATGTAGTCAAGTAATTCGCTTTTTATGTCCATTTTATATATCCTTTTTTACAATGAATAAGAAAATGAAAAAATCAGTTTTCTTCCAATGACCCTTTAATCAAAATAGGGCAAATATTTTTAATTTGAGATTTGAGCTTTTCGTTTAAAATCCAGCGTTCTTTATATGATTTATAGATGTTAGAAATAGATACTTGTTCAATAAAACTAGGAACAGGAATTTCAATTTCACACAAATCATCATACCCAAAAACTATTGTTGAACTTCCGAAAGAATTGAATAGCACTTTTCTTGCAAAGTTTTCTCTTTGTAACAGCATATAAAGATAATCTGGAAATAACTCTTTAGTGTCAATAACTCTAAAAGATTCATATGCCGGACTCACTATCAATTCATTTGTTTTATTTATTGCTATACTAAGTTTTTTAATTGTGCTATTTATTCTTGAGTTGTAAACGAAATCATCCTTAGAAACAATCTTAAATGTTGAAATATCACCCGAGAACAATCTCATTGGTTCAATAAATTGACCATCATTATTAAACCCTTTAACATCAGATATTGAAAATTTTGATTGATAATTTTTGTTTTTGTTTCTTTCAATATAGTTTCCTATTTTTTTATATTTAAATTCTCTCAAATTTTCAATATAAGCATCGCAAGTAAGTTTCAAATCATCCAGGCCATGCTTATAGCTTTGCTGATTTGCAAGCATTGCATTATAAACATCAACATATTTCTGCTGAATTTCAATAGGCGGGAGTTCAATATCCATATCGCACATATCATCCCAAGAAAATGTTTCTCTTGCAGAGCCCCACGAATTAAATCTTGAATATCGGTCAAACTCCGGGCGATTAAAATACATAAAGAGATAATCCGACAGAAGTAAATCTTTTCTTGTTACAAAAAAAACTGTATATATTGAAGAAACTATAATTTTACCTTCGTTACTATTGTAGGCAAGTGCAATTTTTTCTCCACGTCTTGAAGTATCTGCCACATAAGCAAATTCATCTTCATCAACTATTTTATAGGACAAAACGCTTACCCCGTCCATATTTGCTTTTGTTTCAATAAATTCTTTACCTGTTGAAATACCTCTTACATCATCAACAGATAACGATTTATCTGAATTGCGGAAGTCTGACTGTTCAATCAATTCGCCGAGTTTATACTTATTCAATGCCATATCCAATCCCCCTAAATGCGTCTTCCAGCATTTGCTGGGATTCTTTTTCCTGCTTCATAATTTCTTGCATTTCAGTCTGAATGCGAGACATTTCTTTTTCATAGTCGATTTCCAAATCGTGGTCAATAAACTCAATATACTTACTCGGAGTAAGTGTATATCCTTTTGATTCGATTGTAGGAACACCATTTTCTCGTTCTTCGTCTGTCAACTGACTGTCATACACTTTTACAGAGCGATACAATTCAGGAACTGCGTATTCTTCGCTGACAGTTCCTTCGCTTTGCCAAGTGTGATAAATTTCAGCCACTTTTTCGATTTGACCGGCGAGGTTTATTGTTATATCCTCGGTGTTTTTGGAGTCTTTTGAGGACAGGAAAACTTTCTTTTTATTCTCATGTTTAACCGGATTTTCTCTCCATTGACGCAAATCCATAAAGAGAATTTCATGTTCACGGTTACGGAGATTTCTGCCGTGATAATTTCCACCCTTTTTATTTTGATTAAGAATCCAAAGAGTAACACTTATATCTGTTGTAATAAACAATTCTCTCGGAAGAACAACAATCGCTTCAACCTTATCATTTTCAATAAGTTTACGGCGAATATCCAAAGTGTCGCTGTCATTCAAAGCACCGTTTGCAAGAAGGAAACCCGCAACGCCGTCAGCTTTCAAGTGGGAAAGTATATGTAAAATCCAAGCATAGTTTGCGTTGCTTTCGGGCGGTGTGGCATAATCCGCCCAGCGTGGGTCATTTTTTAAGTTGTCGTTATACCAGCCTTTAAGGTTAAAAGGCGGGTTAGCCATAACATAATTGAAGCGCAAACCCTCGTGTAAATCGTGAGTAAAAGAAGAATCCGCCTCGCTGCCGAGATTGTGACTTATGCCACGAAGAGCCAAATTCATTTTTGCAAGACGATAGGTTGCCGGCTCTTTTTCCTGACCGTAAACATTGATACTGTTAAGGTTGCCCTGCTTTGATTTTACAAGTGCTGCGCTCTGCACAAACATACCGCCCGAACCGCAGCAAGGGTCATATAATGTTCCGCTATAAGGCTCAATCATAGTGGCAATAAGCTGAACAACATCGTGAGGAGTATAAAATTCGCCCTCTTCCTTTGTGGCATTAACAGCAAATTCTTTAAGGAAGTATTCGTACACATAGCCGATTAAGTCTCTTTCTTTTCCAAACTCTTTATGACTAATTTTATTAACTTCATCCACAATTTTCTTTATATCATTCGGAGCTAAATTTCTTGTTGTAAATGTACCGTTAATAAAACAGCCTTTCAACTGAGGGTCTTCCTCCTCAAGTCTGATTAAAGCGGTATCAAGAGCAACATTAAGTTTTGGCGCAGGCGTGTTTATTATGGTTGACCATCTTGACTCTACGGGAAGATTATATGTTCCGTCTGCAAATGTGGCATCATCAAAAAATGCCACTTTTATATTTTCATCATCAGGGTCAAGTCCTTTTTCAATTAAGGTTTGGCGGAGTGCCTTAATTCCGTCTTCGTATTTTTCTCCGATAAAGCGTAAAAATACAAGAGTGAGCATCATGTCACGTTTTTCAAAGAATGAGCCTGAGTTCCTTGCTGCACGCAGAATATCACGGCAGTTAAATAAAATGTTATCTATGTTCAAGGCTTTGTCAGCAGCCTTTTTTGTAGCTTTCTTAGCCATATTATTTATCATCCTTTCCGGTGTTCATCCATTGTTCTTCTAAAGCACTAAAATCAATTCCCTGTGTCTCACAGAATTCTTTAATCTTTTTCATTGCGGACATATTAGGTTTTGTCTTTCCACTTTCCCAACGATTGATAGAGGAAAAAGAAACGCCTAATTCTCGTGCAAACGCTTCCTGTGATAAGAAACATTTCTGACGGATTTTCTTGATTTCTTCTGAATAAGTCATATTTCAATCTCCTTTATAAGCTATATGTCAATGATATAGCACTATTATAGCATATATTTATGAATTTTTCTACTCCCCAAGACTACCTCATCTGATCTTTGGATATTTTTTTATCTTTTTTCAAAAAAGCGTCCTTTTTCATCTTCTCTCAAGGCTAACAGATAGAAGGACAGAAAAAGTCCTCAAGGAAGGAGGTCATACAGATGTATGGATAAGAAAAATCAAAAATTAGACATGGAGTTTGATTACTCCACAATACCCAAGTTCATGCAGGAACACGGAAAATTCTGTTTGTGGAAACTTGAGATGAAGTCAGACAAAAACAAATCGGACAAGATACCATATCGTATTAACGGAAAAAGAGCCGATGCAATTAACCCTCAGCATTATTCATCTTTTGATGAAACTGTAAAGGTATTTGCAAAAGGGGGATATGCAGGTGTCGGTGCCGGCTGCTTTGAACCATTAAGGCTTGTGGATGTTGATGACTGTGTTGTTGATGGAATGCTTAATGAAAGAGGTCAGAATATCATGGATACCATTGATTCCTATACGGTACTCAGTCCTGTTGCTTATGATCCCGATGCCAGAAGTGAGCGTTTCGATAGGTTCATTGATGAGGTTATTAGTGCTGACAGAGATAAAGCATTGTTTCTTCAGAAAGCATTTGACTATGACATATGTGGTGATACTCGCTACGAATATATTACTGAAATTACTGGCGAGATTATTCGCAGCTTTGTTGAGAGAATTGATGTTTACAAGCCTGAAAAGGTGCCGGGAACAAGAACCAAGAAACAGACAATCTGCATCCATTGGAATTTCATTGGTGCAGTTGATATTCCCACAGAATAAACAAAAACGGCATAACCTACAATGCTGTAAGTTATGCCAAATTATTAAAAGGTTAAAAATCCCTTAGTGAGTCCACCTAATTGCGCCACCTCTTTTCTTTTGCGAAAAACCTACTTGAAAAATTTTTGTATCAGGTATAATCATGATGCTGTAAAAAACGCCCCAAAGAAAAGACTGCAAGTCTGCCGAAAAGGTAGGCTTGCAGTCTTTTTAGTGATATAATGTAGTTAAAAATGAAAACAAAAATCACTGAAAGATATTGTACACCATATCAACTAAAATCACCACCGGAAATTACAAAAAAGATAAAAATTTCCGATCCGTTATATACATTCTGTGAGGTTTTTGATCATATTGACCTAAATAAACATCTTGCCGTAAAGGTGTAATTCTCCACACCTTTGGTTTGTCATATCCAAAAAACAACATTTTTTCACAAAAAATCAATCATCAGTCTAATTTTAACAAAAACTAACCGGGACTCACAAAAAAGTGAATCCCGGATTTTATTTCAGCTGTTTTTTACAGCCCCTTTTATGTTGGTAAAAGCCATTTAGTTGTAATATAAACTATCCTTCAAATCCCCAAGCGAAAGCGTGGAAGCCTTCAACGAAACTCTCAAGGCTCTGAACAGTTACAGTTCCCATAAGGTTATGAATTACCGTTCCGTTACCAATATAGATAGCAACATGACCGTAAGGGTTAGATGCGTAAGCATACACAGCAGCACCAACCTGAATTTGACTCCAGTCTGATGATACACCCCATTTCTCTCCTGCGCAAATAGCACAATGGGCAGATGGTCTTTTGCCCGTTGATGCTTGGTAAACATCAGCTACCCACGCTTGACAGTAGCCTGAACGAGCTGAGATTGAGTATGCCTCTGAGTTTGTGGCAACTGCAACAATCTTCTTCTGTACCTCGTCAGCAGTTTCATTCTCAAAGTTTAATGAGCCTATGTCAATGTTACTGCCGGATAAGTTCAGACCGAATATGAGTGAGTTCCATAAATCATTGTTCTTGTCGTCAATAAGGTCATTGAGATATGCCTTCTGCTCATCTGTAAAATTGTATTTGTCTGCCATTTCAGAGGCAGTTTTACTCGTTATGTTGATGTCAAGAACAGTAATTGTTACTTTCTCTGTAACGGTGGTCTTGTTTCCTTTTTCATCTGTTTCTTCCTTTTCTCTTGTTTCCGTTCGGGTGCTGATGCTTGATGTAATCGTGTCCATATCCCAAAAGATTTTAGAGAGCAAGTCCTTTGTATTCTCGTCAACTGTTGCAACCTGTTGTGGTGCAGTAGTATCGGTAGTTGTCTTAACAGAGTAAACAGCAAGAACATCCTTCCAATTCGCTCGGCTACCGTTTATCTCATAGGTATCATAAGTGTTACTCGATTTGATGCTATCAATTTCATCCTCATAGTCGCTATTGATTTCCTGAATAACTGTGTTGATCGTCATTCCGTTACCATTATCTTCGCTTGAAAAGAATATGCCATATACCGATGCGCCAACAGCAGCAACAAGAACGATTACTATGATAATGATAACCGATACCCACCCTCCTGCAATTATGGCAGATATGAGAGCCTTGCCACCTTCAATAATTGCTTTAACAGCATTCTTTGTAGCAACAGTAGTCTTTTTGATAAACTCGGCAGTTTTCTTTGCACCCTCCTTGACAGCCTTACCTGCTTTCTCTGCGTTCTTTGCATTTTTAGTAGCCTGATATGCTTTCTTGGCGGCTTCTTGTGTAGTCTTTTCAACTGCCTTTGTATCTTTCATTGCCTTGTTGCCATTAACGGTTTTAGGTGCTTTTACAGAGCCTTGAGGCCTTGTAGAGCCATTAGGTGCAACAGGCTCGTCAACAACTTTAACATCATTAACGACCTCTCTTGCTTTTTTCTTTTCAAGCTCACGAGAGGCTTTTTTTATTCTGTATTTCTTAATGTTGTCAATCGTGTTTTTAGTAGCCTTTTTACCTATGCGATTGCCATAATATGCAACATCTTCAGTAGCTTGAGTTCCATACTCAAACATTCTGTCATTTGCATATTCCTCAGGTGTAGCCTCCTGAACAGGTGCAGTATTCTTTTTCACTCTGTTCTTGGATTGATTTGCTACGGTGTTTACCTTCGCACCTGCATACCTTGCTCGGTCAAATCTCTTGATATTCTTAGAAACCTTTTTGTAGTCAGCCATTAAATCACTTCCTTTGCAACTACAACAAACCTGCCATTATTCCTTGAATATTCACAGGTTGAAAGAGTGATAAGTTTATCTCCGTACTCAACGCTCATTTCCGTGTTATACAAGGCTAAATTTGAACATTTCTCTGTGAATGCATTAAAGTCATCAGGCGTATTGAAATTGCTGTATTTGGTGTAATCAAAGCCTTGATTTGAGTATGCAATAGTCTTAAAAACATAAACAATTTCATAAGTTCTCTTACTATCAAGAGTGCTGAACTCGATATACTTATGCTTTTTGTAATACTCAATATATGAGTACCTTGTCAGGTCATAAAACATTGTTTTTGTTTTCATATTATGACCATAAATTATTGTATTGTCGGTAATGCCACCGATAACAAAAGGTGTGCCATAATCTGAGTATTGCTTTTTGAAATTATGCTTGAGGTAATACTCTCCGAGCATAACGGGATAATTGATATTTGTACCATCAATCTTTATCCATCCTATAAGGTCATTGTTTTGTTCGTATAGAGTTAATAGTCCGTTATCTTCGCTATTTGCTTCTTCATTATCTGTATTCTCATACTCATCTGCAATAACCTCAAATATCTCTTGCTCAGAGTTATAGGTCTTGTAGTAGTCAACAATGAATAAGGTGCTGACTGCGAATATCACAGCCAACACCATAGCGAAAAGAACACCGATTATTCTTTTCATTGGTTTACTCCTTTGTTAAATTTCTTCTCCGGGCTTTGTGGACATAATCTTGTAAAGCTGAGTGTTCTTCGGGAAGTCGTTTTCAAACGGTACCATTGAACTGCCTATCTTGATAAGTCCGTGACCTGCCTTTACATTTTCAATATACTTTGCTTCTGCATCGGAAATATGGAGAAGTCTTGAAAGCTCTGCTCTGTCCTCAGCAGCCTGATTGAGCATTACAATAAATTCTGAGTTAGCAAGCATTGTTCTTGCAGTATGGCTTTGAAGCAAATCCTCAACATTCTGTGTGATACCTGTGATGCAGGCGCCATACTTTCTTGCTCGTTTCCATAACTTCTGAAGGAAGATTGCACTATACGGATGCTCAAAGAGAAGATAAATCTCATCAATGAAAATGAAGGTCTTTTTACCTTTCTCTCTGTTTGATGTTATTCTGTTAAGAATGTTATCAAGGATAGCAAGCATACCGACAGGCATAAGGTCTTTACCAAGCTCAAGAATGTCATAGCAAACAATTCTGTTGTTTACATTAACATTAGTTTTCTGTGCAAAAGTATTAAGAGAGCCTGTTACAAAACGCTCAACTGCAAGTGCAAGTTGTTTTGCTTCAGGCTCAGGCTGTTTGAGAAGTTCATCATAAAGGTCATAGAGTGTAGGCACCTTACCTTTATATCCGTTTGAGATAAACTCCTGATATACGCTGAGTGAGCATCTGTCAATAATTGATTGATATTCAGGCTTGATATTTGTGGAACCGAGTATCTGTTCGCAAAGGGACATAATGAACTGTGATTTATCTGCAAGAGGATTTACACCCTCACCATAGCTCTTATTCATATCCATAGCATTGATATGATTATTTGAATTTGCAGAAATGACAATGTGCTGTCCGTGCAGAATATCTGTCAATTTCTTGTATTCTCTCTCAGGATCAATGAGGATAATATCAATATCGGGGTTAGCCAACGCTCTGAGGATAATTTCCATCTTCGCAGTAAAGGACTTACCACCACCGGATACACCGAGAATGAAAGAATTACCATTAAGAAGTCCTGTTCTGTCAGCAATGATGAGATTACTGTTACGAGGATTGATACCATAGTAAATGCCTTTTTCGTGGAATACATCCTGAACATTGAACGGAATAAAGATTGCAAGTGATTCGGTAGTTAATGTTCTGAATACATCAATCTTTCTTACACCGAAGGGCATTGCAGTATTAAGTCCGTCAAGCTGCTGATATGTCAATGTTGTAAGCTTACTTGTTACGCTGTTTGCAACATTCATAAGCTCCTCTGTGTCCTCGTCAAGTTGCTTCTTGCTATCAGCAGTAATTACCATAGTGATAACTGCAAGGAGCATTCTCTGATCCCTGCTTGTAAGGTCATCAAGAAATGATTTCATTTCCGTTCTCTGCTGTTCAAGGTCATAAGGAACGGTAGCCGAGAAGTTGTTATTAGAGTTCTGCTTTCTCTGCCAATTTGTGATATTTGTTTCAACACCGAGTAACTTGCTCTCTGCTTCCTTGATAGCCTCGCTCATAGGAATAGGAGAAACATCGATAGAGAGCATAAGGTTTTTGTTAATGCCGACAAGTGAAGCAAGAAAGTCATCCCTTACACCTGAGGAATATTCCTGAAGGTAAAAGGCTCTAACATACTTATCTCCGATTTTGATAAAGTCCTTGTCGAATTCCATTGAATCAGGACAAATAACATCCTTGAAGCTATATCCCTTTTGCATAGAGTTCTTAATGTCAAAATGAAACGGACTATCGTCATCAATTCGGTAGAAGTCGTGTGCAATCTTGAGTCTTTCCTCTGCATAAAGAGGTGTGATAACACTACCTATTCTTTTGAAGCGAGATGAAAGCTCTGCACCTACTCTTGCAAAGTATGTTCTTGCATCGTCAACATTCTTCTTGTTAATTGAGATAGTAACATACTTTTCCTGAATGATAGCATTAGAGCTTGCTACCTTCTGAGTGAGCATCTCGTTATACTCACATCTGAGATAATCAAGTCCGTCATTTCTCATAGGAAGTAAGATATTTTCCTCAAATTCTGCCTTATTGATTTTGCGATTATTGATAGTGAGCTTTGTAGTGGCAGCAGTATCAAAGCCATTGAGTATTTCCTGATAGTCATAAAATACTGCTTCCTTTTCATCCTCACTGAGAACAGCAAAGTTGATGTCACTAAACTGATATGATTTTGAATACTTATTTCCCGAATGTCTGAAAATACCGTCAGGGTAAATTGTTTCAACAGGGATAGTATCCTGAACTTTCTTTGGGACAGAGAACTTCTCCTTATCCCTTTTAAGAACAGTCTTAAGAGTTTTCAGCATTTTTAATTGCCTCCTTTTGTGTTTTCTTTATCGTGTCGGTAAACGCATCATAGTACGCATTAGTCGGCTTGCTAACAAGTCTTTTAGGCATAAGAAGCTCGCTCTTAATCCAAGCCCACAATGCTTTTTCTGCTGCCATACCGTGATACTTGATAAAACCGAGTGCTGCAAAGGGTGCTGCACCAAGAATACAGAGCCACGATACAACCTCTGTACCCAAAGGCTTTCTCAAGCCAAAATAAATGCCCACAGCTACGCCGCAGGCAAGTCCCGAAAATATTAACTGTCTGATGTTCAATCCGAAGAATACAGCCTCTGTGTAATCTCGGATTTCCTTATTGATTCGTACTTCCATAAGTTCCTCCTTAAATTTGGACATAAAAAATCGCCACTATTAAAGTGACGATTAGTTGAGTTATATTATTTGATTAAGCTTTGATATGAGATAGAGTGGAACATTTAGAACTTCCTTACCACTTGTATCATTTTTCATTGATGTTTTAACTGAATATTCAGGCTCATATTTTTTTCGATATTCAGCAAGAGAACGAGCCTTGACATTCTTTTCTGCTTTAACCTCAATCGGAACAATGCTTACCCCACATTGAGTTATAAAGTCAACCTCTGCCTGATTACCTGATACCCAATAATAAATGTCATCATCGCTTGACTTAACAAGCTCGTTCAAAACAAAATTTTCGGTCAATGCACCCTTGAACTCTGTATATATGTGTGATGAATCAATTATTACACTGGCAGGAAGCCTTGATAATTTACGAAGAATACCTACATCGGCTAAATACAGCTTGAAGGCTGTATCATCCTTGTATGCTGACAAGGGCATATAAGGCTTTTCTATTTTACAAACCTTGTACACAAGACCGGCATTAACAAGCCATAACAGAGCATCCTCTAAATCCTTAGCTCTCCAGCCTTTTTTCACATGGCTGAATATAAATTTATTATTCGGCTTTGCAAGCTGTTCAGGAATAGATTTCCATATTGCAGTCAGCTTTGGAAAATCCTTGATATCTGCGTGCTTTGCAAAATCATGCTCGTAGCTGTCAATAATGGTCTGCTGAATATCCTCTACCCTTTCAATATCTTTTGTATCGCACCACGCCTGCACAGCCTCAGGCATACCACCAACGACATAATACTGCTTTAGAAGTGCAGTATATTTATTTCCAACTGCTTCAGGAATCTTTGTCCCTCTACTGTAATCATCAATGAAATCAGCAAGCATTTCTTCTCCCATAGCTCTTACAAATTCAGAAAAGCTCATTGGATACATAGTAATTAAGTCAACCTTGCCAACAGGAAACGAGGTTTTCTTAAGATGAATACCGAGAAGTGAGCCTGCACAAGCAATGTGATACTGAGGTGCATTCTCGCAAAAATATTTAAGTGAGGTTATTGCTCTACTACATTCTTGTATTTCATCAAAAATAACAAGAGTGCTTTCAGGCTTTATAGCCTTACCGTGAACTAAGGATAATTCAAGAATAATTCTTTCGGTATCATAGTTGTTTTCAAATATTTCTGCTAAAGAACTGTCCTTCTCAAAGTTAAAATATGCCTTATCCTCGTAACAGGTATCTGCAAAGCTTTCAAGAATAAAGGTTTTACCACATTGCCTTACGCCATTAACAATTAAGGGCTTTCTTTTATCCTTATTCTTCCAATCAATAAGTTTAGTTAAAACGTCTCTTTTCATAATATCAACACCTTTTTATATATCTGTTTTGCTGTTATTATCTGCAAATTCTATATTTATTATACAATAACTATAAAAAAAGTCAACAACAAAAAAAGGATAAGGATGTTGAATTTTGAAATTACAATCCCATCATTTCTCGTATAATTCTGTCTGACATCTTAACTGCACCGACAAGCACAAGCATATTAAATACAAGCTCTCCGACATACTTCCATACCTGTGTTACTGCTGCTGCACTTGTATCGACAACAGGTGGACTTGATGCAAACAATGAGAAAATTATGCAGGCAAGAATGATTACTGCACCCTCAAGGCATACTGCACAATAACTCTTAATGAATGACTTGCCGACATTTTCAGTAGGCTGACCTGCAAATGTTGAAAGTGGAATAGGTGCAAGTGCTGAATACATATAAAGCTTAAAAAATCTGCCATATACAGACATTATGAGAATGAATGATAACACCATAATAAACAGGCTTCCAATAAGAGTTACTGCCCATAGTGGAATGCTCTCCCAAAAGCCACAGTTTTCTATGGTAGTTACCATTTCATCAGGCAGGACTGTGCTTGTGCTACTGCCCAAGCCTGATGCTGTCATTATTTTTGAAATCGTACCTTGAACGATATTGAATATTGCAAGCATAATCTCCATACCATAGGTAATCATACCCTTTGCAATAGCAAACCTGATAAAGAGCTTAAGAGCGTGTTCGGGCTTTTTAACTTCTGTAAATGAGCCACAGGTCTTTACCATACCGACAACAAAGAACAGTACAAGTAATCCCAAACCGATTGCCTGTACTGCTCCATTTATGTCAACGATAACATTCCATATTCCTCCACCTTTGAAATCTTCAGGCGAGGTAGTAAGTAAAGACCATATCTCTGTCAGCTTGTCATTCCAAGTTTCAAGGGCGTTTTCAAGATTTTGAACTACCCAATTATCTGACATAATTAGCCTCCTTCCTAAAGGCAACCTTTTTCAAGGCTGCCTTTGTCATTTGGTAGTTATCCTGTAATAAGGTCAAGGATTTCCTTTGCAAAAGTGATTACTACACCACCTGCAAGAGTAAGAAAACCGTTGGCTCTCTGTGAAGGATCGTGCGACTTAAGAGAGATACCGACCTGAACAATACCCCAACCGAGAAGGATAAGACCGATAGCACGGATAAGTCCGAAAATAAAGGTTGAAAGGTTGTTGATAACTGTGAGCGGATCGTCAGCAGCATAAGCTGTAAGTGTGAAGCAACAAATAGAAATGACTAATGCTGCAAAGATTGCAAAGGCTGTCTTGCCCTTGCTACCGAGCTTGATAGGGTGTGTGTCCCTTGTTGATAATCTGTTATTCTTCTTCATAGTAAGATTTACTCCTTTGTAATTTAGTTATTGTTTTTATCGTTTTCTCTGAATTCTTCTTCAAGCATTTCAGGTGTGACTAACTCATAATCTGTTTCATCTGTAATATTGACATAATCAAAGTCATCGGATAAATTGAAAAACTCAATCTGAGCCTTTGCCTCTGCCTCCTGACCGTGCTTGTAAATGATTTTCTTGCTACCGTCTGCTGTATGCTCAACATTAGGGTGCCCCAGAATATCATACTTAAGGTCAATGATAGGTCGTTCACCACGAATAAACAGTATGCAATACTGATTATCAAGCATTCTGACCTCATCCGGAGTCATAAGCTCTCTACCTGTTATCTGATAATTTGTTGAGTAATTGCCATTTCTGCCAAAGCTTCTGCCGAAGGTGTTTGTGTCAATCGTTTCCTTGCCAAGTAGTTCTGAAACATATTTGTGTGTTGATTGTTCATTACCACCAAGATAAAGAAATTGGTCGCAGTTACCCAAGATGCTCTCCCATTGCTTTTCAAACAAAGCCTTAAGCTGAGCAAGGTTTTGCAGAATGATTGATACAAATACATTTCTTGAACGCATAACGGATAGGATTTTGTCAAAATCTTCAGGCAGGCTTACATTAGCAAACTCATCCATAAGGAAATGAACAGGTACAGGCAGGCTTCCTCCGTAAATTTGGTCTGCTGAATAAAATAACTGCTGAAACAGTTGAGTATATAGGATTGATACAAGAAAATTAAAGCTTGTATCGTTATCAGGTATAACAGCAAATAAGGCTACCTTCTTTTCGCCCATAGACGATAAATCAAGTTCATCACAAGAGGTCAGCTTCGCAAGTCCTTCTAAGTTAAATTTTTCAAGTCTTGAAGCTAATGTTATTTGAATTGATTTAAGCGTCTTTGCTGAGCCTGAATGATAAGCACGGTAATACTTAACTGCTATGTGAAAAGGATTGTTCTTTTCAAGTTCCCCGAACAGAATATCCAAAGGGCTTTCAGCAGCCTGATACATACTGTCATCATCAGGTACATCTCCCTCACGGAGAAGCTCCATTACCATAGCAAAGTTTTGTTCCTCAGGTGGTGCTTCGTAAAACAAGTAAAATACTAATGCAAGTAATAGCATCTGTGCAGCAGTATCCCAAAACGGATCATTACTCTGAGCGCCCTTTGGAGCTGTACTCTTAAAAAGGTTAGTAACAAGCCTTTGAACATCGTTATCATCTCTGAGATACACAAATGGATTGTAGCAATGGCTCTTTTCCATATTGATTAAATCAAGAACTACAACATCATAGCCTTGTTCCTCAAGCCAAGCACCTTCATCTCTTAAGTTTTCGCCTTTAGGATCAAGCACAACAAAAGAGGTGTTTGCTTGCATAAGATTGGGCTTAGCATAGAAGCGTGTTTTACCTGAGCCTGAGCCACCACATATTAAAGTATTAAGGTTTCTTCTATGCTTCTTTCCGTTAAGTCCGACTTTAACGCTGTTTGACATAATCTTATTATCACTTTCAGGCTTCTGCATATATTTCTTGTTTATTTTCCTTGCATTGCCCCATTTAGCAGAGCCATGTTCTTCTCTGTGTCGGTAGTTCTTCCTTGTTGAAAAGAATACACCAACACCAAGCCCATAGGCCAAGAGCAAAACGAGGACAGTCCTTAAACTGTCCTCGCAAAGCTCGATGCTGAATGGGTTATCAAATATTTTCAATAAGCAAGGTAAAATCGTTACAAGACCACCATTAACAGATGGTGCAATTTTCAGTCCCACCCATATTACAGGAAGAATGCAAATCAGAAAGACGATAATAAGTGATTTATTTTCGTTATCTTTCTTCATTTCTCTCTACCACCTTGACTTTTCTCTTGGGTGCATTGCCTATCTTGATGATGAGATCATCAACATCTTCGGTAGGCTTATCCTGTTCGATAAGGCTTGTGCGTTCATCATTGAGAGAACGGATAACAATACCTTGTTCATAGTCATCAAGTGCGATATGATAGCGTTCTTCTTTCATACTGATACCTCGTTATCTTGATTGTTCCTGCTGACGAGCTGCTCTGTTTTTGTTAAGCTCCTCATACATTCTTGTATGAACTTCAGAAAGAGCATTTCTCGCCCGTGAGAAGTTAGAGCGAATATCAGCAGGCTCCATTTTGCCGAGTTCCTCTGCAACTCTTGAGAGGTTGATGTTCTTTGTGTCAACACCATACTTCTTGCAGAGCATATATGCACTACACATTGCAGGGATAATAGCCTTGCTTCTGCTGTATTCCTTTGAGTTTACGGAAATCTCAGCAAGTGAAAGTTCCTGAGCAACAGCCTGAAATGTTGAAACGCTATCTCCTACACCTTCCTTGACAAGAAGTGTATTTCTGTCGTTGTCGTAATAAGCTGCGACATTATTGTTAGGCAAATCCTTTGCCTGCTCGTAATTGATAGGACAAGTTGAAAGAATTAACTTAACAAGTTCAAGTGCATCTCTGTTGACTGATGGTGCAAGCATTTTTCTCGCAGTAGTCTGAGAAACATCAAATACCTTTTTCACATTGAAGGTAACAGCAGGCGTGCCATCTGCCTTTGTGTACTCAACAGGCTCAAGAATAGAGATTGCTTTAGCACCCTTCTTAACCTGAGCCTTAGCCTCTGTCCACGAATTGAAGTCCTTAAGCTGTGTTGCTTCGGGGAACTGATTGTGGATAAGTAAAGCATTACCGGCAGAGTATCTGTCAAGTCTTGCCTGTGAATCAAGAAATGCCTTTAAGCTTTCCTCATCCTTTGTAACCTGATCGGCTGTGTCGTCAATCATTGTGTAAAGTGACTCCTTTTCAAGAGCCTTCATTTCTGCCCATTCTTCCTTTGAAAGCTTAGGGCGTTCAGCTTTCTGATTTCTTTCATTAGCCATAACCTTATCTCTCCTTTGGCTTAGTATTTTTTATTGGAACATTTACGGGAAGTTCCTGTCCCTTTGGAAGCACATTAACATCCTTCTGCTTTTGAAGCTCATCCTTTATCTTCGCAATTTTCTTACGAACTGAAGGTCTTTTTGCCTTCTCAGCAGTACCCTTGTTATCTGCGATTCTTGATTTCCTCGATGTATGCTCGGACTGAGGGCTTTTTTCGGTCTCTGCAGAATGTGGGTTTTCGATTTCGCCCTTTTCATTAGGCTTCTTTGCAGCAGCCTCAGCAACGATTTCAGCCTTTGACTTTTCAGGCTTATCCTTAATCTTCGGCTTGCGTTCTGCCTTAGTCTTTTCAACCTCGCCGACAATGCTTGCCTTGTCAACATTGCTGAGTTCAAATCTGTCAAAAATTCTTTTGATTTTGGCAGCATCAGAAGCTCGTGCAATAATGTCAACAGTAACATCATCACCCTTTTTGGTCTTGTCACGGAGTACATTGTAGAGGACACCGTAATGCTTTGCTTCCTGTGTGAATTTCTTAAGGTCCTTTTGCTTGACCTCATAAACCTTAAGAGGCTCACCCGACTTAATCATATTTGAAAGACGGGCTTTGCCTTTAGTTTTGTGTTCCTGCTTTATGGCTGTGGCAAGTAAAATTGCAATATCCTTTGCAGCCTCACCCGTAACCTTAGCAGCAACCTCAAATGTTTCAAGCGAAAGTCTTACAACCTGCTCAGCAGCATCTCCACCATTATTCATAGCGTGATTTACTCCTTTCATTTTTCTCTTTGTTTTCACGAGCCTGCTCGTCGAGTTCAACCTGCTCTAACTTTTCTTGCATAAGGTGCAACCTTTGAGCTATATCCTCGCACAGAGCAATCTCGTTTTTTAAGTCCTTGATTTGTTTGGAAAGCTCCTTGATAGAGTTTTTAGCGTTTGAGATAGTCTGCTCATCTGCTGACCTCAGCTTTGCAGTTTTTCTCAAATCAACTCTTTTGTTCTCAAGAGTGCTGACCTCACTTTTCAAGGCTTCAATATGTGAAAAGAGCTGCTCATCGGTATCAATCTGATACTTGCAGAGTAGCTCTGTTTCAGCATTTAGTTTATCTATTTGTAATAAATCCTCACGAAGCAGATAATGTATCTTCATAGGATTTGGCTTGTGTTTTTTCGGAAGGTAGCCAAGCTTGTAGCAGTAGTATAGGTATAAGTTATACAAACTGCCTTTCTTTTTACGAATATCGTCAGGCACCTTGATAATCTCATAATGATAAGGCTTGCCACGATAGAGTGTTGAACGATTTTCGTCAATGCGTTCTCTTATACGAGCATTTGTGTATTCATCTCCAAGACGATACAGACGAACTGATTTGTGATAGCCCTTTGGCAGCACAGTCCAATACTTAAGATTATCTGACATCTTATACTTGTAACCTGCTTCAATCAGATACCTTTGGAATTGTACCATTGATGTGCTGCTTGAAATTGCCTCATCAATTACCTCACGAATGACATTGTATTTTGTAGGCATACCCGCCTTATCCTTAGCTGTCATATATTTGCTGTCAGGATTACGCTCAGGTTGTTCAACAACCGATAAACCATACTCTCTGCATATGTCATCTGAGATGTGATGAAGATAAAACCAAGCCTTATCCTTGTCTGTCAATCTCTTGCCATCAACAAACGAAACAGAATTAACAACAAAGTGATTGTGAAGGCAATGAGTGTTAAGGTGTGTAGTAACAAGCACCTGATACTTATCTCCCCAAGCTCGTCTTGCAAACTCTAAACCTATTTCGTGTGCAAAGTCGGGTGTAACCTCGTCAGGTGGAAAGCTCATATATACGTGATATGCCTGAATACCATCTGTTTTGTTAAATCGAAGTTTAGTATTAACGAACTGACTGCGAGCTTTATTGCTGATACAGTTTATACCGGACACATAAAATTCCTGCTCGGTCTTTTCTTCATCGGCAGCATAGGCAAGAACATCCTTGAGTGCTTCATATTCGTCAGCAGAATACGGTAAATCCTTCTTCGCTGTCTTATCAGGATTTGCGGCATAATCAAGTGCAACCTTGAGTGAATATTCAACCTTCCAAATCTTCGTTACTGCTATATGACATCAGACCTTTCGTTGTTGATATATTTATCCTCAATCTCAATGATGAGCCTGTTGTGATTTTCAAGCAGTTCATTGAGCTTAGGCTTATCAATAAAGCCGAGAGAGTGAGCCTTAGCTACAAGCTGATTAAGATTGTTGCCGATAGCATACATCTCCTTGAGAAGTGAATAGAACTCTTTATCAGGCTTCTCTTTAGGCTTGTAGCCAAGTATGAGCAGACGAACTAATGACGATTTGCTGAGGCAGGTTTTCTGCGATAATTCTTCAAGATAAGCCAAGTCCTCAGAGGTTAATCTTACCTGAAGCAGTTTACTCTTTCGCATTGTGTTTCTCCTCAATTCGTCTGAGTTCTTCCTCGCTCTCTCTGTTAATCTTAACGAGGCAAAGTGCTGTCATTCCCAAGAGGCTACCTACAAGAACGCCTCCGAAAAATATGAGTAATTTCATAGTGTCATCTCCTTCTCAGCAGGGTATTAGGGATAAGTCCCTAACGAGTTACTGTTTTTAATGCGTGTCATTACAAATAGTCTGCTCGCTATGATTTTCGCACCCTTTCTGACCATTGATAATTTGGTGCGATTATCGGCTAATATCCTTACTGTTCTCAAGTTGTTTTTGTTTTTTGATAATCAAAAAGTCATTGACATCCTTGCCTTGTGGAACAGAGTTATCAATGACCTTAATGTGATTTGGTAATATAGTTTGCAGGGCTTTTGTGGCAAGCCTGCCAGCCTTATCGTTATCTAAATGAAGATAGATTTTGTTGATGTTTGGGTTAGCTGAGAGGTATCGTTCAAGCGCAACAGGCACCTTGCTATTCTCGATTTTTTCCTTTGGCTGATACACACCTGATAAGGATAACAGGTTGTATGAGAGCCAATTCTTGCCTTTCATTTTAAGCAAGGTAGCATAGGATAACAGGTCAATAGCACACTCAAAAAGATGTACCTCGTTGCAATTTTCGTTAACAATACGGAAGGAATACTTCTTACTACTGCCACTACAATCACCCATGATCCTTTCTCCATTCGTTGAACGAAAGGCTGCATATCTCGGATTATTATTCTCATCATAGCCTACAAAAACTACATTGTGGTACTTGTAGCTTTCAAAGATAAGGTTGTTCTTGATGCAGTAATCTACCAACTCAAAATCAATTCCACGCTCTTTTGTGAGGTAATCAATAGCCTTGTTTGGATAACGATTTGCCTTTGGTAATAGCAGTTCCTTGATTTCTTTTTTTGCAGGTCTTGCTCTTGGAGTAGGCAATACCGGAGTTCTTCCGACTATTGCCTCTACTGCCTGAGTGAACTCATATCCCTTAACCTTAATAAGATAGTCGAGTGCAGATTTGCCACCGATACCTCTTGAAAACCAGTTCCACATACCGTTTGAAATACGAATACTGTCGTGTGTTTTGGTGGTGTAGGTATCACCCGAAACTTTTACAAGCTCTTTAGGCTCATAGGTTTCAAGGTAGGTCAAAAGATCAACTTTTCGTACCTCCTCAACTAATTCGTGTGGATAATATGGCATATTTATTCCTACCTTTCAGCACTTTTTGAACGAGCAGCCATTTCCTTGACAGCTTCTTCAGCTCTCTCGGTAATGGTATCTCTGAGCATATTCATGTGCGAACAATCGCTTTCTTGCCAAGCATCGTAAAGCACCTCAAGTGGATTCTTGAACTTGAGAAGTGCTACACATTGCTTATCAGTGAGCAACTCATCATTACACTCAAAAAGACAAATTATATCTTCCTTCATAACAATTTCATAAGAAGAATTGATGATTTTATTTATATCATCATAATGCTTAACCTCACTTAAAAAAGCATCCTGATTGCTGTGTAAACGCCCAAGTAATACTTCATTTACATCTTTCATAATGTTTTCTCCTTTCATAAAATAGCCGAGCAGGTTGCTCTACTCGGCTATTGATTTGCACTATCGTGCTTGTTCTTTTGGCTTAATTTCAGGCTCGTCATCATCAGCAACATCGTCTGCGATAACCTCGTTGACCTTCTCATCGAGCTTCAATTCCGAGTTAAGTTCAAAAAGCCTTGCCTCAATTTGTTTGAGTTCCTCATCCTGTGGGAACTCCTTTTTCATATCGGTTTTAGCAATTTCAAACTGCTTTTCGGTTTCTGCAAGTCTGTCCTTTGCGATAACGATAGCTTTTTCCAAGCCATCAATAACATTGTCCATACGGGTAAAGTTACCAAGCTCATCTGTGCCAAGCTCTGCTGTGTGTGTCATAGCACCCTTGATGTTGACCTTGTACTGTCTGCCAAAGCTGTCATATAAAAGGTCAAGCTTGAAGCCACGATATTCTCCGCGATGGATTGTATCGTTAGAGGTAACAGCCTTGCACGCATTTATAAGTGCAAGTCCGGCTTCCTTCTTTTCAAGGTATTCCTTATCGAAGATTACAATGCCTGCGAACTCGTCATTGACGGTTTTAGGATGCTCATTAGCAGTTACTATGTCTGCTTCTAAGCCTTTGATTTTAGCCTCGTAACGCTTGATTTCAGCAGGATAAAACTTGATAACCTTATCCTCAAGGGCATACCTTTCTGAAAGGAAGTTACTCTTTAACATCTTGAGCTTTGATAACTTGAGGTCTAAGTCCATCTTCTCCTTGATGTGTGGATTGCCCGTTGCAAGCATCTTAATTTCTGCATAGGATAGCGAGCTTTCGTCAACATCTTCAGCAGAACGAACAGGGCTTTTTGAAGTCATAATCTGTGAAATGAACTTCTGCTTTGTTTCAATTATCTGATAAAGGTACGCATCAAATGTGCCTTCTGTAACATAACGATTGACATATACATCAGGATTTTGATTGCCCTGACGAATAATTCTACCTGCTCTTTGTTCAAGATCAGCAGGTCGCCAATGGCAATCAATATCGTGAATCGCAATCAACCTATCCTGCACATTTGTGCCTGCGCCCATTTTCTGCGTAGAGCCAAGCAGCACTCTGACCTCTCCCTTACGCACCTTAGCAAAGAGGTCTTTTTTCTTTGCTTCACTATCTGCGTTATGGATAAATGCTATCTCGCTTTCAGGTACACCCTTAGCAATCAGCTTGTTCCTGATGTCGTTATATACATCTGTGAATAAGCCATTCTCATCAAGAGGTTTAGGTGTGGATAAGTCACAGAAGATAAGCTGTGTGAGCCTATCCTCCTTACCCTCATCCCATATCCTGTAAACCTCGTCAATGCAGGCATTGACCTTGCTGTTTTCATTATCGGGAAGCAATGGGTCAATCATTCGTTGGTCAAGAGTAAGCTTTCTTCCGTCATTGGTAATCTTAAGCATATTATCCTGCGTTGGATCAACAGCACCATTACGGACTTTTTCTGCTCTTTCGGATAATGATTCCACCATTTCCTTTTGAAGTTCTGAGGGCTTAACTGCAATGTTGTTAAAGTGTGCATTAGGTACAGGAAGGCTTAACATATCGGCTGTTTGTATATCTGCAACCTCCTTGAACATTGACATAAGCTCAGGTAGGTTATAGAAATGAGCAAACCTTGTGCGTGCCTTGTAGCCTGTGCCTTCAGGCTTTAATTCAAGCGTTGTAGTTGTTTCTCCGAAGGTAGAAGCCCAAGCATCAAAATGCTCTAAATGATATTTCTTCAGAGTGCTATGCTGTAAATACTTTTGCATTGTGTAAAGCTCAACCATTGAATTTGAGATAGGTGTACCTGTTGCAAATACAACACCCTTGCCACCTGTAATTTCATCAAGGTATCTGCACTTCATATACAAGTCGGTTGACTTCTGTGCTTCAGTATTGTTTATTCCTGCAACGTTGTTCATCTTTGTGTAGAAAAACAAGTTCTTGAAATAGTGAGCCTCGTCAACGAATAACTTGTCAACACCGAGTTCCTCAAAGGTTACTACATCATCCTTGCGTTCCTGATTGTTGAGCTTTTTAAGCTTGGCAGTAATACCTTTTTTAGAGCGTTCAAGCTGCTTGATTGAGAATTTAGAGCCACGACTTTGCTTAAGCTCGGCAATGCCTGTCGTAATCTCATCAATCTCTGCTTCAAGAACATATCTCTGCCTTTCAATACTCATAGGTATTTTTTCAAACTGTGAATGACCGATAATTACAGCCTCATAATCTCCCGTTGCAATCTTTGCACAGAACTTTTTTCTGTTCTTTTTCTCAAAGTCCTTTTTAGTTGCAACAAGAATATTTGCACTCGGATAAAGTTGTAAATACTCACTTGCAAACTGCTCAATGATATGATTAGGAACAACGAACATTGATTTATTCCATAAGCCAAGCACTCTACCTTCGTGCGAAGCAGCAACCATTTCCATCGTTTTACCTGCACCGACAGCGTGAGCGAGAAGTGTGTTACCTCCGTACATTTCGTGAGCAACAGCATTTAACTGATGTGGTCTGAGAGTTATTTCAGAATTCATATCGTGGAATATGAGGTGTGAGCCATCGTATTCACGAGGTCTGATAGAATTGAACTTCTCGTTATACATCTTGCAGAGCTTCTCTCTGCGTGTCGGATCCTTCCATATCCAATCCTTAAATGCTTGTTTGATAAGTTCCTGCTTTGATTGAGCAATCTGCGTTTCCTTGACATTGAGCACCTTCTTCTCTTTACCTTCCTCGTCTGTAACAGTATCAAATATTTTGACATCCTTAAGGTTAAGAGTGTTTTCAATGATTTTGTAAGCATTAACACGGGTAGTACCATAAGTATTGTTTGCTTTAAGATTGCCCTTATCAACTAATTTGCCCTCAACATTCCATTCGCCTGTATGCTCGGAGAAGTGAACCTTGATATAAAAACGGTTGTAGTATGAAGGCTCAAGCAGCTCAAACATAAAATCCATGACAATATCAGTAGGAAGCCAAGTTGCACCGAGCCTTACCTCAATCTCACTTGCAGTTAAATCCTTCGGCTGCACCTTTTCAAGAGCCTCAACATTAGCCTGATATTCGGGATAAGCCTCTGCCATTTGCTTTGCTTCCTTAAGCTTTTCTCTGACATTGCCTGAAAGGTATTCATCAGCCATAAGGCATTTAGGCTCATAAGGATTGTTCTTTAGTGGGTTAAGAAAAACGACACCCTGTAAATCATTAAACAGAGTGTCCTCGTCTTTGCCTGTAAGTTCAGACATATATTCCATATCAACTCTTGCTTTTTCTCCAATGGATAATGCAAGAGCCTCGCTTGCTGTATCTGCGTGTGTAATAGGAATATGTGGCTTGATAGTCCTTTTTGTGAACATATCAGCCTTACGGATTAACTTGCCATCCTCAACCACCTCAAGAGCAGCCAAGAGGAAATATGAGCTATCATCAGAAAAAGCAGAGGCGTTTGCTCTGCTGTTGATAAGTCCGTATTTCTTTGTGAAATCATCATAAAGTGTGTTGAGTTTTTTCTGTTCAGCCTCAATATACTCATCAGGATAATTCTCACGCTGAAGGTCAATAAGGTTTCTGACACAATCTCTTATGCCTATCATACCCTTAATTCTGTTCTCAGCAGTAGCGGAAGCATCAACAGGTTTCATATAACTGTTTTCACGGAAGTATATGTTTTCGTCAACAGTAGTAAAGCTGAAGTTTCTCACATTCGGATCGGCAGGAATAACCTCAAGGCTTTCATCAAGCTCGTCATCATCAACAACATACTCGTTGATTTCTCCGTGAATGTTAGATACTGCATCATCAAGCAGGTCAGCTAAATTGCTGTTTTCATAAGCTTTGCAGGCACTCTCCATACCGAAACGGCCTGATTGCATTACCATATCTCCCATAATCATTTCAGGGTGGTCAACAAAATATTTATTCATTCTAATACCATTTTCATCGGTATCAAGATGTACCCAATCAGGCTCAACATCAACCATTCTGTCACGCTTTTGGAGTATGAGAATATCGGATGTTACCTCTGTACCTGCGTTGCCCTTAAAGGTGTTGTCTGGAAGTCTGATAGCACCAAGAAGGTCTGCTCTTTGTGCAATATATCTTCTTACATTTGAGTTTTCCTTATCCATTGTGCCTTTGGAGGTTATGAGAAGCATAACACCTCCGGCACGAAGCTTATCAAGGCTCTTTGCAAAGAAGTAGTCGTGTATAAGGAAGTTGTATTTGTTGTACCTCTTGTCAACAATCTTGAAATCTCCGAAGGGAACATTACCGATTACTCCGTCAAAAAAGCTGTCAGGAATATCGGCTTCCTCAAATGGCATATTTGCTATTGAGGATTTTTGGTATAACTGCTTTGCAATTCCTGCCGATATGTTATCAAGCTCAACACCATATATTCTGCTATCTGACATTGAATCAAGAAGCATACCGATAAAGTTACCGATTGCACAAGAGGGCTCAAGGATATTACCATTCTTAAAGCCAAGCTGTTCAAGTGCCTTATACATAGCAGATATAACTATGGGTGGAGTGTAGAAAGCAGTAAGAGTGCTTTCTCTTGCTCTTTCATATTCATCAGGAGAGAGGACAACAACAAGCTCTTTGTACTCATCTGCCCAAGCAGTATTGTCCTCGTCAAAGGCTTCGGGTATTCCACCCCAACCGACATATTGAGCAAGTATTTTCTGTTCCTCAGGAGTAGCATAACGATTGTCAAACTCACACTCTTTAAGAACACGGATAGCCTCCATATTTCTACGGAAGCGTTCCTTTTTACCAACTGTTTCAACCTCAAAATCAGCAAGCCTGAAATTGTTTCTATCAGACATAGGTATCTCAGGATGCAGGTCAAAGGTAGGAACTCTGCCTCTCGGTGCAGCCTTTGGAGGAGGTAATATCTTATCCTTCTCAGATACTGTGCTTTCAATCACTTCTTCTTTAGTCGGTATTGACTCGTTTTCTTTATAAATATAATCACTTTGGATAACAGGAATTTTATCACTATCAATGGTATAGGTAGTTTCAACTCTTTCTCCATTGTCTTTAAGTCCCGAAACAGTAACCTTGTAGCCTCTGCTTGTGAGCTGTTTAAGATAACGTTCAAGGCTTTTAACAGGAAAGCCACACATAGCAATCCTGTCTGCACTGCCTACATCCCTGCCTGTCAGAACAAGGTCGAGTTCACTTGCTACAACCTTTGCACCATCTCCCATAGCCTCATAGAAATCTCCAACCTGATAAAATACAAGATTGCCGATATTCTCAGCTTCGATACGCACATAGTCTTTATATACAGAATAACTTGTTGGCGATACATCAGGCTTTGCAATTTCTTCTTTAGCAGGTATAGGCTTCGGCTCTTTCTTCTCTCCGAAAAGTGAGAAGGTGCCTTCACGATACTGTGAGAAATTTGCAAAAACCTTATGAGAGTATTCATAAAGACGGTCATCCTCCTTCATATCCCTTATTACAGCAAGCATTTCATTGTATATTGTTTCTACTGCTTCAGGATTATCAAGTTGAGCTGCAACCTCACTATCGTTGTCATAATCGTATGACTTCTGATAATCATCACTCACGCCAAAAAAGAAAGACCTTAATGAAAATGCAAGCTGCTTTTTCTCATAAGTTGGAATATATGCCTTGTCCTTATCAGTCAGGAATGTGTCTAAAGCAATCATTTTGCCGATACGTTTTTCAACATCATTCCACTTAAGAGTAATCTTTGCGTAAGGCTCCATAATGTTGCCTCTGCTCAAGGTGTATCCTTTGCCATCTGCACTAATATTGGAAACACCATTGTATGAGCCACTCAAACCGTGATGGTCTTTAATTGCTGTTACTCTTGCATTAGCATCAGGCTGTGTTTTGTATAAAGAGTAATACCAAAGCCTTGTATCCGAGCTACCCTTACGAAGCAACCAGTTTATTTCATCCTCAGAAATGAAGCGTGAAGGTACTTCAGGCACTCCTGCCTGTGCCTTAAATTCAAGCTGTGGTAATTGCAGGTCATACATTCTACTCAGTAAATCATCAGGATCATACAGTTTTGGAAATCGGTTTATATCCCTGTTTTCATCAAGTGCATTGATATATACAATAAGGTCGTCTATAACAGTAGCTAAATCATCAGGGTTGTTAAGCCTTTCAGCCAATGCGTTGTCAATATCAGGGAATACTCTGTAATTATCAAGAATATCTCTAACAAAGGTCATATATGTGCCTATATATTCCTCACGAATATCCCTTGTCATAAAAGCAAGACGTTCGGCAATCTTTGTTCTTTCAAAAACATCAACCTTATCAAGCTGATACTGTGGCATATATCTACCTAAATCAAGAAGCTCTCTTGTTCTCTTTGCTACATCATTCCAAGAGATTGCAGTTGCAGAATGGAAACGAGCAGTATCGCCCATATCAATTCTCAAGCCTTCATCATCAGCAAGAACAGAAATCTTATCTCCTTCAAATACAAAGCCTGATGCAAACTCCTTATACTCATTCTTAATAAAGGCAGCGTTATCATCAATAGGCTTATCCTTTCTGAGATAAGCAGTGATTTTAAGCTTGCTTTCCTTATTATGAGTACCAAGACAAATAGCCTCGTCAATAATCTGTTGTGGTATCTCTGCACATGGGAAAAGGGATACCTGACTGTCCTCAAATTCAACAACCTCATTAGTAAAGCTGTCGTCAAGGTCAAACAGCCCTAATTGCAGCTGCTCTGCCTCTGGCTTTTCAATTTCTTCTTTAGCAGGTGGTAAATATTCACCATTTTCAATAAGCTGTGATATTAACTCTCCAATAACGCCCAAGAAAAAACGGACTCCTTAGTACGATTTCGATAATTTCCTTCGTACATCAAAAGTCCGTCTGTCAGGTGTTCAAATCCACATTCAACACCATCAATATTGTATTGTTTGAGCCTTCCACCGTAGATAGTTGATGCATATCTTGCAAATTCATCAGGCTTTAGCTTGCCATGCTGCTCTACTATGAATTCCTTACGATGCACTAAGCTGTTATCGTTGTTCATAAGCAAAGTCATTATCCTTGCTTCATCTGTGAATGGTGGTAACTCATCAGCCTCAGTTAGCTGTAAATCACCTCGCTGAGAACTATCTCCTGAACTCTCATCTTCAGGTTGTTCATACCCTGTGCCCAAGCCATCATATCCTGAGCCTTGAGCTGCTCCGTCAAGCCCTCCTGAGCTGACATCTGGCTGAGAAGCTGTTCCTCCATCCTCTCGGCTCTCTCCTGTACCTCCTGGAGATGACTGTCGAGCTTGCCTTTCGTCATCAGGTTGTAATAAATCACTCGATGATTCTCCTTTAGGTACTGTCGGCGCTTCTCTGCCCATTTGCTGAGTTTGAGGCTCTTGTTTCTCGGAAGTATCAAGTTCGGAAGCTGTACCTGACCTTGAGTTCTGTAACTGATTTCTGCCATTGTGAACACTCCTTTCGGTTTCTATTTCGTCTTTAGTATATTCTGGCACCACAGTTTTATCAATTGTGCGATTTTCCTTTTCAAGTGAAAAGACCGTCTTTGCAATTTCTGAAAGTGCCATTTCAGATATGTCGCTTGTGGCATATCCTAATGCATTGAGAGTATCGGTGGTATTGAAATTAACAATATCCTCAAAATCCTCTCTTTCAAATATGGCATCAGTATCAAGACCAAGCCTACTTGCAATCATATATGCAATGCTGTTTTTTACAGTATTCTCATACTTTGAAGCAATACTGATGTCATCAAGTTCTTCAAGAAAGCTGTTTTCAGTAACCGTTAGCAAATCACTTGTGTAATCAGGAATGTTATCATCAACAGCTATATCAGCAGCCGAAAGTATTGCATCAATAAGTGTATCCTTGTTTTCAAGCTCTCCAAAGGTGTTTTCAAGAGTTTCAATAACCTGTGGGATATATTCATCTCGCATTTCCCATAATGGAACAGGTCTTGAACACTTTGTTTCGTGGGTATCTGAAATATCAAAGTAGTGTTTAAGTCTTTGACTTCCTGACTTCACATCATCAAAAACAGCAATGCCCTTTGCTCCTGTATTTACCCATCTACCAAAGTTGTTGTTCCATTTTTCAATTTCAAGAACAGCAGTTGCATCAGGGCGCTGTGCATACACAAGAATTAAGTCATCAAAGCGTAATTTGTAGTTTCTGCAAGCAGATGAAAGAAATGATTTCCAGCTTTCAGGAGAACGAACAATTAGCTTTTGTTCTTCTTCGTATAGGGCAGTTATCAAATCAAATTTCTTTGCCATAGTCATCACTACCTTTCAAAGTCTTTTGCTCTTGGCTGCACATCAAGAGGCTACACTGTGTTTGAATTCCTTTCCATAATTTCAGCAAACTCGCAGATATGATAAATATTGCTGCCTATCTGTGCGTGATATTCATCAATATATCTGCACTCTTTGTCACTCTCAGCTCCATCAGGTGAGATAATATGCACCTTGCCTCCGTCTTTAACTCTGAAAAGCTCTTTGTAGTCTGGAGTGATGAAGCGAATGCCTTTTTCAGCTCTTTGGATATGCTGATTTAACCACTCACGATTGTATGCGTAAACATAAAAGTTATAATCGCCCTTATGTGGCATACAGCGAATAAGATAGCTGTATTTATCGCTATCCACAAGAAAGCCATAACAGTTCATTTCATTAGCAATTTTCATTTTGCTTGATGGTCTTGTATGACAGAGCATTTTCATATCATCAAGATTACGGAGTAAGCCTCTGTACTTAATGTCATCTCTCAAAGCGTTAATGACGTTATCAAACTCCTGCTGAAATTCAGGTGTTTTATGCTCCTTGATAATGTCAAACCAAGTGGAATGAAACTCATTACCATCTCTACCAAAATCACCCCTTAAGTATCCAACAGCACCACACATTGAATTAAACTGCATAGTCTGCTTGAAGGAATACTTCTGCTCAGGCTCTGCCATTATTCTTAAGGATATACTCATTGTTTTTCACTCCCTTCAACAGACTCTCCGACAAGATAAGAATACAGCTTGCCAGCCTTAATCTGCCTCTTAAGTTCAATGATATTACGGATATCAGCCACCGTAATGCCCTTTATCTCAAGCAGATTTTCAACTGTTAATTCGTTGAGCTTTTTTTCGTTGGTAATGCCTACCTCAGCTAATCGGTTGATTAGCTTTATCTTCTGATTTTGTGTAACCTCACTCATTATCTTTCCTCCCTGTCTGTTCTCTGCTTTGGTGGTCTGTTAGGCTCCTTGAAATCAATTTCACGCTGTGCTCTTTCCACCAAATTCTTCTGTGCACTAAACTTATCATTAAAGTAATGTCCCCAGAAATAGTTGTTGCCATCTTTGCATTGCCAAGTGACATATTTAGTTCCGTAGGTGCCCTTACTCTCACCAAGTACGAACTCTGCTCCGCCAATATGAAGGCTGTCAACAATTGTGTATCCAGCATTAGTTCTCTCGCTCATTAGCGATCACTCCTTTCAGCATCTCTCTTTGCTTTAATAGCATTGAGATTTTTTAATGCCCAATCTGGCATTTTATCCTTATTTACAACGCCCATAATATTTTCACGCACGGTAAAGTAATGCTCGCCTGTATAAAGGTTGGTAATGAAAATCTTGCGACCTATTGAATTAGGTCTTGCACCATTACCACCCGTAACATAGCAGAGCTGACTATCGGCACTCTGATATTCTCTGCGAAGTGAATTGAGCTTCAAAGCAACAACCTTACCAACAAGGTCTGTATTGTAGTCAATATGTGAGCAATCTTCAGGATTGATAACACCCATATCCTTTGGAATGTTCTCCTTTGACCAAGTAAGCTGCTCACTACACTTTTTGAGATAAGCCTCAACAGCAGTTAAGTAATCGTTACTTCCAACGGAGTTGCTTATTTTCTCAAATATTTCGTTATATTCGTATTCTCCTGCAATATATCTCTGAGGAGCATTTACATTTTCGGCAAGTATAATAGTCTTGTTGCCAACATCGAAAAGGAATATTTCCTTAAAGCCTTCAATTTCAATCAAACCTTTCATTTGCTGCCTCCTTTAGCATCTGCCTTATTCTTTCCTCTCTGACCTTGAGATTTTTATCATCAATGATTTCGTTTTGAATACAAAGAATGGTACGAATGTTAGGCACAGTAATGTGTGGAATTTTGCACATTTCTTCAGGCGTGAGTGTAAAAATCTTGATTGGTGGATAACCTGCCTCGCCGGGAACACGAAACAGCCTTTCCTCAAACCTTTCTTTAGCCATAGTGACTCCTTTCCAAATAATAAGGGTGACTATATTAATAGCCACCCTTATCACTCAAATATTTAGTTATTTTTATTTTTGTTTTCTGACCTTAAGAAATACGAGTGAGCCTACGATAAAGGCTACAAGTGCAATAGCTACGATTGTCTTTGTAGTCATTAGATATCCTCCTTTTTCCTCTTTCTTCTAAAAGAAATAATAGTGCTGGCTATACCAACAGCTGAAGCACCTGCAAGGGCAATCCACAAAGCAATGTTTGAATCATCTCCTGTTTTTGGAGCAGACGGTTTTTCAGGAGCGAGCACATTTATCTTGACCGTCTGTCCTTCATCATCAATATCTGCGTGTACTGCAATTTCAACATTATCACGATAGAGTGTTTCAAAAACAACAAGCTCCGTATCGGTTTTAATACCACTTGCATCAAAGGTAAATAAAACAGTAACTTCGCCGTTACTCTTTTCGGGTGTGAATGTTACTTCGCTTGTAATGGGTTTGCCGTCAATTTCAAATGGCTTGCCTGTGGATTTATACATAAGCGTGCCGACAATCTTGTACTCCTTGCCGGGTACAAGATGTTTGTATTCAACCACATCATCAATTGTGATTTCACCCTTGGCAGTTACTTCCTTTTCTCCGTCAATAGTTGCGGTAGTTTTGAGTTCAGGTATTCTGTCATTTACTGCTGTGATTTCAATAATCTGTTCATTGTCAGCTACAGTGATATAGTGAATATCATCACTTGGGAGATAATTTTCGGCTGGTTTGAGTTCCTTGATTACATAATCACCGAATGGAATATTAGTGAAAACAAAAATGCCGTTCTCATCTGATTCAGCAGTAAGAATGGCATTGTCTTTTGTATATTCAGTTGTGTCTGACTTAAACAGTCCGAATAAAGCCCCTTTGATTGTCTTTCCTGTTTCTCTGTCAATTTTCAATCCCTTAATTGTACCGTAGATTAAATCATTTATGATTGGTTTGTCGTTGTTCAAATCAATATTGATAGTTTCAACATCCTGTCCCTGATATTCAGTATTAAATTCATACTTTGTATCAGATAAAATATAATGCTTATCCGTTGCAATTTCCTTTGCATACCACTTAAAGCCGATAGGAAGGTCACAGTTAAATGTTAGTTTTCCGTTTTCATCGCAGTTGCCATAGGTGATTAAAGCGTCTTTCGGAATAACTGTTCCGTCTGCTGCCGTAATATCCTCATCTGCATAAATACCAAACTGTACGGAAAGAATTTCATCATTCATACCGAGTTTGAAGCGTTCATCTTTAGATAATTCTTTTAACAGTGAAACGGACACCTTTTGCCTGTCATTGTAAACAGAAAGTGCAGTTGATGTTACGGATACATTCTGTCCTGCATAAGTTAATTCAACATCGTACTGCTCATTTGCATTAACAAAGCCGTTTGGTGCAGTCTTTTCAATTATATTATATTTTCCAAGATAAAGTTCTTTTGATTTTGCAGTTCCGTTTTTATCTGTTGTAATTTCGTCAACCTTTTCCCCTTGATAATATCTTGTTGTTCCGTCAAGAGTAGTTATATCTTCATCAACATAAATCTCGAATACAGCATTTGCAAGGTTTCCGTTTTCATAAACAGGAGTATAAACACCTTCATTTTCAATTACCGACTTGAATATTTCGCCTGTCTTGGTAATTTCAATAACACCTTTCTGTGACATATCCTTTGCCTTGACCTTTACAACAGTTACGCCCGTATCAGTAGACGAATTCTCCTGTGTTATTGTAAACGGAATAGGCGTAGAATCAAGCACATAACCGTATGGTGCTTGTACCTCTTTAAGCGTGTAATCACCATATGGCAGTTTTTCAGGTGTAATCAAATATCCCTCTGAATTTGTATAGAAAGTATGAATTTCTGTTACTTCGGGATAAGTGAACTGCATTGTAATTCTGTGTCCGTCTGTATCGTAAACCTCAAAGGCTGCACCTGCATAAGCAATAGGCTTTTCGGTTTCCTTATCCAGCTTTACCACTTTGAGATACGAACAGAAGTTAGAATTGTTTATCAAGAACTTATATGTCTTACCATCCTGATTGATAAACACATCAAAGTCCTTGATTTTCTCTCTGCCATCCCAACCCTTTGTTTGATGAACGGTATAAACACCATAAGGAAGCAGTTTTGTACTTGCAAAACCATCCTCGTCACACACAATGGTATCTCTCTCATCGTTATCTGCCTTTGCGTATGAGCCTGCCGATTTCAAATAGACCTGAAATTCTGCATTCTTTTCAGGCGTTTCAATCTGTGTTGATCCATCATCAGTATGTTTGATTATGGCAATATTGCCCTTAACAACTTGCTCTTGCACCTTGTTATTTGTTGTATTAAATTCTACGGTGTATAGCTTTGGATCAGCACCGACCTTGTAAATTGTCTTATCAAGCAGATAGCCCTCACTTGATGAGATTTCTCTCATAGTCCAATCTGTATCGCAAACAAAATAGTCTGTTACGAAAGAAGCGTTTTCATCGGTGGTATATGATGCCATAAGGGTTTCGCCCTTGTATAAGCCATATACTGCACCTGCAAGTTTTGCATCTCCCTGTGCGTGACCTTTCTCAATATCCTCTTTAACAACCTTTACTCTAAATTTCTTGAGAATGTTATCTACTGTAACGCTCGAAGTCTTATCAGCCTCAAGGATAACGGTCTGATTATCAGGCGTTACATAACGAATAGGAACATTAGTTTCCTTAACAGTATAAGTAATTTTCTTATTGCTACCGTCGTAAACAGGTAAGCCTGTTAATTTGGCAACACCACTTGAATTTGTAGTTGCTGAACGAGTTGAGCCATCACTTCCTGTTACAAAGAAGGTAAAGTCCTTGACAATGCTGTCCTCTGAATGCTTAATGATTTCAATATTGCCTTTTTTCAAATCGTTTGTAAAGCTGACGGAAGCAGTTTTGCCACTTTCAACAATAACGGTCTGTGACTTTGGTTGAACATATCTGTTCTCAGCTGTTTCTGTTACTGTATAAGTTCCGGGAACAAGGCCGTCAATCTGAAATTCACCATTAGCATTGGTAGTTACATTTTTATCTATTCCGTTACCCGAAACATTGAACTTCATATTAGCAACAATGCCATCCTCTGATGTTTTTACAAGCTTAAGATTGCCGAGTGGTGTAATATCTCCTGTAAGAGCAAACGAAATAGGATCATAGTATGCAGAATAAATGAGCTTCTGATATTCCTTACTGCCATAAGGATAGTACAAGAGCAATTCATCGTCATCTCCTGTATCGTTCTTGAGATACTTGTTTGACGGAATTTTGAATGATGTCTTTGTGCAGTTCTTATCAACAGAAATTGTAAGCTTATTTTCGCCACTCTTATGAGTAATGGTTACTCCATCGGTGTCCTTATTTGTGAAAGCAGGAAAGTCCGAAAGCACCTTGTTGCTGTCGGTAACAGTAAGTGAATTGCCTGCAATTATGTTGCCGACATTATCTCCGTTGAAGGAAGGCTTGGTATTAAGAGATTTCATATTAGCCTCTGCATTATCACACCAAGCCTTGTAGTCAGAATTGCTAAAAGTCCACGAGGTAGAATCGCCCATAATCGACCATACCTTTTTCTGACACATAGCCATATCCTTCTTGTCGATGTTGTTTCCGTGTTCCATATAGTAGCCTGCAAAAATCCATTTTGCTGCCTTAAGAGCGTTGGCACTTGCCATTGCCTTCTTGCCTTCAAGATAAGAGGACTCAGGCGAAATAGTGCCATACTCGATGCAGAATAACGGATATTTATCTCCATCAACATTTGCCCAATGGATATCGTGACCATAGTTCATCTCAGCAGTAACGCCAATCTTACTTGCTCCACTTACTTTGCCGAGATTTGCCTTAGCTGCGAATACAGTTGCAGGAAAGGCTGTAAAGATAATTAAAGCAGCCAACATTACCGATGCTAACTGCTTAAGTCTTTTTGTAATTGTCTTTAACATAGTAAATTCCTTTCTCAAATACAAAAGAGGAGAAGTGTTTGACCTCTCCTCATTGATTTGCTTATTTAGTTATAATTTCCTGTCCACTTGCCACAATCAGCACAAGACCAACATTCATATCCCTGTGGGCAATTTTTCATGTATGTGTCCCAATCAATTTCTTCATTGTCTAACTTCGCAAGCCAATAATCAGATACTCGCATATAGTCAGCTTTAAGCTCTGAACGGGAATTATACCATTTGCCCATATTACCACACATCATCGAATGGTTGTCCTTGTTGGTACACCTTGATCTCTTTGTTGTGGTAGGCTTTTTTGTAGTTGCTTCTTTGTGCGTTGTAGTAGGTTTATGTGTTGTAGTAACACGCTTTGTTGTACTTGTTGTTGCAGCCTTTGTTGTAGTCGGCTTCGCAGTAGTTGATTGCTTTTTTGTTGTTTGCTTTGCAGTTGTTGAAGCCTTTTCTGTTGTTGAAGGCTCAGTAGTTTTTTGAGTTGTTGGCTCATTTTTCGCTGTGATGCTTTCTAAAACAGTTGATTTTTCTATATTACCTGCTAAAGAAGAAGCAGGCTGTGTTGTACTAAGTAAATCTGCTGTTTCAACTGCACCTTGTTTAGAACAGGCTGTTAATAGCATTAACTGCGATAACAATAAAAGCAATAAATAAATTGAACTCTTTCATTTTCATCACTCCTTCTGATTTCAATATACATCAAAATAAATTAAAAATCAAAAGTGCGATTTTAATTAAATCATAAGCATCACTCCTTTAAGTTGAAATTGTTAAAGAACATTCTTAAAGTATTTCTGAATTTGAATATTTAAGGCTATTCTTTTTAGTTGGTAAATGTTGGTAATATTAGGGTTAGGGTGTGGGAAAGGGACAACAGAATTTGTAATTACACTACATCATCTGCTGTCCCTATTCTTTTGCCTGTTCAAAAAATTGTTGTAATATTCAAGTGCCTTGCAAACAAAATCTTCTCGTTGATTTATCGGAATGCTTTTGGGTATAAGCCTTTCAAATCGTTCTCCACGAATAACAACCTTTTCCTTTTGATTAGGTTTATCTTCATCCATAATGCAATAGATAACTTCTCTTGTAAGTTTCCCTTCTTTAAATAACTTGTGTAATCGTATTGCCTGTGCGTGTGATGGTGTACTCTCGTTATCGTCAATGTAGTCCACCAAATCACGCTGACAATCTTCATCAAGATAGGATAATTCAACAGCAGGTGTCATTTTTATCTTTCCTTCATCAACATATTCAAGTAATTCAGGAACAAGATAATTCAACCTCATATATCGTTGCACTTTTGCCCTACTAACACCCAATTCAGTAGCTAACTTTTCGTCTGTTCTCAACTTCGTCTCAAGTTGAGACGAAGTTAAATCAGTTCGCCTTCCTTGCTTCTTTTCCATAGCATCATAGCGTATTTTGTATGCCTTTGCCAATTCGCTCGGAGGAATATTAGTTCGTTGAATATTTGAGTCAACCATAATTATGGCAGCATCTTCATCAGATATATCTAATATTACACAGCGTAAGTAATTTAATTGATTAAGTTCACTTGCTTTTTTTCGTCTGTGACCGGAGATAAGTTCATATCTTCCATTCTCTTTTTCACGAACAAGAGCAGGAGTTAATACACCTCTTTCTGATACACTATCTACAAGCTGCATCATATCATCATCAAATCTCACTTTGAATGGGTGATTAGGAAAATCATCAAGTAGAAATAAAGGAACATCCTTTATTCGTGGCATTTTCCCGTTTTCTCGTTCTTCTTCTGTGGAAAACAAATCATCTATCGAGGTCAGGCTGAAATCTGTATTTCTCTTTGCCACAGTTTAATACCTCCTTTGTTAGATTAGAGTAAGCCATAGCAACAGGACTTTTTGAATCATAAGAAAAGATACTTTCTCCTTTTGAACTTGCTTCTGCTGCCTTTACTGCAATAGGTATAGATGTCTTAAAAATTTTAATTGCACTACCGTATGATTTTTTTATAACATCAACTGTACTCCTTGATAAATTAGTTCTACCATCGACAAGCGTCATAACAATACCGTCAATTTTCAAATCCGGATTGATACATTTTTTAACTCTGTGAACTGTTTGCAATAGTCGTGTCATACCTTTAGCAGACAGGTACTGAGCTTGAACAGGAATTATTACGCTGTCAGCAGCAGCGAGAGCATTTATTGTAAGCATACTTAATGAAGGCATACAATCTATTAAGATGTAATCGTACCGTTCTTTGAGAGGCTTAAGTACATCGTTCATTATTTGTTCTCTGTTCATAGCGTTTATCAAGTTCATCTCTATTGCTGATAATTCAATGTTAGATGGAATTACATCTATGTTTTCTTTATGATGCAAAACACCTTCTCTTGTGTCCATATCAGACTCATTTATACAAGCCACCATTTTCTCAGAGAGGGTGTTATCCAAATCATCATTATTCTGCCAACCAAGACTACTTGTTAAATCACCTTGTGGATCAGCATCAACAATCAAAACCTTAAAACCTAATTTTACCAAACCGACACCAAGATTTATTGCTGTTGTTGTTTTACCTACTCCTCCTTTTTGATTGCATATTGCAATAATGCCAATCTTGACCACCTCCAAAATAAAAAAGAGGACCATATACTTTTTAAGCATATAGTCCTATGTAAAATATTAAGTTTACGCAAAAAAAACTTAGCAGAAGACACTATTTTTTTACCGTACGCATTTTCATACGCAAATCATACGCAAAATCGGTTGAAAACACCTGATAATTTATGATAACTTATGACACTTTTATTTTTCAATAAAATAGAAAAAATCCCGTTAAAACAAAGGGTTTTAACGGGATTTGATAAGTTATGTAATTATAGTTAATTTTTCAATTAACCATTGATTTGCTTTGCGATTTCCTCTGCGAAGTTTTCTTCTCTCTTCTCAAGGCCGTCGCCCTTCATCATTCTGATAAAGCCGTTAAGTTTAATCTCTGTGCCGAGTTCCTTAGCAACTGAAGCTACATAGCCCTTAACGTCGCCCTGGAAAAGGTCGCTTCTTACGAATTCCTGGTCAACAAGGCAGTTTTCTTTATAATACTTGCCCATCTTACCTGCAGCAATCTTTGCAAGAACTGCTTCAGGCTTAGAAGCCATCTTAGGATCTTCCTTCATCTGAGCTGCAAGAATAGTCTTTTCATGCTCAACAACCTCAGCAGGAACTGAAGCCTCGTCAAGATAAGCAGGGCTCATAGCAGCAATCTGCATAGCAACATTCTTACCCATAGCATCAAATTCAGCAGTAGCTGCCTTTGACTCATCAGCAACGTCGAAGCCAACCATAACGCCTACTGAGCCGCCGCCGTGAATATATGTTGAAACAATACCGTCCATTCTCTCAAAACGACGAACTTTCATATTTTCGCCGATTGAAAGGACAAGGTCATTAAGAGTTTCTGTAACTGTTCTGTCTGTGCCGTCGAACTTTTCTTCCTTAAGAGCCTCAACGTCAGCAGGGTTTGTTGCAAGGATAGTCTTTGCAACGCCTTCAACGAAGCTCATAAATTTCTCGTTCTTAGCAACGAAGTCTGTTTCTGAGTTTACTTCTACTACAACGCCCTTCTTAGCTTCAGCATCATAATAAGGAAGAACTACGCCCTCAGCAGCAATTCTTGTTGCCTTCTTTGCAGCAGCTGCAAGACCTCTTTCACGAAGAAAGTCAACAGCCTTATCCATATCGCCATCAGCCTCAACAAGAGCCTTCTTACATTCCATCATACCAACGCCGGTCTTCTCACGAAGAGCCTTTACGTCCTGAGCTGTAAATGCCATTATATTTTCCTCCTAAAAATAGTTATATGTTATATTAAATTATTCAGCAGCCTCTTCGCTTGCTTCTTCTGTAGCAGCTTCTTCTGCTGTGTCGTTACCGTCTCTACCCTCGATAACTGCGTTTGCAATAGCGCCTGCGATAAGCTTTACTGCACGGATAGCGTCATCATTACCAGGAATAACATAGTCGATTTCATCAGGGTCACAGTTTGTATCAACGATAGCTACGATTGGTAAACCAAGCTTCATAGCCTCTGATACAGCGATTCTTTCCTTACGTGGGTCAACGATAAACATTGCATCAGGAATCTTCTTCATCTCTGTGATACCGCCAAGGTACTTCTCAAGCTTCTCGATTTCAAGCTCAAGACCAACAACTTCCTTCTTAGGAAGAAGGTCAAATGTGCCGTCCTCTCTCATAGCCTTAAGCTGAGCAAGACGAGCAACTCTGCCACGGATAGTCTTGAAGTTTGTAAGCATACCGCCAAGCCATCTTGCATTAACATATGGCATAGCACAACGCTCAGCCTCTTCCTTAACTGACTCCTGAGCCTGCTTCTTTGTACCTACGAAAATGATTGATCCGCCTTCTGCAGCGAGGTCACGAACGAACATATAAGCCTCATCAAGCTTCTTAACTGTTTTCTGAAGGTCGATGATGTAAATGCCGTTACGCTCTGTGAAGATGTATTCAGCCATTTTAGGGTTCCATCTTCTTGTCTGGTGTCCGAAGTGAACACCTGCTTCTAAAAGCTGTTTCATTGAAACTACGTTTGCCATTATTATTTCCTCCTTTAAGGTTAATTCCTCCACACCGAGTATGGCAAAAGCCCATAAAAATCACCTAAGGCTTAACTCTTGTGTGTGCGTATTCGCTTGTATTTCTACGAATGCTGGGATATTATAACAAAAAAGGCTTGAAAAATCAAGCCTTTTTTCAATATTATTTGGTTTTTACAGTCTTAATCTTTGACCAAGAGGAATAAATCTTTTTACCGTTTACTGTTTTGTATGTACGAATACGGACATAATACTTTTTCTTAGCTTTAAGTTTCTTAATTGTAGTCTTAGTCGTTTTCTGCTTTTTAACGGTTACGGTTTTCTTATTCTTCTTGAATTTCTTATCTGTAGCAACCTGAATTTGATAACCTTTTATACCGCTTACTTTTTTCCATTGAACCGATATTGCCTTTTTAGCCGATTTAACTTTTTTAAATTTAGCTGATTTCGGTTTAGAAACAGCTTTAGCCGCTGTAGTCGGAGTGGTTGCAGGAGCTGGTGTAGGAGTGGGGTTTGGTGCTGGGTTAGGTGCTGGGTTAGGTGCCGGACTTGGTGTCGGACTTGGTGTCGGTGACGAGGTAGAGGTCAAACTATAATGTATCGTTGCAATAAACAAAGCAGCATTACCATCATATATATCAAGATTGTTCCAATCTTCCTGTGTTCCATCATAATATACATCTTTTAAACTTATGCAATTTCCAAATGCACAATAACCAATTTTCATTACATTTCTTGGAATCATTAGCGTATTCAAATTTATACAATTGCAAAATGCTCCACCGTTAATATTGGTTACACTATTTGAAACTATAACTTTAGTTAAGTCTTTGCAATCTCTAAATGCAGAATAATCAATATTTTTTATGTTACCAGGTATTGTTATATCGCCTTTAGCATAATTATATCTCATACATAAAAGGTCATCATTTATAACACAAAACCCATTATTGTCACTATCAACGATTATTGCACCTTTATACTTGTCTGTAATCAAAGAATTATTTACAAAATTATTTTCGGTAAAATAGCAACCTGAAAAAGCATAGTCACCAATATAAGTTACATTTTTAGAAATCATTATACTTTTTAAAATATTGCAATTATAAAATGCACAACTAGCAATACCGGTCACCTCATCAGGAATTTCATAAGACATTTTATTTTTTCCACAAGGATAGACAATTAAATTCTTTTCATTTTTATCAAAAAGAACACCATCAAGTGAACAATAAAACGGATTATCTGGTAAGGCGTAGATGCCTTCTAAATTATAACAGCCACGAAAGCAACTGCCAGAAATTGAACTAATTGAACTATTAGAAATATTATAATTTAACATTGAGTTAGAAATGGTCAATTCTTTTAAATTCACACAATTATTAAAAGATGAACTTGCAAGCGTTTTAACACCATTGGGTATAGTATATTTTGTATCCTGTTTAGCTTTAGGATAACAAATCAATTTAGATTTATCTTTATTAAAAAGGACGCCATCTTGTGTAGAAAAATATTCATTATTTTCACTAACATAAAACGCTTCCAAATTAAAGCACAGATTAAAAAAATCATTTGAATCATCCTGATCATATGAAATATCAACAGTATCAGGTAAAGTGATACTTTTAACAAACCTAAAATTCGAGCCTGAATCACTATTATCACCGTTCACAATAATCTTAGTGACATTTCTTCCATTAATTGATGAAGGAATAACCAAATCCGTTTCATTACCATAATACGCATTAATACTTACCGTATTCAATCTTCCAGATGGTGAATAATCAAATGAATATCCAAAATCGCCATATACTTCGGCAATAGCCGTAATATTTAATCCGTAGAGTACTGATATCACCATAACAAATGACAAAAGCAGACTTAAAAATTTTTTCATAAAATCTCTCCTTACAATTTTTTACAATTATATTTTACTGCAATTTGCGGTATTTGTCAATACAACAATATGCAGTAACGTATAATAACAGCGGTGATATTATGTATAAACGAATACGTGATTTAAGAGAGGACCACGATTTAACGCAAAAGCAGGTAGCAAAAATACTCAATTGTTCTCAACAGGTTTATTCAAATTACGAGTTGGGGCAAAGAGATATACCGACAGCGATTTTAATTAAATTAGCCGATTATTATAATGTTACAACCGATTATATATTAGGCAGAAAATAAACAAAGGCACTATGACGTAAATCATAGTGCCTTGATTTTTATAAATATTAGTCATTGCTGTTTGCACTGTCGAGTACGGTATCAATCGCAAGAACGACTGCAAGAGCGGTTATTTCGTCGGTATCATCTGAAATATCAAGCTCATACGTATCGCCCCAGCTCATCCATGCCTTATGGATTGAAACGATTTCCTCATTGCCCGAAGTGATAACATAATCGTGGGCAAACAGCTCGCCGTCAACGTCCCAGCCCAAGCCGTCAACATAATACTTAGGTTTAAAAAGAGTAAGCTGCTTAACTATTTCTGCAACCTCCTCGCCGCCGACCTCAACGGTAAACTTAGGCATAAAGGTCAAAAGCTTTTGGCGGACAAAGGCGACCTCGTTATTATTTATATCATATATATGCAGTTTCCTGCCGAGAGTTAAAATTTCCCCCTCAACAAAATATCTGTCATTGCCGTTTTCATCCTTAATTGAAAACTTAGCGCCGATTGAAAATACCTTTTGTTTAATATAAAGCTTCATATTTTTCTCCTATTTTATATATAGCTTCATAACCTGCGCCCTTGCCTTATCCTCTAAATAATCATCAAGAGGTTCAAGTGTGCAAGAGCCGTATTTATTTTTAACTGCCAAGGAAATAAGCAAATCTGCAAGTTGCGGATTTTTAGGCAAAACAGGACCGTGAGAATATGTGCCGAAAGTGTTTTTATACCTGACACCCTCTGTGCCGTCCTCGCCGTTATTGCCGCAGCCTTTAATCATTTTGCCGAGTGGCTCAACACCCTTGCCGAGATAAGTTCTGCCGCTGTGGTTTTCAAAGCCGACAACCTCTATTCCCTCTTTTGTTTTATAAGCAAAATTGCCTATCATACGTTCCTCTTTTCCCTCGGTATAAAAATCAAGAGCACCGATATATTCAAGCATTTTGCCGTCATAAGTTTTATAATATTTGCCGAGCATTTGGTAGCCGCCGCAGATAGCAAGCATAACCTTGCCCGAATCAACAGCACGTTTAATTTCCTTATCCTTGCCCTTTTTCAAGTCTTCAAGCAAAACGTCCTGCTCAAAGTCCTGACCGCCGCCGATAAATAAAATATCGTAATCATCGGCATTAAAGGATTTACCCATAGTAATTCTGTCAACCTGAGTAGAAATACCACGAAGTTCCATTCTTTTAGTAAGTGCAATAATATTACCTCTGTCGCCGTAGAGATTGAGCATATCGGGATAAAGGTGTGCAATTTTAATCATCATTCCCAAAAGTCTTTACCTCCAAGTCTTTTAGCGATTACCGGGCGCATAGCCATCATTGAGGTATAAGTCGGAACAATATAAACGTCCCTGCCTTGACTTGTTGCAATATCAACAAGTTTATTATAATCCTCGTTTTCAATAATCTTAATTTCTCTGTTTCCTACGCCCTCATATTTAACACGAACTGCCATATCATAGCAGCGCTTGCCCGTAACGTAAATTTCTTTAACATTAGCCTTTTCAAATATTCCGGCAAAATCGACGTCCCAAATCCAGCTTATATCCCTGCCGTCTGCGGCATTATCGTTAAGCGAAAGAATGAGGGTAAAATCATCATCGATATTTTTAAGGAAATTCATAGTTTGGCTGAAGCCTGCCGGATTTTTAACAAGAATAAGATTAACTGTATTATCGCCTGCTTTGAAATGTTCCATTCTGCCGAAAGCGCCGTTGAAATGTTCAATAGCATCAATAACGGTTTTTTCATCGATGCCGAATGCGGTAAGAGCAGCGGCACAACCGATAGCATTATAAATATTATAAGCGCCGCCGATATTAACTCTGATTATATTTCTGTCGCCGTTGAGATTTGCAACAACAACGGAGTGGTCGTTTTTCATTTCCTCTACGCTTTCAACCGCAAAATCGGGTTGAGGTCTTTTATAGCCGCAGTTAGGGCAAACAAAGCCGCCGAGGTGACCGTAGGTGTGATAAGTATAATCATACTCGTGCTTACAAAAAATGCAATACTTAGCGTCGCTGATTTCAGGTGCTTTTGCATTCTTATCAAAAGGAACATTAACACCGAAAGTAATAATTTTATTCGGGATTTCCTTAGACATTGAATAGGTAAGTGAGCAATCGGCATCAAGGCAAACTATAGCATTAGGTAAATTTTTAACAGATTCCTTAATAGCATTTAATGTATGGGTAACCTCGCCGTAGCGGTCAAGTTGGTCACGGAAAACATTTGTCACAAGAATAACGTCGCAGTGAATATATCTTGAAACCTCTTTAAATGCGTTTTCGTCACATTCAATAATGGCATAATCCTTTTTGCATTTGCCCGTGATTGTTGAATTCATAATAAACGAAGCGGTAACTCCCGTGATAAGATTAGCGCCCGATTTATTGATAAAATACGACTTACCCGCCTTTTTGAGTCCCTCTTCAAGAATACGGCAGGACGTGGTTTTACCGTTAGTACCCGTAACTACAATAACCTTAGTATTTTCAGACAAATCCTTTAAAACATTTCTTTTGACTTTGAGTGCGACCTTGCCGGGCATAGAGGTTGCACCCCTGCCAAGCTTATGCAACACAAAGGTAACAATTCTGCAAACAAGACAGCTTAAAAAAACTCGCATTTCTCTCTTCCTTTTCTGTTTGATATCAAATCAATTTTAAACTAAAGGCGATATCAAGTCAATAACTATATTGATTTTTATTTTAATTAATATTATTTTATGATATACTTTATATTATGAGGTATAGCTATGGAATATTTAAGTTTTAACAAGTATTTAAAAGATAAATTCGGTCAAAAGGTATATAAAATCAGCTTAGACGGCGGCTTCACCTGCCCAAACCGTGACGGAAAGACAGGCACACGAGGCTGTATTTTTTGCTCCAAAGGCGGAAGCGGAGATTTTGCCGAGAGCAGAGAAATGAGCATAACAGAGCAAATTGAAAGCGGCAAGAAAAGAGTAGAAAAGAAAATAAAAAGCGGCAAATATATTGCATATTTTCAAGCCTTTACAAACACGTATGCACCTGTTGAAATACTCAGGCAAAAATATGAGGAAGCGATTAATCACCCTGACATTGTTGCGCTTTCAATTGCGACAAGACCGGATTGCTTAGGCGATGACGTGCTAAGACTTCTTGATGAAATGAACAAAATAAAACCCGTTTTCGTCGAATTAGGGTTACAAACCATTCACCAAAAAAGTGCAAAATACATAAGGCGAGGCTATGATTTAAGCGTTTATGATAAGGCAGTAAGGGATTTAAAGAAAATCGGTGTAAACGTTGTTGTTCACGTAATCTTAGGACTTCCAAATGAGAGCGAAAACAATATGCTTGAAACGGTTAAATACGTTTGCGAAAGCGGTGCAAACGGAATTAAATTACAGCTTTTGCACGTAATTGACGGCACAGACCTTGCAAAAGATTATGAAAAAGGGCTTTTCAAAACGCTTGAATTTGACGAATACGTAAATCTTATTGTAAAATGCGTTAAAATTATACCAAAAGATATTGTTATTCACAGGTTGACGGGTGACGGAGCAAAAAAAGATTTGATTGCACCGCTTTGGTCGGCGGATAAAAAGAGAGTTTTAAATGCAATTAACAAGGCGTTGAGAGAACGTTAATCAAAAACGCTTGCCGGTGTGGAATTTTATTTTGAAGTTAAATAGAAAAGAATATAACAAAAGACAGCCTAAAAAATCAGGCTGTCTTTTTTATTGCATCGTTAAACACAAATAAATCTTACTTGGTTTTTACGCTTTTTACCTTTGACCAAGATGAATATATCTTTTTACCGTTTACCGTTTTGTATGTGCGAACACGAACGTAATACTTTTTCTTAGACTTAAGTTTTTTAACTGTAGCCTTCGTTGTCTTTTGCTTAGTAACAGTAACGCTCTTATTGTTCTTTTTAAATTTTTTATTGGAAGAATACTGAATTTGGTATCCCTTAACACCACTTACTTTTGCCCAAGTAACGGTAAATTTCTTTTTGCCTTTACTGAGTTTTTTAATCGACGTCTTTTTAGGCTTAACCGTCTTAGTGTTCTTAGTTGTGCTCGGTTTTGTTGTAGGCTGAGTTGTTGAAGGAGTTGTTGAAGGAGTTGTTGCAGGTTCGCTCGGTTTTGTTGTAGGCTTGCTGTCCTTAACCTCGTCCTGCTTTGTACCCTTAACTATAACGCTTACACTTCTGTAAGCCGCATTATCGCCCAAAGGACCCGGATCAAAGAAGAAATCTGTTTCTTCAACAAACGAAGCTGAATAATATGTTTTAACCGTAAGTTTAACAATAGTATCCTTTTCAGGTCTTGTTACCTTACCTGTTTTTGCATCAATAATTTCGGGGTGATCGGATACCCAGCTTGAGCAAATTGAATAATAGCTGTAATCATCCGAATCTGCAGTATTTATCAAATCAAGATTGCGATTAACATCAGCTGCACTCTTGTTTTCGCCCTTAATATTTGCAAAGTTTACGGCATAAAGAGCAGCGCTGTCAAGTCTTTGAAGCCTTGTATACGTATGATAAGGAACTACTACTCTTACTTCGCTTTCCTTAGTCTTATCGCCGCAAGTTAAAGTAAGTGAAAGGTCGTAAACTGCGCCGTAAAAATCTTCGTCATAATTTGAAGAATCAACGCCGTTATAATAGATATTGCCGTTTTTGAAAATAACTGTATTATCATCGTCACCGTCAATATTTTTAACGGCGTTTAATTTAACCGTGATTTTTTCATCTGATTTTACATTTGAATTAATTTTTTCTTCAACTGTTTCAATAACGTTTGTATCTTGATAATCGGAGTCAACGTCAGAAACGTAACCGAAATCGCCGTCTGTATGAACGCCTGAAAATTCAGTCATCATCATTCCGTCGCCCGACTGAGCAAAAAGATAATCATCTGCTTTATTAAGAAGTGAATCATAAAGCGAGTCAAGTTTAACGGTAATTACATAGTTATTATTTTTAAGAGATGTATCGGTAGCATTAAACGTCTTACTTACAGTAATAAATCCCTCTGCTTGAGCGGTATAACGGTATTGACCGTAAACAATCGTATAATATCCGTTTTCATCAGGCAAAATTTCGTCGCCGTAAGCGCCGCTTGAGCCGTTATTTTTAAGTGTGATTTTTGCATTTTCGGGTGTAACGTCAAATTTAACCTTATATTCGGTATATTTAAGATTTACCGTTATATTAAGTGACTTTGTACCCTCTGCGACAGCAAATGTACCCGCTGTCGTTTGACTGTCGCTTTGATAAGTTGCATAGTATTTATATTCGCCTGGGGTAAGCTCAAACTGTGAGGTTTCATAGCCGTATTCGTCCTTTATCGGAGAATATGTTTGACTGCCGTCTGCTGACGTTACTTTTAAGGTAGCGTAATCCGTTTTAGCTCCCGTTGCAAGTTTAACGGTGAAATCAACTGTTGCGCCCTCTTTTAATATAACATCAAGTTTAGTATTTTGAGTTAAAGTGATTTTTCTTACGTCACGAACATATCCCAAAGCCGAAACGGTAAGAGTGTATTCGGTATTAGCGCTGAGTGACGACGGATTTTGTTCAATATTACGACTGTCAAAAACACTGACTTTTGCGTTGTCAATAATCTCGCCTTTTTCATTCTTAGCAGTTACGTCAAGAGAATAAGTAGCAAGTTTTGTTTCAATATAAAGAACATAATCTCTTGTTCCTAAAACAGTTTTGCCATCGGTTTTATCTAATATTTTAAGAGTAAGAGTAACAACCTTAGCACCTTCATTATATGACGGATGAGTGATTTTTGCAGAAGCGGAATAGCTGCTGTTTGTCACTTTTGCATAAGTATCGTCGCTTGAACTCCAAGAGGAAGTATAAAGCTTTGATGACGTATCCTTTTTAAGAGAAACACTTGTTTTGGAAAGAGGGATAATATATCTGCCCTCATCATCCTTTTTAAGGTTGCCGTACGGGTCGATTGCCTTTGCGTATGTGCTGTTAAGGTACGCCTCAACCTCGCTTGAATTTTCAGCCATAGCAGGAAATGCGCTCATAAGTACAAGCATAAGCGACATAAAAACTGCCAAAGCCTTTGTAATTGATTTTTTCATCTTTTCTCCTTTCAATTTAGAGCATAAAAAAATGCACCGTTTAAAACAGTGCATAAAAATTGTATCGCAAAAAGTATATGGGCATAGTTATCCCATATATTAAATACTGCCGACTTCCAACCTAAAGCACTGCAAAAACCATATACACGGCAGGTATCCCGACTAATGCTTCAACCTTAAAATAAACCTTCTCACTCAAAAGAGCAATGGCCGCCTTTAGCGAATATTTCTCGTCAGCAAATACGGTAGAGGTTCGGACTGCTCCGGATTCGCACCGGATTCCCTTTTAATTTTATATTCAAAACAAATATAAAAACCTATGTATATCAGATTTGTTTTATTATATCTTGCAGTGCAGTATTTGTCAATATTTGTAAACGTAATAAAAGGCAACTCGTTTTTTTATTGCGGTGCGCCGACACGGCAGCGCTACGTTTTTATTTGTTTACTTTTTGGGAATTTGCGTATATCTCATTCATTCTCTCATCAGGAAAATGATTATCAAGAAACTGCTCATAAACATTATTAGGTGCCTGACCTGCGTCACGCTTATCCATTCTAAGTCCTGCCGTGGCAGAAACAAAGGAATCAAAAATAAAGAATACTATAAAAGTCCACATAATAACGTTGCCGAGCTTAACCGGAATTTTTTCAATAACCTTTGACATTATAGGATAAATTGCCTTAATCCAAAGTATTCCCAAAAGCCCCCAAAAGCAGGAATAAAGAAAGCATACCCTGCCGTTGATATTAAGCGGCATTTTGCTGTAATCCCACGCAACAGAGCCGAAAACTATTTCCTGACCTAATGAGCAAATATATTCAGTCACTGTGCCGACAACAAATGAAAGACAAAAGACCTTCCAAAGCGGTGCGTCCTTTACCTTATAAAGCGCAAGGGTTAAAACGACTGCGCCCATACCGTAAGCAACGGAAAACGGCCCCCAAACAAGCGACTGACGTGATTCAATATAACCGTGTTTAATAAGGCACCAAAGCGTTTCGACAAGAAAGCCCACAATACAGCTAATCATAAAAATCCAAACAATCTTGTCAAAACACAAACCCTCGGCATACTCGCCTTTTTCTTGCGATTTTTTCTGAACAAAATCATCTTTTTTAAATGTTTCAGTCATAATTAAAGCCTCCCTTATTTATCACGTCTTAATTATAGCACGCAAAAAATAAAAGAGGCTAAACTAATTATAAACTTTAAGTATTTCAATCATACAATTTTATACAGTTGTATAATTATATAACTGAATAATGAGGCGAACAATGTTCGCCTCTACATTATATTAATACACAAAATCTTAATTATTCATATATTCCGATTGATTTAATAACCGGGTTTGAGCGGCTTTGGCGAATAACGAAGTGGATACCCTTTGCCTTTTTGCCCTTAAGATTAATAATCTTTTTCGAGCCGATAACCGTGCCTTTGTATACACGCTTATACTTACCGTTTGCCTTTTTGATATAGAGGTCGAAAAGCTCAACACGCTGGCTCTTTGCGATATCTTCCTGCAAAACCACATATTTAACCTTACGTGTATCGTTAAAGTCAAAATCGAGAACACCGTTGTCCTTTGTAAGTTCACCGAGTTCATTATAAACAATAGGATTTGCGGTGATATTCTTAATCATTGAGCCGAGCTTTTTAAGATTTTTAGCGTCTTTTTTATGTATTTCGCCCTGTGGAGTCGGCGGGATATTAAGAAGGAGTGTGCAGTTATTACCAACTGAATTAAGATAGATTTTAAAAAGCTTTTTAGCACTTTTTGAGTTTCTGTTATCCTTTTCGTGGAAGAACCAACCCTTACGGATTGATACGTCAACCTCGGCAGGAAACCAACAGATATAAGCATTTTTTTCAAGAATTTTTCTTGAGCCTAAATCCTCGTCCATTTGGTTATATTTTTGAAGAGATGAAGCCTGATTTTCGTCCTGCTGGCTCAAAGCCATAATCCTGTCAGCCTCTCTCAAAGCGCAAGGAACAACGCTGTATTCGCTCTTTCTTGACTTACCGCCCTCATTGCCTACCCAGCGGATATCAGGACCGCAAATAGCAATATTGGCTTTTGGCTGAAGTTTACGAATAAGGTCGTAATATCTTTGCCAATCGTATTCAAATTTCTTAGCGTTTGAACCCTTAGCGCCGTCAAACCAAACCTCGAAAATCTCGCCGTAATTGGTGAGAAGCTCGGTAAGCTGATTGCAAAAATAATCGTTATATGCGTCAGTTCCGTAACGTTCATCGTGCATATCCCAAGGAGAAAGATAAACGCCGAAATCCATACCCTGCTTATGACATTCATCTGATACTTCTTTAACGATATCACCTTTATAAGATGAATTTTTTACGCAAAATGACGTATATTCACTTGGCCAAAGGCAGAAACCGTCGTGGTGCTTACAAGTTAAAATAACACCCGTTGCGCCCGCAGATTTAGCGGTTTCAACCCACTGCTTTGCGTTTATCGACTTAATTGTGAAATCCGTTGCCTTTTCAACGCCTGCTCCCCACTCTCTGTCAGTAGCGGTGTTCATACCAAAGTGCATAAAGGTATAAAACGGTTTATCAACCAAGGCAAGCTGATTAGCACTCGGCTTAACGGAGATGTATCTTTCAACCTCTTTATCGTTAAGCGGATAGTTATTATTGACAGTAGTCCAGTTTTTATCAAAATTATTAGCCATATTTTCCCCTTTTAATAATCCTTACCCTTATTGTTATCCTTAATAAAATTGTCCTTATCACCAAGCTGCCATACGCACTTATTATATACGTACTGAAGTTTCTCCTTTAAATTGAGTTTAAAGGTAAACGGTCTTTTTTCAACCTCATCATAAGTTGGCGTTGCAAGCTTAGAAAACGGTGCATTTGTTTGGCTTGCAGCAAGAATAACAATATCATTATCATTTGGTAATGTGATTTCATTTTCGCCGTTTAAATCAAATTCAACAAGATAAAAATACATTATTTTTGCATATTGCACCTCGCCGTTTTTAAGGCAATGGGTAAAATCATATCCGATTTTGCCCTTTTTCATATAAGCGGTTTCGCCGAAATCGTACAAATCCCAAGCGGCAAATCGCTCAAATGACGAAAGAACATTTTTATTTATTTTCTTATCCCCAAGGATAAATTCTGCCGTTTTGTCCCCTGTCATAGAAGCGCAGAGGAAAACAAGCCTGTTTTTATCCTTATCAAGTTTAATCCTTTGTGACGAGCAGATAAGAGAGTTTTTGTTTGACTTATTAATATCAAATCTTACGCCGTTTGCCATAATTTCATCAGGAACAAGGGTATTGGGAATTGTATATTCAAAATCTCCCATCTGACCTTTTTTCGTAATAATGTTTTTATCAAACGGCAAATCAAGAGGCGTACTCTCAACTTTTTGAGCGTCAAGTGAGGATTTTTTAAGTTTTAATGCAAAGCTCTTAATTTCATAGGGCTTAAAGCTTGTGATAAGCTTACCGTCTTTAACTGTTGCGTCGCCCTTATTTTCCTCGCTTGCATAAATTTCTCTTGCGCTTTCAATTCCTTCGCCCAAGGTGAGAGTAAAGTTTTCAATTTTCGAATTCGTACCCTCGTTAAGCCTTACCACTATTTCGTCGCTGTTTTCCGCCTTTTTGATTGCACGGATAATAACGTCGTTGGTTGAAACCTCGCCAAAAGAATATTGTGTTTTAAGCTTACCCTGATGCTTAGTTGCAATATACGCAGTCATAGGGGTAACGAATTTTCTTGCTTCAAGCTGAGTAGCAGATTGAGCCTTGCCCTTATGGCTGAATATTGCATACGAATATCTGTTAAGCCCCAAATCCATAAACGATTGCATTGAATCAATACGGTAATTTTTCTTAGGAGTGTGAATTGCGGTAAGGCGGAGCGTATTATCCTTATATTTATCCCAGCCGTACTTACATTCACTCAAAACAGACACACCGAATTCTCCGCTTTTATCGGTCAAATCAACCCACTTTTGCGCCGGAACTTCTAAAAGATTTTCAGTCATATTGCCACGCTCAATAGCGCCCAAGCCCAAATCAAACGTTGCCTTATCATTTTCGCACGTGAATGAAAATTTGTTTTTGGCAAGAGTTCTTAAACTCTGCCATTCAATCTCGGAATAAACCTCGACTATATCGCAACCGTCTGTAAGGGCAACAATATTAGTAAACGTGCTCTTTTTATCCTGCTGGATAACCTTAAACGATACTCTTGCAGGACCTTGCTCCAAAACAGTTACGGTAACAACATTAGGAATACGGTCAGCATCTTTATTTGCCTCTTTATAATTCATTTCCCAAGCTGGCCAATCCTTAGAACCGGTATAATTAAACAGACCGAGAGTAATCGGCTCTTTGAGTATTTCCTTTTCATCAAGTTCCTTATCAAGAATTGAAGAAATATTACCCTTGCGGTTAAGAGTTACGATATACTTTTGGTTTTCCATCATATTATCGTGATTGATTGAGATATCGCTTTTAACGCAACAAGGCTTATCGCTCAAACGAACGTCATAAATCCTTGTGCCGAGACTTTCAACATCTGCAACAAACACAAGTTCAAGCGTACCGTCAGAAAGGGTAGAGGTTTGGCTTTTAACCTCCCTTCCCTTTTCATCATAAACACGAACATAAGCGCTTGGCAAATCTTCAAGTCTTACTGTTACAGCCCCACGTCTTTGCGCTTCAACAGGGTTGAAAACCATAACGGGTATGCCGGAGCAAAAATCGGTTTTCATAAGGCTTGAAACAGGCGAAACAAAGGCTTCAAGTTCATTTGTAAATTGATTCATTGAAACGGCATAATCATTCCAAGAACGCTTATATACCCTTTGGCAGCTTGTGCCGGGGATATCATCGTGGAATTGATGAGCAATAAAACGTTTCCACGAACGGTTGATAGCTTTTTGGTTATAATCGGTCAATCCCAAATAAGAGGATATAACACCGCCACGTTCGCTCAAATCGGCAAGTTCCTCGCATCTTCTGTTCCAACGCTTACCAATTGAACGTGAAGTATATCCGCCGACACCGTGATTTGTCATAACAAATTCGTTTTTCCAAACAGGAAGCTTTGATTTTTGCTCAGACGTATATTTATCTTCAATATCGTGATAAATTTCATCGGCAGATGCGGCAATAACCTTAATATTGCTATTGTCGTTTTTCTTAATTTCCTGTTCGACAAAGGCAACGCTCTTTTCCTCCGGAGCACCGCCCCTGTCGCCTATTCCGTGGAAAATATACGTATCGTTAAGGTCATATTTTTCATTTTCTTTAAACTTATTAAGGACAAAATCCCAATCACGAAGTTTTTTAAGCGTATAGTAATAATCGTGAGGATTGATAGAAGCGTAAACTTCGCTGCCGTCAACACCCTGCCACTTGCCGATATCAAACGGAATACCGTAAGCACCGCCCCAAGCAAGTTTTTGAGTAGTAAAGCCGATTAAATTGGCATGACGCTCAATAGTCGGAAGTGCCCAACCAAAACCGAAACAATCGGGCAAGTAGATATCAACACTTCTTTTTCCAAACTTTTCATCAAAATACGAATTGCCGAAAAGAATATTTCTGAAAAGTGCTTCAGGTGACGGAATATTTGTGTCACCGTTTTCAAAAGCAGAACCGCAAACATTCCATCTGCCGTTTTTGATATATTCTTTCATTTTTTCAAAAAGTTCGGGATAATATTCCTCCATAAGCTCATATCTGTATGAGCCTTCAAATGAGAATTTATATGTAGGATATTTTTCGAAAAGCTTGAAGTTATCAACTAAGGTATTATATATGTATTTACTTACAGTCATTTCAAAATCCCAGCTCCACACCGTATCAAGGTGTGAGGTTGCAACGGTATATATTTTTTTATCAGCCATTATTGTTACCTCTTATTTCGGGTAAATTAATTTTTTTCAAAATCCGTCACCTTGATGCGTAACAGATTTTCTGCAATACAAAGTCAGTTACAACTCATATTGCAACAATATTAACAAGCTTGCCGGGAACGTAGATTTCCTTTTTAATTTCTTTACCTGCAATTTCTGCGGCAATCTTTTCATCCTTCTTAGCAAGAGCAATAGCGTCCTCTTTGCTGATATCTACAGGAACAACAATTCTTGAACGAACCTTGCCCTTAACCTGAAGCGCAATTTCAACGTCGTTTTCCTGAGTCTTTGACTCATCAAAGCTCGGCCACTGAGCATCGTGAACTGCACCGCCGAAGTTCATAATCTGCCACATTTCCTCAGTTACGTGAGGTGCAAAAGGATTAAGAATAATTGTCAAATCACGAAGTTCTGCCTTATTAACACCCTTTGCATACATTTCGTTAACCAATGTCATCATTGAAGCAATAGCTGTGTTGCACTTAAGGTTGTCGATATCTTCCGAAACCTTTTTAATTGTTTTATGCATAAGAGCCTCAAGCTGTGGTGAATATTCATTACCGTCTTTAACAATTTCCTGCAAGTTCCAGAAACGCTCAACAAACCTCTTACAGCCCTTGATTGAATCGCTGTTCCAAGGAGCAGCCTTTTCAAAGTCGCCGATAAACATTTCATAAAGACGCATTGTATCTGCACCGTACTGGTCAACGATTTCGTCAGGGTTAACAACGTTGCCTCTTGACTTAGACATCTTTTCACCGTTTTGACCGAGAATCATACCGTGAGAGGTACGCTTTTGATAAGGCTCCTTAGTAGGAACAACGCCGATATCATAAAGGAATTTATGCCAAAAACGAGAATAGAGAAGGTGAAGAGTTGTATGCTCCATACCGCCGTTGTACCAATCAACAGGGCTCCAATACTCTGCAGCTTCTTTAGATACAAGTTGCTTATCGTTATGAGGGTCCATATATCTTAAGAAATACCAAGACGAGCCTGCCCACTGCGGCATTGTATCGGTTTCTCTCTTAGCAGGTTTTCCGCAACAAGGACAAGTTGTATTAACCCAATCAGTCATTTTAGCAAGCGGAGATTCGCCTGTATCTGTCGGCTCATAAGAGTCAACCATAGGAAGTCTTAAAGGAAGCTCGCTTTCAGGAATAGGAACATAGCCGCAATCGTCGCACTTAACGATTGGAATAGGCTCGCCCCAATATCTTTGACGTGAGAATACCCAATCACGAAGCTTGAAGTTGACCTTTTGATGTCCTTTGCCCTCTTTTGTGAGCCATTCTGTAATAGCCTTTTTAGCCTCTTCAACGCTCATACCTGTAAGAAAAGCGGAATTTACAAGTTTGCCTGTTGCGCAATCGGTAAACGCTTCGTTTTCAACTCCGACTTTTGAGCCTGCAACAACCTCAATAATAGGCAAATCAAATTTCTTTGCAAATTCCCAGTCACGGGTATCATGAGCGGGAACAGCCATAATTGCGCCTGTACCGTAAGAAGTAAGTACATAGTCTGAAATAAATATAGGAATTTCAGCATCGTTTACAGGGTTAATGCCCATTACGCCGTCAAGCTTAACGCCTGTTTTTTCCTTATTAAGTTCTGTACGCTCAAAATCCGACTTATGTGCAGCCTCTGCTTGATAAGCACGGATTTCATCAATATTTTTAAGTTTATCCGCCCACTTTTCAATAAGAGGGTGTTCAGGTGAAATAACCATATATGTTGCGCCGAAAAGAGTGTCCGGACGTGTGGTATAAACAGTCAATGTATCGCCAAGAGTAGTACCGAAATCAACCTCCGCACCTGTTGACCTGCCAATCCAGTTTTTCTGCTGAACCTTAACCCTGTCAATAAAATCAAGGTCGTCAAGGTCGTCAACAAGTCTTTGAGCGTATTCTGTAATTTTAAGCATCCACTGGCTCTGATTTTTTCTGATAACCTCACTGCCGCAACGCTCGCAAACGCCGTTTACAACTTCTTCATTTGCAAGAACGCACTTACAAGAAGTACACCAGTTTACAGCCATTTCCTTTTTATATGCAAGTCCTTTTTTGAAAAGCTGCAAGAAAATCCATTGCGTCCATTTATAATAACTTGGGTCGGTTGTGTTAATCTCTCTTGTCCAATCAAAAGAGAAGCCGAGCGACTGAAGCTGCTGCTTAAATCTTGCAACATTCTTTTTAGTTACTTCTTCAGGGTGAATATGATTTTTAATTGCAAAGTTTTCAGTCGGGAGACCAAAAGCGTCCCAACCCATAGGATAAAGAACATTGTAGCCCTGAAGCCTTTTTTTACGTGCAACGATATCAAGTGCCGTATAAGACCTCGGATGACCTACATGAAGTCCCTGTCCTGACGGATAAGGAAATTCAACAAGGCAGTAATACTTAGGAAGTGAAAAATCCTGTTTTGCCGCAAATGTGTTTTGAGTGTACCAAACGTTTTGCCATTTGGATTCAATCTCTTTAAAATTGTACTCCATATTTTAATCCTCCAATAATTTTGCTGTATCTAAAATTTCGCCGTCTTCCCACAAGCGCTCAAGCGAATAAAAATCACGCTGTTGCTTATGAAAAATGTGTATAACGACTGAATTATAATCAAGGCAAACCCAAGAAGTGTTTCTGCCTTCAATATGATGAGGCTCTACTCCGAGCAAATCAAGCTTATATTCAACCTCGTCGGAAATAGCTTTAACCTGAGTTGAGCTTGTTGCCGTGGCGATTACGAAATAATCGGTAAGAACTGTTAAATCGGTAATACCGATAACCTCAATATTTTCGCCTTTTTTACTGTCAATCGCCTTTACGGCTGTTTTTACTATATCAAGTGCTTGCATAAATTCACCCTTTCTAATTAAAGTATTCATCAATAATCCAATTGTACGCCTCAACCGTCATGGGATGAAGCAATATCTGCCTTGACGCAACCGATTTGATTGTGTAGGCTGTGCCGTAAAGAAGACCGTATTCGATACCCCTTTGCGTTTCTTTTCTTATTATATCTATATCCTTATAATCTCTGTCGGCAGAAATGAAGTCAGCAAGATATATGATTTGCTCAAGCATAGTCATATTTGCTTTTCCTGTTGTATGATATCTTATAGCGTCTAAAATTTCCTTATCTTCTATCCCAAGAATTTTAGCCATTGCCGAGCCGGACGCTTGGTGCAAAAACTTATCGCCCCTTTTATCAAACGGATGAAGTTCAACACCTGCATATTTAATTATTTCAAGTTGAGCGGCTTTGCCCGTTTCCTTAGTTATATCATGCAAAAGTCCTGCAATCTCTGCCTTTTCTACATCCTGATTATACCTTTCGGCAAGCTTTTTTGCACTTTGGGAAACGCAAAGAGAATGATAAAATCTTCTGCTCGAAAGCGTATTTTTTAAAATTTTCATATAAGCTTCGGTATCATACATTATAAATTCTCCTCTTAATTATATAATCATAAACCTTTTTGGGAACAAGAGAGGAAAAATCCTCGCCGTCTTTTATTTTTTGCCTTATTTCGCTTGAACTGACCTTTAAAACGGGAGAGGTCAAAAGCTTAAATTTATTCATATCAAGACCGTCAAGCCTTGAGGCAAAGCTTAAAATCTCCGCTTTTTCCTTTTCGTTTTCTCTTGCCGAAGTGCAAAGAGTGACAAGAGATAATATTTCTTTATACTTATACCACTTATCGAAATGAAGCATTTGGTCAGCGCCGATTATAAGGTAAAATTCTGCGTTTTTATATATTTTTTTAAGTTCTGAAATGGTCAAATAAGTATAGCTTTTGCCTGTCAGTTTAAATTCTATATCGCTTATTTCAAATTTATCAAACGACGATATTGCAAGAGAAAGCATATTAATTCTGTCCTCTTTAGGTGCAAAATCATCATCAGATTTATGCGGCGGTGAAGCGGTCGGGATAAAAAGTATCTTATCAAGTTCCAATTCATTAAGATAATGAAGCGCTAAGTTAATATGCCCATTATGAACGGGATTGAACGCTCCGCCGAAAACTCCTATTTTTTGCTTATCTGCCATAATATTTAGGTCTGTCGTATTTAGCGTAAGGGTTTTTAGCTTCTTTTTCTCTTTGGCGCTGTCTTTTGCCCTTGATTTTTACCTTCTTTTTAGCTGTTGCCTTAGAATTACCGGAACCTCTTTTTTTCTTTTTCTCTGCGATACGCTCCTCGTCCGCCTCACGGTAAAGAACTATAATTCCGCCGATTACCTGAATAACCTCAGCGCCAAGAGGCTCAGAAAGCTTTTGCGCAAGTTCCTTAGGGGATTCGGGTGCAGATTCAAGGTGAACTCTTATTTTAATAAGTTCTCTGTTATCAAGCGTATCATCAATTTGAGTAAGTAAATTTTCGCTTATACCCTCCTTGCCAATTTGAATAATAGGTTCAAGAGGGTTAGCCTTTGCTCTTAAAGCCGCTCTTTCCTTAGATGTCATATAATTTTCTCCAATTCTTTAGTTAATAAACGAAGTGCGTTGCCTCTGTGGCTGATTTTATCCTTTTCCTCGGCTGTATATCTGCCGAAAGCCTTGCCGTCAACAAGGAAAAGCGGGTCATATCCAAATCCCTCGTGACCGTCACGCTCAAAGCCGATAACGCCATTGCATTCGCCCCTTACTACGATTTCACGTCCGTCGGGGAAAGTACAGCAAATAGCACATACATAATGAGCCGTTCTTTTTTCAAGCGGTACACCATCAAGTTTTTCAAGAAGAAGGTCATTATTTTTTTCATCATTGCCGTGCTCACCTGCAAAACGTGCCGAAAAGATACCCGGCGCACCGTCAAGATAATCAACGCACAAGCCTGAATCGTCAGCAATCGCCGGCATATTCATTTCCTTACAAGCCGCTCTTGCCTTAAGCTTTGCGTTATCCTCAAAGGTTTTTCCGTCTTCTTCAACGTCCTCAAGCTGTTTGCCAAGCATTTTTGCAGTAACAACATTAATGCCAAGAGGAGATAAAATACGCTGCATTTCCGCAAGCTTTTTCATATTATTTGTTGCTAAAATAAAATCCATAATTTCCTCCTACTCCCTACTCCGGCTTTTTATTATCAGCCTCATCTTCGTGTTGAATAAAATCCGTTATTTCCTTATCGTCATCGGGAATTTTGGCATCAAACAGTCCTGCTGCAAATGCGTCTGCGTCAAACGGCTGTAAATCCTCAATTTTTTCACCGACGCCGACAAATTTAACGGGAACGTCAAGTTCATTATTAATTGCAAGAACAACACCGCCCTTAGCAGTTCCGTCAAGCTTAGTGAGCACTATACCCGTAATTCCTGCCGCTTCCTTAAAGTCCTTAGCCTGATTAACGGCATTTTGACCTGTTGTAGCATCAAGCACCAAAAGAATTTCCTTAGAAGCGTCGGGAAGTTCTCTTTCTATAACACGGCTGATTTTGTTAAGCTCATCCATAAGATTTTTCTTATTATGAAGCCTGCCGGCAGTATCAATAATGATTACGTCACTGCCCCTTGCCTTACCGGCGGCAATGGTATCATAAACAACGGAAGCAGGGTCTGAGCCTTCGCCGTGCTTAATCAAATCAACGTCTGCCCTGTCAGCCCATACCTGAAGTTGCTCAATAGCAGCGGCACGGAAAGTATCGGCAGCGCCCAAAATAACACTTCTACCCTGTTCCTTTAACCTCATAGCAAGCTTGCCGATAGTAGTCGTTTTGCCCACACCGTTTACACCGATAACAAGAATTACTGACGGCTTGGTGCGAAGTCTTAAATAGCTGCCGCCCCAAACAATACCCGAAACAATATCCTTCATCATTTCACGTACTTGCCTTACGTCATCAACCTTATCGTTTTCTATTTTGCTTTTCAAATCACGGATAATTCTTTCGGCAGTCGGCATTCCGACATCACCCATTATAAGAATTTCCTCAAGGTCATCAAAAAATTCGGGAGTTATTTTCTCATAAGAATCCACTACCTCGTCAAGTTGAGCGGTAATACCCTCGTCTCTTGTCTTTTTAAGACCTCTTTTAAATACAGAAAAAATACCCATATCAATTCTTCCTTTATATTATTGGATTATATATTATTTATCGGCAGAAGTGAGTTACCGCCCTATAATTAAATATTACAGATTATTCAAGTCCCATTTTTGCCGCAAGCTCAGCTGTTTGCAATTCAATAAGTTTTGAAACACCCTTTTCCTGCATTGTGACACCGTAGAGAACGTCTGCCTCCTCCATAGTACCACGCCTGTGAGTGATTGAAATAAACTGAGTTTTATCTGTCATCTTGCGCATATATTTTGCAAAACGCTCAACATTGACATCATCAAGTGCCGCCTCAACCTCGTCATAAATACAAAACGGAGCCGGTTGTACTTTAAGCACGCTGAACAAAAGTGCCATTGCCGCAAGCGACTTCTCACCGCCTGAGAAAAGGTTGATATTTTGAACTGACTTTCCCGGTGGTTGAATACGAATTTCAATAGGTGATTCAAGGCAATTGTCAGGCTCTTCCAAAACAAGCTCGCCCTTACCGCCGCCGAAGAAATCAGCAAAGCAAACCTTAAATTCCTCATTAATCTTATTAAACTGAGTAAGAAATTTCTCGCTCATTGAAGCGGTCAAATCCTCAATTATCTTCATAAGCTCGCTCTTCGATTTTTCGACATCGCCTATTTGCTCCTTAAGGAAGGTGTAGCGCTCGCTGACCTCTTTATATTCCTCAATAGCACCGACGTTGATTGAGCCGAGACTCTTAATTGCAACCTTAATCTCGTGGAGTCTGCGCTTAGCCGCCGTCATATCATCAATTTGAATATCAAGCGCCTCTGCCTCGTGCTTAGTAAGCTCATATTGCTCAAAGAGCATATCGTTAAGCTCATCATACTCTTTTTTCATTGCAATTTTTCTTTCATCAAGACGAACAATAGAACCCGAAAGCTTTTCTCTGTCCTGATTTTTAATCTTTTCCTCGCCTCTAAGCTCTGTTGTGCGCTTTTCAAGTTCATTTCTTTGATTAATCTGTTCGCTTACATCCTTATCAGACTGCTCCGCCTTAGCCCTGAGGTCATTGGCAGACGCTTTAATTTCATTGATTGAGATAAGAAGCGTTTGATTTTTCTCTTCAATTGACTTAATCTCGTCCTCAATCGTTTTAACCCTGTCGGACTGAGAATTTTTTCTGAAATTAAGTTCTTCAACAGAAAGCTTAGCTGCCTCGTTATCCTTGGCAAGGGTTACAAGTTCAAGATTGATTTTCTCGCTCTTTTCCCTGTACTCATCACGTTTTGCATTAAGCTCGCTTGCATTGCCTGAGGTCTTTTCAAGTTCACTTTCGGTCTTTGAAATTTCATCTTCAATCGATTTGATTTCAACCTCGCAGGATTTTGCCTCATTTTCAAACTCTGCAATTCTCTGCTTAGCGCTGTCCTTTTCATTAACAAGAACAGAAAGTTGAGAGGATAAAAGGTCATACTTTTCAGCAACAAGCTTATGCTCGCCCTGCGCCCTGATAAGTTCTTCTTTAGCCTGCTGCAAATCAGCTTGTGCACCCTGCAAAGCGGCAAGTGCAAAGTTAGCCTCCTCAAGTGCTGTTTTATACTCAGCCTTGATTTCCTCAGCTTGCTTTTCAAGCTTTTTGGCTTCATTATTAAGTTCGTCAATCATATTACCACGAGAGAGGATACCTGCGCCCTTTGACTGCGAACCGCCTGTCATTGAGCCGCCAGGGTTAATAACCTGACCGTCAACGGTAACAATCTTAAATCTGTTTGAATATCTTTTTGAAATACCTATAGCCGAGTCCATATCCTCAACTATAACAACTCTACCCAAAAGGTTAGAGATAATATTTTTATACTCGTTTTTACAATCAACAAGGTCGCTTGCAATTGCAACAAAACCCAAGTTATCGTCAAGATCTCTTTCATCAAGGCTTCTCGGCTTGATTGCCGAAATGGGAAGAAACGTTGCCCTGCCGACACGATTATTTTTAAGATAATAAATTGCACGCTTAGCATCTGCTTCATTGCCGACAACTATATTTTGCATTGCCGCACCGAGTGCAACCTCAACTGCCACGCTGTATTCATTATCAACGGTTATGAGTTGAGAAAGCGGTCCGTGAATACCTGAAAGTGCCTTATTCTGCGCCTGACGCATAACCGCCTTAACAGCACCCGAAAAACCTTCCATATTCTTTTCAAGGTCTAAAAGCATTTTAGCTCTTTGCACCTTTTGGTTATATTCGTTAGTTACTTTTTCAAGTTCTGATTTAATCTTATCTGCATTGGCATTTTTATTTTCAAGCTTGATTTTATAGCCCTGCATTGAATTGTTATTTTCATCAATACGTGATTGCAAACTTTCTAAATTTTCATCACTTTTTGCTTTAAGCTCTTTAAACTTTTCAAGCTCCTCACGGCTTTTTTCAATTGATGAATCAACAACGCTCTGCCTTGACTTGATTTCCTGAGAAGAAGTGAGCGCCTGAGAACATTTAACACGGCAATCGGAAAGTTTCAAAGTAAGAGAAGTGATTTTTTGATTAAGTTCAACAGTAAGTTTTGAAAATTCTTCATTAGATGAAAGAAGATTATTCATCTCATCCGTAACACTTTTAAGCTCTGCCTTCTTTTCCTCAATTTCCTTAACGCTTTTTGAGATAAACTGCTCTTTTTCCTCTATCTGAGCATCAATAGAAAGATTGGTGTTATCAACATCGCCGATATCGTTTTTAAGTCTTTCAATAGTTTCGTTATTATGATTTAAAGTAGTTTCTAAAACGGAAGCCTCACCGTCTTTGCGAAGCGCCTGCTCCTCATAAGCCTTTGAGCCTGCTCTGATTTGCTCGATTTGGGTATTGATTGAAACAGTCTTTTGCGCTATTTCTTCAATCTCCTGTTCAATCTCTTTAAGTTCCTTTTCGCAAACGTCATAGGATGCGTTGGCAGCGTCAATTTTATGCTCCTGCTCTCTTAAATCATTGGTAAAGCGGTTAATCTTATTTACCCATACACCTATTTCAAGCGTTTTTTTCTCATCGGAAAGAGTGATAAACTTCTGCGCCTTTTCGCTCTGCTTTCTAAGCGGCTCAACTCTGCTTTCAAGTTCGCCCAAAATATCAAGAAGCCTGACTAAATTTTCCTGCGCTTGGTCAAGCCTGCGGGTAGCGTCTTTTCTTTTATGACGAAAAAGGGAAATACCTGCGGCTTCTTCAAAAAGTTCACGCCTGTCCTCATTTTTTTGCGAAATGATTGAGTCAATCTTACCTTGACCTACCATTGAATAGCCGTCTGAACCGAGTCCCGTATCCATAAACAGTTCTCTTATATCCCTTGCTCTTACGATTTCACCGTCAATTTTATATTCACTTTCACCCGAACGATAATATCTTCTTGAAACGGTTACAACCTCGCCCTTATCTTTAAGCGTTTGGTCGGTATTGTCAAGAGTAAGCTGGACCTGAGCAAAGCCCAAAGCCTTACGTGCAGAAGTACCGCTGAAGATAACATCCTCCATTTTTGAGCCACGAAGAGATTTAGAACTTGTCTCGCCCAAAACCCAACGAACTGCGTCGGAAATATTACTTTTGCCCGAACCGTTAGGACCGACAACTGCGGTAATACCCTTGCCGAAATTAAGCATTGTCCTGTCCGGAAAAGACTTAAAACCTTGTATTTCAAGTGATTTTAATACCATTATTTTATCTCCAATTCATCAACATCAAGACTGTTGTCGATAACAATTTTTATATTATATCCTCTCTCGATAAGAAGATAGATATTTGATTTTTTATTTCCCTTCAGCTTTGAAAGCGACTTTGAATTAACTGCCACCTCATAATCAGCCGGAGGAAGCGCAAGAATTTTATCAACCATAATTCTTGACTTTACAAGCTCGCCAAAGCTGTCGTGAAAACCGCCTGCAAGCATATTTTTCTTAATATCCTCGCTTGAATGAAGCCCCAAACGAATGATTTTTATATTATTCTTTTCAAAAAGCAAAACAAGTTTTGCGCAAAGCTGCGCCGATTCGTCAGCATTGAGCGGCTTATATTCACCGCTTAAATAAAGGTCTGCAAGATATGTACCTTTTAATACAACAGTAGGATAAATCCTTACGGTTTGTGGCGATAGCGCGATTATTTTTTCATCCGTTTTAATAGCTTTTTCTTCGCTGTCCTTATAAAGACCCGTCATCATTTGAAGCCCAAGCTCAAAACCGTATGACTTAATAAGCTCTGACGCATTTTCAACGTCTTTTGCCGTATGACCCCGCCTGTTAGCCAAAAGCACCTCATCGTCCATACTCTGCGCACCAAGTTCAATACTTGTAACTCCGTACTCTTTGAGCAAATCCAAAATTTCTTCGTCAATGCAGTCGGGACGGGTAGAAATTCTTATACCCTTTACCTCATTTGATTTTATATATTTATTTGCCGCTTTCAAAAGAGAAATCATATACTCTCTGTCAATCGCAGTAAATGAGCCGCCGAAAAAGGCGATTTCATAATCAAAGCCTTTTGACTTAAGCGCCGTTTTAACTGCCTTGTCAACGTCCTGCGGTGTAGGCTGATTTGCCTGCCCCGTTATTGTTTTTTGATTGCAAAACGAACACTGACACGGGCAGCCTAAATGAGGAACAAAAATACTTATATTACCTTTTTTCATATTACACCCATTAATTTAAGTGCCTCTCTTGCCGCAGCCTGTTCTGCACTTTTTTTACTTCCACCCTTGCCTTTACCGATAACGTTTGAATTAAGGTGAACTTCAACCTCAAATGTTTTATTATGGTCAGGTCCGCTTTCACCGACGAGAACGTAATTTACATTTTCATCGGGGTTTTGCTGAACTATTTCCTGCAAAGTTGTTTTATAATCTTTAAAATTGATATGATGGGTTTCAACAGCAGGAGCAAGAAAATGAAGTACAAATTTTTCCGCATTTTCCATTCCGCCGTCAAGATATATAGCGGCAATAAGCGCTTCAAATGCATTTTCCAAAATCGACGGTCTGTCAGCACCGCCCGTGTTTGACTCTCCCTTGCCTAAAAACAGGAAGTTACCGAGTGATATCTGCCTTGCAAAATCCGAAAGTGACTGAGTGCAGACAAGAGAAGAACGAAGTTTTGACAAATCGCCCTCAGGCATATCGGGAAAGCGATGGAAAAGATAGTTAGCCGAAATGATAGAAAGCACGGCGTCACCTAAAAATTCCATTCTCTCGTTACACTTAATTTTATTATGCCTTTCGTTTGCAAAGGAAGAATGTGTAAGTGCCTCCATAAGATAAGCCTTATTTTTGAAATTATATCCTATTTTATCTTCGATAGTTGCCATTTTTATTCCTCTTGCGTATTTATTGAAAATTCATTTTCAATTGAACTAATCAAATTGTTATCCAAAAACCAAATTGCCTGCTTGATTGCGTTTTTAAATGTACGTGCATCTGCCGAGCCGTGAGACTTAATTACAGGCTTTTTAACACCAAGCATAACGGCACCGCCGTATTCCTTATAATCAAACTGCTTTTTCATATCGTCAATACCCGATTTAACTCCGATATATGAGATTTTAGAAAGCGTATTTTTCATAAAAGCGTTCTTAATACCATTCATCAAAACTTTTGCAACGCCCTCATAAGTTTTAAGAATAAGATTACCTGTAAACCCGTCGGCAACAACAACGTCTGCGTCACCGAACGGAATTTGCCTGCCCTCAATATTACCTACAAAATTGTAAGGTGCATTTTGCATAAGTTTATAAGCTTCTTTAACGGTCGAAGTACCCTTTGTGCTCTCCTCGCCGTTATTTGCAAGCGCAACCCTTGGGTTTTCGACTTTCATAATTTTTTGCATATAAAGGCTTCCCATTTTGCCAAACTGATATAAAAATTCAGCTCTGCACTCGGCATTTGCACCGCAGTCCATAAGAAGAAACGGCTTTTTTGCACTTGGCATAACAGAGGCGATTGCAGGCCTTTTAACGCCTTTAATTCTTTTAGTGATAAGTGTTGAGCCTACTGTTACGCAACCTGTATTTCCCGCACTCACAAAAGCGTCGCCTTCACCTTCATTCAAAAGTTTAAAGCCGATACCCATTGATGAGTCTGCCTTTTCTTTAAGTACTGCCTTTGCATCGTCATACATTGTGATAACTGAATTTGAATTAACAATTTTCACATTTTCAAGTGCAATATTATTATCCTTAATGCATTTTTGTATTTCTTTATCATTTCCGACAAGTACGGGAGCAATTCCGTATTCTTTTTGAGCAAGATAGGTACCCTTAAGTATCTCAAGCGGAGCATTATCCCCACCCATAGCATCAATAATTATTCTTTTTTGCATGGCAAATATTGCACCCTTTCCCAACTTAATTTTAACTATAAGGTTTTCATACTTTCTTCAAGGCTTGCAAGCGCTCTTTGCGCCATAGCGGCGTAGCGCTCTTTTTTATCCTTAATTTTCGGCTCTATTGCAGGCAGCACACCGAAGTTAGCACCCATAGGCTGAAAATTCTTAACGCTTTCGTCACTGATATAATCGCTCAAAGCGCCTATCATAGTAACATCAGAGAGGGTGAACGGCTCTTTACCCTGCGCTCTTCTTACGGCATTGATACCTGCCATAATTCCGCTTGCCGCACTTTCCATATATCCCTCAACTCCCGTGATTTGACCTGCAAAGAAAAGGTTGTTTTTATTTCTAAATGAAAAATCGTTATTAAGAAGCTTTGGTGAATTCAAAAACGAATTTCTATGCATAACACCGTAGCGCACAAACTGAGCATTTTCAAGCCCAGGAATCATAGAGAAAACACGTTTTTGCTCGCCGAACTTCAAATTGGTTTGAAAACCCACAAGATTAAACATTGTACCCTTTGAATTTTCACGTCTTAACTGAACACAAGCCCAAGGTCTGTGCCCTGTGTTCGGGTTGACCAAACCGACAGGTTTCATAGGGCCGAAACGAGGAGCGTCAAGCCCTCTTTTAGCAAGTTTTTCAATCGGCATACAGCCCTCATAGACGTCAAAATCGTGAACAATTGCACCCTCGGCATTAACAAGTTCATTAATAAAAGCCTCATACTCTGCCTTATTGAACGGGCAATTAATATAATCATCGTCACCGCCACGCTCATAACGTGAAGCGCCGAATGCCTTAGACATATCAACACTCTCTGCAGTAACAATTGGAGCGGCGGCATCATAAAACGAGAGATACTCACCCGTAATATTGCTGATACTTTTTGCAAGAGCGCCGTCTGTCAACGGACCCGTTGCAACAATTGTTATTGTATCGTCGTTAAGTTCTAAATCCTCAACTATTTCATTAATCACCTCAATATTGGGGTGAGATTTGATTTTTTCAGTCACGCTTTTCGAGAAAATATCCCTGTCAACTGCCAAAGCGCCGCCTGCCGGAACACTCGACTGCCTTGCAATCGGGACCGTAAGCGAGCCTAAACGAGCCATTTCCTCTTTCAAAAGACCTGCTGCGCTTTCAATACGTGAGGCCTTAAGTGAATTTGAACACACAAGTTCACAAAACAAGTCCGACTTATGCGCCTCACTCTTTTTAATCGGCTTCATTTCATAAAGCGAAACATTATATCCGTTATTTGCAATCTGCCACGCAGCCTCAACTCCCGCAAGACCTGCGCCGATAACCTTAAATTTCATATAAATTACCGTTTATTCTTCTGTTTTCTTTTTTCTCGGAGCCGGCTTTGTAAAACCGCAACCCTCTGTATCGGGGCAATAAAGCACATTGCCCTTGCGTTTAAAGAGCGACTTGCCGCAACGTGGGCAAACTTCGTCGCTCGGTGCGTCCCAAGTCATAAAATTACACTTAGGATAATTTGAACAGCCGTAGAATGACGAGCCTCTCTTGGTTTTTTTCTCAATTACGTCGCCGCCGCATTCAGGGCACTTAGCCTTAGTCCTGAAAATAAGCGGCTTTGTATTTTTACATTCCGGATAGCCGGGGCAAGCAAGAAATTTACCGAATCTGCCGACTTTGACGACCATATTTCTGCCGCACTTTTCGCAAATTTCGTCTGTTTCTTCTTCCTTAAGCTTAATTTTAACACCCTGCATTTCCTCTTTAGCTTTTTCAAGAGGCTTTTCAAAATCATCATAATAAAGGCGAATCATATCCTTATAATTTTTTTCGCCGGAGTCGATTTTATCAAGGTCAGCCTCCATTTTGGAAGTGTATTTAACATTAACAATATTAGGCATTTTATCTTTAAGAAGATTTGTTACAGCCTCGCCGAGTTCAGTCGGCACGAACTGCTTGCCCTCACGCTTAACATATTCACGGTTGAGAATAGTTGAGGTGATGGTAACATAAGTTGACGGTCTGCCGACACCGTTTTCCTCAAGTGCTTTAGTAAGGGAAGCTTCAGTATATCTTGCAGGCGGCTGAGTAAAGTGCTGATTGCCCAAAATACTCTTAAGCTTAAGTTCGTCGCCTTCCTTAAGAGCCGGGAGAGGAGATGCGCTGTCGCTCTTTTCATCGTCAACCTTTTCCTCGTAAAGCTTTGTAAAGCCGTCAAACTTAACTGTATAACCTGTGGCGGTGAAGATATATTCTCCTGCCTCAATCTCTATTTTCATAGTTTCCTGCATACAGGATTCCATAAGAGATGCAATAAATCTTTCCCAAACAAGTTTATAAATTTTATATTGGTCGCTTGTAAGATATGGCTTAACCTGATCAGGTGTAACCTTTGGCATTGACGGTCTGATAGCCTCGTGACCGTCTTGAATATTACTCTTTGATTTAAAATATCTCGGCTTTTTAGGAAGATACTTTTCGCCGTATGTCTCTGTAATAAATTCATTACCGGCTGCTCTTGCTTCTTCAGATATACGAAGCGAGTCTGTTCTCATATAAGTGATAAGACCGACTGTGCCGAGTTCTCCTGCCTCAACGCCTTCGTAAAGTTCCTGCGCAGCCTTCATAGTTCTCCTTGCTTGGAATGAAAGACGTCTTGAAGCCTCCTGCTGAAGAGTTGACGTGATAAAAGGAGGAGTAGGGTTTTTCTTTCTGCTGCCCTTTTTAACGCCCTTTACAACATAACTTTCGCCGTCAAGGTCAGAAAGAACGCTGTCACTTTGCTCTTTATTTTCAATCTTGATTTTTTCACCGTTTTTAGTTGAAAGAGAAGCTGAAAACACCTTTCTTTCCGGCGGATTTGTAAACTTAGCATCAATCGACCAATATTCCTCAGCCTTAAATGCACGAATTTCATTTTCTCTGTCAACAATCAATCTGAGAGCAACCGACTGAACACGGCCTGCCGAAAGACCTCTTCTGATTTTTTGAGAAATAAACGGCGAAAGCTTATAGCCGATAAGTCGGTCAAGAATACGCCTTGCCTGCTGAGCGTCAACCAAATCAATATCAATTTGACGTGGCGCATCCATTCCGTTTTTTACTCCGTTTTTTGTAATCTCATTAAACGTAACTCTGTTTTTGTCCTTAAGGTCAAGACCCAAAAGAGTGGCAAGATGCCAAGAAATAGCTTCTCCCTCACGGTCGGGGTCGGTTGCGAGATAAACATAGTCCGCATTGTCAGCCTTTTTCTTAAGGTCTTTAACGAAGTTTTCCTTTCCTTTTATTACCGCATATTTCGGTTCAAAGTCATTTGCAATATCAACACTGAGCCTTGCTGCCGGCAAATCCCTGACGTGACCCATTGAGGCAATAACGTCATAACCTCTTCCGAGATAGCCTTTAATATTTTTTGCCTTTGCAGGTGACTCCACAATTACTAATTTAGACATATTCTGTTTCCTTTCAGGATTTTTTAAACCTCTTACCCGAGGCACTTATTATCACTTTTTTAAGTTCGAGAAATGTTAAAGCTACAAGAACCTGCGAAGCAGTTAAACCCGATTTCTCGATTATATCATCAACCTGAGTGAACTCCTCGCCTATGCAGTCATAAACGATTTTGTTGTTCCCTTCAAGTGACCATACATTTTCGTCAATTTTTCTTCTGTTTTCTCTTCCTTTTTCAAGATTTTCAAAGGAGTATTTTTTATCAATCAAATTATTTTCAGGCGTCGGCTTAACATTAAGTTCCTTAGCCGATTTTTTCTTAACAATAGAGGTATCAAGCGTTTTTTCCGAGTTATCAAGGACTATTTCATTAGCAGTCCTTATTTTAGATAAATCAAGAGTCGGATAATCATTTTCATAAGCTTCAACCACGTTAACGGGATTGATTGCAAGCCTTGCGCCGTCGCTTATAAGTTTATTTGTACCTGAAAAATCGCTTGAAAATATAGAAGCGGGAACGGCATAAACATCACGGTTTTGCTCAATCGCAAGATTTGCGGTAATAAGGCTGCCGCTTTTAACACCTGCCTCAACTACCAAAATTCCTAAGCTCAAACCGCTTATAATACGGTTACGCATAGGAAAAGAAGTTCTGTTAGCCGGAACATTGGGCTGATACTCAGTAACAAGTGCACCACTTTGCTTTATCATATTTCTTAAGCCTTCGTTAGCCTTTAAATAATTATTACCAAGCCCGTTTCCCAAAACGGCAACTGTTTTTCCGCCGCAGGCAAGAGCGCCTAAATGAGAATATGTATCAATTCCCAAGGCTCCGCCGCTTACAACGAGAGCACCTGCCTCGGTAATACCCTTAGCCATAATGTGCGCCGCTTTGATTGCATATTCACTTGCTTTTCTTGTGCCTACCATACCGATGCAAACAAGATTATCAATATCGGGTAGCTTTCCGTCAACATACAAAACGGCAGGCGGATTAATTATCTCCTTAAGCCTTTTGGGATAAGCTTTATCGTCAAAATCAATTATTTTATAACCGTTTTTTGAGCAGCAATCAATTATTTCATCTGACTCTCCAACATCAGTCATTATCAACTTTTCAACCTGACGTTTAGATAAAACCGTGCTCATTTTCCATTCGCTTTCACCAAGCTCATAAAGAAGTTTTGCACTTTTGTATTCATCAATTATGATTTTTATTTTAGCGCCGTATCCAAGAGCGTTTTGAAGCCAAATCCAATACCTTGCATTTTCACTCATCTTTGCATCTCCCACATAGTTATGGCTGCCGCCACATGCGCATTAAGGCTTTCTGCACGGCCGGGCATAGGAATTGTTATTTTTTCATCACACATTGCCATAACCTCATCGCTTACCCCGTTAGCCTCATTACCGATAACGCAAAGGCAGGAAGTTGAAAAATCAATTTCGTTTATTTTTTTTGCAGAGGTGTCAGGCGAAGTGGCATACGTTTTTATTCCGATAGACTTTGCCTGATTTAATATTGGAACAAGGCTTAAACATTCAATAACCTCAATCCTGAGCACCGAACCCATTGATGCACGCAAAACCTTTGGGTTATATACATCGCACCCTGAGCCGACAATTACGCCGCCAATGCCGAGCGCCTCCGCCGTCCTTATAACTGTGCCGAGATTGCCGGGGTCTTGAAGATTATCTGTAGCAATATACTTTTTGCCGTTTTGAAGAGCGTTATTATCATTTTTCATTTTGCAAACTGCAAAAATACCTTGAGAATTCTTCGTTTCGCTTAATTTTTGCGAAAGAGTATCACTTATGAAATAAGAGGCTTTGCTTTTCCTTTGCATTAAAACGGATTTTTCAAAATACCTTTCGTTTGCGCTTTCCGTTATTAAGAATATTTCAACCTCATAAAAAGAGTTAAGGACGTCAAAAACAAGCCTTGCCCCCTCAAGAACAAACAAGCCCTGTGCCCTGCGCTCCTTGGAAGAGGTAAAGAGTTTTTTAACGCCCTTTATTATTTCGTTATTTTTACCTGTGATTTTTTCCATACACAACTCCAAGAAAGTGTGCCAATAATTTACATTCGTTTAAAGAAATCACTGACTGCATTATTATATATTATATTATTTTTATATATTACATTATAAGCAGAAAAAATTCAATACCCAAAATAAATTTTTTATAAAAAAGCGGAATAACAATTTATGTCATTCCGCCTCAGCAATTATTTAGTTTTAACAGTTTTAATTTTAGACCAAGCGGAATAAACGGTCTTACCGTTTTTAGTTTTATACGCTCTTACTTTTACATAATATTTTTTCTTGCTTTTAAGCTTTTTAACAGTCGATTTTGAAGATTTGACTTTAACTGTTTTGGTAGTCTTTTTAGTGAATTTTTTGCTTGTTGAAAGCTTAATTTGATAGCCCGAAGCAGCTTTATTGTCAGAATTATTTACAGTTATTTTCTTTTTCCCAGCTTTTAGTGAATAAATTTTAGGGGCTTTAAGAATTTTCTTTTTATCGCCCTTTGTTTTGTAGGAATAACCGCAAAGAAAACAGGTATATGTATGATATCCGGCTGAAAAATAAGTAGGTGAAGTTGTTACAACATCAAAATAATGATTGCAAACATAATTTGAAACGGAAAAAGTGTAATCACCTGCACTCAATATCCTGAAATAATAAGTACCTTTAAGAAAATCAAAATTCTTGTCTGTAACCTTTTTCTGCGCTTTATCGCCTAAAACAAAGACGGTATCAATAATATTTTTATCATCATTTTGATAAATCTCAACTTTTGCGGCAGAATTTGATGAAATCGATAATGTATATTTTGCAGCTTGATTTAAGTCGAGTTTAAAAACAGTTCCTGTAATTTCCGTCGCAGGGCGGTTATAAATTGTGCCGATTACAAGATTTTCAGCGCTTTGAAAGGTGTTTTTACCGCTCTGACTTGACCAGTCCTCACCAAATGCAGCATTTGCGCAAAATAAGCTTGAAACAAGCATCAAAAATGCCAATAAAACACTTGAAATTTTTTTCATATTCAATCACCCTTTCCTCATTATAATATCACTAATTTATACAGTTGTCAAAATATTTTTCGTTCTACTTTAGTTTAAATTTACACTTTACAATAACTAAGAAAAGAACTAAAATAAAAATATGAAAAAGGAAAAGAGATGAAAAATATGTGGGCGGTATTTGCAGTTTTATCGGCAGTATTTGCGGCTTTAACATCAATTCTTGCAAAGGTTGGTATCAAAGATGTTGACTCTAATCTTGCAACGGCAATCAGAACGGTTGTAGTTGTTGCAATGTCTTGGCTTATGGTGTTTATCACCAATGCGCAATCAGGAATCACGAATATAAACAAAAAAAGCTGGATATTTCTTATTTTGTCAGGCCTTGCAACCGGTGCTTCGTGGCTTTGTTACTACAAAGCAATACAAATCGGAGAGGTTTCAAAAGTTGTGCCTATTGATAAATTAAGCGTCGTAATCACTCTTGTTTTGGCATTTATATTTCTTCACGAGGACTTCAATATCAAATCGCTTGTCGGCTGTATTTTGATTGCGGCAGGCACGCTGATTATGGTTCTTTAAATTCTTCACTCGCCCTTAATTCGTTTAAGGGCGTTTTTTTCTAAGCGGGAAACCTGAGCCTGTGATATACCGACCTCACGTGCAACCTCCATTTGCGTTTTGCCCTGCATAAAGCGAAGGTACATAATATTTCGTTCTCTGTCATCAAGTTTTTTGATTTCGTCTTTAATAGAAATTTCATCTACCCAATCTTTATCGGTCGAGTTATCGCCCACTTGATCCATAACAAAAATAGTATCACCTCCGTCATTATATACAGGCTCATAAAGTGATACCGGGTCAACAATTGCTTCAAGAGCAAGAACAACATCGCTTTTTTTCATTTCAAGCCTTTGAGCAATTTCCTCAATAGTCGGTTCCTTGCCGTTTTCATTTATAAGCTGTTCCTTAACCTGCATTGCTTTATAAGCAGTATCTCTCATAGAACGGCTGACACGAATGGGATTATCATCACGCAGATATCGCCTTATTTCACCTATACACATCGGCACGGCGTAGGTGGAAAAACGAACATCAAGGTCAGTATTGAAATTATCTATAGCCTTTATAAGGCCGATTACGCCGACTTGAAAAAGGTCGTCCATATTTTCCCCTCTGTTTGAAAAACGTTGCACTACGGACAGTACAAGGCGCAGATTACCCTCAACAAGCTCATTTCTTGCATTTTTATCTCCGGCTTGAGCCTTTTTTAGAAGTTCCATTTTTTCTTTTTCCTTTAGCACCTTAAGCCTGCCGGTATTAATACCGCATATTTCAACTTTATTATATTGCACACAATCACCCTTTTTCAATTTATGTACAAAAATATTATTGACAAAAAAGAGTGACGTTATGTGCAAAAATAAAAAGCAAAAATAAAAAGAGAGATGAAATAAATCATCTCTCAAAATTACAATAAAAAAATTTATTCGGTAATATTCTTAATAATCTGCTGCATTTGCTCCATTTTCCTTTCCATATCGGCAACAAGAGCAAATTGATTTTTAGCACGAACAAGATTATGCTCAGGGTATGCAGTCTTAAAATATGTATCGCCATTGAGATAGTCGGTAAGAAAACGCATACCGCATTCAAAGGTCATAAGTTTGGCAGAAAAGGCAAGATTATCTATTTCGCACTGATTAAGAGCATCGCCTGCCTCGCTCAAAAAGCCTTTTGCATACGCCTCAAAATAATCAAGCATAAGCTCAACCTTATCATAATTATCATCGTCCTCGGCGCAGGAGTTAGCACCAAAGCGAATAGAGTCGCCGAAATCATAAAGCGCAAGACCCGGCATAACCGTGTCAAGGTCGATAACGCAAATAGCATCATCGCTGTCGCTGTCAAAAAGAACATTATTAAGTTTTGTATCATTATGGGTTACACGAAGCGGGAGTTCGCCTTTTTCGATAAGCTCAACAAGCTTTTTGCAATCCTCACGCCTGTGCATAACAAACTTAATTTCTTCACCGCAATTAACAGCTCTGTCCGCCTTATCAGCCTGAACTGCAGGGATAAATTCATTTTCATATCTCCAAATTGTATTATGGAAATTCTTAATAATTTCGCTGAGACTTTCAGCCGGAAAATCGCTTAAATACTTTTGAAATCTGCCAAATGCCTTACCGCTTTTGCCAAAAACTTCTGCGCTGTCAACCGTGTCATACGCCTTTGAATTGTCAACAAAACGATAAGCACGATAGCAAGAACCGTCCTCGTCTTTAAAATATTTATTTCCGTCAAAAGTTCTGATAAAATGAAGCGTCTCCCTATGAGGGTTACCGCCGTCAGCTTTAATCTTTTCTCTCAAAAAGTCGGTAACGGAAAAAATATTGTTCATAAGAGCGTCAATATCAGGGAAAATGCTTGTATTAACCTTTTGAATTACATAATTTCTCTTCTTGCCGTCTTCATTATATGTTGCAAGAAAAGTAGTATTAATATGACCTGAGCCGAATATATCGCAAGATTCAAGCTCACCCTTAAACTTAAACTGCTCAAGAACGTGATTGATATTCATGATAATCTCCTCTAATAAAATATTGAATACATTTTAACACAAAGTTTTAACAATATCAAGATAAAAGGTAAGCCGATTACATCAGCTTACCTTAGACTGTCGATAAAGTGGCTAAACCGTGCCGTGCTTAAATTATCATAAAGTAATGATGTATGGCAAGGGAGATTCCCCTTACAGGGGAAATGTCACGAAGTGACAAAAGGGTTTGCCGAATCGCAGATTTGCTCTTGCCGAAATAAAATCAAAAATACATTTATAAAAAAGTGGCTTGAATACTATGTTCAAGCCACTTTTGGCGCTTTTCGCCTTTTGCTCGGGGGCAGTACCCACGTACAGCACCCACTCGCAAAATACGAAATTTATCTCACTTTCTCGAAGTCTTACAGCGTGAAGTCTTACAGCGTGTAGAAATTTGTAATTGGACTATTTCTACACGCTGAGGTAAGCTGATTACATCAGCTTACCTTTAAATTAAACTATAAAAAGAATTATTCACTGCGAAGAGCATCGATAGGGCTCATTTGGGCAGCTTTTCTTGCCGGATAGATGCCGAAGAAAAGGCCTACGCCGCTTGAAAACAGAAGTGCAACAACTATAAGCCACCAAGTAATATTAGGCTTAATATTGATTATTGAGCATGCCGCAAAAGCACCCGCAATACCAATTGTAACGCCGATAATACCGCCTATTAAACACAGAATTACCGACTCCGTCAGAAACTGCATCGTAATAATCTTTGTCTTAGCACCCAGCGACTTTCGTATACCAATCTCACGTGTTCGTTCAGTTACCGAGACGAGCATAATATTCATAACGCCGATACCGCCGACAATAAGCGAAATAGCACCTACGCAAGCGATAAAAGCGGTAAGAACCGACATAATGATATTAACAATATCTACATAAGTAGCCATATTCTGAGCGGTATACATACTGTTTGAATAATTGCCGTGAGCCGACTTAAGATAGTTTACCGCAGCATTACCTACTGCATCATAATCATAGCCGTCCTTAGCGATAACAAACACACTGCCGAGATTAGCCTTTGCACCTGTAATTTGAGTAAGAGTGGTACAAGGCAGGAACAAGGCAATAATAGTCTTATCGCCGCCTGCACTTGTAAACATATTACTCATAGAGCTTGAGCCGCCGAGAGTACTTGCGAGTGCATCAAGATTTGCAACGCCGCAAATCTTGATTTTCATTGATTTACCGCTTGAAGAAACGGTAACATATTCATTAGTAACGTCCTCGTAACCAAATGCCTGTTGGGCAGAGTTAGTACCAACTACGGCAATAGGAGCATTTGCATTATACTCCTCATCAGTGAAAAATCGACCGTACTCGCACGAATCAGTCAGCGCAAACTGAACGTCGCTGTTTACACCGATAAGCATAGCCGTAGCCTCTGTAGCGGTTTTGTCAATAGTAGCACGGCCAAAGCCCATAAGCATAGGAGAGCAACGCTCAACACCGTTTACTTTATTTTTAATATTTTCTACATCGTCAAGAGTAATATAGTCGTTATCGGTAGCGGAGGTGGTATCAACGCTTACAAGAACAGCGTTTGAGCCCATATCCTCAATAAGTCCGACAATATAATCTCTTACACCCGTACCTGCGCCGATAATCATAATAACGGAGCTGATACCGATAATAATACCCAGCATTGTAAGAAGACTGCGCATCCAATTTGACTTAATACACTTGACTGCGATTTTCAGACTTTCTGTAATATTCACTGCAAAGTCTCCTTACTTAGTTATGCTGTCTACTACTTTAACCTTAAAGGTATCTTCTTTATAATCCGTCTTTGGTGACGAAACAATCTTATCACCCGGCTTAAGACCCGATGTAACCTCGTATGCTGTATCTGAGATAGCGCCTGTCTTAATTTCAGTCTTAGTTACAGTCTTATCCTCTTCATTATAAAGATAAACATAAGAACCTGTCTTTTCAAGAGTGATAGACTCGATAGGAACAACAGTTACGCCCAAATATGAGCCTGTTTGAATTTCAACGTCGGCATCAAAACCTGCAATAATATTTTCGTCAGGATTTTTAATTTCGATAGTACATTCAACACCTGCACCGGAATCCGTAAGAGATGACAGACCGCTTACGCCTGCCATTGAGCCTACATTGTCAAGAAGTGAGTTTGACGAACCGCCTGTTGCAGTAGGAGCAATAGTTGCAACCTCACCCTCATATTCGCCGTAAGCAGTAGTAACCTTTGCCTGCATACCGACCTTAACCTTATGAACGTCATATTCGCTAAGGCTTACTGTAGCAACCAAAATATCGTGATTTTCAAGGGTAATACCCGATGTGAGAGCTGTTGTTTGAGAATTAGGGTTGATATCAACTGCGGTAATAACACCGTCAAAATCAGCCGTCCAACCGTTTTTAAGAGCTGTTTGTTGCTCTTTCATAGCATCAAGAGCCTTTTTTGAAACGTCAACCGCTGACTTTTGAGCGTCAACAACAGTTGCATTGCCCTGAGTTTTATAAACTTCATACTGAGCTGCAAGAATAGCACGCTGAATTTCACAGCCGGTAAGAACTGCATTATCTGAATCCGAAACGCCCTTGGCAAGCGCTCTGTAATCAATTGAAGAAACAGCGGCTTTAATCATATCAACCGCAACGCCGCTTTCAACAATAAACTTGGTTGAATCAACAATGCCGTCTGTAATTGCCTTTTGAATATGCTTGCCCACAAGATTTGCAATAGCTTCGCTGTTAAGTTGCCCCGATGCGATTGCGCCTGAAATTGTTGTGGCAATAATTTGAGAAATAGTGGTTAAAGTTTTAATATCGTTAGTAATTGAAGCAATGTTATTATTAATTTGTATAAGAGCATTTGCAATATCGTTAATAGTAGCGTTGCCCGTTGTGCTTGAATTTGTATCCTCTGTAAATACTGCTATGTAGCTAAGGTCGCCCGTAACGTGAATAGTCCATGCGGGGGTATTTGCAAGAGGTGCGTCACCTGCAAGATAAGCGGCACGGTTTGCATACCAGCCGAGGAACTGCCAACCGGCATTAGGAGTAGCAATAGCTGTTATATAGCCGACATCCTGATTATATCTGCCTGAGCCTGTAACAGTACCGCAAACAGCTGACGGATATGCCGAAAGAGAAACTGTATATTTTGGCTTGCCGTCATCTGTAGTCGGCTTAGTTGTAGTAGCGCTTGGAGTAGCTTTAGTTGTTGAAGTAGAAAGCCACTGTGAATAAGAGCCTGTTGTAGTTGAAACGGCCTTGGTAGTGGTTTTTTTCTTTTTCTTTGTAGTTGTGGTTTTAACCATCTTCTTTTTAAGCTTTGCTATCTTCTTATCAAGATAATTAACCTCTTTTTTAAGTGAAGCAGCAGAATTTTTAGCGCTCTTTTGATTAGCTACTGCCGTATTATAATTCTTTACTGCGTCGTTATAAGAAGCTTGAAGGGAAGAAACCTGACCGTCAAGAGAAGTGGTATCAAATGTTGCAAGAACATCACCCTTTTTAACTTGATCGCCAACCTTAACATTAACATTTTTAACCGTAGCAACTGCGCCGACTTTATATTCCTTAGAAGTGCCTGCGGTTACATCGCCCGTTAATGATACCTTTTCATAAATATCACCTGTAGCAATTGTATTAAGCTTAACCTCTTCACCGCTTTTTGACTTAACAACGCCAAAAACAGTTCCGGCTACAATTGCAATAACAAGTATTATACAAATAGGTACAATAACCTTCTTTTTGCTTTTTTTAACCGTTGCCATAACTTAAACCCTCGTTCTTTAATAATAGTTTAATTAATACACGCATAGTATAATTCCGTTTTGTATAATTGTCAACAACTTTTTGTAAAGTTTTAAAAAGTTCACAATTATTTAATTACAACAAATTGTATAAAGCTTATTTATTCGCCTCAAGAGCACGCTTTCCGATATCACGTCTGTAATGAGCGCCTTCAAAATGAATTTTTTCAACTGCATCGTAAGATTTTTTCAGTGCATTTTCAAGAGTATCACCGAGTGCCGTAACGCCCAAAACTCTGCCGCCTGAGGTAACAAGTTTGTTATCTTGAAGCTTAGTTCCCGCATGGTAAACGGTTACACCGTCAAGCTGACCGTTTGAAAGACCTGTAATCTCAATTCCTTTAGGGTATGACTTAGGATAGCCGCCCGAAGCCATAATTACGCAAGTGCACGCATTATCACTCCACTCAACGTCAAGGTCTGAAAGCGTTTCATTGTCAATTGCCTCAAAAATATCAACAATATCAGTCTTAAGCCTTGGCAAAACAACCTGAGTTTCAGGGTCGCCGAAACGGCAATTATATTCAATTACCTTAGGTCCCTTAGGAGTAATCATCAAGCCGAAATAAAGACAGCCTTTAAATGTTCTGCCCTCGTTATTCATAGCATTGATTGTTGGAATAAATATTTTATCCATACATTCCTTTGCAACTTCTTGCGTATAATAAGGGTTAGGAGAAACTGTTCCCATTCCGCCTGTATTAAGACCTTTATCGCCGTCAAGCGCACGCTTATGGTCCATAGAAGATACCATAGGCTTAACGCATTTACCGTCTGTAAATGCAAGAACAGAGACCTCCGGACCTGTCAAAAATTCCTCAACAACAATATTATTGCCGGAAGCGCCGAAGATTTTATCCTCCATAATTTCCTTAACGCCTGCGATTGCGTCTTCAAGATTTTCAGGAATGATTACACCTTTGCCGAGTGCAAGACCGTCTGCCTTAATAACAGTAGGAAATTCGTTTCTTTCCTTAATATAATCGATTGCTTCTTCAGCATTGTCAAACACTTTATATTCAGCAGTCGGAATATTATATTTTTGCATAAGTTCCTTTGAAAAAACCTTAGAGCCTTCGATAATCGCTGCATTTGCACGTGGACCGAATGTTTTAAATCCTGCCTCATTAAGAGCGTCAACCATACCTGCAACAAGCGGATCATCAGGAGCAACAACAACCAAATCGGCTTTAATTTCCTTAGCCAAGTTCACAACGCCGTCAATATCGGTTGCCGCAACATCAAAACACTTGGCATCATAAGAGATACCGCCGTTTCCCGGTGTGCAAAAAATCTCATCAACCTTCTTCGACTCTTTAATTTTCCTTACAAGAGCGTGCTCTCTACCGCCCCCGCCAACAACAAGAACTTTCATATTTTCCTCCAAATTCATAATATATATGTAAATAATATATAATTTATAATAGCAAAGCAAGGGTGACGTGTGCCACCCTTTTAAAAATTATTTCTCGTTTTTATTGATAATACGTGTTTCTTCCTCTTTTGTTTCAAGATTAATGAAGCGAACAAAAAGAGAAACCTTATTATCCTCGTTAAGATTAGTCCAAATCATATTGGTAAACTCGTCGATATCACTATTGATTTCAACAGGAGTAGGCTCACCCTCAAATGACGGAATAGGATTGCCGTCGCATTTATATGTATGAATAAAATGGCCGAGCCCTCTTCTTGCAGGGTATTCATAGAAAAATCTCACACACTCCGGTTCACCGCAGTTTGACTTCAGTATGGAAAGATTATAATTACCGTTTTCCTTTAAAATACCTGAAATCCTTGGTGTATAATTAGGTGCGTCAGGCTCAAATTCTCTTGTAATAAGTGCATCGTGGTAGCAATCGCCCTTAGAAAACGAATCGTAAATAGTATCAGTCTGGTCGCCGTTAGTCACAATTGTGTCACCGTTAAACTTAAGAACAGGATTATAGATAATAAGTGACGGGTCCTCCATTTTTGACTCATCAAAAGCCTTAGTACGTATTCCGCCACGTTCATTTTCCTCAAAAATTCTGTTACGGCTGTTTACGCTTCTGCCCATAATGAAATAAGCAGCCACAGCGAATTTGCCGTCATCACTTTGACCGAGAACAATGCCTCTGCCCGGATATGAATTAGTATTAAGCTCGTTTGCAAGAGATTTGATTTCCATATATTACACCTCAAAATTATTCAATTATTTTTGTTCTGTTGCCGTAAACTTCAATCTTATCTTGGCAAAAAAGAGAAACGGCACGGGGAAGAATTTTCCACTCACATTCCTCCATAACTCGTTTTTGCAAAACCTCAGGAGTATCATCAAATTTGACCTCGCTTGCCTTTTGCAAAATGATAGGACCGCCGTCGCATTCCTCGGTTACGAAATGAACGGTAGCACCGGTAAGTTTCACTCCGCTTTCAATAACTTTTTCGTGAACGTGAAGCCCCCAATAGCCTTCACCGCAAAATGACGGAATTAAAGCAGGATGAACGTTCATCATTTTATTTGGAAATGCCTTTACAATTTGTTCGTCAAGAATAGTCATAAAGCCGGCATAAACCACTAAATCCGCTTTTGCTTCAAGGAGAATATCCCTGATTGCAGCAGTATATTCAGCTCTGTCTTTATAATTTTTCTTTTCGCAAATTTTAGTTGCGATGTTATTATTTTCAGCCCTTTTAAGAGCATAAGCGTCAGGATTTGAGGACACAACAAGGGTGATTTTACCGCCGATAATTTCTCCCCTGCTTTGCGCATCAATAAGAGCCTGCAAATTAGTTCCGCCGCCCGACACCAAAACAGCAATATTTTTCATCATACGAGTTCAACACCCTTTTCGCCCGTCTGAATTTCGCCGATTACACGAGCGTCCTCGCCGTTTTCATTAAGTATTCTTACAGCCTCGTCTGCTTTATCATTATCAACTGCAATAACAAGACCCGTACCCATATTAAATGTGTTAAACATATCTCTTTCAGGGATATTTCCCTCGCTTGCGATAAGGTCGAAAATAGGCTTTTTGAAGCATTTGTCCTTTTCAATAACAGCCTTAAAACCGTCGTTTAACATTCTCGGAACATTTTCATAAAATCCGCCGCCGGTAATATGGCTGATAGCATTTACGTTAACCTTATCCATAAGAGCAAGAAGAGGTTTAACATAAATTCTTGTAGGAGTTAAAAGCTCCTCACCGAGAGTTTTTCCAAGCTCGGCAACGTGAACTCCAAGTCTTTCCTCAGTGATATTAAACACCTTTCTTACAAGTGAAAAGCCGTTTGAGTGAACACCTGAAGAAGCAACACCGATAAGAGCGTTGCCGCTTGCAAGCTTATCGCCTGAAACAAGCTTATCCTTTTCGCCGATACCAACGGTAAAACCGGCAAGGTCATATTCCTCATTAGGCATAAGACCGGGATGCTCGGCAGTTTCGCCGCCAACAAGCGCACATCCTGCCTGAACACAGCCCTCTGCAACACCGCTTACGATTTGAGCAATTTTTTCCGGATAGTTTTTGCCGCAAGCAATATAATCAAGGAAGAAAAGCGGCTTTGCACCTGAGCAGGCAACGTCATTAACGCACATTGCAACACAGTCGATACCGATTGTGTCGTGCTTATCAAGAAGAAAGGCAACCTTAAGCTTTGTGCCGACACCGTCAGTGCCAGAAACGAGAACAGGATTTTTGTAATTACCTGCACCCAAAAGTTCAAACATACCGCCGAAGCCGCCGATTGAACCCATAACACCCGGAATTTCGGTTCTTTTTACGTGTGATTTAATAAGTTCAACAGATTCATAACCTGCTGTTACGTCTACACCTGCAGCGGCGTAGCTTGCGCTGAAACTATCGTTCATATTTTAAACTCCTTATTAGATTGCGGATAAGCAATTTCACAATCTTTTTTATATTATTATTTTTTCTTTGAGCGAACAATGTTCGCCCAACAACGTCAAAAAGCGAAATTATAAACAGTGAAATTTGCCTTTGGCAAACATTACTTATAATTCCTTGATTTTTTCCTGAAGGGCGATATCCTTTTGCTTTACCTGCTCTGCCATATCCTCACGCATTTTTACAAGCTTAGCCATAAGTTCATCATCGCCGACAGCGAGAATTTCGGCAGCGAGCAAAGCTGCATTTTTAGCAGCATTAACACCGACTGTGGCAACAGGAATTCCCGGAGGCATCATAACTGTTGCAAGCATCGCATCCATTCCGTCGAGTACCTTTGCACTGCACGGAATACCGATAACCGGAAGAGTAGTTGACGCCGCAAGCACACCGCCCAAATGAGCTGCCATACCTGCTGCCGCAATAATTACGCCAAATCCGTTTTTAATTGCATTTTTTGAGAACTCGTGAGCTTCTTCTGGTGTTCTGTGTGCGCTCATCACACGAGCCTCAACCTCAATTCCCAATTCCTTAAGTTGTTTGATTGCCGGAGCCACAACAGGTAAATCACTGTCAGAGCCCATAATAATTGCAACTTTTTTCATAATTTGTCCTCCCGGAGTAATTTATTTTATTCTGTCAACGCAGTATTGAAGATACACGTTGCCTTCGTCAGGGTAAAAAGTGCCGTAACCATTTTCGTAAATATAAATTGCTTTTGCTCTCTTAGAGCCTTTTGCAATTGCAAAATAAGTTGTTGGGGTATAACTTTTTGTATATCCCTGAAGCCTTGGGTCAAAAATATAAGGCTTGCCGGCAAGATATATTACCGCCCATTTATGAATAGGCCTTGAGCCGTCATTATTCTTAACCTTTCCTGCCTCAAGAGTGATAAAGCTGTCATATCTTTTTTGACTTTTTGCAAAAAGAGCAGCAAGGCAGTTGTTGAAATTACTGTTACAGCCTACGCAGTTCCAACCGTGTTTTTTGAAGTTCTTAGCGTGCCAAACGTAAATAGCCTTAAATTTATCATAAGTGGTTTTATACTTAGAAATATTAACACCGCCGTCGGTATATCTCTTAATCTGCTTGGCACCCGAATTATCTGTCTTAATAGCATTGAGCATTTGCTTAACGCTCAAATTAGATTTAACCGTCGTACTCTTAACTTTAGAAAATGTGCTGATATATCTTGCATTTCCTATAGTTTTATATGTAGCGATTCTGAAATAATATTTTCCTTTTGCAAGACCTGAAATAGTTTTGCTTGACTTACTCTTTCCCGAAACAAAAACTGTGCATTTACTGCCGTTATCTTTAAATTTCTTATTTCTTGAATACTCAATAACATAACCGCTGACATTCTTTGCCTTTTTCCACTTAACTCTGACCTTACCCTTAGAGGTATACTTTGCAGATGAAAGCGAAGTACCCTTAGGTGCGGTCATAACAGAAACCGGAGCACTGTAATCACCGAAAGCATAGCTTCCGTTTTGGAAAACATAGGAACGAACGCAGATTTTATATCTTGTATTTTTATTAAGCGACCTTAAAACGCAGTAATAGTTATCGCCGTCAACATAAGCCTTGGGATAATACGTATTTGTTTTATCGTCGAAAAGAGAAATCTCATATCCGTCAACCCAGCCGTAATAAGAGCAGTTCCAATAAATTTCAATATCCGTCTTTCCGACACAAGAAACGGAAATGTCGCTTATAACGCTTTGGTCAGGTGTATTGTAATCATCTTCATAATAAAAGCCGTTTTGCTCATCTGCAAAAGAAACAGTTGTGCCAAAAGCAAATGTACTCAAAGCAAGAATAGCCGCAAGAAATACACTGATAACTTTTTTCATATTTTCATTCCTAACAAATATATTTTTAAGTATTATATATTATAAGTAATACTTTTTCAACAAGAAATTTACATTATTGTAAAAAACTGCTGTAAGTATCCGTTGAAAGCTTATCAAAAGTATAAAATTCTTTTGCAAAAGCCCAATCATCATCAGTAAGTACACCGTCTTTATCGGAATCAAGATTTTTTAAATAAATATCATCTCTTGAATTGATATCATAATTTTTCATATGCGCAAAACATGCATAATCCTTTGCGTTAATGTATCCGTCTTCCGTCAAATCGCCGTAAATAAGACCGATGTTTCCGAGATTAGGCGTATTATTTATAATTTTAATTTTTCTCTCGACGGCACCTGCATATTTCAAAACAATATAGTCATATGCATATTCAACACTGAAAGTTCCGTTTTTATCGGTTGAGCCGACATATTTACCCTCGTTGTTATAAATATCAACATCTTCAAGCGGTCGATTCAAGTCCACACCGCCGTTTTTTGAATTGATAAGATAAACACTGCCGTATACGTCCTGACCGAGGTTATCAACATAGCTGTCCCTATATGTATCGCCGCAATAAACGCATTTATGTTCTGTATAACCCGAACCCGTAATCGTAGGATTCACAACCGTACTGACGTATGAATGAACAACATTTATCGTAAATTCAAGCGTTTTATTTCCTACTGTAATTGAGTCCTTATTTTCACCGCAGGTAACTTTGCCGTTTAAAAGATTATTATATTTAATTTCCATTCCACGATAGCTTGTGCCGTTATTAAACGGCAATTTATAAACATATCCGCTTGCGTATTCAAAATCGACTGTTTGCGTTTTTATATATTCAAGAGGCGAAAAATTCTTGCCTACAAGGTCGCTTGCCTGATATGTTATATCCCAAGAAATTGAAACATTAACAATAACTTCGCTTGATAAAGAAACGCTGTACGTGCCGAGAGAATTAACGCTTTCAACATAAAAATAATATGTTTTGCCCGCCTCAAAATCATATTTCAATGTAAAATTAAGGTCGCTTTCATCATTATCGTCTGCCGATGCCAAGGTGTTGCCGTCATTATCTTTAAGAACGCAGTTGACATCAACTTCTCCGCTTGATTTAAAAGTATATTGGCTCGATGAATTCGGAGTGAATTTATACACCGTTTGCTCATTTAAATTATCCTCTGTATAAGTTCTTGATGCAACGTCGCCCTCTTCAATTGCAATTTCATTTAACAATTCATAATTTATAAAAGAACTTTTAGCGTAATTATACGCCTTAGAGCCACTGTAAACGCCAAGGGTAAAGCCATCATAAGTGCCGTCAACACTTGCCTTTTCATATCCAAAGCTGTATTTTGAAAGCTTTGCAAGCGACGGAACATCAACCCTTTTAAGCAAAGGACATTTAAAAAACGCACGTGAGCTTATTGTAAGTTCGTTTCCCATTGCCTTAAAGCTTACTTTTGAAAGAACACTGCAATTTTCAAATGCAGACGTACCGATTGACGAAATGCTTTTCGGAAAAACAATTTCCTTAAGATTATCGCAGAAATAGAATGCGTCATTATTAATATATTTGAGTTTATTGGGCAGTTTAATATGTTCTATTTGAGCACCTGAAAAAGCATAACCTCCGATAGATTCAATGCTGTCGGAAAGCTTGATATCGGTGCAGGAAACGCCGTAAAAAAAATAATTTCCCAAAGAGGTTATACCATCCTCTACAACAATATGCTCAATTGAGCCGTCACTTCTCCAATAAAACCACGGCTGAGATGTTGTATCACCGCTTGAATTTGTAAAATTAGGGGTTCTGCCTTTGCCCGATATCGTAAGTGTTTTTGTATTTGCGTCAAACGAATAATATGCAGAAGAATTTATAAGCTTTGTAGGTTCAATATCTGTTGTTTGAGCAGCAAAAGATATATTGCAAACGCCCAAAACAGATATTGAAAGAACTAAAGATAAAAATATTGAAAGAAGCTTTTTCATAAAAAATAGCACTCCGAAAATTTTGCTGAAATTGAATACTTATATTTTAACATAAAATAATAATTAATACAATCTTATTTAGCCAAGAAAATTATTGTTGACTAATATAAAAATTAGTGTTATATTAATAGCGTAATAATTTAAAAACTGTGATTAGGCGAGTAATTATTTGTCCTTCTTCAGAGAGTCGGCGCTTTGGTGCAAGCCGATGTGGGAAAATAATGAAAAACACCTATGAGTTTTCCGAAAGAACGCAATAATTCGTTATTGTTATTAGACTCGGACGTGCAGGAGCGTTAATCCTTTGAGTGAGTTGCATATTTTGCGGCTAATTTAGGTGGTACCACGGAAGCAGTCTTTCGTCCTATTGGACTTAAGGCTGCTATTTTTATTTTACGAAAATCAAAAAAGGAGAACAGTATGGAATTTTCAACACTTTACAGAACAAAGCCTATGAATGAGTTTTCAGAGGCTGACATTAATTCAACAGTTAAAATTGCCGGCTGGGTTGAGAACATTCGTGACCACGGCGGTGTATCATTCATTGACCTTAGAGATATGTACGGCGTAATGCAGGTTGTTATGCGTGACACAACACTTCTTGACGGAATCAGCAAGGAAGATTGCCTTTCTATCGAAGGTATCGTAGAAAAGAGAGATGAGGATACAATCAATCCGAAAATCGCAACAGGTACAATTGAGGTTGAGGCTAAAAAGGTTATAACGCTTGGCAAAGTAAGGCAGCCGCTTCCTTTTGAAATTCAAACTTCTAAAGAAATCCGTGAGGATAAAAGGCTTCAATACCGTTTTCTTGATTTAAGAAATGAAAAGGTTAAGGACAATATCATTTTCAGAAGTAAGGTTATTGCTTATCTTCGCCAGGTTATGAGCGAAATGGGATTTTTGGAAATGCAGACACCTATTCTTTGTGCATCATCACCGGAGGGCGCACGTGACTATGTAGTTCCTTCCCGTGTTCACAAGGGCAAATTTTATGCTCTTCCGCAGGCACCTCAGCAGTACAAGCAACTTTTAATGGTATCCGGAATTGATAAATATTTCCAAGTTGCTCCTTGTTTCAGAGATGAGGACGCAAGAGCTGACCGTTCACCGGGTGAATTTTATCAGCTTGACTTTGAAATGGCTTTTGCAACGCAGGAGGACGTTTTCAAAGTTGGCGAGGAAGTACTTACAAAAACATTTGAAAAATTTGCACCTAAGGGTTACAGCGTAACACAAGCACCTTACCCTGTTATCAGCTACAAAGAGGCTATGCTTAAGTACGGCACAGACAAGCCGGATCTCAGAAATCCGCTTGAAATTGTTGATGTGACAGAATTTTTCCAGCGTTGCACATTCAAGCCGTTCCACGGACAGACAGTAAGAGCCATCAAGGTTCATGAGGATATTTCAAAAGGCAAGCACGAAAAGCTTCTTAAATTTGCTCAGTCAATCGGCATGGGCGGTCTTGGCTATCTTCTTGTTTTGGAGGATAAATCGTATAAAGGACCGATTGACAAGTTTATTCCTGATGATATGAAGAGCGAGCTTGCTCAAATCGCAAATCTTGAAGTTGGCGACACAATATTCTTCATTGCAGACAACGAGGCTAAAGCCGCCGATTACGCCGGTCAAATCAGAACAAAGCTTGGTGAAATGTTTGACCTTTTGGAGAAAAATGCTTATCGTTTCTGCTTTATAAACGACTTCCCAATGTTTGAATACAAAGAGGAAGAAAAGAAAATCGGTTTTACTCACAATCCGTTTTCTATGCCGCAGGGCGGTCTTGATGCACTTGAAAACGAAGACCCGCTTACTATTCTTGCATATCAGTATGATATTGTTTGCAACGGCGTTGAGCTTTCATCGGGCGCAGTTCGTAACCACGATATTGACATTATGAAAAAAGCATTTGAAATTGCAGGATATGACGAAGAAGTGCTTAAAGAGAAGTTTGGCGCACTTTACACCGCATTCCAATTCGGCGCACCGCCACACGCAGGTATGGCACCGGGCATTGACAGAATGATTATGCTTCTCAGAAATGAGGATAATATCAGAGAAATCATTGCATTCCCGATGGACGGCAAGGCTCAGGACCTTATGTGCGGCGCTCCTAACGAAATAACCGAGCAGCAGCTTCGTGAGGTTCATATTAAGCTTAGAAAGTAATATGTAATACGGGCGAACAATGTTCGCCCCTACGATTGTTTAATATTCATAAACCACAATTTAAAGAGGTATAATTATGATAAGTAAAGAAGAAGTAATCAAACTTGCAAAGCTTGCAAGGCTTGACTTTTCGGATGATGAGCTTGACAAAATCATAAAAGATATGGACGACATTATCGCATTTGCCGACACGATTAACAATTCTGTCGAGGGCGACGCAGATAAAATCAGGAATATTTCCACCTCTGCCACTCCTGCCGAGGAGTTTAGAAAAGACGAGGTTAAGCCGTCGCTTCCTAACGAAAAAATTCTTTCAAACGTCAATGCTTCAAAGGGCTTTTTCTGTGTAAAGGGAGGTATATAAATGAGAGAAATTATTGCACCTTTATCACAATTGCTCAAATCAGGTGAAATATCATCTGTTGAGCTTACAAACAAATATATAAATGCGATTGAAAACGACAATCCAAAATATAATGCTTATGTTTCAACAACATTTGAAAAGGCATTGGAAAATGCAAAATTTGCAGATAAACTCATTGCCGAGGGTAAATCAAGCGCTCTTACAGGTATTCCTATGACGCTTAAGGACAACATTTGCTCCGACGGCGACCTTACCACCTGCTGCTCAAAAATTCTTGAAGGCTTTCGTCCTTATTATGATTCAACCGTATGGACTAAGCTTAAAGCGCAGGGCGCAGTTATGCTCGGCAAAACAAATATGGACGAATTTGCCATGGGTTCAACGAGTGAAACAAGTGTTTACGGCGCTCCGTTAAATCCAAGAAACACAAACCACGTTACAGGCGGCTCATCAGGCGGTGTTGCAGCTGCTGTTTGCGCTAACATTGCGGCTTACGGCTTAGGCTCTGACACAGGCGGCTCTGTTCGTCAGCCTGCTTCATTCTGCGGTATTGTAGGTCTTAAGCCGACATACGGTGCAGTTTCACGTTACGGTCTTATCGCCTATGGCTCATCGCTTGACCAAATCGGTGTTCTTGCTAATTCCGTCAAGGATACAGCTACAGTATTTGACGCTATTAGAGGTGTTGACGAGCACGACCAAACAAGCGTTGATTTCGATTTCGGCAATATTTCGGACACACTCGGTCAGACGGATATTAAAGGTCTTAAGATTGGTATTGCGAAGGAATATTTTGAAGGAATTAACGAGGAAATTAAAGACGCTATATTGGGCGCTGTTAAGGAATTAGAAAAAAACGGTGCCCAAATAGTTGACATCAGCCTTCCTGTTTTACAGCAGGCACTTCCTGTTTACTACATCATTGCATGTGCCGAGGCTTCATCAAACCTCGGAAGATATGACGGCATCAGATACGGTTACAGAGCAAAGGACTTCAACGACGTTGAGGAAATGATACTTAAAACAAGAACCGAAGGCTTCGGCGACGAGGTTAAGAGAAGAATTATGCTCGGCACTTACGTATTAAGTTCGGGTTATTATGACGCTTACTACAAAAAAGCTTGCTTGCTTCGCCAAAACCTTATTGCAGACTTTGACGATATCTTTAACACCTGCGATGTATTAATAGCTCCTACGGCACCTAACACCGCTTTTGAACTTGGTTTTGAGGGTGCTTCCCCTGTTGATATGTATTTATCCGATATTGCCACAGTTCCTATCAATATTACAGGTGTTCCGGCAATCAGCGTGCCTGTTAAAAATGACAAAGCAAATCTTCCTATCGGTATGCAGATTATCGGCAAGAAATTCGATGAGAAGAAAATTCTTGATGTTGCTTATTTCTACGAAAAGCTTAACAAGAGTGAAGTTGAAGATTTTGAGGGAGGCGTCACATTATGAGTTATAAATTAGTTTGCGGAATTGAAACGCATATTGAACTTGCCACAAAGACTAAGATTTTCTGCTCGTGCACCACTCAATTCGGCGGTGAGCCTAACACTCATTGCTGTCCCGTTTGCACAGGTCAGCCGGGTGCGCTCCCTGTTTTAAACCGTGAGGTTATTAATTTCGCTGTAAGAGCAGGTCTTGCAGTTCATTGTAAAATCAACAATAATTCTCATATGGACAGAAAGAATTACGTTTACCCCGATCTTCCTAAGGCATACCAAATTTCGCAGTTTGACGAGCCGGTTTGCATTGACGGTTATGTTGAGCTTGACTCCGGAAAGAAAATCAGAATCGAGCGTATCCACATTGAGGAGGATGCCGGTAAGCTTGTTCACGAGGATGGCTACACCTACGTTGACTATAACCGAGGCGGCGTTCCTCTTATTGAGATTGTTTCAATGGCTGATATTGAAACTCCACAGGAAGCTAAGGAATATGCTGAAAAGCTCCAGCTTATTATGAGAAATGTCGGAGTTTCCGACTGTAAGATGCAGGAAGGCTCAATGAGATGCGACGTAAACGTATCTATTCACGAGCCGGGTGAACCTTGGGGCACAAGAACGGAAATCAAGAATATCAACTCACTTTCCAACATTGTAAGAGCAATGGAGCTTGAAATGGAAAGGCAGGAGGATATTATTGAATCGGGTGAAAAGGTAATTCAGTCAACTATGCGTTATGACGCAAACAGCGACACCGTTTACGTTCTTCGCTCAAAGGAAAATGCAGACGATTACCGTTATTTTCCTGAGCCTGATATTCTTCGATTCTATATTTCGCCGGAAAGTGTTGAAGAAATCAGAAAATCACTTCCTGAGCTTCCCGACGCTAAGCTTAAGAGATATGTTGAGGATATGAAGCTTCCGGAAAATAATGCAAGGCTTATTTATAAATACAGAAATGTTACAGAATTTTTCGACAGTGCAGTAAACGACGGGGCAAGCGCTTCCAACGTTTTGAACCTTATTATCGGCACTATTTATGCCACTCTTCAAACCGAGGAGGACAAGGAAAACTTTGAAATTAAGACTACTGCAAAGCAACTTGCAGACCTTGTTAAGCTTATTGATGAGAAGAAAATCAGAGCAAACAAGGCCAAAGAAGTTCTCGCTCAAATGCTTGAAAGCGGCAAGGACGTTAGCGAATATATCAATGCCGACGACCTTAAGGGTATGAGTGATGACGACCTCAAAGCGCTTTGTCAGGGTGCTGTTGAGGCTAACCCTAAGGCAGTTGAGGATATCAAAAACGGCAAGGACAAGGCAATTAACGTTATGTTCGGCTATGTTATGAAGAACTCAAAGGGCAAGGCAGACGTAGGCAAGGCTGCACAGATTATTAAAGAGATAATTTCCCAATTATAAATTATCATTTTAATTTTATATATGAAAAAGCGACATCTTCCTTTTGAAAGATGTCGCTTTATTTTATAATTTTTTTAATTCATTTAAAAGAAAATTTCTATCTGTTACAAGAGTTGAGTCCATACCGAATTTCCTTGCTGCAAGAACATTTTCTTTTCTGTCGTCAAAGAAAAGGCATTTTGATTTATCGAGAGAATACTTGTCGCAAAGCGCTTGATAAATTCTTTCATCGGGCTTGGTAATGTTAATCATATAAGACACCATAAGCCCGTCGATGTCATTCATAAAATCAGCATATTCTGTATGCTTTTTAAAAAGGCTTTTTGGATAATTTGACAAAAGATAAATATGATATCCTGCCGTCTTGAGCCTATGTACCTCTTTCCAAACTTCATATCTCGCCACGTGCATAAATTCGCCGTGATGCATAAAAAAGGTGATAATCTCAGAATCGTTTGGATACTTTTTGCAATAAGCGTTTAATATCTCCTCATCGCTCATAATCGCAAGGTCAAAGATATGCCACAAGTCATCATTGTCGTCAAAAAGTTCATGCCCTACCCTAATTGCTTCCTCTTCGCTCAAGCCGCAATCCATAAGCATTTGCTTCCAGCGATATTCAAGCAAAACGTCGCCGACGTCAAATATAATATTATCGTACTTTTTCATATATTATTTAATCTCGCTGACATATTTGTTGATTTTATCCGCAATCGGCTGTGCGTCCTCTCGCTTTACAGGCAGGAACGGACTTCTTGGGTTGCCGCACTCAATGCCAAAACGAATAGACATAACCTGCTTTGCCACGCCGTAAAGCGACTTGCAGGAGAGAAGATCAAAAATACACTCATTAATCTTGAATTGAAGTGATTTTGCCTTTTCAATCTCGTTATTATTGATAAGCCTGTCAAGTTCAACGAAAAGCTCAGGCATACAACCGTATGTTCCGCCGATACCTGCGTTTGCTCCCATAAGCCTGCCGCCCAAAAATTGCTCGTCTGAGCCGTTAAAGATAATAAAATCATCATTATTTACGGCGCTTGCATATCTTTCCATAAGATATACCGGCTCTGCTGAATTTTTAACACCGATAACCTTAGGATTTTTAGCCATTTCGGCAAGAAGCTTCGGTGAAAGATTGAATGATGTAAGTTGAGGAATATTATAAATGATAAAAGGTAAAGAAGTTGAATCGATAATAGAATTCCAATGAAGCTTTACACTTTCCTCACCCAAATGATAATAAACGCAAGGAACGGCAGAAACGGCGTCAACACCGACCTTTTCGCAATCCTTTGCAAGTTCTATACTTTCTTTAGTTGAGGCACAGCCAATATGAACAATAACGGTAAAATCATCGCCGGCAGCTTCTTTAACCGCTCTCGCAACCTGCTTTCTCTCCTCAGTTGAAAGTAAAAATCCCTCACCTGTTGAGCCGCACGCATAAACACCCTTAACGCCAAGTGATTTATACACCCTTACAAGCGCTTTCATTTTTTCCAAATCCACATTATCGTTTTCATCGTAAATTGCATTAAGCGCACAAAATACGCCCTTAAATTTATCTAAATTCATATTTTTCTCCTATTTAATAGCATCGACAAAATGCCTTGTTATATCTCTCGGTCTTGTAATTGCAGTACCAACAACTGCGGCATGAACACCGATATCAAGCGCCTTTTTAAGCTGTTCGGGTACCCAAATGCCACCCTCGGCAATAACAGGGGTGTGAAGTTCATTTACATATCTTTCCATTAAAGTAAAATCAGGAAGAGAAGTGCCCTTGGTATACGGAGTGTAGCCTGCCATAGTTGTGCCGATTAAATCAAAGCCAAGTTCCTCTGCCTTTTTGCCCTCATCAAATGCACTTGTATCCGCCATAAAAAGCTGATTTGGATATTTTTTTCTAACTTCTTTAAAAAAGCTTTCAAGCGTTATGCCGTTTGGCCTTAATCTGTTTGTAGCATCAATTGCAATAATTTCACAGCCGACTTCAACAAGAGCGTCAACCTCTGCCATAGTGGGGGTAATATAAACATCGCTGTCATCATACTCCTGCTTGATAATACCGATAATCGGCAAATCGACCTTTTCCTTAATTGCCTTGATATCAACAACGGTATTTGCCCTAATACCTACAGCTCCGCCAAGTTTAGCCGCCCAAGCCATTTTAGACATAATATAGCTGTCATAAAGCGGCTCACTTTCGAGCGCCTGGCAGGAAACGATAAGCCCACCGTTTATTTTATTCAAAATTTCTTCGTTAGTCATATTTCCTCTCTTTTCTTTTTTATTAGTTAAATTATATCACTATCAAACGGTATAATCAATAAAAAATGAGGCGACCAATGGTCGCCCCTACGGTATTTTTTATTTTAGACAGTCAAAAATTGAAATTATTTACTCCATTTTAACGCTTTAATTGAAAATCCAAGCGTTGAATCGAGTTTGTTCTTTTGAACTACAGCCTGAACCTCTTTTACTCCGTCAGCTTTAGAAACCTTACCTGTTACCTTATAAAAATTATTATCACCAAGATCCTCTATCTTAGTAATCTTAACAGTTTGCTTCTTTTTTGGATATTTGCTGACAGAGAATGTATCGTTTTTGCTGTTGTATTTAATCGGTGTGGAATCGACCTTATTAACCTGAGTTTTGAAATTAACAACTGTTTGACCGTAGAATTTAAAAAGATTTAAAACAACGGGACTTGACGGATATGTGCTTGCTGTTCCGCCGTCGTGTTGAGCCATCCAAACAGCAGTATATGCCGCAATATTAATTGGAACACCGTTTGAATTTTCATAGCTTTCAAGATAAAGATACGGCACTTCAAGCATATTTGCGATAATTTGCTGATCCTCTTTTGAGAAATTAACTTCTTTGCCCGTTGCCGAGGTCTTAGGCACTGTTTCCATTCCGTCAAAAGCGGTTGTATCGTCCGACTTGGTAGCGGGTACGTTCTTCTTTGTAGTACCTGTAACCTTAACGGGCTTGGTTTCCTTTGCAGTAGTTTTTGCACTGCCGGTTGTATCTGCATTTACTCTTGAAGTTTTCTTTTTCTTAGTTGTTTCAGCCTTAACGGTTACAGGTTTACCTTTTTTGTTTGTAACCGCCTTGCCGTCCTTATCAAGCTTTTGCGCATATGTATTTCCTTTTTTATCTTTTTTATAAACTACCGCTACGTCAGTTGTTACAGCCTTGCCTTTAGCGTCTGTTACAGTCTTTCCGTCTTTATCCGTAACATCCTCGGTTTCAAGACCGTATTCGTTGTTGTTATTTTCAAGGTCGCCGGCTTGAACGGTAGTATCTTTGCTATTCGTTGTGGTTTTATCGTCGCTCTTTTTAGAACAGGCGGCAAAGGTAAACGCCGCAATTAAAATCACACAAAGTGATAACACAAGTATTTTTTTCAAAATATAACATCCCCCTAAAGCCATTGCTTATTTATGTTTATTATATATTTACATATTATATTTGTAAATAGCAATTCGTAAAAATGAACAGATTTTTAACTCATTATTCATACTATTTACATAAATTTAATTTAGTGATATTATGTTTAATATTGAATAAGACAATAGATTTGTGGTGCTTAATTTGAAAAATTCAACAAGGCTTGCCGTTTGCTCACTTTCTGCCGCATTGGGAGTGTTAATGCTGTTTTTAGGCGGGATAACAATGGTTTTGGCTTATGCGGCGCCTATGTTTTTAGGGCTTTTGGCGATTATGCTTAAAAGAACATTCGATACAAAAAGTGCATGGATAACATATATTGCAACAAGCATCTTATCGTTTATCCTTGTGACGGACAAAGAATGTATGATGATGTATGTAATATTCTTCGGCTACTACCCTATCGTGCGTGATTATTTTGAAAAAATAAAGGTAAAAGGACTTAGAATTTTTACAAAGTTAATTTTCTTTAACCTTATGATGATTTTATGCCAAATAATTCTTATCAAAGTGTTTGGTATTCCGTTTTTGGAGGATGGGCAAGGCAAATGGTTTATCGCAGTTTTTGCGCTTTTAATGAATGTATTGTTTCTTGTCTACGAGGTGCTGATTAATAAGGTAACACTTCTTTATGTTTATAAACTTGAAAAAAGAATAAAAAAATTGTTTAAATAAATGCAAAATAAAAATCCTGTTAATACCTTCGTATTAGCAGGATTTTTGTAATATTTGCCATAAAAATGAGATTGGATAGCTACCTTCTTTTAGGCGGCTCTAAATCATCAGGTCCCAAACGAGAATCACGCCTTGATTGGCGTCTTTTTTCAACCTTTTTCTTTTTATTAAGGCTCTTGAAGAAAATGTAAACATATAAAACAATTGCCAGAAAAGCAATTACAAGAATGACTTTAACAACAGTAAGACCAAAAAACGCCTTGATTGCGTTAATCACCTTTAAAAATGTTGAAAGTTCAACGGTTTTTGCGGCAACAAGGGGAACGCTTGCGATAACCTCATCGCCGTAAATAATATTGGCACTGCAAACCTTTTGACCCTTTGTTACGGGAGCTTGAAGTGATGACGGCTTTTCTTGAATTTCAATGATTACAGCCGACTTATCAAGCCCAACAGGGACTATAACATTAGTGTCATTTGCCGCAACAAGAGCAACTGTATCGGCGTCCTTTCCGTTTTCAACGCTTACTTCACCTATTACCTCATCTTTAGCAACAATGGTTGTATACTTCAAGCTGTCAAACGCCCACTCAAAAAGCGACTTTGCATCAACAAAGGAGCATTTAGTTAAATAACTTTGATTTTTAATTTTCTGCTGCGGCGACTTCATAACAATTGCAAGATAATTGTATCCGTCCTTAGAAGCCTTGACAATAACGTTATATTCAGCCTGCTCGGTTGAGCCTGTTTTGATGCCCTGAGCGTACTCATAATAATAGGTAACATATCCCGGATGAAGCATCAAATTGGTATGCGGCAAGGTATAGCCCTTATATTCATACTCGGTAGTTGTTGAATATTTCACAAAATTAGCATTTTTAAGTGCCGCAAGCGTAATTTTCGACATATCACGGGCGGTGGTATAGTGGTTATCATCGTGAAGTCCGGAAGGGTTAGTGAAATTAGTATCGTTACAGCCGACCTTTTTAACCCAATCGTTCATCATTTTAACGAAATTTTCTTTAGTTCCGCCAACAAATTCAGCCAAAACCTCACACGCATCGCAAGCTGAATGAACCATAGTAAGATACAATAGAGTATCAACGCTCAATTCTTCGCCGACAGTTATTCCTGCCACCTGAGCGCCGGTACCTACAGAAGCATCGTAAGCCGCTTGGCTCATTTTAGTTTTAACGCTGACGTCCTTAACATTTTCAAGAGTAACCATAGCCGTTACAATCTTTGTAAGCGAAGCAGGATAAAGACGTTCATCAATATTTTTTTGAGCCACAACAGGATACGAATCGTCGTCAAGATTGATTAGCATATAAGCCTCGGCATATATTTTTCTGTCAGGCTTATAGGTTGCCGCCTGACTTGACACAGGAAGCGCCAAAAATGAGGTTATTAATATTAAAAATGATAAAAATATACAAAGTGTTTTTTTCATAGACTTGACACCTTTTAAAATTAATTATATTATATTACATAGTTTAACATTTTTTTGACTGATTTTAAAGTCTATTTTTCATTTTTTTGGAGAAAGTTATGATATACATTACAGGTGACACGCACGGTGACATTTCGTGCTTCAAAAATCCTAAGCTTAACAAGCTTGGAGAAAAAGATATTCTTATTGTTTGCGGAGATTTCGGCTTTATTTGGAATCCGCACGACAAAAACGAGAAAAAAAATCTTGAGTTTTTGAAAAAAAGGAAATACACCATCTGCTTTGTAGACGGTGCACATGAAAACTTCGATATATTAAATTCCTACAAGCCATACAGGTGGAAGGGCGGCAATACTCACAAAATCGCCGACAATATTTATCATCTTATGCGTGGGGAAATTTTCACCTTTGAAGGCAAGAGCTTTTTTGTTATGGGCGGCGGTGAAAGCGACGACGCTTATATGAGGGAAGAAAGTGTAAGCTGGTGGGAAGATGAACTTCCGAGTGCTGAGGATATGAGAAACGGAGTAAACAATATTCGTGATACTGATAAAAATATCAACTATGTTATCACATACGAACCTCCGACAGTTGCAAAGGATATTTTAAAGCAAAGGTCTAATCAAAATATTATCATTTCTCCGCTTAATACATATCTTCAACAGCTTATGGAAAATGTTCAATATATGCATTGGTATTTTGGTTCACTTCATCTTGATTTAAACATCAGTAAAAAAATGACTGCTGTATTTAACGAAATAATACAAGTAGGCTAATATATTAATATAGATAAAACACGGAGCAAGTACAAAAGAGTACCTGCTCCGTGTTTTTAGTAAAAAATGAAAGAAGAAAAAAGTTATCATTCGCCTTTCGACTCGTTAATTACCTTTTGAGCAATATGATCCGGTACACGCTCGTACCTTGCAAATTCGGTAGTAAATGAGCCTCTGCCTTGCGTAATTTGGCGCATTGAGGTGGAGAAAGTGCTCATTTCAGCCTCAGGAACCTCAGCAATAATTTCCTGAATACCGTCACCTGTCGGGTTCATACCCAAAACTCTGCCTCGCCTGCGGTTGATATCGCCTATGATATCGCCCATAGCATCATCATTTACCGTTGCACGCAAAGTTACAATCGGCTCAAGAAGAACAGGAGCAGCGTTTGCAACACCCTCTTTAAATGCAATGGAAGCAGCCATTTTAAAGCTCATTTCACTTGAATCTACAGGGTGATACGAGCCGTCATAAAGGGTTGCCTTAACTCCAACCATAGGATATCCGGCAAGAATACCCTTTTCCATACATTCGTTAAGTCCTTTTTCAACTGCCGGGAAGAAATTTTTAGGAACAGCGCCGCCTACAATACGTTCAGCGAATAAAAGTTTTTCTGTATCGTACGGCTCAAACTCGATAAAAACGTCACCGAATTGACCGTGGCCGCCGCTTTGCTTTTTATGTCTGCCTTGGGCAGAAACCTTTTTAGTAATTGTTTCTCTATATGCTACTTTTGGTGCTTCAAGCTTAGCCTCTACGCCGAATTTATCCTTAAGCCTTGAAACGGCAACATCAATCTGCTGTTCACCAAGACCCGCTAAAATCTGCTGATGTGTTTCTATATTATTAGTATATTTAAGCGATGGATCTTCCTCGCAAAGCCTTGCAATACCTGAGGCAATTTTCTCTTCGTCGCCCTTCTTAATTGCCGATACGGCAACCTTGTAAGAAGCAATAGGAACGCTTACTCCGTCAAGCTTAACTACGTTTGAAGCTGAGCAAAGAGTATCGCCGGTTGAAAATCCGGAAAGCTTAGTTACGGCTCCGATATCACCTGCCGTAAGTTCGCCTGCGTCAATCTGCTTAGCGCCAAAAAGTTTAACAATCTTGCCCATTCTTTCTTCCTTGCCTGTATTTGCATTAAATGCAGGAGTAGAAGAATTGAATTTGCCGCTAATAACCTTAAAGTAGGAAAGTTTACCGATAAACGGGTCAGCAACTGTTTTAAAGCAGATTGCGGCAAGAGGTCCGTTCTCGTCAGCGGTAAGTTCGACCGGCTCACCGTTTGAATCAATAGCATATTCGCTCTTAGGGCTTGGGCAAACGTCTGCAATAAAATCGAGAAGCATATCACATGCAATGCCTGTGATACCGGAAAGCGCAAAAACAGGAATGATAGAGCCGTCGGCAACACCGAGCCTTAAGCCTTTGATTTTTTCCTCTGACGTAAGTTCTTCACCCTCAAAGTATTTTTCCATAAGTTCCTCGTCAGTTGACGCTACCGCCTCGGCAAATACTGCCTTGATAGCCTCAAAACGAGCCTCATCATCGTGGGTAAGAGCAGACTCCTTACGCTTTGTGCCGTCATACTCATAAGTCTTTGAGTCAATCATATTATAATAAGCAACAACCTTGCCGTCGGAAATAACGGGAACAACAACAGGGCAAACCTGAGTGCCGAACTTAGCAACAATACCGTTAAAGCTCTTATAAAAGTCAGCTCTTTCGTCTTCCATTTTCGTTGTCACAAAAATGCGTGACAGTCCGTGAGAACCGGCACTCTTAAATGCCTTTTCAGCACCGACCGCAAGACCTGAACGAGCAGAAACAACAATGACCGCCGTGTCAGCCGCTCTCATACCCTCGCTCATTCCCATAGCAAAATCGAAAAGACCGGGAGTATCAATCAAGTTAATATTTTTACCTTTATACTCAAAAGAAGCAACGGCACTGTTTACGCTGATTTTTCTTTTTTTCTCTTCACTGTCAAAATCAAGAACAGTATTAGAGTCTGCGGTTTTACCCATTCTTTCCGTAGTGCCTGCAACATTAAGCAAAGCCTCGCAAAGAGTTGTTTTACCCTTAGATGCGTGACCTGCAAAAACAACATTTCTAATATTTTTTGCCTGAATGCTCATAAAAATTACCTCTGATTTTTATTCTTGTGCATATTGTATAATAATTTTCAACATTAGTCAACACTTTACAGATATTTTTAACAATTTTCATATAAAAGCACTGTAATATTTATGCATAATGACAAAATATATATATGATTTTAAATTTTGCATTATTCTTTAATTCTAAAAAAAGATATCAACATAAATTCAGTAAAATTCAAAATTCATCAAACGAACCAAACTGCACGACTTTAACAATTTATAAGCAAAAGAAAAAAGCACTCCATAGCGGAGTGCCTTTCTCTTTTTAAGGGGTAAAATTTATGTGAAAACGTAATTGGTATATATAAAAAGGTTGAGAAAAATTAATTCCTACAACCTTGTTGACTTGGATAACACTTCAGCAGTAGTTGAATCGTTGTTAAACCTTGTCTTTTTAGTATGATTCGGAACTGAATTTTTAACCATTGCACCTTTAAGCATAAAGAATGCAACGTCCTTGCTGATTTTTTCATAATCAACATTAAAGATTTTAGCCGATACATACTTGTTGAAGAAATTGATGAGCGGTCCCATACAAAAGGCTGTTATTATCGTGCCTATTCCGATATTTTTAATCTTCGAAATATCGCCTGAAAGAAGCGCCTTAGCGCCGCCGCTTACTATCAAGCCGATAAGCACAACAGTCACATCGGTTGCAACTCTCATCCATTTATATTCAAACTTCGTCGACCTTGCAAGCATAAAGCTTAATGCATCATAAGGGCCGACTCCGACATTTGCCGTGAAGAATAATGAACAAGCAAAGCAAAGAGTAATTATACCTACAATGAGAAGGGGTACTCTTAAAGCGTAAGTGTAATGCTCATTGACTGCCGGAGCAAACAGACTTTGGAAAAACTCACACGTATAACCGCAGCCTACCATATTAAACACCGTTCCGACACCGACCAATCCCCGATGTGCCACAATAATGACAAACGTCAAAATCGCAAGATTGATTATCAATTGATATGTTCCGAAGCCCATACCGATTGTGCTCGCTATATTCATATTCATAGACGTGAAAGGATCAACACCGAAACCCGATAGGGAGAACATTGAAATTCCGAAACCCATAACAATGATACTGATAAGGGAGAGAACCACTCGCTTGACCATATGGTGCTGAGCGAACATATCTTTTATGTATCCGTATGCTTCGTCTTGAAATTTCTTCATCTGCCTATCTGCACCTCGTGCGTTCCTTTGTTTTCCTCTCATTGCCTACATTATAGCCCGATAGAATCAAAAATCAAGACCTTTTTTATACTTTCTACCTATGTAACACATTGTACAAAAGTGAGCATTGTTTTTTGTACAATATGCACAAACGATTATTCCATCTGTTTGCCCAAAAAAGCTGCCGCCACCTGAACAAGTTTTATGTCTGATTCGCTTGGGAGCGTGTGGTTTTCGTCCTCCATCATACAAACAGCACCCGAAACATCTCCGCCGTAAATAATAGGATAAACAATATTTGCTTTTCTGTCATATCCCTCTATCGCATTTACAGACGGAATTTTATCATTAGTAATATGAATTGCTCTGTTTTCCATAAGTTCCTCAAGATTTTTAGTAACCCTGCGTTCAAGGATTTCTCTTTTGCTGATACCCGAAGCGGCAACAACGTGGTCATTATCCATAATAGCAATAGGGAGTCCTCCGCTTTTGTGAAGTACCTCGGCATATTGACTTGCAAAATTAGATAATTCCCCTATCGGCGAATATTTTTTGAAAATAACCTCACCCTCCGCATCGGTGAATATTTCTAACGGGTCACCTTCTTTAATTCTGAATGAACGGCGGATTTCCTTTGGGATGACAATTCTGCCCAAATCGTCAATTCTTCTTACAATGCCTGTTGCTTTCATATCCATTCTCCTAATAAATAATGTAATTATTTCTGTAATATTTTGCACATTTTTAAAAAGTATATTCAATTAGTAAAATGGAATTTATTAACAAATAATTTGATTAATTTTGGCGTAACACAAAAAACAGGGCGGCCATTGGTCGCCCCTTACATTGTCGATATAAACTACAACATTTTATCTTATTCTATATCAATTTTTCTGTTTTTATAATAGTATTCCTTATCTCGGTCGTTTATTTCACGCAAAATGCGGCAAGGATTACCGACTGCAACAACATTTGAAGGTATATCCTTAGTCACAATTGCGCCTGCACCGATAACTGAATTATCACCTATCGATACGCCGGGCAAAATGACCGCTCCTGCGCCTATCCAAACGTTTTTGCCTATATGAACATCAAGATTAAACTGATATGCCTTTTCCCTAAGTGACGGCAAAATCGGATGGCCTGCCGTTGCAATAGTAACATTTGGCCCTATCATAGTGCAATCTCCGATATAAATATGCCCGTCATCAACAGCAGTTAAGTTGAAATTAGCATAAACATTATTGCCCAAATGAATATGAGCTCCGCCCCAATTTGCATAAAACGGCGGTTGGAGATAGCAATTTTCTCCGCATTCGGCAAGCATAAGACAGAGAAGTTCCTCAATCCTCTTTTCATCTTCCAAGCCGAGCGAGTTATATTCTTTCAAATACTGCGCCACACCTGTCTGCTCGTTCATTATTTCATCAGCTGTAGGGTCATAAATCAACCCCTGTTCCATTCTTTGCTTTTGAGTCATAACAATCACCAAATATTATATATTTTTAATCATTATATCATAAAATACGGAGTATAACAAATAAAACACAGTTTTGTCTTAATACTTTAATTTTTGAACAAGAAAATAGTATTTTTACACTTTGCTTAGCAGATATAACTGTTTTTACCGGTTCTTATAACTATTGTATTCTTTTTTTATCCAAGCCATTAAAAGGTTGACTATTTTTTCCTGCTGCGCTTTTGTAAGCTCTCTCCCTTTTGGTACTTTATACCATTTTTCAAGGCAACCCCTGCAACAGCAGGCGCAAGCGTGCTGGGCAATAAAGACAGGATGATTTTTCATCGGGGTTTGCTTACCGTCGTTTTCAGGATATGCCGGTGCAAGCTTTTTTTCAATAAAATCTTCTGCGTGACGGCGCACGGTATCCATTCCCTTTTCGTCTATATAAGCAATATCCTTTGCTTTTAGATGAAAAGAAGAACGAAATTTGGATTTAGACAATTTTTCAAGTGCGTTATCAATACTTTGCATAGTTCACTCCCACTAAAAAAAACAGAGGCGACCGACGGTCGCTTATCAGCGTGTAGAAAAAGTTCAATTACAAATTTCTACACGCTGGGAGACTTCGAGAAAGTG